>Ga0222421_100022_pt1 | contig 408247 bp, 360 predicted proteins | sample 3A1ome_2_FD_182473 | JGI IMG/M metagenome (GOLD analysis project Ga0222421, IMG submission 182473) | Enriched microbial communities from leaf-cutter ant dump, University of Wisconsin, Madison, United States - 3A150A (version 2) | ecosystem: Environmental > Terrestrial > Nest > Insects nest >... | reverse complement strand
GGTCATCGTGATGCTCCGTTCGAGAGTGCTGTGGAAGGTTCACTCGAAGGATCACGCGGTGACCGCGCCGTCGTCTACGACGACATGCCGGCCCACCCGCGCTACACCACTATCAGGGACTCCACTCACCCTCAACTGTGAAGAGCCATCAAACCTGGGGCGCTTCACGTCTCACCGACGTGACGAGCCTGCTCCACCACGAACCGCGAAGAGCCCCCAAGGGCCAAATCGCGCGTGACCGTGTCCCGCACGGCACCCTCGTAGCCGCAACACCGGCACCAGTGGTACGGCTCGACGACCCGGCAGGAAAGCACGGCACGGTCCGGCTCGAGCCGTTGCCCGAGGACTCGAGGCCGAGCTCATCCAGGCCGGCGAACGTGGTCAGTCAGGGCGCGCGAAGGTAGCGTCGGGCATCTCGAGGTACTCCAGATGGGCTGTGTGAGAACTCCGACCCTCGGGAGACCTCGCCCTCTACCCGGACACCGACGCGCCGCTCACCACATCGTCATCTGCGCTGAGCCCTCAATCGTCGCTACCAGACGAGCTGTGCGCCATGGGGCCGGGCTCGAACCAAGTGATTGTCGAGGCGAGACAACAGTGCTGCAGTCGCGGCGAAGCCGCCGACGGATGCGATGACGACGGCGCACTTCGATACGAGCAAGGCGTCGAACGGAGAGTCGAAGTATCGGTTCCAGTCAACGAACGTAAGAGAGCCGTCTACACGATCGAGTCCGTATTCTGCGAGATTCTGCCGTACGAACTCCGGATCGTCTGAAAATACCGCGACGTTCAGCGGATCGGCGGTGCCAAGCAGGTGATGATTCCTAACGAACTCGAGGGCATCGCGATAGTGCTGCGTGTCGCTGTGCCACTCAGGATGTCCGGCAAGGTAGTCGCCCCGACGGACGTGGACGGCAACGGTTCTCTCGGAATAGAACTTTTCAGCGGCCATCCTGTTGCGCTCGGACGACAGGGCGTCCAACCGCTCGAGATCGAAGGTCGCTTGGATCGCCGGACGATCCGTGATCGTGTAACAATGGAGGCGGGCCGGATACACCCAACACTGCAGGCCATACCCTGAACTCCGAATCAGCACCTCTTGCTCGTGCCGATCCGCCACCAATCGGGACGGCATTTCGAGCGAGGTATCGTCTCGAATGCGCGCACCGGTCCCCGAGTCCACGCTCATGAGCTGCATGTTCGGTACGCCAAGTTGCTGCAGCGCGTGAAGCATCTGCACGGGCCGGAGTGTCTGAGGTTGCTGCAGCGAGGCCTCACGCAAACGCGCACGCATGCGGAGCGGAATCATCTCTGATAGCCGGGTCGGTCGATGAGATGTCCAGACCGCATCTGCAACGAATCCATTGTGGAACCCAGGACTCCAAGCGGTCGCGTAGACAAGATCGTTCACGATGACGTCGAGCCCGGCCGGACCGCAGACATGCATGAACTCGGCGATGGCCGTGATCTGGTCCATCATCCCGCCGGTGGCCGTCACGAGGCGTGTGGATGTGCTGAAGAGTGGCCGGAGATCTACTATCGGAGCGTCGCTGACGTGCACTGTGCTCTGCACGCGGTCTGCTCGACTAAACCAGCCATAAAGGACGCGGCTACGGGCAGGCGGGATGACCTCCAGTACCATTCGTGACTCTCGCAGCAAGGAGGCCCAATCGTTCTCAGTGCACGCATCGCGGTACTCCGACAGGGTGCCCACGATTCTGGGCGGGGCCGCGGAGCCGTTCCGGGCGCGGCCCAGGTGAAAGCGCCAACTCCCGAGAACTGCCCAGGCATCCCTCGGCGAGATTGCTGCGTGATCCTCGAACAGATTGCGCGAGTCCATCACCGCATCTGCATCCACTCGCGACCTGAGGGCGATTGTGCCATCGAACGCGACAAGTTTACGGGCTGGGTCGACATCGACCCGGATCTCCGCAGGCTGCTCGCTGAAGGGCAGCTCAGTGCTGCTGCCAAGGAGCAGTTGGAGCTTCTGTAGACCCCGTGAACGCATCGCATTGGTCTGAGAGAGAGGCTCGCAGGCCGGATGTGCAAGGACTGCCTTGATGGCGTCGGAACATGCCCTACCGGCTTCACCCCTCTGCTCCAGCGCTAGGAGCGCGACGAGATCGTCGAAGGAGATGCGCGAGGAGCCGATCGCATCCAGGAGTGCGGCGGAATCTATCGGCTGACCGGACTTGATTACCTCGGCGGCTAGGTCGGCAACGATTCCCGGGTGGCCCGGAAGCCAGCCCACGTTAGCGGTACTTGCTGGTGGTCCCTGGACTATCGCGGCGATTGACGCCTCTATTCCGAGCCGGGTGGGCGCGGCGATCTCGGTCCATCTGTCCGATACTGGGATGCGGAACGCGGCGTCATCAATCACATGGCAACCGGTGGCAACCGCAAATCGTCGGTCAAGTTCGTCTACCCATGCAGAGAGGCGTGGGCTCGCATTGGTGAGCGCGGCGTTGCCGTCCGCGTCGATGTAGAATCGTGGTGCACTTGAGCGGAGGAGGATGATGCGATCTGGCGAGAAGTGCGCTAAGCAGAGTTCGGTGAACAGGTCATACTGCTCGGCGAGTCGTCCGACGAGGCCGTGTGCGATGGGATTGATTGTGCGGCGCTGCTCCCGGGCGACATCGTGCCACACTGTTTGCATCAAATCGGTCGTCTCGCCCGGGATGACGGTGTAGAGCGACGCTCCAAAGTGCGCCAGAGTCCTCCAGGCGCCGGAGTTGTCGACGATCAGGTAGTCGGCGCCCGAGCGCTCGAGGACTTGTCCGAGATTCTTCCGTGCGTCAAGGCCGTCGCGACTCGTAATTGCCTTGTCTCGAATCGTAGTCTCAAGTTGTGGCGAGGGCGTTCCGACCGCGCTAAAAGGTGAGACGAAGCGAATCGGCGGTAGAGCGCGACACGCATCGGTGAGGAGCATGTCGACCGAGGCTGCCGCGGTGTCGCCGAAGGGGAGAAGCACCGTCCCGAGAACTGAGTGTCGGTCCGAGTCGTTCATTCGAGCACCGTATTTCGATGGGGCGGCTATCGGGTCAGAAAGGGTCGAGAGCAGCGGGCTAGGCGGGAGTTCGGCATCTGGAAGAGTCTCGCGTCTTGTGACGCGATCGGATATGAGCGTGGAGTTGACCGCTTCGACCAACGGGCCGAAGTCTCTACCGCGTGTGGTGATCTGCGTCAATCAGATGCGACGGCGTTGATGACTTCGTGAATTGTGTGTATTCCGCCGGTGACGTCGTAATGGTGATTCCCGATGAACAGTCCGTCTGTGTGGACGCGATCTGCATTGTGCAGGTCGCCTACGATGCGAGCGTCGAGGTGCCGCATCACGGGGTTGCGTGCGAAGTTCCCGGCGACAACTGGACGGGATTCCACTCCGGCGTGGTCGAGCGCTGCTACGAGGTCACCTCGTCGGCCCCTGAGGCGCCCCTCGAGGACCATCGAGAAGCCGAACCAGCTCGATCGCGCGGTGTCGTGCACCTTCTGGACGCGGATGTCGGGGATGTCTTGGAACCGGTCGAGGAAGGTCACAGCGTTGCGTTGGCGGCCTGCTACGAGCTCCGGGAGCTTCTTGAGCTGTTCGATACCGAGTGCGCCCTCGAGCTCGAGGGGACGGAGGTTGTAGCCGGGTAGGACGAACCGGAAGAGATCGTCGAACTTGCTCCCGGTCTTGTCGTGCACGAGGTTGCGATCCGGGAGCTCGCGGGTCCATCCGTGGGCGCGCAGCGAGAGCATGGCCTGGTGCATGAAGGGGTCGTCAGTGGCGACGACGCCACCCTCCATGGTCGAGATGTGGTGCGAGAAGAACGTCGAGAAGGTGCCGAAGAGGCCCAGCGTGCCGGCTGACTTGCCGTCGAGCGTTGCGCCGAGGGACTCGCAGTTGTCCTCGAAGAGGGCGAGTCCGTGCTCGTCGGCGATGTGCTGGAGGGTCGTCAGGTCGGCGGGGTTGCCGAGGAGGTTGACGGCGAAGATGGCCTTGGTGCGGGGAGTGATCGCTTCACGGACACGCTCCGGATCGATGTTGAGCGTGTCGAGGTCGATGTCGACCAGGACGGGAACGAGCCCGAGCTGTGCGATGGGGTAGTAGGTCGTCGCCCACGAGACCGCGGGGACGATGACCTCGTCGCCCTTTGCGAAGCCGAGGGCTGGGTGATAGAAGGCTGCGGCCATCGCGACGAGGTTCGCTGAGCTCCCGGAGTTCACCATGACCGCATACCTAGACCCGACATACTGCGCGAAGTTCTGCTCGAACGCGCGGACCTCAGGGCCCATGGTGAATCTGCCCGAGTCGATGACGCGCTGCATCGCGTCCTGTTCGGCGCTGTCCCAGGTTGTGGTGGCGAGCGGGTAGCCAGGGGTCGTGTCAGCGTTGCCTGTCACTTGCTCTCCTCGGATGATGCCGCGATCCATCGACGGTAGGCGTCCGCCATGCCGTCGGGGACTCCCGTTCGTGGTGCCCAGCCGAATCCGTTGGCGCGGCTGGAGTCCATGAGCTTTTGGGCCATACCAGCGGGCTTCGTCGGGTCGAACCGGAGCTCAGCGTCGTAGCCGACGGCCTGGAGTGCGAACTCGTAGAACTCTCGGATCGTGTAGTCGCGACCGAGCCCGATGTTGAGCAGTGACGGCCAGGCGCTGATCGAGTCGATGCTCTGAGCGACCCATTCGGCAACATCGGTGACGAACGTGAACTCACGGCGTGCAGTGCCGTCTCCCCAGACGTCGACGTGCTGGGCACGCTCGGACTTGGCGACATGCGCCTTGTAGATCGCCGCGGCGACGAGGTGGCTCGCACTGCTCCCGTAGTGGTCGCCGGGCCCATAGAGGTTCGACGGGATCAACGTCCGGTACGCGTGACCGAACTCGCGGGAGACGTAGTCGCAGAGCCGGGCGCCGGCGATCTTCGCGAGTGCGTAACCCTCGTTCGTCGGCTCGAGCGGTGCCGCGAGCACGTCGGACTCCACGAGCGGCTGGCGATAGTCGCGCGGATACATGCAGGAGCTACCGAAGTAGACGAACCGGTCGATCCCAGCCTCGCGAGCGCTCTCGATGAGGTTGGTGTCGATGGTCAGGTTGTCGGCGAGGAACTCGACGGGATGCGCAATGTTCGCCGAGATCCCCCCGACCTTGGCTGCGGCATGGACGACGACGTCGACCTCGGCTCGGGCGAGAGCATCGGCGACGGCCGACCGGTCCCGCAGGTCCACATCCCGCCGTGTCCAGGGGACGACGGCGTCATCGGGTCGGACCTTGGACCATGCCGCGGTGAGAGAGCTGCCCAGCATGCCGGCAGCACCTGTGATGAGAACGCGCACGTTCAGGCGACCTCGATCCGCGGGAACACGGGGGTGTCGATCCACAGACCGTGAGCGTCGAGCGACTCGATGTCGGCATCGACCATGAGCCGGGCGAGTGCCGTGCCGTCGGTGGTGGCCTTCCACCCGACCTTCTCCTCGACGCGCGTCGCGTCGCCGATGAGGGCGTCTACCTCCGACGGGCGGAGGTAGCGCTCGTCGAACTTCACGTACTTCTGCCAGTCCAGCCCGACGTGCTCGAACGACGCTGCCAAGAAGTCGCGGATCGTCATGCCGCGCCCGGTCGCGAGCACGAAGTCGTCGGGCTCGTCGGCCTGCAGAAGCATCCACATGCCGACGACGTACTCGGCGGCATAGCCCCAGTCGCGGACGGCATCGAGATTGCCCAGGTAGAGCTCATCCTGGAGCCCGGCCTTGATACGGGCGACTGCTCGAGTGATCTTCCGGGTGACGAAGGTCTCGCCGCGGCGCGGTGACTCGTGGTTGAACAAGATGCCGTTCGTTGCGAAAAGCCCGTACGCCTCGCGGTAGTTCTTGGTGACCCAGTAGCTGTACAGCTTGGCCGCCGCGTACGGCGATCGCGGGTGGAAGATCGTCTCCTCGTTCTGCGGGGGCGGCGTCGATCCGTAGAGCTCGGAGGTCGACGCCTGGTAGTAGCGCGGGCTCGCGCCCGACAGGCGGATCGCCTCGAGCAGGCGGATGGTCCCGGTTCCGGTCGTGTCGGCCGTGTGCTCCGGCTCGTCGAACGAGACCCTGACGTGCGACTGCGCTGCGAGATTGTAGACCTCGTCGGGCGCGATCGTGCCGATGAGAGTCGTCAGTCGCGAACCGTCGGAGAGGTCGCCGTAGTGCAGGTGCAGGCGGGCGGACGCGTCGTGCGGGTCCTGAAAGAGATGGTCGATTCGCGAGGTGTTGAACGTCGATGCGCGGCGAATCAGGCCGTGGACCTCGTATCCGAGCGAAAGTAGCCACTCCGCGAGATATGAACCGTCCTGACCAGTGATCCCCGTGATGAATGCTCGCTTTGTCATCGTGACCCTTTACTTTTTGCGCTGACGCCCCTCGAACGGTCCGGCGTCCATGCTACGCGATGAGGGTCTCGAGGCAGGTCAGCCAGTCGCAGGGCGCGTGCTGCGGCTTGCCGAGGTGCATCCGTGACCGCCCGGGCGCGGACCCGAGGGCGGCGCAGACTCGTGTCGCACGCCGACCCTTGGCGCTGCCAGGAGGTCAGAGGCGTCGGCGTGCGCGGGCGCTCGGTGTGACGGCCGTGATGCGTCGGGAGAGTCCGGGCGCACGCAGCCGCAGCCGACGGCGGACCGCAGCGAGGTGGCTCCCCACGCGCGCTGGTGTGGCGAGCGGCCCCGCCGAGGAGCCGTCCGCTGCCGTGAGAGCGCTCGGGAGCTCGTCGGGGTCGTCGTGCAGGTAGTTGTCGCGCAGCCAGCCCGGGTCCGCGAGGTGCAGGCGGGCCGCCGCGAGGTCCTCGAGGGTTCCGACGAGGCCGCTGTCGGCGTAGGCGCCGGTGAGGTTGTGGTCGCCGATGCCGAAGTCGCCGAGGACGAGAGCGGGCAGGCCGAGGGCGAGCGCCTCGAGCAGCGCGGTCGAGCTGACCGTCACGAGCCCGGAGCCCGGCGTCAAGAAGCCGTCGAGCGGGCCCGTGGCGATGCGCAGCGCGGCGACACCGGGCACGTCGTGGTGCCGCGCGGCGAGCGCGTCGAACGGGTACGCCTCGTGGTGCGTCTGCGGTTCGCCGACGAGCCCGCGCAGCTTCACGACGACGTCGAGGTCGGGACGCGAGGCGGCGAGCGCACCGAGTGCGCGCAGGATGCGGAGGCGGTCGTCGAGCGACTCGGGAAACTTCGCCTGCGGCGCGAACACGACGCGGCGCAGCGGGGTGGTGTCGGGGGTCGGGACGCCAGGCGTGCGGTCGGCGAGAAAGGGGAGACGGTTGACGACGACGCGCATGCCCAGGCCGAGGTGTTGGGCCAGGGCCGAGAACTCGGCGAGCTCACGGTGGGAGTGGACGACGAAGACATCCGCCGTCGAGCGGTAGCGCAGCGCGAGCTCGGTGGCGGGCAGCGACATGCCGGGCAGGCCTGTGACGACGACAGGGCGCGGCTCGACCCCGGCAGCGGCGCGCAGCACGAGCTCAGCCGCCGGGCCGGTCGTCGCGACGAGGAGCACGTCGGGCGGTTGGCGGTGCAGGAAGCGGCGCAGCTCGCGCAGCCGCAGGACGCGCGGGCGCTGTCCTGCGAGCGGGGTGCCGGCGGTCGCGGCGTCGAGCTGTGCTGGAGAGGGACGCACCGGGCTGTCGACGACGATCAGCGACGCCGCGTGGTCGGGCAACCGGTGCAGCGTCGCGGCTGCCCACTTGACATACGAGTCGGAGTCGGCGACGGCGAGGACCGTGCGCGTCACGGGGTGCTCGCGATCGCTCGGATGGAGCTGCGGAACCTGGCCGTCGCGTTCGGCGTCCACCACGACTCGGGCACGTCCGCCCCGACGAGCTGCACGCCGACGTCGGCCAGCACCGTGCGCAGCGTGAGCAGCGGCGTCGACGGCAGGCAGTGCACCACCGAACCCGGCGCGAGGCAGCGCAGGCTGATCTCGACCGGCCAGGGGCCGCGTTCCACCCGGATGTCGTCACGATCGGCGACAGTCGCCGTGATCGCCGGGTGCTCGCGGCGGTGCGGGATGTAGACGACCTCCTCGTCCGACGCGTCGGCGATCGCATGGACCCACGCGGCGTACGCGGTCTCGTCGATCAGCCCGTCGGACGCCATCGCGGACCCGACGACGACGACGCCTGCCCCGTGCAGCTCGGGCTCGCGCAGCGAGGCGCTCCACGCGAACGTGTGTCGTACGAGCCGACCGCCCAGCCCCTCGAAGGCCGCCGCGAGGTCGTCAGGCACGGGGAGCGCCGTGAACACGGTGAGGTGCCCTGCCTCGGCGAGCGCGAGCAGACGCGTCCGGGCGAGTGCTGCGAGCTGACGCCGTGCGAGGCTGAGCCGCTGCGCACGCGCGCGCGCGAGCAGCCGGGAGTCCGGTGTGGTGAGCCGCCGCAGCAGGTACAGGGTCGCGAGCCCGTCGTCGAGCAGGACGAGCGGGCGACGGCGTGCGACGAGGTTGCGCGCCTGGACGGCCCCCGAGAACGCGTCCCCGACAGCGTCCATCTGGCGGTGGCGCCACAGGCTTCGCGCACCGGCGGACGAGATCTGCGTGCCCGACGGGACCGCGACCGTGCCGAGACGCGCGGCGAGCTCGGCGAGCGGTGCGATCCGCGTGCGGTACACGATCTCGACGGACGGTCCGAGCAGCCCCGCGGCGCTCGCCTCGACCGCGGAGACCATCTGCAGCGGCGACTCCACCCACGCCCGGGTGGGCTCGTGCCCGGCCGGGCGTGGGGTGACGTTCACGACGACCGGTCAGGCGCCGACACGACGCAGACGGGACAACGGAGCCAGCTCACCGGGGAAGACACGCTTCACGCCGTCGCCCATGGCCTGCTCGATGATCCGGATGTCACGGACGAGGTTCTTCAGGCCACCCGGCTCGAGCGAGGACGCCTGGTCCGAGCCCCACATCGTCCGGTCGAGCGTGATGTGCCGCTCGACGGCGACGGCGCCGAGCGCGACCGCGGCGATCGAGATCTGCAGCCCGCGCTCGTGCCCCGAGTAGCCGACCGGCACGCCGTAGCGCTCCTGGAGCGTCTGGATCGTGCGCAGGTTCGCCTCCTCGGGAGGCAGCGGGTACGTCGACGTCGCGTGCAGCAGCACGAGCCGGTCCGTCCCGACGACCTCGACGGCGGCGTCGATCTGCTCGAGCGTCGACATGCCCGTCGACAGGATGATCGGCTTGCCGGTCGCGGCGAGCGCGGCGAGCAGCTCGTGGTCCGTCACCGACGCCGACGCGACCTTGTGGGTCACGACGCCGAGGTCCTCGAGGAACTCCACCGACGGCACGTCCCACGGCGACGCGAACCACTGCAGGCCCCGAGCGGCCGCGTGCCGAGCGATCTCCTCGTACTCGTCCCGGCCGAACTCGACCCGGTACCGGTACTGCAGGTAGGTCATCTCGCCCCACGGCGTCTGCCGGATCTGGTCCCGCTGCGCGAGCGGCGTCGAGATGTCCGGCGTGCGCTTCTGGAACTTCACGGCCTGCGCCCCGGCGTCGGCAGCGACGTCGATGAGCTGCTTGGCGATCTCGACGTCACCGTTGTGGTTGAGGCCGATCTCGCCGATGACGTACACCGGGTGACCGGCACCGACCTGGTGCTCGCCGATGCTGATCGCGGGTGCGGTGGACATGTGGTTCCCTTCGTCGTCGCACGCGTCACGTGCGTCGCTCATCGTGTCACGGGCCCGGTCCGAGCAGCACGAGCCGCGAGTATGTGGTCGCACACCTCACGCACCGCACCGTCGCCCCCGCGCCGGGTCAGCACCGTGCGGGCCTGGCTCAGGACGGCCGGGCGGGCGTCGGCGACCGCCACCGGCCAGCCGACGACCGCCATCGCCTCGAGGTCGTTCACGTCGTTGCCGACGTAGGCGACGCGGGCGGCGTCGAGACCGCGCTCGGCGATCCAGCCGAGCAGCGCGGGTGCCTTGGCGTCGACGCCCTGCAGGCACTCGACGCCGAGCTTCGCGGCCCGTGCTGCGACGACGGTGTTGCGCTCGGTCGACAGCACGAGCACCGGCACCCCCGCCGCGCGCAGACGGCTGATGCCGAGCCCGTCGCCGCGGTGGACCACCACCGACTCGCGGCCGTCCTGGTCGACATGCGCACGGTCGTCGGTGTGGACCCCGTCGAAGTCCGTCACGAGCGCGTCGACGTCGAGCACGCCGGCACCGTCCGACGACGGCGTCGGCGCAGCGGCGAGCGAGCGGGCGAGCGCGAGGTCGGCCGGGTCGTCGATCTCCATCGCGGTCTCGGGGTCGACGACCTCGAGACCCGTCCGGCCGAAGAAGCGGTGGCCGTGTGCGCGCAGACCGCGGGTGCGCATCGCGTAGAACGCGCCGGTCTCGGCGTACAGCGGCTCGCGGTCCTGCCGACGGGGACGCTGCGCCGCGTCATGGCCCACGGCGACGGCCTGACCGTCCTGCACGCGCCAGGTGAAGACGTGGGTGGGCGCCGCGGCGAGGACCGAGTCGTCGTGACCGTCGAGCACGCGGCCGACGGCCCGGCCCAGCGCGGCCGGGTCGATGAACGGTGACGTGGCCTGCACGAGGACCGTGACCTCGGGCTCGATGCCCTCCGCCGCGAGCACGTCGAGCGCGTGCAGGACCGCCGACTCCGAGCTGGCCTGGTCGCCGGAGATCTCCGCGGGCCGCTCGACGACGCGCGCGCCGGCCTCCCGTGCCTCGTCGGCGATGCCGGCGTGGTCCGTGGACACGACCACGAGGTCGACCCGGTCCGCAGCGAGGGACGACGCGACGGCGCGGGCGACGAGCGAACGACCCCCGACGAGCTGGAGGTTCTTGAGCGGTACGCCCTTCGACCCGCCGCGGGCAGGGATCACGACGACCGTGCGAGCAGTCAGTGGTGCGCGGTCCAGGAGAGCCTCCGAGTCCGGGCGGCTGGGGCCGCGACGACGACAGGTGGGCGACGACGGGTGCTCGTGCTGCTCCGACCGGGACGGACGTCGGGTCGTCGGGGTCGGCACGGCGCCAGCTCATCCTAGGGTGTCCTTGCGACCCCCCCGGGTCGTGCTGAGGCGTGGACGAGCGAGGAGAGGACGGGCACAGCGGTGCAGGGTCGGCTCGACGTCGTGGTCCCCGTGCGCGACGCTGCGCAGTTCGTGCCCACCTTCGTGCGCAGCGCCGACGCGAACGCCCCCGAGGGCGTCAGGTACCTCGTCGTCGACGACGCGTCGACGGACGAGACGCCACGGCTGCTCGCGCAGGCGGCTCGCACCCGCCCCTGGCTCCGGGTGATCCGCAACGACGCGCCGCGCGGAGCCGCCGGGGCGCGGAACGTCGCGATGGGGCTCGTCGACGCCGCTCGCGTCACGTTCGCCGACGTCGACGACTGGAGCGCGCCCGGACACGTCGCCGCCGTGCTCGGGCACGCCGAACGACTCGGCGTCGACATGGTCCGGACCGACCACGTCCGCGTCACGGGCCTGCGGCGCGTGCGCGAGCTCGCCCCGAGCCCCGTGCGCGACGAGCCGTTCGCGGCGGAGGACGGCATCGGGGAGCCGGGCGGGCAGACGCTCGTCGACTACCCGTACCTGTGGGCCGGCGTCTTCGACGTGCGGCTCGCCCGGCGCGGGCTGCTCGAGTTCGACGAGTCCCTGCGCACCGCGTCGGACCGCCCCTGGTTCTGGCGGCTGCACCTCGCGGGCACGACGTGCGCGGTCGTCGACAGCCCCGGCTACTACTACCGTCGCAACACCGGCTCGGGATCGCTGACCGAGAACGCCGGCGACGCGACCCTCGACTTCCTGCCCGCCTACGAGCGGGTGCTCGACCTCGGGCTCACGTCGTCCACCGCGAGCCACCGGCGCCGTGCCCTCTACGGTGCGTGCCGGATCGTCGCGTACCACGTCGGTCGCCGGGAGCGACTGAGCCGTCCGTTGCAGCGTCGGCTGCTCCTCGGCGCGTCCCACCTGCTCGCACGCGGCGACGACGAGACGTTCGCGGCCGCGCTCTCGCAGGCGCCGGCCCGGGCGGTACGGCTCCTCGCCGGGTTGCGGCGGGCGGGGCTCGAGGCAGGAGCTCGCTCGTGACGGACCAGGTCACGACCGTCCATCTCGTCGCCGACGCGACGAGCCTCGAGCGTGCGCTCAGCACCTCGTGCGCGGGTGACTGCGTGCTCGTCGCGACGCTCGACGAGGTGCTCGAGCTCGCCGGGCACCTCGGTGCGGACCCGCACAGCGCCGCTGCCGCCGAGGCCCGCGGTGTGCGCATCATCGACCTCGTCACGGTGCTCGACGGCCAGCACCCGCTCGCCTGGCAGGTGTCGGACCTCGAGCACGACCGCGCGGCGCTGGACGCCGCCCTCGGTCCGGTCGCGAGGATCGTCGTCCCCGGTCCTGACGATGCCGCACGACCCGTCGGCGACGTCGTGCGCACCGCCTACCCGGGTGCGCCCGCGTGGTGGTGGCGCGGAGACGAGCTCGTCGCGGCGGGACCGGTGCCCGCACCACCCGCGCCTCGACGCGCCCCGAGCACCCTGCGCAGGGCGGTCCGCGGCGTGCGGGTGAGGCTCTGGGAACGACGTGCGCTCGCGCGCGTGCGGGCCGACCTGCGGGCGGGCCGTGCGGCGAGCGACGTCCGGACTGGACGGCCGGAGCCGCGCTGAAGGACGGCGACCTATGCTTGCGCCTGTCCTGGGCCGCTTCCGTCGGCTCGCGGACGGACCGTGACGAGGAGGGACGATGCGCACGCCCGACGTCTCGGTCGTCGTGCCCACGCACGACGTCGGGGCCTGGATCGACGAGTGCCTGACGAGCCTGCTCGTCGACCAGGACGTCGATCTCGAGGTCGTCGTGATCGACGACGCCTCGAGCGACGACACGGTCGAGCGCGCTCAGGCGTGGGCGCGACGCGACGACCGGCTGCGCGTGCTGCACAACCCCGGCGTGGGCGGGGGACAGGCGCGCAACTACGGCGTCGCGGTCACGACGGGGGAGTACCTCGTGTTCGTCGACGGCGACGACATCGTTCCCGCAGGCGCGTACCGCGCGATGCTCGACGCAGCGCGCGCCTCGGGCTCCGACCTCGTGGTCGGCGACTTCCTGAAGTTCTCCGCGACGCAGACCTGGAGCCCGACCGCACGCTGGCCGCTGTTCCGGGAGCCCGCGCGTGGCACGACGCTCGCGGCGTGCCCGTCGCTCGTGCGCAACCGGGCGTGCTGGAACCGGCTGTTCCGGCGCGACTTCTGGGTGTCCGCCGCGATCGCCTACCCGAGCGTGCCGCGGTCGAACGACATCGTGCCGATGGTCACGGCGCTCACCGCGGCGAGGACGATCGACGTCGTGCAGGACATCGTCTACCTCTACCGCGCACGGCCGGGCGGCACCTCCATGACCGCCCGAGCCGGGATCGAGGCGGGGACCGCGAGCTACTTCACCCAGGAGCTGGTCTGCGCCGAGCTCGTCGGAGGCGTGCCGGACGCCCCCGAGCTCGAGCGGACGTACTGGTCGATGGTCCTCGGCTCGGACGGGTGGGTCCACGTCCGTCGGTTCGTGCGCGAGCGGGCGCACGAGCCCGGACCGTCCGATGCGGCGCCCTCGCAGGTGCCGGGGCTCGTCACCCAGCTGCTCGAGCACCGCGACCCGGGGGCCTGGGGTCGGCTCGCGCCGGAACGGCAGCTGGTCTACGCGTTGACGGCGCTCGGTCGTGTCGAGTGGGCCGGCCAGGTGCTCGACGCGATCGGCGAGGAGGACGTCCCACCGGTGCCCATGGCCCCGGCGACGGCGCTCGCAGCGATCGAGGAGGCCGTCGGCTCGGCACTGGTGGGGGAGGACTCCGCACGGCTGCTCGCGCAACGGCTCGTCCTCGACGGGATGGCGACCGGAGGGTGGACCCCCGACGAGGCGGACGCGCGGACGCTCGCCGCGCTCGCCCGCCAGCACCCGCGGTGGTTCAGCACGCCGGTCAGCGAGGTCGAGCGCCCTGTCCACGCGCAGGTGCGGCGGGCCCTCACGGAGGGCGACATCGCCGCTCTCATGCAGCCGCGTCCCGTCGGGGAGCCGCTCCAGGTGCGCGGCGGAGTGCTGCACGACCGCGGGCTCGACCTCGTGCTCGTCAGTCCGAGCGACGCCGGTCCGCAGACGGCGCCACGCGTGCGCGCGTGGGCACCGGGTCGTCCCGAGTCGCTGACCGACGTCGCCGACATCGACACGTCCCGGTCGAGCTGGCAGGTCACCGTCCGCGCGAAGTCGCTGCCGCAGGACGGTCGCTGGAACCTCGAGGCCGTCTACGACACTCCGGCGGGCCGTGTCCAGGTCCCGCTCGAGCTCCGGCGCGCCGACGTCGTCGTGCGCCGGCACCGGTGGGGCCGGATCGTCCTGCGCGGTCGGCGCAGCGGGACCGTGCCGCTCGTCGTCCAGCGGGTGCCGGCCCCGGGACGACGGCTCGTGCGCGGCCTGCGGCGCCACGGCGTGCGCACGCTCCTCAGGCTGCCAGGCCTCCGCTCGTCGTGACCGAGGCCAGGATCGCGGCGTAGTCGCGGCTCATGAGATACGGCGTGTACCGCGCAGCGAACTGCTCGGCCGCACGGCCGTCGTCGCGCGCCGAGAGCAGGGCCTGCCGCGCCGTCGTCGCGAGCGCCGCCGCCGGGTCTGCGTCCGTGGGGTAGAACGAGACCCAGCCCTCGCCCCCGAGGTCTGCCTCGAGGTGCGGCTCGGCGGGGAGCACGCACGAGCGGCCGAACGTCGCGGACAGCAGCACGGAGCCGGAGTTCAGGACCCGCTCGTACGGGAACACCATGACGTCCGCGGCGCGGAACCACACCTGCAGGTCCGCGTCGTCGACGAACCCGTGGTGGCGGACCGTGCGGACCGCGGCGGGAAGCTCGGACTCGATCTGCTCGAGCACCTCGGGCCTCGTGCTCCCCGCGAGCAGGAGAGTGAGGTCCTCGACCTCGTCTCCGAGCAGCGCTGCTGCGCGCAGCAGCGTCACGATGCCCTTGTACGGCCGGATCTGCCCGACGAACCCGATCGTCGGCGACGTCGGGGGGACGCCCAGCCGGGTGCGGGCCTCCTGCCGCGTCACGTCGTCCGGGTAGATGCCGCGGTACGACGAGTGCGGCAGCGTGACGACCTTCTCCCGCGGCAGCTCGTAGGCGTCCGCGACGGCCTCGACGGTGTGCGCGTTGATCTGGATCACGCGCGACGCGAGTGCCGTGATCCGGGCGATCAGCTCGAGCTCGAGGTCGCGGTGGAGCAGCTCGTGCGGCAGGTGGTTGTGCACGGTCCACAGGAGCGCGACACCACGCTCGCGCGCAGCGGTGAGCACACCGACGAGCCGGTCCAACCGGGCCCGTGCCTCGATCGCGGACGGTGTCTCCTGGCAGACCGGCTGTGTCCAGTGCAGGTGGATCGCGTCACCGCGGCCGAGGAGCGCGCTCTGGAAGCACAGCTCGTCGAGATCGATCGTCGGGGTGACGTCCCACCCCTGACCGCGCACCGCGAGATACAGCAGGTTGATGTAGGGGTTGTCCCGCCAGGCGGGGTAGACGAGCAGGCGTGCCATCGCTCTCCTAGGCGGTGGTGACGCGAGCGGCGTCACCGTCGATGATCCAGACCGGCGCTTCGCCACCGGTGACGACAGCGGCCTCCGACAGTCCTCGTGAGCCCGGGCGCGCGACGGGGACGCGGCGGACGCGGTCGTCGGACGACGTCACCTCCAGCCAGACCTCCCAGCGGGCGGCGTCGGCGAGCAGGGCGGCGGGCGCCACGACGTCGACGTCGACGAGCCACTGCCGTGCGTGCAGCGCGGAAGCCGGGACCGGGAGCACGACCCGTCCCGGGCCGCCCACGGCCTGGAGGACGAGCCCGAGGCGCGAGACACCGCCGCGCGCCCGGTCGGACTGCAGCGTGAGGCTGAGCACCTGGCCGGTGCGGGCGGGACGCGTCGCGCGACCCTCAGCGCAGGGCTCGACCGCGTGCAGCCGTGCGGCGAGACCCAGGCGCGTGACGTCGCGGGCCAGCACGAGGTCGAGCAGCTCGGCAGTGGCGTCGTCGGTCGGACCAGGGGCGAGCGACGGGACGACCAGCTCGTGGTACTGCGCGGCCTGCGCCACCAGCTCCGCGGCAGTGGCGTCCCCGGTGCGGGCCGCCTCGACGGCCGCCGGGAGCAGGTCGTCCAGGAGCACGCGCGTCGCTCGCGCGGTGTCGAGGCGGCCCGTGACGACGTCGTCGATCTCGTCCAGGACCCGCGGGGAGAACGTCGCGTCGACGATCGCGGCGCCACGGACCTGCGTGGCGCGCGGACCGAGTCCCCACGCATCGCCGGGGAACGTCGCCCGGAGCGCGTCGGCGTCGACGGCCGCAGGCTCGTGACCGCCGAGCGCGACGGCCTCGGCTACGTCCGACGCGATCCGCGTCCGGGGTCGCCCGGTGCCCGCGAGGTAGTCGCGGTACTTGACCGGACCCTCGGTGGGCGAGGCGACGAGGCGGGCCGGGATACCCAGCGCGTCGGCGACGATCACGGCGTGCAGCGACGAACCGACCACGAACCGGGACTGGGCGATCGTGCGCAGGACGGTGCGCACCGGCTCCGTGGTGGACAGCACCGGGTACCCGGCCGTGTCGAGCGTCCCCACGTCGTTGAGGTTGGGGACCACCAGGACGTCCGTCCGCTTGACCCTGCTCCACGAGCGCAGCTCGGGCAGCAGGTCCGGCAGGAGCAGCGCGGGGTCACCGTAGACGGCGGGCGTCGGGATGCCGTGCGCGGTCAGGAAGGCTGCGGTGAGCGGACCACGGGTCGCTCGCACGTCCGGTGCCCTATGCGGGTCCGGCTGGTGACCCCCGGCGGCATGCACCTTGCCGTTGACGCCGGAACCCCAGACGACGTCGCCCGGTCGTGCGAAGTGGAGCACCGAGCCGACCGAGAGCACGCGACGCCCAGGGGCGGGCGGGGCGGTCGCGACGGGCCCCAGACGCTCGAGGAGGAGCTCGACGACGAGCGGCCCGAGGAGGTCGCCCGCGTTGCCGACCAGCCGACCCTCGTCGTCGCCGGAGGCGCGCCACGGGTCCCACCGGAAGCAGTCCACGCCGCGGACCCGCCGCAGGAAGCCGCCCACCTCGTCCACCGGGCCGAGGCTACCGGACGGGCGGACGAGCCCGGGCAGTGCTTCCACCGCCGCGGCCGCCGGTATCGTGGCGCTGCTCGTCGGTGGCACCGGAACGGTTCCGGCTGCCTCTCACGTCGTGCAGGACTCGGGGAGGTCGGGTGTCCCGCTTGATCGGGCGTGTGCGGAACAAGCTGGCGCGCGAGTACCGCAAGGCGGTGCGGGCGGTGCGCCCGCGTCGGCCGCGGTCGGCGAAGCCACGCCTCGGGCTCGCGGGCTTCTTCGGCGCCGGCAACTACGGCGACGAGCTGTTCCACCGCGTGTTCGAGCAGCGGCTCGGACCGACCTTCGAGCTGACGGTCCTCGCCGACCTGCCGACGAAGCCGTACTACTCGCGGCCCGTCGACGACATCGTCGCGGACGTCGACGCGGTCCTGATCGGCGGTGGGGACATCCTGCAGCCCTGGCACGCGGACCCGCGCTACTTCAACCGGCACTTCCTCAAGAAGCCGGTGATGGCCGCAGGCATCGGCGTGCCCCGGTACTCCGGTGCGGACGCCCGGCCCGACAGCCCCGCGACGATCGAGCTCTTCCGCCGGTACGTGCGGCACGAGCACTTCTTGCGGCTCGCGGTCCGCGACCCCGAGTCGCGCGACTGGGTCCGTGACACGCTCGAGCCCCCGCGCGACGTCGTGCTCGCACCTGATCTCGTCTGCGCGCTCGACCTTCCGGAGGCCGTGCGGCCCGCAGGCGCCCCGATCCTCGGGATCGTGACGCGGCACCGCCCGAACCGCGATGTCCCCGACGACTACTCGCGTCTCGCTGAGCTCGCGCGCCACGCGCAGTCGCAGGGCTGGCGCGTCCGGCACATCGTCCTCGGGACCGGCATCGTCGGCCAGGCGGACCTCGCGAACGCCGACGATCTCGAGGTGCCCGGCAAGGAGCTGGTGCACAGCGAGGAGCTCGACGACCTGTCGCGCGCGATCGGTGAGTGCACGATGCTCGCGTCGATGAAGTTCCACGGCACCGTGGTGGCGACGCTGTACGGCGTCCCGTCGATCGTGCTGGTGCCGACCCGGAAGAACCGTGAGTTCATGAAGTCGGTGGGCCTCAGCCGACTGGTCGCGAGCTTCACGTCGACCGAGCTCGTCCGCATCTTCGACGAGCGTCCGACCGTGCCGACCGAGAAGGTGGCCGAGCTGCGCGCTGCGGCGCTGCGCGAGCTCGACGAGATCCGGTCGGAGCTGGTCGCTGCGGTCGGTTCCGCGCACACCGCGTGACCTCGGCGGGTGCGGTCGTCGCCCGTTCAGGGCCCTCGGCCCGGGCCGAAGGGGGCGGGCCTCGCCGCCTGCGGCGTGACGTCCAGGGCCTGCGCGCGCTCGCGGTCCTCGCCGTCGTCGCGGACCACGTGCTCGGCTGGCCGCGGGGCGGCTTCGTCGGTGTCGACGTCTTCTTCGTCATCAGCGGCTACCTGATCACCGGGCTCCTGCTGCGCGAGCACCGCCGGACCGGCACCATCTCCTTCCGGGGCTTCTACGCACGACGTGTGCGCCGGATCCTGCCCAACGCGCTGCTCACGCTCGCGGTGACGGTGGGCGCGACCGCGGTGCTCGTCGGCGGTGCACGCCTCGCGTCGACGGTGCGGGACGCGGCGGCGGCAGCCGCGACGGTCGTGAACTGGAGGTTCGCCCGCGAGGGCACGGACTACTTCGCCCAGGGGCTGCCGCCGTCGCCCGTGCAGCACTTCTGGTCGCTCTCGGTCGAGGAGCAGTTCTACTTCGTCTGGCCGTGGCTGATGCTGGTGCTCCTCGTGCTGACCGCACGGCGCGCCGACGGGCGGACGCGCATGGCGCGGCACGGCCGCGCGCTGTTCGTGGCCATGTCAGGCGTCGTCCTGCTGTCGTTCGCGTGGGCGCTCGTCCAGACCGCGCAGCAGCCGTCGTCCGCGTTCTTCTCGACCGCGACGCGCGTGTGGGAGCTCGGCATCGGTGCGCTCGGCGCGATCGCGGGGGCACGGCTCGGGCGCCTGCTCGGGCGCGCACGGCCCGTGCTCGCCTGGGTCGGTCTGGGCGGGATCCTCGTCGCGCTGCTCGTCGTGCGCGAGGATGCGGGGTTCCCCGCACCCTGGGCTGCGCTCCCGGTGCTCGCGACGGCGCTCGTCATCGCGGCCGGGGAGGGTGACGGCGTCGCAGGTCCGTGGCCGCTGACGAACCGCGTCGCGAACTACGTCGGAGACGCGTCGTACTCCCTGTACCTGTGGCACTGGCCCGTGGTCGTCCTGCTGCCGAGCGTGCTCGCCGAGTCCTCCGCGTGGTTCGTCCCGACGGCGCTGGTGCTCGGAGTCGCACTGGCGCTCCCCGCGTACCACTTCGTCGAGAACCCCGTGCGTCACCTCGGCGGACTCTCGGGCCGCGCGGTGGTACGACGCGTGCGTCGTCCCGCGCTCGCCGCCGCCGCACTCGCTGTCGTCGCGGTCCTCGGATGCGTCGGCACGGTCCGCGTGCTCGACTCGCGCGCCCCGGTGGCGTCGGGCTCCGCCGACGCGGCGTGCTTCGGCGCGGCGAGCCTCGCGCGGCCCGACGCGTGCGCCGACGTGAGCTTCGGAGCGCACGTCGAGCCCGCGCCGCAGGACGCCGAGAAGGACACGCGCGGTGCGTACGAGTGCTACTCGACGGCCGGTGGACCCGCGAAGGTCTGCGAGGCGGGCGACCCGGACGGTCCGCTCCGCGTCGCGATCGTCGGGAACTCGCACGCCGCGGCACTGCTGCCCGGGCTCCTGCCCGAGGCGCAGCGGCGCGGCTGGCGCGTCACGGTGGTCGTGGGCAACGGCTGCGCGCTCTCGACCGACGCGAGCGAGAACTGCGTCGCCACCTCGCGCGAGATGGACAGGCTCCTGCTGGACGGCGCGCCCTACGACCTCGTGATCACGACGGGGAGCCGGTCGGCGGCCGGCGGAGGTGCGTCGCGTCGAGTGCCCGGCCTCGCGGCGATGATGCGGCAGGTCAGCGACCGGGGTACGCAGGTCGTGGTCGTCTCGGACGGTCCGGTCGTGTCCGACGAGGCGCTCGCGTGCGTGGCCAGGCGGGGGCAGGACCCGGCCGGCTGCGCGATGCCGCGTGACGCCGCGTTCGCAGCGGGCGACGCGGTCCAGGACGCGGCCGAGGACGAGCCGGCCGTCCACGTCGTCGACATCACCGACCTGTACTGCACGGACGACGTCTGCCCGGTGGTCGTCGGCGGGGTCCTCGCGTACCGGGACACCGCCGGCCACACGACCGGCACGTACTCCCAGACGCTGGGGCCGTTCCTGGCCGACCGCATCGCCGCAGCGTCCGGTGTGGCCGCGTCGTCGGGTCCGGCGTCGGGCTGAGGTCGGACGCACCACGCCCGCACGCCACCACCTGCCCGCTACTCGGGCCCGCCCACGTCCCCCGGCTCGAGGCGTCCGTCGCGGAGGTCGGCGAAGAACCGAGGCGCCGTGTCGGGGTCGAGGAGCACGGTCGAGCCCACTCCGCCAGGGCGGTAGTCCATGCTCGCGATGGGCGGCGTCCCGCGGACCCCGTCGGCGCCGTTCGCCGCGCGGAACGCGAGAGCGAGCCGTGCGAGGTCGATCACGTCGCTCGACTCGTCCACCGTGAGCGCACTCGTAGCGGCCGTGACGAGCGAGACCTGCTGCGACGGGTGCAGGGCGAGCGACTTCGGGTCGACCTTGCTCAGCACTGCCCCGACGAGCTGGCGCTGGCGTTGGGCACGGCCGATGTCGCCGAGCGGGTCGGCCTTGCGCATGCGGGCGAACTGCAGCGCCTTCGCACCGTCCACCTCGTGGCACCCCGCCGTCCACGTGAGGTGGGAGTCACGGTCGTCGACGTCGGCGTCATGGCACAGCCGCACACCCCCGACGGCGTCGACGACGTCCTTGACCCCGGCCATGCCGATCTCGGCGTAGTGGTCGACGGTCAGCCCGGTCAGGCCCTCGACGGTCCTGACGAGCAGCGGTGCGCCACCCCACGCGAAGGCGGCGTTGAGCTTGTTGCCGCCGTGCCCGGGGATGTCGACGTACGTGTCCCGCGGGAGGGACACGAGCGCGGTCGGCCCGGACTCGGGCACGTGCAGCAGCAGGATCGTGTCGCTGCGCTGGCCCGCTGTCCCGTCGTCCTTGATGCCCCCGTCGGCACGTGAGTCGGAGCCGGTGATGAGGTACGTCGTCCCCGGCGTGCCCGCGGCGCCGGACAGCGCATCGGTGTGCTGGATCTTGCCGTTCGCCCAGACGACGAGCCCGACGGGCCACGCGAGCAGCGCGACGAGCACGAGAGCGACGACGACCAGCGCGATGCGCCCGCGGCGGTGCTTGCGCGGGGCGCCGGGCGAGGGCCGGTCCGCCGCCGCAGCGCTCGTCGGGCCCGTACCGGGGCGCCGACCCGCCGGTTGTGCGGTCGCCGTGCCTGCGCGCCGCACGGGGGACCGCGCTCCGGGGGCGTACGAGGGGGGTGCGCCGGCAGTCGAGGACGACGACGAGCGCGGGGCGCCGGTCGTGCGCCGCGGTGCGGGCGGCGGGCCCGGACGCGAGCCCGTCGCCGGCTCCGGCGAGCGGCCGACGACGACGGCGTCGTCGCCCTGGGGGCGCGAGGCCCCGCCGCCGGGCGCGAAGCTCGGTGGCGTCGGGCGCTCGTCACGTGCCGTCATCGTCGAGCTCCCCACAGGCCGCGGGACATGCCCGTGATCGTGCCGGGGCCGGGGCGGAGAGCCGACGACGCCATTCGGGCTCGGCTGAGGTCGGAGCGCGACGACTCGGGATCGGGCTGCAGCCGTCGGCGGGACGGGGACGTCGTGGTCACGTCCCCGATCGTAGGTAGCGCAGTGCCGGATGTCGGGGAGCGCGGGCGGAGCCCGCGTGGAGAACCTGTGCACGCGGACACGTCCCGCGTGCGGCGGCACGGCGCAGCGGGTGATCCGGGTCGTCTATCCTGATCCGGCGAATGCGCCCTGCTGGCACTCTCCTGCGCGCGGGGCCGGACCGTCTCGTGACGGAGGACTGACCACCACATGCCCACCAAGGACGCCCTGAGCGACCCTGACTCCGACCTGCAGGTCTACACCCCGCACCGTGCGGGGCTGCCGAGGTTCGGGCCATACTTCCGTGACCTGCGCGAACGCCTGCCGTTCGCTGCCGAGTCCTCGAAGGCGAGCATCCGTGCGTCGCACTCCCAGACGGTGTTCGGCCAGCTCTGGCTGATCTTGAACCCGCTGCTCATGGCGCTGGTGTACTACCTCCTCGTCGGCATCCTCAGCGGAGCAGGCGGGGTCGAACGACTCGCGCACATCGTGACCGGGCTCTTCATCTTCCAGCTCGTCTCGGGGTCGATGTCGGCGGGCGCGAGCTCGGTGGTCGGTGGCGGACGCCTCATCATGAACATGGCGTTCCCGCGGCTGCTGCTGCCGCTCTCCGCCGTGCGGACCGCGTTCTTCCGCTTCCTGCCGACGCTCCCGGTGATCCTCATCATCAAGCTCTTCACCGACGAGCCGTGGGGGATCCAGATGGTCTTCGCGCTCGTCTTCATGCTGATCATGACGGTCTTCTCCGCGGGGATGGCAGCGATCCTCGGGACGCTCCAGGTGTACTTCCGTGACACGTCGAGCTTCCTGCCGTTCTTCACGCGTATCTGGCTGTACATGTCGCCCGTGCTCTGGACGATCGATGACCTCGGTGGTCACGGCAAGCGGTTCGAGCACATCATGGTCATCGCGAACCCGCTGTTCTCGATGATCGGCAGCTGGACGAGCCTGGTCCTGAACGCCGAGATCCCGCCCCTGAAGCTGTGGGTCGTCGCCGCGACCTGGGCGATCGTCATGCTGGTCGTCGGTTCGCTGTTCTTCATGTCGAGGGAGCGTGAGTTCGCTGTCCGCCTCTGAGCCCACCCCGAGCACGCACGGCACGACGGCGCAGGGGAGCCGCCCGTCGGACGCGGCGCAGCCCTCGGCGCCCTCGAGCCCGTCCCCGGCCGACGCGCCGTCGGCGCCGCAGCCCGCGAGCACGACCGAGCCCCAGCCGAGCACGGCGGAGCCCGGGCCGGCCGCCCCCGCGGCACCTGAGCCGCGACGCGCAACCGCCGCGGTCGCGGAGAAGCGCCTCGAGCGCAAGTACGAGGTCGACGAGAGCGCGCCGCCAGCCGTCAGCGTGAAGAACCTCTCGATCACGTACCGGACGACGTTCGAGAAGGTGCCGACCTTCAAGAGTGCGATCGTCCGGTTCGGTCGGGGCGAGCGAGCAGTGCGTGAGGTCGAGGCGATCCAGGATCTCTCGTTCGACGTGCCGGTCGGTACGGCCCTCGGCATCCTGGGGGCCAACGGTGCGGGCAAGTCGACGCTCATGCGCGCGCTCGCGGGGGTCCTCCCGCCGTCGAAGGGCACGATCGAGGTCCGCGGCAAGATCAGCTCGCTGCTGTCGCTCGGCGTGGGCTTCAACGGGGCCCTGACCGGACGCGAGAACGTCGTGCTCGGCGGTCTGGCACAGGGGCTGTCGCGCGAGCAGGTTGCCGAACGTGCCGACGAGATCGCGGAGTTCGCCGAGATCGGCGAGTTCATGGACATGCCGCTGCGGACCTACTCGTCGGGCATGTCCCAGCGCTTGGCGTTCGCGGTGTCGGTGCACATGGAGCCCGACATCCTGCTGATCGACGAGGCGCTCTCGGCGGGCGACGCGAAGTTCAAGAACAAGGCCGCCGCCAAGATGGACGAGCTCATGTCGTCCGCGCGGGCGATGTTCCTCGTCACCCACTCGCTCGCCTCGATCCGGCAGCTCTGCAACGACGCCATCTGGATCCACAAGGGCAGGCTCATGATGCGAGGGACGCCGCAGGAGTGCGGTGACGCCTACACCCGCTTCCTCGAGGTCGGCGAGACCGCCTTCACGCTCGAGGACTTCTAGGCGCCGAACGCTCGGCGCGCGTGCCGGAGCAGCACGCGCGCCGAGCGACGTCAGGCCTGCCCGGTCGCGGCGTACGCCGCCTCGACGGCGCCCTTGGCAGGCCGCCACCACGACTCGTGCTCGCGGTACCAGGCGACCGTGGCCTCGAGCCCCGCCCGGAAGTCGGTGTACCGGGGCGTCCAGCCGAGCTCCGCGCGCAGCAGGGTCGAGTCGATCGCGTACCGCAGGTCGTGCCCCGCCCGGTCGGTCACGTGGTCGAAGTCGTCGGGCTCGCGGCCGAAGATCTCGAGGAGCGCGCGGACGACCTCGAGGTTGTTCTTCTCCCCGTCCGCGCCGATGAGGTAGGTCTGGCCGATGCGGCCGTCCGCGAGGATGCGCCAGACGGCGGCGTTGTGGTCGTCGACGTGGATCCAGTCGCGCACGTTGGCGCCGGCGCCGTAGAGCTTGGGCCGGACGCCGTCGATGAGGTTGGTGATCTGGCGGGGGATGAACTTCTCGACGTGCTGGTACGGGCCGTAGTTGTTCGAGCAGTTCGAGATCGTCGCGCGCACGCCGAACGAGCGCACCCAGGCGCGGACCAGCAGGTCGGAGCCCGCCTTGGTCGAGGAGTACGGCGAGGACGGGTTGTACGGCGTGGCCTCGGTGAAGCGTGCGGGGTCGTCGAGCTCGAGGTCGCCGTAGACCTCGTCCGTCGAGACATGGTGGTAGCGGACGTCGTGGCGCCGGACGGCCTCGAGGAGCGTGTAGGTGCCGATGAGGTTGGTCTGGACGAATGGCCACGGGTTCGCCAGCGAGTTGTCGTTGTGCGACTCGGCCGCGAAGTGGACGACGGCGTCGCTCTGCGTGACGAGCTCGTCGACGAGCTCCGCGTCAGCGACGTCGCCGACGCGGACGTCGATCTGGTCGGCGACTGGTTCGAGCGAGCGGAGATCGCCCGCGTAGGTGAGCTTGTCGAGCACCGTGACCCGGACGTCAGGTCGGGTCCGGACGGTCTGGTGGACGAAGTTCGCGCCGATGAACCCAGCGCCGCCGGTGACGAGAAGCCGCATATCGGAAGCGTAGTCAGCCCTAGAGTGCTCCCGAGCAGGGTTGGCGGGCGAAACGGAGCTGGGATGCGGTGGGTCGTCGTGGGGGCGCGCGGGATGCTCGGGACAGACGTCGTCGAACGGCTGCGGCAGACCGACGACGAGGTGGTCCCGCTCGACCGCACCGACCTCGACCTGGGAGACCCGGACGCGTGCCGTGCAGCGCTCGTCGGAGCGGGCGCTGTGGTCAACTGCGCGGCCTACACGGCGGTCGACGACGCCGAGACGCACGAAGCCGCGGCGTTCGCCGCGAACGCGGTCGGTCCCGCGAACCTCGCACGCGCCGCAGCGGCAGAGGGCGTGCGGCTCGTGCAGGTGTCGACGGACTACGTCTTCGACGGGACGGCGGCCGCGCCCTACGCCGAGGATGCCGCTCCCGCACCACGCGGTGCATACGGCCGGACCAAGGTGGCCGGCGAGTGGGCCGTCGCCGCGTCCGGCGGTGACCACCTCGTCGTGCGCACCGCCTGGCTGTACGGCGCGCACGGGTCGAGCTTCCCGCGGACCATCGCGCGGCTCGCCCGAGAGCGCGGCGGTGTCGACGTCGTGGACGACCAGCGCGGTCAGCCCACCTGGACCGTCGATGTCGCGGACGTCGTCGTGCGGCTCATCGAGGCGGGCGCGCCGCGCGGGACGTACCACGCTACGTCGGCGGGGGAGACGACGTGGTTCGGGTTCGCGCGCGAGGTCGTGGCGGCGGCGGGGATGGACCCGGAGATTGTGCGGCCCACGACGTCGGAGAAGTTCGCGCGCCCCGCCGTGCGTCCCGCGTACTCGGTGCTCGGTGACGCGGCGGTGCGTCGGGCCGGGATCGAGCCGATCGCTGACTGGTCGGGGCGGTGGGCTGCGGCCGCAGCCGCCGTGCTGGCCGAGAGCTGAGGAGACGACGATGACGTGGCAGCCGCTCGCGGTCCCGGGTGCGTACCGCGTGACGCAGCAGGTGTTCGGCGACCCCCGCGGCGCGTTCCTCGAATGGTTCCGCGCCGCCGAGCTGGAGGAGGTCACAGGCCGCCGGTTCGACCTGCGGCAGGCGAACCTCTCCGTCTCGGCCGCCGGGGTGCTGCGCGGCGTGCACTTCGCGGACGTGCCGCCCGGGCAGGCGAAGTACGTGACGTGCGTCGCCGGCGCGGTGCTCGACGTCGTCGTCGACCTGCGGGTCGGGTCGCCGACGTTCGGGACCTGGGACTCGGTCCTCCTCGACGACACGAGCCGGGACGCCATCTTCGTGGCGGAGGGTCTCGGCCACGCCTTCCTCTCGCTGGAGGACGGTTCGGTCGTGACCTACCTCTGCTCTGCGCCCTACCGGCCGAGCGGTGAGCACGGCGTGCACCCGCTCGACCCGGAGCTCGGCATCACCTGGCCGACGAGCGGACGCGACGGTCGACCGCTCGAGCTCGTGCTCTCGGCCAAGGACGAGGCCGCGCCGACGCTCGCCGAGGCGCTGTCGTCCGGGCTCCTGCCGCATGCCGACGACGTCGCGGACTTCGTCGCGACGCTCGGTTGACGCCCGCTCAGCGAGGCTCGTCGAGCAACCCGAGCAGGTAGGTGCCGTAGCCCGACTTGCCGAGGGCGGCGGCGCGCTCCCGCAGGCCGTCGTCGTCGAGGAAGCCCCGGCGCCACGCGACCTCCTCCGGAGCGCCGATCTTGAGACCCTGCCGGTGCTCGATCGCCCGCACGTAGTCGCTCGCGTCGAGCAGCGACTCGAACGTGCCCGTGTCGAGCCACGCTGTGCCCCGCGGGAGCACCGAGACCTGCAGCGCTCCGCGCTCGAGGTAGACGCGGTTGACGTCCGTGATCTCGTACTCGCCGCGCGCGGACGGCCGCAGGGTCCGGGCGATCTCCACGACGTCGTTGTCGTAGAAGTACAGCCCCGGGATCGCATACGACGAGCGCGGAGCGGCCGGCTTCTCCTCGATCGACAGCGCGCGCCCCTCGTCGTCGAACTCGACGACGCCGTACGCGGTCGGGTCCGCGACGCGGTACGCGAAGACGGCACCGCCCTCGACGTCGGCGAACCGCATGAGCTGGTCGCCCAGGCCCGTGCCGTAGAAGATGTTGTCGCCCAGCACGAGCGCGACCTTGTCGCCGCCGACGAAGTCCGCACCGATCACGAACGCCTGCGCGAGACCGTTCGGCTCCGACTGCACCGCGTACTCGATCGAGATCCCGAACTGGCTCCCGTCACCCAGCAGTCGCCGGAACTGGTCCGCGTCGTGCGGGGTCGTGATGACCAGGACCTCGCGGATCCCCGCCAGCATGAGCGTGGACAGCGGGTAGTAGATCATCGGCTTGTCCCACACCGGGACGAGCTGCTTGCTCACGCCGAGCGTGATCGGATGCAGTCGGGTACCGGAGCCACCGGCCAGGATGATGCCGCGCATGCCCGAAGTATGACCGATCGGTGCAAAGGGTAGGCCTAGCGCGATCTCGGACCTATCGAGCGGCGCTCGTGGCCTGTCAGCACTTGCCGGTGTTGTCGTCCAGAGTGAAGGACTCGCGGCCGGCCTTCCGGGTTGCCTGGGGTGCCGGGGTCGTGCCGGAGGTCGGTGCCGCCGACGTGGGCGCTGCCGAGGTCGGCGCTGCGCTGGTCGGCTTCGACGCGGGCGTGCTCGCGGTGCCCGTCGGTGCGGACGTCGGCGTGCGCTCGTCGGAGGTGCCGGTGGTCACGGGGATGTCGTTGGCCATGTTCGACCAGATGGTGTCGGCCTCGGCGGTCCAGACCACGCGGTTCTTGTCGTCGGGAGCCGCGCCCCACGGGACCGTCATGAAGGAGACGTTGCCGCTGCGGATGCTGCGCGCCGAGTAGGCCAGGCCCGCGAGATCCGTCGTGCGCATCGAGGTCGTGAGCGACTTGGTGGCGGCGTTGAGCAGGCCCAGCAGGTCGGTCCAGTCCGTCAGGACGTTCTTCGACAGGGTCTGCGAGGCCATCGCGGCGAGCAAGCGCTGCTGGTTGCCGATACGAGCGATGTCCGAGCCGTCGCTCGCCTTGCTGTGCCGAGAGCGCGCGTAGGCGAGCGCCGTCTTGCCGTCGAGGTGCTGGTTCCCGGCCGGGACGTCGAGCTTGGCCTTACGGTCCTTCATCGCCTGCGGGATGCAGATGTTCACGCCGCCGATCGCGTCGACCATCGTCTCGAAGCCCGCGAAGTCGACGAGGACGAAGTCGTCGATCGTCACACCGGTGTTGGCCTCGACCGTGCGCCACGTGCAGGCGGCAGCGGACTTGAGGTCCAGCCCCTTGTCCCAGCCCCGGGCGAACGCCTCGTTGAACATCGCGTAGCTGCTCGCCGGCGTCGTGCCGTTCGTGGTCTGGCAGGTGGGGATCTTCACCATCGAGTCACGCGGGATCGAGACCATCTCGACGCGCGAGCGGTCCGCGGAGATGTGGAGCACGATCGTCGTGTCGGAGCGCATGCCGCCCGCGACGCGCCCACCGATGTCGCCGTTCGCGCCCTCACGGGAGTCCGAACCGACCAGCAGGATGTTCACGTCCTTGCCCGCGTTCGGGTCCTCGCCGGCGACGACCGAGATCGTCGGGCGTGGGCCGAGGAACGAGGACACGTCGACGTACGTCATGTTCCCGTTGAGGCGTGCGTACACCGCGTAGCCGGCTGTGCCGCCGAAGGCGAGCAGTGCCACCGTGACGAGCGCGACGCCGCGCAGGATGTGCCCGCTACGGTGGTGGCGCGCGTGGCGTGCGTTGGAGGGCCGCTCGGCGGACTGGTGTCGGACTGGCACGGCGACGATCCTAGGGAAGCGCCTCGACGGAGCGGAGGAGCCGCCGCGCCCGCCCGGTGGAGAACTTGTGCAGATCCGCGCAGGTCAGGGCGTCGAGAGAGGTCGTGACCGTAGTGCCGCACCACGTGGTGGTCCGGCGCCCGTGATCGTGCGGGGAAGCGAGCACCGCTCGGCTAGCCTGGTCCGCGATGGCTCCCTCGCGCACGCCGCCCGACCGCGGCACCACACGCTCGTCGGGCGACCCGGACCGGGACGTGCCTCCCGTCTCGGTCTTCCTCACTGTCCGTGACGAGGAGCTGCACCTCGCGGATGCTCTCGCGCAGGTCCTGGCGCAGGACTACGAGGGCACGTTCGAGGTGGTGCTCGCGGTCGGGCCGAGCCGGGACCGGACGCGTGAGATCGCCGACGCGGTCGCGGCTCGCGACCCGCGGCTGCGTGTCGTGGAGAACCCGTCCGGGCTCACCCCGTCCGGGCTCAACATCGCGATCGCCCACGCGAGGCACGGTCTGCTCGTGCGTGTCGACGGGCACAGCGAGGTCGCGCCGGACTACCTGCGCCGCGTGGTCGGTGTGCTCCAGGCGACCGGGGCCGCGAACGTCGGGGGGCGCATGGTGCCGGTCGGCCGGACGCACTTCGAGGCGGCCGTCGCGTGGGCGATGAGCAGCCCGCTGGGCATCGGCGCGGCGTCGTTCCACACCGGCGGGGCGGCCGGTCCGGCGCCGACCGTGTACCTCGGGGCCTTCCGGCGCGACGCGCTGGACCGGATCGGCGGGTACGACGAGCACTTCGTGCGCGCGCAGGACTGGGAGCTCAACCACCGGCTGCGCGAGGTCGGGGAGGTCGTGTGGTTCGACCCTGAGATCGCCGTGACCTACCGCCCTCGAGGGGACGTGCGCGCACTCGCCCGGCAGTTCTTCCGGACGGGTCAGTGGCGCAGGCAGGTCGTCCGTCGCTATCCGCAGACCGCCGGGCTGCGGTACCTCGCGGCGCCGGCCGCGGTCGTCGGGATGGCCGCCGGGACCGTGGCCGCAGCCGTGGGTGCGGCTGCCGGGCCGCGCTGGCTCCTGGCCGGGGTCGCGGTACCCGTGGGGTACGTGTGCGCGGTCGTCGTCGGTGCGGTCGTGACGAGTCGAGGGATCGACCGCGCGGTCCGCGTACGGCTGCCGGGGGTGATCGCCACGATGCACGTCGCCTGGGGTGCGGGATTCCTGCGTGGCGTGGGTCGTGGGACGGGGTCGCCGGCCAGCGTCGTCGCCTATCCTGGCCCGGCCGCGTCATCCCGTCCGGCCGAGTCGTCCGCAGCGGACGAGGGTACCGACCGCGAACCGGCGAAGGACTGAGCGATCCCATGCCCCGCCCGGACGTGAGCATCGTGACCTCGGGTCACGACGTCGCCGACGCGCGCCTGCACCGGGAGGTCGCGGCGCTGCAGCGCGCGGGGCTGGCCGTCGAGGTGCTCGGGCTCGGCGCGGTGACGTCAGGGCCGCCCGGGGCGATCGTACGGACGTGGCCGCGGCGCGGTGCCGTCCGGCGCGCGTGGTACGCGGTCGCGCTCCCGCTGCGGACGCGCGGCGACGTCGTCGTCGCGCTCGACCCCGACTCGGCGGCCGGTGCGCGGCTCGCGCGGTTCCTGCGCCGGGTCGTCGGTCGGCGGACCGCGCTCGTGACCGACGTGCACGAGGACTACGAGCTGCTGCTGCAGGACCGCGCGTGGGCGTCGGGGGCACGCGGTGCGTTCGCCGCGGTCTCCGCACGGCTCGGCTCACGGGCCGCGCGCCGTTCGGACCTGCTCGTGGTCGCCGACGAGCACCTGCTGCCGGACGCCGAGCGCCGGCTCGTCGTGCGCAACCTCGCCGACACCTCGATGCTGCCGGCCCCGGCCGCCCCCGCCGCGCGCCCACGGGCCGTCTACATCGGCGACCTGCGGCGCAGCCGCGGGCTGTTCGCGATGCTCGACGCGGTCGAGGCCGCGGGCGGGTGGGAGCTCGACCTCGTCGGGCCGATCGCGCCCGCCGACCGTGACGAGTTCCTGGCCCGGCTCGCGTCGCCCGCGCTCGCCGACCTCGTGCGCTGGCACGGTCGTCAGCCCCCGCGCGAGGCGTGGACGTTCGCGAGCGGCGCGTGGGCGGGCTTCCTGCTGCTCGACTCGACGCCCGCGTTCCGGGACGCGATCCCGTCGAAGCTGTTCGAGTACCTCGCGTGCGGGCTCCCGGTCGTCACGACCGACCTGCCGCGCAGCGCCGCGGTCGTCCGCGAGACGGGCGCCGGGGTGGTCGTCGCCGGCGCCGACGAGGCCGCAGCCGCGCTGCGTGCATGGGTCGCGGACCCGGCCGCGCACGAGGCGCTGCGCTCCGCGGCGCTGGCCGCTGCGGACTCCTACGTCGCGGGCGAGGACCTCGTCTCGTTCGCGGACGCGATCCAGGGGCTCGTGCCCACGAGCGCGTCGGCCGCGCAGCGCTGACGTCCGCCGCCGCGGACGGGTGGTTCAGGCGCCGTCGGGTGCCCGGTCCGTCGTGCGCGTCGTCAGGACGGTGAGGGCCGCGGGGACGCCGTTGACCAGCGATGCGTGCGCGTTCCAGCGGCGTGCGCGCCACACCGCGGCGACCGCGGCCCCGTCCGCTGCGACCACGAGCCCCGCCGCGCGCAGCACGTCGCGGTGCTCTCCCGTGAGCCGCCGGGCGGCGGTCCACGAGCCCGTGACGTCCCGGACCACCCGTGCGAGCGACCGCGTGCCGCGCTCGCCGCGCACCGCGGGCCGGACGTCGACGACGTCCACCGTCGCGCCCGCCGCGGTGAGGTCGGTGACGTGCGCGGCCACGGCGTCCTCGGACACGTGGCGGCCCGCGACGACGAGCGCGGTGCGGGTGCTCATGCGTCCTCCCGGGGGCGCAGCGCGGCGACGCGCGGCGCGAGCTGCCGGTCGCGGCGCAACCGGTCGGCGAGCGCGTCGAGGTGGGCCTCGTCGTCCGGCGTCGCACGCGCGGCGAGCGCCGCACCCTCCGCGAGCGCACGCGCGACCTCGTCGGGCGTGACCGCGGCGACGCGTGCGACGAGCGGGTGGTCGGCCAGGACGTCCGTCGTCGCGTTCGCCGGGTCGTGCACCGCGACGACCGGCCGACGCGTCGCGACGTACTCGTAGACCTTGCCGCTCGTCACGTACCGGCCCGAACCGAGCGCGAGCACCAGGACGTCGGCGTCCGCGTAGAAGTCCGCGACCTGCGCCTTCGCGACCGGACCCACGTACCGCACCCCGTCGGCGGCGGCGTCGGCGAGGGCCTCGGCGAGCGGACCCTGCGGCACCGTGAAGTAGCCGAGGTGCCCGCCGAGCGTTAGCGTGGCCCCCGCGGGCAGGCGGCCGTCCGCACGCGCGAGCCGCCAGCCCGCGAGCAGCTCCGCGAGCGGCACCTTGGGCGTGACCGTGCCGAGGTACGCGAACCGCGGACCACCGTCGTGCGGCGAGGGAGGGCCGACGGGCGGCAGGAGCGCCGGGTCCCAGCCGTTCTCGACGACCTGCATGCGCTCCGCGACCGCCGGGAACCGGGCCGCGTGCCAGTCGCGCAACGGGCGGTTGACGAACCACACCTCGCGCGCGTCGGCCAGGAGCCGCGACTGCCAGCGCGACACGCGGGACCGCGCGCGCGTCGTCGTCCGGCCCGAGAACACGTCGAGCGTCCACGCGTCGCGGTAGTCCATGACGTACGGGACGCCCGCCGAGCGGAACAGGTCGTGCGCCGCCGCGAACGTCACGTGCGGGTTGGCCGTCGCGAGCGTGAGGTCGACGCGACGCTCGTCGTGCACCGCGCGCGCCGCCGCTGCCAGCGGGCGCCGCCACGGACCGTACGACGGTTCGGGGAACGGCAGCTCGTCGGCCAGGCGACGCAGCCGCGCCCACACGGGCGGCAGCGCGACGCGCAGCGCGCCGTAGCGGCGCACGTCGGTGTCCTGCGCGGGCCAGTCGAACGGGATGCGGCGCACGACGACCCTGTCGTCGACCTGCTCCTCGAGCGACGCGTCCGCGCCCGTGTACCGCTCGAACGTCTCGCGCGTCGCCGTGACGACCGTGACGTCCCAGCCCGCGGCCGCGAACGCGTTGACGGTCGCGAGCGCGCGGTACACGCCGCCCGCGCGCGACGGCGGGAAGCCCCACGCGAGGTAGAGCAGGTGCGCAGCTGTCGTCATCGTCCCTCGGGTGCGTGCGGTGGGCCGCGCACGAGGGTACGCGAGCGGCGCCGCCGACGTGCCGGGTCGTGGTCGACGTCCTGCGGCGGGTCGTCGATCGGGGAGGATGTGCGCGGGCGACGACAGGAGGACGCATGAGTGCGGCGGCACGGGCACGCGCGGGGCTCGTCGGCGCGGCGTCGTCGGCGGCATCGCTGGTCACCGCCCGACGGCACACGCTGCCGCCCGCGCTCGACCGCGCGCTCGACGCGGCGAAGTGGGTGCGCACACCCCGGACCCCGGACCCCGACGAGCCCACGCTCACCTCACCGCGTTCCGGCCGCCCGGCGCGCGTCCTGATCGGACCCGCGAACTTCGCGGGCCAGGGCCTCGCGTGGGCCGCCGCGCTCGACCGCGCCGGAGTGCCCGCCGTGAGCTGGGCGTTCGTCGCCGACCCGCGGTTCCGGTTCGCGGCCGACCATCGCGCCCCGCTGGGTGCCGTGCACCGCGCGTCGCGCGCCTACCAGCGCCGCGTGTTCGAGCGCGTCGTCGCGACCGTCGAGGCGGTCGTCATCGAGGCCGGACGCCCGCTGTTCGGACGCCTGCACGGCTTCGACCCCGTCGCCGAGGCGGCTGCGCTGCAGGCCCGCGGCGTGCGCGTCGCGCTCCTGTGGCACGGCACGGACGTCCGCGTTCCCAGCGAGCACGCCGCGACGCACCCCGAGTCGCCGTTCGCGGACCCCGACGCGCGCACGCGCGCGCTCGAGGCCGTGGCACTGCGCAACCGCCGTCGCGCGGCCGCGTTCGACGGCCCTGTGCTCGTCTCGACGCCTGACCTGCTGCCCGGCTGGCCCGGTGCGCGGTGGTGCCCCGTCGTCGTCGACGTCGACGCGTGGGCGAGCGATGCGCCGCTGCTCGAGCGCGACGTCCCGCTCGTCGTGCACGCCCCCAGCAACCGCGCCCTCAAGGGGACCGACCTGATCGAGCCCGTACTTCAGCGCCTCGCGCGGGATGGGGTCATCACGTACTCCGGTGTTACGGGCGTCCGAGCCGAGCGGATGCGCGATCTTTACGGCGTTGCTGATGTCGTGCTCGATCAGTTCACACTGGGGATCTATGGGGTTGGGGCCGTCGAGGCGATGGCAGCCGGGCGCCTGGTGATGAGCCACGTGGACGGTCAGGTGCGCGGCCGGGTCGCCGCAGAGTGCGCGCCACTGCCGATTCGAGAGGTGAGCCACCGGGACTTGGAACGTGCATTGAGGGAACTCTCCGCCGACCGGACTCGAGCACGGGCACTGGCTGCGAAAGGTCCAGACTTCGCTCGCGATGTCCATGACGGCACCCGTAGCGCGACTGCGCTACGGGCGGCTCTCGGCATCCGGTAGATCTCGATACGAGCAGCAACACTCAACCCGACGGGGCGAGCATCGCGAGTGAGCACGGCAAGCCTGGGTCAACGTCCAACGTCCTTCGACGCACCGCCCCAGCGTGCAGCAGGGGCGGTGCGTCGAACCGTGTCAACGGTGGGGGCAGACCACGATGGATTTCATCACCATGGTGCTCTGGCTCGGGCGGAATTCCCGGACTCCCACGCCCGGGATTGCATCGACAGCCAATCCGTTGCCGACATAGAGGGCGACGTGGCCGGGTCCGCACCGTCGACACCAGCCGTCGGGCTTGACGACCCGGCACGCCAGGACCGCCCGGCCGGGCTCCAGACACACCCCGATTACGACGAGACCGAGCTTGTCCAAGCGCGTGAACGTCGTCAGATCAGGGTCAGCGAAGATGCCGGCGGCCACGTCGAGGTCTTCCGGATTCGCAGCGTGAGAGGTCCCATTTTCGGAAGTGCTCGACCCCTACCCGCACCCCGACACGCTTGTGAAGAGCCCCCCCTTCTCTGTGCGACTCTTGGCCGCGCGTGCGTAGGAGCCGAGCGCTCGGGTCCTGCAAGGCGCGCGACCGCCGCGACATACGCGGGGTGAGGGTGGCGTGAAACTGCTACCTCCAAACCGGCCGCACGGGCCCGCGACAAGCTGTAGTGTCCCAGGTCCGGGGCAGCGAAGCCCCGGATACGCCTGGCAAGGGGGTTCGGTGAAAGGGTGGAATGTCCCGCTGGAACGCGCAGGCCATCGGCCCGACGTTCGTGAGCGTCACCAGTAGCTCTGCGAGGAAGATCAGCGTCTCCGGGTGGAACTCCAGCCAGAGCTACTATGCGGTCACGTCAGGAGCGTGCGTGAATGGGATCTGGTCGGGGACGGTAACCGTTACGTGGAACGACGCGGAAGTACGCGATTTCACGTCCACGGCGCTCCGCACGATCGCAACACACGAGCTCGGCCACACGCTCGGGCTCGCCGACCTCTCGTCCGGCGGCTGCAACGGCACGAAGCGCGTCATGGTGCAGGGGCCGGACAAGTGGAAGTGCGAGTGGGGCACGGAGCCCTGGAGTGGCGACGTCAAGAGCGTCAACTCCATCTACTGAGGGGGAAGTCATGACCACAAAGTCAATCGTCGCTTGCGGGGCCTCGCTCCTGGTCGTGGCACTCGCAGCCTGCGGCACAAACGCACGCGCCGACGCGCCGGGATTCAACGTCCCGGACTCGACGAACGAGTCGGGGAGGTACGTCTCGGTCGACGGCCCGGTCGTCACAGGTATCGACGAGCTCGTCGCGTCGTCGTCGTCGGTCGTCGCTGGGACGTTCCTCGCGGAGGCCGGGGTGACGTCCGAGGGCGAGATCATCGCGCACAGCGGCGACGCTGCGGGGCTCCCGCTGACCCTGTGGCGCTTCCGCGTGGACCGCGTCGTCGAGGGCGCCGAGTCTCTCGCGGGCACCACGATCCGGGTCGCGCAGACTCCTGGCGTCGACGGCACCATTGCGAGTGCCTCCGCAGGCCTCGACGCGGTCGTCTTCGTCAACCCCTACCCGGGGACGGATGTCTACGCCGTCGCCGGGCTGGGGGCCGGCGTCCTCGCCATCACCGATGACGGGTTGCGCGCCGCCAGCACGACGACCGAGGAGCTGCGTCGCGACGTCGCCGACCACGACAGCCTCGACGCGGTGGCCCGGATCGCCTCGGAGTAGCTCGCGCGGCGGAGGCAGACGCCGGCGACTCGCCGACCGGGACTTGCCTGCTCCGGTTGGCCTGTCGTCGAACGGTGCGGCACGTTCGGCCTGACGTGGGTCACGTTCTCCACGGGTTCGAGGAGGGGAGCCTGTGACCTGCGGTGATGTCCGGGATTCCGTGTACTTAGTGCCCGGGTAGGGCACTAGGCAGTGTTCCAAGGTGGCATGGGTGCGGACTGCGTCGGGTGCGACGGCCGTGCAGATCGTGGAGTCGGTCGACGGCCGTCGGCGTATCGTGCGGCATGTTGGTTCGGCCCACGACGAGGCCAAGTTCGGTGCTCTGGTCGCCGAGGCGGACGCACTGCTCGCGGACGACCGCCAGGGCGTGCTCGACCTCGGGTTGCAGCGCACGCACCGCGCGGCGGCGTGCGCGGTGTTCGACGAGACAGCCAGCGACTGCGCGACCCGGGCGACGGTCAGGTGCTGGCAGACCAGCGCGAACAGCGCTCACGCCAACGCGTGGCGGGTCAGCTTCGAGCGGGGCTCGGCCACCGCGCTGGTGTCCTGGCGCCACACGTGCCCGCACCCGGTGCACGAGTAGTGGCGGACCCGCACCTCCAAGAGCGTCGGGCGCCACCCGAACGGCTCGTGTGCCAGAGGCCGCACGACCGTGCCCCGCGGCGCGCCCTCGGCTCAGCACCGCCGACACCAGCCATCGGGCGCTACGACCCGGCACGCCAGGACCGCCCGGTCGGGCGCCCGACGCACCTCGACCACGACGAGACCGAGCTCGTCCAAGCGCGTGAACATCGTCAGATCAGGGTCAGCGAAGATACCGTCGGCCGCGCCGACCCCGACTGTCAGCACTGCACTCTCGTTTGTCAAGAGCCACGGTGCGTCACCGCGCGTCGCGGGCATGGCCCGTGGTCTCGGCAAGGCGGAGGCGACGGTCCTACGCGCTGACGCGCGAGCGCGCGGTCGCGACGAGTTCGCGGACGACCGCGTCCGAGACGGCCCCGACGACCTCGGCGTCCGGGTAGCGCTGCGCGAGCCGCCAGGCGAGCGGCAACGACGCCTCGTCGCCCATGACGATCACGGCGGGCTCGTGCGCGTCGAACCAGCGCGCGTGCTCGTCGAGCGCGTGGCGCGCGACGCGGGCCGGACCCACGTGCGAGTAGACCTTGCGGTCCAGCACGCCGTGCACCTTCTGCGAGAGCCGGGCGTGCCGGGACAGGACCTTGCTCGTGAGGTTGACGCCGCGGCGGGCCGGGGCCGCGAGGGGGGTCGGTGTCGCGGCGACCAGCGAGCAGCCGCGCCGCACGGCGCGCACGAGCGTGGAGGGCACGACGTCGACGACGACGTGCGGGACCACGTGGGCGACCGTGCGGTGCACGTGCGGCCCGAGGTCGAGCACCTCGACGTCAGGCTCGGTCTGTGCACCGTTGCCGTCGGCCGCCGAGATGAGCGCGACGCGCGCCCCCGCGCGCAGTGCCTCGGACTGGATGCGCACCAGGCGGCGCGCGGCGAGCTGGGTCGACGCGAGGCACAGCACGAGCGGGGCGTCCGGCTCAGGAGCGGGGACCGGGTGGCGGCCCGCGAGCGCCCGCCGCAGCCGCTCGGCATACCGCGCGGAGCCGTAGCGGTCGACGAGCACCTCGCGTACCGCGGCCGCGTCGACGCTCGCGAGACCCTCCTCGAGGCGGCGGACCGCAGCGACCGTGTCCTGCGGGCTCGGGGGAGTGGCGACGTGCTCGACCAGCCCCGCCGAGGCGGCGTCGGACAACGTCTCCTGCGGTCCACTGCTCGCCGTGACGACCACCGGCAGGCCCGACATCGCGGCCTCGACAACCGTGAGGCCGAACGTCTCGAACGCCGACAGGTGCACGAGCACGTCGGCTGCCGCGAAGATGTCGGGGAGCTCGTCGGGGTGCGCCCGGCCGTGGAACGTCACGCGGTCGTCGAGGCCGAGCTCCGAGACGAGCGCGACGAGCTCGGCACGGTCGGGGCCGTCACCCACGAGCGTCAGGTGCGCGTGCGGGCGTTCGTCGGCCCACAGCGCGAACGCGCGCACGAGCGTGTGGACGCCCTTGCGCTCGATGAGGTTCCCGACGAACACCCAGCGGTCGAGGCTCGTCGGGGTGGCCTCGCGCAGCGTGAAGCGCGTGTCGTCGACCGGGTTCGCGATGACCCGGATGCGGGCCGCGTACTGCGGGTACTGCGAGCGCAGCCGACGGGCCTCGAGCTCGGAGACCGCGAGGTGCCACTGCGCACGGCGCAGCATCTCGCCGTACATCGCGGCCCCCTCGGGGATGCGCAGCACCGTGCGCAGGTACGTGGCGTGCTCCGTGGTGACGAGCCGCTGGTCGCTGCTGAGCAGCCCGCTCACGGCCCAGCCCGTCGGCATGCCGACGTGCGCGTGGACCACGTCCGCCTCGCGCAGCTCGGGCAGGTCGGCGCGGCGCAGCGCCTCGCGGTGCGCACGGGCGACGTCGACGCGCGGCGTCATCGGGTCGACGGGAAGGTCGATGCGCACGAGCTCGCCGAGCGGCGTCGTCGTGCGGGTCACCCCGGCGGCCGCGTCCGGGGGCACGTTGCGCACGTGCACGATCGTCGTGAGCTCGGCTGGGTGACCGAGCGCCGCGACGGACTCCTGGACGAAGATGCCGTCGTACGGGCGCCCCTCGACGGGGTACCACGGGGTGGTGACGACGAGCCGGGAATCCTCAAGCACCTGAGACGACCTCTCGCAGCGCGGCGTCGAGCACGCGCACCTGGTTCTCGCGCCGGTAGCGGTCCGCGTGGGCGCGGGCCGCGGCGTAGGTCTCGGGCGTTGCCGAGCGTGCGGCACGTGCCGCCTCGACGAGCGCGTCGGCCACCGCCGGACCGTCGACCGACCGCACGGGGAACCACAGCGGGTAGCCCCGCATGGGTTCGGTGGCGGCCGTCTCCGGCGTGTGGACCGCGACGACCGGCTTGCCCGTCGCGAGGCACTCGTACGTCTTGCCCGCGGTCACGAACCGTGACGACGGGATCATCATGAGCAGCACGTCGAGCGACTCGTACGCGTCGCGCACGTCGGCCTTCGCGACCGGGCCCTCGAGCACCACCCCGGCCTCGGGCCCGGGGATCAGAGCACGCAGCGCCTGCGCGTCACGCGGGAAGAACCCCAGGTGGCCGTACAGGTGCGCGGTCGCGCCCGCGAGCTCCGGGTGCGTGCCGAGCGCCAGGTTCCAGCCCTGCCACGTCGCGGCGTGCGGCAGGTGGCTCGTGATCGTCCCGACGTAGCCGAACCGCAGCGGCCGGTCGTCCGGGGGGCGCACCTGGCTGACCTCGCCGAGCAGCTCCGGGTCGAAGCCGTTCTCGACGACGAGCATGCGGTCCGCGGCCTCGGGGTACCGCTCGGCGTGCCACGCGCGCATCGGCTCGTTGACGTGCACGACGCGCGCGGCCGCGCGCATGAGCCGACGCTCGGCGGTGACCTGCGGCGAGTCGTCGGGGAAGGCCGGGCGCTCGCGGAACTGGTCGAGGGTCCACGAGTCGCGGTAGTCCATGACGTAGGGCACGCGGGCGAGCCGACGCAGCTCGTAGCCCGCCTGGAACGCCGTCCACGGGTTGCCCGTGGCGTACACGACGTCGATGCGCGAGCGGCGGTGGACCGCGAGCAGCCGCCGCAGCACGCCCGGCAGCCACGTCACGTACCGGTCCGGGAACAGCTTCTGCCCGATGCGCGCGGGCGCCGTCGCGAGCAGCGGCAGGTCCGCGCGCAGCCGGGTCATCTTGCGGACGTCGCGCTGCAGGTGCTGCGACGGGACCGTGACGCGCTCGACGCGCACGCGCGGGTCGATCGCGTCGAGCAGGCTGTCGTCGCGGGAACCCGTGATGTCGTCGAAGAAGTCCGGCTCGGCCGTGACGACCGTCACGTCCCAGCCCATCGCGACGAGCAGGTTGGCCGTCGCGAGCGGGCGGTAGACGCCGCTCGCGCGCGACGGCGGGAAGAACATCGCGACGATCGCGACGTGCGGGCGGCGGGTGCCGGAGTCGTTCGAGGTGCTCACTGCGGTCCTGTCGTCACGGGGCAGGCGGGCTGCGGGTCGTCCGCCCGGCGGCGGGTGCGGTGCGTCAGGCGCGCCCGATCACGGTACGCGTCACGGACGGCCACAGCGCGGCGTCGGTCACGCCGCGGCCGTCGACGAGCGCGCGCACACCGGGCAGGTCGGCCTCGCCGAGCGTGCGGTACTCCGCGTGGTCGGCCTGCACGACGGCCGCGTCCACCGGCTCGCCCACGTGGTACGCGTCGAGACCGAGCCGCGCGAGCTCGTCGTCGGAGTACAGCGGGTCGTGGACCAGGGGGGTCGCTCCTGCGGCGCGCAGCGCCTCGACCGTGGGGAACACGCCCGAGAACGCCGTCTCCTTGACACCGCCGCGGTACGCCGCGCCGAGCACGACGACCCGCAGCCCGGCGAGCGGGCCCGCGGCTGCGGCGAGCAGGTCGACCGCGTGCGCCGGCATCGCGGCGTTCGCCTCGCGTGCCGCGCGCACCACGGTCGCGTCGGGGTCGTTGAACAGGTACAGGCGCGGGTACACGGGGATGCAGTGGCCGCCGACGGCGATGCCCGGGCGGTGGATGTGGCTGAACGGCTGCGAGTTCGACGCGTCGATCACGGCCTGCACGTCGATGCCGTGCTTCTCGGCGAACCGGCCGAACTGGTTCGCGAGGCCGATGTTGACGTCGCGGTACGTGGTCTCCGCGAGCTTCGCGAGCTCCGCGGCCTCCGCCGAGCCGAGGTCCCACACGCCGTTCGCGCGCGCGAGGTCGGGGCGCTCGTCGAAGTCGAGCACGGCCTCGTAGAACTCCGTCGCACGCTGGGCGCCGCGCTCCGACAGCCCGCCGACGAGCTTGGGGTAGCGCCGCAGGTCCTGGAACACGCGACCGGTCAGGACGCGCTCCGGGGAGAAGACGAGGTCGAAGTCGACCCCCTCGGTCAGGCCCGAGACCTCCTCGAGCAGCGGCTTCCAGCGCGTGCGCGTGGTGCCGACGGGCAGCGTCGTCTCGTAGGACACGAGCGTGCCGGGCGTCAGGTGCGCGCCGAGCGAGCGCGTCGCGGCGTCCATCCAGCCGAAGTCGGGCTGCCACGTCGCGTCGTCGACGAACAGCGGGACGACGAGCACCACGGCGTCCGCGCCCGGGATCGCGTCGGCGTAGTCCGTGGTCGCGCGCAGGCGACCCGCGGGCACGAGCTCGGTGAGCCGGTCCTGCAGGAACGCCTCGCCCGGGAACGGCTCCGTGCCGGCGTTGACGAGGTCCACGACCCGCTGGTCGACGTCGACCCCGACGACGTCGTGCCCCTTCGACGCGAACTGCACGGCCAGCGGGAGGCCGATCTTGCCCAGGGCGACGACAGCGATCTTCACAGCATCCTCAGGGGTCGAAAGGGGCGGACGGCGGCACGTCCCACGACGGGCCCGCGACGCACGAGGGCCGGGTGGGCTCGGGCGGGAATCGCCCATCGCGGGTGAGACCGGACGAGCGGCTCCCTATACTAACTGCGGCTCCGAGCCGGTCAGGGGATCGAGGTCCCGCCAGGACGCGAGACGGACGGAGGCGCTCGATGCGCCCACGCGTGCTGGTCACGCCGCAGGAGACGGCAGGACGGCTCGTCGTCGTGACCCCGTGGTACCCGACGGACGCAGTGCCGTACGGCGGGGCGTTCGTGCGGGACACGACGCGTGCGCTGCTCGCGCAGTTCCCCGACCCGCTCGTCGTGCACGTCGAGGTGCTGCACGCTCCGGAGGGGACCGTGCCGCACCCGGAGCGCGGCGTCGTCGACGGGCTCGACGTGCTCCACCTGCCGCTCGTGCTCGACCCGCTCACCCCGCGCGCCGACGTCGCCCGGCACGCCCGCGAGGTCCTCGAGCCGTACACCGAAGCGCTCGCGGCGGCCTGTGCCGTGCACGTGCACGTCGGCATGCCGACCGGCTGGGCGGTCGTCGACCTGGTCGGTGACCGGACGCGCGTCGTGCTGAGCGAGCACGCGTCCTACCTGAAGAAGCTGTGGTCGCTGCCCGAGTCCGAGGAGCTGTACGCGCGGACCGTCCGCGGTGCGGCGCAGGTGACCGCGGTCGGTGTCGACACGAGCCGTGCGCTGCGCCAGCGCTACCCGGACCGCGCCGAGCACGTCCACACCGTCCCCAACCCCGTCGACGTCACGCGCTTCGTCCCGCGCGACCCGTCCGGGACGAGCCTGCACCGCTGGCTGTACGTGGGGAACCTGCTCGAGGCCAAGGGCGTGCTGCGGCTCGTGCGTGCGTTCGCCGTGTGGCGTGCGCAGCGACCGACGGCGACGCTCACGATCGCGGGCGGCGGCGCGGACGGCACCCGGGCCCGTGAGCTCGCCGACGAGCTCGGCGTGCGGGACGCCGTGCGCTTCCTCGGTCGTGTCGCCCCGCAGGACGTTCCCCGGCTCTACCGCGAGGCCGACGTGCTGGTGCACCTGTCGGCCGCCGAGACGTTCGGCCTCACCGCGGTCGAGGCGCTGTGCTCGCACCTGCCCGTGGTCGCGACCGCGACGCGCGGTGCGACGCGCGCCCTGGACGTCGCGCAGGACGAGGGCATGGCGGTGCTCGTCCCCGTGCCCGCACCCGAGCAGGACGCGAGTGCCGACGTCGTCGCGGCCGTGCGACGGCTCGAGGAAGGGCTGACCGTCGCGCGGCCGGCGGCCGTGCGGCGCGACCTCGAGGCGCGGTTCGGCGCTCCGCAGGTCGCCGCCGTGCTGGGCAGCGCGCTGCGAGGGGAGCGGGTCGACGAACCGGGTCCCGACGACCCGCTCGTCGTGGCGATCGCGATGACCCCGGACGCGCTCGCGGGTGCGCAGCGTGTCGTGCGGGACGCGGTGCGGCGCGGAGCGCGTGCGGTGCTCGTCGCGGACGGCCCCGCTGACCCCGAGCTCGACACGCGCGTCACGGTGCTCGACCTGCGTCCGGTGCGCGCGGGACTCGTCGCGCACCGGACGCAGCGGTGCGTGTTCGACACTGCGCCGCACCGGGTCGCGCTCCTCGTGGCGTCCGCCGCTCGGGCCGTCGGGCGGCCGGGGGTCGCCGAGGAGGTGCTGCGCCGGCAGGAGGCGTCCAGCGCGCGGTGGCGACGGGCTGTGGGGGAGCGCGTGCTCGCGCGCACCGACGACGCCGGGCTCGCGCGCGCCGTGCCGCGGGTCGCCGGGAGCCTCGTCGACGGTGCCGTGCTCGTGACGGCCGGGGACGCGCACGGGCGCGCGCTCGCGGCGCGGGTCGCGCGCGACAGCCCCGGCGCCCTCGTGCTGGCGCACGCCGACGTCGAGACCGTGGCGGACCGGCTCGCGCAGGTACGCGCCCGCTGACGGCGTCGGCGCGGCGTCGGTGCGGGCGCCGGCACGACGTGCGCCCGGTCTGTCCGAGATTGCCCCGTCCTGCCCGTCGACTACGCGCCGAGGCCACTCTTGCGCGCTGTCGTGTGTGACAGGAGTGAATTACTGTGACGGACGATCCGGCCTCGTCCTGCGGCGGTCGGGTGTCCCACCAACCGGCTGTGAAGGGTTCCCTCGATGCGACGTCACCGAGCGACCGTGCCAGCGCGAGGTGCCTCGCCCCGCGACCCGCGACCCGTGACCGGGGTGGTCGTCCCCACGGCGCGCAGCCATCGACGGCGCGCGCTCGTCGTGGCGGCCGTCGCCGGGGCCCTCGTCCTGTCCGCGGCGCCCGCCGGGGCGGTGCCCGGCGCGGCTGCGCCCACCGGGCTCGGGGTCGTCGCGGGCGGCGCGGACCCGTCCGTTCCCTTCGCCGACACCGTGCCGATCGCCCCCGACGCGCCCGTCACGACGACCACGCTCGACCTGCCCGGGACCGTCGACGAGACGAGCCGCGACACGCTGACGCTTCCGGTCGAGGCCGACCCCGACACGGTCGGGACGCCCGGTGCCGTGGCCCCCGCGCTCGCCGTCCTGACGCCCGCGCGTGGCACCGCGCGGTTCGACGTCGTCGGCGTCACGTGGTCGGCCGATACCGCGAGCCCCGACGTGCAGCGCGTGCTCGTGCGCACGCGGACCGACGACGCCTGGTCGAGCTGGACCGAGCTCGAGATCGACCCCAGCGCCCCGGACGCCGGCAGCCACGAGGCCGTGACACGTCGCACCGGCACCGCACCGCTCGTGCGCACCGGCTCCACGGGGCTGCAGGTGCGGGTCGAGACCGCCACGGGTGCCGCACCCGCGGACCTCGCCGCCACGCTCGTCGACACGCGTGCCGAGTCGCTCGCGGACGTCGACGTCGAAGAGCACGCGGACCCCGAGGCAGGTGCGCCGACGACCAGCCGCGTCGCCGCGAAGGCCGCCGTCGCCGCCGCTCCGGTCTCCGGCGTGAGCCCGGCACGTCTGCGGCCCGCGATCGTCACGCGCGCGCAGTGGCACGCGGAGGAGTCGATCCGCGGACCCATCGACTGGAGCTCGACGATCCAGGCGGTCGTCGTGCACCACACCGTCAACTCGAACACCTACACGCAGGCGCAGGCGCCCGCGCTCGTGCGCGGCATCTACGAGTACCACGTGAAGGGCCGCGGGTGGAGCGACGTCGGCTACCACTTCCTCGTCGACCGGTTCGGCACGGTGTACGAGGGGCGCAAGGGGTCGCTCGACGCGGTCCCGCTCGGGGTGCACTCGGGCGGCTTCAACACGAACACGATCGGCATCGCCGTCATCGGCGAGTTCACCAGCACCGTGCCGTCGAGCAAGTCGCTCACGTCCGTCGCGCAGGTCGCCGCCTGGAAGCTCGCGACGTACGGGCGGGACCCGCTCGGGACGACCGTGCTCACGGCGCGCACGGGCAGCACGCACCCGGTGCGCAAGCCCGGCTGGAAGGGCTCGCTGCCGGTCATCATGGGGCATCGCGACGTCGCGTCGACCGCGTGTCCCGGCCAGAAGGTGTACGACCGGCTCTCGACGATCAGGTCCGCCGCGGCGGCGCAGGTCGACCGGGTGCTGTCGACGCTCGGCACGGCGTCGGCGCCCCCCGGCGGGACCGTCTCCGCGCGCGCCTACTCCAGCTCGGACGGGTCGTGGACGGCGACCGTGCGCTCCGTGTGCACGGACAAGGACGTCCGCTCGCTGTCCGGTTCCGGGCGGGGCTGGGTCACCGTGCCGTGGGACCTCAGGACGTCCGACGGGTCCGCGGCCGAGTCCGGGGTCTACGCCATCACCACGACCCGGCACGGTGTGCGCGACACCGTGTACGTCGAGGCGCTCCCGCGCGGCGGGTACGGGATGGAGTCCTGCGGCGTCGGACGCTGGGGCGGGGCCGACCGGTACGAGACTGCGGTCGCGCTGTCCGCCGCACGCGGCACGACGAGCGACGACGTCGTCCTCATCGCCGGGACGCAGGCGTCGATCGTCGACGGGCTCGTCGCGGGTCCGTTCGCGGCATCCGTCGACGCGCCCGTGCTGCTCGCCACGGCGAGCGGTGTCCCGGCCGTGACGGCCGCCGAGATCCGGCGCCGGGCGCCGAAGCGCGCGTGGCTCGTCGGTGGCGACGGCGTGCTCGGCAAGGGAGTCGTCACGGCGCTCGGCGCGCTCGGGGTCAAGGACGTCCGTCGGCTCGGCGGTGACACGCGCTACGACACGGCGGCGGCCGTCGCGGCAGCCATGCCTGCGTCGTCGTCGGCGCTGCTCGCGTCCGGCGAGCAGCGCAGCCTCGTCGACGCCGCAGCGGCGGGCGGCGCCGCGGCAGGTGCACACCAGCCGGTCCTGCTCACGCGGACCTCGACCCTCCCGCCCGTGACCGCGAAGGCCCTGCGGGACCGCGGCGTGCGCACCACGAGCGTCGTCGGGGGCACGGGCGTCGTCACGACGAGCGTCGCGACCGCCGTGCGCACCGCGACCGGCGGCAAGGTCGTCCGCTACGGAGGCGCCGATCGCTACGCGACGGCGCTCGCGACCGCGCAGGCGTTCGCCCCGACCGTGGGCGCTGCACGCGTCGTCGTCGCCGCAGGTGAGGACTCACACCTCGTCGACGCGGTCGCGGCCGGCGCGCTCGCGCAGCTCGTCGTCGTCGTGCGCGGGACCAAGGGCGACCCCGCCGTCCAGGACTGGCTCCGCGACGCGGGGACCGAACGGCTCGACATCGCCGGGGGGACCGGTACGGTCACGCCCAGCACGTTGCACACCCTCATGGAGGCTCTCTGATGCGCTCGTCCGTCGTCCCCGGGCGACCGGCCCTTCGCCCCCGTCGACGCGGTCCCGCGCGACACGTGCTGAGGTCGACGGCGTTCGCCGTCGCCGCTGTGCTCACCGGGACGGTCGCGAGCATCACGCCGGCAACGGCCGCGCCGGTGGTGACCGCCGCCGCGCCCGTCCCCCCGTCGTTCACCTTCACGGGCAGCGGCTGGGGGCACGGCCTCGGCATGTCGCAGTACGGCGCCTACGGCATGGCGCTGGACGGCTACAGCGCTACCCAGATCCTCGAGCACTACTACAACCCGGCCACGGTCGTGCGCCGCGCCGGCGAGCCGACGATCCGCGTCCTCGTGCTCGGCGAGAAGAGCTACGACGGCACGGTGACGTCCGTGACTCTCACGCGGGACGCCGCGACGACGTGGACGCTCGAGACCGCGCCCGGCACCTCCGTCAAGGTCGCGGCCGCGTCGCTGACGTTCACCTACTCGACCGCGTCGGGCACCGCGCGCGTGTCGACGATCGTCGACGGACGGGAGTACCGGACGAACCCGTCGTCGTGGCGCGACCTGCGCCTCACCTGGAGCGGCGGCACCGTCACCGTCCCGCGCGCGAACGCCGGCTCGGGAACGGTCAGGTACGCCCACGGCTCGCTCGCGCTCGGCCCGAACGGCGCGGGCATCGCGGTCGTGAACGCGCTCAAGCTCAACACCGAGTACCTGTACGGCATCGCCGAGATGCCCGCGTCGTGGCCGTCCGCGGCGCTGCAGGCCCAGGTCGTCGCCGCACGCACCTACGCCTACCGCAAGCTCGACGCCGCGTCGCCCACCGCGCTGTGGGACCTCACCGACGAGCCGACCAGCCAGAAGTTCACCGGCTGGAACAAGGAGAACGAGGCGACGTACGGCGTGAAGTGGGTCGCTGCGGTCGACGCCACGCGCAGCTCGGCAGGCTCACAGGTGGTGAAGGCGCCCGACGGGAAGCTTGCCGAGACGTACTACTCGTCGTCCTCGGGCGGGCAGACGTCCACGTCGATGGACGTGTGGGGGAGCACCCAGCTCGACTACCTCAACAGCCGGGACGACCACTGGTCGCTCGATCCCCGGGTCCGCAATCCGTACGCGTCGTGGACGACGACGCTCACGCAGGCGCAGGTGAAGGCGAAGTTCCCCGGGCTGACCGATGTCGCCCGGCTCGTCGTGTCGCAGCGTGCGAGCTCGGGCGCGGCGATGCAGCTGAAGGCGACGTCGTCGACCGGCGCCGTGAAGTACCTGCTCGCGAAGCCGACGACCGACGGTGTGCGCACCACGTGGGGGTTCAGGTCGGCGTACGTGCACGTCGGGTCCGTCTCTGCGGTGCAGCGACTCGCGGGCGACACGCGGTTCGACACGGCCGTGGCGATCGCCCGGCAGGCGTACCCGAGCGGCACCGAGGTCGTGATCGTCTCGGGTCAGCAGGCGTCCCTCGTCGACGGGCTCGTCGCGGCGCCGTACGCGCGGTCGGTCGACGCGCCGGTGCTGCTGACCCGGCCGACGTACCTGCCCGACCCCACGCTCGCGGAGATCGAGCGCCGGGGTGCGACGCACGCGACGATCATCGGCGGTGACGGGGTCGTCGGACCCGAGGTGGTGGAGCAGCTTCGCGGGCTCGGGCTGTCCGTGACCCGCCTCGGCGGCGAGGACCGGTACGCGACCGCGACGGCCGTCGCGAATGCGTTCGGCACGGCGTCCTCGGTCGCGGTCGCCTCGGGCGCGACGGCGAACCTCGTCGACGCCGCGGCCGTCGCGGGACCCGCCGCCGCGTCGAGCAGCCCCGTGCTGCTCGTGCCGCGCTCGAGCGTCCCGGTGGAGGTCCGCACCGCGATCAAGGCGCTCGGTGCGTCCCGGGTCAACATCGTGGGCGGCACCGGTGTCGTCACGTCCGCCGTCGCGGCGGTCCTCCGTGACGACGGGTACAGGGTGTCGCGCATGGGCGGCGACACGCGGTACGACACCGCGGCAGCCATCGCGGACGGCTACGAGTCCGCGGTCGGGTCGGAGGCGGTCGTGCTCGCGTCGGGGCTGGACGCGAACCTCATCGACTCCCTCACCGGCGGCGCGCTCGGGCACCTGACGCTGCTCACCGCTGGCGGGAAGGTCCCGGCAGCGACGAGCGCGTGGTTCGCGAAGCGGCAGGTGCCGCTCATCCAGGTGCTCGGCGGAACGGCCGTGGTGACGAGCTCCGCCGTGGAGGCGGTGCGTTGAAGGTCCTGAGCGTCGTCGGCGCTCGTCCGCAGTTCGTCAAGCTCGCACCCGTCGCGGAAGCGCTCGGCCAGGCCGGTGCCGAGCACGTGATCGTCCACACGGGTCAGCACTACGACCCGGGGATGTCGGACGTGTTCTTCGCCGACCTGCGCATCCCCGCGCCGGACGTGCACCTCGCGGTCGGCTCCGGCTCGCACGGCGCGCAGACGGGCGCGATGCTCGGGCCGCTCGAGCAGGTCATGCAGGAGCACCACCCGGACTGGGTGCTCGTCTACGGGGACACGAACTCGACGCTGGCCGCCGCGGTCGCCGCCGTGAAGCTCCACCTGCCGCTTGCGCACCTCGAGGCGGGCCTGCGCTCGTTCAACCGGCGCATGCCGGAGGAGCACAACCGCGTGCTCACGGACCACGCGGCGGACCTGCTGCTCGCGCCGACGCAGGTCGCGATGGACCACCTCGCACACGAGGGGCTCGCCGAGCGTGCCGTGCTCGTCGGTGACGTGATGACCGACGTGTGCTTCCGCGTGCGGGACGCCACGCTCGCCGACGGTCGGCGGGTCGCCGGGGCGCCCGACGGCGACCACCTCGTCGCGACGATCCACCGGGCCGAGAACACCGACGACCCGCAGCGGCTCGCCGCGATCGTCGCGGGGCTCGCGGCGCTGCCCGTCCCCGTGCTCCTGCTCGCACACCCGCGCCTGCGGGTCCGGGCGGCCGAGCAGGGGATCGCGCTCGAGCAGGGGTCGCTCGTGGTCGCGGAGCCGCTGCCGTACCCGGACATGGTCGCGGCCGTGCTCGGCTCGGTCGGCGTCGTGACGGACTCGGGCGGGCTGCAGAAGGAGGCGTTCCTGCTGGGTCGGCCGTGCACGACGCTGCGCACCGAGACCGAGTGGGTCGAGACGCTCGTCGGCGGGTGGAACGTGCTCGTCCCGACGCTCGACGGGCTCGCGCACCTCGGTGACGTCGCGCTGCGCGGACCGGGCGGGCTGCCGCAGGCCGCGCCCTACGGCGCGGGGGACGCGGCGACGCGCGTCGCGCAGGTGCTCGCCGAGCACACGGCCTGACCCGGCGCCGTCCGCGCGCCCAGGACGACGGAGCGCCCGCGCGAGGGGATCGCGCGGGCGCTCCGACTGCGTGCGGGTCGTCAGCCGACGAGCTGCGTCGTGCCCGTGGCGGCCGAGGCGAGCACCGCCTCCGCGACGCGCACGGTCGCGAGACCGTCCGACATCGTCACGATGTCCGTGCTCGTGCCGAGCACCGCGTCGCGGAACGCCTCGTGCTCGGTGCGCAGCGGCTCGGGCTTCGGGATCGCGAACCGCACGACGTCGCCCTCGCTCACACCGCGGAACTTCGCGATCGACTCCCACGTGGTGGGCACGGTGCCGTTGGCGAAGAACGTCAGGTCCGCCGTGAGCGTGTCCGCGACGAACGCGCCGCGCTCGCCCGTGACGACCGTGACGCGCTCCTTGAACGGCGACAGCCAGTTCACGAGGTGGCTCGTCACGGTGCCGTCGGCGAGCTTGCCGACGACCGCGACCATGTCCTCGTGCTGGCGACCGCTCTGCAGGGACGTCTGCGCGGCGACCGAGACGAACGCCGACTGCGTGACCCACGCGGTGAGGTCGATGTCGTGCGTCGCGAGGTCCTTGACGACGCCCACGTCGGCGATGCGCGCGGGGAACGGGCCCTGGCGCCGCGTGACGACCTGGTAGACGTCGCCGAGCTCGCCCTGCGCGAGCCGCTCGCGCAGGTGCTGCAGCGCGGGGTTGTACCGCTCGATGTGCCCGACCGCGCCGACGAGCCCGCGCGAGGAGAACGCGTCCGCGACGCGCTGCGCCGAGGCGGTGTCGGGGGCGAGCGGCTTCTCGACGAGCGCGTGCACGCCCGCCTCGGCGAGCGTGATCGCGATCTGCTCGTGGTACGTCGTCGGGACCGCGACGGTCACGTAGTCGACGCCCGCCGCGACGAGGTCCTCGACCGACGAACCCAGCGGCAGGCCGTCCGCGACGCCGTGCGGGTCGCCCGCCGGGTCAGCGACCGCGACGAGGTCGACGCCGGGCAGCGAGCGCAGCACGCGCGCGTGGTGGCGGCCCATCATCCCGAGGCCGATGAGGCCTGCGCGCAGGTTCGCCATCAGGCACCCGCCTTCGCGACCGCGTTGACGCCCGCGACGATGCGCTCGAGGTCGCCCTGGCTCAGCGACGGGTGCACCGGCAGCGAGAGGACCTGCTCGCACGCCTCGCGCGTGACGGGCAGGTCGAAGTCGAGCGCGAACGACGGGAGCTGGTGGTTCGGGATCGGGTAGTAGACGCCCGAGCCGACGCCGTGCTCGTCGAGCAGCGCCTTCGCGAAGCCGTCGCGGTCCTGCGGGACGCGGATCGTGTACTGGTGCCACACGTGCGTCGCACCCTCGGCGACGTGCGGGACGCCGACGCCCTCCAGGTTCGCGGAGAGGAACGCGGCGTTGTCCTGACGCTGCTGCGTCCAGGCGGGCAGCTTGCCGAGCTGCACGCGGCCGATCGCGGCGTGCACGTCGGTCATGCGCGAGTTGAACCCGACGACCTCGTTCTCGTACCGCTTCTCCATGCCCTGGTTGCGCAGGAGCTGCACCTGACGGACGACCTCGGGCGTCGCGCACGAGACCATGCCGCCCTCGCCCGACGTCATGTTCTTCGTCGGGTAGAGCGAGAACATGCCGAACGTGCCGAACGACCCGACGGGTGCGCCCTGCCACGACGCGCCGTGCGCCTGCGCGGCGTCCTCGAACAGCTGCAGGCCGTGCGCCTGCGCGAGCGCGCCGAGCGCGGTCACGTCGGCCGGGTGGCCGTACAGGTGCACGGGCATGATCGCCGCGGTGCGCTCGGTGATCGCGGCCTCGACCGACTTCGGGTCGAGGCAGTACGTGAGCGGGTCGATGTCGGCGAACACCGGCGTCGCGCCGGTCAGCGCGACCGAGTTCGCGGTCGCGGCGAACGTGAACGACGGGACGATGACCTCGTCGCCCGGGCCGATGCCGGCCGCGAGGAGCCCGAGGTGCAGGCCCGTGGTGCCCGAGCTCACCGCGACGCACGCCCGCCCGCCGACGAGCTGCTCGCCGAACTCCCGCTCGAACGTCGCGACCTCGGGCCCCTGCGCGATCATCCCGGAGCGCAGCACGCGGTCGACCGCGGCGCGCTCCTCGTCGCCGATGAGCGGCTTCGCCGCGGGGATCGTGGGAAGACTCGTTGCGGTCATGCGCCCTGCTCCTCGTCCGCCGACGCGCGGCGCGTGAGCACGCCGTCGGTCTCGTCGTACAGCTCTGCGGTCACCGGGCACCGGAAGGTGCCCTCGCCCTGGTCCTCGAGCGGGACGCCCGCGCGCCCCACCCACTTCAGACGGCGCGCCGGGACCCCCGCGACGAGCGCGTAGTCCGGCACGTCCTTCGTCACGACGGCACCCGCCGCGACCGTCGCCCAGCGACCGACCGTCACGGGTGCGATGCACACCGCGCGCGCGCCGACCGACGCGCCCTCGCGCAGCGTCACGCCGACGGCCTGCCAGTCGTGCGCGCTCTTGAGCGACCCGTCCGGGTTGACTGCGCGCGGGAACTCGTCGTTCGTGAGCACCGCCGCGGGCCCGACGAACACGCCGTGCTCGAGCACGGCCGGCTCGTAGACCAGCGCGTAGTTCTGCACCTTGCAGTGGTCGCCGAGCGTGACGCCCGGACCGATGTAGGCGCCGCGACCGATCACGCAGGACTCGCCGACGGTCGCGCCGTCGCGCACCTGCGCGAGGTGCCAGACCGAGGTCCCGTCCCCGACCGTCGCGGTGGGATCGACGTCCGCGGACGCCATGATGCGTACGTTCACCAGCCAGCTCTCTGCTCAGTGGATCACTTGGTGGATCGCTCGGTCGATCGCCCGGCACGCTCGGCACCCGACCCGTCGGGCAGGGCGCGGTGCCGAGGTGCTGCGCGAGGGACGAATCCGGCGAGCGCCGGACCCGGACAGCCTACCGACGGCGCCTGTGCCGCCGAGGACGGGAGTCCCAGGCGCACGGTCCGCGGGGTGTGGCGCGCGACACGTCAGCGCGTCAGCCGGGTCTCGGTGACGCGCTCGCTCGCGACGAGCCGCGCGAGCTCGTCGGCGGCCTCCGGCCGGGCGAGGTGGGCGGCGCGCGCGGGGGACAGGAGCACGAGCGACCCGTCGCCCGCGAGCGTCGCGAGCACGGCGCGCAGCCACGTCGCGAGCGCGGTGCCGTCCGTGACCTCGCCCGTGGGGTCGTCGTCCGACGAGGGGCCCAGCAGCACGCGTGCGCGCTCGCCCCGCGGCGCCCACCAGCCCGCCAGCCCCGCGTGCGTGACCGCGGCGCCGTCGGCGCCCGCGAGCGCGTGGGTCGCGGGGTCGGCCGGGGCGGTCCAGCCGAGCTGGTCGCCGTACGTCATGACGGCCGCGGCCGCGTCGATCGCCCCGGCGGGCAGCGGGCCGTCGGCGCGCCGGGCGAGGGCCGCGAGCGTCACGACGACGAGCGTGGCGCCGACGCTCGGTGCGCCCGGGGTCGCCACGACGATGTCGACGCGGTCGTCGTCGGGGCCGCCGTCCGGGCCGCCGAGCACGATCGTCGTGCCCGCCCGCCACGCCGCGAGCACCCACAGGACCGTGCGCCAGTGCGCGGGGAGGTCGACGCGCACCCGCGTGCCGGGCTCGGCGTCGAGCTCCTCGACGAGCAGGTTCGTGGTCTTGTTCACCCAGTTCTCGAGGACCGCGCCCGACAGCTCGACGCGTTCGCCGTCGTCGCCGTACCACGTGAGGCGCGGACGCCCCGGGTCGGCGGTCAGGAGACGCAGGAGCGACGCGACGTCGGCGGGCACTGAAGGCATGGCGCACACCCTAAGCGGGCGATCCGTGGGACCGACGCGCGGGTTCTTGCGAAAGTTCACCCGACAAATCGGGACATCTACCACGGCTCCGGTTGACTGCCGTGAACGACACGCGTGTAATTCAACAACGACCTTGTGCGCGTGGTCAGCGAGCACCAGCACTTGCGCCAGCACCTGCACCAGCGCCACACAAGTACCACCCGGAGGCACGCATGTGGAACCTGCTCGACGGTGACGGGGCCACTTCCGAGTTCCCCTCCGACGCCCATCGTGGGGCGTCCGTCGCTCCCGCGTCCAACGTCCTGTCGCTCTTCGACCCGGCGGAGGACGAGGGGCCCATGGGCTGGCAGGAGCGCGCGCTGTGCGCCCAGACCGACCCCGAGGCGTTCTTCCCCGAGAAGGGCGGCTCGACCCGCGAGGCCAAGAAGGTCTGCACGGGCTGCGAGGTGCGCGCCGAGTGCCTCGAGTACGCGCTCGCGAACGACGAGCGGTTCGGCATCTGGGGCGGGCTGTCGGAGCGCGAGCGGCGCAAGCTGAAGCGTCGCGTCGTCTGACGGTTCGCGCGTCGGTCCCGCCGGGCACGGCCCCGGCGTGCATCATGGCCCGAGCATGAACCAGACCACCCGACCCGCGGACCGCCCGGAGCTCGCCTCTTCGGGGACGCCGACGACGACGTCGGTGACCGCGGTCCTCGTGACGCGCGGTCGTACGCCCTACCTCGAGCGCACGCTCGACGCGCTCGCCCGCCAGGCTCGTCGCCCGGCCCGCGTGCTCGTCGTGGACGTCGCGCCGGACCCGACGGGCGAACCGCTGCCGCGCACGGTCGAGCGCGCGTTCGCCGCGGTGCAGGCGGACCAGCCCGCGCCGGACGTGCGCGTCCTGCAGGCACCTCGCGCACGGACGTTCGGGCAGGCGGTGCGGGACGCGCTCGCGTCCGACGACGGTGCCCGCACCGCGTGGCTGTGGCTCCTGCACGACGACAGCGCCCCTGAGCCCACCGCGCTCGCCGAGCTCTCGCGCGCGGTCGCGCGGGCGCCCTCCGTGGTGGTCGCGGGCGCGAAGCAGCACACGTGGACCGACCCGGTCCGGCTCCTGCAGCTCGGCGTGCGCACCGACCGCTCGGGGCGGCGCATGACCGACGTCGAGCCGGGCGAGCTCGACCAGGGCCAGCACGACGCGCGTGACGACGTGCTCGCGGTCGGCCTCGCGGGTGCGCTCGTGCGCCGGGACGCGTGGGACGAGCTCGGTGGTCCCGACCCGGCGCTCGGACCGTACGGGGACGGGTTCGACCTGTCCCGTCGTGCGCGGCTCGCCGGGCACCGTGTGGTCGTCGTCCCGGCGGCGGTCGTGCGCCACGCGCAGGCCGGCTACCTGGGGCTGCGCGACGCGGGGCCCTCGGGGCTCGACGTCGACGGCGACGGCGAGGACGACAGCGCCGACCCGCGGCGCTCGTTCGCCGCGCGGCGCCGCGCGGTCACGCACCTGCGCCTGAGCACCGCGGCGCTGCCGCTGCTGCCCGTGGTCGCGGTCCTCGCGGTCGTCTCCGCGGTCGTGCGGGCGCTGGTCCAGGTCGCCGCCAAGCAGCCGGGCCTCGCGGTCGACGAGCTGCGCGGACCGTTCGGCGCGCTCGCGCGGCCCGGGGCGGTGCTCGCCGCGCGGCGGCGCGCTCGTCGGACCCGGCGCCTGCCCCGACGAGCGCTGCGGCCCCTGCAGGCCACGTGGCGCGACGTGTGGCGCCAGACGCGCGACCGGCAGCTCGCGAGGCGCGAGGCGCGACGCGTCGTGCGCGCACCCTCCGAGCTCGAGCTGCGCGAGCTCGCGGCGCTCGCGACCCGGCGGCGCGGCACGCTCGGTGTGATCGCGCTCGTGCTCGTCGCGGTGTCCGCGGTCGCGTTCGGGCCGCTCGTCGCGGCCGTCGGGCGCGGCGGTCGGCTCGTCGGCGGCGTGCTCGTGCCGCTCGCCGCGTCGCTCGGCGACCTGGTCGCGGCCGCGACGTCGAGCTGGGTCTCGGGCGGGCTCGGTGCGGCCGGGCCCGCGGACCCGCTGCTGGGCGCGCTCGTCGTGCCCGGTGCGCTCGCGGGCGGGCGGCCCGACCTGGGCGTCGCGCTCGTCCTGCTCGGCTCCGTGCTGCTCGCCGGCCTCGGCGCGTGGGCGGCCGCCGGTGCCGTGACACGGTCCGTGACGCTGCGCGCGTGGGCGGCCGTGGTGTGGGCGGGCGCGCCCGCGCTGCTGCTCGCCGTGGGCGACGGTCGCGTCGGTCCCGTGCTCGCGCACGTGCTGCTGCCGTGGGCCGCGCTCGGGCTCGTGCGCGCGGTCGGGCGTCAGCGTGTGGATCTCGTGCTGTCCGGCGTCGCGACCGCGCGCCGCAAGGACGCGTCCGACGATCCCGTCGACGAGCCCGCGAGCCGCCCCGCACCTGCCACCGACGGTGCCGAGGACGGCACCGAGGCTGCTCAGGGCGCTGACGCGGACCACGGCGACGGCCCGCTCTGGGTGGGCGCGGCCGCGCCCACCGGCTCGGTCACCGCCGCGGCCGCGGCCGCGCTCGCGCTCGCCGCAGTCGTCGCGGGTGCGCCGTCCCTCACGGTCCCGGTCGTGCTCGCGGTCCTGGCCGCTGCGGCGTGCGCGACGCGCCACCGTCGTCGGCTCGTGCTCGCGCTCGTGCCTGCGCTCGTCGTCGTCGGACCGCTCCTGGCCGAGGCGTTCGCACGCGGACGTGGCGGCTGGCGCGTGCTCGTCGCGGACCCCGGCCTGCCGGGTGCGACGCTGCCCGCCGACCCCGTCGCACGCCTGCTCGGCCTGCCCGCGGACGCCGCCGCGCTCGTGCCCGACGCGGTGCCCGCGGCGGTCGTGGACGTCTGGCCGTCCGCGCTCGGTGCGCTCCTGGTCGGGCTCGCCGTGCTGGGCCTCCTGCGCGGTGCGGTCGCGCGCGGCGTGCGGCTCGCCTGGTTCGTCGCAGCCGTCGGGCTCGCCGCGGCCACGGCGGTCGCCCTCGTCCCGGTCGGGGTCGACGACGGCGTCGTCGCCTACGGCTGGACCGGTCCCGCGCTCTCGCTCGCGATGCTCGGCCTGCTCGGCGCGGGCCTGCTCGGCGCCGACGGCGTGCTCGGCCGGATCTCCCGCTACGCGTTCGGCTGGCGGCAGCTCGCGGCCGGGCTCGTGACCATCGTCGCGGTCGTCGTGCCCGTCGCCTGGTTGGGCGGCTGGGCCGTGCAGGCGCGCGGCGGCGACGCGCTCGCGCTGCGCTCGCTCGACGGGGTCGTCGTCCCGGCGGTCGGTCGCCAGGCGCAGCAGTCCGACGACGCCGCACGCGTGCTCGTGCTCAGCGCGCAGACGGACGCGCGCGCCGGGACCGCCGCCGGCGCGGACGTCGCCTGGGCCCTGCTGCGTGCCGACGGTGCGCAGCTCGTCGACCAGGCCGCGGCCGCCGCGACCCGTGCGCTCGTCGGGACCGACGACGCCGTGCGGGTGCGCGAGCCCGACGCCGCGACGCGGGAGGTCGACGCGGTCGTCGCGCGGCTCGCGGTCGGTGCGACGGGTGACGTCGCCGCGCCGCTCGCCGCGCTCGCCGTCGCGGACGTGCTCGTCCCCGTGCTGCCCGACGGGCTCGCACCCGACGACCGTGCGGTGGCCGCGCGGGCGCGCGCGACGCTCGTCGCGGAGCTCGACGCGACCGCGGGCCTCGAACGCGTGACCCAGAACCCGGCGGGTGTGCTGTGGCGCGTGCAGCCGGCCGCACCCGCGGGTGGCGGCGAGCCGCCGGACGTCGTGGCGGCGTGGGCGCGCATCGTCGACACCGCCGACGCGACGACGGCCGCCACGGACCCGACCACGGACCCGACCACGGAGCCGGCCACGGCCTCGTCGGACGGCACCGCCGCACGCGCGACGACCCCGCTCGCCGTCGCGGCGCGCGGCCGGTCGGTCGACACGCGCGTGCCCGCGGCTGACGATCCGCGGCTCCTCGTGCTCGCCGAGCGCGCCGACCCGCACTGGCGCGCGACGCTCGACGGGCGGTCGTTGCGCGCCGTCGCCGACGGCTGGCGGCAGACGTTCGAGCTCCCCGCCGCGGGCGGGCACCTCGTCGTCGAGCACGACGCGCCCGCGCGCGTCCCGTGGCTGGTCGCGCAGGCCGCGGTGCTCGCGCTCACGCTGCTGCTCGCGATGCCGGTGCGACGACGGAGGGCGGGACGATGAGCGCGGTGCGTCGGACGGTGCGGATCGTCTCGGGCGTCGGCGTGCTGGCGCTCGTCGGCGGTGTCGTGGTCCTCGGCCGCAGCGACGTGCTCCCCGCACGTGCGCACGTGGTGTCCGCAGGGACCGTCGTCGACGTCCCGCCGTCGCCGACGCGCCTCGTGTGCGCGGGCCCGCTCGTGCTGCCCGACGACTCGCAGTCGTCCGACGACGCGTTCGACCCCGTCCCCGTCGACCCGCTCGAGTCGCTGTCGGTCGTCGCGACGACGAGCGGCGGCGGCGCGGTCACGTCGCTCGACGGGGGCGACGTGCTCGCGCGGATCAGTTCCGGGCCGGCGCGCCTCGTGCAGCGTGACGCGGGACGCCCGACGCGCGTCGTCGCCGACCCGAGCGACGTCCCCGCGCAGGTCGCGGGCGCCGGGTCGTCGCTCGTCACCGCGGGCGACCTGCGCGGGCTCGCGGCCGCGTCGTGCCAGGTCCCGACGGCCGACGCGTGGCTCGTCGGCGGCTCGACCGAGCTCGGTTCGACGTCGCTCCTGGTCCTGCAGAACGCCGGTTCGACGCCCGCGGTCGTGCACCTCGAGGCGTTCGGCGCCACGGGGCCCGTGGACCTCGACACCGAGCAGTACCTCGTCGCGCCCGGGGCCGAGCGCGTCGTCGTGCTCGGCGGCATCGCGGCGCAGGAGCGGCGCGTCGCGGTGCACGTCACCGCGACCGGCGGCCGGGTCGCCGCGTTCGTGCAGGACTCGACGCTCGACGGCTTCACGCCCACGGGGACCGACCTCGTGGCGGCGGGGGCGCCCCCGGCGCGCCGCCAGGTCGTCCCCGGCGTCGTGCTGCGCGAGACCGGCGTCGACGACCCCGACGCGGGAGCGCTGCGCCTGCTCGCGCCCGGTGACGCGGCCACGACCGTCCACGTGCGGCTGCTCGGTGCCGACGGCGTCGAGGACCTGCCCGGCGCGGACGCGCTCACGCTCGAGCCCGGGGTCGTGACCGACGTGCCGCTCGGTGGGCTCGCGGCCGGCGCGTACACGGTCGTCGTCGACGCGGACGCCGCGGTCGTCGCGAGCGTCATGGTCGCGCGGCCCGGCGACCCGACCGCGCAGGACCCGACCGTGCCGACGCGGGAGCGCGCGTGGGTCCCGTCGGTCGTGCCGGTCCGGGCGGGTCTGCCCGCGGGCTCGTCGCAGGACGACCAGGACGCCGCACCGCTCGGGACGCCGTTCGTCGTCGTGCCCGACCGGACGTCGGGCACGCTCGTGCTCGGTGCGGTCGCCGGGACGACGCCCGACGGCGTGCTCGACGGTGCGGGCAGCCTCACCGGCACGCTCGAGGTGCTCGGTCCGGACGGTACGGTCGTCGCCGCGGAGCCCGTGGACCTGCCCGTCGGCCGGACGCGGGCGTGGCGGCTCGCGGACCTCGCGCCCGACGGGGTGCGGGCGTCCGGCGCACGGTTCGCACCGACCGTGTCGGGCGGGTCGGTCGGTTCGGTCGGTTCGGGCGGGTCGGGCGGGTCGGTCGGTTCGGGTGCGTCGGTCGCGTGGCCCGCCGTCGGGCTCGTCGCGCAGGTCGACCGGGCGGACGGCACGCTGCTGTCGGTGCTCGTGCCCGTCGCGAGCGGCACGGGCACGACGACCACGACGGTCGTCCACGACCCGCGCGCCGGGACGCGCTGACGCGGTCGCACCGCTGCCGGGCGGACCGCTACCGCCCGTCGTCGCCGTACGTCGGGTCGATGTCCTGCGGGGACCGGCCGAGCATGTGCGCGACCTGCTCGACGACCACGTCGCGCACGAGGTCCGCGAGGTCGAGCGCGTCCTGCGCGCGCGCCTCGACCGGGCGGCGGTACACGACGATGCGCACGGGCAGGCCGGCGTCCGCGGGGAAGTAGCGGCCCAGCGGGACGCCGCCGTGCTCCCAGGGCGCCGGGTTGGACGGCGGGACGTCCTCGACCGCGAACTCCGTGCCCTCGAGCTGGCGCGCCCACGTGCGCTCGAGGTGCTCGACCGCGTCCAGCACGAGGTCGTCGAAGCGTTCGGCACGCGTGCGGTACGCGGGCAGCGTCGCGGGCATGAGCGGTCCACGCGGCCCGCGACCGCGGCGGTCCCGACGACGGACGGGGGCCGGGTCGGCCGACCGCGGGGCGCCGACCGCTCGTCGGCCCGTGCGGTCGGGCAGGTGCGCGCTCACCCGGCCACGATAGTTCGTCGGGCCACCGCCGACCCTCGTCGCCCGGCCGGGTGCGGCCGCGTGGCGGCCGTGCGCGGCGTGGAGACGCGACCGCGTCGGCGGGTGGGGGTAGGTTCGGGGCCGTGAGATCCGTCCGCCAGTGCTCGCGCACCGCGTGCGGCCGGCCGGCCGTCGCGACGCTGACCTACGTGTACGCGGACTCGACCGCCGTGCTCGGTCCGCTCGCCCAGCAGGCCGAGCCGCACTCGTACGACCTGTGCGTGCCGCACGCCGAGCGCCTCACCGCCCCGCGCGGCTGGGAGGTCGTGCGGCTGCTGCCCGAGTTCGAGCCCGTCGCGCCGAGCCGTGACGACCTGCTCGCGCTCGCCGACGCGGTCCGCGAGGCCGGACGCGCGCCCGAGCCGCTGCCGACGCAGGGGCCCGCGGTCGTCGCCGAGCCCGCCGCGCTCGCGGACGCCCCGCGGCGCGGTCACCTGCGTGTGCTGCGCGGCACGGGACCCGACGAGGCGCTCGCGCCGGAGCCGAGGGGCTGACGGTGGCGCGGCGTAGGGGAGACGCAGCCCGCGCGCGGGCGGCCGCTCCGCCCGAGCCGCTCGGGTCGATCAGCCAGCCGCAGGGACCGCTCGCACCCGGCACCGAGGAGTGCCAGCGGTGCGGCGAGACCCGGCTGACGCGTATCCGCATGGGCCTGCCGGACGGTCGTCCCGCGACGTTCGTCTCGTGCCCCTCGTGCGAGCTCACGGGCTGGTTCGCGCTCGACGGCGACGGGACCCCGATCTCGCGCGACGACCTCGCTGCGGGCCGCGACTGAGCCCGTGGCCGGCCGTGGCGACCGACGACCGGCCGAGGTGGCCGCGCGCGCTGACCGGCCCCGATACGATGCCGCGGTGAGTTCCGAACGAGTCGACCTGTCCGCGTTCATCAAGGCGTACGACGTGCGAGGGGTCGTCCCCGACGAGCTCGACGCACGCGTGACCCGCGCGATCGGCGCGGCGTTCGCCGACGTCGTCGTGATCCCCGAGACGCCCGCGGGTGCGCGGCCGAGCGTCGTCGTCGCGCACGACATGCGCCCGTCGGGCCCCGAGCTCGTCGCCGGGTTCGCGGACGGCCTGGCGGCGCGGGGCGTCGACGTGGTGCTCGTCGGGCTCGCGTCGACCGACGGTCTGTACTTCGCGTCGGGCGCGCTCGCCATCCCCGGCGCGATGTTCACCGCGAGCCACAACCCGGCGCAGTACAACGGCATCAAGCTGTGCCGCGCGGGCGCACGGCCGGTCGGCCAGGACACGGGCCTCGCGCGCGTGCGCGACCTCGCGGGGGACTACCTCGGCGGCGAGGTGCCGCAGGTGGCCGACGACGCGCGCGGCTCGGTCAGCGAGCGCGACATGCTCGGCGAGTACGCCGCGTTCCTGCGCTCGCTCGTCGACCTGTCCGCGATCCGGCCGCTCAAGGTCGTCGTGGACGCGGGCAACGGCATGGGCGGCTACACCGCGCCCGCGGTGCTCGGCACGGCCGCGGGGCTGCCCGCGCTGCCGCTCGAGGTGGTCCCGCTGTACTTCGAGCTCGACGGCACGTTCCCGAACCACGAGGCCAACCCGCTCGAGCCCGCGAACCTCGTCGACCTGCAGCGCGCGGTCGTCGAGCACGGCGCCGACCTGGGCCTCGCGTTCGACGGCGACGCCGACCGGTGCTTCGTCGTCGACGAGAACGGCGACCCGGTCTCGCCGTCGGCGATCACCGCGCTCGTCGGGCTGCGCGAGGTCGCGCGCGAGCAGGCGCAGGGCCGCACCCCGACCGTGATCCACAACCTCATCACGTCGCGCGTCGTGCCGGACCTGCTGCAGGCGGCGGGCGCGACGACTGTCCGCACGCGCGTCGGGCACTCGTTCATCAAGGCGCAGATGGCGCAGCACGAGGCGGTCTTCGGCGGCGAGCACAGCGCGCACTACTACTTCCGCGACTTCTTCTTCGCGGACACCGGGATGCTCGCGGCGCTGCACGTGCTCGCCGCGCTCGGCGGTCAGCCGCACCCGCTGTCCGCGCTCGCGGACGCGTACCAGCCGTACGTCGCGTCGGGGGAGATCAACTCGCGCGTCGCGTCAGTCGAGGCCGCCCGCGCGCGCGTGGTCGACGCCTACGTCACGCGCCAGGGTGCCGGTCCCGTCGAGGTCGACGAGCTCGACGGCCTGACCGTGTCGCACTGGGACGGCCACCCGCAGTGGTGGTTCAACCTGCGGGCGTCGAACACCGAGCCGCTGCTGCGGCTCAACGTCGAGGCGGCCGACGAGGACATCATGGTCAAGGTGCGCGACGACGTGCTCTCGCTCGTGCGCCAGGGCGAGGCCGCGTACGCGGACGACGAGAACGGAGCGCACGCATGAGCGAGGACCGCACGCCCGACGAGGGCGCCGACGTGACCGACGTCACGGCCGGGCTCGAGTCGTGGGCTCGTGACCTGCTGCGTTGTCCCGTGACGGGCGCGACGCTCGTCGACGCGACCGACGACGAGGGCCGGCCGTGCCTCGTGTCGACGGACCCGCAGCGCCCGCTGCGCTACCCGGTGCGCGACGGCATCCCGGTCCTGCTCGAGTCGGCGGCGACGCCCGCCTGATGCTCGCGCGCGTGCGCTCGTCGTCCTGGGCGGACCGTCAGGACGGCGGGTCGGGGATCCCGTGGGGGAGCCGGTGCAGCAGCACGGCCTCCTGGTCCCGGCGCACGCTCGCGCGCTGCTCGGCGGCCAGCTCACGGTCCCGGCGCTCGGCGAGCACCGCCGCGAGGAACGCTTCCGGGTGCGTGCCCGCGACCGGCAGGGGCCGCACGTAACGCTGGACCTCGTGCGTGAGCTGCGTCCCGAGCTCGACGCGGGAGCCGGGGTGCAACCGGTCCGCCCGGCCGAGGAACTGCCGTGCGGACAGCGCGAGCCCGTCGGGCAGCCGCGCGATGTCCGCGGTGCGCGCCCAGGCCGCGAGCCCGGGCGGCATGACGAGCGCCTGCCGCGTGCGACCCCCGCCCCGCACCCGCACCGCGTACGTCCCTGCGAGGACGTCACCGAGCCGCTTGCCCTGCGGGTGCACCATCGACGTGATGAAGGCGACCGCCCCGAACGTCAGCCACAGCTCGACGACGCCCACGAGCGCGCGCACGAACGCCTGACGGAACACGATCGGCCCGCCGTCGTCCCGCACGACCCGGATCCCGAGCGCGAGCCGTCCGAGCGTCCGACCGCGCGTCAGCGTGTCGACCAGCGTCGGCAGCACGATGATCACGAACGCGATCGCGACGACCCCGCCGACCTGCGCGACGGCGTCCGACGCCGAGACCTGCACGACGCTGTTGAGCAGCAGCATGACCAGCACGAGCACCGCGCCCAGCACGACGAGGTCCAGCAGCGCGCCGAGCAGCCGGGAGATGGCCGACGCGGGCCGTGCATCGAGCTCGACGCCCTCGCCGATCACGATCGTGTCCACACGTCCCCCTCGCGCCCACGGCCACCGACGAGTGCACCTTATCCGGTGGGCGGACCGGCCCCGCGGGAGGTGGGGCGGATGGCAGGCTGTGCGCATGGACCTCGACGCGTACCAGGCGGTGCACTCGCCGTCGTGGCGACGGCTCGACGAGCTCGTGGGGACGCGGCGGCGCACGGGCGCGGAGTCCGACGAGCTCGTGCGGCTCTACCAGGCGGCGGCGACGGACCTGTCGACGATCCGCTCGGCGGCGCCGGACCCGGAGGCGGTCACGCAGCTCTCGCAGCTCGTCGGACGGGCGCGCGCGGCCATCGCGGGGACGCACGAGCTCGCGCTGCGCGACGTCGTGCGGTTCGCGGTCGTGACGGTGCCGGCGGTGTTCTACCGGCTGCGGTGGTGGACGGTCGCCGTGATGGTCGCGTTCCTCGCGGTGGCGGTGGTCGCGGGCGTGTGGGTCGCGACGAACCCCGACGCGCTCGCCGCGATGGGCACGCCCACGGAGCGCCAGGAGTACGTCGACGACGCGTTCGCGTCGTACTACGACCCGGGGATCGGGTTCGCGGCGACGGTGTGGACCCACAACGCGCTGCTCGCGGCCCTGTGCGTGGGGACAGGGATCTCCGGCATCGGGCCCGTGTACTTCATGTGGTCGAACGCGGTGTCGGTCGGCAACATCGGCGGGATGATGTCGGCGCACGGCGCGCTCGACGTGTTCTTCACGCTCATCGCCCCCCACGGCATGCTCGAGCTCACTGCGGTCTGGGTCGCCGGGGCCGCGGGGCTCAAGGTGTTCTGGGCGTGGCTCGCGCCCGGTCCGCGCACGCGCGGACGCGCGCTCGCGCAGGAGGCGCGCGCGCTGTTCACGGCCGCGATCGGGCTCGTCGTGGTGCTCGGCGTGTCGGGCCTCGTCGAGGGCTTCGTGACGGGGTCGCACCTGCTGTGGTGGGTCAAGATCGTCATCGGTGCGTGCGCGCTCGCGCTGTTCTGGACGTACACGCTCGTGCTCGGTCGGCGGGCGGTCCGGGCGGGGGAGACCGGCGACCTCGACGACGACCGCGCGGGCTACGCGCTCGCGACCGCCGGCTGACCCCGGCTACAGCCGGCCCGCGGCCTTGAGCGCGAGGTAGGTGTCCGCGAGGCGCGGCGCGAGGTCGTCGGGCAGCCCCTCGACGACCTCGGCACCGAGCTGCCGCAGCCGCACCGCGACGGCCGCGCGCTCGAGCGCACCGCGTTCGGCGGCCGCCGCGTCGAACACCTCGGTGACGTCGGCGCGGCCGCGTGCGAGCGCCGCGACCTCCGGGTCGAGCACCGACGCGACGACCACCTGGTGCCGCGACGCGAGCCCGTCGAGCGCGCCGAGCAGCCCGTGCTCGACGACCGCGGGGTCCAGCGCCGTGAGCAGCACGACGAGCGCGCGCTGCGACATGCGCGCGCGCACCTGCGCCACCACCCCGGGCCAGTCCGTCTCGACGAGCTCGGGCCGCACGGTCGCGAGCTGGTCCGCGACCTCCGGCATGAGGCGGGGACCCGACGCCCCGGCGACGCGGGCCCGCACGCGGCGGTCGAACGCGAGCACCTCGACGCGGTCGCCCGCGTGCTGCGCGAGCGTCGAGAGCAGGAGCGCGGCCTCGATCGAGGCGTCGAGGCGCGGCTCGTCGTGCACCCGGACCGCGGACGTGCGGCCCGTGTCGAGGACGATCATGACGCGCCGGTCGCGCTCGGGCCGCCACGTGCGCACGACGACGTCCGAGCGGCGGGCCGACGCGCGCCAGTCGATCGACCGCACGTCGTCGCCCACGACGTACTCGCGCAACGAGTCGAACTCCGTGCCCGCACCGCGGATCTGCACGGCCGCGCGCCCGTCGAGCTCCCGCAGCCGCGCGAGCCGGGACGGCAGGTGCCGCCGGGAGCGGAACGGCGGCAGCACGCGCAGCCGACCGGGCACGGGCACCGACGCCTGCCGCGCCGCGACGCCGATCGGCCCGAACGCGCGGATCGTCACGCGGTCGGCGGGCAGGTCGCCGCGGCGCACGGGGACGAGCGTCGTGCGCACGCGCCGCGCCTCGCCCGGCGGGACCGTGACGTCGTGCCGGTCGGGCGGCAGCGGCCGCGTCCGGCGCGGGGTCGCCGACGTGCTCGTCGGACCCGCGGACGGCGGCCAGGCGTCCCGCACGAGCGCCCGCAGGCGGCGTCGCCCGACGTTCGTGAACGTGAGCGTCGACGCGGCGGGCTCGCCGACGCGGACGGACCCCGGCACGTCGCGGCGCACCGCGACCGCGCGCGGCGACGCCGCGAGCAGCACGTCGAGCGCGCACACGAGCACGACGAGCGCGGCCCACGCGATCACCGTCCCGGTCGCGGGCACGACGAGCACCACGGGGACCCCCAGCGCGGCGAGCAGCACGGCCCGCCAGGTCAGCGCCACGGCTCAGCGCGGGACGGGGACCGACGCGAGCACGGTGTCGAGCACCGACTCGGCGGTGACGCCCTCGAGCTCGGCCTCGGGCCGCAGCTGCACGCGGTGCCGCAGCGTGGGGTGCGCGAGCGCCTTGACGTCGTCGGGCGTCACGTAGCCGCGGCCCGACAACCAGGCCCAGGCACGCGCCGTCGCGAGCAGCGCGGTCGCGCCACGCGGCGAGACGCCGAGCGACAACGACGGCGACTGCCGCGTCCCGCGGCACACGTCGACCACGTAGGCGAGCACCTCGCGCGCGACCTGCACCTGCTGCACCTCGGCGCGCGCACGATCGAGCACGTCACGTCCCGCGACGGGGCGCACGCCCGCCGCACCCAGGTCGCGCGGGTCGAACCCGCCCGCGTGCCGGGCGAGCACCTCGACCTCGTCCTCGCGCTCCGGCAGCGGCAGCGTCAGCTTGAGCAGGAACCGGTCGAGCTGGGCCTCGGGCAGCGCGTACGTGCCCTCGTACTCGACGGGGTTCTGCGTCGCGATCACCAGGAACGGGTCCGGCAGCCGCCGTGGCCGGCCGTCGACCGAGACCTGCCGCTCCTCCATGGCCTCGAGCAGCGACGCCTGCGTCTTGGGGGGCGTGCGGTTGATCTCGTCCGCGAGCAGCAGGTTCGTGAACACCGGGCCCTCGCGGAACGAGAACTCCGCCGTGCGCGCGTCGTACACGAGCGAGCCCGTGACGTCGCCCGGCATGAGGTCGGGCGTGAACTGCACGCGCGTGGTGCCCAGGTCGAGGCTCGCGGCGAGCGTGCGCACGAGCAGCGTCTTCGCGACGCCCGGAACCCCCTCGAGCAGCACGTGCCCGCGGCACAGCAGCGCGATCACCAGGCCGGACACCGCGGCGTCCTGCCCGACGACCGCCTTGCCCACCTCGGTGCGCACGGCGGCGAGCGACTGGCGCAGGTCGGTCGTCGGCGTGAAGGCCGCGTCGACCGGGCCACCCGCGTCGACCGGGCTGACCGGGCTGTTCGGGCTCGTCGGGTCGGTCGTCGGGGCGCTCGGCGGGGCCGGCGGGTCCAGTGGGCTCGGGGGAACTGTCGCCTCGTCGGTCACGATCGGTGAACCTCGCTCTCCAGGTCGTCCAGCCGACCGGCCAGCAGGGCCAGGTCGGAGTCGGTGGTCGGTGGTGGTCCGTACAGCAGCTCGTCGACGCCGTGCGCGTCACGGTGCGTCGCGCGTGCGACGGCCAGCACCACGTCGGGTCCCGCGGCCGAGCGCGGCAGGCCGAGGCGCGCGGCGCAGCGGGACGCCGTCGCGGCCCGCAGCGCGGCGGCCGCATGCCCGTGCGCGCGGCCCCGGCGGTAGAGGCGCCCGCGGCCGCGGGTCGTCTCCCCGGCGCGCACGACGACGGGCAGCGCCTCGACGACGAGCGGGCCGAGCCGCCGACCGCGCCACACGGCCGCGACCGCCGCGACGACCGCGAGCATGCCGAGCAGCGGTCCGGTCCACGGCGGCATGGTGGCGCCGAGCTCGTCGGACTCCTCGCCCTCCCAGGCGTCCTGCCAGGACGGCAGGTACCAGACCAGGTGCTCGGTCCGGCCGAGCACGCGCAGCGCGAGCGCCGCGTTGCCCGCCTCGACGAGGTGCGCGTTGGTCAGCAGCGACCCGCTCGCGAGCACGGCGACGCGGCGTCCCGCGGCCTCGGTCACCACGTACGCGCCGTCGTCGGGCTCCGTGGTCCCGCTCGCGTCGTCGGACTGCGGGAAGCACGCGAGGGCACCGGGCGGGGCGAGCAGGGAACCGTCCGCGACGATCTCGCCCGCGGCGACCGCGTCGGGGTCGTCGCACCGCGCCGGTCGGGGGGTGGCGTCGTCGTGCCCGCCGTCCTCACCCAGCTCACCCAGCGCGTCCGACGGCCCCGGCACGCCCGACGCCGGCTCGATGCCCGCGACCTGCGACGCAGCCCACGGCGCATCGACGAGCACGAGGTCGGACTCGAGGTCCGCGATCGCGGACAGCTGCACGTCGGACAGCACCGAGTCGCCGAACACCGCGACGGTCGTCCCGGGTGCGTCGGCAGCGAGCACGTCCGTGATCCGCCGCGTGTACTGCACGTCCACCCCCTGCCGACCGAGGATCTGGGCGAGCGCGCGGGCACCCGTCGGCTTCGGGTTGTCCGGTGCGTACGGCGTCGCCGACGTGCGCGGCTCCGGGAGGGCGGCGAGCAGCGCGACGAGCGCGACGACCGCGACGAGCGCGAGCGGGACCCGGGCGCGTCGCCACCGGCCCGCGGCGCGCGAACGGGCCGTCGTGCCGTCGCCGACGACCGCCCCGGTCCCACCGTCCGCACCGGTCCCGCCGCTCGCGCCGACCGTCGTCGGACCCTGCGGGACGACCGCCGTCATCGGGGGACCGCCAGTGCCGGTGTGCGTTCGGCGTGCGCCGCGGGACGCGCGGCCGCGACCGCGGCCACGAGGGCCCGCAGGTGCGCGTCGTCGTCGGCGTCCGCCGTCCGGCCGCCGTACGCGACGTCGTCGAAGATCCGACCGCCGTCGGCGAGCGCCGTCGCGACCTGCGGGAGCCGGGCGCCCGCGTCGAGCGTCGCCTCGTGCGCGGTCCGACCCGGGCGCTCGTCGAGCACCGTGCGCTCCTCGAGGTCCCGCACGACGGCGCGGAACCGCTCGAGCACCGCGGTACTCCAGTCGCCCGCACGTGCCGCGGCGTCGGCGGCGGCGCGCAGCTGAGCGGCCGAGCGCGTGTCGTCGTCGGCGAGGACGCTGCGGGCCGCGGACGCCCGACCGCTGCGCACCGGACCGGCGACCCACCACGCCACGAGCAGGACGAGCGCGACCGCGACGACGCCGACGACCGCGATCGTCACACCGTCGAGGTGGACGTTCTGCTGCACCTTGTCGAACTGCTCGAGCAGCCAGTCGAGCACGCGCTGCAGGAGCGAGCGCCGCTCGTGGTACTCGGGCCGCGCGAGCTCCTCGACGGCCCACCGGTGCGCGGTGCCCGCGTCGGGCGTCACGGGCGGCACCGACGGCGCCGAGGGCGCCGAGGGCGCCGAGGGCACGGTAGCCCGCAGCGCGCCGACGACCGTGCGCACCGGGAGCAGCGAGAGCACAGGCAGCGTCACGCGGCCTGCTCGGCGGCGCGCGCGAGCTCGATGTCGAGGCCCTCGCGCCGCATGCGCGTGTCGATGTAGAGCAGCGCGACGACCGCGGCCGAGAACACCGTGGTGATCGTGAGCGACAGCACCTGGCCGACCGACGTCACGAGGATCGCCGTGGTCGACAGCGCGTCCGTCGAGCTCAGGACGAACATGAGGACGAGCACCACGGGGAACTGGATGATCTGCGCGACGATGTAGACGATCACGCCCACGAGCAGCTGGATGCCGAACAGGCGCCAGAAGGACTTGCGCGTGAGCCGCCACGCGCGCGCGACCGTCGGCCAGAACCGTCGCTCCTCGAGCATGAGCGCCGCGGGCACGAGCAGCGTGCGGACCCCCACCCACACGCCGCCGACGGCGAGCGCGACCGACGCGACGACCCCGTACACGACCACCACGCCCCACGACCCGGTGCCCTGCCACAGCAGGAAGCCGACGAGACCGAGCACGCCGATCACGAGCGTGACGGCCACCGCGAGCAGGATCGTGAAGCCCAGCACGTGCCACACGCGGCCCGAACGGACGACCTCGCCGATCGTGACCTTGCGCCCGATCACCGACCGGCTCACCGAGAGGATCAGCAGACCGGTCAGCGCGGTCGTCGCGAGCGCCGAGATGGGCAGCGTGAGGACCTGGGCGACGCTCGCGCCGAGCGAGCTCGACACGTCCGCGCCGAGCCCGGCCTCGTCGAACGCGGGATCGTCGAACCAGTCCGCGAGCTGACCCGCGAGCAGCCCGCCCGCGTAGAGCGTCACGACGGCCTGCAGCGCGACCGTCACCGCCACGACGGCGAGCGAGAGCCCGAACATCACGGCGGGGTTGGCGCGCACCGCGCGGAACGCACCGTCGAGGATCTCGCCGAGGTTCAGCGGCCGCAGCGGGATGATCCCGGGGCGCGGGGCGGGCGGGCGCCACGCCGTCGGACCGTAGCCGGGCTGTCCGTACGGGGGCTGCCCGTACGGGGGCTGCCCGTACTGCGGTGGCCCGTACTGCGGTTGGCCGTACTGCGGAGGACCGGCGGGCGGTCCGTACTGACCCTGGCCGGCCTGCGGCTGCCCGTACGGGGGCGGCACGGCGGGACCCGCGGGACTGGGCGGCGCGCCCCACGACGACGGCGCGGGCTGCTGGGCGTCCTGCGGGGCCTGCGGCTGCTGCGGGTCGGCGGGCGCGGGCGGCACGGGTGCGGGTGGCACGGGCGCGGCGGGAGCGGCCGGCGGGGCGGCGGGCGGCGTCGAGCCGGGTGCGGCCCAGGTGGGCGTCTGGTCGGCGTCCTGCGGGCCGGTCATCGAACGCGGCTCCCTCGTCTCGGTCTCCTCGTCGGGACCGGGGCGCGGCTGCCCCGGGCCTCGCTGCGCACCCGGTCGGAGGCGGGCGCGCGCCCATCGTGCCACGCCGGTTCGTGCCTGGGGACGCAATCCACCCGATCGCGACGCCCGGGTCCGCCCGCACGCTCGTCGGACGATGCGACAATGCCCGCATGAAGGGACGCGTGCTGGTGGTCGACGACGACACCGCGCTGGCCGAGATGATCGGCATCGTGCTGCGGTCGGAGGGTTTCGACCCGGTGTTCTGCGAGGACGGCGACGCGGCGCTGGGCGCGTTCCGCCAGACCCAGCCGGACCTCGTGCTGCTCGACCTCATGCTGCCGGGCAAGGACGGCAACGAGGTGTGCCGCCAGATCCGTGCCGAGTCGGGCGTGCCGATCGTCATGCTCACGGCCAAGAGCGACACGGTCGACGTCGTGCTCGGCCTGGAGTCGGGGGCGGACGACTACATCTCGAAGCCGTTCAAGCCCAAGGAGCTCGTCGCGCGCGTGCGCGCCCGGCTGCGTCGGTCCGACGAGCCCGCACCCGAGCACCTGTCGATCGGCGACGTCACGATCGACGTGCCGGGGCACCGCGTCGAGCGCGGCGGTCGGCCCGTGTCGCTCACGCCGCTCGAGTTCGACCTGCTCGTCGCGCTCGCGCGCAAGCCGTGGCAGGTGTTCACGCGCGAGGTCCTGCTCGAGAAGGTCTGGGGTTACCGGCACGCGGCGGACACGCGGCTCGTCAACGTCCACGTGCAGCGGCTGCGCAGCAAGATCGAGACCGACCCGGAGCAGCCGGAGATCGTCGTGACCGTGCGCGGCGTCGGCTACAAGGCGGGCGTGACCACCACGTGACGGTGCTCGTCGTGCCTGGCGGGGGGCGTGGCCGATGCCGCGGCTGAGGGGCACCGGACGCCTGCTGCGGGCTCGCGCCGGACGTCGCGTCCGACGCTGGGTGCACGCGTGGCGCTCGTCGCTGCAGGTGCGCGTCCTGTCGATGACGACCGCGATCGGGCTCGTCGCGCTGGGCGCCATCGGGCTGTACGTCGGCGAGCGCATGCAGGAAGGGCTGTTCACCGGGCGCCTCGAACAGCTCCTCGCCGAGAGCGCGCGCACCACGGCGCAGGCACAGAAGACGTTCGACTCGTCGAACGCGCAGTCCGCCGAGGACGTGTGGCGCCTGCTGCAGGACGTCGCGACCGCCCAGACGCAGGGCGGCACGGGCGAACGCGTCGTGTTCCTCATGCGCGCACCGGGTGAGACGTCGCCGTTCACGTTCGGGGTCGCGTCGTCGGACCTCACGCTGCGCGGGCTCGTGTCGCAGGACCTGCGCGACGCCACGGCGCGCGGCGGCCAGCACTGGCAGTCGGTCTCGTGGGAGGTCGACGGCCGGACCGAGCCCGCGGTCGTCGTCGGGCAGGACGTGACGGTCCCGCGTGCCGGCTCGTTCGGGCTGTTCTTCCTCTACAGCCTGCAGGCCGAGCAGGATCGGCTGGACTTCCTGCTGCGCACGCTCGCCGCCGCCGCCGCGGCGCTCGTCGTGCTGCTCGGCGGGATGACGTGGCTCGTGACCCGCCAGGCGGTCTCGCCCGTGCGGCGCGCCGCGCAGGTCGCCGAACGCCTCGCGGACGGGCACCTCGCCGAGCGCATGCCCGTGCGCGGCGAGGACGAGATGGCGACGCTCGCGAGCTCGTTCAACGAGATGGCCGCGAGCCTGCAGGACCAGATCCGGCGCATGGAGGAGCTCTCGGCGCTGCAGCGCCGGTTCGTCTCGGACGTGTCGCACGAGCTGCGCACGCCGCTGACGACCATCCGGATGGCGGGCGAGGTCATCCACGCGTCACGCGACGACTTCGACCCCGCGGTGAAACGCTCCGCCGAGCTCCTGCAGACCCAGCTCGACCGGTTCGAGGACCTGCTCGCCGACCTGCTCGAGATCAGCCGGTTCGACGCGGGCGCGGCCGTCCTGGACGCCGAGTCGCGCGACGTGCGCGACGTCGTGCTCGCGGCCGTCGAGCACACGTTCCCGCTCGCGGCGCGGCGCGGCTCGTGGCTGTCCGTCGACCTGTCGGCGAGCGAGTGCATCGCCGACATCGATCCGCGGCGCGTCGAGCGCGTGCTGCGCAACCTGCTCGTGAACGCCGTGGAGCACGCCGAGAGCAGCACGGTCGTCGTGACCGTCGGGGCGGACCGGTCCGCCGTCGCCGTCACCGTCCGGGACCACGGCGTGGGCATGACGGCCGACGAGGCGCAGCACGTGTTCGACCGGTTCTGGCGCGCCGACCCGGCGCGTGCGCGGACCACCGGCGGGACCGGGCTGGGGCTCGCGATCTCGCTCGAGGACGCGCACCTGCACGGTGGCTGGCTCGAGGCCTGGGGGCGGCCCGGCCGCGGTGCGGCGTTCCGCCTCACGCTGCCGCGCCGCGCGGGCATCCGGCTCACCGACTCGCCCTTGCCGCTCGAGCCCGACGACGCGCTGCCGCCCGAGCCCGTCATGCAGACCGTGCTCCGGTCGAGCACCGACCCCGCGGCGCTGCCGGACCTCACCGACCCGACCGAGCACAGCGACCCGACCGAGCACACCGGTCCCGATGACCGGCCCGACAGTGCGGCGGACGAACCCGGCCGTGACCGCCAGGAGGTGCGATGAGCACGCCGCCGACGACCGTGGCGCAGGCCCCGCGCGCGACCCGCCGCCGGTCGGGGGGTCCGCGTGCGCGCGGTCGGCTCGCACGGCTGGGCGCCGCGCTCGTCGTCGTGCTCGCGCTCGCGGCGTGCACCGCGATCCCGAGGAGCGGGCCCGTGCAGGCCGGCGACGGCACGTTCACCGACGACGGCAACCAGGTCGACGTGCTGGCCGAGGGGCCGCGGCCGGGCGCGACGCCGCAGCAGATCGTCGAGGGCTTCCAGCTCGCGGGAGCCGCAGGCTTCGCGGGCGACTTCGCGACGGCCCGCGAGTACCTGCTCGGCACCGTGCAGCACGCGTGGGAGCCGCTCGCCGAGGTCGTCGTCTACGACCCGCCGATGGTCACCGCGACCACCGAGGACGGAGTCGTGACCGCGAGCGTGCAGATCACGGCGCACGTCGATGCCGCCGGACGGTTCGTCGAGGCGCCGCGGGGGGCGACGACGTCGGCGACGTACACGCTCGAGAAGAACGTCGCGGGCGAGTGGCGGCTGACCGGCGTGCCCGACGGTCTCGTGATCCCCGACGACGCGTTCGACCGGCAGTTCCGCTCGGTGTCGCTGTACTTCCCGTCGTTCGACGGAGCGTTCCTCGTGCCCGAGACGCGCTGGTTCCCGACGCAGCACCTGCCCACGTGGGTCACGCGCGCGCTGCTCGCGGGGCCGTCGCCGTGGCTGCGCGACGCGGTCACCACCGCCGTGCCCGAGGGCGTCTCGCTGCAGGCCGACACGGTCGTCGTCGACGACTCCGGGGTCGCCCAGGTCGCGCTGCAGCCGGCGCGTACGGTGCTGCAGTCGGACACCGCGGCGCTCTACGCGCAGATCGACGCGACGCTCGCGCAGGTCGTCGGCGTCGGCGACGTGCGCGTCACCGCGGGCGACGTGCCGATCGTCGAGGAGACGAGCTACGAGCGTGGCGGACCCCCCGACGCGCAGGTCGAGATGGTCCGGGGCACCGAGCTCGTGACCCTCGGCGAGGACGGGCTGTCGGCCGTTCCCGGGGTCGGCGAGATCCCCGAGGGCGCGCACGGGCTCGCGCGCAGCGAGGACGGCACGGTCCGCGTCATGCTCGACGCGGCCGGCGCGCTCGTGACCGTGCCGCGCGACGACGCCGAGTCGCAGGTGCTGCTCCCGGCGGCGGGTCTCGCGGCGCCCTCGGTCGACCGCCTGGGCTGGGTGTGGACCGCGCGCACGTCCGACGGGGTCGTCGCGGTGCGTGCGGGGCAGGACCCGGTCGTCGTGCCCGCCGAGTGGCTCGTCGGCCGCAAGGTGGTCTCGTTGCGCATGTCGCGCGACGCCACCCGGCTCGCGATCGTCTCGCGCGGCGCCGACGGGGTAGCGGTGACCGTGAGCTCGGTCGTGCGCGATGCGCAGGGCACGCCTCAGCAGCTCGGCGAACCCGTGGTCGTCGGTGCGCTCCTCACGGACGCGTCCGAGGTCGTGTGGCTCGACGAGGGGACCCTCGGGGTGCTCGGCACGAGCGGCGACACGCCCCTGGTGCACCGGGTGCCCGTCTCCGGCTTCACGACGACCGAGGCCGACCTGCCCGACGTCACCGGGCTCGCGGGTGGTCGCGTCGTGCTCGTCACGACGCAGGACGGCACGCTGCACCGGCTCGTCGGCTCGACGTGGGCGCTGGTCCCGGGCGTGCGCGACGTGCGCGACCCGAGCTACCCCGGCTGAGCCGCCGACGACCCGACCCCAGGTCGGCGGCGCAGCGCGGCGTCCCCAGGCCAGGCACCGCGGTGCCACGGGCCCCGGTGCGGCGGGGCACGATCCGGACGTGGCACGACGAGCGTGGTGGTGGGTGCGCACGGTGCTGCGCGAGCTCGGCAGGCTCGTGCTGCCCGTCGCGTGCGCGGGCTGCGGGCGCGACGACGAGCCGTGGTGCGGCGCGTGCGCGCGGCTGCTCGCCGACGAGCCGTGGCGGTGCGAGGACCGCGCCGGACGGCTCGTGCTGCTCGACGGGCCCGTCCTGCCGGTGCTCACGGTCGCGGACTGCGTCGGTCCCGTGCGCGCGGCGGTCGTCGCCTGGAAGGACCGCGCTCGCCGGGACCTGACGCCCGTGCTCGTGGCGGTCGCGCGGCGGCTCGGCTCGGCCGCCGCCGCGCACGTCCCGCCGTCCGCACGGGGCGCCCGCCTGCTCGTCGTGCCCGCACCGTCGACGCCGACCGCCCGACGTGCGCGGGGCTTCGCGCACGTCGACGTGCTCGCGGCGGGTGTCGCAGCGGGGCTGCGGGCCGCGGGCCTCGACGCGCGCACCGCGGGCGCGCTGCGCCGCTCGGGGCGTGACCAGGTCGGTCTCGGGCTGCGCGAGCGCGGGCGCCTCGTCGGACGCGTGCGCGTGCCGCCCCGGCACGCGGGGACGGTCCGGGCGGCGGGCGTCGTGCTCGTCGACGACATCCTCACCAGCGGCGCGACGCTCGCGGCGTGCGTCGCGGCGCTCGCGGCCGCCGGGGCGGTCCCGCTCGTCGGCGTGACGCTCGCGTCGACCCCCGGACCCGCCCCGGGCGGGACGTTCCTCCCGCGGCTCGGCGATTCGCCCGGTGCACAGTGGTCACGTGACCCGCTCGGCGTTAGCGTGGGCCACGAGCCGAAGGCGCACGGCGGGACCGCAGGTCTCGCGGGCGCACCGAGGAGGTGATGTCGACAGCGACCCTCTCGAAGGGTCACGACCGCATGACGACCGGGCGCCCGCAGCCGGGCGCCCCTCACCTCCCAGGAGGCTCACATGGAGATCGTGGTTGCCGGCCGGCGAACCGAGGTGTCCCCGAAGTTCCGGGCGCACCTCGACGACAAGCTCGCGAAGATCGAGCAGCTGGCCCCGCGCGCGCAGCGGATCGACGTCCTCGTCTCGCACGAGGTCAACCCGCGCCAGGCGGACAGCTCGGAACGCGTCGAGCTGACCGTCGTGGACAAGGGTCCGGTCATCCGCGCCGAGGCGTGCGCCGACGACAGGTACGCCGCGCTGGACCTCGCGCTCGCCAAGCTCCTCGAGCGCCTGCGTCGCCACCGCGACCGCCGCAAGGACCACCGCAACCACACTCCGCTGACCCCCGTGGACGTCCGGCCGCCGCAGGAGGTCGCCGACGCGGCGTCCGACGGGCCCACGGTCGGCGCCGACGGTGCGATCGAGGTCACGCTCGGCGACTCGCCCGTCGTCATCCGGGAGAAGACCCACGAGGCGCTGCCGATGACGATCGACGACGCGCTCTACGAGATGGAGCTCGTGGGGCACGACTTCTACCTCTTCATCGACGCAGAGACGGCGCAGCCCGCGGTCGCGTACCGGCGTCGTGGCTGGAGCTACGGCGTCATCAAGCTGGACTCCCCGGTGTCCGGCACCGTCCCGACCGAGGCCACCGAGGCCACCGAGGCCCGCGTCGGCTGACGGAGACCTCCACCCGGACCGACACGCCCGGCCGGCGGCCCGTGCCCCGGCCGGGCGTCGTCACGTCCGCCCCGCGGTCTGCGGGCGCGCCCGTGACGGTCGTGTCGGACCTTCGCGGCAGGATGCGCCTCGTGGCTGACCTGACGACGGGCCCGATGACGGGCCAGATGACGGGCCTGACGACGAACCGTGCGACGAGCCGGGCTCGCGACGAGCGCTGGACGCTCGCGCAGGCGCGGCGCATCGCGCTCGCGGCTCAGGGGCTGCACCGGCCCCGCACCGAGCGCGCGCCGGACGGCTCCGTGACCATGCGCCACGTGCAGCAGGTGATCGACCGCGTCGGACTGCTGCAGATCGACTCGGTCAACGTGCTCGCCCGTGCGCACCACGTGCCGCTGTTCTCCCGGCTCGGGCCGTACGACACGGCGCTGCTCGACCGGGCGGCGGGTCGGGCCCCGCGCAGGCTCGTCGAGTCGTGGGCGCACGTCGCTTCCTACGTCCCGCCCGAGACGTACCGCCTGCTGGGCTGGCGGCGGCGGGCCGACCGCGAGCGGCACGGCCGCCAGCTCGTCGACGGCGTCCCGCTGCGGGACTCGTCCGTGCTCGACGACGTGCGGGCGGTCGTCGGCGAACGAGGTCCGGTCACGGCGCAGGAGGTGCACACGCTGTTCGCCGAGCGGTTCCCGCGCCGTCGCGAGAGCTGGGGCTGGAACTGGACCGTCGCGAAGAGCGCGCTCGAGTACCTGTTCGTCAGCGGCGAGGTCGCGGTCGCCGGGCGCAACGCCGCGTTCGAGCGCCGGTACGACCTCACGGGCCGGGTGCTCGAGGACCACGAGCAGCCCGTGCCCGACGAGGACGCGGTGCGCGCGCTCGTCGAGATCTCGGCCCGCGCCCACGGCATCGGCACGCTCGGCTGTCTCGCGGACTACTTCCGGCTCAAGATCGAGCCGACCCGGCGCGCGGTCGCCGAGCTCGTCGAGGCCGGCACGCTCGTGCCCGCGACCGTCGACGGCTGGGACCGCGAGGTGTACCGCCACGTCGACGCGGTGCTGCCGCGGCGTGCGCAGCGCGCGTGCCTGCTCAGCCCGTTCGACCCGCTCGTGTTCGAGCGCCGTCGGCTCGAGGAGCTCTTCGGCCTGCGCTACCGCATCGAGATCTACGTGCCGCAGGCCCAGCGCCGGTGGGGCTACTACGTGCTGCCGTTCCTGGTGGGCGACCGGATCGAGGCGCTCGTCGACCTCAAGGCCGACCGGGCGACCGGGCGGCTCGTCGTGCAGGCCGCGCACCGGGCGCCCGGAGCCCGCGACGCTACGGGCGCTCGCGCCGACGCCGAGGTCGTGCACGCGCTGCGCGACGAGCTCGCGCTCGTGGGGCGGTGGACGGCGTGCGACGAGGTCGTCGTCGGGACCGACGGCATCGGCGGCGACCTGCTCGCGGCGCTGGGCCCGCGCGCCGCACCGGGCGCTTGACGAGCGCTCGGCGGGGCGGTGCGCGGTGCGTCCGTGCCGGTCCCGCGCGTCTCGGCTGAGAACGTGCTGTCCCCGCGGACCGCCGACTCGCCTACGATGGTCGGGCTCGGCGGCGCCGCCGGGCTCTCGCGCCACCCCGAGCCGACCGTGCCCGGGGCGTCTACACCAGGAGTCATGCGTGTCAGCGATCCTCGAGAAGGTCCTGCGGCTGGGTGAGGGCCGGGTCCTCAAGAAGCTGTCGGGCATCGCGCAGCAGGTCAACGCCCTGGAGGACGCGTTCGAGGCGCTCTCCGACGCGGAGCTGCGTGAGGAGACGGACCGCTTCAAGGAGCGGCTGGCCCAGGGCGAGAAGCTCGACGACATCCTCGTCGAGGCGTTCGCGACCGTCCGGGAGGCGTCGCGCCGCACGCTCGGCCAGCGCCACTTCGACGTGCAGCTCATGGGCGGTGCCGCGCTGCACCTCGGCAACATCGCCGAGATGAAGACCGGTGAGGGCAAGACGCTCGTCGCGACCGCGCCCGCCTACCTCAACGCGCTGACCGGCAAGGGCGTGCACGTCGTCACGGTCAACGACTACCTCGCGAGCTACCAGAGCGAGCTCATGGGCCGCGTGTTCCGGTTCCTCGGGCTGACGACGGGCTGCATCCTCGGCTCGATGACGCCCGCGGAGCGCCGCGAGCAGTACGCCGCCGACATCACGTACGGCACGAACAACGAGTTCGGCTTCGACTACCTGCGCGACAACATGGCGTGGAGCACGGACGAGCTCGTGCAGCGCGGCCACAACTTCGCGATCGTCGACGAGGTCGACTCGATCCTCATCGACGAGGCCCGCACGCCGCTCATCATCTCGGGCCCCGCCTCGGGCGACGCGAACCGCTGGTACGGCGAGTTCGCGAAGGTCGTGCGTCGTCTGCAGCCCGAGCGGGACTACGAGGTCGACGAGAAGAAGCGCACGATCGGCGTCCTCGAGCCGGGCATCGAGCGCGTCGAGGACTACCTCGGCATCGACAACCTCTACGAGTCCCTCAACACTCCGCTGATCGGCTTCCTCAACAACGCCATCAAGGCGAAGGAGCTGTTCAAGCGTGACAAGGACTACGTCGTGATGAACGGCGAGGTGCTCATCGTCGACGAGCACACGGGCCGCATCCTGCCCGGCCGCCGCTACAACGAGGGCATGCACCAGGCCATCGAGGCCAAGGAGGGCGTGGCGATCAAGGCGGAGAACCAGACGCTCGCCACGATCACGCTGCAGAACTACTTCCGGCTCTACTCGAAGCTCTCCGGCATGACGGGTACGGCCGAGACCGAGGCGGCCGAGTTCCAGTCCACGTACGAGCTCGGCGTCGTGCCGATCCCGACCAACCGCACCATGCAGCGCATCGACCAGCGCGACCTCGTCTACAAGAGCGAGGCGGGCAAGTTCGACGCGGTCGTCGAGGACATCGTCGAGCGGCACGCCAAGGGCCAGCCGGTGCTCGTCGGCACGACGAGCGTCGAGAAGTCCGAGCTGCTGTCGACCAAGCTCCGCAAGCTCGGGGTCCCGCACGAGGTGCTCAACGCGAAGCAGCACGCACGTGAGGCCGCGATCGTCGCGCAGGCGGGCCGCAAGGGCGCCGTCACGGTCGCGACGAACATGGCCGGCCGCGGTACCGACATCATGCTCGGCGGCAACGCGGAGTTCATGGCGGTCGCGGACCTCGCGGCACGCGGGCTCGACCCCGCCGAGAACGCCGAGGAGTACGAGGCCGCCTGGCCCGGGGCGCTCGAGAAGGCGCGCGCCGCGGTCGCGGCCGAGCACGACGAGGTCGTCGAGCTCGGCGGCCTGTACGTGCTCGGTACCGAGCGCCACGAGTCGCGACGCATCGACAACCAGCTGCGCGGACGGTCCGGCCGTCAGGGCGACCCGGGGGAGTCCCGGTTCTACCTGTCGCTGCAGGACGACCTCATGCGCCTGTTCAACTCGGGCCTCGCGGAGTCGATGATGACGCGCGCGGGCTTCCCCGAGGACATGCCGCTCGAGTCGAAGATCGTCACGCGCGGCATCCAGTCCGCGCAGTCGCAGGTCGAGGCGCGCAACTTCGAGATCCGCAAGAACGTCCTGAAGTACGACGACGTCATGTCCCGGCAGCGCGAGGTCATCTACGACCAGCGCCGTCGCGTGCTCGAGGGCGAGGACCTGCACGAGCAGGTCGGCCACTTCCGCACCGACGTGCTCACGGCGTACGTCGAGGGAGCGACGGCCGAGGGTCGCCCCGAGGACTGGGACCTCGACGCGCTGTGGACGGCGCTGCGCGCCGTGTACCCGGTGTCGATCACGCCCGAGGACGTCATCGAGGAGGTCGGCGGCCCGACGCGTCTGACGTCCGAGCTGATCCTGCGCGAGCTGCTGTCCGACGCCGAGGTCGCCTATGCCGAGCGTGAGCGTGAGCTCGGGTCGGACGTCATGCGCCAGCTCGAGCGGCGCGTCACGCTGTCGGTCCTCGACCGCAAGTGGCGCGAGCACCTCTACGAGATGGACTACCTCAAGGAGGGCATCGGGCTGCGCGCGATGGCGCAGCGCGACCCGCTCGTCGAGTACCAGCGCGAGGGCTTCCAGCTGTTCAACGCGATGACCGACGCCATCAAGGAGGAGTCGGTCGGGTTCCTCTACAACCTGCAGGTGCAGGTCCAGGACGAGTCGGCGGCGGCACCGGGAACGCCCGTCGTGACGGCCGACTCCGCGGCGGCGGCCGCCGGTGCCGGGCCCCGGCTCGTCGCCAAGGGGATCGACGGTCCCGAGCAGCGCGCGCCGTTGCAGTACTCGGCGCCGTCGGTCGACGGCGACGCGGGTGCACCGGCTCCGGCGGACCCCCAGGACGCGACGGGCGCCGCACCGGCTCCGGCCGCGGACGCGGGCAACCGCGAGGCGCGCCGGCGCGCGGCCAAGCAGCAGCGCAAGCGCTGAGCCGACCGCACGCCACGACCCGCCCCGACAGTCGTCGGGTGCAGCGAGGCCGCCGTGACCCACGGGTCCGGCGGCCTCGCTGCGTCCTGACCGACCGAGGACGGCTGGTCGTCAGCCGATCTCGAGCGCCGTGACCCGCCAGCTGCGGCGGTGCGCCTCGAGCCGCAGCGCGAGCGCCCGCACGCGCAGACCGTCGTCGACGACCGCGCTCGCCTCGACCACGCGCTCGTCGACTCGGCACGTCGTCACCTGACGCACGCTCACCCCGCGAGCGCCCGTGCGCGGGCCGAGGACGCGAGCCGACACCGTGGCCCGCGCCGAGAGCGCGTCGAAGCAACCGGGCGTGAGCCAGCGCGCGAGCTGCGCGACAGGTCGCCGCCCGACCAGCGACTCGACGCTCGCGAGCGCGAGCATGCGCGCGAGCGCCCGGTGGTCGAGCGGTGCGGCGGGGAGCTGCTCCTCGGTCGAGTCCGGGGCGTGCACGCGGTCGCTGCCGCGCAGCACCGAGATGCGGGTGCGCAGCGTGTGGGCGGGCCGCAGGTCGTGCGCGCCGTGGCGTTCGGCGACCGACGGCGCGACAGGCGGCGGTGCGTGGTCGGGGACGGGTCGGACGCGCGGCGCGGCCGGGTGCCGACGCAGCACGGGCCGGGGCCGCCGGCTCGTGATCCCGGCGGCGAGTGCCTCCTCGAGCGTCGACGTCGGCTCTGCGACGGCCAGTGCGCTCATCGCCCCTCCAGGGTGGTCGGCGCAGCAGGAGTTGCTGCGGTCGGGTCGGTCGTCGTGAGGGTCAGGTCGCTCGGGACGTGCAGGACCTGGCCGGGAAGCAGGACGTCGGGGTCGTCGCCGACGACGTCTCGGTTGGCCTCGTACCAGCGCGGCCACGCGGCGGCCACGTCGGCGGACGTCGCATCGCTCGGCAGGTGCGCCGCCGCGATCGACCACAGCGAGTCGCCGCGCAGCACGACGACCTGGCGCTCGGGTGCGGGCGTGCGGGTCGGTCGTGCGACGGGGTCGTGCGCGACGGGCGCGGGTGCCGGTGCGGGGGCCGAGGTGGGGGTCGGCGCGGGGGTCGGGGTGGGTGTCTGCGAGGGTGCCGACGGGGGCGCTGATGGGGGCGCTGGCGAGTCCGGCCCGGGCGTCGACGTGGGTGTCGATGCGGGTGTCGACGTGGGTGCTGGCATGGGCGTCGACGCCTGCGTGGGCGTCGCGAGGGGCGTGGGTGCGGCGTGGTCCGGGGTCTGGCCGGACGCGGTCGGGTCCGACGCGGGTGTGCTCGTCGTCGGCCAGCCGAGCGACGGTGCGGCCGGGTCGGGGACCGCGAGCGGGTCGAGGACGGGTGCCGTGCCGCGGTCGTGGGCGCCCGCGCCGCCGTCCGCGACGGGTACGTCCAGCGCGCCGCCCGGGGCGTCGGAGCTCGTGGTCGGGCCGGGGGACTGCGTGGGGGTGTGCGTGGGTCCGTGCGTGGATGCCTGCGTCGGGGACGGTACGACGACCGCGGACGCCACGGCGGCCGACGTCGTGACGGGTGCGGCGTGGGCGCCCGTCGCGACGAGGCCCAGCCCCAGGCTCGCGCCGACGGCACCGGCGACCGCTCGGCGGACGACGACGGGGGCGACCTGTCGGAAGGCGCGCTCTGCGGCCCGCCACTGTGCGCCGACCGTCCGTCCGAGCACGCATGCCGCACCGAGGAGGCACGAGACCGCGAGCCAGGCCGCCGTGAGGGCGCCGACCCCCGCGACGCCGACCTCGACGAGGTCCTGGACCGCGAGCGGCCGACCGGGCCGGGCGGCGCCCAGCGCGACGAGCGCGAGCACGACGGCGAGCACGGCCGCCGTCGACCCCGCGAGCACCAGTCCGGCGAGCGTCACGGCGGTACGTGGACGGTGAGCGGTCATCTTTCCCCCTGCAGCGTGCGTCCTGAGCGCTGATAGGTCAGGACGATGTCGTTTGATGCCGTTTGGTGCGCCTTGTCTACTCGACACGTGTCCGATCTGTCCAGTTCCGTGCTGCGGCGGCCGCATCGCGAGACGCCCGCCGCGGCTCGGCAGCCGCGGGCGCCCGCGGCGCCGCAGGGCCGCGTACGTTGTGCCCGTGCGGTGGGAGTCGTTGTTCGCGGACCTCGAGGCGGGTCTCGACGCCGCGCGCGCCCAGGACCTGCGCGACGAGGTCGCCGAGCTCACGCGCGCCGAGCTCGCCCAGGTCCGGCTCGCGGACCGGCTGCGCGCGGCTCGCGCGACCGGCGCCCGGCTCGTGCTGCGCGACGGTCAGACCGTCGACGGGCTCGTCGTCGACGCCGCACGCGAGTGGGTGCTCCTCGCGCCCGACGGCGTGCGGCGGGCGCTCGTCCCGATCGGCGCCGTCGCCGCGGTCGTCGGGCTCGGCCCCCACGCGGCCCCCGGTCCCGGCGACTCCGAGCGTCGGCTCACCCTGGGGCACGCGCTGCGTGCCGTCGCGCGCGACCGGACGCCGGTGCGGGTGGACGCCGCGGGCGTCAGTGTCGCCGGTCGGCTCGAGCGCGTGGGGGCGGACCACGTCGACGTGACCGCGTCGCACGCGGCGCGTGGCGCTGCCGGGTGGACGTTCGCGTTCGACGCGCTCCTGGTCGTGCGCTCCGGCTGACGGGGCCACCGTGCGCGGGTGCGCGCAGGTGCAGGCAGGCGGGGAGGGGGTGCGGGTACGTGCGGGTACTGCGGGTACGTGCGGGTCAGTCCTCGTCGTCCTCGTCGAACCCGGCGCCGCTCGAGATCCGCTCGCGCGTGCGGGCCTTGGCCTGCTGCACGTACGCGTCGAGGTCGTCCGTGCCGACGCGCCAGATCCGTCGCCCGCCCAGCTGGAAGCCTTCGAGCTCGCCCGAGCTGACCATCGAGCGCACCTGGCCTACGGAGACCCCGAGGATCTCGGCGACGTCGGCGAGGGAGAGGTAACGCTGCGGCATGCCCGCAGTGTGGCACGCGGTGGCGCCGACGAACGGTTGTCCACAATCCTGCTCCGTGCCCGTTTTCGACCGGTTCGTGCGCAAGGATGCCGGTCACCGGACGTCGTGACCAAGGAGCCGCTCGTGGACACCGCACTGCTCGACCTGCCTGCACCGACGGCCGCGCGGCTGCGCCGCCCGGGGTGGCGGGACCCGCGTCTGCTCGCGGGCGTCGCGCTCGTCGCCGCCGCCGTCGCGCTCGGGTCGTGGGCGGTCCGCTCGGCCCAGCACACGGTGCCGGTGTACGCGGCGCGGCACGTCCTGGTGCCCGGGGACACCGTCGGCGCCGGTGACCTCGTCGTCGTCGACGTACGGCTGCCGGTGGGCTCCGCCTCGGGCTACGCGTCGGCGCTGGACGACGTGCCGACGGACCTCGTCGCGCTGCGGACGGTCGGCGCCGGCGAGCTCGTACCGTCCGCGGCGCTCGGGTCCGCGGCCGACGTCGAGCTGCGGCCGGTCGCGATCCCGGTGCGGACCGCACCGTCCGACGACGTCGTGCCGGGCTCGGTCGTCGACGTCTGGTTCTCGCCCGCGACGAAGACCGGGGACGAGTCGGCGCCGGGGGACCCGCACACGCTCGCCACGGGTGTGACGGTCGCCGAGGTCCGTCGCCCCGACGGTGCGTTCGCGACGAACGGGTCGTCGGTCGTCCACGTGCTCGTCGGCCACGACGAGCTGCGGCCGCTGCTCGCGGCGCTGTCCGCCGACGGCACGCTCGACGTGCTGCCCGTCCCGGGGTCGGTGCGGCGATGAGCGAGCACGTGAGCGACCAGCTCGGCGGGTCGACGAGCGGGCGGTCCACGCTCCCCGCGGGGCCGCCGGACGTGGCCGTGGGCGTCCTGTGCGCGGTGCGGGGCGCCGCGGAGGTGCTCGTGGTGCGTGCGCTCGACGACGCACCCGGCTTGCAGGTCACCCGGCGGTGCGCCGACCTCGCCGAGCTGCTCGCTGCGGGCGATGCCGGCCTCGGGCGGGTCGCGGTCGTGTCGGCCGACGTCGACCAGCTCGACCTGACGGCGGTCGCATCGCTGCGCGCGGCGGGCCTCGTCGTCGTCGTGCTGGCCGACCCCGAGCGGACGAGCGCAGCCGACCGGGCCCGGGTCGCGGCCGCGGACCTGCTGGTCGAGCTGCCCGGCGACCCCGGCCGGGCCGCGGCACTCGCGGACCGGGTCGCGGTCCTCGCCCGCAGCGCGCAGGCCGGCCCGGCGCCGAGCGGGGCGGGCTGGTCGCCGGACCCGTCGGTCGCGGTGGGGTCCGGCGCGCTGCCCGAGGACCCCTGGGGCGGTGCCGTGCCACCCGTCGAGCAGGGGCGCGTCGTCGCGGTGTGGGGGCCGACCGGGGCGCCCGGACGGTCGACGGTGGCGCTGCACCTCGCCGCCGAGCTCGCGGCCCGCGGCGCGGCGACGCTGCTCGTCGACGCCGACACGTACGGCGGCTGCCAGGCGCAGCTGCTGGGCGTGCTCGACGAGGCGCCCGGCCTGGCGGCCGCCGTGCGCGCCGCGAGCCAGGGGTCGCTCGACCTCGTGACGCTCGCGCGTCTGGCGCCGTTCGTCGCCCCCGAGCTGCGCCTGCTGTCCGGTATCTCGCGGGCCGACCGGTGGGCCGAGCTGCCCGGGCCCGCGCTCGACGCCGTGCTCGTCGTCGCCCGGCGGCTCGCGTCCGTCGTGGTGGTCGACTGCGGCTTCTGCCTCGAGCAGGACGAGGTCCTCAGCTACGACACGCGCGCACCCCGCCGCAACGCCGTGACGCTCGGTGCGCTCGCGTCGGCCGACGAGGTCGTGGTCGTCGGGTCCGCCGACCCCGTCGGCATCCACCGGCTGGTCCGCGGCCTCACGGAGCTCGCCGAGCTCGGCGTCGACCCCGCGCACGTCGTCGTGAACCGGGTGCGCGCGTCGGTGGCCGGGCCGAATCCGGCGCGTGCCGTCGCAGGCGCGCTCGAACGGTATGCCGGCGTGCGGGACGCGGTCCTGCTACCCGACGACCGTGCGGGCATGGACGCCGCCGTGCTCGAGGCCCGCACGCTGCGCGAGATCGCGCCGGGCTCTCCGCTGCGCCGGGCGCTCGCGGAGCTCGCGGGCCGGGTCGGCGTGTCGGCCGGGGTGCCGCAGCGCGACGCGCTCGCGGTCTGACATCGCGGACCGGTCGAGACACGCGGACGAGCACGGAAGGTGCCCGGGTCCGCGCAGCTCGTCGGGCGGACGTGGGCGGTGCTCCGGCGCGCTCGCAGCGCGGGCGTCGGTGCGCGCGGCACACTGGCTGCGTGCGCCTCTACCTGCCTGCCACCCTCGACGAGCTCGACGCCCTGTCGTCGACGGACCCCGTGGACGGCGGCCTCGCGCCGCGCGTCGCGCATGCGGTCACACCCGACCTGCGGGCCGCCCTGCCCGACGAGGACGACGAGGGGCTCGAGTTCGCGGCGCACCTCGCGGCCGCGGACGACAGCCTGGCGCTCCTCGTGTCACGGGCCGACGCGCCACCCCTGCGGCTCGTCGTGACGGTCGACGTGCCCGACGAGCTCGTGGCCGAGGCTCCCGCGCAGGCGGCACCGAGCGCGGTGCTGCTCGTCGCGCCGGCCCCGGCGTCGGCGATCGCGTGCGCGCACGTCGACGAGCCGTCGGCCGCGGTCGACGTCCGGGCGGCGCTCGCGGGCGACGCCGAGGCCGCGGAGCGGGTGGGGGAGCTCGACCTGCTCTGGTACGACGCCGCGGAGCTGGGGGACCTCCCGCGCTGACCGCGCGCCCCGCGTGTCGTCCTGTGGTGGGGAGCACGTCGTGCGCAGTTTGGTCGCGGGGCCGCTGACCAGGTATCGTTCACGGCCGGTACGACGTCCGGAACGGCCTCCTCGGAGGCGCCGCGAACGAGCGCTTCTCGGGGCTTGTTCACAGTCGGGCGTTGTGTCCCATGGGGTATGGTGTAATTGGCAGCACGACTGATTCTGGTTCAGTTAGTCTAGGTTCGAGTCCTGGTACCCCAGCGCGAGCACCGCTGACCTGCACGTTCGAAGCTTGTCGAATCGTCGGGTAAAGTGCTCACACGCGAACGAGCTCCTCGGAGATCGTGAGCAATTCGCCCCCGTTGTGTAGCGGCCTAGCACGCTGCCCTCTCACGGCAGTAGCGCCGGTTCGAATCCGGTCGGGGGTACAGGAACGAAGGCCCGGTCAGTCATGACCGGGCCTTCGTCGTGCATGCAGGCTGTGACGGGGCGGTGCGACCCGTGGTGCGACGCGGAACGCTCACCGACGCAGACGGCCCCGGTCCGCGGGGGACCGGGGCCGTCTGCGGCGCGTCGTGGCGTTCACGCCGGGCTCGCTGTGCGGCCCGCTGCGCGGCTCACTCCGCGGTGCGGCGCAGGACCTCCGTGAGGCGGTTCGCGGCCGAGACGACCGCGGCGGCGTGCAGCCGACCGGGCTGGCGTGTGAGGCGCTCGAGCGGTCCCGAGACCGAGACCGCGGCGACGACACGCCCGGACGGGCCGCGCACGGGAGCGGAGACCGACGCGACACCGACCTCGCGCTCGGAGACGGACTGCGCCCAGCCGCGCCGCCGGACACCCGACAGGATCGTCGCGGTGAACTTGGCGCCCTGCAGGCCGCGGTGCAGGCGGTCGGGCTCCTCCCAGGCGAGCAGGACCTGGGCGGCCGAGCCTGCCTGCATCGTGAGCGTCGCGCCGACCGGGATCGAGTCCCGCAGGCCGATGGGCCGCTCGGCGGCGGCCACGCAGATGCGCTGGTCACCCTGGCGGCGGTACAGCTGCGCGCTCTCCCCGGTGTGGTCGCGCACGGCGGCCAGCACGGGGCCGGCGGCGGCGAGCAGGCGGTCCTCGCCCGCGGCGGTCGAGAGCTCCGACAGACGCGGACCGAGCACGAAGCGCCCCTGCATGTCGCGTGCGACGAGACGGTGGTGCTCGAGCGCGACGGCCAGCCGGTGGGCCGTGGGCCGGGCAAGATGGGTGGCGGTCACGAGCTGCGCGAGGGTCGCCGGACCGGCCTCGAGAGCGCTGAGGACGGACGCGGCCTTGTCCAGGACGCCGACTCCGCTAGAGTTGTCCATAGGCCGATATTGGCGTCTCGCAGGCTGAGATGCAAGTACCGACACCAGAAGCAGCCCCGATTGGCCGAAGAACCGGGTACACCCCCCGACCCGGACGAGCAGAACAGGACCGCAACACATGGCCGGCACCTTGGCGGAGAAGGTCTGGGACGCGCACGTCGTGCGACGAGGCACCGACGGAGCCCCCGACCTCCTCTACATCGACCTCCACCTCGTCCACGAGGTCACCAGCCCCCAGGCGTTCGAGGGCCTGCGGCTCGCGGGCCGCCCGGTCCGCCGCCCGGACCTCACGCTCGCGACCGAGGACCACAACACCCCGACGCTCGACATCGACCGGCCGATTGCGGACGCGACGAGCCGCACGCAGATCGAGACGCTCCGGAACAACGCCGCCGAGTTCGGCGTGCGCATCCACTCGCTGGGCGACGCCGACCAGGGCATCGTGCACCAGGTCGGACCGCAGCTCGGGCTCACGCAGCCCGGTCTGACGGTCGTGTGCGGCGACTCGCACACCTCGACGCACGGTGCGTTCGGCGCGCTCGCGTTCGGTATCGGCACGTCCGAGGTCGAGCACGTCCTCGCGACGCAGACGCTGCCGCTCGCACCGTTCAAGACCATGGCGATCACCGTCAACGGTCGCCTGCCGCAGGGCGCGACGAGCAAGGACATCATCCTGGCGATCATCGCCAAGATCGGCACCGGCGGTGGCCAGGGCTACGTTCTGGAGTACCGCGGCGAGGCCATCCGCGCGCTCTCCATGGAGGCCCGGATGACGATCTGCAACATGTCGATCGAGGCGGGCGCGCGCGCCGGCATGATCGCGCCCGACGAGACGACGTTCGCGTACCTCAAGGGTCGCCCGCACGCGCCCGAGGGTGCCGACTGGGACGCCGCCGTGGCGTACTGGTCGACGCTGCGCTCGGACGACGACGCGGTGTTCGACGAGGAGATCGTGCTCGAGGCGGCCGACCTGGAGCCCTTCGTCACGTGGGGCACCAACCCCGGCCAGGGTCTGCCGCTGTCGGGCAACGTCCCGGTCCCCGAGCAGATCGCCGACGCCAACGAGCGCGTCGCGGCCGAGCGGGCCATCGAGTACATGGGCCTGACGCCGGGTCAGCCGCTGCGCGAGATCAAGGTGGACACGGTCTTCATCGGCTCGTGCACCAACGGCCGCATCGAGGACCTGCGCTCGGTCGCCAAGGTCGTGCGCGGCAAGAAGAAGGCCGACGACGTGCGCGTGCTCGTCGTGCCCGCGTCGGCCCGCGTGCGGCTGCAGGCCGAGGCCGAGGGGCTCGACCAGATCTTCCTCGACTTCGGTGCCGAGTGGCGCAACGCCGGGTGCTCGATGTGCCTCGGCATGAACCCCGACCAGCTCACCCCGGGGGAGCGGTCGGCCTCGACCTCGAACCGCAACTTCGAGGGGCGTCAGGGCAAGGGTGGCCGCACGCACCTGGTGTCCCCGCTCGTCGCCGCAGCGACCGCCATCCGCGGCACGCTCTCGTCGTACGCGGACCTCGGCACGGGCGAGCCCGCGCCCGACGGCTCGCCGCTCGGCGGCGGCCGGAACGACCTCCAGACGGTCTGAGCGACCCGACGACGAGAATCGAGAGAAGCAGACCATGGAGAAGTTCACCCAGCACACGGGCGTCGGGGTGCCGCTGCGCCGCAGCAACGTCGACACCGACCAGATCATCCCGGCCGTCTACCTCAAGCGCGTGACGCGCACGGGGTTCGAGGACGCGCTGTTCGCAGCCTGGCGCGGCGACCCGGAGTTCGTGCTCAACCAGGACGCGTACCGCTCGGGCTCGGTGCTCGTCGCCGGCCCGGACTTCGGCACGGGCTCGTCGCGCGAGCACGCCGTCTGGGCGCTCAAGGACTACGGGTTCAAGGTCGTCCTGTCGGCGCGGTTCGCGGACATCTTCCGCGGCAACTCCGGCAAGCAGGGCCTGCTCGCGGCGCAGGTCGCGCAGGAGGACATCGAGCTCATCTGGAAGATCCTCGAGACCCGCCCGGGCACGGAGATCACGGTCGACCTCGACGCGCGCACCGTCACGTGCGACGACGTCGTCGTGGCGTTCCACGTCGACGACTACACGCGCTGGCGCCTCATGGAGGGTCTCGACGACATCGGCCTGACGCTCCAGCACGTCGACGAGATCCAGGCGTTCGAGGAGCGTCGCGAGCCCTGGCGCCCGGCGACGCTCCCGGCGAAGCACCTGCCGCCCGTCGAGATCAAGGCCGCGCGTCCGGTGGACGTCGAGCTCGGTCGGCGTCCCGCCTGACCGCCCGCGTGCGACGACGGCGCGACCCCCCCGCGGGGCCGCGCCGTCGTCGCACGTCTGGGACTACCGTGGGCCCCGGGGGTCTGACGCGAACCGGCGGGGCGCCGACGCGTCACGGGACGGTCGTCGGACTGTGAAGGTGTCGTGCGGACGGTCGGACCAGGCCGCTGCCTGACGGGGAGCTGTGCTGCGCGTGGGTGAGGATAGGGCTGTGAACGATCTGCTGTACGTCAACGGTGGCAACCCCCTGCACGGGGAGATCACCGTCCGCGGTGCCAAGAACTTCGTCTCGAAGGCGATGGTCGCCGCGCTGCTCGGCGAGACGCCGAGCGTGCTGCGCAACGTGCCGCAGATCCGCGACGTCGCGGTGGTGCGCGGGCTGCTCGAGCTGCACGGCGTGCGGGTCGACGCGGACGACGCCGCCGGCACCCTGCACCTCGACCCGAGCGACGTCGAGACCGCGCACGTCGCGGACATCGATGCGCACGCGGGCTCGAGCCGCATCCCGATCCTGTTCTGCGGTCCGCTGCTGCACCGCCTCGGCGAGGCGTTCATCCCCGACCTGGGCGGCTGCCGGATCGGCGACCGGCCGATCAACTACCACCTCGACATCCTGCGGCAGTTCGGTGCGGTCGTGGAGAAGCGCCCGCAGGGTATCTACCTCAGTGCACCGCACCGCCTGCAGGGCACCAAGATCGCGCTGCCCTACCCGAGCGTCGGCGCGACCGAGCAGCTCCTGCTGACCGCGGTGCGCGCCGAGGGCATCACCGAGCTCGCCGGTGCCGCGATCGAGCCCGAGATCATGGATCTCATCAACGTCCTGCAGAAGATGGGCGCGATCATCTCGGTCGACACGGACCGGGTCATCCGCATCGAGGGCGTCGACCGGCTCGAGGGCTACCAGCACACCGCGCTCGCGGACCGCATCGAGGCGGCGTCGTGGGCGTCGGCCGCGCTCGCGACCGGTGGCGACATCTACGTGCGGGGCGCGACGCAGCCCGAGATGACGACGTTCCTCAACACGTTCCGCAAGGTGGGGGGCGAGTTCGTCGTCGACGACGACGGCATCCGCTTCTTCCACCCCGGCGGGGACCTGCGCTCGATCCAGCTCGAGACGGACGTGCACCCCGGGTTCATGACGGACTGGCAGCAGCCGCTCGTCGTGGCGCTCACGCAGGCCAAGGGGCTGTCGATCGTGCACGAGACCGTGTACGAGAACCGGTTCGGGTTCGTCGATGCGCTCGTCGGGATGGGCGCGACGATCCAGGTCTACAAGGAGTGCCTGGGCGGACGGCCGTGCCGGTTCGGTCAGCGCAACTTCTACCACTCGGCGGTCGTGAGCGGCCCGACGCCGCTGTCCGCCGCGGACATCGAGGTGCCGGACCTGCGCGGCGGGTTCAGCCACCTCATCGCGGCGCTCACCGCCAAGGGCACGTCGCAGGTCCGGGGGATCTCGCTGATCGACCGCGGGTACGAGCACTTCATGGACAAGCTCGAGGCGCTCGGCGCGGAGTTCAGCCGCGACTGACGCGCGGCGCGAGGAGCGGCCCGCCAGGCTCGTCGGACGCCGTCGACGCGGGACCCGCACGGGAGCCGCGGCCGGCACCAGGTAGCCTGCTCGTCGTGCGTTCGCCTGCCCGCTCCAACCGCGCCTACCGCAACGTCGCCAGGATCGTGAGGCCGTTGCTCAAGGCGACGACCACGCGTGACTGGGCTGGCACCGAGCACCTCCCGACGGATCGCGGCTGCATCGTCGCCGCGAACCACATGACCAACGTCGACCCGCTGACGTTCGCGTACTTCCTGTGGGAGAACGGCATCGCGCCGAAGATCCTCGCGAAGGCGCCGCTGTTCACGGTCCCCGTCGTCGGCCGCGTGCTGCGCGCGACCGGACAGATCCCGGTGCACCGCAACACGTCCGCGGCGGGGGAGTCGCTGAGCGCGGCCGTCGCGGCGATCGAGGGCGGCGACGTGGTCGCGGTGTTCCCCGAGGGCACGCTCACGCGCGACCCCGACCTGTGGCCGATGGTCGGCAAGACCGGCGTCGCCCGGCTCGCGCTGACCACCCGTGCCCCCGTTATCCCCGTCGCGCAGTGGGGTCCGCAGCACCTCCTCGGCCGGTACTCGAAGGTGCTCAAGCCGATCCCGCGCAAGAAGGTCACGATGCGTGTCGGCCTGCCCGTCGTGCTCGACGACCTGTACGATCGCCCGCTCGACACCGCGACCCTGCGCGAGGCGACCGAACGCGTCATGGACGCGATCACCGCGCTGCTCGTCGAGATCCGCGGCGAGGCCGCACCCGCGGTGCGCTACGACATGCGTAAGCCCGACTCGCACCGCGTCGGCGGCGACCACGCGACGCGCCCGGAGCTGCCGTGACGGCGGTCGACGAGCAGGGCCTGCCGCTGCGGGCCGCGGTCCTCGGCACCGGGAGCTGGGGCACCACGTTCGCCGCCGTCCTCGCGGACGCGGGCTGTGGGGTCACCGTGTGGGGCCGCTCGCCCGAGGTCGTGCGGCAGATCGCCGACCAGCACCGCAACGACGCCTACCTGCCCGGTATCGACCTGCCGGACGCCGTCACCGCGACGACCGACGCGCGCGCCGCGGTCGCCGACGCCAGGATCGTCGCGGTCGCCGTGCCGTCGCAGGTCGCGCGCGAGACCCTCGCGCCGCTGCGCGGAGCGCTGCGCGACGACGCCGTGGTCGTGTCGCTCATGAAGGGCGTCGAGCTCGAGACCGATCGCCGCATGAGCGAGGTCGTCGCCGAGGCGCTCGGCCTGCCCGACGAGCGCGTCGCCGTCGTCTCCGGGCCGAACCTGGCGCGCGAGATCGCCCGGCACCAGCCGACCGCGACGGTCGTCGCGTCGACGTCGCCCGAGACGGCCGCGCTCGTCGCGCGCGCGATCGCGTCGTCGTACTTCCGCCCCTACACCAACCCCGACGTCGTCGGGGTTGAGCTGTGCGGTGCCGTCAAGAACGTCATCGCGCTCGCCGTCGGGATCTCGCAGGGACGCGGCCTCGGCTACAACACCATGGCGACCGTGATCACCCGGGGTCTCGTCGAGATCACCCGCCTCGGCCTCGCGCTCGGCGCCGCACCCGAGACGTTCCCCGGACTCGCCGGCATGGGCGACCTCATGGCGACGTGCGCCTCGCCGGACTCGCGCAACCACACGCTCGGCGGGCACATCGGCCGGGGAATGAGCCTCGATGAGGCCATCGCGGCGACGGGCGGCACCGCCGAGGCCGTCAAGACCTGCCGCCCCGTGCTCGAGCTCGCCCGGCGGCTCGGCATCGACATGCCCATCACCGAAGCCGTCGTCAAGGTGCTCTACGAGGGCCTGCACGTCGACCAGCTCGCCCCCATGCTGCTGTCGCGCCCCCACCGCTCCGAGGCCGTCACTCGCTGACCGTCCGCCGTCGCCCCGACGGGCCGAGTGCGGCTTGTCGGCGAGATCGTCATGGGGGTCAGAGCCGCTCGCGGCGGTGCAGGTCGAAGACGACGGAGTCCACCTTCCACCCGCCGTCCCGCCACGCGACGAGCATGTCGGCCGACGCCGTCAGGGTGTCCGGGAAGTCCTCGAGCACGGTGCCGTCGGGTCCGACGGTCTGCGACGGGTGCTGGACCAGCTGGAGCAGGACCGCGTACTGGTTCGGTCGGTGGTCGAGCGTGAGCACGTCCGTGTACTCGAACTGCCCGCCCACGGAGTGGTTCCCGGCGTCCGCGATCTCGTCCGCCAGGGCACGGATGCTGGCGCAGTACTTGCACGGAGAGCCCGTGATCTCGTCCCATGGTGCGAGGTCGCCGGTTGCGACGACGTACGGGAACAGGTCGAAGAAGTACATGGCGACCACTCCGGCCGCCTCCGCGGAAGGTGGGCCGGAGAGCTCGGGTGGGGTGACGGGCTTGACCAAGGCGTCGAACGCGACCGCTGTCGGTGCGGGCGACGGGCCGGGCGCGGGCGAAGTCGATGTCGTCGCGACGCGTGGCGCGGGCGTCGAGTCCGGTGCGGCGTGCGTACAGCCGGTGAGGACGATGGCGAGAACGGCGACTGCGGCGAGCGTCCCACGTGCGCGCACGGATCGTCGCCGGTCAGCCCACCAGATGAGAGCTCCGACGGGGCCGTTCATCACCGACGCTCCCGCTGGTAGACGTCGACGACGACGGCGTCGATCTTCCACCCGCCGTGCCGCCAGGAGACGTGCATGTCGGCGGACGCGGTCAGCGTGTCGGGGAAGTCCTTGACGACTCTGCCTCCGCTGTCGAGGACCTGCGACGGGTGCTCGACGTACCAGGCCAGCACCGCGTACTCGTTCGGCGCATAGTCATGGACGTCGACCTGGAGAAACTCGATCTCGCCTCCGACGGAGTGATGGTCGGCCGCGATGATGTCGCGTGCCATGGACCGAACGTTGCCGCAGTACGTGCACGGATAGCCCGTCAGCGCGTCCCAGCGCGAGAGGTCGCCCGTCGCCTGGATGTAGGGGAAGAGCGAGAAAAAGTACTTGACGACCTCAGCGGCGGCCGCCCCGGAGGGCGGACCAGCGAGCTCGCGTGGGGCGACGGGCATGGCCGACGCGTCGAACGCCGTCGTCGTCGGCATCGGGGTCGGGCTGGAGTTCAGGCGGGCCGGATCGCTCGCTGATACCGTCGCGGCGAGAATTGGGGTCGTCGGTCCCGCGGAGGCGCCCGCGCACCCGGTGAGCGTAACGACGAGCATGGCGAGCCCGATGATCGAGATCACGTGGTGGTGCCGGAGGATCATGGCGTCTCACGCTCGTGTACGTCGATCGCAACCGACTCGACCGTCCAGCCAGGATCGTTCCAGACGAGGTGCATGTCGGCTGAGGCGGTCAGGATGTCCGGGAAGTTCTCGACGACGGTCCCCTCGTCGTCGAGCGATCGCGACGGCTGCTCCCGGTACCAGACGAGGACGGCGTACTCGTGAGGTCGGTGGTCGATGATCTGGACGTCGAGGAACGAGAGCTCGCCGCCGGATCCGTGCAGACCTTCGGCGGCGAGCTCGGTTACGAGAGTCGTGCCGCCCTTGCAGAACTTGCAGAGCTCGCCGCTCATAGCGTGCCACGTCGTCAGATCGCCAGTCGCCTGGATGTAGGGGAACTGGGCGAGGAAGTACTTGGCGACCTCCCCCGCCGCTTCCCTGGAGGGAGGGCCCGCGAGCTCGGGAGGTGCGACTGGTTTGACTGAAGCGTCGAACACGATCGTCGTCGGGGCGGGAGACGGTCTGGGCGCCGACCGGGGCGACGCCGTCGCGAGACGCGCCGTCACCGTCGGGACGTGTATGGCGTCCGCGCACCCGGCGAGTCCTGTGGCGAGCACGGCGAGCGAGCTGAGCACCCCCGCTCGCCTCGCGAACCTGCAGCGAGCTGCTGCCCCGGAGAGCCGCTTCGTGCTGGCTCTGGGATGACGAGTCACTGCTGCTCGTCGACGAGTCGGGTGCGCCATTCGATGATCTCGAACTCGATCCCCGTGTCGGTGGTCTGCACAGTGCCGTGGACGTCTCGCCACTTGTGGGCGGGGTCGTCGTCGAGCCGGTAGGTCGCGGACCACGTCGTCGTCAACGTGATCTGACCCCTGCCCGGCTGCGCGTACATGTGCGTGACGTCGAAGGCCGGGTACGGGCGACCTGGCCGCCGCGTCGTGAGCTTCTCGCCGTCACCGAACTCCCACGTGTACGACTCAGGCTTCACGCGGACGTCGACCCCGAAGGCGCCCAGCAGCATCGTGCGCAGCTCGCGGTCAACCGGCTCCACGTACACGATCACGGGCTTGTTCAGCAGCATCGGACCCTCTACCGGCTGCTGGTGCACCAACAGCGGTTCGATCCTCAACGCTCGCAGGTCTTCCTGCGTGAACGGAGGAAGCAGGGCTGCGGGACAGGCCCAACCGACGTACAACGACCAGCCGTACTGGAATTCTTCGTCGGCGCTCGATCGCTCGCGGCGCCACAGAGGTGCGACCGGCTCATCGCCATCGCAGTCGAGAGACAAGGGTGGCTCCGCGGGGTCAGCCGGCGGGCACGGGAGCGTCGACGCTGGGGGGTACTGGCACGTCGCCGATCGCCGGAACTCGACGAGCTGCTCGGCTGGCGAGCTCATCGCTGTCGCCTGTACTCGAGCCTCGGCGAGCCACGCCAGAAGGTACAGGCGGTCGTCTTCCGTCCACGACGAACTTCCAGCGGACGCCGGTGTCGCCATGAGGATGAGCAGCGTCGCACCCACCAGGCAACCGGTGAGCAATCGGCGGACCTGGACCATCAGCTGAGCTGGTCAGTCGTCACGGAGTCGATCCGCCATCGTCCGTCACGCCACGCCACCAGCATCTCTGCTTGGACGTAGCGCACTCCGGGGAAGTCCTCGACGATCTCGTCCTGGGAGTTGAGGGTGGATGACGGGTGCTCGAGATACCGGACTACGCTCACGTACTCGTCTGGTCGGTAGTCCTCCGCAAACGACTCACGAAACTCCAACTCCCCGCCGACGCCGTGCTGGTTCGCCAACGCGATGTCGTGTGCCTTGGACCGAGCGTTCTTGCAGAACTTGCACGGATCGCCGCTCATCTCGTCCCACACGCTGAAGTCGCCTGTGGCGTAGATGTACGGAAAGTGCGCCAGGAAGTACTTGGCGACCTCGCTGGCAGCTTCCTTGGAGGGCGGGCCGTCCAGCCCGGGCGGCGCGACCGGCTCGACGGAGGCGTCGAAGCCTGTCGGCGTGGGCGACGGTGTGGGGGAGGGGCTGGGTGAGGGGGTCGGCGACGTGGTCGCGCCGAGGGTCGGGGGCGGCGGGGCCGGGGTGGTGTCGGTGCAGCCGGTGAGGGTGACGGCGAGCATGACGAGTGCGGTGAGAGCCCCCTGGGTGCGCATGCGGAGGAATCTACCCAGATCGGACCTGCCTGCGGGCGGGGTCGTCCCGACCTGTGGACAGAGCGGGTGGAGCGGTGACTACAGCGCGTCGAGCGCGGCTGCGAGGTCGCGCCACAGGTCGTCGACGTCCTCGATGCCGACGCTCAGGCGCAGGAGGTCCTCGGGGACCGAGGGGGACTCGGAGGCGAACCGGCGGCGGCGCTCGAGGGTCGACTCGACGCCGCCGAGGCTCGTCGCGGGGACCCAGAGGCGGACGGCGGCGACGAGCGCGTCCGCGGCGTCGCGACCGCCGACGGGCCGCAGCCCGATGATCGAGCCGTAGCCGTCCATGAGGGTGGTCGCGCGTGCGTGGCCGGGGTCGTCGGGCAGGCCGGGGTAGCGCACGGCGGCGACGCGCGGGTGCGCGGCCAGGCGGCGCGCGAGCTCGAGCGCGTTCTCCTGCGAGCGCGCGACGCGCAGTGCCAGGGTCCGCAGGCCGCGCAGCGCCAACCATGTCTCGAACGGTCCCGCGATCGCCCCGTGCGTCGTGCGGTACGCGTGCAGCCGGGCGTGCACGGCCGGGTCGGTCGCGAGCGCGGCACCGAGGACGACGTCGCTGTGACCCGCGAGGTACTTCGTGACGGAGTGCACGACGACGTCCGCACCGTGCTCGAACGGTCGCTGCACGAGGGGCGTCGCGAACGTGTTGTCGACCGCGACGAGGACCCCGGCGGCGTGCGTGCCCGCGACGAGCGCGGGCAGGTCCGCGACCTCGAGCATGGGGTTCGTCGGCGACTCGACCCACAGCAGGTCGGCGCGCGGTCCGTCACCGTCGCCCCGGACGACCGCGAGCACCGCGTCGGTGTCCTCGATGTCCACGAGCGTGACGCGCACTCCGGACCGGGCGGCGAGGTCGGCCGCGTAACCGAGCGTGACCTGGTAGCAGTGCCGCGGCAGCACGAGGTGCCCGCCGGCGGGGACGAGCGAGAGCGCCGCGGCGATCGCGGCCATGCCCGAGCCGACGACGAGCGCGGGCAGCGGCGTGCCTTCGAGGGCCGCGAGGGTCTCCTCGAACGGGTGCCAGGTGGGGGAGTCGATGCGCGCGTACACGGGGTCGTCGGGCGCGGGCACGCCCTGCGAGACGAACGTGGACGACAGGACGAGCGCCGGGTTGAGCGGGGCGCCCGCGGTACGTTCGGGCCGCCCCGAGGTCACGACGAGCGTGGCGGGCGCCTGGGGCGTCGACGAGGTCACGGGCTCAGGGTACGCGCGGGTAGGGTCGTCCCCGATGAACGCCCAGGAGCCTGCCGCGACCCCCGCCCGGCCCGCCGAGACCCCCCGCCGCCCGCGCGTCATGGTGCTGTTCGGCGGCCGGTCCGGCGAGCACGGGATCAGCTGTGTGACGGCGGGTGGCGTGCTGCGCGCGCTCGACCGTGACCGGTACGACGTGCTCGCGGTCGGCATCACGCAGAGCGGCCACTGGGTGCTCGCGGACGACGACCCGGACCGCTGGGCGATCACCGACGGGCGCCTCCCGCAGGTCGAGGACGCGGCCGCGCACGTGACGCTGCCGCAGTCGTCGTCGGACGGTGGGGTGCAGCTCGTCGAGCGCGGGGCGACGCCGCGCGACCTCGGCGACGTCGACGTGGTCTTCCCGCTGCTGCACGGGCCGTTCGGCGAGGACGGCACGTTGCAGGGCATGCTCGAGCTCGCGGACGTGCGCTACGTCGGGGACGGTGTCCTGGCGTCTGCGGTCGGCATGGACAAGCACATGATGAAGCTCGTCTTCGCGGGTCAGGGGCTGCCCGTCGGGCCGTTCGTCGTGCTGCTGCCGGGGGCGTGGGAGCGGGACCCGCAGGGGGAGACCGAGCGGATCCGCGCGCTCGGGCTGCCGCTGTTCGTCAAGCCCGCGCGCGCGGGGTCGAGCCTCGGCATCTCGCGCGTCGACGACCTCGCGGACCTGCCCGCCGCGATCGCGCTCGCGCACGAGCACGACCCGAAGGTCGTCGTCGAGGCGGGCATCGTCGGGCGCGAGATCGAGTGCGGTGTGCTCGGCGGTCGTCGCGGTGAGCGTGCCCGCGCGTCGCTGCCGGGCGAGATCGTCGTCGACCACGGCAAGCACGCGTTCTACAGCTTCGAGGCGAAGTACCTCGACGAGGCGAGCGTCGCGCTGGCCTGCCCGGCGGACCTGCCGGAGCACATGACGCAGCGGGTCCGCGAGGTCGCGGTCGCGGCGTTCGAGGCGCTCGGCTGCGAGGGCCTCGCGCGCGTCGACGTGTTCGTCACGCCCGACGAGCAGGTCGTGGTCAACGAGATCAACACCATGCCCGGGTTCACGCCGTTCTCGATGTTCCCGCGCATGTGGGAGGCGACGGGCCTGGCCTACGCGGACCTCGTCGACGAGCTCGTCGGGCTCGCGCTCGACCGGCCGACGGGCCTGCGCTGACGGCTCAGAGCCCGACGCACCCGCGCTCGCGCTGCGTGTGCTGCACGGCGGCGCCCAGCCGGTCGACGAAGGACGTCGAGTAGGTCCGCGCGATCTGCGCGGGCACGGTCAGCTCGACGGCCGGGACGCGTCCGTACGTGGTGAACCGCCAGTCGCTCGACTGCTCGTCGTCCGGGTCGGACGCCACGACCACCCAGTCGACCGACGAACCGTCGGCGGACTCCACGGTCTCGCACCGGTCCGTCGTGGGCTCGAGCGGCTCGACCCCGCAGCGCAGCACGACGGCCGCGGAACCGTCGCTCCACGCGGTCGTCGCCTGGGCGTCGGTGCGGCTGCGCTCGAGGCCGTCGGCGAGCACGTCGGGCGTCGCGAGCACGACCTGCGCGCACACGGGGTCGGTCGCGTGCGGTCCCGGCGTCGTCGCGACGGTCGACGAGCAGCCCGCGAGCGCCCCGGTCCAGAGGGGCGCGGCGAGCACGACGAGGCTGGCGCGGACGACGAGAGCACGGCGGGGCACCCGACCACGGTAACCACTCGCGGCCGCCGTCCGGGCTCGCGCACGCGGTCGTGCCGCCCGGCGCTACCGTGACCCGGTGCGTGTCGCGGACCTGACCGAGGAGCAGCTGCTCGCCCGGATCGTGCCCGAGCTGCCGACCGGGACCCGGACGCTGCTCGGCCCCGGCGACGACGCGGCGGTCGTCGCGGCACCCGACGGCAGGTTCGTCGTGACGACCGACGTGCTGGTCGAGGACCGGCACTTCCGGCGGGCGTGGTCGTCGGGCGAGGACGTCGGCCGACGCGCCGCGGTGCAGAACCTCGCGGACGTCGCGGGCATGGGGGCTGTCCCGACGAGCCTCGTGGTCACCCTCGCGATGCCGGGTGAGCTCGACGTCGAGTGGGTCGTGGGTCTCGCGCGCGGGCTCGGCGCCGCGTGCGCACCGTGGGGCGTCGGCGTCGTCGGCGGTGACCTGTCCGGTGCGCCGCTCGTCGTGGTGAGCGTCGCGGCGCACGGCGACCTCGAGGGACGTGCGCCGGTGCTGCGCTCGGGTGCGCGGCCCGGGGACGTGCTCGCGCACGCCGGTGCGCTCGGCCGGTCGGCCGCGGGGCTCGCGCTGCTCCACGCGGGACGGCCCGAGGCGCACCCCGACCTCGTCGAGGCGTTCCTGCGCCCGACGTCGCCCCTGGCCGCAGGCCCTGCCGCGGCGCGCGGCGGTGCGGTCGCGCTCATGGACGTGTCCGACGGGCTGCTGCGGGACGCGGGGCGGCTCGCCCGCGCGAGCGGTGTGCGCCTCGACCTGACGGCCGCTGCGCTCGGACCCGACGTCGCCGCGCTGCGCGGCGCAGCAGAGCTCGTCGACGACGACCCGTGGGCGTGGGTGCTGGGCGGCGGCGAGGACCACGGGCTGCTCGGCGCGTTCCCGCCGGACGTCGCGCTGCCCGCCGGCTTCCGGGCCGTCGGCCGCGTCCTGCCCGCCGAGCCCGACGAGCCCGTGGTCACCCTCGACGGCCGGGTGCCGGACGTCGTGGCGGGCTGGGACCACTTCGCCCGACCCTGACGAGCCGGGGTGGAACGGGGCGGGCCGTGCCCCTCGCGACCGCCTCAGACGATCGCGAGCGTGACGGTCGGGACGGCGGCCTCGTCGGCGGACAGGCGGCGTGCGCCGCGGGGGAGCTCGGCGCGCGAGGCGAGGTGCCGCTCGGCGGCGGTGCGTACGCCGACGGCGCCGGTCCACCGGTCGTCGATCTCGCCGCCGACGACGAGCGGGACGTGCAGCGGGCGCAGCTCGCCCGGGCCGTCGTCGGCCGCGAACGCGGCGCGGGCCGCGTCGGGCGAGGCGGAGACGGCGCGCACGCGCTCGTCGGGACCCGTGACGAGCACCTCCTCGACGTCCCTGCCGTCGACGGTCCGACGGGCCGCGGACTTGCGCCCGCCGACGCTCGTCTTGGCGGTCGACGCCTTCGCCACGGGTCGCATGGCGCCCGAGGCGTCCTCGCGCGCGACGAGCTTGTAGACCATGCCGCACGTGGGGGCGCCCGAGCCGGTGACGACGGAGGTGCCGACGCCGTACGAGTCGACGGGCGCGACGGCGAGGGCGGCGATCGCGTACTCGTCGAGGTCGGACGTCACGGTGATGCGCACGCCGGGCGCACCTGCGGCGTCGAGTTGCGCGCGGACCTCGTGCGCGAGCACGCCGAGGTCGCCCGAGTCCAGCCGCACCGCTCCGAGGCCGGGACCCGCGACCTCGAGCGCGGTCGCGACGCCCGCGCGTACGTCGTACGTGTCGACGAGCAGCGTCGTGCCCGTGCCCAGGGCGGCGACCTGTGCCGCGAACGCCGCGCGCTCGTCGTCGTGCAGCAGCGTGAACGCGTGCGCGGCCGTGCCGATCGTGGCGAGGCCGTACGTGCGGCCCGCCTCGAGGTTGGACGTCCCGGCGAACCCGCCGACGACCGCCGCGCGCGCCGCCGCGACGCCCGCGCGCTCCTGTGCGCGGCGCGAGCCCATCTCGAGGCACGGGCGGTCCAGCGCGGCGCTCGTCATGCGGGACGCGGCGGACGCGACCGCCGAGTCGTAGTTGAGGATCGACAGCACGAGCGTCTCGAGGAGCACGGCCTGCGCGAACGTCCCCTCGACGACGAGCAGCGGGGACTGCGGGAAGAACACCTCGCCCTCGGCGTAGCCGACGACATCCCCCGTGAACCGGAAGTCCGCGAGGAAGCGGAGCGTCGGGTCGTCGACCACGCGCTCGTCGGCGAGCCAGTCGAGCTCGGCGGTCGTGAACCGGAACCGGGCCAGCTCCTCGAGCACGCGGCCGGTGCCCGCGACGACGCCGTAGCGACGGCCCGGAGGCAGGCGGCGGGTGAACACCTCGAACACGCAGCGCCGGTCCGCGGTCCCGTCGCGCAGCGCGGCCTGGACCATCGTCAGCTCGTACCGGTCGGTGAGCAGGGCGGGGCTGTCCGTCCGGAAGGTGGACTGCGTCGTCATGGCCACACGGTAGGCGCAGGCGCGAGGTCCGTGCGCTGCCTACAGTTGTCCCCGTGAGTGCCCCCCAGCTCGACGAGGTCGTCGCCGCCGACGCGCAGGCGTCCGTCGACGACCCCTGGGTGACGATCGTGTGGAACGACCCGGTCAACCTCATGACGTACGTGACGTACGTGTTCGAGACGTACTTCGGTCACCCGCGCGAACGGGCGGAGCTGCTCATGCGCCGCGTGCACACGGAGGGCCGTGCGGTCGTCTCGCGCGGCACGCTCGAGGCGATGGAGCTGGACGTGCAGGCGATGCACGGCTTCGGCCTGTGGGCGACCATGCAGCGCAGCGGGCAGTGATGCGCGGCTTCGTCGCACGCCAGCAGGAGTTCGTCGCGCGGCTCGACGCCGACGAGCGCGCGGTGCTGGCCGGGATCGCGTCCGAGGTGGCCGTGCTGCTCGGTGCGACGCCGTTCCGCACGGCCGACGGGCTGCGGCGCACGTCGCGCGGCGGCGCGGGGCAGCAGGTCGTCGGACGCGTCGACGGGGACGAGCGCGCACGCGACGGCGACGACGAGCCGCGCGGGCTCGACGACGACGCGGACGTCCCGCTGTCGGCGCTCGGCTTCGCGTGGCAGCGACCCGTCGCCGCGCCGCGCGACCCCGCGGTGCGGCGGATCCTGCCGGACGCGAGCGAGGACCCCGAGCTCGCGGCCGAGTTCCGGCGGCTCACGGACGCCGACCTGCGCGAGCGCAAGATCGCCGGGCTGCGCACGTGGTGGCACGCGCTGCGCACCCCGGGCGGGCGGCAGGGGGACGCGGTCGCGATCACGGCGGCCGAGGCCCCGGCGGTCGCGGCGGCGATGACCGACGTGCGGCTCGTGCTCGCGGACCGCCTGGGCGTGCGGACCGACGAGGACGGCGAAGCGATCTACCGCGAGCTCGAACGGGCGTCGGCACCGGGGGAGTCCGACGCCGCGTCGGGCGCGACCGCGGGCGGTGAGGCGGCGGCCGTGCGGCGTGCGTTCATCGGTGTCTACGCGATGCTCTCGGAGCTGCAGGAGACGCTCGTCGGCGAGATGCTCGCGCAGGCGCGGGCCCGCGGCGGTGCTCCGTACGGGCGTCCGGGACGCCGGGGCACGTCACAGGGCGGCGGCGCCGGGTGGCCCGGGACCTCGGGCTAGGCTCGTCCGCGTGAACGACGCCCCCATCGGGATCTTCGACTCCGGCGTCGGGGGCCTGACGGTCGCACGCGCGATCCTCGACCAGCTCCCGAACGAGTCGACCCTCTACATCGGCGACACGCTCAACACGCCGTACGGCAGCAAGCCCCTCGCCGCGGTCCGGGCGTTCGCGCTCGAGGTCATGGACGACCTCGTCGACGCGGGCGTCAAGGCGCTCGTGATCGCCTGCAACACCGCGTCGTCGGCCATGCTGCGCGACGCGCGCGAGCGGTACACGGTCCGGCGCGGCATCCCGGTGGTCGAGGTGATCCTGCCCGCGGCACGCCGCGCGGTCGCCGCGACGAGGACGGGCCGCATCGGCGTGATCGCGACGCGCGCGACCGTCGAGTCGCTCGCGTACGACGACGCGTTCGCCGTCGCGCCGGGCGTCACGCTGCGCACGCAGGCCTGCCCGCGGTTCGTCGAGCTCGTCGAGGCGGGTGTGACGTCGGGCCCCGAGGTGCTCGAGGTCGCGCACGAGTACCTCGACCCGGTGCGCGCGGCGGGCGTCGACACGCTCGTGCTCGGCTGCACGCACTACCCGCTGCTCACGGGCGCGATCTCCTACGTCATGGGCGACGAGGTCACGCTCGTCTCGAGCGCCGAGGAGACCGCGAAGGACGTCTACCGCACGCTCGTCGCGCACGGTCTCGAGCGCGCGAGCGAGGCCGGTGCACCCGAGCACCGCTTCCTCGCGACGGGCGACCCCGAGTCGTTCCGCGTCCTGGCGCGCCGGTTCCTCGGGCCCGAGGTCGACGCGGTCGAGCCCGCCGGGGTGCTGCGATGAGGCTCGTCGTGGTCGGCTGCGCGGGGTCGTACCCGTCGGCGGACGCCGCAGCCTCGTCGTACCTCGTGCAGGCCGACGACGCCGACGGCCGCACCTGGACCGTGCTCCTCGACCTCGGCAACGGCGCGCTCAGCGGGCTGCAGCGGTACGGCGACCCGACCGCGCTCGACGCGATCGCCGTCTCGCACCTGCACTCCGACCACGTCGCGGACCTCGTCGTGCTCAACGTGCTGCGCCGCTACCGACCCGACGGCCCCCTGCCGCCCGTCGACCTGTGGGGTCCCCAGGGGACCCAGGAGCGGCTCGCGGACATGGCGGGCAAGGACCCGGCGACCGGCCTCGACGGTCAGTTCCGGTTCCGCACGTGGGATCCCGGCGCACCCGTCCGCGTCGGTCCGCTCACGCTCACGCCCGTCCCCGTGCGCCACCCCGTCCCCGCGTTCGGGATCCTCGTGTCCGGACCGTCCGACGAGGACCCGCGGCGTACCGCGACGATCGGCTACACGGGCGACACCGACGAGTGCGCGGGCCTCGACCGGCTCGCGCGTGCGGACCTCCTGCTGTGCGAGGCGGGCTTCCGGGACGGGTTCGACGACGACGTGCGCGGCATCCACCTCACCGGGGCGCGGGCCGGTGCCGCGGCGGCGCGCGGCGGGGCCGGCCGGCTCGTGCTGACGCACCTCACCGCGTGGGAGGCGCCAGCAGATGTCGTCGCGCACGCGTCCGCGCACTACGGGGGCGCCGTCGACGTCGCGACCCCCGGGGCGACGTTCGTCGTGTGAACCACGGCGTGCTGCGGGCGGACCGTGCTGGCGCGGTCGTTAGGCTCGGGGCATGGCTCCCTCCTCGACCGCTTCCGTGCGCCCTGACGGGCGTGCCGCCGACGAGCTGCGGCCCGTCTCGATCACGCGCCGGTTCCTGACCGCGGGCGAGGGCTCGGTCCTCGTCGAGTTCGGCAGCACCAAGGTGCTGTGCGTCGCGTCGTTCACCGAGGGCGTCCCGCGCTGGCGCAAGGGCTCGGGCGAGGGCTGGGTCACCGCGGAGTACGCGATGCTGCCGCGCGCGACGGACAGCCGTTCGGACCGCGAGTCGGTGCGCGGCAAGGTGGGTGGCCGCACGCACGAGATCTCGCGCCTCGTCGGTCGTTCGCTGCGCGCCGTGGTCGACGTGGCCGCGCTCGGCGAGAACACGCTCGTGCTCGACTGCGACGTGCTGCAGGCGGACGGCGGTACGCGCACCGCGGCCATCACGGGTGCGTACGTCGCGCTCGCGGACGCGGTCGCGTGGGCCACCGAGCGCGGCATCGTCGCGCCCGGTCGTCAGGTGCTCACGGACTCGGTGTCGGCCGTGAGCGTCGGGATCGTCGACGGGGTGCCCGTGCTCGACCTGCCGTACGTCGAGGACGTGCGCGCCGAGACGGACATGAACGTCGTCGTGACCGGGTCGGGCACGTTCGTCGAGGTGCAGGGCACCGCCGAGCACGCGCCGTTCGACCGCGCCGAGCTCGACGCTCTGCTCGACCTCGCGCTCGCCGGCAACGCACAGCTGGCCGCGCTGCAGGCCGCCGCGCTCGCGGCACCGCCGTCGGACGGTTCTGGCACGCGCACGACGACGGCGGCCCGGTGACGGCCCCGCGCCTCGTCCTCGCGACCCACAACGCGCACAAGGTCGGCGAGCTGCGCGCGATCCTCGCGCCGCTGCTGCCGGACCTCGCGCCCGACGCGGTCGTCGGGGCGCGCGACGTCGGTGCCCCGGAACCCGTCGAGGACGGGGTGACGTTCGAGGAGAACGCCCTCATCAAGGCGCGCGCGCTCGCGGCGCACACGGGTCTGCCCGCGGTCGCCGACGACTCGGGGCTCGCGGTCGACGTGCTCGGCGGGGCGCCCGGCATCTTCTCGGCCCGGTGGGCGGGCCGGCACGGCGACGACGTCGCGAACCTCGAGCTCCTGCTCGCGCAGCTCGCCGACATCCGCGACCCGCACCGCGGTGCGCGCTTCGTGTGCGCCGCCGCGCTCGTCACGCCCGACGGGTTCGAGCACGTCGAGACCGGCGCGCTCGTCGGGACGCTCGCGCACGCGCCGCGCGGTGCGGGCGGGTTCGGCTACGACCCCGCGCTCGTGCCGACCGGCGAGTCGCGCACGTGCGCCGAGCTGACGCCCGACGAGAAGAACGCGATCAGCCACCGCGGCCAGGCGTTCCGCGCGCTCGCACCCGTGGTCGCGCGCGTGCTGAGCGCGTCCGGCGAGCGCGCGGGCGACGCGGGCACGTGACCGACGCCCCCGCGGGGACCGTGCAGCTCGTCGCCGACGAGGTCACGTTCGGCTACCCGGGTCGTCCCGTGCTGGACCGGCTCTCCCTGACCGTGTCGGCGGGGGAGCGCGTCGGGCTCGTCGGCGAGAACGGTGCGGGCAAGACGACGCTGCTGCGCGTGCTCGCGGGGGACCTCTCGCCGACCGCGGGCAGCGTGCGGCGCTCGGGGACGCTCGCGGTCGTCGACCAGGAGCTCGTCGTGCGGCCCGACGACACCGTGGGGACGCTCGTCGCGTCCGCGGGTCGGACCGTGCGCGATGTCCAGGCCCGGCTCGAGGCGACCATCGCGGCGTTCGACCACGAGCGCGGGGACCTCGCGGAGCTCACCGCGACCATGGCGCGGTACGAGCAGCTCGCGGCGTGGGACGTCGACCGCCGGGTCGACGAGGCGCTCACCCGGTTCGGCGCCCCGCGCGACCCGCAGCGGCGGCTCGCAGAGCTGAGCGTCGGTGAGCGCTACCGTGTGCGGCTCGCGTGCCGGGTCGGCGAACGGTCCGACGTGCTGCTGCTCGACGAGCCCACCAACCACCTCGACGCCGCCGGGATCGACTACCTCACGGGCGTGCTGCGTGCGTGGCCCGGCGCCGTCGTCATCGTCACGCACGACCGGCAGCTGCTCGACGACGTCATGACCGCGATCCTCGACCTGGACCCGGCGATGGACGGTCGACCCGCGCTGTACGGCGCGACGCGGTACGCCGACTACCGGTTCGCCAAGGACCAGATGCTGCGGCGCTGGCGCGCGCGCTACCGGCAGGAGCGCAAGCGTGCGCAGGTGCTCGCGCAGCGGCTCGACCGGTCGTACGAAGGGTTGTCCGACGAGTGGCGCCCGCCGAAGGGGTCGAACAAGCACCGCCGCGCGACCGGTGCACGCATCCACGTCAAGGCCGCTGACCGGCTCGTCCAGAAGCTCGAGGCCGAGGCCGTCGCGGTGCCCGTCCCGCCGCCCGTGCTGCACTTCCCGGACCTGCCGAGCCTGCCGCGCCGCTCGTCGCCCGCCGCCGACCCCGACCGGCCGCTCGACCCGGACGCCGACCGGCGTGCCGCGCACACCGGGCCGCTGCTCGAGCTGCGCGCACCGCGCGTCACCGGGCCGCACGGGGTCCGGCTCGACCTGCCGGGGCGGCGGCTCGACGTCGCGCCCGCATCGCGCCTGCTGGTCGTCGGACCCAACGGCTCGGGCAAGTCGACGCTGCTCGCGGCGCTCGCGGGCACGCTGGGGCTCGACCGCGGCTCGCGGAGCGTGGCGCCCGGCGTCCGGCTCGGTGTGCTGGGGCAGGAGGGCCCCGCGGAGCACGTCGGCGGACCGGGGGATGGGCCCGAGGGCCTCGTCGCGGCGCAGTCGCCGAGCGCGTTCGACGCGTACGCGCGGCACGCGCTCGACCTGCTCGAGCAGGGTGCCCTCGACCCCGACCAGCTCGTGCCCGTCGCGGCGCTCGGCCTGCTGAGCGAGGAGGACCTCGACCGGCCCGTCCGGGAGCTCTCCGTGGGTCAGCGGCGCCGGTTCGACCTCGCGTGCGCGCTGCTCGCCGCACCGCACGTCCTCGTGCTCGACGAACCGACCAACCACCTGTCGGTGGGACTGGTCGACGAGCTCACCGCGGCGCTGCGCGCGACGTCCGCCGCGGTCGTCGTCGCGACGCACGACCGGCGCATGCGCGCCGACCTCGCGGACTGGCCGGTGCTCGACCTGTCCTGAGCCCGCTCAGGACAGGCGGCCCACGTGCGCCATCGCCTGCCGCACGAGGACACCCTGCCCGCCGTGCATCTCGACCTGGACCTGCTCGCTGCACGCCTCCTCGGGCGTGAGCCACGCGAGGTCGATCGCGTCCTGCTGCGGCTGACAGTCGCCGAGCACGGGGACGACGTACGCGAGCGACACCGCGTGCTGGCGCGGGTCGTGGTACGACGTGATGCCCGGCGTCGGGAAGTACTCCGCGACCGTGAACGGTTGCGGCGCGGCGGGGATCTGGGGGAGCGCGACCGGTCCGAGATCCTTCTCGATGTGCCGCACGAGCGCGTCGCGCACCCGCTCGTGGTACATGACGCGCCCCGAGACGAGCGCGCGGGACATGAGCCCGTCGCGCGTGACGCGCAGCAGGAGACCGACCGCGACCACGTCGCCCGAGTCGTCGACCCGCACCGGGACCGCGTCCACGTAGACGAGGGGCAGGAGCCCGCGGATGCGCGCGATCTCCTCGGGCGGGAGCCAGCCCGCCGGGCGGTCGGGCGTGGGTGGGAAGTCGGCCGTCTCGGTCACCGTGCCGTTCTACCTGCAGTCGGCCCGTCTCTGCCACAGGCGCGCAGGGCCGGTGCCGCGCCGAGCGGGAATAGTCCGGACCCGAGCACGCTTGCAGCCGTCGGAACCGACGACGAAGGAGGGCCGCATGGCCACCACGACGCTGACCGGCGAGACGATCGGTCAGACCATCAACGACAACGGCATCGTCCTGGTCGACTTCTGGGCCGAGTGGTGCGGGCCGTGCAAGCGCTTCGGGCCGGTGTTCGAGGCGTCGTCCGACGAGCACCCCGACGTGGTGTTCGGCAAGGTCGACACCGAGGCCGAGCAGGCGCTGGCCGCCGAGCTGCAGATCTTCTCGATCCCGACGCTCATGGCGTTCCGCGACGGCATCCTGGTCTACAACCAGGCCGGCGCGCTGCCCGCGCCCCAGCTCGAGCAGGTCGTCCAGGCCGTCAAGGACCTCGACATGGACGAGGTCCGCGAGAAGATCGCGGCGCAGTCCGCGGCGTCGTCGGACGGTCAGGCCTGATCGCGCACCCGCGCCACTGACGAGAGGTCCCGCCCCACCCCGGGCGGGACCTCTCGCACGTTCAGCAGCCGGTCCGCGTCCCGGCGACGACGACGTCGTCGAACCACAGCGTGTCGGCGCCCTCGCCGTACGACTCCCAGCCGAGCCGCAGGTCCGTCAGCCGCGGCGCCCACGCCCGCGCGAGCCACTGACCGTCGACGTCGTGCGTCGGGTTGCCGTCCGCGACGAGCCCCGTCACGACCGAGCCGTCGAGCCACGTCGTGAGCCGACCCTGCGGCTCGACGAGCGCCTCGACGCAGTGCCACGACCCGGTCGGCAGCGGCGTGCTCAGCGCGACACCCGCGGGGCTCTGCTCGGGGAGCGTCGCGTCGTCCGACGAGCGGTTCCACTGCAGCGCGCCGTTCTGCCCGCCCATGCGCAGGTCGCGGCCCGCGTCGCCCGCGTCCTTCAGCGCCACGAACGTCGTGTGCGACACGGGCTGCGGAGTGCTGTGCCGGACCCAGAACCGCACGTACTGGTCACCCGTCAGGCTCGTGAGCGGCGTCGTGGCCTGCGCGAACACGTGGTTGCAGTAGCCCGCGGCGCCGTCGACGCGCAGCGAGCGCGTCCCCGTGTGCGCGACCGTCGCGTCGATGGCGACGCGGCCCGCGCCCGAGCAGTCGGGGGTCGTCACCGTCCACGTCCCGGACGGCGTGCTGCTCGTCTGGTCCTCGAGCCCGTCGCACAGCACCGCGTCCCCGCACCCGCCGGGCTGGCTCGTCGGCGGGCTCGTCGGTTCGTGCGTCGGCTCCACGGTCGGGTCGGGCGTGGGCTCCCGGGTCGGCTCGCTCGTCGGCTCGGCCGTGGGCTCCTCGGTCGGCTCAATCGTGGGCTGCGTCGTCGGCTCGGGCGACGGTGTGGCCGTCGGGACCGGCGTCGGCAGCGCGTCGTCGGAGCACGAGACGCCGTTCAGCGTGAAGCTCGTCGGCGCGGTCGTGCCCGTGCTCCACGTGCCCTGGAACCCGAACGAGATCGCACCGCCCGCCGCGACGTCGGCGTTCCACGCCGCGTTCGTCGCGGTCGCGACCGCGCCGCGCTGCACGATCGACGAGCTCCACGCCTGCGTGACCTGCTGGTCGGCGGGCCACGTCCACTCGAGCGTCCAGCCGTGCACGGCCGACGTCGGCGTGAGCACGACGTCGGCCGTGAACCCGCCGGGCCAGGCGCTCGTGCGCCACGTGACGTCGCACGCGCCTGCGGCGTGCGCGGGCGCCGCGAGCCCGACGGGTCCGACGACCGCGCCGAGCGCCGCCGTCGCCCCCGCGGCCAGGAGCGCGACCCGGGAGCGCAGGGCCGGTCGTCGGACGCCGCGTCGGCGATGGTCTGCGATGGGGTGCACGTGCATGGTTCCGCCTCTCTGAGCCTCGCCCGCGACGAGGCGGGCGGCGAGCGGCAGCGCCCCCCGCCCTGCCAGCGTGGACAGGGCGCGTCGGGCGGTGGAAGCGCCCAAACGCTTCACCTCGAGGCAGGGCGGGAAGCGGCGCGGACGTCCGGCGGGAGGTGCGCGGCGTGTGCGGCTGGGTGCGGGAGACGGGAGTCGAACCCGCACGCCCGTGAGGGCACCAGGACCTAAACCTGGCGTGGCTGCCGTTTCACCACTCCCGCGCGCGAGCGATCCTGCCACACGCGCTCGCGCAAGCGACGTGCCCGACGACCCGCCCCGGGGCGGGCGCAGTCAGTCGAGGCCGAGGTCCCGGCGCAGCTTGGCGACGTGCCCGGTCGCGCGCACGTTGTACTGCGCGAGCTCGACCGTGCCCTGCGCGTCGAGCACCACGGTCGAGCGGATCACGCCGGTCACGGTCTTGCCGTAGAGCTGCTTCTCACCGAACGCCCCCCACGCCTCGAGCGTCGCGCGCGACTCGTCGGACACCAGAGGGAAGGTCAGGCCCTCGTCGGCGGCGAACGCGGCGAGCTTGGCGACCGGGTCGGGCGAGACGCCGACGACCGCGAAGCCCGCGCCCTGCAGCGACGCGAGCGAGTCGCGGAAGTCGCACGCCTGCTTGGTGCAGCCCGGCGTGCCGGCGGCGGGGTAGAAGTAGACGATGACGCGCCCGCCGCGCAGGTCGGAGAGCGTGAGGCTCCCGCCGTCAGCGGTCGGCAGCGTGAAGTCCGGGGCGGTGTCGCCGACGGCGAGGCGGGGCATGCGGGTCTCCTCATGAGCGCGTCCAGTGCGCTGCCAGCCTACGGTCGTGGCGAGCGGACCCGTGCCGTCACGGCACGTCCGGACCTCGGGGTACGGTCGCTGCGTGACGAGTCCCGAACCCCCGACGACGCCCTCGAGCGGCGCGCTGCCGATCCGCATGCTCAACGACCGCGTGCTCGTCGAGGTCGACGGCGACGGCGCCGAGCGCCGGTCCGCCGCAGGCATCGTCATCCCCGCGACCGCCGTGGTCGGCAAGCGCCTCGCGTGGGCCCACGTCCGCGCGGTGGGGCAGCACGTGCGGCAGGTCGAGGTCGGCGACCGGGTCCTGTTCGACCCCGACGAGCGTGCGGAGGTCGACCTCGAGGGGCGCACCTACCTCCTGCTGCGGGAGAAGGACGTGCACGCGGTCGCGGCGCCGCGCTCGTCGGGAGAGGGGACCGGGCTGTACCTCTGACGGCACGCGCGGTCCGTGCCGACGCGCCCGTGAAGGTCCTGTGCCGGAGCCGTGACGGGATCGGGCGTCCCAGGTTCCGCCCAGGTTCGGGTGCTCTGCTCGTCACGACGCCCGGCGCACCCGGCCGGGCGAGCCCGTGACGGAGGTCTCCATGCAGCAGCACCGCCCTCCCCGGCCGCACCGCCTCGCGCTCGTCCCGCGGCACGCCGTCGAGCGTGTCGAGGACGTGGACGTGGACGTGGACGTGCGACCGGAGCGCATCCGGGCGCTCGTCGCCCGCCGCGTGCCACTGACGCTGCTCGCCGACCTCGTCGGGCCGCACGCCCCGACGACCGCCGAGCTCGTCCAGCGTGACGACGAGCGGGGTCGCGCGGCCGTGATCGGTGCACACTGGTGACCCTCGTCACGCGAGGGCCTACGAGTTCGCACCCGGGGCGCAGAGGCTGCTAACGTTCATCTCCGCGCGGCACTAGCTCAACTGGCAGAGCAGCTGACTCTTAATCAGCGGGTTCAGGGTTCGAGTCCCTGGTGCCGTACCACCCGAAGGCCCCGACCAGCACAAGCGCCGGTCGGGGCCTTCGTCGTGCGGGCGCCGGTACGCTGCCCTGGTGACCACGAGCCCGCAGGCCAGGCTGGCGCTCGCGACGTGCGCCGAGCTGCCCCACCTCGACCCCGACGACGCACCGCTGCGCGCAGCGCTCGAGGCGCGTGGCGTCGCGGCCGACGTCGTGGTCTGGGACGACCCGACGATCGACTGGGGCACCTACCAGCACGTGCTCGTGCGTTCGACGTGGGACTACACGCACCGTCCGGTGCAGTTCGCGGACTGGACGCGGCGGGTCGAGGCGTCGAGCGTGCTGCTCAACCCCGCTCCGGTCGTGCGGTGGAACATCGACAAGACGTACCTGCGCGACCTCGAGTCGCACGGCATCCCGACGGTCCCGACGATCTGGCTGGACCCGGCCCGCAACTTCGACTCGCGTGCCATCCACACCCGCTTCCCGGCGTTCGGGGACTTCGTCGTCAAGCCCACGGTGAGCGCGGGATCGCGTGACACGGGCCGTTACCGGGCCGACGAGACGCCGCAGCGGTCGCAGGCGATCATGCACGCGAAGAACCTCCTGGGGGTCGGCCGCTGGGTGATGATCCAGCGCTACCTCACGCAGGTCGACACGGCCGGGGAGACCGCGCTCGTCTTCGTCGACGGCGAGCTGTCGCACGCGGTCCGCAAGGGTGCGGTGCTGTCGGGCCCGTTCCGCGAAGGGGGCGACGCGGGCCCGCTGGCACGCGACAAGAAGCTGTCGGCCGCCGAGCCGAGCGACGCCGAGCTCGAGGTCGCGCGGCGCGTCGTCGCCGTGCTGCCCGACGTGCTGGGTCTCGACGGTCCGCTGCTGTATGCGCGTGTGGACCTCATCCCCGACGACGAGGGCCGTCCCGTGCTCCTCGAGCTCGAGCTCACCGAGCCGTCGCTGTTCTTCGGCGTGGCGCCCGGTGCCCTCGACCGGTTCGCCGACGCGGTCGTCGCGCGCGTCACAGCCTGACGCGCGAGTCGCGTACGAGCGAGGCCCGGCGAGCCGGTACACTTCTCGACGGTCCGAGGTTCCGGACCGGTTGCCTACGGGTCTCCCGCAGGTGGCGTGGTGGCTATAGCTCAGTTGGTAGAGCACCTGGTTGTGGTCCAGGGGGTCGCGGGTTCAAGTCCCGTTAGCCACCCCAAATGGGTCAGATTTGAACTTTCGACCAAGGGACCGCCCTTGGTCGAAGTTCGGGCCTGGCCCAACTTTCTTGCCTCGGCGGCCCATGTGAGCGCGTCGGCCTGAAGCCCTTCGATGCTCAGCCCGTCGTACGGCGTCTGATAGCCGACCCGAACGTCGTTGTCCTCATCGACGTAGATCGCCCTGAACAGTGCCTGGTTGCACAGCCGACGGTTCGCGTCGTCGGCCGTCTTGTAGATGTCGCCCGCGTTCGACAGCAGGGTCAGCGAGTCGTCGAGGTTCGCCCGTGCGAAGGCGTACTCGCCGTGGTGGGCGTCGATCCGGTTCTTGATCGTTTCTAACGACCCTGTGATGCGGTCCTGTTCTCGTTTGAGGGCTCTTCCTGCCTGAGGTGGGGGTGGGAGAGTCCGCCGCCGATGAGCAGCATGCGTAGCCGGTAGTGCTCGCGGTTGCGGAAGCCGCGGGCAACGCGGCGGTGGAGCTCGATCAGACCGTTCATGGCCTCGGTGCCGCCGTTGGACGCTCGGCCGGTGTCGAAGTAGGCCAGGAACGCCTCGCGCCACTGCTTCAACGTGCGCCCGAGCCGCTTGATCTCGGGGATGGGGCAGGTCGGGAACGACGCGAGGACCTTCTGCGCGATCCGACGACCTTCGACCACACTCGACGCCTTGTACGCGGCGCGCAGGTGTTGGGCGCACAGCCACGCTACGGGCACTTCGTCGTGACGCTCGTCCGCGGCGATCGCACGGTCAAGCCGGGCGCGCTGTGGGTCGGTGAGCTTGTCTGCACCGCACCGCAGGATCATCCGGATCCCGTAGAGCGGGTCGTTCTTCCTACCGCGGTGACCGTGGATGTCCTGCTGGACTCGCCGCCTGACTTCGTCGACGGCTTGGGTGCCGAGCTTGACGACGTGGAAGGCATCAAGCGCAGCGGTGGCGTCCTCGAGTTGGTCGTCGATCGCGTTCTTGTAGCCGTGGAACGGGTCCAAGGTCGCGACCTGAATCGCCCCGGGTTTGGTGGAGGCTCTCAATCCTGGGAAGGATGATGAGAGTCACGGCAGCACCGAGGAAGTACAGCGTCGAGCTCCAGCAGCGGGCCACGCGGATGGCGATGGATGCCCGGAAGGATCCGGAGTCGTCGCGTGGGGCGATCAAGCGGGTCGCGGACCAGTTGGGTGTCCACCCCGAGGCGCTGAGGAACTGGGTACGTCAGGCCGAGATCGACGGCGGGGTGCGGCCCGGTACCACGACCGATGACGCGACCCGGCTGGTCGAGCTCGAGCGTGAGGTCCGTGAGCTGCGACGGGCCAACGAGATCCTGAAGACGAGCGCCGCTTTTTTCGCGGCCGCGGAGCTCGACCGCAAGATCAGGTAGCAGTACCCACCGCGGTGCTGGTCGACTACATCGACCAGCACCGCGACCGGTTCGGGGTCGAGCCGATCTGCGCGGTGTTGAAGGACGCCGGCGTCAAGATCGCCCCGAGCAGCTACTACGCCGCCAAGACCAGACCACCCTCGGCCCGCGCGGTCCGCGACAGCGAGCTGGTCGTCGACATCAAGACCGCGCACAAGGCCAACCTCGGTGTCTACGGCGCACGGAAGATCCATGCCGAGCTCAACCGTGAGGGCATCACGGTTGCCCGCTGCACCATCGAGCGGCTGATGCGCGCCGAGGGCCTGCGTGGGATCCCGCGGGAGAAGACCCGCAAGACCACCCTCGGTGACGACGCCCAGACCGAGCGGCCCGAGGACCTGGTGAACAGGAAGTTCGTCGCGACCGCCCCGAACCAGCTGTGGGTGGCCGACCTGACCTACGTCCGCACGCACGCGGGCTGGACCTACGTGGCGTTCGTGCTCGATGTCTTCTCCCGGATGATCGTGGGCTGGCAGGTGTCCACCAGCCTGCACACCCACCTCGCGCTGGACGCCCTCGACATGGGGCTGTGGGCCCGCCAGCGCGCCGGCCAGGACGTCACCGGCCTGATCCACCACTCCGATAGGGGCGTTCAGTATCGAGCGATTCGCTACACCGAACGGCTCGCCGAAGCCCACGCCGTCGCGTCCGTCGGGTCCAAGGGCGACAGCTACGACAACGCCATGGCCGAGGCACTCAACTCGCTGTTCAAGGCAGAGTGCATCCGCAACCCCGAGATGCGGCCCAAGGGCGGCTGGAAGAACGTCACCGACGTCGAGATCGCCGTCGCCGAATACGCCGACTGGTTCAACCACCGACGCCTTCACGGCGAGATCGGACTCATCCCACCCGCCGAGCTCGAGGCCAACCACTGGGCATCAGGGCCCGCGAAGCGCTACCGTCAGAACCCGATCCTCACCGAGGTCGGATCCAACTAACCGAGCCTCCACCAAACCCGGGGCGATTCAACTCTTCGATACGACCGGCCGAATGACGCAGTAGACCTGGCTTTAGGGCTCGGTGGTGCTGTGCGCTTCGTCGAAGCGCTGTCGTGCCTCGTCGATCGCGCCTTGGTACTGCACGGCCCAGAGCGCGAGACCGAGCGCAGGCTCGATCAGGGTGGTGCCCATCTCGGTGAGTTCGTACTCGACCCGAGGAGGGACTTCGGCATGCACGGTCCGCGTGACCAGGCCGTCTCGTTCCAAGCTACGGAGCTTGAGGGTGAGCATGCGCTGTGAGATGCCGTTGATGCGGCGTTGCAGCTCGGTAAAGCGCTGGCTACCTGTGTGGAGCATGCCGATGATGAGCAGCGACCATTTGTCTCCGACCCGGTCGAGCAGTTCACGTACCGCACGGCCATCAACGGAGCCGACGCAGGGCTCGACGTCCGTTTCGAAGGCCGCGCGCAGTGTGTCCGCGAGTTCTTGCGTGTCGGTCATGGTTCCCTCCGTGTGCCCCGGTCACATGGATGTGCCTTTTGTACGCACTCCATGAGTGACTCATCATTGGTCTTGTTACAAAGAGTAACTCATGGCCGCTGAGGCGGTAACAGAACAGAATCGGAGCATCCATGAGCATCGCGATGTGGATCATCAACATCATCACCGCACTCGTCTTCCTTGCCTCTGGAGCGATGAAGGTCGCTCGCCCGAAGGCGAAGCTCGCCGAGTCAGGCATGGGATGGGCAGCCGACATGTCCAGCGGCGCGGTGAAGACGATCGGTGCACTCGAGGTGATCGGTGCGATCGGCCTGATCCTGCCCATCGCGACCGGTATCGCACAGATACTGACACCGATCGCCGCGGTGGGGCTTGCGGTCGTCATGATCGGGGCAGTCGTGGTGCACGCGCGCCGTAAGGAATCATTTGCCCCCGCTGCGGTGCTGCTGGTGCTGTCCATCGCATCGGCGGTCGTGGCGTTCATGACGATCTGATCCAGCGAGGCATCGCAGTCGGCAGGGCGCTGGAAGGGGTCTCACACCTGTGAGGCATGAGCACGAACCTGCCGTCTGCACAGCGCCCAAAGTGGCTCTTCGCGGTTCGTGGTGGAGCGGTGTCGTCGCGTCGGTGAGACGTTGAAGGCTCGTGGCCTGCTGGGATGGGTGTTGTCTACGCACTTCACCCAGCGAGGGACCACGAGCCGTGATCGAGACTACGGGCTCGCGGCGTGATGCCGCGAGCACGCTGTTCAACCTGCCCGACTTCCGTGTGATCGACGCGGTCGACGACGACTCCGGTGGGCGCCGCGTCCTGGTCGAGTCGTTGGCTCCGCCGGGGTGCCCGTCGTGTGGGGTGGTCGCGACGCGTGTCCACGCCCGCCGCGAGCAGGTCGTGCGGGATGTGCCGGTGGCGGGGCCGGTGACGGTCGTGTGGGCCAAGCGACGCTGGGTCTGCGGCGAGGACCGGTGCGGTCGTCGCACGTTCTGGGAGCGCGCGGTCCAGGTCCCGTCGCGTGCTCGTTCGACGGTGCGGCTCAAGCAGACGCTGGTCGCGGCGGTGATCGCATCGGGCCGCTCGGCGCGGGAGACGGCGGGTGCCCACCGGGTGTCGTGGTGGCTGGTGCAAGCCGCCATGAACGCGTTCGCTGTGCTGCTGCCCGCAGTCGATGACGTGCCCGTGCGCCGGCTCGGTGTCGACGAGCACCGCTACCGGTCGGTGCGCTGGTTCCGCGAGCAGGACGGGTCGTGGCGGCGGTTCGAACCTGGGGGCACCTCCCGCTCGCGGGGGAGGATGACCACGTTCGTCGACCTCGAGACCGGGGCCGTGCTCGGTGTCGTCGACGGGCGCGACAGCACCGGGGTGGGCGACTGGCTCAAGGCGCGTGACACCGGCTGGTGCGAGCGGGTCGAGGTGGTCGCTATCGTCCCCCGCAAGCGGGAGGTACCCCCACCGTCGGCGGCGTTCCGCAAGGCGATCAGCGAGCACCTGCCGACCGCGGCGGTCTCGGTGGATGCGTTCCACCTGGTCCAGCTCGCCAACCAGGCGCTCACTGCAGTGCGTCAACGACGCGCCCGCGAGGTCCACGACCGGCGCGGACGCGCGTGCGACCCGGCATGGGCGAACCGCCGGCTGCTGCTGCGCGCCGCCGACACCCTCTCCGCGCGCGCGTGGACCAGGCTCGAGCGCGTGTTCGCGGTCGACGACCCGACCGGGCAGCTCGAGTGGGCCTGGGCCATCAAGGAACACGTACGCATGCTGCTGGCGACCACGTCGCTGGACGACGCCGCCAACGCGATGCAGGTCCTGCACGCCGTCGCCAAGGTCGCCGCGATGCCCGAGACCGACGGCCTCGTCGCGACCCTCGAGACCTGGTGGCCCGCCATCGAGGTCCTGGTCGTCACCGGCGTGACCAACGCCCGCACCGAGGCCGCGAACACCAGCATCAAGAACATCAAACGCACCGGCCGCGGGTTCCGCAACGAGAACAACTACCGCACCCGCATCCTGCTCACCAGCGCCGCGAAGACCGCCGCGTGAACACCCACCATCAGGCCGTGTTCACCACGAACCGTGAAGAGCCGGTAATCGTCGACGAGCTGGTTCACCTGAGCGGGGGTGAGAAAGGTTTGAACAGTTGCATTGCCCGTCACGACCGGCCACCGAATGTCGCATACCGGGTCATCCGACCCCCTCTGAGAGGTGCGGTAGATGCCACGCTTCCATCGCCTGATCAGGGCTTTCTGTCCAGGGGTAAGGTTTGTGAACAGAAGCCTCAGGGACCCCAGCACGAAGGGCGCCGACGATCTCGTCGGCGCCCTTCGTCGTGTGTGAGCGTGCGGGTCTCGGAGCGGCGACGCCGGGCGCGCGCTCGGATCAGCGCTTCGCGACCGACGACGCCGCGACCTCGGCCGCGATGCGGCGGGCGGTCGTCGAGTCCGGGCCGGGGGCGGCGGGGAAGAGCGCGGCGCGGTAGTAGCGCAGCTCGTCGATGCTCTCGAGGATGTCGGCGAGCGCCCGGTGGCCGCCGTTCTTCGGCGGCGACGCGAAGTAGACGCGCGGGTACCAGCGACGGGCGAGCTCCTTGATGGAGGAGACGTCGATGACCCGGTAGTGCAGGTGCCCGACGAGCGCCGGCATGTCGCGGTCGAGGAACGTCTTGTCGGTGCCGACCGAGTTGCCCGCGAGCGGTGCCTTGCCGGGCTCGGGGACCCACGTGCGCACGTAGTCGAGCACCTGCTGCTCGGCATCGGCCAGGGTCGTGCCGTCGGCGAGCGCCTCGAGCAGGCCGGACGTGGTGTGCATGTTCCGCACGAAGTCGCCCATCTGCGCGAGCGCCTCCGCCGGGGGCTTGACCAGCACGTCGACGCCGTCGCCGAGCACCGTGAGCTCGGAGTCGGTCACGACGACCGCCACCTCGACGAGCGCGTCGTGCTCGAGGTCGAGGCCCGTCATCTCGCAGTCGATCCACACGATGCGGTCGGCGCTCTCGTGGCCGTGGGATGAGGTCGCTGTCGTCACCCGGGTCAGCCTAGGACCCTCCGGCGGGCTGCGGGGGCAGGTGCGGGCCTGCGCGGCACGTCCCGACGGTGCGTCAGCCGCGTCTGCTGCGTCTGTCGGCGGGACGGTCGTCGGCGCCGTCGTCGTGCTCGACCGGCGGGGGGACCGTGCCCGCGAGCCATGCGGCGACCGTGACGAGTACGAGCACCACGATCCCGACGGTCATGCTCGTCCGGGGTGCCGTCCCCGCCCAGCGCAGGATCAGGGCGACGACGCCCCCGGCCGCGACACCGACGAGCACGTGCTCGAGCCAGGCGAGGAGCCGGTGGGCAGGTTCGTCGTGCGGCTCCGGGCCGCCGCCGTGCCGACCCATCAGCACCCACCGGGTGCGCGACGGGCGAGGACGGGCTGCATGGCGTCATGGTGGCACGGGGTGCGGCCGTCGGGTCGCACCCCGTGCCACGGGTCACGCGAGGCCCGCGCTGCGGCCCCACAGCGGGGCGCTGTAGTGCGGCTGGGACAGCGCGTGCCGGAGCCGGGCGAACCAGCGTTCCGGCGGATGACCGTCGGTGTGGTCGAGATGTGCCGTGCGCTCGGCCCGGCGACGGGCGAGCTCCGCGGTGCGGTGCTGCTCGCGCTGGTCGGACAGGACGAGGTCGTACGTGATGAGGGCATGCATGACGAAGCTCCCGGGTGGTGGGGTGGTGGTGACGGCCGTGCCGTCGGACGGTGCGGTCCCGCGGCGAGCGTGCGGCTGGAGCCTGCTCACCGGATCGCGTACCGCCACAGAACCACCGGCCGGGTCCACGGGTCACGCGCTTTTTCCCGCCGTACCGCGCGTGCCGCCGACCGTCGGTCCCGTGGTCGGGACCACCGCCGCACGCGGCCGCCGGGTAGCCTTCGGCTGCCGAGCCCCCGTAGCTCAGTGGACAGAGCAGCCGCCTTCTAAGCGGTCGGTCGCAGGTTCGAGTCCTGCCGGGGGCGCCGCGGACGACCGTTCGGGTGACAGGTCGCGTGACCCGTCGCCCGCGTGGCGCGTTTGTCCAGGTCATCCGACGACGTGAGAATGGTCGCCGTGAGCGCCCAGCCCGGCACCGCCGCGGTGCAGCCCGTCGGGGATGCCCCCGTCGGTCCGCTCGGCGCACCCGCTGCGCCCGTCGGACGGCACACGGCCGACGACCCGCGGGAGATCCTCGCGCGCCCGCTCGCCGCCGACTCGCTGCTCGACGCCGTGCGGGACCTGCGTCGCGACGTCGACGCGACGAGCTTCCCGCTCGACCTGCCGGGCACCGACACGGCGCGTGCGTCGCGCGCCCGGCTCGTCGACCAGCTCACCGAGCACCTCGTGCCGCGCCTGACGGAGCTGTCCGCGCCCGCGGTCGTCGTCGTGGCCGGCTCGACCGGGGCGGGCAAGTCCACACTGGTCAACTCGCTCGTCGGGCACGAGGTCACGACCGCGGGCGTGCTGCGGCCCACGACGCGCGAACCGGTCCTCGTGCACCACCCGGCCGACGCCGACCTGCTCGAGGCGCACCCGCTCGTCGGCACGGCCCGCGCGGTCGCTGACGAGGCCGTGCCGCGCGGCGTCGCGCTGCTCGACGCGCCGGACCTCGACTCGGTGCTCGAGACGAACCGCGAGTCCGCGCACCGGCTGCTCGAGGCGGCCGACCTGTGGCTGTTCGTGACGACCGCGGCGCGGTACGGCGACGCGCTGCCCTGGCGGGTCCTGGAGGCGGCCGTCGAGCGTGGGGCCTCGATCGCGATGGTGCTGAACCGGGTCCCCACCGCATCGCTGCCCGCGGTGCGCGGCGACCTGCTCGCCCGCCTGCGCGAGCACGGGCTCGCAGGGTCACCGCTGTTCGTCGTGCCGGACCAAGGACCGCACGAGGGGCCGCTCGAGGCGCGCGTGGTCGCCCCCGTGCGCCGCTGGCTCCTGATGCTCGCCGGACCCGACCGGGCGCGGACCGTCATCGGGCGCACGCTGCGCGGTTCGCTCGCGGCGCTGCGGATCTGGGTCGACGAGCTCGCCGAGTCGGTGCAGGAGCAGGCCGACGCCGCGGCGTCGGTGGGGGCGCTCCTGCAGGACGCGGCCGCGCGACCGCTGGTCCGCGCCGACGAGGCCGTGGCGCGCGGCGACGTCGCGAGCGGCGCGGTCGGTGTGCGGTGGGCCGAGGTGACGTCGCCCCGCGGAGCCGTCGGGTCGGTCGTCAAGGGCGGCAAGCTCCGCGGTTCGGGACGCGGGCGCGCCGACCGCGAGGCCGCGCTCGTCGTGCTGCGCCAGGAGGTCACGCACGCCGCGACGACCGTCCTGACCGCCGCGGCGGTCGACGCGGACCGCGACCTGCGCGACGCGCTCGCCGCGGGCTCGTCGGGCGCCGTCGCGGTGCTCGAACGCTGGGCGCCGCGCACCACGGGACCTGACGGCGCGGCCGAGCAGGCGGCGCGGGCGTGGGTCGGTCAGGGCATCCGCGCGGTGCGCGCCGCGCTCGCCGACCCGAGCCTGGACAAGGCGGCGGCGCGGCGGCGCGACAAGGCGCTCAAGGTGCTCGGCGAAGAGCCGCTCGCGACGATCGCGCTCACGGCCGCCGCGGGCGTCGAGGACGCCGAGCGCACGCTCGCGCTGCTGCTCGGGCCCGGGGCGCGCGTCGTCGTCGACGAGCTGCGCGCCGACCTCGTGCGGCGAGCCCGGGCGCGCGTCGAGCTCGTGCGCGACGAGGCGGCGCAGCCGCTGACCGACCCGGACCTCGCGTCCGACGCCGCATCGCGCCTGCGGCTGCGGCTCGCCGTCATCAAGGGGCTCACGTGAGCGGTGGACCGACGGACCCGGGCACGACGAGCGTCGCGCTCGGCGACGAGACGCGTGCGCTGCAGGCGCGCGTGACGGCGCTCGAGGAGGCGCTCGACCTCGCCGCCGACCGCCTCGACCCCGAGCCCGTCGCGCACGCGCGTGCGGCCGTCACCCGGCTGCGCGAACGGCTCGCACTGGGCGTCGACCACACGGTCGTCGCGCTCGCGGGCGGTACGGGCTCCGGCAAGTCGAGCCTGTTCAACCGGGTGAGCGGGCTCCAGTTCGCCGAGGTCGGCGTCCGGCGCCCCACGAGCTCGCGCGTGACCGCGTGCGTGTGGGGACCCGGTGGCGACCCCGTGCTCGACTGGCTCGGCGTCGACGCCGAGCTGCGGATCCAGCGCGAGTCGTTGCTCGACGGCGAGACCGAGGCGCCGCTGCGGGGGCTCGTCCTGCTCGACCTGCCCGACCACGACTCCGTCGAACCCGCGCACCGCGAGGTCGTCGACCGCCTCCTGCCGCAGGCGGACCTGCTGGTCTGGGTCGTGGACCCGCAGAAGTACGCCGACGAGGCGCTCCACGCGGGCTACCTGCGGGCGCTCGCGGGTCGCGACACGTCGATGCTCGTCGTGCTCAACCAGATCGACACCGTGCGCCCGCAGGAACGCGCGTCGCTCCTGCGGGACGTCGCGCGCCTGCTCGCCGAGGACGGGCTGCCCGACGTGCCCGTGGTCCCGGCGTCGGCGGCGACGGACGAGGGGATCGCGGAGCTGCGGGCGGGGCTCGCGACGGTCGTCGCGGGGCGGTCCGTGGGCGCGCGGCGCGCCGAGCAGGAGGTCGTGGTCGCGGCACGCGAGCTGACCGACGGCGTCGCGCCGCGGGACCCGGCACCGACCGCGCTCGCGACGGGGACCGCCGTCAGCGCGCTCGTCGAGGCGTCGGGCATGGATGCGGTGACCGATGCGGTCTCCGCGGCGGTGCGTGGCCGCGGCGTGCGTGTGCCGCAGATCGTCCCGGTGCACCCGGACGCGGTCCGGCTCGCGCGCGACTCGTGGCTCGCCGGTGCGACGGCCGACCTGCCGAGGCGGTGGGCGCAGGACGTGCACGAGCGGGTCGCGTCGGCCGAGCGGCTCGGTCGGCACGTGGGGGAGGCGCTCGGCGACATCACGGTGAGCGTGCGGCGGTCCCGACCCGCGGGTGCGCTGCGGGCGCTCGCGGCGGTCCTGGGGGTCGCGGCGCTCGTCGTGCTCGGCGTCGGTGCCGGCACGGTGTCCGGTGGCTCGGGCAGGTCCGGGGCGACCGGCACCTTCGCGACAGGGGCGGTCCTCGCCGTCCTCGCCGTCACGAGCCTGCTAGTGGCGCGGGCCGTGCGCAGCAGTGCCGCCGTGCGCAGCAGCGGTCGCGTGCGCGAGGAGAGCCGCGCGGCGATCGAGCGCGTCGCGCGCCAGGACCTCGTCGAGCCCGCGGCCGAGGTGGTCGCGGAGCACCGGCGCGTGCGGGACCTGCTGACCACCGCGCGCGGCTGAGCGGCGCGACCCGACCCCAGCCCTCGTCGGGGCGCACGCATCCACAGACCCCGGTCCGTCCGCTGCGGGACGCTGCTGCTGCTCGGCAGGCTGCCGCCACGCGCTCGGTCCGCTGTGGTGACCGGGCAGGACACCGGGAGCACGCATGAGCAACAACCTCGACATCACCGTCACCGGCTGGGTGGGCAGCGACGTCACGACGCTGCCCGCGCAGGACGGCCGCGCGGCGTACACGACGTTCCGGCTCGGGAGCACGCGGCGGTGGTGGAACCGCACCACGGGCCAGTGGCAGGACTCGCGCACCGAGTGGTTCCAGGTGAAGGCCTGGCGCGCGCTCGCGGTCAACGCCGGTGCGTCGCTCCTCAAGGGGCAGCCCGTCGTGGTGCAGGGACGCCTCTCGACGCGCGAGTGGACGGACCAGGGCGGCGTCGTGCACACGTCGCTCGTGCTCGAGGCGAGCGCGATCGGACCCGACCTCACGTACGGCACCGCGCGGTTCGACCGCACGCTGCAGGGCGCCGCAGCGATGGCGCCCGAGGACGTGCGCCCGGACACGCTCCGGCCCGACGACGCGTCGTCCGCGCCGCAGGCCGACCCGACCGACGTGTCGGGGCTCGAGGAGGCCTCCGACGAGCCCGCGGGCCTGGTCGACGAGGGCGCCGTGCTGGACGCGGACCTCGTCGACGTGAGCGTCTAGGCTGGTGCACCGCGATCCCGACGACGCCGGACCGCGTGCGCACGTCCTGCGGCCTGCGTGTGCGGTCGGCGTCGTCGGCCGGTCGCCGGTCGCACCCGCGATCCCAGCATCCCCGAGCACGTGAGGCGGAGAACCGAGCCCGTGGCTGAGTTCATCTACACCATGTACAAGGCGCGCAAGGCGCACGGAGACAAGGTCATCCTCGACGACGTCTCGCTGAACTTCCTGCCCGGCGCCAAGATCGGCGTCGTCGGCCCGAACGGCGCGGGCAAGTCGACGATCCTCAAGATCATGGCGGGCCTCGACCAGCCGTCGAACGGCGAGGCACGGCTCAGCCCGGGCTTCACGGTCGGCATCCTCCAGCAGGAGCCGCCGCTCAACGACGACAAGACGGTGCTCGGCAACGTCGAGGAGGGCGTCGGCGAGATCAAGGCGAAGCTCGACCGCTACAACGAGATCTCGGCGCTCATGGCGGAGCCCGACGCGGACTTCGACGCGCTGCTCGCCGAGATGGGTCACCTGCAGGAGGCCATCGACGCCGCGGACGCGTGGGACCTCGACGCGCAGCTCGAGCAGGCGATGGACGCGCTGCGCTGCCCGCCGCCCGACGCCGACGTCAAGGTGCTCTCGGGCGGTGAGCGCCGCCGCGTCGCGCTGTGCAAGCTCCTGCTCGAGAAGCCCGACCTGCTGCTGCTCGACGAGCCCACCAACCACCTCGACGCCGAGTCGGTGCAGTGGCTCGAGCAGCACCTCAAGGCCTACCAGGGCGCGATCCTCGCGGTCACGCACGACCGGTACTTCCTCGACAACATCGCGGAGTGGATCTGCGAGGTCGACCGCGGCCGCCTGTACCCGTACGAGGGCAACTACTCGACCTACCTCGAGAAGAAGCAGGAGCGCCTGCAGGTCCAGGGCAAGAAGGACGCCAAGCTCGCCAAGCGCCTCAAGGAGGAGCTGGAGTGGGTGCGGCAGAACGCCAAGGGCCGTCAGACGAAGTCCAAGGCCCGCCTCGCGCGGTACGAGGAGATGGCGGCCGAGGCCGAGCGCACGCGCAAGCTCGACTTCGAGGAGATCCAGATCCCGCCGGGCCCGCGCCTGGGCAGCGTCGTCCTCGAGGCCACGGACCTGGGCAAGGGCTTCGACGGGCGGCAGCTCATCGACGGACTCAGCTTCACGCTGCCGCGCAACGGCATCGTCGGCGTGATCGGTCCGAACGGCGTCGGCAAGACGACCCTGTTCAAGACGATCGTCGGCCTCGAGCCGCTCGACGCCGGCACGCTGAAGATCGGCGAGACCGTCTCGATCTCGTACGTCGACCAGTCGCGCGGCGGTATCGACCCGAAGAAGACGCTGTGGGAGGTGGTCTCGGACGGGCTCGACTTCCTCAAGGTCGGCAACGTCGAGATCCCGTCGCGCGCGTACGTCGCGTCGTTCGGCTTCAAGGGACCGGACCAGCAGAAGCCCGCGGGCGTGCTGTCGGGCGGCGAGCGCAACCGGCTCAACCTCGCGCTCACCCTCAAGCAGGGCGGCAACCTGCTCCTGCTCGACGAGCCCACCAACGACCTCGACGTCGAGACGCTCGGCTCGCTCGAGAACGCGCTGCTCGAGTTCCCCGGCTGCGCCGTGGTCGTCTCGCACGACCGCTGGTTCCTCGACCGGGTGGCGACGCACATCCTGGCCTACGAGGGCACGGAGGAGGACCCGGCGAGCTGGTACTGGTTCGAGGGCAACTTCGCGGCGTACGAGGAGAACAAGGTCTCGCGCCTCGGTGCCGACGCGGCGCGTCCGCACCGCGTGACGTACCGCAAGCTGCGCCGCGACTGACGCCGTGGCCCGGCTCGAGATCCCGGTCCAGCTGCGCTGGTCCGACATGGACGCGTACGCGCACGTCAACAACGTCGAGATGCTGCGCCTCCTCGAGGAGGCGCGCATCGAGGTGTTCTGGCAGCACCCCGTCGGACCGGACGGCGTGCGGCCGGAGACGCGCAGCACCGCGGTGATCGACGCCGGGCCGGGCGCGCGCGTGTCGACGTTCATCGCGCACCAGGAGATCCAGTACGTCCGCCCGCTCGGCTACCGGCGCTCGCCCGTCGTGGTCGAGCTCTGGATCGGGCACCTCGGCGGGGCGAGCCTCGACGTGTGCTACCAGGTCCGGGACCTGCCCGCCGACGACCCGCAGTCCGTGGTGTACGCGCGGGCGGTCACAACCCTCGTGCTGGTCGACGCCGCGACGGGTGCGCCCACGCGCATCGGCGCCGACGAGCGTGCCGCGTGGGCGCCGTTCCTCGAGGAGCCCGTGGCGATCCGCCGCCGGGGGACGCGATGACGAGCGACGCCGCGACGGGCGCGAGCCCGGGCGCCGCCGCCGACGTGACGGGCCAGGTCCTCGAGCTCGAGGGCGTGTTCCGGCTCCGCGTCCCGGCGGCGTGGTCCGCGACCGGGCTCGACGGTCACCGCTACCGGCTGCGCACCGACGGGACCGACGCGTCGATCGACGTCTCGGTGCACCGCGGGACGCAGCCTGCCCCCGACGCGGGCGCCACGGTCCGGGCCCACGCACGCTCGGCGGGCGGCCCCGACGCGGTCGCGCTCGTCGCGCTGCACGGCGACGATGCGCCGACCGCGCAGCGGGCGGGCGCACGATGGTCCGACGACGACGGGTGGCACGTGGTGGCTGCGCTGTGCCGCGGCCGTGACGTCGTGCTGGCGGTCGCACGAGCGCGAGACGTCGAGGCGCGCGCCGAGGTCGAGCGCGTCGTGACGACGCTCGACGGTGCCGACGCCCGGCGTCGTGGCTGGCGGCTGCGCGGCCGACGGCAGGTCCGCTGACGGGGAGCCTCGAGCTCAGCGGCCCTGGTCGTGCCCGCTCAGGGCCGCCGGCCACCAGGTCCGGCGGCCGAGGTCGTGCACGAGCGCCGGGACGAGCAGGGACCGCACGACGAGCGTGTCGAGCAGGACGCCGAACGCGACGAGGAACGCGATCTGGGCAAGGAACAGCAGCGGGATCACGGCGAGCGCCGCGAACGTGGTCGCGAGCACGACCCCGGCCGACGTGATGACGCCGCCGGTCACGGCGAGCCCGCGCACGACGCCCCGCCGCGTGCCGACCGCGACGGACTCCTCGCGTACGCGCGTCATGAGGAAGATCGAGTAGTCGACGCCCAGGGCCACGAGGAACACGAACGCGAACAGCGGGACCGTGGGATCGGCACCCGGGAAGCCCAGGAAGTGGTCGAACACGAGCGCACCGACGCCGAGGGTCGCCGCGAACGACAGCACGTTCGCGGCCAGCAGCACGAGCGCCGCGACGACCGCGCGCAGCAGGAACATGAGGATCGCGACGATCACGAGCAGCACGACCGGAACGATGAGCCGCAGGTCGTGCTGTGCGGCGTCGACCGTGTCGACCTGCTCCGCGGCGGCACCGCCGACGAGCGCGTCGGGGGCCACGGCGTGCACGGCGGTGCGGATCGCGCGCACGGCGTCCTGCGCGGCGCGCGTGTCGGAGGGTGCGCTCGTCGTGACGTCGAGGCGGACGCGACCGTCGACGACCACGGGGTCACCGGGCTCCTCGCCGGACGCGCCGCCCGTGGGTGCACCGGTGTACGGCACCACCCCTGAGACGCCGTCGACGCCCTGCGCGGCGCGGGTCGCGGCGGACGCGTCGGCCTCGGCGACGACGACCGTGACGGGTTCGACGGCACCCGCCGGGAAGTGCGCCGCGAGCACCTTCTCGCCCGTGACCGCGTCGACGCGCGTCCGGAAGACGTCGCTCTGGCTCGTGCCGGACGCCGCGAACGTCGGCAGGAACGCGGCGAGGGCGAGCAGCGCGACCGCGCTCGTGAGCCAGACCGGGCGTGCTCGTCGGGCGACCCAGCGTGCGAGGCGACCCCACAGCCCCGGGGCGTCGGCCGGATCCTCGGCCGCCGCCTCGGCCGTGGCCGCGTGCGGGATGCGTGGCCAGAAGTAGAAGCGAGCGCGGCGTCCGCCGAGCAGGAGGACGGCGGGCAGGAACGTGGTCGCGGCGAGGAACGACGACGCGATGCCGATCGCCGCGACGGGACCGAGGCTGCGGTTTGAGCCGAGGTCGGACAGCAGGAGGCACAGCACACCCGCGACGACCGTCCCCGCGGACGCCGCGACCGGCTCGAGGCACGCGCGCCAGGCACGGCGCATCGCGTCCGCGGGGTGCGAGGCCTGCCGCAGCTCCTCGCGGTAGCGCGCGACGATGAGGAGCGCGTAGTCGACGCTCGCGCCGACGACGAGGATCGACAGGATCCCCTGCGCCTGACCGTTCAACACGATCGTGCCCGAGTCCGCGAGGTGGTAGACGACGAGCCCCGCGAGGCACAGCGCGAAGACGGCCGTGACGATGACGACGATCGGCAGCAGGGGAGAGCGGTAGACGACGGCCAGGATGAGCAGCACCGCGACGAGCGCCACCAGCAGCAGGATGCCGTCGATCCCGCCGAAGGCGGTCACGAGGTCCGCGACGAACCCCGCCGGACCGGTCACCCACGCGTGCAGGCCCAGGTCTGCGGCCTCGTCGGCGCTCGCCCCGAGCTCGTCGTGCAGCGCAGCGCGCACGTCGGCGACGAACGCCTCGGTGACGGACTGCTCGTCGCCGACGAGCGCGTCGGCGGAGTCCGCATCGAGCGAGAGCACGACGAGCAGGGCCTGTCCGTCCTGGGCAGGGACGACGACCGGGTCGGCCGTCAGGTACCGCGACCACGTCTCGGCCGTCCCCGGCACGGGCCGCTCGGGCAGCGCCTGTGCGAGCCGAGACACGGCCGTGGTCTGCGCCTCGGTGACGGCACCGCCCGTCACGGGCGCGAGCACGACGAGAGCGGGGAGCGACGGCGTCGCGACGAACGCGCGGCCGGCCTCGGCGGCTCGGGTCGACTCGGCGGACGACGGGAGGAACGCGGCCGCGTCGTTCGTCTGGACCTGCGAGAGTCGGCCCTGCGCGGCGCCGCCGAACGAGCCGATCGCGAGCCACAGGACGAGCGCGGCGCCGACGAGGACCGCGCGCAGGAGGGTGCTCGAGCGTCGGGACATGCACCGAAGCATGCGGCATGGCAGGTCGGGTTGCGCGGCGAGGGTGGCGAGGGTGCGGTGAGCGGGCACGCGTACCCGGGCGGGCACCCGTGCGGGTGCCGCGCGCGTCAGCCGCTCACGGGAAGCGGACCATGCCCTCCTGCGCGATGGACGCGACGAGCGTGCCGTCCCGCGTGAACACGCGCGCCGTGCCGAGCCCGCGACCACCCTGGGCGCTCGGTGACGTCTGGGTGTACAGCAGCCAGTCGTCGACCCGTACGTCGCGGTGCCACCAGATCGCGTGGTCGAGGCTCGCGATCGACATGCCCGGCGTCACCCACGAACGACCCGAGCGGCGCAGCACGGGCTCGAGCATGACCTGGTCGCACGCGTACGCGACGAGCGCGCGGTGCAGGAGCGCGTCGTCGGGGAGCGGCCTGCGGGAGCGGAACCAGACGCTCTGCCGGTCCGTGCGCTGGGGGGCGGGCCCCAGGTACAGCGCGCCGTCGACGTGCCGCACGTCGAACGCGGCCTCCTGCGTCCAGAACCTGGCGACGGGGTGGTCGATCGAGCCGAGCACGTCGAACGCCGACGGCACGTCCTCGGGGAACGGGATCTGCGACGGCATCGCGTCGGCGTAGTCGACGCCGTCCTGCGGCGACTGGAACGACGTGATCATCGACAGGATCGGGACCCCGCCCTGCAGCGCGTGCGTCCGGCGCGCCGAGAACGACCGGCCGTCACGGAGCCGCTCGACGGCGAACGTGATGGGTTCGGCGATCACGCCCGCGCGCAGGAAGTACCCGTGCAGCGAGTGGGGGAGCCGGTCGGCGTCCTCGACGGTCGCGCCCGCCGCGAGCAGCGCCTGCGCGAGGACCTGGCCGCCGAACACGCGCCCGTTCGGCTGCGGCAGGCTGCTGCCCGTGAACGTGTCGGGCGCCGTGGGGTCCGGCGTGATCCGCAGGACGTCGAGCACCGCCGTGGTCGGGTCGGTCGCGGGCTCGGGGCCCGGGTCCGTCGTCGTCATGGACGGCAGGCTCTCACGTCGGGAGCCCGCGCGTCGTGGGGCTCGGCGGCGTGGTCCGGCTACTCGTCGAACGTGTTGATCAGCGAGTGCGCCGCGCGCTCGAGGTAGTCCCACAGCTCGGCGCGGTGCAGTGGCGCGAGGTCGAGCGAGTCGACCGCGACGCGCATGTGCGCGAGCCACCGGTCGCGCGAGTCCGGGTTGACCTTGTACGGCGCGTGCCGCATGCGCAGCCGCGGGTGCCCGCGCTCGTCGGAGTACGTCGTCGGGCCGCCCCAGTACTGCTCGAGGAACATCGTGAGCCGGCGCGCCGCAGGCCCGAGGTCCTCCTCGGGGTACATCGCGCGCAGGACCGGGTCGGTGGCGACCCCTTCGTAGAACCTGTCGACGAGGGCCACGAACGTCTCGTGACCGCCCACGGCGGCGTAGAAGGAGTCGGCTCTCACGCGCCCATCCTCACATGTGGGCACGCGTGCCGATCGCGGTCCGGTCCGCTCGTGCCCGCGGTCACAGCCCCAGGTCGGCGAGCACGGGCAGCGCGGCGCGCACGCGCGTGCGCGCGTCCTCGGCGGACTCCGCGGCGAGCGCGAGCTGGGCGAGGCGGCGGCACTCGTCCGACGAGGTGGTCTGCAGCACCGCGGCGACGTCGGCGAGCGCGCGCGGCGTCATCGACAGCGACGAGACGCCGAGCCCGACGAGCACGACCGCGAGGGCCGGGATCGCGGCGGCCTCGCCGCACACGCCGACCGGACGGCCCTGCGTGGCACCGCCCCGGCACGTCTCGGCGACCAGGCGCAGGACGGCCGGGTGCCACGCGTCGGACAGGTGCGCGACGGAGCCGAGCAGGCGGTCCGCGGCCATCGCGTACTGCGTGAGGTCGTTCGTGCCGATGCTCGCGAACGCGGCTCGCGACAGGATCCGGTCGGCGACGAGCGCCGCGCTCGGCACCTCGACCATGACGCCAGCGGTGCTCAGCCCGTGCAGCGCGCACCGCGCGACGAAGTCCTCGGTCTCCGCGACGGTCGACACCATCGGCGCCATGACCCACACGTCCGCGTTCTCGGCCGCGGCGGCGCGCGCGATCGCGGTGAGCTGGTCCTCGAGGACCTCGGGGTGCGTCGCGACCGTGCGCAGCCCGCGTACGCCGAGCGCCGGGTTGACCTCGTCGTCCGCGGTGAGGAACGGCATGGGCTTGTCGGCACCCGCGTCGAGCGTGCGGATGACGACCTTGCGGCCGGGGAACTCCGCGAAGACGGACCGGTACGCGGCGACCTGCTCGTCGATGCTCGGCGCCTGCTCGCGGTCGAGGAACTGGAACTCGGTGCGGAACAGCCCGACGCCCTGCGCACCCGCCGCGGCGGCCGCCGACGCCCCCGCCGGGTCGCCCACGTTCGCGAGCAGCTCGACGCGCCGGCCGTCGGACGTGCGACCGTCGCCGTCGAACACGCGCACCGCGGCCGTGAGCGACTGCGCACGCGCCACGGTCTCGTCGTCCGGGTGGACCGTGACGGTGCCCGCACCGCCGTCCACGACGACGACCTCGCCCTCGACCACGGCCGTGTCGAGCCCGCGGGCCGCGACGACCGCGGGGATGCCGCGGGCGCGCGCGAGGATCGACGTGTGCGCGGTCGGGCCGCCCGCCGACGTCGCGATCGCGAGCACGCGCGAGGTGTCCAGCGTCGCGACGACCGCCGGGGCGAGGTCGGCGGCGACGAGCACGAACGGCTCGTCGTGCTGGGGCACGCCGGGCGCCGGCCGGCCGGTGAGATCGGCGACGAGCCGGTCGCGCACGTCGTGGATGTCGTGCGTCCGCTCCGCGAACAGTCCGCCGAGCGCCTCGAACTGCTGCGCCACGGCCTCGGCGGCCTCCCACACGGCGCGCTCGGGCACGAGGTGGTCGGTCATGACGCGCTGCACGGCGTCCGCCACGAGCGTCGGGTCCGCCGCGATCGCGGCCGTCGCGTACAGCACGTCGGCGGCGTCCCCCGACGCCTGGTCCGCCGCCGCGTCGAGCGCCGCGCGCACCCGCTGCGACGCCTCGCCGATGCGGTCCGCCGCCGCCTGCTCGTCCGCGGAGGGCGCCAGGCGACGACCCGAGGGCGGTGCCGTGATCGGTGCGGGCATGAGCACGGCTGGCGCCGCGACACGTCCGGGGCTGACCCCGAGACCGTGCACCACGGTGGGGGTGTGCTCGTGGCTCACGTCGACCTCCTCGTCGTTCCTGGTCGCAGTCTGGACTGTGGCCGCGCGCCGCCGCCACCCGGACGCGCCGGGGGTGGCCGGTACGGGTGAGCGTTAGGCTGGTGTCGCGTCGACGGCCAGGTCGCGCAAGACTTTCGCAGGTGCACGGGACGTATCCGGACACCGGCGACGAGATCCGGGAGTGGCATTGAGCAAGGCAGAGCAGATCCTCGCCGCGCTGGGCGGCGACGGCAACGTCGTCGACCTGGAGCCGTGCATCACGCGCCTGCGGGTCGAGGTCAGCGACGCCCAGCTCGTCGACGAGCAGGCGCTCAAGGCGTCGGGCGCGTTCGGCGTCGTCCGCTCGGGCCGCATCGTCCAGGTCATCGTCGGTCCCGAGGCGGACAACCTGGCCGCCGAGCTCGACTCGTTGCGCTGACCGCGGCCCCCGCGGACCTCGTCCGATGACCCCGTTGCGCATCGTCGCGCCCGTGCCGGGTGTGGTGCACCCGATCGGTCAGGTACCCGACCCGGTCTTCGCCGAGCAGATCGTCGGACCCGGTATCGCGATCCTGCCCGACCACGTGGGACGCGTCGACGTCGTCGCACCGTGCGACGGTGTCGTCGGCGCCCTGCACCCGCACGCGTTCGCGCTCGAGGTCGACGCCGAGCGGTCGGTCCTCGTCCACCTCGGCATCGACACCGTGAGCCTCGCGGGGCTCGGGTTCGAGCTGCACGTCGCACGCGGGGACCGCGTCACGACGGGGCAGCGCATCGTCTCGTTCTCACCCGTCGACGTCGCGGCGTCCGGGATGTCGACCATGTGCCCCGTCGTCGCGCTCCAGGCGGACCCGGCCGCGATCGTCCTCGAGGCTGCGCCCGGCGAGCGCGTACGCACAGGCGACCTGCTGCTCACCTGGGGCTGACGGGGCTGACGGGACCGCCCGGGCTCACGGTGCGGGCGCGTCCTGCGTGGGCGCGGTGGGCCCGGTGGGTGCGGTGGGCTCAGCGGGTGCGGTGGGCTCAGCGGGTGCGACGAGCGCCGCGCGGTGGGCCGCGAGCGCGTCGCGCTGACCCGACAGCGGGATGCCCGCCTCCTCGAGCACGCGACGTGTCTCGACGCGCAGGGCCCGAGCGACCTCCCACTGGCGGGCCGGGGACGTCCGCACGTGCACACGCAGCGTGATCGCCTCGGCGCTCAGGCGCTCGATTCCCGTGATGCTCGGTTCGCCCTGCACCGCGTCCGCGAAGTCGGCGACGACGCGTGTGGCGGCCTCCTCGAGCACGCGCTGGACGGCGTCCAGGTCCGCGAAGTAGTCGACGTCGACCTCGACGACTGCGGTCGACCAGCCCTGCGTCTTGTTGCCGACGCGCAGCATCGAGCCGTTGGGCACGTACCAGAGCGTGCCGTCGGCGTCCCGGATCTTCGTCACGCGCAGCGTGACGGCCTCGACGGTCCCGGTCGCGGGCCCTAGGTCGACGACGTCGCCCACGCCGTACTGGTCCTCGAGCAGCATGAACGTGCCCGTGAGGAAGTCCTTGACGAGGCTCTGCGCGCCGAAGCCGAGCGCGACGCCGACGATCCCGGCGGACGCGATGAACGGCGCGATGTTCACACCGATCGCGTCGAGCACCAGGAACACCGCGATCGCGCCGACGAGGACCGCAGCCGACGAGCGCAGCACCGACCCGAGCGTGCGAGCCCGCTGTGCGCGCCGCGCCGTGGCCAGCGGGTCGACCTTGAGCAGGGTCGACCCGACGACGGACTCGCCGAGCCGACGCGGCGGTGTGCCCTGCGCGACGTGGTCCGTCACCCGGTGGATGACCGTGCGCAGCACGAGCAGCACGAGCGAGCTGACCACGACGATGACCGCGATCTTGAGACCCACGGTCGTGAGCCACGTCCACCAGCGCGAGGCCTGTTCGACGCCCTTGTCGAGCGCGCTCGGCTCGGTCGGGCTCGGGGAGGGCGCCGGGGCCGCGTGCACGGCGGCGAGCGCGCCGACGAGCGAGGCGGTCATCGGGACTCCTGGGTGGTGATCGCGGGGTGGCCGACCGGGACGAGACCAGTCTGCCGTGCGACGAACTGCAGCTGTTCGACGCTGAGCCCGATCGAGCGCGACAGCGAGCGCCCGCCGTGCCCGACGCCCGTCTCGCGGCGCACGAGCACGGGTGCCGTCGCGGGCGACGTGCTCGTCGCGTGCTGCAGCGCGGCCGCGAGCTTGCGGGCGTGCAGCGGGTCGACGCGCGTGTCGCCCTCGAACACCGTGAACAGCGTCGCGGGGTAGGCCGTGCCGTCGACGACCCGGTGGTACGGCGAGTACCCGAGCAGCCAGCCGAGCTCGACCGGGTCGGCCGCGTCGCCGTACTCCTCGGTCCACGTCACGCCGAGCCCGAAGCGCTGGTAGCGGACCATGTCGAGCAGCGGTGCGGAGCAGACGACCGCCGCGAACAGCTCGGGGCGCTGCGTGAGCGCGGCCCCGACGAGCAGGCCGCCGTTCGACCCGCCCCAGCACGCGAGCTGCTGCGGCGTGGTCCACCCGTCCGCGACGAGCAGCTGCGCGACCGCGTGGAAGTCGTCGAACACGTTCTGCTTGTGCTCGCGCATCCCGGCGCGGTGCCAGTCCTCGCCCTCCTCGCCGCCGCCGCGCAGGTTGGCGACGACGTGCACGCCGCCGGCCTCGACCCAGGCGAGCGTGCTCGCGGAGTACGCCGGGTCGAGCGAGATCTGGAACCCGCCGTAGCCGTACAGGACGGTCGGCCGCGGGCTCGTCGGACGTCCCGCGCCGTCGACGAGGTCGGCGCGCGCGACGACGAACGCGCGCACCGTCGTGCCGTCCGGCGAGGTCGCCTCGACCTGGCGCACGCGCACGTCCGGGATGTCCGCGACGACCCCGGGCGGCTGCGCCCACAACGTGACGTCGCGGGTCCGTGCGTCGAAGCGGTGCACGCTCGGGACGGTCGTGTGGTCGGTGTACGAGAACCACACGTCGGGCCCGCCCTCGGGCCGCGTGACGAGTCCCGACACCGAACCGAGGCCCGGCAGCGGGAGACGGCCCGCGTCACCCTCGAGCCGCACGCCGGTCACCGGGTCGTGCACCGTGATGTGCGAGACCGCGTGCAGCCGCCACGACGCGAGCAGGAGCTCCGGAGCCGTCCGGTCGCCGCCGCCGTCCGTCAGGGCGACGTCCTCGAGCACGGCCTCGTCGTCCTGTGCGACGAGCGTGCGCCAGTGCTCGAGGCCCGGCGCGGTCGGGTCCGTCACCACGAGCCGCCCGCGCGGCGCGTCGAGGTCGGTGTGCACGTACAGCCGACCGTCGCGACCGACCCACGCGCCCGACTGCGCGTCGAGGCCCACCGCGACGGGCACGAACGCGGGCGGCACGAAGGTGCCGTTGCCCGCGGACCGTGCGGTGCCCAGGTCCGCGATCCACACGTCGTTGCGCGGTGCCGTGCCCGCCGCCGCCGAGACGATCAGCCAGCGACCGTCGCGCGAGACCGAGACACCGTAGTAGCTCGTGATCGCGAGACCCGCCCCGAACACCTCGACGTCCTCGTCGGGCGACGTGCCCACGCGGTGCCACCACACGCGTCGGTGGTACTGCTGCTCGTCGGCGGGAACGAGCTCGGGGGCGAGCCGCCGGACGTAGAAGAACGACTCCCCGCCCGGCAGCCACGCGACGGGGGAGTAGCGCGCACGGTCGATCGGGCCGTCGACGTCCTCGCCCGTCGTGACGTCCAGCACCCGCAGCACCGACTCCTCGGTCCCGCCCGTCGAGGTCTGGTAGGCGAGCAGCGTCCCCTCCTTGGAGGGCTGCCACGCGTCGAGCGTCGTCGTCCCCGCCGGGTCGAGCGCCACCGGGTCGACGAGCACGCGCTCGTGCTCGGTCGCGTCGCCCGTGCGGTCGACCACGACGACGACCGCGTGCTCCTGGTCGCCCGCGCGACGCGAGACGAACCGGCGGTCACCGCGCCACGCGGGTGCGCTGACGAACCCCGCGCCGAGCAGCGCGTGCAGCCGCGCGGTCAGCCGGTCCGTCGCGAACGGCGTGCCGTCGAGACCGCCGGACGCCCGGTACGACGCGTACAGCTCGTCCTGTGCGGCGGACCACGCGCGCGTCTCGTCGGATCCCGCGTCCTCGAGCCAGCGGTACGGGTCCGCGACGGCGTGACCGTGCAGGTGCTCGAGCAGGTCGTCGCGGCGCGCCGCCGGATGCTCGCCCGCGGCTGGGGGACGTGTCGCGGTGCGCATCGAGGGGGTCGTCGGGGGGTGCGTCGACGGGGTCGTCATGGTCGGCAAGGCTACGACGAGCCGCCCACACGCCACGCCGAGGGGCTCGCCGGGTCCTTCGGCCGCGATGCGACCCGCGCGCTCTGGCAGGATCGTCGTGTGGTAGACGACTTCACCGCGGGAACCCCGGCACCGCACGAGGCGCCGTCCGAGGCGCTGCTGCGGCTCGCGGCGGCCCACGGCGTCGTACCCGACCACTGGGGTTTCCACGGTGACCTGCGCCGCGCGTCCGCGGGGACGCTGCGCGCGGTGCTGGGCGCGCTCGGTGTCGACGCGTCGTCGCCCGAGCGCATCGACCTCGCCCTCGCGCACGTCGACGACACGCCGTGGCGCCGTGCCGTACCGCCCGCGACCGTCGTGCGCGCCGGGCACGAGCGGCACCTGCCCGTGCACGTGACGCACGGCGACCCCGTCCAGGTCTGGCTCGAGCTCGACCCGGAGGCGGGCGGCGGACGCCGCGACCTCCCGCAGGCCGACGTGTACGTCGAGCCGCGCACGGTCGACGGGCGTCTCGTCGGCCGCGCGACGTTCGTCGTGCCGGGCGACCTGCCGCTCGGCTGGCACACCGTCCACGCCGCAGGGCCGTCCGCCGCGGCACGCGGGGTCGTCGTCGTGACCCCCGACCGGCTCGAGCTGCCCGCGCAGCTCCAGCACGGGCGCGCGTGGGGGTTCATGGCACAGCTCTACTCGGTGCGCTCGCAGCGCTCGTGGGGCGTCGGTGACCTCGCCGACCTCGCGGACCTCGGGTGGCTCGCCGGCCACGAGACCGGAGCCGACTTCCTGCTCATCAACCCGCTGCACGCGGCCGAGCCGACCGCGCCGCTCACGCCGTCGCCGTACCTGCCGAGCACGCGCCGCTTCGTCAACCCCATCTACGTGCGGCCCGAGGCCGTCCCCGAGGCCGGGTACCTCACGTCCGCCGACCGCTCGCTCGTCGAGTGGGCCGCCGAGTCCGTGCTGCCGCTCGACCACGACGCCGGACCGATCGACCGGGACGCCGCGTGGACCGCCAAGCGCACCGCGCTCGAGGTCGTCTTCGCGCACCCGCGCACCGCGGCTCGGCAGGCGCAGCTCGACGCGTTCGTCGCCGAGCAGGGTCCCGGCCTGCGGACGTTCGCGCTGTGGTGTGCGCTCGCCGAGAAGCACGGCGCCGAGACGATCCCCGACGAGCTCGCGGACCCGGCGTCGCCCGCGGTCGCCGCCGAGGCCGCCGCGCTCGCCGACCGCGTCGAGTTCTTCACGTGGCTGCAGTGGGTCGCCGACGAGCAGCTCGGCGCCGCCCAGCGTGCGGCACGCGAGGGCGGCATGTCGATCGGGATCATGCACGACCTCGCGGTGGGCGTGCACCCCGCCGGCGCCGACGTGTGGTCGCTCGGCGACGTGCTCGCGCGCGGCGCGACCGTCGGCGCACCGCCCGACATGTACAACCAGCAGGGTCAGGACTGGTCGCAGCCGCCCTGGCGGCCCGACGAGCTCGCGCGCGCCGGGTACCTGCCCTACCGGGACATGCTGCGCACCGTGCTGCGGCACGCGGGGGCGATCCGCATCGACCACGTCATCGGGCTGTTCCGGTTGTGGTGGATCCCCGACGGTGCTGCGCCCGGCGACGGTGCGTACGTGCGTTACGACCACGAGGCGCTCGTCGGCATCCTCGCGCTCGAGGCGCACCGCGCCGGGGCCGTGGTCATCGGCGAGGACCTCGGGACCGTCGAGCCGTGGGTCCGCGACTACCTGTCCGAGCGCGGCGTGCTCGGCACGTCCGTCCTGTGGTTCGAGAACGGCCGTGACGGCAACCCCCTGCCGCCCGAGCACTACCGTCGGCTCGTCCTCGCGACCGTCACGACGCACGACCTGCCGCCGTCCGCGGGGTACCTCGCGGGCGAGCACGTCGCGATCCGGGAGCGGCTCGGGCTGCTCACCGACCCCGTCGCCGTCGTGCGCGCGCAGGCCGACGCCGAGCGCGAGCGCATGCTCGCCGCGCTGCGCAGCCGCGGGCTGCTCGGCGCGGACCCGTCCGAGCGGGAGGTCGTCGAGGCGCTGCACCGCTACGTGCTCGCGACGCCCTCCGTGCTCGTCGGGGTCGCGCTCGCGGACGCCGTGGGGGAGCGGCGCGCGCAGAACCAGCCGGGCACCGACCAGGAGTACCCCAACTGGAAGGTGCCGCTCGCGGACTCGACGGGTCGCGTCGTGCTCGTCGACGACCTGTTCGCGCACCCGCGCCTGCGCAGCCTCGCCGCCGTGCTCGACGCCGCCCGCGACGGCCGCCCCTGACACGCGGGCGGCCGTCGGACCGGGTCAGCCCCGGCGGCGGTCCGCCTCCTGAGCGGCGAGCGCGCGGCGGACGCCGTCGCGCGACTCGATCACGAGCCGACGCAGCGCTGCGGGCGCGTCCTCGTGCGCCGCGAGCCACGCGTCGGTCGCACCGAGCACGTCGGCACGCTCGTCGTCGGCCAGGGCGGTCGGGTACAGCCCGACGACCACGTTCTGCGCGATCTCGCTCGTCTTCTCGGCCCACACCCGCGTCAGGCCGTCGAAGTACGGTCCGACGAACGGCAGCAGCAGGCCCCGGTCGTGCACGCGGGTGAGCCCGAGGATCGTCGCGTTCTGGATCGCGTTGGGCAGGTCGCCGTCGACCGCGGCGGCCCACGCCGCGGACTTGGCCGCGGGCGTCGCCACCGCGGCGCGGGCCTGGGCGGCCGCGCGCTCACCCGTCGCGGTCGGATCGGTCGCGAGCTGAGCCGCGATCTGCGTCTCGTCCGCGCGGCCGCCCGCGACGAGCGCCGTGAGCAGCTCCCAGCGCAGGTCCGTGTCGACCACGAGCCCGTCGAAGGACGTGCGTGCATCCATGGCGTCGGTGACGACGTCGAGCTGGGCCGGTGTCGTCGCGCGCGCGACGAACGCCTTGACGAGCTGGAGCTGCAGGTCCGAGCCCGCGGCGGCCCCGTGCGCGAGCTCGAGCAGACGGTCGGCCGCAGCGACGGCCGTGGCCTCGCGGTGCTCGGGCGCGACGTACAGGTCGAGCGTCGTCGTGAGCTGGCGCAGCAGGACGAGCACGACCGTCGAGTCCGTCTCGTGCGCGATGTTGCCCAGGATCAGGTCGACGTAGTCGCGGCCGGGCGTCTCGCCGTCGCGCGTCGCGTCCCACGCCGCCGCCCACACGAGCGTGCGCGGCAGGGAGTCGGTGAAGTCGGCGAGGTGCTCGATCGCGGCCGACAGCGACAGGTCGTCGAGCCGGGTCTTGGCGTACGCGAGGTCGTCGTCGTTCACGAGCACCAGGAGCGGGCGGTGCGTGCCGCGCAGGTCCGGCACGGCGGTGCGCGGTCCGTCGACGTCGAGCTCGACGTGCTGCGTGCGCACGAGCCGTCCGTCGACGAGGTCGTAGCCGCCGATCGCGAGCCGGTGCGGCCGCTGGACCGGGTGCTCGTCGGGCACCTCCTGGAGCACCTCGAACGAGGTCACCGTGCCGTGCTCGTCGAGCTCGATGTGCGGCCGCAGCAGCGTCACGCCGGCCCTCTCGAGCCACAGCGCCGACCACGGTCGCAGGTCGCGGCCCGACGTCGCCTCGAGCTCGACCAGCAGGTCGCGCAGCTCGGTGTTGCCCCACGCGTGCTTGGCGAAGTACGCCTGCACGCCCGCGAAGAACTGCTCCTGGCCGACCCACGCGACGAGCTGCTTGAGCACGCTCGCACCCTTGGCGTAGGTGATGCCGTCGAAGTTGACCTCCACGTCCTCGAGGTCGCGCATGTCCGCGACGATCGGGTGCGTCGACGGCAGCTGGTCCTGCCGGTACGCCCACGACTTCTCGAGCGACGAGAACGTCGTCCACGCGCTCGTCCACCGCGTCGCCTCGGCCGTCGCGAGCGTCGACGCGTACTCGGCGAACGACTCGTTGAGCCACAGGTCGTCCCACCAGCGCATCGTCACGAGGTCGCCGAACCACATGTGCGCGAGCTCGTGCAGGATCGTCACCGCCCGGCGCTCGACCGTGGCCTGCGGCACCTTGGAGCGGAACACGTACGACTCGAGGAACGTCACCGCCCCGGCGTTCTCCATCGCACCCGCGTTGAACTCGGGGACGAAGAGCTGGTCGTACTTCGCGAACGGGTACGGGTGCGCGAACTTCTCCTCGTAGAACGCGAAGCCGCGCCGCGTGACGTCGAGGATCTCGTCCGTGTCGAGGTACTGCGCGAGCGAGCCGCGGCAGTACACGCCGAGCGGGATCTCGCGGCCGTCCGAGCTCGTCAGGCTCGAGTGCTCGTGGTGGTACGGGCCCGCGACCACAGCCGTGATGTATGACGAGATGCGCGGCGTGACCTCGAACGTCCACGTCGCCGTGCCCTCGTCGCGCCCGCCGTTGCGGTTGACGCCACCCTCGACCGGAACCGGCTCGCCCGCCTGCGGGTAGTTCGACACGACGACCCAGTGCGCGGGAGCCGTGACCGTGAAGGCGAACGTCGCCTTGAGGTCCGGCTGCTCGAACACCGCGAACACGCGCCGCGAGTCCGCGACCTCGAACTGCGAGTAGAGGTACACCTCGTCGTCCACCGGGTCGACGAACCGGTGCAGACCCTCGCCCGTGTTCATGTAGGCGCAGTCCGCGACCACGACGAGCTCGTTCTCCGCCGCGAGGCCGTCCAGCCGGATGCGCGAGTCCGCGAACACCTGCGCGGGGTCGAGCGACGTGCCGTTGAGCACGACCTCGTGCACCGTCGGGGCGATGAGGTCGACGAACGTGCTCGAGCCCGGGATCGCCGAGAACCGCAGGACCGTGCGCGAGGCGAACGTCGTCGGGCCCGTGGTCAGGTCCAGAGTGACGTCGTACGCGTGCGTCGTGACGGTCGCGGCGCGGTCGCGCGCCTCGGCGCGCGTGAGGTTCTCGGCGGGCACGGATGCTCCTTCGCTCGGTGCGCTCGGGTCGGTGGGCCCGGCGGTCGCGGGTCGGTGCGCCCGGGTGACGGGCACGCGCCGATCATCGCACGCACCCGGCCCCCACCCGGGCGCCCCACGCCCCGCTGCCCCCACCCCCGCTGCCCCCACCCCCCAACCGCCCTACCGCCCCCGCCGCACCCGCCCACGGCCCGCCGCCCCTGCCCCGTCCCTACCCGTCCCTACCCGTCCCTACCCGTCCCTACCCGTCTGCCCCGCCCCTACCCCTCCTGACCCATGAGTTCGCGGGTCAGGGTGCGAGTTCGCGGGCCAAGGCCCGCGAACCAGTCCCACCACCCGCGAACTCACGGACGTGTTCGCCACCCTCGGCGCCGACCAGACCCGTTCAGCGCGGCGGCATACCGCCAGGCCGGCCCGGCCCGCGCCGACTTCGCGGCTCATCTCGCGACTTCGTGGCTCAGGTCATGACGTCGCGGGCCACGGCCCGCGAACCAGTTCCCGAACCCGCGAACTCGCCGACGTGTTCGCCATCCTGGGCGCCCTCGGCGCCCTCGGCGCCGACCAGACCCGTCCAGCGCGGCCGCATACCGCCAGGCCGGCCCCGCCCACGCCGACTTCGCGGCTCATCTCGCGACTTCGCGGCTCACGTCGTGACGTCGCGGGCCACGGCCCGCGAACCAGTTCCCGAACCCGCGAACTCACCGACGTGTTCGCCACCCTGGGCGCCCTCGGCGCCGACCAGACCCGTCCAGCGCGGCCGCATACCGCCAGACCGGCCCCGCCCACGCCGACTTCGCGGCTCATCTCGCGACTTCGCGGCTCAGGTCATGACGTCGCGGGCCACGGCCCGCGAACCAGTTCCCGAACCCGCGAACTCACCGACGAAGAGTTGCCCGGTGCCCCTGGTGCCGACCTGACATGCCAGACGGGCCCCGCAGTGACGTCGCGGCTCCGCGCATGAGTTCGCGGGCCACGGCGCGCGAAGTGGGGGGTGGGTCGCGAAGTGGCGGGGTGGGGCATGGGGGTGGGGGGTGGGTCGCGAAGTGGGGAGGTGGGTCGCGAACTGGCCGGTGGGGCGGAGTGGGGGAGTCGTGGAGTGGGGGTGTGGGCGTGGGGCGGGGAGCTGACCCGGCGTCTCAGCAGGCGGCCTCGTGGGAATGCGCGCGGGGGTGGCGGGCTTGGTATGGGCGGCCGACCACACGTCGGCGACTGCCGCCCGCCTCGGCGGGCTCACTCGAAGGAGCTGCGCGTGAGCGACCCGAACCGTCCCGTCGTCGACTTCTGGTTCGACCCGCTGTGCCCGTGGGCGTGGATGACTTCGCGGTGGATGGACGAGGTCGCGGCGCTGCGCGACGTCGAGGTCCGCTGGCACGTCATGAGCCTCGCCGTCCTCAACGAGGGTCGTGACCTGCCCGAGGGCTACCGCGCGATGATGGACGCCGCATGGGCGCCCGTCCGCGTGATCGTCGCGGCCGCGCGCGACCACGGCGAGCAGGTCGTCAAGCCGCTGTACGACGCGATGGGGACGCGGCGCCACCCGGGCGGCCGCGACGACACCGACGCGATCATCGCCGAGTCCCTCGCCGAGGTCGGCCTGCCCGCCGAGCTCGCGGCCGTCGGCGCCACGACCGAGGTCGACGACCTGCTGCGCGCGTCGCACGCCGAGGGGATCGGGCTCGTCGGCGACGAGGTCGGCACGCCGGTCGTCGCGGTCGACGGCGTCGGCTACTTCGGCCCTGTGATCACCCCGGCGCCGACCGGGCAGGCCGCGCTCGACCTGTTCGACGGCCTGGTTCTCATGACGCGCGTCCCGGGCTTCTACGAGCTCAAGCGCACCCGGACCGCCGGTCCGTCGTTCTGACCGATCGACCGTGCCCCGGCCCGTCGAACCGGGCCGGGGCACGGTCGTACGAGCGGCGTGAGCGTCGCCCGTGGTGTGATGGTGCCACTCGTACGAACAGCCACGAACAACCACCAACCTCCCACGGGACGAGGAGCTCAGCAGCCGATGGCGACCCAGCGCACGGTCCGTACGTGGATGGCCGTCGACGCCGTGCTCGTCATCGTCCTGCTCGTCCTGCTCGTCGGACAGCTCGCGGGGTCCGGCACGGCGGCGTCGCCGAGCACGCCGCCCGAGACACCGACTGCGACGGGCCCCGCGCCCGCGTCGTCCACCGAGCCGGTCAGCTTCCGGCTCCCGTCCGGCAACATCGCGTGCGCGATGTCGCCGGACGGTGTGACCTGCACGATCGCGAGCATCACGTACGACCCGCCGGCGGTCGCGGGCTGCGACGGTGACACCGGGCACGTGCTCGTGCTCAACTCCGCGGGCTTCGCGTTCGGCTGCGTGAGCGGCCCAGCGCCCACGGTCGCGGGCAGCGACGTCCCGACGCTCGAGTACGGCTCGCGCGCGACGTCGGGCGACTACACCTGCACGAGCAGCACGGGCGGTGTCCGGTGCACGGACGCCGCCGGCACCGGGTTCACGCTCGCACGCGCGGCCTGGAGCCGCCTGCCCTGACCGGTCCGCGCCCCGGCGTCACCAGATGCGCACGCGCTCGGCCGGGTCGAGGTACAGCGCGTCGCCCGGCCGGACGTCGAACGCCGCCGCGAACTCGTCGACGTTGCGCACGACCCCGTTGCACCGGAACTCGTCGGGCGCGTGCGGGTCGGTCGCCAGGCGACGCACCAGCTCTTCGTCGCGGCCCTTCGTCCGCCATGCCTGCGCCCAGCCCAGGAAGAACCGCTGCACGCCCGTGAGCCCGTCGATGACCGGCGCCTCGTCGAGCGGCCGATCGAGCGCGATCCGGTAGGCCTTGAGCGCGATCGACAGCCCGCCCAGGTCGCCGATGTTCTCGCCGATCGTGAGCGCCCCGTTGACGTGGTGCGTGTCGTCGAGCTGCGCGGGGGAGAACGCGTCGTACTGCGCGATCAGCGCGCTCGTGCGGCGCTCGAACTCGGCGCGATCGTCGTCCGTCCACCAGTCGTCGAGGCGACCCGCGCCGTCGTACTTCGAGCCCTGGTCGTCGAACCCGTGCCCGATCTCGTGGCCGATGACCGCGCCGATCGCGCCGAAGTTCACGGCGTCGTCGGCCTGCGCGTCGAAGAACGGCGGCTGCAGGATCGCCGCGGGGAAGACGATCTCGTTCATGCCGGGGTTGTAGTAGGCGTTGACGGTCTGCGGCGTCATGAACCACTCGTCGCGGTCGATCGGCCGACCGATCTTCGCGAGCTCACGGTCGAGCTCGAACGCGTTCGCGCGCCGCACGTTCCCGACGAGGTCGCTCGCGTCGACCTCGAGCGCCGAGTAGTCGCGCCACCGGACCGGGAAGCCGATCTTCGGCGTGAACGCGTCGAGCTTCGCGAGCGCCTTGGCGCGCGTCTGCTCGCCCATCCAGTCGAGCCCCGAGATCGACTCGCGGTACGCCTCGACGAGGTGCGCGACGAGCTCGTCCATCCGCTCCTTGTGCGACGGCGGGAAGTGCCGCGCGACGTACACCTCGCCCACGGCCTCGCCGAGCACGCCCTGGACCAGCGACACGCCGCGCTTCCACCGGTCGCGCAGCTGCTGCGCACCCGTCAGCGTGCGGCCGTAGAAGTCGAAGTTCGCGTCGACGAGCTCGTCGGTCAGGTACGGCGCGCGGTCGGACACCACGTGGTAGGTGAGCCACGCGGTCCAGTCCTCGAGCGGCTCGTCGGCCCACAGCCGCGCGAACGCCTCGGCGAACTCGGGCTCACGCACGACGAGCTGGTCGAGCGACCCCGCGGGCGCGCCGAGCGCGAGCGCCCACGCGTGCCAGTCGAAGCCGGGAGCACGCTCGACGAGCTCGGCGAGCGTCATCGGGTTGTACGTGAGGTCGGCGTCGCGGTCCTTGACGCGGTCCCAGTGGTGCGCGGCGAGCTTGGTCTCGAGGGCCACGACGCGCGCGGCGAGACCCGCCGCGGTCGCGTCGTCCGCGGCGACGCCCGCGAGCCGCAGCATGCGCGCGACGTGCGGGCCGTAGGCCGCGAGGACGTGCGCGTGCTGCTCGTCGCGGTAGTACGCCTCGTCGGGCAGGCCGAGGCCGCCCTGGTGCAGGTAGACCACGTAGCGCTCGGGGTCGTCCGCGTCGTTGTCGACCCACAACCCGACCGCGCCGCCCGCACCCGTGCGCTGCAGCGCGCCGAGCGCGCCGACGAGCTCCTCCTGCGACGTCGCGGCCTCGACGAGCGCGAGGTCGGCGCGCAGCGGAGCGGTGCCCAGCGCCGCGATGGTCGCGGTGTCCATGAAGCTCGCGTACACGGCGCCGACCTTGGCGCCCGCATCGCCGACCGGCCCGTCGGCGGCCTGCGCGCCGAGGTCGGCGATGATGTCGCGGACCTGCTCCTCGGCCTCGTCGTGCAGCTTGCGGAACGTGCCGTCCATCGCCCGGTCGGCGGGGATCACGTGCTGGTCGGCCCACCGGCCGTTCACGTGGCGGTACAGGTCGTCCTGGGGGCGGACGGCGGGGTCGAGGTCGGACAGGTCGAGGCCGCTGCGCGTCATGCGCACAGCCTACGGACGTCCGCGGCCGGATCGGCGCGCGTGCGGCAGGATGACGCCATGCGCATCCACATCGGTTCCGACCACGCCGGCTACGAGCTCAAGGTCGCGCTCGTCGAGCACCTGCAGGCCGCAGGGCACGACGTCGTGGACCACGGCGCCCACACGTACGACGCGCTCGACGACTACCCGCCGTTCTGCTTCGAGACGGGCGAGGCCGTCGTCGCCGAGCCGGGCACGCTCGGCATCGTGCTCGGCGGCTCGGGCAACGGCGAGCAGATCGCCGCGAACAAGGTGCGCGGCGTGCGCGCCGCGCTCGCGTGGAACGCGGCGACCGCGACGCTCGCCCGCCAGCACAACGACGCGAACGTCGTCGCGATCGGCGCGCGCCAGCACTCGGTCGACGAGGCGGTGGCGCTCGTCGAGGCGTTCCTCGCCGAGCCGTTCAGCGGCGACCCGCGCCACCAGCGCCGCATCGACCTGCTCGCGCAGTACGAGGCCCGCTGACGCGGGCCCCGCGGGGGCGAGGCTCAGAACACCCAGCTGCACACGGGCGCGACGGACCAGGTGAAGGCCGCGGCCGTCCGCCGGACGGCGCCGGGCACGAGCTCGGTGACGAGTCCCGCGCGCGCAAACGCGTCGAGCGACCGGCCGCCCAGGTAGGCCGCACCGAGCTCACGCACGTCGAGGCGCACGTCGGGCTCGTCGTCGGTCCGGGTCACCGTCGCCGACCAGCCCTCGCGGGCCTCGGCGCCGGTCGTCAGGCGCCAGCGGCCCGCGTTGGCGGGCAGCAGGTCGTCCGTGACGTCGAGGACGACGTCGAGCGGGGCCGCATAGCGCCGTCCGACGAGCGCGGCGGGCAGGTCGAGCAGCCGCACCCACACGTTGTCGACGACGCGCGTGGTCGCGCCGCGCGGGTCGACGAGCAGCGTGAGCAGCGGGTCGTCGACCGCGAGCATGCCCGGGTGGATCTCGGCCGTCAGGTCGAGGTCGAACACGAACGACCACAGCCGGTGCGCCGCGGCGGCGTCGATCGCGGCGGCCTCGCGCACGTGCACGGGGTACCGCGGACCCGGGTCGGTCCACGTCTCCTTGCGCCGCAGCAGCGCGTAGGCGCGGGGCTCGCCCGCGGCGTCGTGCACGGTGGCGATCCGCAGCGGCTCACCGCCCTCGCGCCACGCGGGCGGGTCGACGAGCGCGCGACGGCGGTGCGCCTCGCTCGTGCGGCGGATCCAGCCGGGACGTCCCGCGCCCGCCGCGGTGTGGACGGCGGACACGAGGTCGGCGTGCCGGTCCGGGTCCGCGGAGTCGATGCGCACCGTGAGGTCGGCGCTGCCGGGAACGTCCCGCAGCCGAGCGCCCCGGGGGACCTTCGCGCGCACGTCGTCGGCCGCGCAGCCGTAGCCGAACCGGCCGTAGATCGCCATCTCGGCGGCGAACAGCGCGGACACGGGCTCCCCGCGCTCGAGGGACCGCGCGACGTGGTGCTCGATCATCGCGGTGAGCAGGCCGCGGCGGCGCTCGTCGGGCCGCACCCCGACCCAGGTCAGGCCCGCGCACGGCACCTCGCCGCCGGGCACCGGCAGGTCGAAGTCGTAGGACGCGTGCACTGCCGCGAGCGACCCGTCGGGCCGTTCGACGCCCGCGGTGCGGTCCCACTCGAGGTCGTCGGGGACGATCTCAGCCGTGGCCGCGTCGGGCTCGTACGCGAACGCGAGGTGGTCGACCGCGAGGAACTCGGTCCTGCGCTCGTGGGGCACGGCGACGGTGCGGTACCCCTGCGGGAGTGGGCTCATGGGGCCATGCTGTCCCTCGCCGGCGCGCCGACCAACGCATTTCCCGCCTGATCCGCCCGCGTCCGCGTGATCGTGCGAAGTTCTGGCCGCGATCGACGACCAGGACTTCGCACGATCGGGGGTCGTAGGAGTCAGGCCGGGTCGGGGACGTCGGGGAACCAGATCGCGCGCGCGAGCGCGACGCGCGTGCCGTCGGGGGTGAGCGGGGTGGCCTCGGCGCGGAGCTCGGCGAGCGCACGCTGCAGGTGCCGTGTGGGCGGCGCGCCCGACGCGTTGACGACGCGCCACCACGGGACGCCCGCACCTGCGCGGGCCATGACCTGACCGACCTGACGAGGACCGCCGCGCGGGTGCCCGCCTGCGGCGACGAACCGCTCCGCCACCACCTCGGCGACGGTCCCGTACGTCATGGCACGTCCGCTCGGGATGGTCTCGACGAGGTCGAGCACCGCCTCGAGGTATGCATCGTCCACGATGACGAGTCTGCCCGACCGCCGTGGGAGCGGGGGTGTGGCGGCGGTGTGCGCACCGACGCGGCGTTGGGTGCGCCGACCGCCGTGGGAGCGCGGGCGTGATCCCGGCCGCCCGAGCGTCGTCACGCGGCGCGCAGCACCTCGGCCACGGCGGGGAGCGAGCGCGGGTCACCCTGCACCAGGAGCGTCGTGATCGCGGTCGCGCGCCAGGCGGGGAGCTGGCCGCGCACGTCCTCGGCCGTCCCGACGAGCGCGATGTCCCGCACGAGCTCGAGCGGCACCGCGGCGGCCGCCCGGTCCTTGGCGCCCGCGAGGTAGTGCGCCTGGATCTCGTCGCACACGTCCGCGTAGCCGAGCCGGTCGAGTACGTTTCGGTGGAAGTTGGCGCCCTTGGCCCCCATGCCCCCGGCGTACAGCGCGACGAACGGGCGCACCTGGTCGGCGGCCGACTCGACGTCGGGTCCGAGCACGACCGGCACGGGCGCGACGACCTCGAACGTCGCGGGGTCGCGGTCGTCGGCCCGCGCGGCGAAGCCCTCTGCGAGCAGCGCGCGGTACTCGTCGTCCATGCGGGGGGAGTAGAACATCGGCAGCCAGCCGTCGGCGATCTCGGCGGCGAGCGCGACGTTGCGGGGACCCTCGGCCGCGAGGTGGATCGGCAGGTCGCGGCGTAGCGGGTGCACCGTGGGGCGCAGCGCCTTGCCGAGCCCGGCTCCCTCGTCGGGCGGCAGCGGGAGGCGGTAGAAGTCGCCCGACGCGGTCACGGGCGCCTCGCGTGCGAGGACCTGGCGCACGATCGCGACGTATTCGCGCGTGCGGGCGAGCGGCCGGGGGTACGGCTGCCCGTACCAGCCCTCGACGACCTGGGGCCCGGACGCGCCGAGGCCCAGCACGAAGCGTCCGCCGGACAGGTGGTCGAGCGTGAGCGCGGCCATCGCGGTGGCGGTGGGGGTCCGGGCGGAGAGCTGGGCGATCGCGGTGCCGAGCCGCACCGTCGTCGTGCGCGACCCCCACCAGGCGAGCGGCGTGAGCGCGTCCGAGCCGTACGCCTCCGAGGTCCAGACCGAGTCGAACCCCAGGCGCTCGGCGGAGAGGACGGTCTCGAGCGCAGCGGGCGGCGGTCCGGCGGACCAGTAGCCCAGCGAGTAGCCCAGTCGCACGTGTGGCCTCCTGACGTCGTCGTCGGTCGGCACAGGTTACCGATGGGTAGCGACAGCGGCCCGGACCTGCCCGCACGTCAGGCGCGGGCGCGGTCCGCGAGCGTGTTGAGCAGCCCCGCGGCGGTCGCGGCGTCGTCCACCGTCACGACGAGCGAGCGTCCTCCGGTCCGGTGCACCTCGACCGCCTCACCGCCGCGCACCACGACCCCGGTGCGCCCTCCGCTGCGGATGCGGTACCCCCAGCCGCCGAAGTCCGTGAGGGGGTGCACCTGCACGACGACGGCGCGCTCGACCTCGTCGAGCGGGACGCGCACCCTCGGCCAGCCGAGCAGCGGACGGGCCTCGAGCCCGCGCGCGTCGACCGTGACGCGCCAGACCAGGGCGGTCACGACAAGCGCGACGACGGGCACCATCAGCAGTGCCGCGAGGGCGACGCCCTCACGGGTCGCCAGGAACGAGCACAGCGCGACGCCGACGACCCCGGCCATGAGGACCGACGCCCCGCGGACGGAGCCGCTCCATGCGGCACGCTGCGAGGGCTCCAGGTCGACCCGCGGCGCGAGCGGGTCGACCGGTGCGTGCGTGGACGCGGCGACGACGCGCGGCACGAGGAAGGCCGCGCCGAACCCCAGGGCGAGGCCGGCGAGCGTGCCGACGAGGACGAGCCCGCCGACTCCGGGCGCGTCCCTCGCGTCGTCGAGCCCCCGCTGCACCGCGAGCGAGCCGACCGTCACCGTGCCGAGCAGCACCGCGAGACCCACCGACGTGCCGACTGCCGTGCGCCGCGTCCCGGTGTCCCGGCCCCAGAAGAACGCGACCGCCCAGCCCAGGGCCGCGAGCACCGCGCCGAGCAGGAGCGGGACGAGCGCGCCCGAGAGCGACTCGAACCCGTCCGGGCCGTGGCTGCCCCAGTGTGTCGCGACCGGGTCCGGCAGCTCGCCGCGCCAGGAGATCGCGACGACGGCGGCCGCCCCGAGCAGCACGAGCGGTACGACGAGCGCCAGCAGGGTCGTCGTCCACCGGGCGGACGTCGTCATGGCAGGCGGTGGGGCGGTCGGGTGGGCGGTCGGCTCGGTGGTCACGAGATCTCCTCGTCCGGTCGGTCGGGTCGGTCGGATGACGGGTTGCCCGTAGGCGGGTCGAAGGCCGACTGCACGAGGGCGACGACGGCCGGCGCCGAGACGCCCGAGCGCCGGGCTGCGTCGACGAGTGCGGCGACGGGACCGGCGAGCGCGTCGAGGTCACCGTGGGCCGCGACCACCGCGCCGCGCCCGCGGCGCAGGTCGACGAGGCCTTCGTCGCGCAGGTCCTGGTACGCGCGCAGCACGGTGTGCAGGTTGACGTCGAGCGCGAGGGCGAGCGAGCGGGCCGGCGGGAGTCGGCTCCCGGCCCGCAGGTCGCCGGTCGCGAGGCCGCGCCGCGCGCACGCGGCGATCTGCGCGAACAGCGGTTCGTCGCTCGTCGGGTCGATGGTCCAGAGCACGAACTGAGCCTAGTTGTTCGCAGACAACTAGAACAAGTGCCTAGATGTAGATCGCGGGGTCGTCGATCTCGACGTCGAACGGAGCGGCCGCGGGCCGCTTGCGGATCTGGGCGGGCACGCCGACCGCGACGGCCCCGGCCGGGACGTCGTGGATCACGACCGCGTTCGCGCCGACCTGCGCGCCGTCGCCGATCCACACGGGGCCGAGCACCTTCGCACCGGCACCGATGACGACGTTGTCGCCGAGCGTGGGGTGGCGCTTGCCGTGCCGCATGGAACGGCCGCCGAGCGTCGACCCGTGGAAGAGCACCACGTCGTCCCCGACCTCGGCGGTCTCGCCGATCACGACCCCCATGCCGTGGTCGATGAACAGGCGCCGACCGAGCCGCGCGCCGGGGTGGATCTCGATGCCCGTGAGCCACCGGACGAGCTGCGAGAGCAGGCGTGCGGGCAGGCGCAGCCCCGGCTCCTGCCACATCGCGTGCGCCACGCGGTACGTCCACACGGCGTGCACGCCCGGGTAGGCGAGCGCGACCTCGAGCCGTGAGCGGGCCGCGGGGTCGCGGTGCCGTGCGGCGTCGAGGTCCTCGCGGAACGTGGCGACGAAGTGCTGCAGCGGAGGCATGGGTCCCTGGCTCTCGGGAGCGCCCGCAGGGGGCTGACGGGTGCGCGGCCGGGCCGCGCGGGACGCCGCGTCCCGGCCACCGTGCGGCGACCGGGACGCGGCGGGTGCTCAGTCGAGCAGGTCGGAGTACAGCACCGACGACAGGTAGCGCTCACCGAACGACGGGATGATCGCGACGATCAGCTTGCCCGCGTTCTCGGGACGCTCGGCGAGCTGCTTCGCGGCCGCGAGCGCGGCACCCGACGAGATGCCGACGAGCAGGCCCTCCTCGGCCGCGGCCCGGCGCGCGAACGCGACGGCCGTGTCGCCGTCGATGTCGATGACCTCGTCGTAGACGTTCGTGTCGAGGATCTCGGGCACGAAGTTCGCGCCGAGGCCCTGGATCTTGTGCGGGCCGGGCTGGCCGCCGTTGAGGATCGGCGACTCGGCGGGCTCGACCGCGACGATCTTCACGTCGGGGTTGCGCTCCTTGAGGACCTGACCGACGCCCGTGATGGTGCCGCCCGTGCCGATGCCCGCGACGAGGATGTCGATCTTGCCGTCGGTGTCGGCCCAGATCTCCTCGGCCGTCGTCTTGCGGTGGATCGCGGGGTTGGCCTCGTTGGCGAACTGCCGCGCGAGGATCGCGCCCGGACGCTCGGCGGCGATCTCGTTCGCGCGGTTGACCGCACCCTTCATGCCCTCGGCCGCCGGAGTGAGGATGAGCTCCGCACCGAACGCGCGCAGCAGCGCGCGGCGCTCCTTCGACGCCGACTCGGGCATCGTGAGGACCACCTTGTAGCCGCGTGCGGCACCGACGAACGCGAGTGCGATGCCCGTGTTGCCCGAGGTCGCCTCGACGATCGTGCCGCCTGCGGGCAGCTCGCCCGACGCCTCGGCCGCGTCGATGATCGCGACGCCGATGCGGTCCTTGACCGAGCTGGCGGGGTTGTAGAACTCGAGCTTGCCGACGACCGTGGCGGGGGCGCCGTCGGTGATCTTGTTGATGCGGACGAGCGGGGTGTTACCGATCAGCGCGGTGGCGTCGTCGTAGATGCGGGCCATGGTTCCTCTTCGGTCGAGCCGCCGGTGGCGGCGCTAACAGGGGAGCTAACTACGGGTGCTGCGGTGCGGAGGGACGATCGTGCTCCGCGGGGCCTCGTGCGCGGGACGACGAGGCCGTGCGGACGGGCCGCCGGGGCGAGCGCTGGCGCGTGGTGCTCCGACGGGCGGTCGGAGGGGAGGTCGCGCGCGGGAGCCAGCGCTCTACCTACAGCGACAACAGGGCGCGCCGAAGGCACGCACGAAGGAGGCGGGGGCGGGGATCCGCTCGCTCATCGCTCTCCTCCAAGGTCGCGACCAGAGGGTCGCAGTCGCGGGTGACGCTAGCGGCAACGCCGCTGCGCGCGCAAAGGTTCCCGGTGGTTGGGACGGTGGGCGCGGTCGTCGGGCGCTCACGCGGGCCGTCCGACGACGAGGCGTGCGTGCTCCTTCGCCTCGGCGTAGCTCTCCGCGACGCCCACGGACAGCGGGAAGTCCACGGGGAAGTCGCCGAACAGGAGTCGACCGGCGGCGCTCGCCGCGCCCGCGACCTGGACCGCGACCTCGTCGGCCCACGCGGCGGGACAGTGCACGACGAGCTCGTCGTGCAGGAAGTACACGAGGTGCGGCCGCCCGACGAACGGCGGCGCGACCAGCCCCGGCGACGCGGCGTCCGCACCCATGGCCCACAGCCGACGCCGCAGGTCCGCGATCCAGCACAGCGCCCACTCCGCCGCGGTGCCCTGCACGACGAAGTTGCGCGTGAACCGCCCCCAGGCGCGCGTCTGCGACCGTGCCCTCGACTGCGCACGGTCGCTCGCGTCGAGGTCGAGCGCATCGCCCTGCACCCGCGACCACGCGGCGTCGGGCCGCGGCGAGCTGCGGCCGAGCAGCGTCGAGACGACCTCGCCGCGCTCGCCGGCGCGCGCGGCGTCCTCGACGAGCCCGACCGCGGCGGGGTACGCCTGCAGCAGCCGGGGGAGGACCGCGGCGCTCGCCCCCGTCGTCCCGCCGTACAGCGCGCCGAGCATGCCGACCTTGGCGAGCGCGCGTTCGGCGACCACGCCCGACTCGACGATGCCGCCGTACAGGTCACGGCCCGCCCCTGCCTCGGCCATGCGCTCGTCGCGCGCGAGCCCCGCGAGCACGCGCGGTTCGAGCTGTGCGGCGTCCGCGACGACGAGCCGCCACCCCGGGTCCGCGCGCACGGCTGAGCGCAGCTGTCGGGGGATCTGCAGCGCGCCGCCGCCGCTCGACCCCCAGCGTCCCGTGACGACGCCGCCGACGACGTACTCGGGCCGGAACCGGCCGTCCGGCACCCACTGGTCGAGCCATGCCCAGCCGTTCGCGCTGTGCAGGCGGGACAGCTTCTTGTAGGCGAGCAGCGGGGCGATCGCGGGGTGGTCGACGCCCTCGAGCTCCCACTGCCGCGTCGAGGACACCGCGAGACCGACGCGCCGCAGCGCACGCAGCACGTCGGGCAGCGAGTCGGGGTTGAGCGTCGGCGCGTCGAGGGCCGCGCGGACCTCGGCCGCGAGCCGCGCCATCGTGGCCGGTCGCTCACCGCGGGACGGTCGGTCGCCGAGCCGGCTGCGCAGCACCTCGTCGTGCACCGCGACGTCCCACGGCAGACCCGCGTGGTGCATCTCGGCGGCCGCGAGCGCACCCGCGGACTCGCCGACGAGCAGCAGGCGCAGCCGACCCGGCGCGCTGCTGCCGGTCACCGCGGCGTCCTGCGCTGCGAGCTCGGCGAGGCACTCGTCCTCGTCGGGCGAGCCCGCGGCCGGGTGCGGGGCGAGCCCGCGGTGCCCGGCCGACGCGGGGTCGTCGTCCACGGCGTCGAACAGTGTCGCCGCGGGGGTGTCCGGCGCGGCTGGGGCCGTCGGCTCGGTCGCGGTGTCGAACGGGCCGGGCGGCGCTGCCGCGAGCGTGGCCGACGCCGTCGCCGACGACGCGCGCAGGATCCGGTGCGTGAGGCGCAGGTCCAGGCAGCGCTCGACCCGCACGCCGTCCGTGAGGAGGCGGGGGTACCACGCGGCCGTGTCCGCCCAGGCCCAGCGCGGGGCGCGCTCGGGACCGAGCACGGCGTCGCTCGTGGGGGCCGCGCGCACCGCGACGACGGGTCCGGCGGGCTCGTCGGACGACGACGTCCGCCGCGTGGCGGACGGGCGGGCGACGACGACGATCACGGGTCGAGCCTGCCGCACACCGCCCACACACCCCGGCCGGGCGCACCGCGCACGGCGAGCCGGTCCGGCAGCGGGTCGACGGTCCCGCTCAGGCGGGCATGCCGAGCGTGTCGAGCCACGCCTCGGCGAGCAGACCGTTGCCCGCCGTGGTCAGGTGCACGCCGTCGGTCGTCCAGTGCGCGGCCCCCGCGGCCTCGGCGGCCTCGGTGAACAGGCCGTCGGCGGCGACGAGCCGGGCGCCGAACTCGGTCGCGAGGCTTCGGACCACCTCGATCCGCGGGTCGAGGTCCTCGCGCCACGCCTCCTGGTCCGGCGTGACGGGCAGCAGGAACGGCTCGACGAGCACGAACCGCGCATCGAGGCGCTCGCGGGCCGTGACGAGCAGGTGGCGGTAGTGCTCGGCGTACTCGTCGGTGCTGGTCGGCCGTCCCGAGTCGTACCGCCGCCAGGTGTCGTTGATCCCGACGAGGATCGAGACGACCGTCGGCGCGAGCGCGAGCGCGTCGACCTCCCAGCGCTCGCGGACCATCGCTGCCGTGTCGCCGCCCACGCCGCGGTTGACGAACTCGAGCGCGAGGTCCGGCCGCCGCGCGCCGGCGAGCGCCGCCGCGATCCCCGCGTACCCGTGCCCGAGGCTCGTCGGGTCGGTGCGGTCGCGACCCCAGTCGGTCAGGGAGTCGCCCTGGAAGAGGACGCGGTCGCCGTGGCGCAGGAACGTGGTGGTCACGGCGCCCATCCCACCACAGCCGACCGTGCGCTCGTCGGGTGCGGCGCGCGCGTCCCCTAGGCTGTGCGAGCGCGGGCGTGCCCGCAGCGGGGTGTGGCGCAGGTTGGTAGCGCGTCCGCTTTGGGAGCGGAAGGTCGCCGGTTCGAATCCGACCACCCCGACGGTGGTGTCACGAGATCTCCGGTGGACATATTGCTTCGCAAAAGCGAAGGTGTAGGTCATGGATCTGGTGGAGACCCGGCGTGCTGCGGAGCAGCTCGGTGTCACGTCGCGTCGAGTGCAGCAGCTGGTTGCAGACGGTTCCTTGGTCCAGCCTGCGCGGGGGCTCATCGATCCGACGAGCCTGGCCCGCTACCGCGCACCGGGTGACGTTCGACGCACCCGCGGATGGCAGGCGCCGACTGCGTGGGCAGCGATAGCGCTCCTGGAGGGGTGCGCCGCTCCGTGGATCGGTGAGCGTCAGATCGCGCGACTGCGAGCGCGGTTGAGGACCGTCGACGGAGCGACCTTCGTCATGCTTGCGCGCCATCGTGCTGTCGAGCGCGTCTACCGCGCGCACCCCAGCGCGCGGGGTCGGCTCGCGGCCTCGCTCCTGACACTTGCCGACGCTGAGGCGCGGCTCGGACTGGCGGGAGCGGATCAGGTCTCGGGGTATCTCGCGACGATCGACCTGGTGGCGACCGTCGAGCGGTTCGCGCTGAAGGAGGATCCAACGGGCGACGTCGTCCTGCGGGTGGTCGACTTCGACTGGCAGACCGTCCGGAGCGTGGTGGCGGGCAGCATGGTCGTCGCGGCGCTCGACCTTGCGGGATCCGCTGATGTGCGTGAACGGCGCATGGGTATCGGGGAGCTGGGCCGGGTCCTGGAGGGGATCCGGTGAGTCGCCAGCACATCGAGGTGCCCGCGCCCGCGCACGGGTGGCTGCCGCCGTGGCCGAACGTCGCCGAGGTCGCCTCGGTGCTGACGCATGACCTGTGGACGCTTGTCGGTGGGCTCATGACGCAGGTACATGCCGTCTCGGCAGGTGTGCCCCCACCGCGGGTCACGAGCGACGTCGACATGGTCCTGCACACCGAGACGACGCCGGGGGTCGCGAACGTCGTGGCACGTTCGCTCGAGGGTCTCGGCTACGAGTTCGCGGCCTCGATCGATCCACGCGAGCTGTCGGGACATCGATTCACGCGTCCCGGGCGTGACGGCGTGTCCGTCGACGTCGTCGACGTCATGGCGGCTGATCATGTCGCACCTCGTGCTCGCCAGAGGCTCAGAGGCAGGGACATGGTGGCGATCGAGGGCGGCACCCAAGCGCTGCTGAGGACGATGACTGCGTCGCTGGACATCGAGCCGGGGAAGGCGACGACGATCTCGGTCCCGTCCGTGTTCGGTGCGCTCGTTCTCAAGGCTGCGGCCCATATCGCTGACACGCGGGACCGACAGCGCCATCTGGTCGACGCTGTCGTGCTTCTCGCGGCCCTTGAAGATCCCTTCGATGCGCGTGCGGGTTTCGCAGGATCGGACGGCAGACGCCTCCGAGCGCTGTCCGACGCACTCGATCGAGCTCCGAGCTCATGGGACGTCCTGCCTGAGCCGTACCGGACTCACGCGCAGCTCGCGTTGCGCATCCTGCTCACGTCGCCATGACGCTCAGGAGCGGCGAGATGCCGCGTGCTGCTGATGTCGAGTCGGCAACCCGAGAGGCGCAGCGGGTGATCGTTCCCGGCGAGATGTCGTGGGCTCAGGGCTCGGTGGGTCAGCGGTGGGTGTTCGTGAGGTAGCGGTGGATCGTCGGGGCCGCCTCGGCGACGAGCTCGTCGAGCGTCGGCTCGGTCATCGTGGGCAGGCCGATGACGTGGCGTGCGAGCGCGATGCCGAACAGGTGTGAGGCGGCCAGCCCGAAGCTGCGCCGCGAGACGACCTCGCGGAACGCGGGGGAGCGTCCGGGCAGGATCTCGCGCAGCAGCTGCGCTGCCTGCGGTGACGTCACGGCCGAGCGCAGGAGCGCGAGCAGGATCGGTCGGGACTGCGGCTCCTCCCAGAGCGTGAGGAACGCGCGGGTCACGTTCTCCCCGACCCGCTCGGGGTCGCCGGTCAGTGCGGCCTGCACGAGCTCGGGGATCCCGGTCCCGTCGGCGACGACGGTCGCGAACAGCGTGGGCTTGTCCCCGAAGAAGTGTCGGATGAGCGCGGGGTCGACGCCGGCCTGCGCGGCGATCGCGCGCACCGACGTGCCGTCGTAGCCGCGTTCGCCGAACAGGTGCAGCGCCGCGTCGAGGATCGCGTCACGGGTCCCGCTGTCACCCGCCCGGCGTCCCGTCGGTCGCTTGCGCGTCGTCGTGGCCATGGCCGCGAGTGTAGTTCCTCAGTTGCAGAGTTCCCCACCTGTGGAGTTTGATGGCGCTGCGGTCAGCAGACCGCGCACGACGAGAGCCCGGGAGTGGCGATGAGCGCCGACGAAGTGATCGACGTCGCGGGACTGACCAAGTCCTTCGGCAGGTTCCAGGCGCTGCGCGGGCTCGACCTGCACGTCGCGCGCGGCGAGGTGCACGGGTTCCTCGGCCCCAACGGGGCGGGCAAGTCCACGACGATCCGCGTCCTGCTCGGGCTGCTGCGCGCCGACGCCGGGACCGTCCACGTGCTCGGCCAGGACCCGTGGCGCGACGTCGTCGACCTGCACCGGCGCATCGCCTACGTCCCCGGTGACGTGTCGCTGTGGCCCGGCATGACCGGTGGCGAGGCGATCGACCTGCTCGGGGCGCTGCGCGGCGGTGTCGACGAGGCCCGGCGCGCCGAGCTCGTCGAACGCTTCGAGCTCGACCCGACCAAGCGCGGGCGGCAGTACTCCAAGGGCAACCGGCAGAAGGTCGCGATCGTCGCCGCGCTCGCGTCCGACGTCGAGCTGCTCATCCTCGACGAGCCGACCTCCGGGCTCGACCCGCTCATGGAGAACGTCTTCCAGGAGGTCGTGGGCGAGGCGAAGGACCGCGGGGCGACCGTCCTGCTGTCCAGCCACATCCTCGCGGAGGCCGAGACGCTCGCCGACCGGCTGAGCATCATCCGCGACGGGCGCATCGTGCGCACCGGCACGCTCGCCGACCTGCGCGGTGCCGCGCACACCACCATCCACGCGATCCTCGAGCGCGTGCCCGACGATCGTGCCCTCGCGGCGCTGCACGACGCGCACCTCGACGGCGAGCGGCTCACCGCTGCGGTCGACTCGACGCGCATCGGCGAGGCGATGGACGCGCTCGCGCCGTACGGCTTCCGGTCCCTGACCGTCGAGCCGCCGTCGCTCGAGAGCCTGTTCCTGCGCCTCTACGGCGACGAGGCGGCCGACGAGCACGCCGACGGCTCGTCGGCCGGACCGACGTCCGGAGCGGAGCGATGACCGCCGCCGCACCCGCCGTCCGGCCCCCGACGCGGACCCCGGGCGCACGCTCGTCGGCGGTCGTCGGGACCCGGTCCCTGCTGCGCGCGTCGCTGCGGCAGGACGGCCGCCTGCTGGCGCCGTGGGCCGTGATCGTCACGGCGCTGTCGGTCTCGTCCGTCATCGTCTACCCGTTCGTGTTCCCCGACGAGCAGGCGCGGGCCGGCCTCGCGGCCGCCGTCGGCGCGAACCCCGCGATCGGGCTGATCTTCGGTCCCGCGCACGACCTGAGCACCGCCGACGGGTTCAACGCGTGGCGCTGCCTCGCGATCGGCGGGTTCCTCGCCGCGCTCGGCGCGATCTTCGCCGTCACGCGCGCCACGCGCGCCCAGGAGGACTCCGGTCAGGCCGAGCTGCTCGCGTCCGGCGTCATGGGTCGCAGCACCCGGCTGCTCACGGGCGTCGCGATGGCGCTCGTCGGGTCGGTGCTCGTCGGCGTCCTCGCCGGGGTCGTGACGGTGCTGTGCGGGGGAGGCGCGACCGCGTCGTTCCTGCTCGCCGCGACGTTCACCGCGACGGGCTGGATGTTCGCCGGGGTCGCGGCCGTCACCGCCCAGGTCGGGTCCGATGCCCGGACCGCGAGCTCGATGGCCGTCGGGGTGCTCGGCGTGCTGTTCGGGCTCGTCGGGTTCTGCTACTCGCTCGACGCGCCGCGCTGGACCATCTGGGCCAACCCGCTCGGCTGGATGCACGAGACACAGCCCGCCTCCGGCGACCGCTGGGCGCCCCTGGCGCTCGCCGTCGTGCTGACCGCCGCGCTCGTCGCCGTCGCCTTCCGGCTGCAGTCCCGTCGCGACTTCGGGCAGGGCACCGTCGCGCCGCGGCCCGGCCCCGCGCGCGGGACCACGCGCAGCACGTGGCGGCTCGCGCTGCGCGTCAACCGCGGGCCGTTCGTGACGTGGACCGTCGCGTTCGTCGCCCTCGGGTTCGTGTTCGGGTACTTCGCGACGTCCGTGACCGACATCTTCGGCTCGGACCCCGGGATCGCGGACGCGCTCGCGGGCGGTGCGACGACCCCGCGGGACCTCGCGTCCGGCTTCCTCGTGATGATCCTCAGCCTCGCCGGCATCCTCGCGTCCGTCTCGGGCGTGCAGGTCATGCTCAAGGTCCGCGCCGAAGAGCTCGAGGACCGCGTCGAGCCCGTGCTCGCCGGTGCGGTCGCGCGGCCGCGGTACTGGGCGAGCAACGTCGTCGTCGCACTGGCGTTCCCGACGATCTTCCTGACGCTCGCCGGGACGCTCGTCGCCGTGCTCGTCGCGGGGGCCGACCTCGGGCTGGGCTTCGGTGACGCGTTCACGCAGTCGCTCGCGACGATCCCCGCGGCCTGGACGGTGGTCGCGGTCTCCGTCGCGGTCGTCGGCGCCCGACCCGTCGTCAGCATCGCCGCCTGGGCCGGGGTCCTCGTGTCCTTCGTGCTGACCCTGCTCGGCCCGACGTTCGGGCTCGACGACTGGGTGCTCGGCATCAGCCCGTTCTGGCACCTGCCGCACGTCGCCGCCACCAGCCCCGACTGGACCGGGCTCGGCTGGATCACGCTCGTGACCCTGGGCCTCCTGCTCGTCGGCTTCGCGGGCTTCCGCCGCCGCGACCTGGACCGCTGACTCGTGCCGTCGCACGCGGCGGGCGGACGGTGGCTACCCTGGCGCCGTCCGCCCGCCGGGACGCACGAGGGGGATCGATGACGATCGTTCGAGCCGAACCGGGCTCGCGCCACCCCCGGTGCACGTGCGGCTCCACCGGTGCCGGCCCGTGCTGACCGACCTGCTGCGGGACGCGGCCGACTCCGCGCCGCCGATCCCACCGCCCCCGGTGTGGTCACCCGAGTGGTGGTCGACCTTCACGACGTCGAGCGCGTTCGCGGGTCTCATGGCGGTGCTCGCCGCGGCCCTCGCGCTCTGGGGCGTCAACCGCAGGATCACCGCCGAGCAGCGGATCGCACGCAAGCAGCGACGGGCATCGGCGCGCGCCGCCCAGCTCGTGCGGAACGCGGCCGTCGAGGACCGCGACTTCGCCTCGTGGTGGGAGCAGTACCGCCACCTCGAGTCGCAGCTCGACTCGATGGACCCTCGCGACGCCCTCGTCGTCCTGGACGCCTTGGGCACCACCGCGCCCCACCCTGTCGCGGTCGCGCTGGTCGCCGTAGCATCGAGGCAGTACGCGCCCGACGACTGCGAGGAGGCGACCGATGACTGACGACGTCAAGCCCCCGGCGAGCGGACGCGCGCCGCGGCCGCTGACGGCGCTCGAGCGGAAGGCGTTCCGGGAGCTGCGGGCCAAGCTCGCTCCGGGCGGCCTGTACGCGGTCAAGGCACAGAAGCGCGTCGAGGACCGTGAGGCGCGCTCCGCGGCGATCATCAAGATCATCGACGGCAAGGACTGAACCGGCTCAGGTGCGGTCCGCCCAGGCGGCGACGTCGCCGTTCGTGAGCGCGACGGCGAGGAGGTCGGGGAAGCGGTCCGGGGTGCACGCGAACGCCGGGATGCCCAGGCTCGCGAGGGCCGCGGCGTTGTCGTGGTCGTACACCGGCGCGCCTGAGTCGGACAGCGCGAGCAGCGCCACGACCTGGACGCCCGACGCCGTGAGCTCGGCGGTGCGGCGCAGCATCTCGTCCTTGATGCCGCCCTCGATGAGGTCGCTCACGAGCACGAGCAGCGTGTCCGCGGGACGACGCACGAGGGACTGGCAGTACGCGATCGCGCGGTTGATGTCCGTGCCGCCGCCGAGCTGCGTCGCGAAGAGGACGTCGACCGGGTCGTGCAGGCGGTCCGTGAGGTCGACGACGTTCGTGTCGAACACGACGAGCGACGTGCGCAGCGCCGGGAGCGACGCCAGGACCGCGCCGAACACCGACGCGTAGACGACCGACTCGGCCATCGAGCCGGACTGGTCGATCGCGACGATCACGTCCCGTGCGACGACCGTGCTGTGCCGTCCGGCGCCGACGAGCCGGTGCGGGACGACCGTGCGGTGCTCGGGCAGGTAGTGGCGCAGGTTGGCGCGGATCGTCGCGTCCCAGTCGACGTCCGCGAGCCGCGGGCGGTGCGTGCGACGGCGACGGATCGCCCCGTTCACGGCCGACCGCGTCGCGGTCGCGATGCGACGCTCGATGTCCGTGACGACGGTCTGGACCACGCGACGCGCGGTGTCCTTGGACTGCTCCGGGACGGTCCGGTTGAGCGCAACGAGCGTCGCGACGAGCGACACGTCCGGCTGGACCGACGCGAGCAGCTCGGGCTCGAACAGCAGGCGGCGCAGCCCGAGGCGGTCGATCGCGTCGCGCTGCATGACCTCCACCACGCTCGTCGGGAAGTAGGTGCGGATGTCGCCGAGCCAGCGCGCGACGCGGGGTGCCGAACCACCGAGCCCCGCCGTCCGCGGGCCAGCGCTGCGCGGGCCGTCCTGCGGGACGTCGTAGAGGGCTGCGAGCGCCGCGTCCATGGCCTGCCCGGCCGTGCCGAGTCCCGCGTCGAGGCCGCCGGCGTCGCCGAGCAGGAGCCGCCACCGGCGGTCGCGGGCCGCGGGGTCGACGCGGGCCGGGGCGTCCGCGTCGCCGGGGGTGGCGGTGGGACGCGCGTCGGGCTGCGGGCTCGACGGCGACGCGTCCGAGGAGGCCGGGCTGATCGTCGGGTCGGTCATCGGGTCGCTCCGAGCAGGACGGCGAGAGTGTGCAGGGGACCGGCCGCGAGCTCGAGGTCGAGGTCCTCGTCCGCACCCGGGGCAGGTGAGCCGTGGCGCGCGACACCGCTCGCGGCAAGACGCGTGACGGCGTCCCCGAGGTTGCGGCGCTCGCCGACCGGGAGGGCGCCGAACGTGCGCCGCAGCAGGGGCAGGACGTCGGTGAACGCCTGCTCGGGCAACGTCGCGACCCACGTGTCGAGCACCGAGAGCAGGGCCTGGTCGTGCACCAGCAGCAGGCCGCCGCCCGCGAGGAACCCGTCGACCCACGCTGCCTGGTGCCGGGCCGGCGTGCCGTAGGACAGCGCGCGCGACAGGCGGGCACCGGCGTCCGCCGGGTCGATCGTGTGCGAGTCGAGCAGCAGCCGCGTCGCGCGGCCCGTCAGCGCGCCGGCGATGTCGGCGCGGTCCGCCAGCGCACGCAGCGCATGCAGCCACAGCTCCGTGCCGTCGGGGTCGTCCCGCAGCCGGACCGCCGCGTGCACGTCGTCGACGAGGTGCTGGAGCGCGGCCGCGGCGTCGTCGTCGAGCCCGGTGACGGCCGCCGGCAGGCCTGCGGTGATGCGCACGAGCAGCCCGTCGGCGACGCGCGCGAGCGCGTCGGTCGACGTGCCGCGCACGTCGCTGTAGCGGTGAGCGCGCACGAGCGCGGGCAGCGCGCCCATGAGACGGTCGACGTCGCCGTCGCGCGCCGCGCGCACGTCGATCGCGGCGAGCAGCGTGTGCACGGCATCGGGCAGGTCCGCGAGCAGCGCGCGCTCCAGCGTGCCGGTCAGCGCGGGCAGCGGTGCCTCAGCCGCATCGTGCGCGACCTTCGCGGTCGCCGCGCCGACGACCGTCGTACCCCACAGCGCGGCCTCGACGACCGCGACCGCGAGCTCGGGCTGCCAGCGCAGCGACCACGCCTCGCGGAACGTGCCCGTCGACCGGCTGCGCGAACGGTCCGGTTCGGCCCAGCCGATGCCCAGCAGCCCGAGGCGGTGCAGGAGCCGCGACCGTGCGAGGTCCGTGTCCTTGCGCAGGTCGAGGTCGAGCGCCCGCGGCGCGGCGTCGAGCGCGAGCCGCAACCGACGTGCGGTCGCCCGCAGGTCCGTGTCGAGCGGGACGGTCGGCACCTCGTCGCTCGTCGTGCCGAGCCGTTCGCCCACGACGAGCTGCGCGGTCACGTACGCGAGCAGGTCGTCGTCGCCGTCGCACAGGACCGCGCGCGTGGCCTCGCTGACCTCCGCGAGGCCCGGCACGTGCCGTCCGCGCACCGTCGCGAGCGCTTCCGCGAGGCGGACCGCCTCGATCACGTGCGCCGACGAGACGGGCAGGTCGCGTGCACGCAGCGCGGCGCCCACCTGGACGAGCCAGCTCGTCGTGACGTCGGCGGTCGTCGTGAACAGGTGCTCGTACCAGCCCGGTGACGTGACCCCCGCGCCGTAGCCCGAGGCGCGCGCGAGGCGTGACGACGTCCACGGCACCCACGTCAGCGACGTCTTGGCGCGCGGCAGGCCGGTGAGGAGGCGGGCGTCGGCGTTCGCCGGGCCGAGCCTGCCCGCGAGCGCGGGGGCGTGCCACGCGCCGCACACGACCGCGACCGTGCGGTGCCCGGCCTTGAGCGCCGCGCGCACCTGCTGGCGCATGTGGGCCTCGCGTCGGGCCTCGTGCTCGTCGTGCTGGTCCGGGTGCGCTGCGCGCAGCTCGGCCATCGCCTCGGTGATGACGTCGAACGGCGTGGGCCGCTCGAGGCGGGACTCGACGACGTCGTCCCACCAGCGTTCCGGGTCGTCGTAGCCCGCGGCTGCCGCGAGCGCGCCGATCGGATCGGTACGGACCGGGAGCTCGGGGAGCTCGGGAAGGTCGGGCAGTGCGGTGTCGGTGGGATCTGGGTCCGCGGTCGGCACGGTCGCGGGATCAGCCGCGGGCTCGTCGTCCGGTACGGGGTCGTCCTGCGCGGCGTCGGCGCGTGGTCCGGCGAGCGTCACCGACGCGGGCAGGTCGATGAACCGCGCGGGGACGCCGTGCTCGTTCGCCCACGTCAGCGCGGTCCACTCGGGGGAGAACGACGCGAACGGCCAGAACGCGGCGGTCGCGGGGGAGTCCGTGAGCGACGCGAGGAGCGCCACCGGTGGCGTCAGCGTCCCGGGCCGGACCAGCCCGACGAGCGCGTCGGCGTCGGCGGGTCCTTCGACGAGCACGATGTCGGGCTGCAGCTCGTCGAGCGCACGCGCGACCGCGCGCGCCGACCCCGGGCCGTGGTGCCGCACGCCCATGACGTGGACGCCCGCCCGGTCGGCGATCGCGGGCAGCCCGTCGCGCTCGGACGGCCGCGGACCCGGTGGTGCGCTCTCGGGTGGTGCCGTGGCGGGCTCGGTCACGCGGTGACCTCGCGGCACGCGCGGTAGAAGTCCGCCCAGTCGCGGCGTTCCCGCACGACGGCCTCGAGGTACTCCGTCCACACGACCGTGTCGGCGGTCGGGTCCTTGATCACGGCCCCGACGATCCCGGCCGCGACGTCCGACGGCCGCAGGACTCCGTCGCCGAAGTGCGCCGCGAGCGCCAGCCCGTTCGTCACGACCGAGATCGCCTCCGCGGTCGACAGCGTGCCGGACGGGCTCTTGACGGCGGTGCGCCCGTCGACGGTCTGGCCGGAACGCAGCTCGCGGAAGACCGTGACGACGCGGCGGATCTCCTCGGCCGCCGCCGGGACGGGCGGCAGCTCGAGCGCACGACCGAGCTGCTCCACGCGGCGTGCGACGATCGCGATCTCCTCGTCCGCGCTCCCCGGCAGCGGCAGCACGACCGTGTTGAACCGGCGACGCAGCGCCGACGACAGCTCGTTGACGCCGCGGTCGCGGTCGTTGGCGGTCGCGATGACGTTGAACCCCTTGGCGGCCTGCACCTCGGTGCCGAGCTCGGGCACCGGCAGCGACTTCTCCGACAGGATCGTGATGAGCGCGTCCTGCACGTCGGACGGGATGCGCGTCAGCTCCTCGATGCGTGCGATCGACGCCTCGCGCATCGCGACCATCACGGGCGAGGCGACGAGCGCGGCGTCGCTCGGTCCCTCCGCGAGCAGCCGCGCGTAGTTCCAGCCGTAGCGGATCGCGTCCTCGGACGTGCCCGACGTGCCCTGCACGACGAGGGTCGAGCGACCGCTCACCGCCGCGGCGAGGTGCTCGCTGACCCACGTCTTCGCGGTGCCCGGCACCCCGAGCAGCAGCAGCGCGCGGTCCGTCGCGAGCGTCGCGACGGCGACCTCGACGATCCGGCGCGGGCCGACGTACTTGGGGCTGACGACCGTGCCGTCGGGCAGCGTGCCGCCCAACAGGTACGTCACGACGGCCCACGGCGAGAGCCGCCACGCGGGCGGTCGTGGGCGGTCGTCGGCGCGGGACAGCGCGGCGAGCTCGTCGGCGAACGCCTGCTCGGCGTGGGGTCGCAGCAGGGTGGTCGAGTCGGTCACGAGAGCTCCTGACGGATCTGGTGGCGGAGGTGGACGAGATCAGCGGCCCGCAGGAGCGCGGTGGCCACCGGGGACTGGTTCGTGCGGGTCGCGGCGTCGCGCAGGCGCTGCGCGGTCGTCGGACCGGGTGGGACGGCGAGCGCCAGGCGGGTTGCGAGGTCGTTCGCCCACGTCCCGGGCATCGCCGCGGCCGGGCCGGTCAGCGCGCCGACGACGACGTCGACGAGTGTCGACGGCCACGGTGCGGGGATCGCGGTCACGAGGCTCGTGGCGGCGCGGACGCTCACCGGGTCGTCGGCCCGCAGCCCCGCGAGGGCGGCCGTCGCGTGGCGGACCTGGTCGGCGGCCGACACGAGCGGGACGAGGTGGACGCGGTCGAGGAGCGGGTCCTGGCCGTCGGGGGAGTCCAGCAGGGCCGCGGCCCACGCCTCGTCGCGCTGCGCGATCGCCGCGTGCCGCCAGCCGGTCACGAGCGCCTCGGCCTGCGCGTCGCGAGCGAGCCGCACGAGCGCGGCGGGCTCGCGTCCCAGGTGGGTCCGCCACGCGTCGAGCGGCGTCACCGCGACCAGGTGCTGCAGCAGGTGGGCGCCGGCGCCCGCGCCCCGGGGAGGGGGTGGGAACGGGTCGTCGTCGCGGGGTTCGGGGAACGCCACGACGAGCCGTTCCCGCAGGAGCCGCCGCTCGACCGTGACGGCGTCGAGCGCCCGCCGGACCGTGCCGCGCGCGAACGTCGACGACGGGAGGCGGTGCAGCGCGTGGGCCGCGTCGAGCCGCACCGACGCCGCGCGGTCGGTCAGCGCGGACGTGAGCAGGGGCTCGTCCTCGGGGGTGGCGGACTCGGCGACGACGCCGAGGAAGGCGGAGCGCTCGTCGGCCTTGAGCGTCGCCCAGCCCGCCTCGAGGAGCGTGCGCGCCGCCTGCGGATCCCCGGCGCGCACCGCGCGCCACCACCGGGTGCGCTCGCGCAGGTCGCCGTGCAGCCACACCGGATCCGCATCGAGGTCGCCCGCCGGGTCGACCTGCGGCGGTGCGTGGTGGGCGACGAGCGTGCGCCACCCGGTGCGGTGCGCCGCGAGCCAGCGACCGCGCGCACCGAGCACGGCCACGACAGCACCGACGAGCCGGGGATCGCGTGCCGCCGCCGCGTGCGTCAGCGCCGTCTCGAGCAGGCGCGGCGGCAGGTCGAGCCCACGCTCGTCGAGCGCGGTCAACCACTCCAGCAGCAGCTCGGGTGCGACGGGATCGGTGTTCCGCAGGAGGTGCGCACCGCGCGCCGCGACGACGCTCCCAGCGACGGGCCGGTCAGGAGCGGGCGCGAGCCCGGGCAGCGCTGGGTCTCCGGCCGGGCCCACCGGTGGGGTCGCGCGGTGCGCGACCGCGAGGGCGGCGGCCGCGTCCAGGAGGGTCGTCGTGGCGTCGCGCCCCGGTGCCGCCTTCTCGATCGCCGCGACGAACGCGGCCGCGACACCCGTGAACCCGCCGGGGTCGAGGTGCCCGCGGCTCGTTCCCAGCAGCGCGGTCGTCGTGAGGTCGTCGCGTGTGCTCACAGCGCCACCAGCTCCCGCTCGAACCACACGGCCCGCGGCGCCACCCCGCGCGGGGTCCAGTCGACCGCCAGGAGCACGGGCTGCCCACCCGAGACGGCGAGCGCGGTCCACGGCTCGGCGCCGGGCACGACCGGCACGCGGCCCGACTCGTCCTGCACCCACGCCCCGGTGTGCTCGTCGATGCCCACGTGCACCGGCCCCAGCGTGAGCGGGACGCTCGTCGCCCACGGATCGTCGGTCAGGCACTGCGCCCACGCGTGCGCCGCCGCGCGGACGCTCGCACCCGACGGCGGTGCGGCGAGCGCGGTCGGCTCGGCGTGCCGGGCGCCCAGCAGCACACGGGACGGATCGCCCGGGTACGTGTGCGCATCGGCGTCGACCACGGTCCCCGGCAGCAGGCTCGCGTCGAGCGGCTGGCCACCGGCTGCGAACGACACGACGACCGCGTCCCGTCCGCTCGTCTGCCCGTGCACGTGCGCGCGGCGCACCGCGAGCCGGCCCTCCGTCGAGTCCGTCACCGCGAGCACCGCCCACGTGTCGCGCTGCCCCGGTGACGCGAGGACGTCCTGCGTGCGGGTCGGGAAGCCGATCCGGCGGCGCACGACCGCCGCGAGCGCCTCCGGGAGGTCGTCGAGCCGCGTCGCCGCGTCCGCGAGCACGTGCAGCAGCGCGAGCTCGTCGAGCAGGCGGGCGGGCCAGCCGTCCCCCGACGCCGCGACCCCCCCGAGCCGCCGGACGCTCTCCGCGAGCCCCGGTGCCTGCGCGTCCACGAGCCGTGTGGCGACCTGCTCGAACTGCCGGTACCCGCGCCGGTCCGCGCCCGCAAGGCCGTGCGTGACCTGGTCGTGCAGCCACCGCTCCAGCTCCGCGACCCCCGCTGCGACCCGGTCCGCCCGCTGCTCGGCCCGCTTGCGCGACGCCGCCTCGTCGACGGGCTTGTCAGTCCGTGCGGGCCGAGCCGCCCGCTCCGCGCGACCCGCGAGCCACGCCTGCGCGAAGTCAGCCGGTCCGTCCGCCGCCGGGACCTGCCCGCCCGCCCACAGCAGCAGCAGCGCGAGCGCGTGCTTGCACGGGAACTTCCGGCTCGGGCACGAGCACGAGTACGCCGGCCCGGTCAGGTCCACGACCGTGACGTACGGGTTCTTCCCCGACCCCGAGCACAGTCCCCACACCGCCCCCGACGTCGCCCCCGTCGACTGCCACGGCCCCGGCGTCGCCAGCTTGCGACCCGCCGCCACCGATGACGCATCGGGAGCGAGCGCGAGCACCTGCTCGGCAGACCACGTCATCGACACGGCGGGAGCGTACCGACGACGACCGACATCCATCGGTACGCGCACACCGACGGAGTCGGCTGGTCGCTCCGGCACGTGGACCTGGACCGATGTGGGGAGCGGACGACGGGAATCGAACCCGCGTAGCCAGTTTGGAAGACTGGGGCTCTACCATTGAGCTACGTCCGCACGGGCCGCGGCGTCGACCTCGGGAGCACACGGTGGTGCGTCCGGCGGTCGGGTGCGGCCAGCGTCGCAAGGGTACCGGGTCGTCGCAGACGGTCCGAACGCGGTCCGGGGGAGCGACGAGCGTGCGACGTCGCGCAGGCTCGGGATTCGTCCGGGCTGCGGGCCGTGACGTACCATCGAGGGTCGCCCGTGGGCGTCGAGAGCATCCCAGAGCAAGCCGAGCGGCACCGTCGTGCACGCTCGCGGGCCGCGCGGGTGCCGACGTCGCGCGCAGCGCCTCGTACCGCCGCCGGGAACGGCGAAACCACCCGATCAGTTGGAGAGCATCGAAGTGAAGAGCGCCGTCGAGACCCTGGAGCCGACCAAGGTCAAGCTGACCGTCGAGGTGACGTACGACGAGCTGCGTCCGAGCATCGCGCACGCGTACGAGCACATCGCCGAGCAGGTGAGCGTCCCCGGCTTCCGCAAGGGCAAGGTGCCGCCGCGCATCATCGACCAGCGCGTGGGTCGTCCGGCCGTCATCGAGCACGCCGTGAACGAGGGTCTGGGCGGCTTCTACGCCGAGGCGGTGCGCGAGAACAAGCTGCGTCCCCTGGGCCAGCCCGAGGTCGAGGTCACGAAGGTCCCCGGCCTCGTCGCGGGCGAGGAGGACGGCGAGCTGCACTTCTCGGCCGAGGTCGAGGTGCGCCCCGAGATCACCGTGCCGGCGCTCGACTCGCTCGCGATCGAGGTCGACGGCATCGAGGTGTCCGACGAGGACGTGGCGGGTCGCCTCGACGCGCTGCGTGAGCGCTTCGGCACGCTCGTCGGCGTCGACGCCCCGGCCGTCGAGGGCAACTTCGTCGTGATCGACCTCGTCGCGAAGATCGACGACGAGGAGGTCGACTCGGTCTCCGGTGTCAGCTACCAGATCGGCTCGGGCAACATGCTCGAGGGCCTCGACGAGGCGCTCACCGGCCTGTCGGCGGGCGAGACGACGACGTTCGAGACCGAGCTCGCCGGTGGCGACCACGCGGGCGAGAAGGCCCAGGTCACCGTCACGGCGACGAGCGTCAAGGAGCGTCAGCTGCCCGACGCGGACGACGACTTCGCGCAGCTCGCGTCGGAGTTCGACACGCTCGCCGAGCTGCAGGACGACCTGCGTGAGCAGGCCGGCCGCATCAAGGTGCAGAACCAGGCCGTGCAGGCGCGTGACCTGCTCGTCGAGAAGCTCGTCGAGCAGATCGAGATCCCCGTCCCGGCGGGCGTCGTCGAGGCCGAGGTGCACCGTCACCTCGAGTCCGAGGGCCGGCTCGAGGACGACGTGCACCGCGCCGAGGTCACCGAGCAGGCGCAGGTCGCGCTGCGCAACCAGATCCTGCTCGACACGCTGGCCGAGCAGCTCGAGGTCAAGGTCTCGCAGCAGGAGCTCATCGAGTACCTCGTGCAGTCCTCGCGCCAGTACGGCATGGACCCGAACACGTTCATCCAGACGCTCGACCAGGGCGGGCAGATCCCGGCGATGGTCGCCGAGGTCGCGCGCTCCAAGTCGATCGCGGTCGCGCTGCGCCAGGTCAAGGTCACGGACCCGTCGGGTGCCGACGTGGACCTGTCCGACTTCATCGGGACCGACGAGGACGACGCGGCCGACGAGCAGGACGCCGCCGCGCAGGCCGCTGCCGTCGCGGACGCGGCGGTCGACGCCACGGCCTGACCGCCCGCAGGACCATCCGGCCGGGACGCCCCGGCCGAGACGAGGACCCCGTCACCGCACGCCGGTGGTGGGGTCCTCGTACGTCCGACGAGCGTGCGCGGGCCGACGAGCGTGCCGCGGGCTCGTCGTGCGCTGGTCGGTGCGGTCGTCGGTGCGGTCGACCGCGTGGGCTGCGCCGACAGCGAAACCGGGTCCCGTGCGGGGCGGATCGGGGGTCGCCGGGCGTTAGTGTCGCTGCGACGCAAGGACGCCGCTTCGAACCAAGGAGCCTTCGTGAACGACTTCCCGGCCATGGCCCGGGCCGAGTCCCCGGGACTGGGCCTCAACGACCACATCTACAACCGGCTGCTGCGCGAGCGGATCATCTGGCTCGGCTCCGAGGTGCGCGACGAGAACGCCAACGCCATCTGCGCGCAGATGATGCTGCTCGCTGCCGAGGACCCCGACAAGGACATCTGGCTGTACATCAACTCGCCGGGTGGCTCCATCACCGCGGGCATGGCGATCTACGACACCATGCAGTACATCAAGCCGGACGTCGCGACGATCGCGATGGGCATGGCGGCCTCGATGGGTCAGTTCCTGCTCTCGTCGGGCGCGAAGGGCAAGCGGTACGCGACGCCGCACGCCCGCGTGATGATGCACCAGCCCTCGGGCGGCATCGGCGGCACGGCGACCGACGTGCGGATCAACGCCCAGCTCATCCTGCACATGAAGACCGTGCTGGCCGAGCTCACCGCGCAGCAGACGGGCAAGACGCTCGAGCAGATCAACTCCGACGCGGACCGCGACCGCTGGTTCACCGCACCCGAGGCGCTCGAGTACGGCTTCATCGACCACGTCGTCGAGGCCGCGAGCTCCGTCGCCGGTGCCGGCGGCACCGCCTGAGCAGCCGGCCCCGCCGCCCCTTCGACCTCGAGGAGTTCCGTTGAGCACCGAGTCCCAGTTCATCGCCCGCGCGGGTGCGCTGGCCGGCGGCTTCGGCCGTCCGGCGGCCGCCGCGCCGTCCGCCCGGTACGTGCTGCCGCAGTTCGAGGAGCGCACGGCCTACGGCTTCAAGCGTCAGGACCCGTACACCAAGCTGTTCGAGGACCGCATCATCTTCCTCGGCGTGCAGGTGGACGACGCGTCGGCCGACGACGTCATGGCCCAGCTCCTGGTGCTCGAGAGCACCGACCCGGACCGCGACATCATCCTGTACATCAACTCGCCCGGTGGTTCGTTCACGGCGCTCACGGCGATCTACGACACGATGCAGTACATCAAGCCGCAGATCCAGACGGTGTGCCTCGGGCAGGCGGCCTCGGCCGCGGCCGTGCTGCTGTCGGCCGGGACCCCCGGCAAGCGGCTCGCACTGCCGAACGCGCGCGTGCTGATCCACCAGCCCGCGATGGAGGGTGGCGGCTACGCGCAGGCGTCGGACATCGAGATCCACGCCAACGAGCTCATCCGCATGCGCGAGTGGCTCGAGGAGACGATCGCGCACCACACGGGCCGCGACGTCGAGCTCGTCCGTCAGGACATCGAGCGCGACAAGATCCTCACGGCGCAGCAGGCGCTCGAGTACGGGCTCGTCGACCAGGTGCTCGCGAGCCGCAAGGGCGCGCGGCCCACGGTCGTGGAGCCGACGAACTGACGCTGCGACGGGCGCGCACGGACGACTGCTCCGTGCGCGCCCGTCGTCGCACCACGCGACCTGCGGTATGACCCTCGCCGGTGGGGTGCGAGGGTCGGAAGTCCTTCTCGAATCGCTTCGATCCGCCGATGGAGATCGAGATGGGGGACAACACGCCGCGACACGGCGCGGGGTACGCCTGACAGGGCGCCCGGCGTAGTGTCCAATGGAGGACCGGCCCCGGCCGGGACGAAGGCTCGACAGCAAGGACGCAGGCCGCGAGGGGCGGCACCGCGCGAGGAAGGGACGGGACGTGGCTCGGATCGGAGACGGTGCCGACCTGCTGAAGTGTTCCTTCTGCGGCAAGTCCCAGAAGCAGGTCAAGAAGCTCATCGCGGGGCCCGGGGTCTACATCTGCGACGAGTGCATCGAGCTCTGCAACGAGATCATCGAGGAGGAGCTCGCCGAGGCCAACGAGACCGGCCTGGTCGAGCTGCCCAAGCCGCGCGAGATCTTCGAGTTCCTCGAGCAGTACATCATCGGCCAGGAGCGCGCGAAGCGGGCGCTGGCCGTCGCGGTCTACAACCACTACAAGCGGATCCAGGCGGGCGAGGGCGTACGCCCCGCCGACGACGTCGTCGAGATCGCCAAGTCGAACATCCTGCTCGTCGGCCCCACGGGCACGGGCAAGACGTACCTCGCCCAGACGCTCGCGCGCATGCTCAACGTGCCGTTCGCGATCGCCGACGCCACGGCGCTGACCGAGGCCGGCTACGTCGGCGAGGACGTCGAGAACATCCTCCTCAAGCTCATCCAGGCCGCCGACTACGACGTCAAGAAGGCCGAGCAGGGGATCATCTACATCGACGAGATCGACAAGATCGCGCGCAAGAGCGAGAACCCGTCGATCACGCGTGACGTCTCCGGCGAGGGCGTGCAGCAGGCGCTGCTGAAGATCATCGAGGGCACCACGGCCTCGGTCCCGCCGCAGGGCGGCCGCAAGCACCCGCACCAGGAATTCATCCAGATCGACACGTCGAACGTCCTGTTCATCGTGGCGGGGGCGTTCGCGGGGCTCGACGACATCATCGCGGCCCGCGCCCGCAAGCGCGTCGTCGGGTTCGGCGCCCCGCTCGTCGAGGCGCACGAAGAGGGCGACCTGTACTCCGAGGTCCGCCCCGAGGACCTGCAGAAGTACGGCCTCATCCCCGAGTTCATCGGTCGCCTGCCCGTCGTCGCGGCCGTGGGCAGGCTCGACCGGGATGCGCTCGTGCGCATCCTCACCGAGCCGCGCAACGCGCTCGTGAAGCAGTACCAGCGGATGTTCGAGATCGACGGCGTCGAGCTCGAGTTCGACGACGAGGCGGTCGCCGCGGTGGCCGACCAGGCGCTCCTGCGCGGCACCGGCGCGCGCGGGCTGCGGGCCATCCTCGAAGAGGTCCTCCAGCAGGTCATGTTCGACGTGCCGAGCCGCGACGACGTCGCCCGCGTGCTCATCACGCGCGACGTGGTGCTCGAGAACGTCAACCCGACGCTCGTCCCGCGCGAGAAGCGTCCGCCGCGCGAGAAGAGCGCCTGAGCGCGAGCCGCGGCGCTTAGGATCGGCCGCGTGAGCGAGCCTTCCGACCTGCCCGTCGTCGCGTCCCACGGCGAGACCGCGGCCGAGTCCACGACTGGGTCCGCTATTGGCTCCGCGGCTGGGTCCGCGGCTGGCTCCACGGCCGCACCTGTGGGCGGTGTCGCGGCCGTCCCGACGAACGACGAGCCGGCCGGCCTGCCTCCCGAGCTCGCGCGGCTGCGGCACAGCATCGACAACATCGACGCGGCCCTGATCTACCTGCTCGCCGAGCGGTTCAAGGCGACCAAGCAGGTCGGGGTGCTCAAGGCGCGCCAGGGCCTGCCCGCCTCCGACCCCGGACGCGAGGAGCGCCAGGTCGCCCGCCTGCGCGCGCTCGCCGACTCGGCGGACCTCGACCCGGTGTTCGCCGAGAAGTTCCTCGCGTTCATCGTCGAGGAAGTGATCCGCCATCATGAGGCGCTCGCGCAGGACCACGCGTCGACCGACTGAGCGCTCGCGTCCCGCCCCAGGGGTGGCGGGCGAGGCGAACGTGCGGTTGGTTAGGAGAGGTCAGCGAGGCTCGGAGGAAGCGCGACCGCGGGGTCGTCGTCCGTGCCGTCCCCCGAGGGGAGCGGCGACGTGCGAGGCGCCCGGTTGTCGTCGATCCGGGCACGTCCACTTCTCGGTCCACGGCCCCGTGGACACCAGGAGGTTGCCCATGGACCTGCACTGGCTCAAGCCGCTGCTCGGCCGCCCCGCGCCGTTCACGACCGTCTTCCTCGACGCGACTCGCGCGGAGTCGGCGGGTGAGTCCGAGGCGGCCGACCGGTGGAAGGCCGCGCGGCGGGTGCTCGAGCGCGACGGCGCGCCCACGCAGGTGCTCGACGAGATCGCCGACCTCGTCACGGTGCCGACCGGCGTGCGTGGGCGACACGGCCGGGTCGTCGTCGCGGACGCCGAGGGGGTCGTCGTCGACCGGGTCGTGAGCGAGCCGCCCGCGCAGACGGTCGCGACGTTCGGACCGGTGCCGGACCTGCTCCCCGCGGTGCGGGCCGCGGACGAGGCGGTCGAGCTCGTCGTCGTCGCGGTCGACCGGACCGGCGCGGACCTCACGTGGAAGTCCGCGGGCGGGGCGCGCGCGGGAGGCGGGAGCGGGGACGACGAGCCCGTGCGGGAGAGCATCGAGGGCGACCACGACGACGTGCACAAGACCCGGGAGGGCGGGCTGTCCCGGCGCAGCCAGACGCGCGCCGAGGACTCGTGGCACCGCAACGCCGAGACGGTCGCCGAGTTCCTCGACCGGCGGGTCGCGGAACGGCAGCCCGAGGTCGTCGTCGTGACCGGGGACGTGCGTGCCGTCGCGCTGGTGTGCGAGAAGGTCGGACAGCACGTGCGCGAGCTCGTCGTCGAGGTGCCCGGCGGCGGACGCGGCGGCGGCGCGAAGGGGGACGCGTTCGGAGCCCGCGTGCACGCCGCGGTCGACGCGCACCGAGCACGCCGGCGGCAGGCCGTGCTCGACCGGTTCGGGCAGGCTCTCGGCCGCGGTGAAGGTGCCGTCACCGCGCTCGACGACGTCGTCGAGGTGCTGCGCCGCGGGCAGGTGGCCGAGCTCGTCGTCGCGGAGAGCGGGCTGGGGGCGCTGCAGGAGCGGGAGGTGCTCGTCGGGCGCGAACCGCTCGAGCTCGCGACCAACCAGGCGGACCTCGACACGCTCGGTGTGGCAGACGCGCGACGGTTCCCGGCGATCACCGCGCTCGTGCGGGCGGCGCTCGGCCAGGATGCGGGGATCACGTTCACCGCGGACGGCGCCGACGTCGTCGACGGGATCGGGGCGCTCCTGCGGTGGTCGGACGACTCGACGCCGAGCGAACAGCTCCTCACGCAGTCAGCCGACGCCCACCGCGTCCGCACCCCCTGACCACACCGCCACCCCATACCCGCACCTGCACACATCCGCCCGCCCCACCACCCGCGAGCGCCACACATCGGCGTCGAGCGCCACGGCTCTGACCGGTGCGCTCGCGCACGTTCTGTGGCGCTCGCGGGGTGCGGGGCGCGTCTGACGTGTGCGGGGTCAGCGCGCCGAGCGGGCCTTGATCTCCTCGCGCTGGAGGCGCAGGACCAGGCGGAACAGCGCGTCGCGCGTCGGCTCCGTCAGGTCGAGCAGCTCGCAGCCGTAGCGCCAGCCCCAGGTCGCCTCCTCGACGCGCAGGACGCGGGCCCGCAGGTCCACGGCACCGGGGTCGACGGGCAGAGTCAGCCGGACGATGTCACCGACCACGAGCGACGTCGTGGTGGCGAACCGGATGCCCGACGCGCTGACGTCGACGACCGTGATGCGCGCCGCGCCGTCGAGGTCGCCCGTCGCGTCCTCGAGAGCCGCGATGCACGCGATCTCGCAGTAGGCGCGCGCGGCGGAGCGGCGCTGGTGCTGCGAGACGAGGTCGCGCACGACGACGCTCACGTGGTCGTCGCCCAGCCCGCCGAGCAGGCCGTCGTAGCGGCACTCGCCGCGGACCGGGTCGAGCACGGTGAGCTGCACGGCGTCACCGAGGTGCTGGTCGGCCAGCGGGTTCTCGACCCGGGCGAGCAGGACGCCGTCGTCGTAGTGCTCGACGAACCCCACGGTCGAGGAGTACTTCCCGGAGACGTGGCAGACGGCGAGCTCATGCATGTGCCCACCGCCTCGTGTCCGTGCTCGTAGCGCGTGCGGCGGAGCTCGTGCACCGCCTTCCCGTGGGGAAGTTCTACACCATCAGGCGACGGACTTCTCGCCGAGGATCGGGTGAACGACCCCGTGACCTGCGACGACGTGAACGGGGTCAGCGATTGTCCGCCGGACGGCCGTCATCCGGACGAGTGTCCAGGTAGAGCCCGTCGATCTCGCGCGCGAAGTCCTTGAGCACGAGTGCACGCTTCACCTTGAGCGACGGCGTGAGGTAGCCGTTGGCCTCGGTGAGGTCGATCGGCAGCACGACGATCTTGCGGATCGACTCCGCGCGGGACACGGCTTCGTTCGCACGGGCCACCGCGCGGTCGAGCGCCTCGAGGACCGCGTGGTCGGTCGTGGCGGCCTCGACGTCCATGGCCGGCAGCCCGTGGTTCGCGAGCCAGCCCGGGAGCATCTCGGCGTCGAGCGTCACGAGCGCACCGATGAACGGACGCTGGTCGCCGACGACGACCACCTGGCTCACGAGCGGGTGCCCGCGCAGGCGGTCCTCGAGCTGGGCCGGCGCGACGTTCTTGCCGCCCGCGGTCACGATGATCTCCTTCGACCGGCCCGTGATGCGCAGGTAGCCGTCCTCGTCGAGCGTGCCCAGGTCGCCCGTGCGGAACCAGCCGTCGACGAGCGCGGACTTCGTCGCCTCCTCATCGTGCCGGTAGCCGCGGAAGACGTGCGGACCCGAGACCCATATCTCGCCCGACTCGTCGACGCGCAGCTGCGTCCCGGGGAACGCCGGGCCGACCGTCCCGACCTTGATGAGCCCCGGTCGGTTGACCGCGGTCGGTGCCGTCGTCTCCGTGAGTCCGTACCCCTCGAGCACCTGGACGCCGATGCCCCGGTAGAAGTGCCCGAGCCGCTCACCGAGCGGAGCGCCGCCCGAGATCGCGAACTCCGCCGCACCACCGAGCGCCGCGCGCAGCTTCGCGTGCACGAGGCGCCCCGCGAGCCGGTGCTGCGCGCGCAGCGCGGCGCTCGGGCCGGCGGGCGTGTCGAGCGCGCGCGAGTACGCGATCGCGACCTTCGCGGCCCAGCGGAAGACCCGCAGCGAGACGCCCGAGCCGGCCTTCTGCTCCGCCGAGTTGTAGACCTTCTCGAACACGCGCGGGACCGCGAGGACGAACGTCGGCCGGAAGCCCGCGAGGTCCGGCAGGAGGTTGCGGGTGTCCGGGGTGTGGCCGAGCACCGCGCCCGACGGCACGCACAGCACCTGGATGAACCGCGCGAACACGTGCGCGAGCGGCAGGAACAGCAACGTTCGCGAGTGCGGCTGCGCGCAGACCTCGCCGAGACCCTCGACGCCCAGCAGCGTGAGGGAGACGAAGTTCCCGTGCGTGAGCTCGACGCCCTTCGGGCGGCCCGTCGTGCCCGACGTGTAGATGATCGTCGCGAGGTCGTCGGGTCCCGCGAGGGCGCTGCGCCGCGCGACCTCGTCGGCTGCGACGTCCGCGCCGGCCGCGACGAGCGTGTCGAGGCCGCCCTCGTCGATCACGAGGACCTCGGTCAGGCCCGGCAGGTCGTCGCGCACGTGCCCGACGACCGCGGCGTGCGCGGGCGTCTCGACGACCGCGAGGCGCACCCCGGCGTCCGCGCAGATCCAGCGCACCTGCTCGGCCGAGTCCGTCTCGTAGACGGGCACGCCCACGGCACCCGCGGCCCACACGGCGAAGTCCAGCAGGGTCCACTCGTATCGCGTCCGGGACATGATCGCGACGCGGTCGCCCGGCTCGATGCCGCGCGCGACGAGCCCCTGGGCGACCGCGCGCACCTCGTCGGCGAACGCGCGGACCGAGACCGGCACCCAGCCGTCCGCCGACGAGCGCTCGATCAGCGTGCCGTCGGGGTCGCGGGCGAGACGCTGCGCGAGCAGTGCCGACAGGTTGTCGGGTGCGTCGGCAGGCAGGTCGGCCCGCGCGCTCGGCGTGCCGGGCGCGCGGGTGGGGGCAGGGGTGCGGGGCATCTCACTCTCCGTCGGTCGGGGGCGCCGTCGGTCGGTCGCGACCCTACCGCCTGGTCACCCGCCGGACCCGGGCTTGGTACCCAACGGTGGCCCGCGTCGGTCGGGTACGGGTCAGAACTCCTCGTAGACCGCCGGGTCCTGGCCCTGGATCCGACCGTCCGCGCGGTGCAGCGCGCAGATCGCCGCGACCTCGTCGGGCGTCAGCGTGAAGTCGAACACCGCGAGGTTCTCGCGTCGGCGCTGGGCGGATCCCGACTTGGGCAGCGGCATCGCGCCCAGCTCCACGTGCCAGCGCAGGACGATCTGCCCGGGGGTGCGCCCGTGCGCGCGCGCGATCTCGACGACCGTCGGGTCCTCGAGCACCGTCGAGCCGCGACCGAGGGGGCTCCAGGACTGCGTGAGCACGCCGCGTGCCTCGTCGGCGCCGCGCTGCTCGACCTGTGTCCAGCGCGGGTGCAGCTCGATCTGGTTCACGCTCGGCAGCTCGCCCGTCGTGCGCTGCAGCGTGTCCAGGTGCTCGGGCAGGAAGTTCGACACACCCACCGACCGGACGAGCCCCGCGTCGCGCAGCGACAGCAGCGCCGCGAACGCCTCCGCGTAGAGCCCCTGGCTCGGGTTGGGCCAGTGGATGACGTACAGGTCCCAGTGATCGAGGCCCGCACGTAGCAACGACTCCTGCACCGCACGCACCGTGTCGTCGTGGCGCTGGTAGCGACCCGGGAGCTTGGACTGCAGCACGAGCTCGTCACGCGCGACACCGGACTGCCGCACGCCCGCACCGACCGCACCCTCGTTCTCGTAGTTGTAGGCCGTGTCGATGAAGCGGTAGCCCGCGGCGATCGCGTCGGCGACCGCGTCGCGACCCTCGAAGCCCTTGAGCGGATACGTCCCGAAGCCGATCGCGGGGACCTGGAGCCCGTCGCGGAGCGTGCGGGTGGGGACGTCCTGCGGGACGTTCTGGCGGAGGTCGGGTGAGGTCATGGCTGCCACGCTACGCGCGGGTCGGGCCGGGAACGACGACGCGCCGCCCCCGTCAGGAGGCGGCGCGTCGAGGACGAGACCGTCAGGAACCCCGCTTGACCGACTCGCCGAGCTCGGCGTCCAGTGCGACGGGCTGCTCCGCGTCACCCGCGACCAGCTCGAGCGTGCCCGTCGCGCGGCCTGCGGCGCGCACGTCGTCGAGCGCGGTCTCGACGTCGGTGAGCTGTGCGGCGGGGACTGCGAGCCGCACCGCGAGGATCTCCGTACGCATCGAGACCTTCGCCTCGGACTTGACCTTGCGGAGCGCGGCGAGCGCGGCGCCCGCGTGCGTCACCGTCGCGAACGAGGCGTCACCCGACGCGTCGCGCAGCGGAGCGGCCTGCGGCCACGGCGCGCGGTGCACCGAACCCTCGCGCCACCACGACCAGACCTCCTCGGTCGCGAACGGCAGGACCGGGGCGAGCAGGCGCAGCAGGACGTCGAGCGCGATGCGCAGCGCCGCCCGGGCGCTCGTCGCACCGTCACCCGTGCCGTACGCGCGGTCCTTGACGAGCTCGAGGTAGTCGTCGCAGAACGTCCAGAAGAACGTCTCGGTGAGCTCGAGCGCACGCGTGTGGTCGTACGCCTCCAGGGCCGCGGTCGCCTGCTCGACGACGTCCGCGAGCCCCGCGAGCATCGCGCGGTCCAGCGGGACCGTCACGAGCGACGAGTCGAGCGGGGCGTCGAGCGCGGCCTGCACCGAGCCCTCGTCGTCGGCCCCGAACGACAGCACGAACTTCGACGCGTTGAGCACCTTGATCGCCAGGCGACGGCCGATCTTCATCTGGCCGACCTCGAACGCCGCGTCCGTGCCGAGCCGCGCGGAGGCCGCCCAGTACCGGACCGCGTCCGAGCCGTGCTCCTCGAGCAGACCCATCGGGGTGACGACGTTGCCCTTCGACTTCGACATCTTCTTGCGGTCGGGGTCGAGGATCCACCCACTGATCGCGGCGTGCGACCACGGCAGCGACCCGTGCTCGAGGTGCGCACGCACGACCGTCGAGAACAGCCACGTGCGGATGATGTCCTGACCCTGCGGGCGCAGGTCCATCGGGAAGACGCGCGCGAACAGGTCGGGGTCGGTGCGCCAGCCGCCCGCGATCTGCGGCGTGAGCGACGACGTCGCCCACGTGTCCATGATGTCGGGGTCGCCGACGAAGCCGCCCGGCACGCCGCGCTGGTCCGCGGTGTAGCCCGCGGGAACGTCCGACGACGGGTCGACCGGGAGCTGGTCCTCCGACGGCACCAGGGGGGAGTCGTAGTCCGGCTGGCCGTCCGCGTCGAGCGCGTACCAGACCGGGAACGGCACGCCGAAGAACCGCTGGCGGCTGATCAGCCAGTCGCCGTTGAGCCCGCCGACCCAGTTCTCGTAGCGGACCTGCATGAACTCGGGGTGGAAGTCGAGCTCGGCACCGCGTGCGAGCAGCTCGCCGCGCAGCGCGGCGTCACGACCGCCGTTGCGCAGGTACCACTGGCGTGACGTGACGATCTCGAGCGGCTTGTCGCCCTTCTCGTAGAAGTTCGCCTTGCGCTGCGTGGGCGTCGGCTCGCCGTCCAGGTCGCCCGTCTCGCGCAGACCCGCGACGACGGCCTCGCGTGCCGAGAACGTCGTCTTGCCCGCGAGCTCCGCGAACCGGGCGCGACCCTCGTCGGACCCGATCCACTCGGGCGTCTCGCGCACGATGCGGCCGTCGCGCTGCACCACCGAGCGCGTCGGGAGCTGCAGCTCGCGCCACCACTGCACGTCGGTGAGGTCACCGAACGTGCAGCACATCGCGATGCCCGCACCCTTGTCGGGCTCCGCCGCGGGGTGCGCGAGCACGGGGACCTCGACACCGAACAGGGGAGTCGTGACGGTCGTGCCGAACAGGTGCTGGTAACGCTCGTCGTCGGGGTGCGCGATGAGCGCGACGCACGCGGGCAGCAGCTCGGGGCGCGTCGTCTCGATGTGGACCGGGCCGGCCGCGCCGTGGAACGCGACGCGGTGGAATGCGCCCGGGTAGTCGCGGGCCTCGAGCTCGGCCTGCGCGACCGCGGTCTGGAACGTCACGTCCCACAGCCCCGGCGCCTCGGCCTGGTACGCCTCGCCGCGCGCGAGGTTGCGCAGGAACGCCTGCTGCGCGACGGCACGCGCGTCCGCCGAGATGGTCTGGTACGTGCGCGACCAGTCGACCGACAGCCCGAGGTGACGCCACAGCGCCTCGAACTGGCGCTCGTCCTCGACCGTGAGCGTCTCGCACAGCTCGACGAAGTTGCGGCGGCTGATCGGCACCTGGTCGGCGGCCTTCACGGTCTTGTCCGTGCCCTCGTGCGGCGGCGTGAAGTCCGGGTCGTACGGCAGCGACGGGTCGCAGCGCACGCCGTAGTAGTTCTGCACGCGGCGCTCGGTGGGCAGGCCGTTGTCGTCCCAGCCCATCGGGTAGAACACCTCGGCGCCGCGCATGCGCCGGAACCGGGCGACGACGTCCGTGTGCGTGTACGAGAACACGTGCCCGACGTGCAGCGAGCCCGACACTGTCGGCGGCGGGGTGTCGATCGAGTAGATCTCCTCGCGCGACTTCGTCCGGTCGAATGCGTACGTCCCGAGCTCGGCCCAGCGCCGCGACCACGACTCCTCGAGGCCCTCGAGCCCCACCTTGTCGGGTACCCGACCGCCGGTCCCGGTGGACGGCGCAGAGGTCGGCGCGGGCGTCGGGGCAGACGTGGCGGGAGTGAGGTCGCTCATGACCGCTCATCCTCCCAGATGCGCCGCTCCGCGTGGCACGCGTCTCGCGCCCGCGCCGCGCGCCCGGTCGCCACCGGCTCCCGCGACCGTCGCTCACCGCGCAGGCCGACTCGGACGCGACGCCGGCAGCGCAAGAACGACGCCGGCAGCGCAGGAACCAGGCGCGGTGGCACCGCGACGGGTCGGGACTTCTGCCGTGTTGCCGCGCGAGGGTGGGCCGTGCCCCGCGCGTTGATCGTGCCGACCGTCGCGTACCCGTTGCGGGCATCCGTACCGACCGGATCCGTGTCGCGAGCGTCCGTGCCGGGAGCGTCCGTACCGCGAGCATCCGTACCGCGAGCATCGCGTGCCGCGAGCATCCGTACCGCGAGCATCGCGTGCCGCGAGCGTCCGTGCCAGCGAGCGTCCGTGTCGCGAGCATCCGTACTGCGAGCACCTGTACCGCGAGCACCCGGGCGCACGGCATAAGGTCGATCGGGAACGGTTGCGCCGCGTGCGTGCCATGACGAGGGAGACGAGGACGACCACGTGACTGGGGTGACGGCATCCGGCCTGACGGTCGGGTACGCGGCGATGCTCGAGCAGTTCCACCCGACCGAGGCGGTCGCGCTGTCCGCCTACGCCGAGGAGCACGGCTTCTCGGGCGTGATGGCGGCGGACCACTTCCAGCCGTGGGTGCCCGCGCAGGGACAGGCCGCGTTCGTGTGGAACGTGCTGACCGCGATCGGTGAGCGCACCTCGGGTGACATGGGGCCGGGGGTCACCGCACCGACCTTCCGCTGGCACCCCGCGATGGTCGCACAGGCCTCCGCGACGCTCGCCGCGATGTACCCCGGGCGGCACTGGCTCGGTCTGGGTTCGGGTGAGGCGCTCAACGAGCACATCACCGCGCAGTACTGGCCCGAGGCGCCCGAGCGGATCAACCGCATGTTCGAGGCGATCGAGATCATCAAGAAGCTGTTCGCGGGCTCGCTCGCGGGCAAGGACGTCAAGCACTCCGGCGAGTTCTACAAGCTCGAGTCGACCCGGCTGTGGACCATGCCGCAGGAGGCACCGCCGATCCTCGTGGCCACGGCCGGCCCGATCACCGCCAAGCGCGCCGGCCGTCATGCCGACGGCCTCATCACGGTCGGGGCGCCGCTCGAGAAGATCGACGGGCTGTTCTCACGGTTCCACGACGGCGTGCGCGAGTCCGGCCGTGATCCTGAGTCGCTGCCCAAGGTCCTCCAGCTCCACCTGTCGTGGGCGCAGACCGACGAGCAGGCGCTCGCCAACGCGATGCACGAGTGGCCCAACGGCGGCATGAAGTTCCCCAAGGCGGACATCCGCTCGCCGTTCGAGTTCGAGCAGATGGCGCGGCTCGTGCGGCCCGAGGACTTCGACGGGCGGATGGTCATCTCGGCCGACCCCGACGTGCACCGCGCCGAGATCCAGAAGTACGTCGATCTGGGCTTCGACCGCATCTACCTCCACAACGTCGGACGCAACCAGCGCGAGTGGATCGAGACCTTCGGCGCTCAGGTGCTGCCGAAGCTGGTGCGATGAGCGATCGGTCGTCGACGTCTGATCGCCGCGGTGACCTGCCCGACGCCCCGGAGGCCCCGGAGGCCCCGGATGCCCGGGATGGCGCGGATGGCGCGGCACCGATCCCGGAGCCGGGCGTGCCCGGCGCCGACGAGCTGTGGATCTGGGCACCGCGCGGACTGCCCGAGGTACGGCCCGGGGACGATCTCGTCGCGCTCCTCGTCGCGCTCCTCGACGACGACGGGCGCGCCCGTCCCGACCGGGTCCTGCGCGACGGCGACGTCCTGGTCCTGACCTCCAAGGTCGTCTCGAAGGCCGAGGGTCGCGTCGTCGCGGCCGAGGACCGTGAGCAGGCGATCACCGACGAGACGGTGCGTGTCGTCGCGACCCGTGAGCACGCCGGCGGGGTGACCCGGATCGTCGAGAACCGGCTCGGCCTCGTCATGGCTGCGGCGGGGGTCGACGCGAGCAACACGCCACCGGGCACGGTCCTGCTCCTGCCGACCGATCCCGACGCGAGCGCTCGTGCCGTCCGCGCCGGGATCGCCGCCGCGTTCGGGGTCCGTGTCGGTGTCCTCGTGACCGACACCGCCGGTCGACCGTGGCGCGACGGCGTCACCGACATCACGATCGGGGCTGCGGGGCTCGCGGTCCTCGACGATCTGCGCGGCGGGTCCGACTCGTTCGGCCGACCGCTCACGATGACCGTCACGGCGGTCGCGGACGAGGTCGCGGCCGCCGCCGAGCTCGTGAAGGGCAAGGTCGGCGGTCGTCCGCTCGCCGTGGTCCGCGGCCTCGAGGCCCATGTGACCGACGACGACGGTCCCGGCGCACGTGCGCTCGTGCGGCTCGGCGAGCAGGACATGTTCCGCCAGGGCAGCGCGGAGGCGTACGCCCAGGGGTGGAAGGACGCGCTCGACTCCCGCCCGCCGTCGGACCCCGAGCCGACCGACCCTGCCTGACCCCGACGAGAGGTTGGATCGTGCGGCGCGGTCCGGTCGCGAGAGACGGCTTGGTCGCGAGAGACGGCCCGGTCGTGAGAGGCGGCCCGGTCGTGAGAGACGGCCTGGTCGCGAGAGGGCGGCCCGAAATGAGGCGTGGTCCGGGCGACAGGGACGGCCCGGTCATCCCGGACGCTCGTCCGGTGCGTTGACCCGACGGCCCGTGCGGTCGCGGAACTCGTAGCGCACGGCGCCCAGCCCGACGGGCGCCGTCAGGCGCACGATGTCGAGGTCGCGGTCGTGCACCTGGTGATGGTGGTGCGAGCACAGCAGGACTCCGTTCGCGAGATCGGTGCGACCGCCCTCGCGCTCCCACCAGCGGATGTGATGGACCTCGCAGTACCGGGGGACGATCGCGCACCCGTTCCACGCGCAGACCCGATCCCGTGCGACGACCGCCGTGCGTTGCGCAGGCGTGAACATCCGACGCGTCCTGCCCACGTCGAGGGGCAGGCCCCGCTCGTCCAGCACCACGCGCGTCGCCGCGCAGTCGCACAGGGCGCGCGCGAGCTCCGTGTGGCTCACGGGCGTGCCGTCCTCGGTCGTGGCAGGCGGGATGAGCCCCGCGTGACCAGCACGTGGCACGACTTCCGGGCGTCCGGCACCTGGCACGGCTCTCGCGTGCCCGGCACCTGGCATGAGCACGGCCTGCCCGACAGTCGGGGGCGGTGAGGGTTCGCCACCTGCGTCGAACGGCGACGGCAGCATCGTGTCGACGGCGGTCGGCGTGTGTGCTCCCGAGCCTGATCGTCGCTCCCGCTGGAGCCGGAGGACCTCGATCCAGGTCGCGGCCGGGACGAGCAGCGAGACCTGAGCGGCCGGAGCGCGCGACGCCGTGGAGTCCTGGCCGTCCAGGCACCCGCTGTCGTCGGGCCCGGTGCTCGCGCTCCCGCGGGGGCCGGCAGGCCCGTCGGTGCCGGCGCACGGGCCGGCGGAGGTCTCGCTGTCGGAACCCCCGTCGGCTGCGCGACCAGGCATCCCACCGGTGAGCGCATGCTGCGCGAGCGCTGCGAGCGCGTCGGCCCGCGCCTGCTCCGCGGTGCGGTCCTCGTCCTGCCGGTGCCCGGTCGCGTCGAGCGCTCGCGCGAGGACCTCGCCGGTCACGGGATCCAGCCGACCCTTGAGGAACGTCCCGTCCGTGCCGTGCGTGACGTGCAGGAACCGAGCACGCCGCGCGGCCGCTCGGGCATCGGCCAGATGCTCGGGGTCGTGCTCGGCCACGAGGGCAGCCAACGCGCGGGCGAACTCGCGGGCCTCGGTACCGCGGGCGAGCTCGACGAGCGTCGACTGCATCGCCTCGTCGGTCAGCACGCTCGTCACCTCGGTGCTCGCCTCGTTCAGCGTGCGGGCGAGCACGTCCGCGTGGCCGACCGGCATCTCGGCGTCGGCGACGGCGTCGCGCACGAGGGGGAGAGCGCCCAGCGCCTCGGCGGTGCCGACCTCGCGCACGGCCTGGAACCGGGATGTGCCCGTGAGCCGGGCCCGACCGTCCAGGAACTCGCGCTCGTTGCCCGCCGCCGCGGCCGCTGCGCGCTGCGCGACGAGCACGGGCGAGCGCAGCACCGCGAGAAGCCCGGGGACCCGGTCGAGGAGGCGAAGGGTCCGGGCACGCCCCTGACCGGTCCAGGACGCCGCCGACGCGGTGCGCTCCACGAGCACCCCGAGCTGCCCGACGAGGCGGTCGAGCTCCGCCAGGACCGCGCGCTCGTCGTCCGCAGCAGTGTGCACGCGCAGACCCGCGCCTGACGGGTCTCCCGCCAGGCGCTCGGCTCCAGGACGCGCATCGAACATGTGTTCGAGACTACGCAATTCGGACGGTGGCGGCCAGGTATCGTCCACCACGTGGGACGCGTCGCGCTGCGACGCCGCACGACGTGGGATGCGCCGACGCCGCTCGGCACACCGAGCGGACTGGCTCGGCGTGCCCCGACGACCCGGGCGACCTGCGTCAGGATGTGTGCGTGAGCCGCGCGGAGAAGGTCGTGCTGTCGGTCGCCGTCGTGCTCGTCGCCGTGGCGGTGGGCGTGGCGGCCGTGGTCGTCGCAGGAGGCCGCGGGACGTCGGCGCCCTCGTCGGGCCCGACGGACCGCACCCCGGCCTCGCCGCAGCCGACGCCACCGACGGCCGCGCCCACCCCGACACCCACGCCCGCCGACGGCTGGACGCTCGAGCAGAAGGTCGGCCAGCTCTTCATGGTCGGCGTCGACGTGACGGACCCGGCCCCGGTGAGCCGCGCGTCGATCGTCGACGACCATGTCGGCAACCTGTTCCTGCACGGCCGGTCCACCGCGGGCACGGACGCGGTCCGCGCGCTCGTCGGGCGCTACACGGACCTCGTCGGGCCTCAGACGACGCACGACGTGCCCATGCTCGTCTCGACGGACCAGGAGGGCGGCAAGGTCCAGGTGCTGCGTGGTCCGGGTTTCGACGACCTCCCGGCGGCGACCGAGCAGGCCACGTGGGAACCGGCGACGCTGCGCGACCGGGCGACGCGCTGGGGCGCGCAGCTCGCGGCCGCGGGCGTGAACGTCGACCTCGCGCCCATCATGGATCTGGTCGCGCCGGGGACCGAGCGTGCCAACCCGCCGATCGGCGCGCTGCAGCGCAACTACGGCACGACCGCCGCCGACGTCGTGAGCCACGCCGACGCCTTCGCGGCCGGCCTGCGTGCGTCGGGCGTCGCGGTCGCCGTCAAGCACTTCCCGGGACTCGGTCGGGTCACGGCGGACACGGACAGCGCGTCGGGTGTCCTCGACGACGTCACGACGAGGGACGACGAGCAGATCGGCGTCTTCCAGGCCGGCGTCGACGCGGGCGCGGAGCTCGTGATGATCTCCACGGCGGTCTACGAGCACCTCGACCCGGACCAGCCCGCAGCGTTCTCGCACGCGATCGTGACCGACCTGCTGCGCGGTGAGCTCGGCTTCCGGGGGCTCGTCATCACCGACGACCTCTCCGGCGCGGAGCAGGTGCAGGCGTGGTCGCCCGGCGACCGCGCGATCGCGGCGATCGACGCGGGCGTCGACCTCGTGCTCGTCTCCAAGGTCCCGGACGTCGCACCGGAGATGGTCCGCGCGGTCGTGCACCAGGCCGAGGTGGACGACGACTTCCGCGCCGAGGTCGAGGCCGCGTGGCAGCGGGTCGTCACGGCGAAGCAGGCGATCCTGGGCTGAGCGCCGCGCGTCGTCAGCGGCCCGACGACGCCTTCGCCGCCGCCTTCGCGGCCTTCTTGGTGTCCCGGACCTGCTGCAGCGACTCCGCGTCGGTCACGTCGGCGATCGAGCGCCGCGACCCGTCCTCGCCGTACGCCCCGGCGGCCTCGCGCCACCCGGCGGGCTGCACGCCGCGCTGCTTGCCGAGCACCGCGAGGAAGATCTTCGCCTTCTGCTCGCCGAACCCGGGCAGCGCGCGCAGGCGCGCGAGCACGGTGGTCGCGTCGTCCGCGTCCCACAGCCGGGTCACGTCGCCGTCGTACTCGTCGACGATCGCGCGGGCGACGGCCTGGATGCGGCCCGCCATGGACCCGGGGTAGCGGTGCACCGCGGGCGGCGTGGCGCACAGCGCGGCGAACGACTCGGGGTCGGCGTGCGCGATCGCCTCGGGGCTGAGCGTGCCGAGCCGGTCGAGGATCTTCGCGGGTCCCGCGAACGCCGCCTCCATCGGGTACTGCTGGTCGAGGAGCATGCCCAGGAGCAGGGCGAACGGGTCGGTGTCGAGCAGGCGGTCGGCGGCCTCGTCGCCGGTCATCCACAGGGTCATGCGGTCATTGTCCCCGCACGTGCGTGCACAGTCATGGGGTGACGTCGCCCGTGAGCGCGATCACCGGCCGCCCGGTGCGGGGATGCGTGAGGATCTCGGCGTCGATGCCGTAGACGGACCGCAGCAGCGCGGGCGTGAGCACCGACTCGGGCGGTCCCGCGGCGACGAGCCGACCCTGTGACAGCACGAGCACGTGCGCGCAGAACGCGGCGGCGAGGTTGAGGTCGTGCAGCGCGGCGACGGCGGTGACGCCCAGGTCGCGCACGAACGCGAGCAGCGAGAGCTGGGCGGACACGTCGAGGTGGTTGGTGGGCTCGTCGAGCAGGAGCAGCTCGGGTTCCTGGGCGAGCGCACGCGCGACGTGCACGCGTTGCCGTTCGCCGCCCGAGAGCGTGGACCACGACCGGTCGGCGAGGTGGGCGGCGCTCGCGGCGTCGAGCGCGCGGTCGACCGCGGCCTCGTCGGGGTCCGAGCCCCACAGCGTGCGGTAGGGGATCCGCCCGAGCCCGACGACCTCGCGCACGGTCAGCGGGACGGACGCGCTGGACTCCTGCTCGAGCAGCGCGATGCGCCGGGACCGGTCGCGCCGGTGCAGCGTGTGCACGCCCGCGGGCGCGCCGGTCGGCTGGTCGGCCGACGAGGACGCGGAGGGCACCAGCACCGCGCCCGCCTCGGGCGACAGGAGCCCCGCGACGAGGCGCAGCAGGGTCGTCTTGCCGGCGCCGTTGGGTCCGAGGAGGCCCGTGAGCGCGCCGGGCGGGGGAGTGGCGTCGATGCCGTCGACGACCCACCGTCCGCCGAGCCGCACCCCCACGCCGTCGAGCGTCAGCTCCATGCCGTCCCCCGTCCGCGCCGTAGCAGCACCGCGAACACGGGCACGCCGACGAGCGCGGTGACGATCCCGACGGGCAGCTCGCGCGGCGCGAACACGGTGCGCGCGAGCGTGTCCGCCCACACGAGGAACACCGCGCCGGTGAGCCCGGCGACGGGCAGCAGCCGACGGTGCGCGGGTCCGGTGACCACTGACACGGCGTGAGGCAGGACGAGCCCGACGAACCCGATCGCCCCGCTCACGGCGACCATCGCGCCCGTGAGCAGCGCGACGAGCGTCATGAGCGTCCAGCGCGTGCGGTCGACGTCGATCCCGAGCGCCGCCGCGGCCGTGTCCCCGAACGTGAACGCGTCGAGCCGGGTCCCGGTGGCGAGCACGGTCGTCCCGACGACGAGCAGCGCGCCGCCCGCGATCGCGACGGACGGCCAGGTCGCGCCCGCGAGCGAGCCGAGCAGCCAGGACAGGATCTCGCGGTAGGAGTCGCCGGTCGCGGTCCAGAAGATGACGAACGACGTCGCGGCCGCGGCGAGCTGCGAGACCGCGAGGCCCGCGAGCACGGCGCGCGTGGGGGTGACGGATCCGCCGGTGCGGGCGAGCGTGAGCGTCACGACGAGCGCACCGAGCGCACCGACGAACGCCGCGACGGGCAGCAGCACGGACACCCCGACGACGAGCACGGCGACGGCCCCGAGCGACGCGCCCGACGACAGCCCGAGCAGGTACGGGTCGGCGAGCGGGTTGCGCGTGAGCGACTGCATCACGGCGCCCGCGATCGCGAGCCCTGCCCCGACGGCGGCCGCCGTGAGCACGCGCGGGGCGCGCAGGTCCCACACGATCGCGTCGTGCAGCGGTGGCACGTCGCCCGCGAGCCCGAGGTGGTGCGCGACGACCCGCGCGACCTCGCCGACCCCGAGGTCGGCGGGCCCGATCGTCACGGTCACGAGCAGGCTCGCGACGAGCGCCACGAGCCCGGTCCCGACGAGCACGGCGAGCGGCGGCCGACGCGCGGGGCGTGGCCCGGCGGCCTGCTCGTTCGTCGGGACCGGGACGCGGGACGTGTCCGTCACGGGCGCGGTCAGCCCCCGAACGCCGCGACCTGCGCGACGATGTCGGCGACGGTGTCGGCGTTGCGCACGCCCGCCTCGGACGCCGCGAACGGCACGACGACGTAGCGCTGCTCCTGCACGGCGCGCAGCGCGGCGGTCGCGGGGTTGGCGGCGAGCGCCGCCTTCTTGTTCTCGGCGGTGTTCCACGTCGAGTCGACGAGCACGAGGACGTCGGGGTCGGCGGCCACGACCTGCTCCCAGCCGACCGACGTCCAGGTGTCGTGGACGTCGGCGAACACGTTCGTCAGGCCCGCGGCCTCGAGGATCATCTCGGGCGCGCCGATCCCGGCGCCGACGTACGGCGTGTCCGTCCCCGACGACCACCACACGACGCTGCCGCCGTCGAGCGGTGCGACGGCGTCGAGCGTCGCCTGCTGCTCCGCGACGACGCGCTCGGCCGCGTCGGGCTCGCCGAGCACGGCACCCGCCTCGCGGATCTCGGCGAACACGTCGTCGAACGTGAGGGGGTCCGGCTGGTACCCGGGCTCCTTGCACGCCGACGGCGACACGTACGTGCCGATGCCGTAGCCCGCGAGCGTCGCGCGCTCGCCGACCCCGTCCGCCGAGAAGTTCGACTCCCACCCGCCGTACACGAGGTCCGGCTCGGTGGTCAGCAGCGCCTCCTGCCCGGGGACCTTGTCGGACAGCACGGGTACGTCGGCGAGCGCGGGGGCGAGGTCGGCGGGCGGGGGGCCGTCGCTGAACGCGGTCCCGACGAGGCGGTCGGCGGCGCCGAGTGCGGCGACGAGCTCGGTGGCGGACGACTTGATCGTCACGATCCGCTGCGGCGGTGCGTCGAACGTCACGGACGTCCCGCAGTTGTCGACCGTCACCGGGTAGCCCGAGTCCGCGGCAGCCGTCGTCGGGGTGCCGCTCGACAAGGGGAGCGGTCCGTCGTCCGGGGTGGCCGACGTGCCCGGGTCGCCGCTGCACGCGGCGAGCGCGAGGAGCGCGACGGGGACGACGCCGAGCCGGACGAGCGTGCGACGGGCGGTCGTGAGACGGGCGAGCGAGGACGTGGACATGGGGCTCCGCGGGGGTGGACGACGCGCCGCGCACGCCGTCGGGCGCGGGAAGGGGTTCGCAGGTCGGCGCACGTCGCACCGCGGAGGACCGGTCCAGATCGGGGCCGGCGCGACCCGGCCGAACATCCGGTCGGGTTCCGCCGCCACCCTAAGGACGTCGCGCGCCCGTCGGCAAACGTCGTCCGGCCGCCGCGCGCACGCGCGACCGCACGATCGTCGTACGGTGCGGGTGGCGACCGACGGCCGTCCGTGACGTCCCACCCCCGAGGAGCACCCATGTCCACCGCACCCCGCCGCGCCGTCGTGACCGGAGCCTCGTCGGGGATCGGGGCCGCGACCGTGCGGCGCCTGCGCGCGGAGGGCTGGGACGTCGTCGCGACGGCGCGGCGTGCGGACCGCCTCCAGGAGCTCGCGGCGCAGACGGGTGCGCAGGTCGTGGTCGCGGACGTGACGTCGGACGACGACGTCGCGGCGCTCGTCGCGTACGTGCGCGAGACCGGCGGGCTCGACGCGGTCGTGAACAACGCGGGTGGTGCGCTCGGTCAGGACACCGTCGAGGAGGGTGACCTCGAGCAGTGGCGCACGATGTACGAGCTCAACGTGCTCGGCACGCTGCGCGTCACGCAGGGCCTGCTCCCGCTGCTGCGCGAGCGCGGCGAGGGCGACGTCGTCGTCGTGACGTCGACCGCCGCGCACGGCGCCTACCCGGGCGGTGCGGGCTACACCGCCGCCAAGCACGCGGAGCGCATGCTCGCGACGACGCTGCGCTGGGAGATCGTGGGCGAGCCCATCCGCGTGATCGAGATCGCGCCCGGCGCGGTGGCGACCGAGGAGTTCTCGCTCGTGCGGTTCGCGGGTGACGCGCAGCGGGCGGCGAAGGTCTACGAGGGCTACCAGCCGCTCGTCGCGCAGGACGTCGCCGACGCGATCGCGTGGACCCTGAGCCGGCCCGCGCACGTCAACGTCGACCTCCTCGTCGTCCGGCCCCGCGCGCAGGCGAACAACACGACGATCGCGCGCACGGGCGTGTGACCTGACGGCCCGGCCGAGCCGCGGCCGGGCCGGGTGACGACGTCAGCCGAGGTCGTTACCTGTGGTCAGCATCTGAACGCGGCGGGCGGCTGTGGGAACCGCTTCGTAGGGTGGGCGGGTGCCCTCAGAACGTTCCGATCGTCCCGCGCGCGGTGACGGACCCTCCACGACGGCCGTGCTCCTGCGGCTCGTGCGGTGGGGGCGGCCCGCGCTGCCGCGCATCGTCCTCGGCGGCCTGACCGCGCTCGGCGCGAGCCTCCTCGCGCTCGCGGTGCCGCAGGTCCTGCGGCGCGTCGTCAACGGCACGCTGCTGGAGGACGGGTCGCGGTCCGGCGTCGTGCGGGCCGCCGCACTGATCCTCGCGCTCGGCGTGCTCGAGGCGTTCCTCGTCTGGTGCCGTCGCACGCTCATCCTCACGCCCGGGACGGGTGTCGAGCTGACGATGCGGCGCGACCTGTTCCACCGCCTGCTGGACCTGCCCGTGGAGTTCCACGACCGCTGGTCGGGCGGACAGCTCCTGTCGCGGTCGATGGGCGACCTGTCGGTCATCCGCCGCTGGATGGTCTTCGGCCTCGTCATGCTGTGCGTGAGCACGACGACCGTGCTCGTCGGCGTCGGGCTCATGATCGCCACGGCACCCGTGCTCGGGCTGGTCTACCTCGTAGGCGCCGTCCCGATGATCTGGCTCGGCTTCCGGTTCCGGCAGGACTACAAGGTCGTCGCGCGACGCGCGCGCGACCAGGCGGGCGACCTCGCGACGACCGTCGAGGAGTCCGTGCACGGCATCCGGGTGCTCAAGGCGTTCGGACGCGGCGAGGACGCGGCGGGCGACTTCGAGCGGCAGGCCGACGAGCTGCGCGCGACCGAGGTCGCCAAGGCGCACACGCAGTCACGCGTGACGTTCGCGCTCGGCGCGATCCCCGAGGCCATCCTCGCCGTGTCGCTCGCCGTCGGCGTCCCGCTCGCCGCACGCGGGGACCTGTCGGTCGGTGCGCTCGTCGCGTTCTTCGCGACCGCGGCGATCGTCAACGCGCCCGTCGAGCGGCTCGGCCAGCTCCTCGCGATGACGCTCGACGCGCGCGCCGCGACCGAACGGTTCGTGCAGGTCATCGACCTCGTGCCCGCGGTGCGCGACCCGGCCGAACCGCGCGCGCTGCCCGCGCGGCCGGGGGCCGGGTCGCGCGTCGAGCTCGTCGGCGTGCACTTCGCGCACCCCGTACGCCGGCGTCCGGCGACCGCGGGGCAGGGGGCACCGGACGGCACGCGCGACAGCGACGCGACCGAGGTGCTGTCGGGCGTCGACCTGGTGCTCGAACCCGGCACGACGACCGCGCTCGTCGGGCTCACGGGGAGCGGCAAGACGACCGTGCTGCAGCTCGTGCCGCGGCTGTACGACGTCACGGCCGGAGCGGTCCGCCTCGACGGCGTCGACGTGCGCGACCTCACGCGCGCCGAGCTGCGCTCCGCGGTCTCCGTCGCGTTCGAGGACCCCATCCTCTTCTCGGCGTCGGTGCGCGAGAACGTGCTCATGGGCGTGCCGGACGACCTGCCGCCCGACGAGGCGCAGGACCTGCTCGAGCGCTGCCTCGACGTCGCGCGCGCGGGCTTCGCGCGGGACCTGCCCGACGGCCTCGACACCGTGATCGGCGAGGAGGGCCTGAGCCTGTCGGGCGGCCAGCGCCAGCGTGTCGCGCTCGCGCGCGCGATCGCCGTGCGGCCGCGCGTCCTGCTGCTCGACGACCCGCTGTCCGCGCTCGACGTCACGACCGAGGCCGAGGTGACGACGCGCCTGCGGGAGGAGCTCGCGGGCACCACCACGCTCGTCGTCGCGCACCGGCCCTCGACGGTCGCGCTCGCGGACCGTGTCGCGGTGCTCGAGGACGGCCGCATCACGGGCGTCGGGACGCACACCGAGCTGCTCGCGACGCACGCGCACTACCGGTACGTCCTCACGGCGCTCGAGAGCGACGAGGAGACGGCGCGGCGCGGTGCCGACCGTCCCGCCGACCTGCCCGTCGACCACGAGGACGAGGTGCTCGCGGCCGACGAGGTCGCGGACGAGACCGCGGAGGTGGTCCGATGAGCGCGCCCACCGAGGACCCGCGCGCCGTGCGGTCGCGTTCGCTGGGGCTGCTCGGCTCGCTGCTGCGGCCGGTCGCCGGGCCGGCGTGGTGGACCGTCGCGCTCGTCGTGCTCGCGCAGCTCGCGGTCGTCGCGGGACCGGCGCTCGTCGCGTTCGGCATCGACTCGGCGCTCCCGGCGCTCGCGGACCACGACGACGCGCGCCCGCTCGTGCTGGCCGCGGGCGCGTACCTCGCGCTCGCGCTGGGCGGCGGGCTGCTGTCGGCGCAGGTCGTGCGCGCGTCCGCGCGCGTGAGCCAGGCGATCCTGCTGGACCTGCGCGCGCGGCTGTTCCGGCACACGCAGCGCCTGAGCCTCGAGTTCCACGAGCGCTACACGTCGGGCCGGATCATCTCGCGGCAGACCTCGGACACCGACGCGCTGCGCGAGCTGCTCGACGGCGGGGTCACGACGCTCGCGTCGAGCGGGCTCGCGATGGTGTTCACGGCCGCGTCGCTCGCGCTGCTCGACTGGCGCAGCGGGCTCGTGCTGCTCGTCGCGGTGGTCCCCGGCATCGTCCTGACCCGCTGGTTCCAGCTCCGCTCGCAGCGGCAGTACCGACTCAACCGCACCGCGGCGGCGCGCGTGATCGTGCGGTTCGTCGAGACGATGACGGGCGTCCGCGCGGTGCAGGCGTTCCGGCGCGAGGAGCGCTCGGAGCGCGTGTACGGCGACGAGGCCGAGGTGTACCGGCGCACGACCGCCGAGGCGATCCGCGTCAACGGCGTGTTCGACACGGGGCTGACGCTCATCGGGAACGTCACCGTCGCGGTCGTGCTGCTCGTCGGCGGGCTGCGGGTGCTCGACGGCGGGCTCGACGTCGGCGTGCTCGTCGCCGCCGTGCTGTACGCGCGCCGGTTCTTCCAGCCGCTGCAGCAGATCGGCATGTTCTACAACTCGTTCCAGTCCGCGACCGCGGCGCTCGAGAAGCTCTCGGCGCTGCTCGCCGAGGAGCCCACCGTGCCGGACCCCGTGCACCCCGTCGCGCTCGCGCACGCGCGCGGCGACGTGCGGTTCGCGGACGTCGAGTTCGGCTACGGGTCGGGCCCGAGCGTCCTGCCCGCGCTCGACGTGCACGTCCCGGCGGGTCAGTCGCTCGCGCTCGTCGGCGAGACGGGGGCGGGCAAGTCGACGGTCGCGAAGCTGCTCGCACGGTTCTACGACGTGCGGGCGGGTGCCGTGCTGCTCGACGGCGTCGACGTGCGCGACATCGACCCCGCCGACCTGCGACGGGCGGTCGTCATGGTGACGCAGGAGTCCTACCTGTTCTCGGGCTCGATCGCCGCGAACATCGCGTTGGGCCGGCCGGGTGCGCCGCGTGCCGACATCGAGGCCGCCGCGCGCGCGGTCGGCGTGCACGACCTGGTCGCGGCGATGCCGGACGGCTACGACACGCTCGTCGACAAGCGCGGCGGGCGACTGTCCGCGGGGCAGCGCCAGCTCGTGTCGTTCGCGCGCGCGTTCCTCGCGGACCCCGCGGTGCTCATCCTCGACGAGGCGACGAGCGCGCTCGACGTCCCGGGCGAGGCGCTCGTGCAGCGCGGGCTGCGCACGCTGCTCGCGGGCCGCACGGCCGTCGTCATCGCGCACCGCCTGTCGACCGTGATGGGCTCCGACCGCGTGCTCGTCGTCGACGGCGGGCGCGTCGTCGAGGACGGCGCACCCGCCGACCTCGCGACCGCGGGCGGACGGTTCGCCGAGCTGTACGACGACTGGCAGGCGACCCTGCGCTAGCCTCGCGCGTCGTGGGCTGGGTCGAGATCGTCGGGTTCGTCACCGGGGCGCTGTGCGTGTGGCTCGCGGGGCGTCAGCACGTCGCGAACTTCGCGGTCGGGATCGCCAACAACCTCGTGTTCCTCGTGCTGTTCGCGAGCCAGGGCATCTACGCGAACGCCGGGCTGCAGGTCGTGTACGTCGTCCTCGCGGCGCTCGGTTGGTACTGGTGGCGCCGCCCGCGCGTGCCCGACGAGCGTGCGGGTCGCCGTGAGCTCGCCGTGTCGCGCACGCCGCGGCTCGTGTGGCCCGTGGCAGCGGCCGCTGCTGCGGTCCTCGCGCTCGCGCTCGTCGCGCTGCTGTCGCTCACGGACGCGTCGGTCCAGCCGTGGTGGGACGCGACGACGACCGCGCTGAGCCTCGTCGCGCAGGTCATGCTCGGGCGCAAGTGGCTCGGGTCGTGGGCCGTGTGGATCGTCACCGACGTGCTGCTCGTCGGCCTGTACGCGAGCGTCGGGCTGTGGCTCACGTCCGCGCTGTACGTGCTGTTCATCGGGCTGTGCGTGCACGCATGGCGCGGGTGGGCGGGCGAGGCGCGCGAGCGGGCGGCCCCGGGCACCTCGGCGCGCGACGGCGCCGCACAGCGCGACGGCACGCGGGTCGGCGCATGACGACGCGGTACGCGCACGGCCTCGTCATCGGCAAGTTCTACCCGCCGCACGCCGGCCACCTCGCGCTCGTGCGGCACGCGCTCGCGCGCTGCGCGCGCGTCACGGTGCAGGTGCTCGCGTCCTCGGCCGAGTCGGTCCCCGGCGCGCTGCGCGCGGCGTGGCTGCGCGACGAGCTGCCGACCGCGCACGTCGTGCACGGGCTCGACGACGCACCCGTCGACTACGACGACCCGGCCGCGTGGGACGCGCACGTCGCGGTCATGCGCGCGCTGCTCGCGGAGGGCGCACGCGACGTGCCGCCAGTCGACGCGGTCGTGACGTCCGACGCGTACGGCGAGCAGCTCGCGCACCGGTTCGGTGCCGCCTGGCTGCGCGTCGACCCGGGACGCACGCAGACGCCCGTGTCGGGCACCGCGGTCCGCGCGGACCCGGAGGGTCACTGGTGGGCACTGCCCGCCGCGGTGCGCGCGTGGTTCGTGCGGCGGGTGGTCGTCATCGGTGCGGAGTCGACGGGCACGACGACGCTCGCGCAGGACCTCACCGCGCACTACGGGCTGCCGAGCGTGCCCGAGTTCGGACGCGAGTGGACCGCGCTGCGCGAGGGCGGCCTGGCGGCGCCGTGGCACACCGCGGAGTTCGACCTCGTGGCCCGCGAGCAGGCGCGCCTCGAGGACGACGCCGCCCGGCGCTCGCCGCGCGCGCTCGTCGTCGCGGACACCGACGTGCTCGCGACCGCCGTGTGGCACGAGCGCTACGTCGGGACGCGGTCCGCGACCGTCGAGGCGCTCGCCGACGCGCGCACGCCCGACCTGTACCTGCTCACGGGCGACGAGATCCCGTTCGTGCAGGACGGCCTGCGCGACGGCGAGCACGTCCGGCACGCGATGCAGGACCGGTTCCGCGAGCTCCTCGAGCAGCGTCGCGCGGCGGGCGGCGCGCCGTGGGTCGAGCTGCGGGGGAGCCGGGCCGAGCGCCTCGCCGCGGCGGTCGCGCTCGTCGACGCGCTCGTCGCGACCCCGCGCGCGATGTCCGCGCCGCTGCCCGAGCGCGGTGGCGACGTGCACGGTGCGGTGTTCGGCGAGGTCACGGCCCCGACCCGTGCCACACTCACCGGGTGAGCGAGTCCGATCTGTCCCAGGTGTCCGTCGCCCCGACGCGCGCGGGCGCTCGCGCGGCGTCCGCGCCGCTCGCGCTCGACGTCGCGTCGCTGTTCGCCGACGAGGTCGCGGGCAGCACCGGGGCGAGCGGCGCGCCGCTCGACGAGAAGCTGCGCCAGGCCTACTTCTGGATGGTCAACCACGCGATCATCAGCCCGCACTACGACGTCGAGTTCCACGACCCGGCGCGGGCACGCACGTCGTTCCGGCTGGGCGACTCGCGCGCGAGCGTCGACCTGCCGACGGACCAGTCGTACTCGTCGTTCGTGCTGCTCCCGCTCCTGACGTTCGCGGTGCGCGGTCGATGCCTGCTCGTCGGCGGGCCCGGCCGCGGCAAGACCGCGTCCGCGATCCTCATGGGGGTGCTCGCGGGCTATCCCGTGCGGGACGTGCGCCGCGCGATGCAGCACGGCCACCCGCAGCTCACCGTGCAGGACATGTTCGGCACGCCGCTGCCGCGCGACCTCGTGGCCGCCGAGAGCCTGCAGGACATCGACGTCGCGTGGCGCTCGTGGCTCGGCATGCGCGTCAAGATCGTCGACGAGTACAACCGCATCCCCACGCGCACGCAGTCCGCGCTGCTCACGGTGCTCGCGGACGGGTACGTCGAGGTGTTCGACCAGGTCTACGAGACGGGCGCATCGGCGTGGTACCTCACGGCGAACGACGACGCGGGCGGCGGCACGTTCCAGGTGGTCGACGCGCTGCGGGACCGCATCGACGTCGTCGTCAAGGCGCTCGCGTTCAACCCGCGCTTCCTGGGTGACCTCGTGACGCGCGCCGAGCGCGGGCTGCGCCCCGAGGAGCACGTGCCGCCGGGCATCGTGTTCGACGCCGACGAGCACGAGCGCCTGCACCGTGAGGTGCTCGCGGTGCCGTTCCCCGCCCCCGTCCGACGACGCCTCGAGCACTTCGCGGCGCAGCTCGAGCTGCTCGAGCGGGCCGCGTGGCAGCTCGAGTACCGGACCAAGGACACGGCACAGCTCGCGGGGGTCGACCCGCACGTGCTCGCGGTCGCGGACGACGGGCGCGACCGCGTCGAGGACGTGGGCGGCCAGACGATCAACGGGTTGTCGGTGCGTGCGCTGCAGTCGCTGATCGCGTACGCGAAGGCCATGGCGTACTTCCGCGGCGACGCGCAGGTCACGCTCGACGACCTGCGCGTCGTGCTGCCGTTCGTGCTGCACGACAAGCTTCACCCGGACCTCGCGTCGCCCGCGTTCGACGACCCCGCACGCGAGCCCCTGCGCACCGACCGGGTCTCGTGGATCCGCGACCTGTTCGACACCGCGTGCCGGCAGTACGACGCGCAGGGGCTCGACGACGACGACCCCGTCGGCGACGTCCTCGCCGAGCTCGCGGGCGGCCTCGACGGGCTCGACGAGGCCGCGGTCCGGGCCCGGCTGACGCGCATCGAGGCGCTGCTCGCGGGCTGGGAGCAGGCGACCAAGCTGCACGGCGACGTGTACCAGGACGCGCTCGCGCTCAAGTACGCGCACCAGCGCTACTCGTCGTACCTCACGTGGTTGCGCTGGAGCGGTGCGTGAGCACGCTCGTCGCCGAGGACCTGCTGGGTCGCGTGCTGCGTGCGCACGCCGACGAGGTCGACCCGCTGCTCGGTCGCGCCGCCGCGGCGGGCGCGTCGAGCGACGACGTGCGCGCCGCGCTCGGCGAGCTCGCCCAGGTCGCACCCCAGCTGCTCGGCGCGCCGGGAGCCGCGCCGGGGTCGTCGGACGAGGGGCGCGTGCTGCTGCCCGCCGTCACGGCGGTCCTCGACCTCGTCGCGCGCGGCCGCTGGCGCGCGGGGCACCCGCAGCACTACGCGGTGCTCGCGACGCTGCCCGCGGTGTGGCGCTGGGTGCGCGCGGCACCCGACGTGACGACGCCCGCGGTCGTCGCGGCCGCGGACGTCGTCGCGCGTGCCGGGCGGGCGCAGGCGTGGACCGCGCTCCTGACGGCGACGCCCGCGCCGAGCCCCGACGACGTCCGGCCCGCGCTCGCGGTCGCCGCCTGGCGTGCCGGGCTCGCGCGGTACCGCGACGCCGCGCTCGCGGCGGCAGCCGACCTCCCGCCCGACGTGGCGGGCCCGCTCCTGCGGCTCGCACCCGTCGACGTGCACGCCGTGCTCGAGCGGCACCGCACGGACCGGTGGTGGTGGGTCGGCGCGCCCGAGGGACCGGGCGTCGTCTCGCGCGTCGGCGGGTTCCGGCCGTGGGGTGGACGCTGGACGGCGCTGCCGCGGGTCGTGCCGGGCGGCGGCTCGGGGTGGACGGTCGTCGCGGACGGCGGCGCGTGGCGCGTCGTGGCCGACGTGCACGGTGCGGCGTTCGTCGCGACGGACCAGTCCGGCCTCGCCGACCTCCCGGTCCCGACGAGCGGCCCGACGCTCGCGGTGCCCTGGACGGACCACGTGACGGGCTGGGCGCCCGCGGCCGACGCGCCCGACGTCGTGCTCGTCAGCCGCGCACACTCCTACGTGCTCGACGTCGTCCGCGTGGCGGACCGATGACGGTCACGACCGCCGAGCTCGAGCGCTGGCGCGCCGCGTGGCCCGCGGCGCTCGCGGCGTGGGGCCGCGCGACGCGCGTGCACCCGCCGATCCTGCACGCCGAGCGCGTGCCCGACGCGGGCTCGTTCGCCTGGTACGACGGTGCACGCGTCGAGGTGCACATCGACGTGGCCGACGCGGTCGCGCGCGGCCTGACCGACCACGCCGTCGCGGTCCTCGCGCACGAGATCGGCCACCACCTGCTCGCGCCCGGCGACCGGCGCACGGGGGTGCGCATCGCCGCGCGGGTGCGCGCCGGGCTCGTGGACGTCGACGAGCTCGTCGGACCGGTCGCGAACCTGTGGAACGACCTGCTCGTCAATGACCGCCTGCAACGTTCGGGCGCCGCGGACCTCGTCGGCGTGTGGCACGCGCTCGGCACGCCGACCGACCCGCTCATGGCGCTCGTGCTGCGCGCGTGCGAGCTGCTGTGGGACCAGCCGCGCGGTTCGCTCGCGGGCACCGCGGCGCGCGTCGACGAGTCCGCGGCCCTGCTGTGCAGCCGCCTCGTGCGCGCCTACGCGCGCGACCCCGTGGGCGGCGCGGCCGGCTTCGCGAGCCTCGTCCGCACGAGCCTGACGTCCGACGAGCTCGCGGCCGCGGTGCCCGCGGTGCGGCGCGTGACGTGCCGGGACGGCGGGCAGGAGCGCGGTCTGCCGTACGGCGTCGCGACCGACGCCGGGCTCGACGCACCCGTGCTGCACCCGTCGCTCGACCCGGCGGTCGTCGGGCGCGACGGCATGCCGCCGGCGGACGCGTCGGCGCAGGCGGGGCCGGCGTTCGACGCGACGACGTCGGGCTCGCGCGGCGACGTGCCGAGCGGGCTGCTGCCCTCCGCGCTGCACGACGTCCTGCAGGCGCTCGGCGACCCGTCGAGCGCGCAGGAGGTCGCCGTCGCGTGGTACCGCGAGCGGGCTGCGGCGTCGCTCGTGCCGTTCCCCGTGCGGCACCGCGCGGCGCAGCCCGACCCGCTGCTCGGCGGTCTCGAACCGTGGCAGGTCGGCGACGACCTCGCGGACGTCGACTGGACGAGCACCGTGACGTCGTCGCCCGTGGTGGTCCCCGGGATGACGACCGTGCGGCGGCAGTGGCTCGACGACGCGGCGCAGCCGCCCGCGCCCCGGCCGGTCGACCTCGACCTCTACCTCGACTCGTCGGGCTCGATGCCCGACCCGAAGGTGTTCTCGTGGGTCGCACTCGCGGGTGCGGTGCTCGCGCTGTCGGCGCTGCGCGTGGGCGCGCGCGTGCAGGCGACCACGTGGTCGGGCCCCGGCCAGGTCGCGGGCACCGACGGCTTCACGCGCGACCCGGACCGCGTGCTCGCGGCGATCGTCGCGCACTTCGGCGGCGGCACCGCGTTCCCGCTCGACCTGCTGCGGCGCACGTACCTCGGCGACGCGACGCACGCGCCGACGGCGACGGGTCCGACGCACGTCGCGGTCGTGTCCGACGACGGCGTGACGACGATGTGGCCGGACGCGCAGCAGGCCCGCGACCCGGAGCTCGTCGGGCTCGCCGGACGCGTGCTCGAGGTCGCCGGCGGGGGCGGCTCGCTCCTGCTGGACGTCGCCGAGCGGTGGCGCTCGCGCGTCGTGCCGCCGGCGGGGTACGACGTGTACTGGGTCGACTCGGCGCAGTCGCTCGTGGACTTCGCGCGGGCGTTCGCGGCCCGCACGTGGGGCGAGACCGGCCTCGACCGAGCGACGACGGGGTCCCCGACCGGAGGTGTGCGATGACCGACCGCCTGCCCGCCGCGGTGGTGCGCGGCCCGAGCCGTGAGGGACCACCCCTCGCGGTCCTCCTGCACCGCGTCGCGCAGACGCCCGCCGACCTGCTCGACGACGCGGTGAGCGCGAGCGCGGCGCTCGCCGACCTCGCGGTCGCGCTCGACGGCAGCGTGCTCGACGGCCCGTCGCTGGACCGGCTCGACGCGTTCCTCGGCGAGGGTGCGCTCCGGGGCGAGGCGGGCCGTCCGGGCGACGCACGGGACGCCGACGCGACGGCCGCCCGGACCGACCGGCGCGCGCTCGCGCTGCTCACGGCCTGGCTCCTGGGTGCCGACGAGGTACGGACGCACGCGGGCACGGTCGCCGCGGCCGGGGCCGCGGGCGGTGCGGCGACGCTCGTGCTGCGCGTGGTCGAGGTCGTGCCCGACGCGCTCGCGGGCCTGCGCGCGGCGGACGAGTGGGTCGCCGACCCCGAGGCCCGCGAGGAGCTCGTGCGCGCGGTGCTCGCGGTCGCGGGCCTGCGGGCGGCGGGGGAGCACGACGAGCGCGCCGCCGACGCGTGGGCCGCCGTGAGCACCCGGCACCGACGTGCGGTGGTCGCGGCGATGGCGGTCGAGCGGCAGCGTGCGGAGGAGCTCGCACGACGGCTCGCCGAGAAGCGGGCGAAGGAGGCGGCGGCGCAGTATGTCCCCTCGTGACCGTGAGCGGGTCCCCGCGCCCGAGCCGACGGCCGACCCGGCCGCCGACGAGCGCACCGCGGCGCTCGCCGACCCGCTGCTGACCGACTACGCCCGCCTGGGCTCGGTCGCGCTCACCGACACCGAGCGCTGGCCCACGCTGTCGTCCGACGAGCTCGCCCGCGTCGCGGAGGTGCGGGCCGGCGAGCACGCGCCCGTGTGGGAGCACGAGACGGGGGACCGGCTCGACGCGGACGACCTGCGTGCGCTGCGCGAGCGCGCGTACCTGCCGTTCGCGCTGCCGACGCCGTGCCCGGCCCTGGGCGGGCCCGCGGGCCGGGGGTCGGTCGCGCCCGTCGGTCCCGCGCCGACGCCGAGCTGGGTCGACGACCTGGTCCGCCGCGCGCACGAGACCGTCCCGCGCTACCGCGCCGCGCGCCGCTCGGGCGCCTCCGGTCCGACGTCGCCGCTGCACGAGCTCGTCCCGGTCACGCGCGCCGACCTCGTCGCCGACCTCGCGGCCCACGTGCCGCTCGACGTGCCGCTCGACCGCGTGCTCGAGGGGTCGAGCTCGGGCAGCACGGGCGCGGCGCTCGTCGTCCCGCTGCACCCGCGGACCGTCGCGAGCGACCTGCTCGTCGTGCACGCGCTCGTCGAGGCCGCCGGGATCTCGTGGGCGCGCGACCCGGGGATGCTCGCGCTCGCGAACGTCGTCGACCAGCGCGCGGCGTTCACCTACGTGTCGGCGCTCTCGGCCTTCCCGCGCGCGGACGGCGTGCCCGCTCCGCTCATGGCGCGCGTCAACCTCGACGACGCCGCGTGGCGCGAGGCGGGGGACCGCGAGCGGTGGTTCGAGGCGCACGACCCGCAGGTGATCTCGACGATGACGCTCCCGCTGCTGCACCTGCTCGACCTGGCGGACGCGGGCCTGACGATCCACCCGCTCGCGGTCGTCACGGGTGCCACGCACGTCACGCCCGCGGTGCGCGAGCGCGTCGCGGCGACGTGGGGCGCTCCGCTCGTCGACGTCTACGCCCTGCGCGAGACGGGTCCGGTCGCGGCGTCGCTCGACGGACGCGGGCACGTGGTCGTCGGGCGACGTGTGCACGTCGAGGTGCTCGACGACGACGGTCGCGCGCTCCCGGACGGCGAGCGCGGCGAGGTCGTCGTGACGCTCGACGAGAACCCCTACCTGCCGCTGCTGCGCTACCGCACGGGCGACACGGCCGTCCTCGTGCACGACGAGCGCGGCACGGTGCTGGTCGACCTCGAGGGCCGCACGCCCGTGCGCTACCGCGACGCGTCCGGTGCGTGGCGTCCGTCGGTCGACGCGGTCCAGGTGCTCCAGGCCGCGGGCCTGCTCGCGTGGCACCTGCACCAGGACGCGGACGGCGGCGTCCGGCTCACGGCGGTGCCCCCGCCCGGCCCCGGTGCGCACGCTGCCGCCGAGGCCGCGCGGGCGCTCGAGGCATGGCTCGGCCGCCCCGTCACGGTCACGACCACCACCGACGCCCGCGACCTCGGCCCCGGCAAGCCCCGCCGCTTCACGACCGAGCTCACCCCGAGCGGCTGATCCGGGGGGCGGATGTCGTCGTCGCGGACCGTCAGGGAGCGTCGGGGACGCCGAGCAGGGTGAGGACCGTGGTCGTGAGGGCAGCCGGGTCCGTGACGTAGGCGTCGGCGTGTGCGAGCTCGTCGTCGGACGCGTAGCCCCACGCGACGGCGACGCACGGGATGCCGTGCGCGTGGGCGCCGTCGACGTCGAACACGCGGTCGCCGACCATGACGGCCGGACCGCGGTCGGGGACGGACGCGAGCGCGGCGGCGACGACGTCCGCCTTGGAGTGCGTGTCGCTGTCGTCGGGTGCGCTGTGGATCCCGTCGACGAGCGCGTCGAGGCCGAGGTGGGCGCACACCGGCACGGCGCGCGAGCGCGGCTTGGACGTCGCGACGAGCAGCGTGCAGCCCGCGGCGCGCCACGCGGTGAGCGCGTCGACGACGCCTGGGTACACGCGCGTGTCGCGCAGCCCGCCCGCGTCGTAGTGGCGGCGGTAGGCCGCGAGCACGTCCGCGACGAGGTCGTCGGGCACGCCGTGCGCGCGCAGGCTCGCGGTGAGCGGCGGTCCGACGAACGAGCGCAGCGTCGCCGCGTCCGGCACGGGCAGCCCGTGCTCGCGGTACGCGGCCGCGACGCTCGCGGTGATGCCGGGCGCGGACTGCGACAGCGTGCCGTCGAGGTCGAGCAGCACGACGGGTCGGCCGGGTGCGGGTCGTGGTCCGGGTGTCGTCACGGCGACCACTGTGCCCGAGCCGAGCGCCGCGGCGCCGACGTGCCCACGGTCGTGCGGCACGGACCGCCGCGGCCGCTGCCGGGACGCTGGGCTACCCTGGGCGCACAGGCACCGATCCGGCCATCACCGGGGAGCCTCCGGAAGAACCGGCCCGGCGCTCGTCGGACCGCAGTAGAACCGGACGGGAAGGCCCGTCACAGCCGTCACGAGTGGTCGACACGCGCTCGTCGGACCCGCGAGGGACGCGACGCGAGCCGGCAAGCGAGGTGGTACCGCGGTGGTCCCGGCCGGTCCGGGGCTCTCGTCCTCGCGGCCGTAGCGACGCTCCCCGTGCACCCGCGGGAGCCGACCACAGGAGACGCCCGGTGACCGATCGTCACTACCCGCTGCACCGCGACGAGCCCGTCGCCCCGTCCCCGGACCTGCCCGCGCTCGAGCGTGACGTGCTCGCGCACTGGGACGCGGACGGGACGTTCCAGGCGTCGATCGACCAGCGCGACGCGGGTGAGGCCGGCAGCAACGAGTACGTCTTCTACGACGGTCCGCCGTTCGCGAACGGCCTGCCGCACTACGGCCACCTGCTCACGGGGTACGCGAAGGACGTCGTGCCGCGGTACCAGACGATGCAGGGCCGCCGGGTCGAGCGGCGGTTCGGCTGGGACACGCACGGCCTGCCCGCCGAGCTCGAGGCGCAGCGCCTGCTCGGCATCACCGACAAGGCGCAGATCGAGGAGATGGGCCTCGCGGCGTTCAACGCGGCGTGCCGCGAGTCGGTCCTGAAGTACACGCGGGAGTGGCGCGACTACGTCACGCGCCAGGCGCGCTGGGTGGACTTCGACCACGACTACAAGACGCTCGACGTCACGTTCATGGAGTCCGTGATCTGGGGCTTCAAGCAGCTCTACGACAAGGGTCTCGCGTACGAGGGGTACCGCGTCCTGCCGTACTGCTGGGTCGACGAGACGCCGCTGTCGAACCACGAGCTGCGCATGGACGACGACGTGTACGCGAGCCGGCAGGACCCGGCCCTCACGGTCGGGCTGCGGCTCGAGTCCGGGGAGCTCGCGCTCGTCTGGACGACGACCCCGTGGACGCTGCCGAGCAACCTCGGCGTCGCGGTCGGCCCCGACCTCGAGTACGTGACGGTCGAGCCCGCGCCGGACTCGCCGTTCGCGCAGGCGCACCCGGGTGAGCGGGTGCTGCTCGCCGCGGCGCGGCTCGCGGCGTACGCGCGCGAGCTGGGAGAGGCGACGGTCGTCGCGACGACCACGGGCCGCGAGCTCGCGGGCCGCCGGTACACGCCCCCGTTCGACTACTTCGCCGGTCACGAGAACGCGCACCAGGTCCTGCTGGGCGACTTCGTCACGACCGAGGACGGCTCGGGCCTGGTGCACCTCGCGCCCGCGTTCGGCGAGGACGACATGACGACGTGCGACGCGGCGGGCATCGCGGCGGTGGTCCCGGTCGACGAGAAGGGCCGCTTCACGTCGCTCGTGAGCGACTACGCGGGCGTGCAGGTGTTCGAGGGCAACAAGCCGATCATCGCGGACCTCAAGGCGGGCACCGGCCCGCTCGCGCGCGTGCCCGCGGACCGGCGCGCGGTCGTCGTGCGGCACGAGACCTACGAGCACTCCTACCCGCACTGCTGGCGCTGCCGGAACCCCCTGATCTACAAGGCTGTGTCGTCGTGGTTCGTGCGGGTCACGGACTTCCGCGACCGCATGGTCGACCTCAACCAGGAGATCACCTGGATCCCCGAGCACATCCAGGACGGCCAGTTCGGCAAGTGGCTCGCGGGTGCGCGCGACTGGTCGATCAGCCGCAACCGCTACTGGGGCACGCCCATCCCGGTGTGGGTGTCCGACGACCCGACGTACCCGCGTGTCGACGCGTACGGCTCGCTCGCCGAGCTCGAGCGCGACTTCGGCCGCGTCCCGACGAACGAGCAGGGCGAGCCGGACCTGCACCGCCCGTACATCGACGAGCTCACGCGCCCCAACCCGGACGACCCGACGGGGCGCTCGACGATGCGCCGCATCCCCGACGTGCTCGACGTGTGGTTCGACTCGGGGTCGATGCCGTTCGCGCAGGTGCACTACCCGTTCGAGAACGGCGACTGGTTCGAGCACCACTACCCGGGCGACTTCGTCGTCGAGTACATCGGGCAGACGCGCGGCTGGTTCTACGTCATGCACGTGCTCGCGACCGCGATCTTCGACCGACCCGCGTTCCGCAACGTCATGTGCCACGGCATCGTGCTGGGCGACGACGGCCGCAAGGCGTCGAAGTCGCTGCGCAACTTCCCCGACCCCGTCGAGATGTGGGACGTCTACGGCTCCGACGCGGTGCGCTGGTCGCTCATGTCGAGCCCGATCCTGCGCGGCGGGAACCTCATCGTGACCGAGGACGGCATCCGCGACGGCGTGCGCCAGGTGCTGCTCCCGCTGTGGAGCACGTACTACTTCTTCACGCTTTACGCGGGTGCCGCGCGCGACGGTGCAGGTCTGAGGGCGCAGCGCGTGGACGCGACGAGCGCGGCGCGCCTGACGACCGCCGACCGCGACCTGCTGGCGCGCACGCGCGAGCTCGTCACGGTGCTCACCGCCCAGCTCGACGCGTACGACGTGTCGGGTGCGTGCGAGTCGGTCCGCCAGCACCTCGACGTGCTCACGAACTGGTACGTGCGCACGCAGCGACAGCGGTTCTGGGACGAGGACCAGGCGGCGTTCGACACGCTGTTCACGGCGCTCGAGACGCTCACACGCCTCATGGCGCCGCTCGCACCGCTCGTGACCGAGGAGATCTGGCGCGGCCTGACGGGCGGGCGCAGCGTGCACCTGCAGGACTGGCCGACGACCGCCGAGCTCGTCACGGTCGAGGGCCGCGGCGCGTCCGGCGCGGCCGACGCGGCGAGCGGTGAGGCGTTCACCGATGCCGAGCTCGTCGCCGCGATGGACCGCGTGCGCGAGATCGTCTCGACGGCCCACGGGCTGCGCAAGGCCGAGGGTCTGCGCGTGCGGCAGCCGCTGCGCGAGCTGCGCGTCGCGATCCCGTTCCCCGAGCTCGCACGCCCGTTCGTCGGGCTCGTCGCGTCCGAGGTCAACGTCCGCACCGTCACGCTGCTGTCGGTCGACGACGCGGCAGCGTCCGAGTTCGGCGTGTGGACGCGCCTCGACGTCAACGCGCGCGCGGCCGGTCCCCGGCTCGGCAAGGCCGTGCAGGGCGTGATCCGGGCCGCGAAGGCGGGCGAGTGGTCCCAGACGGACGACGGCGTCGTCGTGCGCACGCCCGAGGGGGACGTCACGCTCGTCGAGAGCGAGTACAGCCTCGTGACGGCGGTGCGCGACGAGGTGGGCGACCAGGTCGCCGCCGCCGTGCTCCCGGGGCGCGGGTTCGTCGTGCTCGACATCGCGCTCGACGACGAGCTGCGCGCCGAGGGCTATGCGCGCGACGTGGTCCGGGCGGTGCAGGACGCGCGCAAGGCCGCCGGCCTGCACGTCGCCGACCGCATCGCGCTCGCGCTCACGGTCCCCGCCGCGCACGTCGCCGACGTCGAGGCGCACCGCGCGTTCGTGGCCGACGAGACGCTCGCGCTCGAGGTGACCGTCACGGCGGCCGCCGACGGCGCGGCCGACGCGATCGACGCGGTCGTGCGCAAGGTCGACGGGTCGGCCTCGTGACGCCGCCCCGCGACAGCGCCGCGGACCGCCGGGCGGCGGGCCGCGCGGCCGAGCGGGCCGCGGCCGCACGTGCCGAGGCCGACGAGGCCTACCGCGAGATCCTGCGCCGCACGCCCGAGCACGAGATCAACCCGTCGTTCCGCCGCGTGCAGGAGGTGTGCGAGCTGCTGGGCGACCCGCAACGCGCGTACCGCGTCGTGCACCTCACGGGCACCAACGGCAAGACGTCGACGAGCCGCATGGTCGAGCGCCTGCTGCGCGAGCACGGTCTGCGCACGGGGCGGTTCACGTCGCCGCACCTGACGCGCGTCACCGAGCGCATCGCGGTCGACGGCGAGCCGATCGACGACGAGACGTTCGTCGCGACGTACCGCGACGTGCTGCCGTACGTCGAGCTGGTCGACGCGCGCTCGGCCGAGCGCGGCGAGCCCCGGCTGTCGTTCTTCGAGGTGTTCGTCGTCATGGCGTTCGCGGCGTTCGCGGACGCGCCGGTCGACGTCGCGGTCGTCGAGGTCGGCATGGGCGGCGCGTGGGACGCGACGAACGTCGCCGACGGCGAGGTCGCGGTCGTCACGCCGATCGGCCTGGACCACGAGCGCTGGCTCGGGGACACGATCGTCGACATCGCGGCCGTCAAGGCGGGCATCGTCAAGGACGGCGCGACGCTCGTGCTCGCCGAGCAGCCCGACGAGGTCGTCCCCGTGATCCTCGACGCGGCCGCCGAGCGCGGCGCGCGCGTCGTGCGCGAGGGCGTCGACATCGCGGTCGTCGAGCGGCAGGTCGCCGTCGGCGGCCAGCTGCTCACGCTGCGCGGGCTGGGCGGCGTGTACGCGGACGTCTTCCTGCCGCTGCACGGCGAGTTCCAGGCGCACAACGCGCTGCTCGCGCTCGTCGCGACCGAGGCGCTGCTCACGGGCGGTGCCGCGCTCGACGGCGACCTCGTGGGCGCGGCGTTCGCGGACGTGACCTCGCCCGGGCGGCTCGAGGTCGTGCGCTCGAGCCCGACCGTCCTGGTCGACGGCGCGCACAACCCCGCGGGGGCCTCGGCGCTCGTCACGTCGCTCGACGAGGCGTTCGCGTTCCAGCGCGTCGTCGGCGTCGTCGGGGTCATGGCGGACAAGGACCCCGAGGGGATCCTGTCGGTGCTCGAGCCCGAGCTCGCGGAGGTCGTCGTCACGCAGGCGGGCAACGCGCGCGCGATGCCGGCCGACGAGCTCGGTGAGCTGGCCGTCGAGGTGTTCGGCGAGGACCGCGTGCACGTCGTCGAGCGGCTCGACGAGGCCGTCGCGCTCGCGGTCGAACGTGCCGAGTCCGAGGTCGAGCGCGGTGCCGCGGTGCTCGTGACGGGTTCGATCCTGCTCGTCGCGGAGGCCCGGATCCTGCTCGGCCGGCCCTGACGCGCGCGTCGTCCCACGCCACGGGCGGTCTGTGCACAAACGTGCAGGACTCGTGCACGCCTGCCACTTGCCGACCCGCTGCCGCGCGGCGAAGGTGAGCACGACGGGGGCGCACACACAGGCATGCGGGGCCCGTCGTGGCCTCGCGAGGAGGGACGGCGGGAGTGAAGAAGCTCATCAACGACCCGGTGGACGTGGTCAGCGAGACGCTCGACGGGTTCGGCGCGGCGCACGCGGACCTCGTGGCGGTGCACCACGACCCCGACTTCGTGACGCGCGCGGGCGGCGCGACCAGCGGCAAGGTCGGCCTCGTCAGCGGCGGCGGCAGCGGGCACGAGCCGCTGCACGCCGGGTTCGTGGGGCTCGGCATGCTCGACGCCGCCGTCCCCGGCGCGGTGTTCACGAGCCCGACCCCCGACCAGATCCTGCCGGCCCTGCAGGCCGCGGACGGCGGCGCGGGCGTGCTCGCGATCGTCAAGAACTACACGGGCGACGTGCTGAACTTCGAGACGGCCGTCGAGCTCGCGGAGGCCGAGGACGTCACGGTCCGCACGGTCGTCGTGAACGACGACGTCGCGGTCGAGGACTCGCTCTACACCGCGGGTCGGCGCGGCGTGGCGGGCACGGTCGCGGTCGAGAAGATCGCGGGCGCCGCGGCGGCCCGCGGCGACGGCCTGGACGCGGTCGAGGCCGTCGCGAACAAGGTGATCGCGAACGTGCGGTCGATGGGCGTCGCGCTGTCGGCGTGCACGGTCCCGCACGCGGGCAAGCCGTCGTTCGACCTGCCCGACGACGAGATCGAGATCGGCATCGGCATCCACGGCGAGCCCGGACGCCACCGCATCCCGCTCGCGCGGGCCGACGCGATCACGCAGATGCTGCTCACGCCCGTCGTGGAGGACCTCGGCCTCGCGGACGGCGAGGACGTCCTGCTGTTCGTCAACGGCATGGGCGGCACGCCGGCGTCCGAGCTCTACATCGTCTACCGCCACGCCCGCGCGCTGCTCGAGGCGCGGGGCGTGCACGTGACGCGCTCGCTCGTCGGGAACTACGTGACGTCGCTCGAGATGCAGGGTGCGTCGATCACGGTCCTGCGGCTCGACGACGAGCTCACCGCCCTGTGGGACGCGCCCGTCCACACGACCGCCCTGCGGTGGTGATCGCGCCCGGGTGAGGCAGGATGCGCGAGGACGACGAGCAGGGGTCGACGAAGGAGGTGGCATGACGCTGGACGTGGCGTGGGCCGTGGCATGGGTGCGCGAGAGCGCCCGGACGGTCGTCGAGCACCGGGACGAGCTGGTCGAGCTCGACCGGCAGATCGGCGACGGCGACCACGGGGAGAACCTGCGACGCGGGTTCACGGCCGTGGTGGCGAAGCTCGACGCGCTCGAGGCGCCGCCCGCCACGGTGGGGGACGTGCTCAAGCTCGTCGCGACCACGCTCATGTCGACCGTCGGCGGTGCCGCCGGACCGCTCTACGGCACGGCGTACCTGCGCGCCGCGAAGGCCTGCGCGGTCGAGTCGCTCGACGCGGCGGGGGTCGTCGCGCTGCTCGAGGCGGGCCTCGACGGCATCGTCGCGCGCGGCAAGGCCACCACGGGGGAGAAGACCATGGTCGACGCGTGGTCGCCCGCCGCGGAGGCTGCCGCAGCGGCCGCGTCCGCCGGGAGCGACCCGGTCGGCGTGCTCTCCGCGGCCGCGCAGGCCGCCGCGCAGGGCGCGCAGTCGACCGTCCCGCTCGTCGCCACCAAGGGTCGCGCGAGCTACTTGGGCGAACGGTCCGCGGGGCACCTCGACCCGGGGGCGCGCTCGTCGCAGCTCCTGCTCGAGGCGGCGGTCGCCGCCGCGTCGGCCGCCTCGTGACGGCGGCGCAGGAGCGCGAGGTCGCCCGTGTGGCGCTCGTGCTCGTCTCCCACTCGGCCGCGCTCGCGGCGGGCGCCGTCGAGCTCGCGAGCCAGATGGCGCCCGGCGTGCTCATGCTCGCCGCGGGCGGGCTCGCCGACGGCACGCTGGGCACGGACTTCGCGCTCGTGGAGCAGTCGCTCGAGCAGGCCGCGGCCGACGGTCGGTCCGTCGTCGTGCTCACCGACCTCGGCTCGGCCGTGCTGACGACCGAGTCGGTGCTCGAGCTCGCCGAGCCCGACCTCGTCGAGCGCGTGCGGCTCGCGGACGCGCCGTTCGTCGAGGGTGCCGTCGCGGCGGCCGTGACCGCGCACGGCGGTGCGGGGCTCGACGAGGTGCTCGCGTCGGCCGAGCATGCGGGCTCGTTGTTCGGGGTGCCCGCCGGGTCGCCCGACGCGAGCGCCGCGGCGCCGTCCGACGAGCAGCACGACGGCGTCGTGCGCGCGACGCGCACGCTGCTCAACCCGCTCGGCCTGCACGCGCGGCCCGCCGCGGTCGTCGCGCGCATGCTCGCCGGGTACGACGCGTCGGTCACGGTCAACGGTGTCAACGCCGCGAGCGTGCTGGAGCTCATGAAGCTCGGCGCGACGCAGGGGGCGCAGCTGCAGATCGAGGCGACGGGCGACCAGGCGCAGGACGCCGTGACCGCGCTGACGACCGCGATCGACGCGGGCTTCGGCGAGCTCTGAGCGCGCGGGTGCGGGGGAGCGCGCCTGAGGAGATCGCCCTGTGACGTTCGTCGCAGGTAATTGCATGGCATGCAAAGTTGCACTCGCTGTACTGTTCTGGGGTGATCGTGACCCCGGGCGCCGCCGCGCGTGCGCACGCCGACGAGCCGTCGCTCGCGGAGCTCGCCGCCGCGCTCACGCCCGACGAGCACGCGCTCGGGCTGCGTGAGCGCAAGAAGCGGGCCCGCCGCGAGGCTCTCATCGACGCCACGCACCGGCTCGTCGAGCGGCACGGGCTCGACGCCGTGACGGTCGACGCGATCTGCGAGGAGGCCGGGGTCTCCACGCGTACGTTCTTCAACTACTTCGAGTCGAAGGACGATGCGGTGCTCGGCCATGGCCCGTGGCCCGTGCCCGCGGCGGTCTCCGCGCGGTTCGTCGCGGGCGGCCCGACGGGCGACCTGCTCGCCGACCTGCAGGAGCTGCTCGGCTCGGTGCTCGCCGTCCCGCCCATGGGAGAGGAGCGGTTCCGGCAGGCGCTCGAGCTCGCGGCGACCGAGCCGCGGCTGCTCGCGTGCCACCTCGCGTGGGTCGAGACGCACAAGGCCACGCTCGCCGAGCTGGTCACGCAGCGGCTCGCCACGGCGAAGGGCCGCGCCGATGCCGCTGCGGACGGCGGTGCGCACGTCGCGCCCGACACCGTCGCGAGCCTCGCGCTCCTGCTCATCCACGCGACCGTCATGCGCTGGGAGGCGGCCGGACCGCGGACCGACGCGCGCGAGCACCTCGCGGCTGTCGTCGCCGAGCTGCGCACGCTGTTCGGCGCGTCGGCCCCTCAGCACTGACCCCCTGAAGCTGCCCCCCCTGAAACTGCCCCCTGAACCACCCCTGAGCTCCCGGGCCGCCGCGCGGTCCGGGCCGCACCACCGAATGAGGTCCCCATGGCTCTGGCCACCACCCCCGAGCAGACGAGCGACAAGCCGCTCGTCGTGCTCACGCCGCGCACCGTCTGGCTGATCTTCGGTGCGCTCATGGCGAGCATGTTCCTGTCCTCGCTCGACCAGTCGATCGTCGGCACCGCCATGCCCACGATCGTCGGCGAGCTCGACGGTGTCGCCCATCAGGGCTGGGTCGTCACGGCCTACATCCTGGCGATCGCGGTCGTCATGCCGCTGTACGGCAAGTTCGGCGACATCTGGGGTCGGCGCTGGCCGTTCCTCGTGGCGATCGGCCTGTTCACGGTCGCGTCCGCGGGTGCCGGGTTCGCGCAGTCGTTCGGCGAGCTCGTCGCGTGGCGCGGCATCCAGGGCCTCGGCGGCGGTGGCCTCATGATCCTGTCGCAGGCGATCATCGCGGACATCGTGCCCGCGCGGGATCGCGGCAAGTACATGGGTCCGATGGGTGCGCTGTTCGGCATCGCCGCGGTCGTCGGACCGCTGCTCGGCGGCGTGTTCACGCAGCACGCCGACTGGCGCTGGTGCTTCTGGATCAACATCCCGATCGGCATCGCGGCGTTCGCGACCGCGTGGTTCACGCTCAAGCTGCCGTCGCACCGCTCGGAGCGCCCGGTCGACCTGTGGGGCATCCTCTTCATGGTCCTCGCGACGTCGGGCCTCGTGCTCGCGAGCTCGTGGACCTCGTTCTCGGGCCAGCGCGACTACGACTGGTCGGACCCGAAGCTCCTCGCGCTCGTCGTCGGCACGCTCGTCGCGATCGGCCTGTTCGTGCTCGTCGAGCTGCGCGTCACGGACCCGATCCTGCCGCTGCGCCTGTTCAAGAACTCGACGTTCACCATCGCGACGCTCATCGGCTTCATCCTCGGCGCGGGCATGTTCGCCGCGCTCGCGTTCCTGCCGACCTTCCTGCAGATGTCGACCGGCGTCGGCGTGACGCAGTCCGGCTTCCTCATGCTGCCGATGATGGTCGGCGTCATGCTCACGGCCATCGGCTCGGGTATTGCGATCACCAAGACCGGGCGCTACAAGATCTACCCGGTCGCGGGCCTGCTCATCACCGCGCTGGGCCTGGTGTGGCTCACCCGGATCACCGGGAACATGTCGCTCGTGCTGTTCGGCGCGATGATCTTCGTGCTCGGCGCCGGCATGGGCCTCGTGATGCAGACGATCGTGCTCGCCGTGCAGAACGCGGTCGACCCGCACGAGCTCGGGACGGCGACGAGCGCGAACAACTTCTTCCGCGAGATCGGTGCGGCAGTCGGGACGGCGATCTTCTCGACGATCTTCACCACGGCGCTGTACTCGAAGCTCTCGGACGTCTTCCAGGGTGCGCCCGGCGGGGGCGACGCGGCTGCGGGCATCACCCCCGAGCTCGTCCAGCAGCTCCCCGAGCCGTACAAGAGCGGCGTGATCGACGCGTTCGCGAGCACGCTCGCCCCGTCGTTCTGGTACTTCGTGCCGCTCGTGCTCGTCGGTCTGGTGCTCGCGCTGTACCTCAAGGAGGTCAAGCTGTCCGACGTCGCCGGCATGGTGGCGCGCGGCGAGGCCGTGGCCGCCGACGGCTCGGGCTCTGAGGGCGCTGAGGGCTCTGCGGGCGCTGCGGGCGCTGTCGGCACCGACGGCGCCGTGCCCGTCGCGGACGTGATCGAGTCCGTCGACCTGGTCGACGACCGCGCCGGTAGCCTGGAGCGGTGACGACCACCGCGCCGGCCGTGCGCCGCAAGCGACCCGCGAAGCCGCAGTTCTCCCAGACGATCCTCGTGCTCGAGGCGTGCCTGGTGCTCTTCGCGACCTTGGTGGCGTACGGCCTGCGCGTGGCGTCGACCGGTGTGGTGTGGGCCGTCGGCGGGACGCTCGCGCTGGTGCTCGTGCTCGCGTCGGGCCTCGTCGGACGTCGCGGCGGGTACGCCGTCGGCTGGGTGCTGCAGGGCTGGCTCCTCGCCGCCGCGATCATCCTCCCGGCGGTGGCGCGCGACATCGCGGTGATCGTGGTCCTCGTGTTCGTCGGGCTGTGGTTCGCGGCGCTGCGCATCGGCGGGCGCATCGACCGCGAGCGTGCGGAGTACGACGCGCGGCACCCGCTCGGCACCTGAGCCCGGCACCTGACACGCCGGACCGGACGGCGAGATCCGGACACTAGGGTGAGCGCCATGAGCGACCTCCAGCGCACCCTCGTCCTCGTCAAGCCCGACGGCGTCGCCCGCGGCACCACGGGCGAGGTCCTGCGCCGTATCGAGGCCAAGGGCTACACGATCGTCGCGCTCGAGCTGCGGCACGCCGACGAGGCGCTGCTCGCCGAGCACTACGCCGAGCACGCCGGCAAGCCGTTCCTCGCCGCCCTGATCGAGTTCATGCTCTCGGGTCCCGTGGTCGCCGCGGTCGTCGAGGGGCACCGGGTGATCGAGGGCTTCCGCTCGCTCGCGGGTGCGACCGACCCGACGCTCGCGGCACCCGGCACCATCCGCGGCGACCTCGCGCGCGACTGGGGCAGGAAGGTCATCGAGAACATCGTGCACGGCTCGGACTCGCCCGAGTCGGCCGTGCGCGAGATCGGGCTGTGGTTCCCCGCCCTGTGACCCCGGCCCGCGGCGCAGATCCCCAGGTCCGGCCGACCGCGCACCTACACTCGCGGTCGTGCACCTCAAGACGCTGACCCTGCGCGGGTTCAAGTCGTTCGCCTCGGCGACGACGTTGAGCTTCGAGCCGGGCGTCACGTGCGTCGTCGGGCCGAACGGCTCGGGCAAGTCCAACGTCGTCGACGCGCTCGCGTGGGTCATGGGGGAGCAGGGCGCCAAGTCGCTGCGCGGCGGCAAGATGGAGGACGTCATCTTCGCGGGCACCGCGGGGCGTCCGCCGCTCGGCCGCGCCGAGGTCTCGTTGACGATCGACAACGCGGACGGTGCGCTGCCGATCGAGTACTCCGAGGTGACGATCTCGCGCACGCTGTTCCGCAACGGCGGCTCGGAGTACGCGATCAACGGCCAGGGCTGCCGCCTGCTCGACATCCAGGACCTGCTGTCGGACTCGGGGCTGGGCCGCGAGATGCACGTCATCGTCGGACAGGGCCAGCTCGACGCGGTGCTGCGCGCGACGCCCGAGGAGCGCCGGGGCTTCATCGAGGAGGCCGCGGGCGTCCTCAAGCACCGCAAGCGCAAGGAGAAGGCCCTGCGCAAGCTCGACGCGATGCAGGCCAACCTCACGCGCCTGGGCGACTTGACCGCGGAGATCCGGCGTCAGCTCGGCCCGCTCGGCCGTCAGGCGGAGGTCGCGCGCAAGGCCGCGGTCGTGCAGGCGGACCTGCGGGACGCACGCGCCCGGCTGCTCGCGGACGACCTCGCGCAGCTCACGTCGCAGCTCGAGCAGGAGATCGCCGACGAGACCGCGCTCGCGACCCAGCGCACGCAGGTGGAGGAGGCGCTCGCGCAGACGCGCGCCCGGCTCGCGACGCTCGAGCGCGAGGCAGCCGAGGCCGCGCCGGCGCTCGCCGAGATCAGCGAGGTCTGGTACCGCCTGTCGTCGCTGCGCGAGCGGCTGCGCGGCACCGCGACGCTCGCGGCCGACCGCGTGCGCCTGCTGGGGTCGGCCGCGCCCGAGCGGACGGACGGCCGGGACCCCGACGATCTCGCGGCGCAGGCCGAGCGTGTGCGCCAGGCCGAGGCCGAGCTGGGCGCCGAGGTCGACGTCGCGCGCGCGGCGCTCGAGGCCGCGGTCGGCGCGCGCCAGGAGGTCGAGCAGGAGGCCGGAGCCGCCGAGAAGGAGCTCGCGACCGCGCTGCGCGGCGCCGCGGACCGGCGCGAGGGCGTCGCGCGGCTCGCGGGTCAGGTCGCGGCGCGCCGCAGCCGGGTCGAGGCGACGCAGGCCGAGCTCGGTCGCCTGCGCGAGTCGCTCACGGCCGCCGAGCAGCGCGGGGCGGCGGCCACGGCACAGTTCGCGGCGCTCGAGTCGCAGGTCGCGGGGGCCGAGGAGGGCGAGGAGGGGCTCGACGCGGCGCACGAGGCGGCAGTCGAGGCCCTCGAGATCGCGACGAGCCGGCTCGCCGAGCTCACCGAGTCGCTCGCGACCGCCGAGCGTGAGCGCGCGACGCAGGAGTCGCGCGCCGAGACGCTCGAGCTGAGCCTCACGCGCAAGGACGGCGGGGGCGCGCTGCTCGCCGCCGACGACCTGCCGGGCACGATCGGCTCGCTCGCAGCCCTGCTCGCGGTCGACCCGCGTGACGAGGAGGCGATCGTCGCGGCGCTCGGGGCGAGTGCCGACGCGGTGGCCGTCGAGTCGGTCGAGTCGGCGGTCGACGCGATCCGGTGGCTGCGCACGCAGGACGCCGGGCGCGCGAGCCTCGTCGTGGCGAGGGCGAGTGCCGGCGGGCCGTCGGTCGACCCCGTCGAGCCGACCGCGGGCGCGGACCGCGCGGTCGACCTCGTGCGGGCGCCGGAGCACGTGCGTGGCGCGGTCGAGGCGATGCTGGCGGACGTGCTCGTCGTGGACGACCTGGCGACCGCGCGAGCAGTGCTCGCCGAACGGCCCGACGCGGTCGTCACGACGCGCGCGGGCGACGTGCTCTCGCGCACGCGCGCGTCGGGCGGCTCTGCGGCGGCCCCCAGCGCGCTGCACCTGCAGGCGGCGCTCGACCAGGCGCGACAGGCGGCGCAGGCCGCGACCGCGCAGGCCGAGCGCCTGCGGTTCGAGGTCGCGACCGCGACCGAGGCGAAGCAGACCGCGATCGCTGAGCACGAGGCGACGCTGGAGCGGCTCAACGAGTCCGACGCGCAGCTCGCGGCCGTCGCCGAGCAGCTCGGCAGCCTGGGTTCGGCGGCCCGCGCGGCGCGCGCCGAGGCGGAGCGCGTGCAGACGAGCCTCGAGGCCGCGTCGCGCACGCTCGAGGACGACACGGCGCAACTCGCCGAGCTCACGGCGCGGCTCGCGGCCGCCGAGGTCGAGCCCGTGGAGTCCGAGGCGCAGATCACGGACGGCACGCGTCGTCGTGACGCGTTGCTCGAGGCGGCGACGGCGGCGCGGCAGCGCGAGACCGAGGCGCGGCTCACGCTGCGCACCGCCGAGGAACGGGCGCGCGCGCTCGCGGGTCGAGCAGAGTCGCTCGAGCGTGCCGCGCAGGCCGAGCGTGTCGCGCGCGAGCGCGCTGCCGAGCGGGAACGTGCCCGAGCGCGGCAGGCGGCGGTCGCCGACGCCGTCCGGGCGGGCGCCGAGCGTGCGCTCGGGCTGCTGGACGGTTCGCTGCGTCGCGCGTCGGACGAGCGCGAGTCGGCCGAGGCGGCGCGGACCCGCCGCGACGAGACGATCGCGGCGACGCGTGCCGAGGCCGAGCAGCGGGCCGCCGAGCTCGGCCGCCTGACCGACGTCGCGCACCGCGACGAGGTCGCACGCACGCAGCAGCGGCTGCGCATCGAGCAGCTCGAGACGCGCGCGGTCGAGGAGCTCGGGCTCGATCCCGCGGTCCTCGTCGAGGAGTTCGGCCCGCACCAGGACGTCCCGGTCGTCGTGCCGCCCGGCGTCGAGCCGGATCCGGACGCCGCGACGCACGTGCCGTACGTGCGCGAGCAGCAGGAGAAGCGGCTGCGGGCTGCCGAGCGTGCGCTGTCCCTGCTCGGCCGGGTCAACCCGCTCGCGCTCGAGGAGTTCGCGGCGCTCGAGGAACGGCACAAGTTCCTCGTCGACCAGCTCGCCGACCTCAAGAAGTCGCGCGCCGACCTGCTCGAGATCGTCAAGGAGATCGACGAGCGCGTCGAGCAGGTGTTCGCCGAGGCGTACCGCGACACCGCGGCGGCCTTCGACGTGGTCTTCCCGCGGCTGTTCCCGGGCGGCGAGGGTCGCCTCGTCCTGACGGACCCCGACGACATGCTGACCACGGGGATCGAGGTCGAGGCACGGCCGGCGGGCAAGAAGGTCAAGCGCCTGTCGCTGCTGTCCGGTGGTGAGCGGTCGCTGACGGCGGTCGCGCTGCTCGTCGCGATCTTCAAGGCGCGTCCCAGCCCGTTCTACGTCATGGACGAGGTCGAGGCGGCGCTCGACGACGCCAACCTCGGCCGCCTGCTCGAGATCTTCCGTGAGCTGCAGGAGGACTCGCAGCTGATCGTCGTGACGCACCAGAAGCGCACGATGGAGATCGCCGACGCGCTGTACGGGGTGACGATGCGCGGCGATGGCGTGACGACCGTCGTGAGCCAGCGCATGCGCGAGTCGGCCTGACCCACGGACAGGCCCTCGCACTGACACGTTCGGCCGACGCGTGCGTGAGGGCGCTCACACCGCACGGGACCGGTTCGCGCGGCGGGCGTGAAGATCATGTGTGGAAGTCCGTGGGAACCTCGCTGCGCCAGCGCGTCGGCCGGGGCCGACGACGACACTGGTGCCGTGCTCCCCGTGATCGTCGCAGTCCTCGTGGCCCTCGTCGTCGCCGGTGTCGTGCTGCTCGTCGCGAGCGCGTCCGACACCGACGACCGTCGTGACGACGAGTCGCCCCTGCAGGCGTTCCGCCGCGGCTGGCGCGCGCGGCGCGACCCGGCCCCGGAGCAGGTCGCTGCGGCGCAGGCCGCTCAGGCGGAGCCCGTGGACCTGTCGCTCGCCGACTTCCTGCAGGCGACGGCCGAGCAGGGCGAGGGGTACCTGCACGTCGACGACCTGCAGGTGGGTCTGCAGCGCGCACGCGACAAGGCGGTGCGCGCGAACCCGCTGCGTCGGCACGGCTGACGGCGTCACCGCCCACCCCGGGGTGCGCGCGGTTCGCGTCCGGGCGGTACGCGACGTCAGACTGTGCGGGTGAGCCCCGACGCCCTGACCACCCTCCTCGCCGCCGGTGTCCCGATCGCGCTCGTCGTGGTCGTCGCCGCCCTGTTCGTCTCGCGTCGTCGCCGACCGGGCGACGACGCGGCGGAGCCGACGAGCCGCCCGACGCTCGGCCACGTACCGACCCCGCCCGGCTCGCCCGAGGACGACGAGTCGGCTCCCGCGCTCGCCGAGCCGCAGGGCGCGCCACCGTCGACGACGCGCGAGCGGGGCGACGCCACCGCGACACCCCGCGCGGACGAGGCGGTCCCCGCGGCCCCGGACGAGGCGCCCGACCTGCCGGCGATCGAGGTCCCGGAGCCCGCGACCGGGCGCCTCGCGCGCCTGCGCGACCGGCTGTCGCGCTCGGGCTCACCCCTCGGTACGCGCCTGCTGCAGGTCCTGTCGCGGGACCACCTCTCGGAGGACGACTGGGACGAGCTCGAGGAGACGCTCCTGCTCGCCGACGTCGGTGCGGGCCCCACGGGCGAGCTCATCGACGCGCTGCGCACGCGCGTGCGGGTCGACGGCCTCAAGGACCCGGCCCAGGTCCGCGCGCTGCTGCGCGCGCAGCTGCTCGCGCTCGTCGACCCCGAGCTCGACCGGTCGCTCGCGACCGCGCCGAGCGTCGCCGACGACGGCACGAGCACGCCCGCCGTCGTGCTGGTCGTCGGGGTCAACGGGACCGGCAAGACGACGACGATCGGCAAGCTCACGCGCCTGCTCGTCGCACAGGACCGCTCGGTCGTGCTCGGGGCGGCCGACACGTTCCGCGCGGCCGCGGCGGACCAGCTCGAGACGTGGGGGTCACGCGTGGGCGTACCCACCGTCCGCTCGGACCGCGAGGGCGCCGACCCGGCATCGGTCGCGTTCGACGCCGTGCGCACGGGCCGCGAGGCGCAGGTCGACGTGGTCGTCGTCGACACCGCGGGTCGCCTGCAGAACAAGGCCGGGCTCATGGACGAGCTCGGCAAGATCACGCGCGTCATCACCAAGGAGGCGCCGCTGACCGAGGTCCTGCTGGTCCTCGACGCGACGACCGGCCAGAACGGCCTCAACCAGGCGCGCGTGTTCGGCGAGGTCGCGGGCGTCACGGGCATCGTGCTGACCAAGCTCGACGGCACGGCCAAGGGCGGCATCGTCGTCGCGGTGCAGCGCGAGCTCGGCGTGCCGGTCAAGCTCGTCGGGCTGGGCGAGGGGCCCGACGACCTCGCCCCGTTCGACCCCGAGGCGTTCGTCGACGGCCTGCTGCAGTAGGCCGACGCGCAGGCCGCGTGCCGGCCCGGAAACCGAACGTTTACGCGGCGGGCGCGCTCGTCACACCGCCGTAACGCATGCAGCGACCCGGCGAAACGCCCCTCCCCGAACGTTGTCCCCGACCGGCCGCCAGGTCGGCGAGGGGAGGCGATCTCGATGGACTTCACGCTGGACAGCGGCAACACGGCGTGGTTGCTGGCGTCCGCGTCGCTCGTGCTGCTCATGACGCCGGGGCTGGCGTTCTTCTACGGCGGCATGGTGCGCGGCAAGAGCGTGCTCAACATGATGATGATGAGCTTCGGCGCGATGGGCGTCGTCGGCATCGTGTACGTCCTGTGGGGCTACTCGATGTCGTTCGGCGCCGACGTCGGCGGCGTCGTCGGCGACCCGACCGACTGGTTCGGTCTGCGGGACCTCACCGACGACCAGGGCATCCTCGCGTGGGCGGGTGTCCCCGCGCTCGTCGGGGTCGCGTTCCAGGCGACGTTCGCGATCATCACGGTCGCGCTCGTCTCGGGGGCGATCGCGGACCGCACGAAGTTCTCGACGTGGCTCGTGTTCACGGCGATCTGGGTGACGGCGTCCTACTTCCCGCTCGCGCACATGGTGTGGGGCGGCGGGTTCCTGTCGGGCGCCGCGGAGGACGGGCTCGCGGCGCGGCTGTTCGGCTGGGACGCCGCGGCGGGGGCGGCGCACGTCGCACCGGTCGACTTCGCCGGCGGCACCGTCGTGCACATCAACGCGGGCGTCGCGGGCCTCGTGCTCGCGCTGCTCATCGGCCGACGCAAGGGCTTCGGCAAGGAGCCCATGCGGCCGCACAACCTGCCGTTCGTCATGCTCGGCGCGGCGCTGCTGTGGTTCGGGTGGTTCGGGTTCAACGCGGGGTCGTCGGGCGCCGCGGACGGCCTCGCGGGCCTCGCGTGGGTCAACACCACGGTCGCGACGTGCGCCGCGATGCTCGGCTGGCTCGTCACCGAGCGCGTGCGCGACGGGCACGCGACGTCGCTCGGCGCGGCGTCGGGCGTCGTCGCAGGGCTCGTCGCGATCACGCCCGCCGCCGGTGCGCTGAGCCCGGTCGGCTCGATCGCGCTCGGCGCGGTGGCGGGCGTCCTGTGCGCGCTCGCCGTCGGCCTGAAGTACCGGTTCGGGTACGACGACTCGCTCGACGTCGTCGGGGTCCACCTCGTCGGTGGGCTCGTCGGCACGGTCCTGATCGGCCTGTTCTCGACCTCGACCGGCCTGTTCTACGGCGGGGGCGTTCGCCAGCTCGTCGTGCAGATCCTCGTCGCGCTCGTCGCGGTCGTGTGGTCGGGGGTCGCCACCGCGGTGATCGGGCTCGCGCTGCGCGCCACCATGGGCTGGCGGGTGCCGACCGAGGTCGAGGCGAGCGGCATCGACCTGGGCGAGCACGGTGAGACGGCGTACGAGACGCTGGCGGGTGCCCGCGTCGTGACGGAGGTGAAGTGATGACGAAGCTCGTGACGGCGGTCGTCCAGCCGCACCGGCTGGACGACGTGAAGTCGGCCCTCGAGGCCGCCGGGGTGCGCGGTCTGACCGTGAGCGAGGCCAGCGGCTACGGCCGCCAGCGCGGCCACACTGAGGTGTACCGCGGTGCGGAGTACACCGTGGACCTCGTGCCGAAGGTCAAGATCGACGTCCTGGTCGCCGACGAGGACGTGGCCGAGGTCGTGCAGGTCGTCGTCCAGGCGGCCCAGACCGGCCGGATCGGCGACGGCAAGGTCTGGGTGGTCCCGGTCGAGGACGTCGCGCGCGTCCGGACCGGCGAGCACGGGGACGCCGCCCTCTAGGGCGCGTCAGCGCTGGGGGCGGCTCGACGATGGTGGACGGCACGTCGGACGCGGCCGCGCAGGTCCCGACCCCCGCGGGGGTGCGGGACCTGCGCGGCGAGCGGCTCGCGCTCGCGGCGGCGCTCTGCGGCCCGACGAGCGACGGGGTCGCCCGCCGTCGCGCCGTCACCGACCTCGTGCGGCGCCGACTCGTCGAGCTGTGGGATGCCGCGACGGACGGGCGGCCGCCACCGGGCGTGGCGCTCGCGGTCGTCGGCTCGGTCGGCCGGGGCGACGCGAGCCCGGTCTCCGACCTGGACCTGCTGCTCGTGCACGAGGGTCGCGGTCAGGCGGCCACCGAGCGGCACGCGCTCGCGCAGCGGCTGTGGTACCCGATCTGGGACGCCGGCCTCGAGCTCGACCACGCGGTGCGCTCGGTCGCGCAGTGCCGTCAGGTCGCCGCACAGGACCTGCCCGCCGCGGTGGGGCTGCTCGACCTGCAGCACGTCGCGGGCGACGCGGCGGTCGTCGCCCGCGCGACGTCCGCGCTGCTCGAGGACTGGCGCGGCGCGGCGCGGCGGCGCCTGCCCGAGCTGCTGGCGTCCACGCGCGTCCGTGCGGAACGGCACGGCGAGCTCGCCTACCTCGTCGAACCCGAGCTCAAGGAGGCACGCGGCGGTATCCGGGACGCGGTCGTGCTGTGCGCGCTCGCGGCGACGTGGCTCACGGACCGGCCGCACGGAGCCGTCGACCAGGCCTGGGCGCACCTGCTCGACGTGCGCGACGCGCTCCAGGTCACGACCGGCCGCGCCACCAACCGCCTCCTGGTGGCCGACCAGGACGAGGTCGCCTCGCTCGTCGGGTTCGACGACCGGGACGACCTGCTCGCGAGCGTCGCGGAGGCGGCGCGCGTGCTGTCGTACGCGCTCGACACGACCGTCCGCCACGCGCGTCAGGCGCTCGAGCGTCCGTCGCTCGGCGTGCGGCTCGTGCGCGGCAGGCGCCTGCCGCCGCGGCTGCGTCCGCTCGCCGAGGGGCTCGTGCGGCACGACGACGAGATCGTCCTGGCCGCCGCAGCGGCACCCGAGCACGACCCGCTGCTGGCGCTGCGGGCCGCCGCGACCGCTGCGCGCACGGGTCTGCAGCTGTCCCCGGTGACGGTCCAGAACCTCACCGCGAGCCCGCCGCTGCCCGATCCGTGGCCGCGTGCGGCACGCACCCACCTCCTGCACCTGCTCGCGGCGGGACGCGCCCAGGTGCCCGTCTGGGAGGCCCTCGACCTCGCGGGCGTCGTGACCACGTGGTTCCCCGAGTGGGCGGGCGTGCGCAACCGGCCGCAGCGCTCCCCGGTGCACCGGCACACGGTCGACCGCCACCTCGTCGAGACCGTGGTCGAGGCGAGCACGCGCCCCGCGGGCGATGCACCCGGCGAGACGCTGCTGCTCGCGGCGCTCCTGCACGACATCGGCAAGCGCGCGGGCGCGGGGGACCACGCGGTCGAGGGGGCCCGCCTCGCCGGTCCGGCGGTGGCGCGCGCCGGTTTCGGGCCGACGGTCGTCGCGGACGTCGTACGGCTCGTGCGTGAGCACCTCACGCTCGTCGGGCTCGCGACCACCGCGGACCCGCAGGACCCAGCGACCGTGCTGTACCTGCTCGATGCGGTGGACCACCGCGCGGACCTGCTGACGGCGCTGCGCGTGCTCACCGAGGCGGACGCGGTCGCCGCCGGTCCCGCGGCGTGGAGCGCGTGGCGCGCCCGGCTCGTCGACGACCTCGTCGCCCGGGCGCGTGCGGAGCTCGCGGCGAGCCGCGCGGCGGGGTCTGCGCCCGGTGCCCCGGGTACCCTGGGGCGACCCTGATCCCTCTCCCGCGAGGACGCACGTGTTCGCCACCCTGTCCGACCGCCTGACGTCGACGTTCAAGAACCTGCGCACCAAGGGCCGGCTGTCCGAGGCGGACGTCGACGCCACGGTCCGCGAGATCCGTCGTGCGCTGCTCGACGCGGACGTCGCGGTGCCCGTCGTCCGGCAGTTCACGGGTGCGATCCGCGAGCGTGCGCTGTCGGCCGAGGTGTCGCAGGCGCTCAACCCCGCGCAGCAGGTCGTCAAGATCGTCAACGACGAGCTCGTCGCGCTCCTGGGTGGCGAGACGCGCACGCTGCGGTTCGCGAAGAACCCGCCGACCGTCATCCTGCTCGCGGGTCTGCAGGGTGCGGGCAAGACGACGCTCGCGGGCAAGCTCGCGCTGCAGCTCAAGAACGAGGGTCACACGCCGCTGCTCGTCGCGGCGGACCTCCAACGTCCGAACGCGGTCACGCAGCTGCAGGTCGTCGGCGAGCGCGCCGGTGTCCCGGTGTTCGCGCCGCACCCGGGCAACCAGGGCGCCGACGACGTGCTGCCCGCCGGGGCGGACCCCGTCGCGGTCGCACGCGCGGGCCTCGAGAACGCGCGTGCGCGGCAGCACGACGTGCTGATCGTCGACACCGCGGGTCGCCTCGGTGTCGACGCCGACCTCATGGCACAGGCCGCGGACATCCGCGACGCCGTCCAGCCCGACGAGATCCTGTTCGTCATCGACGCGATGATCGGCCAGGACGCCGTCACCACCGCGCAGGCGTTCGCGGACGGCGTGGGCTTCACCGGGGTGGTCCTGTCGAAGCTCGACGGCGACGCGCGCGGTGGTGCCGCACTGTCGGTCGCGTCGGTCACGGGCCGCCCGATCATGTACGCGTCCACGGGCGAGAAGCTCACGGACTTCGAGGTGTTCCACCCCGACCGCATGGCGTCGCGCATCCTCGACATGGGTGACGTGCTGACGCTCATCGAGCAGGCCGAGCGCGCGTTCGACGCCGAGCAGGCCGAGCAGATGGCGGGCAAGCTCGCGAGCGGCGAGGGGTTCACGCTCGCGGACTTCCTGCAGCAGATGCAGCAGCTGCGCAAGATGGGCTCGCTCAAGAAGATGTTCGGGATGCTGCCGGGCATGGCGCAGATGCGCGAGGCCCTCGACAGCTTCGACGAGCGCGAGGTCGACCGGATCGAGGCGATCATCCACTCGATGACCCCGGCCGAGCGCGACAACCCGAAGATCATCAACGGCTCGCGCCGCGCCCGCATCGCGAAGGGCTCAGGCACCACACCGACCGACGTCAACCAGCTGCTCGAGCGGTTCGACGGCGCGCAGAAGATGATGCGCCAGATGGCGAAGTCGGGTGGCATGCCCGGTGCCATGCCGGGCATGGGCAACCTGCCGGGCATGGGCAAGAAGGCGCGCGGCCGCACCGCCGCACCGGCCCGCAGGGTCCGCGGCAAGTCGGGGAACCCGGCCAAGCGCGCGGCGCAGGAGCGTGCGGCGGTCGAGGGTCGGCCCGCGACGCCCGCGCCGAGCGGTTCGGCGTTCGGTCTCGGCACCCCGCCGCAGCCGGACGTCGACCCGGCCTCGCTCGAGCTCCCGGCCGGGTTCGAGAAGTTCCTCGGGCGCTGAGCGTGCGATGACCGACGTCCTGCACCTGACCGGGACCGTCGTGCTCGACGACGAGCGCGAGGTCGGTGAGGCGTGGGTCGTCGGTGGGCGGCTCACGTTCGAGCGGCCGAGGGGCGCGACGACGACGAGCGTGGCGGGCTGGGTCCTGCCCGGGCTCGTCGACGTGCACTGCCACATCGGGCTCGCGGCCGAGGGCGCGGTCGACGCGGCGACCGCCGAGCGTCAGGCGGTCGCGGACCGGGACTCGGGCGTGCTGCTCGTGCGCGATGCGGGGTCGCCCGCGGACACGTCGTGGGTGCACGCGCGCACCGACCTGCCGCGGCTCCTGCGTGCGGGCCACCACCTCGCGCGGCCCAAGCGCTACCTGCGGCGCTACGGGCTCGAGCTCGAGGACGTGCACGACCTGCCGGGGGCCGTGCACCACGAGGCCGTGCGCGGCGACGGCTGGGTCAAGCTCGTGGCGGACTGGATCGACCGGGAGCTGCCCGGTGGCGGCGACCTCGCGCCGCTGTGGCCGACCGACGTGCTGCGGGCCGCGGTCGGGGCAGCCCACGACGCGGGTGCGCGCGTCACCGCGCACACGTTCTCGACTGAGGCCCTCGACCCGCTGCTCGACGCGGGCGTGGACTGCCTCGAGCACGCGACCGGTGCGAGCGCCGCGCAGGTCGAGCGGATCGCGTCGCTCGGCGTCCCCGTCACGGCGACGCTGCTGCAGGTCGCGCAGTTCGACGCGATCGCCGCTGCGGGCGCCGCACGGTACCCGCGGTTCGCGGCTCGCATGCGGGCCATGGGGGAGCGGCGTCACGCGCACGTGCGGGACCTGTACGACGCGGGTGTGCGCGTGCTCGTCGGGACCGACGCCGGCGGCACCATCGGGCACGGCCGCATCGCCGACGAGGCCGCCGAGCTCGTCGCGGCGGGGCTGCCCGCGCACGACGTGGTCGCCGCCGCGAGCTGGCGCACCCGTGCCTGGCTCGGCGTCGACGGCATCGCCGAGGGGGCGAGCGCGGACGTGGTGGTCTACGACCGGGACCCGCGCCGCGACGTCACGGCGCTCGCCGAGCCGGGCGCCGTCGTGCTGCGCGGGACCCGGTACCGGTAGCCCGGGCGCCGCCGCGCGGGCGCGCGACCTCGGGGCGGGCTTGGGCGGTGGTCCCGCCGTCTGGCATCATGGTCGGCTGTACCCGACGTCGCACGGCCCCTCTACCCGTCCTCGTCGTGTCCTTCGTCTGACCGGCGTCGCCCACCCCACGGGACGGGCGCGGGTCGACACCCCAGCTCAATCCAGGAGAAGACCACACCGTGGCCACCAAGATCCGTCTGAAGCGTCTCGGCAAGATCCGGGCGCCGTACTACCGCGTCGTCGTCGCGGACTCGCGCACCAAGCGTGACGGTCGCGTCATCGAGGAGATCGGCAAGTACCACCCGACCGAGGAGCCCTCGTTCATCGAGATCTCCTCGGAGCGCGCGCAGTACTGGCTCGGTGTCGGCGCACAGCCGACCGAGCAGGTGCTCGCCCTCCTCAAGATCACCGGCGACTGGCAGAAGTTCAAGGGCCTGCCGGGTGCCGAGGGCACGCTGAAGGTCAAGGCCGGCAAGGCCGACCCGAAGGCCGCGATCGACGCCGCCGCCGCTGACGCCGAGAAGGTCAAGGCGAAGGCGTCGGAGAAGAAGGCCGAGGCTCCGGCAGCCGAGGCGCCCGCTGAGGAGTCCGTCGAGGCTCCCGCCGAGGACGAGCAGGCCTGATGCTCGGCGACGCGCTCGAGCACCTGGTGCGCGGCATCGTCGACCACCCGGACGACGTGCGCGTGAGCACCGTGGCGCTGCGCCGCGGCGAGCTGCTCGAGGTCCGGGTGCACCCCGAGGACCTGGGGCGCGTCATCGGCCGCAACGGTCGCACCGCCAAGGCGCTGCGCACCGTGGTCGGCGCGCTGTCGACCGACGGTCCGGTGCGGGTCGACGTCGTGGACGTCGACCGGCGCTGAGTCGATCCGGTCGACCGCGACGGTCCGGTCCGCTGCGGCACGACTCGTGAGGCCCGGCCCCTACCCTGGGGCCGGGCCTTCGTCGTCCGCGCCGGTCGTCGTCCCGCCCCACCCAGAGAGGACTCACCCATGCTGCTCACCGTGGCCCGCATCGGCCGCGCGCACGGTCTGCGCGGCGAGGTCGCGCTCGACCTGCGCACCGACGTGCCCGACGAGCGCCTCGGCGCGGGTGCCGTGCTGGCGACCGACCGCGACGGCGTCGGCCCGCTGACCGTGACCCGCACCCGCATCCACCAGGGCCGCTGGTTCGTCGCGTTCGCCGAGGTGGGCGACCGGGACGCTGCCGAGGCGTTGCGGGGCGTCTCGCTCGTCGTCGAGGAGGACGGCTCCGACGAGGACGACGCGTGGTACCCGCACGAGCTCGCCGGGCTGCGTGCCGAGCACGTCGACGGTCGCGTGCTCGGCGAGGTCGTCGGGCTCGAGCACCTGCCGGCCCACGACGCGCTCGTCGTGCGTGAACCGGGCGGTGCGCGCACGCTCGTGCCGTTCGTGCGCGCGATCGTGCCCGTCGTGGACGTCGCCGGCGGGCGGGTCGTGCTCGACCCGCCGGGCGGCCTGCTCGCGTCGGACGCCGCGAACCTCGTCGTGTCCGACGAGACGAGCGGCGCGCCGCACGCGCAGCCGTCCGACGAGGACCGGTGAGCCGCGTGCGCATCGACGTCCTGACGATCTTCCCGGACTACCTCGCGCCGCTCGGGCTCTCGCTCGTCGGGAAGGCGCGCGCGTCCGGCATCCTCGACGTGCGCGTGCACGACCTGCGCGACTGGACGACCGACCGCCACCGCACGGTCGACGACACGCCGTTCGGTGGCGGTGCGGGCATGGTCATGCGGCCCGACGTGTGGGGCGCGGCGCTCGACGACGTGCTCACGCCCGACGCGCACCTGCTGCTGCCGACGCCGTCGGGCGACGTCTTCACGCAGCGCACCGCGGAGCGCTTCGCGCAGGACGCCCACCTCGTCGTCGCGTGCGGTCGGTACGAGGGGATCGACGCGCGCGTGGCCGAGCACTACCGCGCCGCGGGCCTGCGCGTGAGCGAGCTGTCGATCGGCGACTACGTGCTCAACGGGGGTGAGGTCGCCGCGCTCGTCGTGGTCGAGGCCGTCGCGCGGCTGCTCCCGGGGGTCGTCGGGAACCCGGCGTCGCTCGTCGAAGAGTCGCACGGCGAAGCGGGACTGCTCGAGTACCCGGTGTTCACGAAGCCGCCGACGTGGCGCGGTCTCGACGTGCCCGAGACGCTGCTGTCGGGGCACCACGCCCGTATCGAGCGGTGGCGGCGCGACGAGGCGCTGCGCCGGACCGCGGCGCGTCGTCCCGACCTCGTCGCGGCGCTCGCACCCGAGCAGCTCGACGCGCGGGACCGTGAGGTCCTGGCTGAGGACGCGAGCGCGAACGGCTGATTACCGGGGCCGCCGTCCGCTGTGGCAGACTTGTCCGCCGGTGCGCGCGGTCGCGTCTCTGCCACGGGGGAGACGGTCGACGACACACCGGACCGGCCGCTTCGGCGCCCGGACCGGACGCACCACGAACCAGACCATCGGGACGCGCTCGTCGCGCGTCCCCGCGATCGCGCTCCTGACCCGTGCGCAGGACGAGGAGAACACGATGCACACGCTCGACCAGGTCGACGCCGCCGCGCTGCGGTCCGACATCCCGGAGTTCCGCCCGGGCGACACCGTCAAGGTCAACGTCAAGGTCGTCGAGGGCAACCGCTCCCGCGTGCAGGCGTTCCAGGGCGTCGTCATCGCGCGCCAGGGCAGCGGCGTCCGCGAGACGTTCACGGTCCGCAAGATCAGCTTCCAGGTCGGCGTCGAGCGCACGTTCCCCGTGCACGCCCCGTCGCTCGAGTCCATCGAGGTCGTGACGCGCGGTGACGTGCGGCGCGCCAAGCTGTACTACCTGCGCGGTCTGCGCGGCAAGAAGGCCAAGATCAAGGAGAAGCGCGAGAACACGGCCGCTCAGGCCTGAGCACGCGCGCTCCGTCCGCAGGGCGGTCACCCCACCGGGTGGCCGCCCTGCGGCGTTCCCGGGCAGACGGGACGATCCGCCCACGGAGCGGTCGTTGCGCGTCGCTCACGGCTGGGCGTGCGAGAGTGTCCCGGTGACCGTGCGCCCCGATGACGAGCAGCCGCCCCGACCGTTCGACGGGCCGCTCGTCGAGTCGTCGCCGGGACCCTACGAGCCTGAGCCGAGCACGCCCCGCGCGGCGAGCGAGTCGGCGACGGGGCCGGTGCCGACGCGCGGCGAGCTGCACCGTGGCGTGGCGCGCAAGCGGCGCTCGGCGGGTGCGTCGGTCCTGCGCGAGACGGCGATCATCCTCGTCAGCGCGCTCGTGCTGTCCTGGCTCATCAAGACGTTCCTCATCCAGGCGTTCTTCATCCCGAGCTCGTCGATGCACGACACGCTGGTCGAGGACGACCGGATCATGGTGAGCAAGCTGACGCCCGGCCCGTTCGACCTCGAGCGCGGTGACATCGTCGTGTTCAAGGACCCGGGTACGTGGCTGCGTGGCCAGGAGCCCGCCGAGCTCACGGGGTGGCGTCGGGGCGTGAACGACGTCCTCACGTTCGTCGGCCTGTACCCGCAGGACGCCGGGGAGCACCTCGTCAAGCGCCTCATCGGGCTGCCGGGCGACCACGTCGCGTGCGCGGGGCCGGGGGAGCCGATCACGGTCAACGGGGTCGCGCTCGACGAGCCGTACCTCGCGGCCGGTGCCATCCCGAGCCAGATGGCGTTCGACGTCACGGTCCCCGAGCACAGCCTGTGGGTGATGGGCGACAACCGTCAGGAGTCGTCCGACTCGCGCCTGCACATGGGCGACCCGGGCGGCGGTGCGATCCCCGAGGCCAACGTCGTCGGGAAGGCCTTCGTGCTCGTGTGGCCGCTCGACCACGCGAAGATCCTGCACAACCCGGGCGACACGTTCCGGGACGTGCCCGACCCGTCGTGACCGCGTCCGACGACCGCCCGCGCACCGCGACGTCCGGGCCGCGGGCGGCGTCGCGTCCGGCGCGACCGGGGCCGCACCTGCGGGTGGAGCGCGGGCTCCTGCGCGACGGCGCCCGGCTCGTGGCCGGCATGGACGAGGTGGGGCGCGGGTCGCTCGCCGGTCCGGTGTCCGTCGGCGTCGTGGTCGTGGACGCCACGACTCGCTCGGCGCCGCAGGGTGTCGCCGACTCGAAGCTGCTGACCCCGGCCGCGCGCGTCGCGCTGCTGCCGCGGCTCGCGAGGTGGGGTGTCGCGCGTGCGGTCGGGCACGCGAGCGCGGCCGAGATCGACGCGGTGGGCATCGTCGCGGCGTTGCGGCTCGCGGGCAACCGTGCGTTGGCGCAGGTCCATGCTGCGGTGGGAGCGGTCGACGTCGTCGTGCTCGACGGTTCGCACGACTGGCTGACGCCGCCCGCGCAGGGCGAGCTGTTCGCGGACCCGCTCGACGCGGGGTCGGACGTCGCCGCACCCGGCGTCGCGCCGCGTGTACGCATGCGCGTCAAGGCCGACCGGACGTGCGCGAGCGTGGCTGCCGCGAGCGTCATCGCGAAGTGCGAGCGGGACGCCCTCATGGTCGCGCTGGCCGACGAGCACCCCGCCTACCGCTGGGACGAGAACAAGGGCTACGCGAGCCCGGAGCACGTCGCCGCGCTGCGCGACCTGGGCCCGTGCGTGCTGCACCGCCGCTCGTGGCGCCTGCCCGGCACGCAGGCTCCCGACCTCGCGACCACGGCGCAGCCCGACGCGCAGCCGCCGCAGCACGCGGGTGTCGCCGAGCAGCCGCCCGCGTGGGGGATGATGGACGCGTGAGTGCGGAGGACCTGGAGAACTACGAGACCGACATGGAGCTCGCGCTCTACCGCGAGTACCGGGACGTCGTGAACCTGTTCTCGTACGTCGTGGAGACCGAGCGACGGTTCTACCTCGCGAACCACGTCGACCTCCAGGTGCGTTCCGCGGCCGGCGAGGTCTACTTCGAGCTGACGCTCGCCGACGCGTGGGTGTGGGACGTCTACCGTTCCGCGCGGTTCGTCAAGCAGGTGCGCGTCGTGACGTTCAAGGACGTCAACGTCGAGGAGCTCGCCAAGGCGGAGCTCGACCTCGGCGGCGGGGCGGGCTTCCCGCGCTGACGCGCGCTCGCACCACGTCCGTCCTCGCGACGACCGTGTCGTCGTCGCTCGCCACCCGACCCCAGGTCAGGTTCGTGCTGTGTCGTCCACAGCCCGACGCGCGTGGGGCCCGGGTGGTGCCTCCCGCCGGGCAGCCTCGTCGTGGAGGTGGTGCGCGTGCGGGCCAAGGACGCGGTCGGACGGTACGGGGAAGATGTGGCGGCGGCGCACGTGGTCGCGCAAGGCTGGCGGGTGCTGGACCGCAACTGGCGGTGTCGGCTCGGTGAGCTGGACCTCGTGGGGATGGACGGCGACGAGCTCGTCGTGGTCGAGGTCAAGACGCGGCGGTCGACGGCGTACGGCACGCCCGCGGAGGCCGTGACGTGGCGCAAGCTCGCGCGGATCCGGCAGCTCGCGGCCCAGTGGCTCGCGGAGCACGACGTGCGGGTCGCGTCGGTGCGCGTGGACGTGATCGCCGTGCTGCTGCCGCGGTCCGGTGCCGCTCAGGTCGAGCACCTGACGGGAGTGTGCTGACGTGGCGCTCGGGGCGACGCTCGGCGTCGCGCTCGTGGGCATGCGCGGGCACGTGGTCGAGGTCGAGGCGCACCTCGCGGCGGCACTGCCGGCGTTCACGCTCGTCGGGCTGCCGGACGCGTCGCTCGCGGAGTCGCGGGACCGGGTGCGGGCCGCGGTGTCGTCGAGCGGGATCGTGTGGCCCAACCGGCGGGTGACCGTCAACCTGTCGCCGGCGACGCTGCCGAAGTCGGGTTCGGGGTTCGACCTCGCGATCGCCGTCGCGACGCTCGCGGGCGCGGGGACGCTCGACCCGGTGCGCGTGCGCGACGTGGTGCACGTCGGCGAGCTCGGGCTGGACGGGCGGCTGCGTCCCGTGCGGGGCGTGCTGCCGGCCGTCGCGGCCGCCGTCGCGGCTGGTCGTACGGCGGTCGTCGTGCCGGACGCGAACGTCGACGAGGCGTCGCTCGTGCCGGGGGCGCGGGTGCGTGGCGCCGCGTCGCTCGCACACGTGCTCGCGCTGCACGGCGCGGACGTCGAGGTCGGCGAGGTCGAGGCGGTGCCGCGCGAGGCCGGGCTCGTCGCGCCGCCGACGGCCCCGCCGGACCTCGCCGACGTGGTGGGGCAGGACGAGGCCCGGCTGTGCCTCGAGGTCGCGGCCGCGGGCGGGCACCACCTGCTGATGGTCGGTCCGCCGGGCACGGGCAAGACGATGCTCGCGTCGCGGCTGCCGGGCATCCTGCCGGACCTGACCGAGGACGAGGCGGTCGAGGTGACGGCGATCCACTCGGTCGCCGGGACGTTCGACCCCGGTGGCGGGCTGCTGCGGCGTCCGCCCTACGAGGACCCGCACCACACGGCGACGCCCGCGAGCGTGATCGGTGGCGGCTCGGGCGTACCCCGGCCCGGTGCCGCGTCGCGCGCGCACCGCGGCGTCCTCCTGCTCGACGAAGCACCCGAGTTCAGCTCCGCGGTGCTGCAGACGTTGCGCCAGCCGCTCGAGCACGGTGAGCTCGTGCTGCACCGGGCGCAGGGGACCGCGAGGTACCCCGCGCGGTTCCAGCTCGTCCTCGCGGCGAACCCGTGCCCGTGCGGGTTCGCCGTGGGCAAGGGGCTGGACTGCACGTGCCGTCCCGAGCAGCGGCGGCGCTACCTCGGCAAGCTCTCGGGACCGCTGCTCGATCGCGTGGACCTGCAGGTCGAGCTGCAGCCGTCGCGCGTGACCGACGAGCGCGGTGCCACGACCTGGGAGGTCGCGCAGCGTGTCGCAGCCGCGCGCGCGGCGCAGGGCGAGCGGCTGGCGGGGCAGCCGTGGCGGACGAACGCCGAGGTACCGGGTTCGTGGCTGCGCGAACGCCTGGGCGCGGACCGGTCGCTCGTGGCCGAGCTCGACCGGGCGGTCGACCGCGGCACCCTGAGCCTGCGCGGCGCGGACCGGGTCCTGCGGGTGGCGTGGACCGTGGCCGATCTCGCGGGACGGTCGGCGCCCGGGCGCGCTGACGTGGGACGTGCACTCGCGCTACGGACCCGAGGGCGGGGCGCATGAGCGGCGGGAGGACGGCGGCCGGTCGGGGAGAGGACACAGGCATGAGCACGGGGACGTCGGACGACGAGCGATGGGCGCGGGCCGCGTGGAGCGCACTGGTCGAGCCCGGTGACGAGGTCGCCGGTGCGCTGGTCGCCGAGCTCGGCGCGGCGGCGGCCTGGGACTGGCTCGTCGAGGTCACCGTCGGCGCTGCCGAGCCGTGCGGGGTGCTCGCTGACGCGCTGCCGGCCGCACCGGGCCGTGCGCGGCTCGCGCGTGCCGTGCAGCGCTGGTCGGGACGGCTGCCGGGCCTACGTGCGCAAGGCTGGGGACCGGACCGACCACCGCCCGTCGGCGGCGGCGCCGTGCAGGTCGTCGTCCCCGGGGACCCGACGTGGCCCACGGGCCTCGACGACCTCGGCGCCGCGGCACCGCCGTGCGTGTGGGTGCGCGGCGAGCTGCCCGCCTCGCGCGACCTCGGCACCCGCTCACGGGTCGTGGCGCTCGTCGGCGCACGGGCGTCGACCACGTACGGCGACCGGGTCGCGGTCGATCTCGCACGCGGACTGGTCGACGCGCGGTTCGCCGTCGTCTCGGGCGGTGCCTACGGCATCGACGCCATGGCTCACCGTGGCACGCTCGCGGCCGGGGGTCGCACGCTCGTCGTGCTGGCCGGGGGAGTGGACCGCGCCTACCCGGCGGGCAACGCCCGTCTGCTCGAGGACGCGGTCACCTCGGGCGGTGCGCTCGTGGCGGAGGTCCCGCCCGGCAGCCTGCCGACCCGCAGCAGGTTCCTGCAGCGCAACCGGCTGATCGCCGCGTGGGCGTCGGCGACGGTCGTCGTGGAGGCGGCGTGGCGCTCGGGCGCGCTGAGCACGGCGCACCATGCGGCACGGATCGGCCGTCCCGTCGGCGCGGTCCCGGGTCCCGTGACCTCGATGGCCTCAGCGGGCTGTCACCGGCTGCTGCGGGACGGGATCGCCGTGTGCGTCACGGACGCCGCCGAGGCGATCGAGCTGGCCGGGGACGTGGGTGCCGATGCGGCACCTGAGCGCACGGGCGAGCGGCACGCGCTCGACGACCTCGACGAGAGCGCGCGCCGCGTGCACGACGCGTTGAGCACGCGGTCGTCGCGTGACGTCGACGCCGTGGCCCGCGGCGCCGGGCTCACGCCGCACGAGGCGGTCGACGCCCTCGGGCTCCTCGAGCTCGCCGGGCTCGCCCAGCGTGGCGCGGACGGCTGGCGCGCACGAACGTGACCGCCGCTGTGACGTGTGCGACTCGTGTGGGTGAATCCTCCCGGTGAAGTGCCCAAGAATGTCCGAAACAAACCGGACATTCGATCAGGAATCGTCCGCCATTGGGCCGGACAGGTGAATCTGAGGCTTGTTCGGCGCGTCGAAAGGCGCCACTGTGCTCACATGACGACGGCCGAGACCACCGACCAGGCGCCCGCTCGTGCGCGCCTGCTCGCGGACTACTCGGCCCATCTGCGGGCGGTCCGCGGGCTGTCCGAGCACACCGTGCGGGCGTACCTCGGCGATGTCGACGCCATGCTGCGGTTCGCGGCGCGGCACGGCGTGCACGACCTCGCCGACGTCGACCTCGCGGTGCTGCGCAGCTGGCTCGCGACCATGGCTCAGCAGCGCCGCAGCCGCGCGACGCTCGCCCGCCGCGGCGCCGGCGTGCGCACGTTCTTCGCGTGGGCGGTGCGCAGCGGTCGGCTCGAGGTCGACCCGTCGCTGCGGCTCGTGACAGCGCGCAGCGGCGCCCCGCTGCCGACGGTCCTGTCGCAGGACGCCGCACGCCGCACGCTCGACCTCGCGGCCGAGACCGCGTCCGACGGGCAGCCCTTCGCGGTGCGCGACTGGGCGATGCTCGAGGTGCTGTACGGCACCGGGATCCGGGTGGGTGAGCTGTGCGGCGCCGACCTGACCGACGTCGACCTGCGCGAGCGGACGCTGCGCGTGACCGGCAAGGGCGACAAGCAGCGTGTGGTCCCGTTCGGGGTCCCCGCCGCGCGTGCGCTCGAGCAGTGGCAGCGCGTGCGCCCCGCGACCCCGAGCACCGCGCTGTTCACGGGCGTGCGCGGCGGCCGGATCGACCAGCGGCAGGTGCGCACCGTCGTGCACCGCGCGACCGCTGCCTCGGGTACCGATCTCGCCCCGCACGGCATGCGCCACTCCGCGGCCACCCACCTGCTGGAGGGCGGGTCCGACCTGCGCACCGTGCAGGAGATCCTCGGCCACGCCAGCCTCTCGACCACCCAGCGCTACACCCACGTATCCGCCGAGCGCCTGCGCTCGGCCTATGCGCAGGCACACCCCCGGGCCTGAGAACGGATCGACGATGACCCTCCACCTGGACGCACCCGTCGCGATGCGTGCCGTCGAGCACGCCACGGCGGCTCCCGTCGGCACGATCCCGCAGCAGCGCGACCTGCTCGCGGCCGAGGTCGACGACGCTACGGTCCTGGCCTTCCCGGCCGAGCCCGCCGCGCCTGTCGACGTGCTCGACCCGATGGCCGTGCTGGACGAGGTCGCGTCGCTCGACGACGACCTCGCCGACGTCGTCGCGCTCCCCGAGGTCCCCTCGCAGCGGGGCGCGCAGCCGGCCGTCGAGGTGTCCGAGCTGTGGGTCGCGTACAAGAGCTCGGGCGAGCGCGTCCACCGCGATGCGCTGATCCTGCACTACGCGTCGCTCGTGACCGCCGTCGCGGGTCGCGTCGGCATGCGCCTGCCGGCCACGGTCGAGCAGGCCGACCTCGTGTCGTACGGCATGTTCGGGCTCATCGACGCGATCGAGAAGTACCAGCTCGACCGCTCGGTGAAGTTCGAGTCGTACGCGTCGTCGCGCATCCGCGGCGCGATCATCGACGAGCTGCGCGCGATGGACTGGGTCCCGCGCTCGGTGCGCACCAAGGCGCGCTCGATCGACCGGGCGTACGCCGAGCTCGAGGCGACGCTGCACCGCACGCCCACCGAGGCCGAGCTCGCGGCGCACCTCGAGGTACCGGTCAGCGAGCTGCGCGCCGTCTCGTCGCAGCTGTCCACCTCGAACCTCGCGGCGCTCGACGAGCTCCTCGGGGGCGAGGACCGCGCGGGCGGTGTGTCTCTCGGTGACACGCTGACCGACGACCGCGTCCTCGACCCGGCGGGCACGCTCGCCGACGCCGAGACGTCGCACCTGCTCGGCCGCGCGATCGAACAGCTCAGCGAGCGCGAGCGCATCGTCGTCGTCCTGTACTACTACGAGGGCATGACGCTCGCCGAGATCGGCCGCGTGCTCGGCGTGACCGAGTCGCGCATCTCGCAGATGCACACGGCCGCGATGACGCGCCTGCGCACGCGACTCGTGGAGGCCGAGCGCGGCTGAGCCGTCCGGCGGACGCCGGTCGTCCCCGATCCGCAGCGTGCCCACCGTCATCCTGGGAGCAGGACGACCGGACCCGTCGGTGTGACGAGCCCGAGCGGGTCGACGTAGGAGTCCGGCGCGTCGCGCACGCCCCAGTGCAGGCAGCTCGTCGGGGCGCAGTGCCCCGCTGCCGTCGGTGTTCCGGAGCGCCCGTCCGCGAGCATGCCCACGACGTCGCCGCGCGCGACCCGGGCGCCGACCGGGCGGCCCGCGACGACGGGTTCGAGGCTCGAGAGCAGTCCGTCGTCGTGCCGGATCGTCAGGACCGGTCGTCCCGCGACGGTGCCGGTGAACGCCACGACCCCCGACTGCGGGGCGAGCACCGCCTGGCCGGCTGCGGCCTGCAGGTCCACGCCCCGGTGCCCGGCCGACCAGCGGCGCGCCGGTGCGATGAAGCCGTGCAGCACCTCGCCGGGCGACGCCGGGAGCGCGTAGGCGGTCGTCGGGCGCACGTCCCGGGTGGTGGCGAGCCGGCTCGACGTCGGGGCGGTTGCGCGCGCCGTGGCGACCGGAGCGACGAGGGCCCCGGCAAGGGTCAGGCAGACGGTCGGCGCGACGAGTGCGAGCAATGTGCGGGGCGCCGCACCGCGGTCGCTCGGGTCGGTGCGGGCAGCCGTCCTCGTGGTCATGTCCGTACGGTGCGCCGTGCGTGACGGGCCGCGCCGCGCCGGTCGGCCGTACGGTGGACGACCGTGCCGCGCACGAGGCTGGGGTCGGGTGGCCGACGAGGTCGCGCGCAGCACGGGCGCAGCACGGGCGCAGCACGGGCGTGGCGCGGGCGCGGCGCGGGCACGGCACGGGCATGGGACGGACACGGCACGTTCGTGGCACCGCCGTGGCACGGGTCCTGTGGTCGGGGTACCGGCGGGTGTGGGCTAGACTTCACGCGCGACCGGTGAGAGCCGGTCGACTTCGCGCGCCATCCCACCGGACCTCGACGGCCCGGGGCGTGCCTGCACTGGTCCTCGCCGTGGCTCGTCCGTGGTGCGGCGCAGGCTCGTCGTGGCGCCAGGGGCACCGGCACCCGCCGGGGCCGACAACCACACCGTGGGTGCGTTCACGCGAACGTTCCCGCCCTCAGGGGCGTGCCGCCGCTGCGGCACGCCGCGGAAGGACGTGCCATGGCCGTCGTGACCATGCGCCAGCTGCTCGAGAGCGGTGTCCACTTCGGGCACCAGACCCGCCGCTGGAACCCCAAGATGAAGCGCTTCATCTTCACCGAGCGCAACGGCATCTACATCGTCGACCTGCAGCAGTCGCTGACCTACATCGACCGCGCGTACGACTTCGTCTCGCAGACGGTCGCGCACGGCGGGTCGATCCTGTTCGTCGGCACCAAGAAGCAGGCGCAGGAGCCCGTCGCCGAGCAGGCCGCGCGCGTCGGCATGCCGTACGTCAACCAGCGCTGGCTGGGTGGCATGCTCACCAACTTCTCGACGATGCACAAGCGTCTGCAGCGCCTCAAGGAGCTCGAGCAGATCGACTTCGACGACGTCGCGGCCTCGGGCCTGACGAAGAAGGAGCTGCTCGTCCTGCGGCGCGAGAAGGACAAGCTCGCCAAGACGCTCGGCGGCATCCGTGACATGGCGAAGGTCCCCTCGGCCGTGTGGATCGTCGACACCAACAAGGAGCACCTCGCGGTCGACGAGGCGCGCAAGCTGGGCATCCCGGTCGTCGCGATCCTCGACACCAACTGCGACCCCGACGTCGTCGACTACCCGATCCCGGGCAACGACGACGCGATCCGTGCCGTGCAGCTGCTCACCCGCGTGATCGCGGACGCCGCCGCCGACGGCCTCCTCAAGCGTCACTCGGGCAAGGCCGCGGCCGAGGGCGGCGCCCCCGCCGAGGCCGAGCCGCTGGCCGAGTGGGAGCGCGAGCTGCTCGCGGGCTCCGAGGCTGCCGCCGAGGCCCCGGCCGAGGTCGCCGCTCCGGCCGCCGAGGTCGTCGCGGAGGCCGCGCCGGCTGCCGAGGCCGCTGACGAGGCCCCGGTCACCGAGGCGCCCGCCGCCGACGAGGCCTGAGCCTCCCCGCACGCACCCCGCTCCATCGACAAGAACGGACACCACTGATGGCGAACTACTCGCTCCAGGACATCAAGGACCTGCGCGAGAAGACCGGCGCCGGCATGCTCGACGTCAAGAAGGCGCTCGAGGAGGCGGAGGGCGACGCCGACAAGGCGCTCGAGATCATCCGCGTCAAGGGCCTCAAGGGCGTCGGCAAGCGTGAGGGCCGTGCGGCCTCGGACGGCCTCGTCGCCGCCCACGTCGGCGCGACCGCCGACGGCGAGGGCCAGACCGGCGTGCTCGTCGAGGTCAACTCGGAGACCGACTTCGTGGCGAAGAGCCAGTCGTTCATCTCGCTCGCGGAGCGCGTGCTCGCGGCCGCGGTCGCCACCGGCGCCCGCGACGCCGACGCGCTCACGTCGGCCGAGTTCGAGGGCTCGACGGTCCAGGGCATCGTCGACGAGACGGCTGCCACGCTCGGCGAGCGTGTCGTCGTGCGCCGTCTGGCCCGCGTGGCCGGCGAGCACGTCGAGGTCTACCTGCACAAGGTCAACAAGGACCTGCCCCCGCAGGTCGGCGTCCTCGTGGCGACCGACGCGGCGGGCGCCTCGGTGGCGCGCGACATCGCGACGCACATCGCGGCGTACTCGCCGCTGTTCCTCTCGCGCGACGAGGTCCCCGCGGACACCGTCGAGAACGAGCGGAAGATCGCCGAGGAGACTGCGCGCAACGAGGGCAAGCCCGAGGCTGCGCTGTCGAAGATCGTCGAGGGCCGTCTGACCGGGTACTTCAAGGAGAACGTGCTGCTCGACCAGCCGTTCGCCAAGGACCCGAAGAAGTCGGTCGGCCAGGTGCTCACGGAGGCCGGCGGCACGCTGCAGGCGTTCGCGCGCTTCCGCGTGGGAGCCTGATCCCACCACCACGTGCGGTGGCCCCGGCCGTTCGGCCGGGGCCACCGGCGTAGCACGACCTGACGTCCCGCACCGTCCAGCGAGCACCCCAGCAGGAGGCCCCGTGAGCCCGTCCCCGACGACCGACCCGACGCACGTGGTCCCCGCCCGGCGGGTGCTGCTCAAGCTCTCGGGCGAGACGTTCGGGGGTGGTGCGGTCGGCCTCGCGGTGGACGTCATCCGACGCATCGCGGGCGAGATCGCCGTGGCCGTGCGCTCGGGCGTGCAGGTCGCGATCGTCGTCGGCGGTGGCAACTTCTTCCGCGGTGCCGAGCTCGCCGACAGCGGCATGGACCGGGCGCGTGCCGACTACATGGGCATGCTGGGCACGGTCATGAACTGCCTCGCACTGCAGGATCTGCTCGAGCAGGCGGGCGTGAGCACGCGCGTGCAGACCGCGATCACGATGGGCCAGGTGGCCGAGCCCTACATCCCGCTGCGCGCGATCCGGCACCTCGAGAAGGGGCGCGTCGTGATCTTCGGCGCGGGTGCGGGCATGCCCTACTTCTCGACGGACACCGTGTGTGTGCAGCGCGCCCTGGAGACGCACTGCCAGGAAGTCCTCATGGGCAAGAACGGCGTCGACGGGGTGTACACCGCCGACCCGCGCAAGGACCCGGGCGCTCGTCGGCTCGAGAGCCTGACGTTCCAGGAGGCGATCGTCGGCGACCTCGGCGTCATGGACCAGACCGCGCTGTCGATGGCGCGCGACAACGCGGTCGCGATGCAGGTCTTCGGGCTCGCGGGCGAGGGCAACGTCACGCGCGTCCTGCAGGGTGAGAAGATCGGCACGATCGTCACCGCGGGCTGACGCCCGGCACCAGCCGCACGACGACCCGCACGACCGGCGGCCTCCGCCTCCCGGAGACCGCCCACGCCACGACTGATCAAGGAGCACCGGTGATCGACGAGACCCTCTTCGAGGCCGAGGAGAAGATGGACAAGGCCGTCGAGGTCGCCAAGGACGACTTCGCGACCATCCGCACGGGCCGGGCGAACGCCGCGATGTTCTCCAAGATCTTCGTCGACTACTACGGTGCGGCGACGCCGCTGCAGCAGCTCGCGTCGTTCAACGTCACCGAGGCCCGCACGATCCTCGTGAGCCCGTTCGACAAGTCGTCGACGGCGGCGATCGAGAAGGCGCTGCGCGACTCGGACCTCGGGGTCAACCCGACGAACGACGGCAACGTCATCCGCGTCGTGCTGCCCGCCCTCACGGAGGAGCGGCGCCGCGACTTCGTCAAGCTCGCCAAGCACAAGGCTGAGGACGCGCGCATCTCGGTGCGCTCGGTGCGTCGCCGCGCGAAGGAGGAGCTCGACCGGATCGTCAAGGACGGCGAGGCGGGCGAGGACGAGGTGGCGCGCGCCGAGAAGGAGCTCGAGGCGCTCACGAAGAAGCACGTCGACCTCATCGACAGCCTTCTCGTGACCAAGGAGAGCGAGCTCCTCGAGGTCTGATGACGCAGCTCGCCGCCCCGCGCTCGACCCGACCCGGTCGCGACCTGCCCGTCGCGATCACGGTCGGCGTCGGCATGCTCGTCGTCGTCGTCGCCGCGCTGTTCATCCGCAAGGAGGCGTTCGTCGTCCTCGCGGTGCTCGCGATCGGCGGTGGGCTGTGGGAGCTCGCGCAGGCATTCACGCGCCGCCAGATCCACCTGCCGCTGCTCCCGCTGCTCGTGGGGGCCGTGGGCATCCTCGTCTCGGCGTACACCGCGGGCACGGAGGCGCTGTTCGTGTCCTTCATGCTGACGGTCGGCGGCGTCATGGTGTGGCGCGTGCTCGACGGCAGCGGGGACCGCGCGCTGCGCGACATCGTCGGCGGTGCGTTCGCCGCGGCCTACCTGCCGTTCCTCGCGGGCTTCGTCATGCTCATGCTCGCGGAGCCCGACGGCCCGCGGCGCGTGCTGCTGTTCGTCCTGCTGTGCGTCGCGAGCGACACGGGCGGGTTCACGGTCGGTGTGCTCCTCGGTCGCCACCCGCTCGCACCGTCGGTCAGCCCGAAGAAGTCCTGGGAGGGGCTCGCAGGGTCGATCGTGCTCGCGTGCGTCGTCGGGGTCGTCGGCGTCCAGCTGGCGTTCGACGGCAAGCCGCTCGTCGGTGTGTTCCTCGGTCTGGCGACGGTCGTCAGCGCGACGCTCGGCGACCTCGCGGAGTCCATGCTCAAGCGCGACCTCGAGCTCAAGGACATGGGTCGGCTGGTCCCCGGTCACGGGGGGCTGCTCGACCGCCTCGACTCGTTGCTGCTCACGGCGCCCGCCGTCTACCTGATCCTCACGATGCTGCAGCCCGCGCCCGTCGTGTACTGACCCCCGGAGTCCGCTGTGCCCGCCACGCCCGTCCGTCTCGACCTGTCCTCGCCCGTCCGCGGGCCGCGCGGCAAGCCGCCGCGCCACTTCGTCGACCTCACGCCCGACGAACGCGTCGCCGCCGTCACGGCGCTGGGCGAGAAGCCGTTCCGGGCCAAGCAGCTCGCGACGCACTACTTCACGCACCTGACGGCGGACGCCGCCGCGATGACGGACCTGCCCGTGGCGACCCGCGACCGGCTCGTGGGGGACCTGTTCCCGCAGCTGCTGACCAAGGCGCGCACGCAGACGGCCGACGGGGGCACGACGGTCAAGACGCTGTGGCACCTGTTCGACCACGCGAAGGTCGAGTCGGTGCTCATGCGGTACGCGAACCGCACCACCCTGTGCATCTCGAGCCAGGCGGGCTGTGGCCTCGCGTGCGCGTTCTGCGCCACGGGCCAGCTCGGGCTGACGCGCAACCTGTCGACGGCCGAGATCGTCGAGCAGGTGCGCGAGGCCGCGCGCGCGCTCGCGGCGGGCGAGGTGCCGGGCGGGCCGACGCGTCTGTCGAACGTCGTGTTCATGGGCATGGGCGAGCCGCTCGCGAACTACAAGGCGATCATGGCCACGGTCCGCACGCTCGTCGCACCCGCCCCCGAGGGTCTCGGGCTGTCGGCGCGCAACGTGACCGTCTCGACGGTCGGCATGGTCCCGGCGATGCGCAAGCTCGCCGACGAGGGCATCCCGGTGACGCTCGCGCTGTCGTTGCACGCGCCGGACGACGAGTTGCGCAGCGAGCTCGTGCCCGTCAACACGCGCTGGGACGTCGACGAGGCGCTCGATGCGGCGTACCACTACTTCGAGGTCACGGGCCGCCGCGTGTCGATCGAGTACGCGCTCATCCGAGACGTCAACGACCACGCGTGGCGCGCGGACCTGCTCGGCGAGAAGCTCAACGCGCGCGGCCGGGGCTGGGTGCACTGCAACCCGATCCCGCTGAACCCGGTGCCGAACTCGCGGTGGACGGCGAGCGATCCTCGGGTCGAGCGGGAGTTCGTGGCACGCTTGCGAGCGCACGGCATCCCGACGACGATCCGGGACACCCGTGGCAGCGACATCGACGGTGCGTGCGGCCAGCTCGCCGCGGAGGAGGACGAGTGAGCGACGGGATGTTCCGGACCGTGTCGGGGCTGCGCTCGGGATACGACCCGGACGAGGTCGACGAGTTCTTCGAGCACGCGCGCTCGCTGTACGAGAAGGGCCCGGCTGGTGCGCTCGCGGCCAAGGACGTGCGCGGCGTGGGGTTCGAGGTGGTGCGCGGCGGGTATGCGACCGCCGCCGTCGACGCGGCGCTCGACCGCCTCGAGTCGGCCTTCGTCTCCCGGGCGCGCGCGGACTACGTCGCGCAGCACGGTCAGCAGGCATGGATGGCGCAGCTCGGCGAGCAGGCACGCACGCTCTACGGACGTCTGGGCCGCCCGGACGGTGACCGGTTCGCCCCGCCCGTCGGCCGCGACCAGGGCTACGAGCCGGCCGACGTGGACGCGCTGTGCCACCGCCTCGTCGCGTACTTCGACAAGGGCGCGCCGCTGACGTCCGGCGAGGTCCGCTCGGCGACGTTCCGCAGCCGCAAGGGCCGCAACGCCTACGGCGAGCCGGCGGTCGACGCGTTCCTCGCGCGTGCCGTCGAGGTCCTCCTCGGCGTCGAGTGACGTGGCAGTGACCGCACCGGACGGGTCCACGCGGCACGCCGACGTGCGCTCGGTCGTGCTCCTCGGTTCGACGGGTTCGATCGGCACCCAGGCGCTCGACGTGCTCGCGCGCCACCGCGACCGCTTCGAGGTCACGGGACTGGCGGCGGGCGGCAGCGACCCCGCGCTGCTGGCGGCGCAGGTCGTGGCGACGGGGGCACGGATCGTCGCGGTGGCCGACGAACGTGCGGTGCCCGCGGTGCGTGCGGCGCTGATCGACGCGGGCCGGGGCGCCACGGAGCTCGTCGTGGGCCCGGACGCGGCCACACAGCTCGCGGCGACCGGCGCCGACGTCGTGCTCAACGGCATCACGGGCTCGGTCGGGCTGCGGCCGACGCTCGCGGCCCTGCACGCGGGCAGCACGCTCGCGCTCGCGAACAAGGAGTCGCTGGTCGTCGGCGGGGCGCTCGTGCACGCGGCAGCGGTGCGAGCCGACCAGATCGTGCCGGTGGACTCCGAGCACTCGGCCATCGCGCAGGCGCTGCGCTCGGGTGCGCACGGCGGGTCGGGGGTCGGCGGTCGCAGCGAGGTCGCCCGGCTGGTGCTCACCGCGTCGGGTGGACCGTTCCGCGGCTGGACCGCGGACGCCGTGACGACCGTCACGCCCCAGCAGGCGCTCGCGCACCCGACGTGGTCGATGGGGCCGGTCGTCACGGTGAACTCGGCGACACTGATGAACAAGGGGCTCGAACTCATCGAGGCGCACCTGCTGTTCGACGTCCCGGTCGAGCGGATCGACGTCGTCGTGCACCCGCAGTCGGTCGTGCACTCGATGGTCCAGTTCGTCGACGGGTCGACGATCGCCCAGGCCTCCCCGCCCGACATGCGGCTGCCGATCGCGCTCGGGCTGTCGTGGCCGGACCGGCTCGACGACGTCGCGGCGGCGTGCGACTGGACGAGTCCGACCGCGTGGACGTTCGAGCCGCTCGACGAGGAGCTGTTCGGTGCGGTGCGCCTCGCGCGCGCCGCGGTCGCGGCGTCGGCGACGCACCCGGCGGTGTACAACGCGGCGAACGAGCAGTGCGTCGCGGCGTTCCTCGCGGAGCGGATCGGCTTCCTCGACATCGTCGCGACGGTGGAGCGGGTCCTCGGGGAGCACTCCGGGACCGCGGCGAGCGACCTGTCGCTCGAGGTCGTGCTCGACGCGGAACGGTGGGCGCGCAGCCGCGCCGACGAGCTCCTCGCGCGCGTTTGACGCGGGCGCGCTGACCCGCGGGCGGCGTGTCAGCCCGCCCGGACCCAGGGTGCGGTCGTGAGGTCCGACACGGTCCCCGTCACGAGCTCGGCGACACCCCGAGCCGCGACGTTCGCTGCGGCCGGACCGGTGCCGCCGCTGCGCGCCCATGCGCGGCCGTCGACGAGCCCGACGTCGGGGAGCGCGCCCGGCGCGGCGAGCGGGCGCTGCCACGCGTGCGTCACGGGTACGTCGAGGAGGACGGGCAGCAGGCCGACGAGCGCGTCGTGCAGCGCGTCCGACGAGCGCACGGGCGCCACGAGGGCGGCCGCCGCACGCGTCGTGAGGCCGCCGCGCACGGGAACGCGCCCGGCGACGAGCCGGTCGTCGGACGAGCGCACGAGCCGCAGCCCGTCGCTGTGGGCGACGAGCTCGGCGTGCGCCATCCCGAGGTGCGTCCACAGGGACGCGCCCAGCGGCGGCGTCGCGAGCGTCGCGGCGGTGCGGGCCGGGCCGGGCGGGCGGGTGTCGACGAGTGTCCCGGCGCGGACCGTCCCGTGCGTCGTGACGGCCGCGCCGTCGCTCAGGCGGGCCACCCGGGTCCCGTCGACGACGCGGCCGCCGCGGGCGACGACCGTGTCGGCGAGGCCGCGGGCGAGGCGTCCGGGGTCGAGCCGGGCGGCCTCGGCGGACCAGGTGCCCCCGACCACGGCGGACTCGTCGACCCGGACGCGCGCCACGACCTGGTCCCGCGTCAGCACGTCGGTCTCGTCACCCCAGCGCACGGCCGCTGCCGCCTGCAGTGCGAACCGGGCGAGCGCGGCGTCGTCGGCCGCGACCATGACCTCACCGCCGAAGGCGAACCCGCACTCCAGCTCCTCGACCGCCGCGACGCCGCCGACCTCGACGACAGCGTCGCGCAACAGGGCGCGGGCGCGCCCCGACGCCTCGTCGCCGAAGCGGTCCGCGAGTCCCTGCGGCCCGAGCCCGAGCCGCGCCGAGCACGTCCCGAGCCCGCGCTCGTCCTGTCCGGTCGCGCCGGCCTCGACGACCAGCACGTCGAGCGACGGGTCGGCGTCGAGCAGGTAGTACGCCGTCCACAGCCCGGTCAGCCCGCCGCCGACGACCAGCACGTCGGCGGTGGTGTCGCCGTCCAGCGCGGGCCGCGGCACTGCGAGCGGGTCCGTCCAGGGAGCGGGGTCGTCGGTCGTGTCGATCAGGCCGCGGCGCGAAGGCATCACCCGCCGATCGTCGCCGCCCTGCGCCACGGCGACAACTCGCCGCGCAGCGCGGTAGTCGCGTCCCGGTGCGGTCTGCGCGAGCACCCAGGAACTCGGGGGAAGATGGGGTGCCCGTGCGTCGGTCGTGCGGTTCGAAGGAGGCTCGCGTTGGCGTACCTGATCGGTGTCGTGATCGCCGTCGTCGTCCTGCTCGCGTCGATCGCGCTGCACGAGGTGGGCCACATGGTGCCCGCGAAGAGGTTCGGCGTCCGGGTCAGCCACTACTTCGTCGGGTTCGGTCCCACGCTGTGGTCGCGCACGCGGGGCGAGACGGAGTACGGCCTCAAGGCGATCCCGCTCGGCGGGTTCGTGCGGCTCGTCGGGATGTATGCACCCGCACGTGCCGTCGGCAACCCGCCGACGCGCTCGTGGGTCGGTCGGCTCGCGGCGGACGCGCGCGACGCGAGCGCAGCGGAGATCCCCGACGGCGAGGACCACCGCGCGTTCTACCGCCTCTCGACGCCGAAGAAGCTCGTCGTCATGCTCGGCGGCCCGGTCATGAACCTCGTGATCGCGTTCGTCCTGCTCGCGATCGTGCTGCTGGGGTTCGGCCTGCCGACCGCGACGACGACGCTCGCGACGGTCTCGCAGTGCGTCATCCCGGCGGGCCAGGACGCGCAGCGCACGTGCACGGATGCCGACGAGCCCGCGCCCGGTGCGGCGGCCGGCCTCCTGCCGGGCGACACGGTCGTCTCGTGGGGTGGCGTGGCGGTCTCGTCGTGGGACGAGCTGACGGACCTCATCCGCGCGTCGGGCGGCGAGCCGACGCAGGTGGTCGTGGACCGTGACGGCACGCAGGTCGATCTGTCCGTGACACCCGTGGTCGCGCAGCGCCCGACGTACGACGACTCGGGTGAGTACGTGCGCGACGCGCACGGCGACGTCGTCACCGAGCCGGTCGGCTTCCTCGGCGTGACCGCGACGACGCACGACGTCCCGACGAGCCTCGCGCAGGTCCCGCAGACCCTCGCGGAGCGCACGTGGCAGACGGTCTCCGTCGTCGCGACGCTCCCCGCACGTGTCGTGGACCTGGCGCGTACGACGTTCAGCGGTGAGGAGCGCGGCCCGGACTCGATCGTCGGCATCGTCGGCGTCGGCAGGTTCGCTGGCGAGATCGCGTCGGTGCAGGGCGAGGGCATCGACTGGGGCGTGCGCCTCGCGGGGCTCCTCGAGATGCTCGCGAGCCTCAACATCGCGCTGTTCGTGTTCAACCTCATCCCGCTGCCGCCGCTCGACGGCGGACATGTCGCGGCGGCGCTCTGGGAGGGTGCGCGGCGTCAGGTCGCGCGTGTGCGTCGGCTGCCGCGGCCGGGGCCGTCGGACTCGGCTCGGCTCGTGCCGCTCGCGTACGGCGTGTTCGTCGTGCTCGGCGCGATGGGGCTGCTCCTCGTCTACGCCGACCTCGTGGACCCCGTACGGATCACCTGACACCGTCCGCGTGCGTGAGCGCGTCGTAGCCTGTGCCCGTGACGGAGCTCACGGACTACCTCTCGACGTTGTCGGGGCCGACGCGGGACGCCGTCGCGCACGTGTACGAGCGGGCCCGCACGCTCGTGCCGGAGGCGATCGACGGCGTCGGGTACGGCATGCCCGCGCTCGTGCTCGACGGTCGGCCGCTCGTGTCGGTCATGGTCGCCCGCACGCACATCGGTCTGTACCCGTTCAGCTCGGCCGCGATCGACCCCGTTCGCGACGAGCTCGGCGGGTTCTCGACGTCGAAGGGCACCGTGCGCTTCTCGTCGCAGCGCCCGGTGCCGGACGCGGTGCTGGACCGGATCGTGCTCGCCCGGCGCGACGAGATCCGGTCCCGGCCGATGCGCTCGCCGCGGGTGGGATGATGGGGCGGTGAGCGTTCCGATCTCCCTGGGCATGCCCGAGGCCCCCGCGCCGGTCCTGGCGCCGCGGCGCCCCACCCGCAAGATCCGCGTCGGCAAGGTCGAGGTCGGCGGTGACGCGCCGGTCAGCGTGCAGTCGATGACGACCACCCTGACGTCCGACGTGAACTCGACGCTGCAGCAGATCGCCGAGCTGACGGCGGCCGGCTGCGACATCGTGCGCGTCGCCGTGCCGAGCCAGGACGATGCCGACGCGCTCCCCGCGATCGCGCGCAAGTCGCAGATCCCCGTGATCGCGGACATCCACTTCCAGCCCAAGTACGTCTTCGCGGCGATCGACGCGGGCTGCGCGGCGGTGCGCGTCAACCCGGGCAACATCCGCAAGTTCGACGACCAGGTCGGAGCGATCGCGAAGGCGGCGCAGGACGCGGGCGTGAGCCTGCGCATCGGCGTCAACGCGGGTTCGCTCGACCCCCGCCTGCTCGAGAAGTACGGCAAGGCGACGCCCGAGGCGCTCGTGGAGTCGGCGGTCTGGGAGGCGTCGCTGTTCGAGGAGCACGACTTCCACGACTTCAAGATCTCGGTCAAGCACAACGACCCGGTCGTCATGGTCCGCGCGTACGAGCTGCTCTCCGAGCGCGGCGACTGGCCGCTGCACCTCGGCGTCACCGAGGCGGGCCCGGCGTTCCAGGGCACGATCAAGTCGGCCACGGCGTTCGGCGCCCTGCTGAGCAAGGGCATCGGCGACACGATCCGCGTCTCGCTGTCGGCGCCTCCCGTCGAGGAGGTCAAGGTCGGCATCCAGATCCTGCAGTCGCTCAACCTGCGTCCCCGCAAGCTCGAGATCGTCTCGTGCCCGTCGTGCGGCCGCGCGCAGGTCGACGTGTACTCGCTCGCGGAGCGCGTCACGGCGGGTCTCGAGGGTCTGGAGGTGCCGCTGCGTGTCGCCGTCATGGGCTGTGTCGTGAACGGCCCGGGCGAGGCACGCGAGGCGGACCTGGGCGTCGCGTCCGGCAACGGCAAGGGACAGATCTTCGTCAAGGGCGTCGTCGTCAAGACCGTGCCGGAGTCGCAGATCGTCGAGACCCTGATCGAGGAGGCGATGCGCATCGCCGAGTCGATGGAGGAGTCCGAGCCCGGCAGCGGTCAGGGTTCGCCCGTCGTGACGGTCGGCTGATCCTGGACACGCGCGCGAGGCCGGTCGCCACGCGCCGCCCGGCGACGTGGGGCACAATCCCTGCATGGGCCGGCGCGTGATGCTGCTCGACCGACGTCCCGGCGCCCGGGTCCTGGACGACCTCGACCTCGGTGCCGCGCTGGACGTGTGCGCGCTCGACCCGGTCGGGTCCGTGCTCGCGACCTCGCGCCTCGAGGCGGCCCGCACGACGCGGCTGCGCGGCGCCGGCGGTGCGCTGTGGGGCTACGAGCACGCCGGGCAGCTCGTCGCGATCTGCTGGGCGGGCGCGAACCTCGTACCCGTCGTCCCCGTCGAGGATCCTGTCGTTGCGGCGTCGGCGCTCGACGCCTTCGCGACCTCTGCGGCTCGCCAGGGGCGACGCTGCTCGTCGCTCGTGGGCCCCGCCCCCGCCGTCCTGGGCCTGTGGGACCGCCTGCGGTCCGTGTGGCCCGGGGTGCGCGAGGTCCGCCACGACCAGCCGTCGATGGTCATCGACCACGCACCGTCGCGTGTCGCGGACCCCGCCGTCCGCCGGTCACGGCCCGACGAGCTCGACGCGGTGCTGCCCGCGTGCATCGCGATGTTCACCGAGGAGGTCGGCTACTCGCCCGCGAGCGGCCCGCGCGGCCCGTACGAGACGCGCGTGCGCACGCTCGTCGAGCAGGGTCGCTCCTTCGTCCGGATGGATCCGGGCCCCGACGGCGCGCCGTGCGTGACGTTCAAGGCCGAGCTCGGTGCCGTCGCCGGTGGTGTCGCGCAGGTGCAGGGCGTGTGGGTGCGCCCCGAGCGGCGCGGCGAGCGCCTCTCGGAGCACGGGATGGCCGCGGTCGTCGAGCTCGCGCGCGCGAGCGTCGCTCCCGTCGTCTCGCTCTACGTCAACGACTACAACGCCCGGGCGCTCGCGGCGTACCGCGCCGTGGGCTTCCGGCAGGTCGGCTCGTACGCGACGGTGCTGTTCTAGCCTCGTCCGCCGGGCGGCAGGTCACGCGGTCGTCGGGAGCGTGGGCAGCGTGAGGATCTCCGCACCGTCCTGCGTGATCGCGATCGTGTGCTCGCTGTGCGCCGTGCGGCAGCCGGTCGCGCTGCGCAGGGTCCAGCCGTCGTCGTCCATCGCGAGCTCGTCGGTGTCGAGCATGACCCACGGCTCGAGCGCGAGCAGCAGGCCGGGCCGCAGGACGAAGCCGCGCCCGGGGCGGCCGGAGTTGGGCACGTGCGGGTCCTGGTGCATGGTCGAGCCGATGCCGTGCCCACCGAACTCGGTGTTCACGGGGTAGCCGGCGGCGGTCAGGGCCTCGCCGATCGCGTGCGACAGGTCGCCGATGCGCGCATCGGGACGTGCGGCGGCGATGCCCGCGGCGAGCGCGCGCTGCGTCGCGTCGATGAGCGCGAGGCTCTCGGGCGGCTGCGACGGGCCGACGACGAAGCTGATCGCCGAGTCCGCGGCGACCCCGTCGAGCAGGACGGCGAGGTCGAGCGTGAGCAGGTCGCCGTCGGCGAGCCGACGGTCGTGGGGCAGGCCGTGGAGCACCGCGTCGTTGACCGACGTGCAGATGTAGTGCCCGAACGGTCCGCGTCCGAACGACGGCTCGTAGTCGACGTAGCAGGACTCGGCACCTGCGCGCACGATGAGGTCGCGCGTCCAGCGGTCGATCTCGAGCAGGTTCGTCCCGACGACGGTGCGGGACCGGATCGTGTGCAGGATGTCGGCGACGAGCCGACCGGTCGCGCGGGCGCGCACGAGCTCGGGGGGCGTGAGGATCTCGATCATGTCCGCCGTCCTATCACGCTCAGCGCAGCAGACGGGACATCCGGCGGTCCGCGAGGGGCTTGCCCCCGGTCTGGCACGTCGGGCAGTACTGCAGCGACGAGTCCGCGAACGAGACCTCGTGCACGGTGTCGCCGCACGGCACGCCGTCCCAGCCGGGGCACGGCTGCCCGGTCCTGCCGTGCACGCGCATGCCGCGCCGCTTGGCGTCCTTGAGCTCCGTGGCGGGCTTGCCCGCGGCCTCGGCGACGGCCTGTGCGAGCACGTCGCGCGTCGCGGCGTAGACCACGTCGGCCTGCTCGTCGGTGAGCGTGCCGGTGAGCGCGAACGGAGACGTGCGCGCCGCGTGCAGGATCTCGTCCGAGTAGGCGTTGCCGATGCCCGCGATCGTGCCCTGGTCCCGCAGGAGGCCCTTGAGCTGCTGGTTGCGTACGCGCAGCAGCGCACCGAACCGCTCGCGCGTGAAGTCGGCCGAGAGCGGTTCGACCCCGAGGGACGCGATCTGCGGCACGTCCTGCGGGTCGTCGACGACGTGCACGGCGAGCCGCTTGCGGGTGCCCTGCTCGGTGAGGTCGAAGCCCGAGCCGTCGTCGAGCCGCACGCGCAGCGCGAGCGGGGAGCGCCCGGGGCGCACGGGCGTCGTCGCGAGCCGGTCCGACCACCGCAGCCACCCGGCGCGTGCGAGGTGCCAGACGAGGTGCAGCGGCTCACCCGTGCGGGTCGCGACGAGCAGGTCGAGCCACTTGCCGTGCCGGGACGCGTCCACCACGACGGCCCCGACGAGCGCGTCGGGCGGCGGTCGGAACGTCTTGAGCGCGGCGATGTCGCCCACGCCGACCTGGGTCACGGTGCGGCCGACGGTGCGCTCGCGCAGGAACCCGGCGAGCGCCTCGACCTCGGGGAGCTCGGGCACGTGCCCATCGTGGCGCAGATCCCGCACCCGGGGCGGGCGGACGGGACACCGGGTGCCGTCGCGGGCCGGGGACGACGCGTCCGGCGCACCGCCGTCGGGCAACTAGGCTTCGCCTCATGCTCCTGCGTATGTCCACGCTGTTCGTCCGCACGCTGCGCGAGGACCCGGCCGACGCCGAGGTCGCGAGCCACAAGCTCCTCGTGCGCGCGGGGTACATCCGTCGCGCGGCCCCCGGCATCTACACGTGGCTGCCGCTCGGCCTGCGCGTGCTCGCGAAGGTCGAGGCCGTCGTGCGCGAGGAGATGGCCGCGGCGGGTGCGCAGGAGGTGCACTTCCCGGCGTTGCTGCCGCGTGAGCCCTACGAGGCGACGGGCCGGTGGACCGAGTACGGGCCGAACATCTTCCGGCTCAAGGACCGCAAGGGGAACGACTACCTGCTCGCGCCGACGCACGAGGAGATGTTCACGCTCCTGGTCAAGGACCTGTACTCGTCGTACAAGGACCTGCCGCTGACGATCTACCAGATCCAGACGAAGTACCGCGACGAGGCCCGGCCGCGCGCCGGCCTCATCCGCGGTCGCGAGTTCGTCATGAAGGACGCGTACTCGTTCGACGTCGAGGACGCGGGGCTCGACGCGTCGTACGAGGCGCAGCGCCAGGCCTACCAGAGGATCTTCGACCGGCTCGGTCTCGAGTACGTCATCGTCGCCGCGACGTCCGGGGCGATGGGCGGCTCGCGCTCGGAGGAGTTCCTCACGCCCACGGCCATCGGTGAGGACACGTTCGTGCGGTCGGCCGGCGGTTACGCGGCCAACGTCGAGGCGGTGACCACGGTGGTCCCCGACGCGGTGCCGTTCGACGACGCTCCCGCGGCCCACGTCGAGGACACGCCGGACACCGCGACGATCGACGCGCTCGTCGCGCTCGCCAACGAGCGGTATGCGCGCCCCGACCGCGCCTGGACGGCCGCTGACACGCTCAAGAATGTCGTGCTGGCGCTCGTGCAGCCGACCGGTGAGCGCGAGCTGCTCGTCGTCGGCCTCCCGGGCGACCGCGAGGTCGACCTCAAGCGGCTCGAAGCGTCGGTCGCACCGGCCGAGGTCGAGGCCGCGGTGGACGCGGACTTCGCGGCGCACCCCGAGCTCGTGCGCGGGTACATCGGCCCGGCAGTCCTGGGCCCCAACGCAGACGGGCGCGCGGCCGACGACCCCGACCGCACCGCGGTGCGCTACCTGCTCGACCCGCGCGTCGTGTCGGGCACGCGCTGGATCACGGGCGCGAACGAGTCCGGTCGGCACGTCTTCGACCTCGTCGCGGGTCGCGACTTCACCGCCGACGGCACGGTCGAGGCGGCCGAGGTGCGCGCGGGCGATCCCGCGCCCGACGGGTCGGGCCCCCTCGAGCTCGCACGGGGCATCGAGATCGGCCACATCTTCGCGCTCGGTCGCAAGTACGCGCAGGCGCTCGGCCTGACGGTGCTCGACCAGAACGGCAAGGCGCAGGTCGTGACCATGGGCTCGTACGGCATCGGCGTGACCCGCGTGCTCGCGGCGCTCGCCGAGGCGAACCACGACGACAAGGGCCTTGCCTGGCCCGCGCACGTCGCACCCGCACACGTGCACGTCGTCGCGACGGGCAAGGACGATGCGGTCTTCGAGGCGGCCGACGAGCTCGCGCGCGGGCTCGTCGCGCGCGGCGTCGAGGTGCTGTACGACGACCGCCCGAAGGTCTCGCCCGGCGTGAAGTTCGCCGATGCCGAGCTGTTCGGTGTGCCGCTCGTCGTGGTGGTGGGTCGAGGCCTGGCCGACGGCGTCGTCGAGGTGCGTCCGCGGGCCGGTGGCGAGAGCGTCCAGGTGCCGGTCGCGGACGCGGTCGACGTGGTCGCGGCGCGGGTCGCCGCGCTGCTCTAGGTCGTTCCGAGGCGTTTCGGCGCGTCTCGGGGCGTCCGGCGGGGCTGCGGTACGGCGGCTATGAGCCGCTGCGCTCCGGCAGCCCGGGGAACGCGTTCGTCGGGGCACCGAGCGTGCGCGCCGCGTCGGTCGCGACGCGCAGCGCATCGAGGTAGGTGTCGCGCGTCCCCGCGGGGACCTCGGCGAGCGCGGCGGCCGCCGCCCACGCGATCCCGTCCTGCACCCGCTGGCGCAGCGCGGTCAGCGCGCTCGCGTCGGACAGCTCGGTCCCCAGCGCGTACTGGGCGCGCCGTGGGTCCTGGTCGGTCCCTGCGACGCCGCCCGCGACGGCCCACGCCTGCGCGGTCGCGCGGTGGGACCGCGCCGCCGCGAGCGTCTGCGCGCGCACGTCCTCGTCGCCGCGCGCCGCGACGACCTCGAGGGCATAGCCCGCCTCGTCGTGCGCACGCGCGAGCGGGCCCGCGACGTGGGCCGGGACCTCGGGGGGCACGACGACGTCCGCGGGCACCTCGGGCGCGGGCGACGGCTCGTCGAGCGCGGCGGCAAGCCGGTCCGCGAGGTCGGCGCGCGCGACCGCCACGGCTCCGACGAGACGAGCGAGCGGTCCGTCCGTGACGACGTCGGTGTCGCTCGCCGCGGTCGTCGTCGTCTCGCCGAGGAGGACGAGCACGTCGTGCGCGGTCGTCGCGGCGACGGTCGGGCTGGGTGCGGGCGAGGGCGTCGCATCGTCGTGGACGAGCCCCGAGTCGTACACCCCGCCGAGCGCGTCCACGTGCTGTGCGGCGATCTCGTCGACGCGGACGAGCAGGGGAGCGACCCGCTCGTCGGTGGTGACCGTCAGGGCCCCGCGGGCCGCGGCCTCGAGCGCGAGGGCGTCGTCGACGGTGCGGGCGCGGACCTGCTCGAGCGCGTCGGGCGTCGGCTCGACGGGCGCCGGCGTCTCGAGCCGCAGGCCGCAGCCCGACAGCGCGAGCGCGACGAGCCCGGCGAGAGCGCCCACGCGCGCCGCGGCTCGCGCGCGGACGGCGCGGCGCCCGGCCGGGGCGGTCGTGTCCGGGCTCGTGGCCGTGACGCTCGCCACGTGCGCGGACGCGCGGGAGGGGTGGATCGCGGTGCTCATCGCGGGCGATCCTGCCACGCGCACCCTCGTCGGACGGGGAGCGCCCGGCGTGTGGCCGGACACTCGATACCCTGGGGGCACAACTGGGTCGCGCGTCGGCCCCGCACACGAAGGAGGCGGTGATGGTCGCAGCCGCATCCGCGCAGCGGGTCACGGACGTGCTGGAACCCGTCGTCGCGCGCGAGGGTCTCGTGCTCGAGGCCGTGCACGTGCGCCGTGCCGGTGGTCGTCAGGTCGTGGAGGTCCTGGTCGGGCTCGACGAGGACGACGAGCGCGACCTCGACCTCGACCGCGTCGCCGACGTGACGCGGGCCGTCTCCGACGCGCTCGACGCGGCGGACCCGGTCGCGGGCGAGTACACGCTCGAGGTCGGGACACGCGGCGCGGACAGCCCGCTCGTCGCGCGGCGGCACTATGTGCGCGCGGTCGGTCGCGGCGTGCGGGTGCAGGTCACGGACGGCTCCGTGCTCACCGGTCGGCTGACCGAGGTCGTGCGCGGCGGCGACGGACCGGACGAGCAGGACGACGCGATCGTCGTCGTGCCCGTGACCCCCGGGGTGAAGGGCCGCCCGCCGCGCGTGGGCGACCCGGTGACGATCGTGCTCGGCGACGTCGCGCAGGCGCGCGTCGTGGTGGACCTCACGGGGCTCGGCCCCGACGACGACGGCGACGGTGACGACGCCGGACGGGAGAGCTGATGGACATCGACATGCAGGCGCTGCGGCTGCTCGAGCGGGAGCGTGAGATCAGCCTCGACGTGCTGGTCTCCGCGATCGAGCAGGCGCTGCTGTCGGCCTACCACCGCACGCCGTACGCGCACCAGCGCGCACGCGTCGAGGTCGACCGCCGCACCGGCCACGTCACGGTCTGGGCGCGCGAGCCGGTCCGGTTCGACGACGAGGGCCAGCCGCTGCCCGAGGAGCCCGAGTTCGAGGACACGCCCGAGGGTTTCGGACGGATCGCGACCGCGACCGCGCGGCAGGTCATCGTGCAGCGGCTGCGTGAGGCCGAGGACGACCAGGTGCTCGGGACGTTCCGCGGCAAGGAGGGTGAGGTCCTCGGCGGGGTGATCCAGCAGGGTCTCGACCCGCGTGTCGTGCTCGTCGACGTCGGCGGCACCGAGGCCGTGCTCCCGGCCCACGAGCAGGTGCCGGGGGAGACGTACGTGCACGGTGAGCGGATCCGTGGGTACGTCGTCGAGGTCGCGCGGGGGAACCGCGGCCCCCAGGTGACGCTGTCGCGCACGCACCCCAACCTCGTGCGCAAGCTGTTCGAGCTCGAGGTCCCGGAGGTCGCCGACGGCACCGTCGAGATCACGGCGCTCGCACGCGAGGCGGGTCACCGCACGAAGATCGCGGTGCGCTCGACGGTCCCCGGCGTCAACGCGAAGGGGGCGTGCATCGGGCCCATGGGAGGGCGCGTGCGCGCCGTCATGGCCGAGCTGCGCGGCGAGAAGATCGACATCGTCGACCACTCCGACGACCCCGCGGAGATGGTCGCGCACGCGCTGTCCCCGGCGCGGGTGATCTCCGTCACGGTCGTCGACGAGGCTGCACGGGCGGCGCGCGTCGTCGTGCCGGACTACCAGCTGTCGCTCGCGATCGGCAAGGAGGGGCAGAACGCCCGTCTGGCCGCGAAGCTCACGGGCTGGCGGATCGACATCCGGTCCGACGCGGAACCCGACGCCGGACCCGGTGCGGACGGGTCGTCGGGCCCCGCACGGGGCGGGGAGCCGCGCGGCGCGCAGTCGTCCGCGGACGACGCCGGGTGAGCCGCGGGGGTAGACTCTCGGCGGCTGGGCCCGACGCCCGGCAGCCCCCGCTCTCTGCACCGGGGCCCTCGAACGCCCCGGGACGGGTCGGCGCACGCCGCGTCGCACCGCTCACCCGGGAGCAGGCGGGAGCACCCGTCCGCACGTGCGTGGGATGCCGAGCCCACGGCCTGAGGTCAGCCCTGCTGAGGGTGGTCGCCGTCGTCGATGGTGCGGGTTCGCCCGCGCTCGTCGTGGACGTCGATCGCCGGATGCCGGGCCGGGGTGCCTGGTTGCACCCCGATCGTGGCTGCCTCGAGCTCGCGACGCGCCGACGCGCGTTCGGCAGAGCCCTGCGACTGCAGGGAGCTCCGGACGTGACGGACGTCGTGGCGCAGCTCGAACGTCAGATCACGGTGCCGGGTGGACCGGCACCGACCGTCGATGAAGGAAGCGGGTTGGAAGCCGATGGCGACCCGATGAGCACGCACCGATGAGTGCCCTGCTATGAGCACCCAGCACTAACGACGGTCCGACCCTGTCTCGGGCGGACCGAGACAGGAGAGAAGTGGCCAAGCTTCGCGTCTACGAGCTCGCGAAGGAGCTCGGGGTCGACAGCAAGACCATCATGACGAAGCTCACCGAGATGGGTGAGTTCGTGCGTTCGGCGTCCTCGACGATCGAGCCCCCCGTCGTGCGCAGGCTGCGCGACGTCTATCCCGCGGCAGGTGCCGCGGCCCCGGCACGTCCGGCCGCGCCCGCGCGCCCTGCCGCTCCCGCACCGGCTGCTCCCGCACCGGCTGCTCCCGCGCCGTCGGCTCCCGCTGCGGCCGCGCCCGCTGCTGCGGCCCCGGCTGCTCCCGCGGCGCCTGCGCCCGCTGCTCCGGCACCCGCCGCGCCGGCTGCCCCGGCGGCGACCCCCGCGGCCGGCTCGGCGACACCCCGTCCGGGGGGCGCACCGCGGCCCTCCGGTGGTGCCCCCGCGGGTGCCCGGCCCGGTGCCCCGCGCCCGGCCGCGCGTCCCGGCAACAACCCGTTCGCGTCGTCGCAGGGCATGCCGCGGTCCGACCGCGGTGAGCGTCCCGAGCGGGGCGAGCGCTCCGGCGGCCCGCGCCCCGGTGGTCCGCGTCCGGGCAACAACCCGTTCGCGCCCTCGCAGGGCATGCCCCGTCCGGGCGAGCGGCGTACCGAGGGTGCGCCCGCTGCCGGTGCCGGCGACCGTCCCGGTGGCCCGCGTCCCGCGCCGCGTCCGGGTGGTCCGCGTCCGAACCCGGGCATGATGCCCGGTCGCACCTCGAGCGGCGTCGGTCGCCCGGGTGAGCGTCCCGCACGTCCCGGCGGCGCCGGTGGTGGCGGCCGCGGTGGCTTCGGCGGTCGTCCCGGAGGCGGCGGCGGCGCGCCCGGCGGCGGTGGCGGTGGCTTCGCCGGTCGCCCCGGTGGCGGCGGTGGTCGTCCGGGTGGCGCCGGTCGCGGTTCGACCCAGGGCGCGTTCGGTCGCGCCGGCGGTCGTCCGGTCCGCGGTCGCAAGTCGAAGCGCGCGAAGCGCCAGGAGTTCGAGCAGATGCAGGCGCCGTCGCTGGGCGGCGTGACCGTCCCGCGCGGCAACGGCAAGACGGTCGTCCGCCTGCGGCACGGCTCGTCGCTCAACGACTTCGCCGACAAGATCGATGCGAACCCCGCGTCGCTCGTCACTGTGCTGTTCCACCTCGGTGAGATGGCGACGGCGACGCAGTCGCTCGACGAGGACACGTTCGGCACGCTCGCGGCCGAGCTCGGCTACGTCATCGAGATGGTCTCGGCCGAGGAGGAGGACCGTGAGCTGCTCGGCGCGTTCGACATCGACCTCGACGCCGAGCTCGAGGCCGAGGGCGACGACGAGCTCCAGGCCCGTCCGCCGGTCGTGACCGTCATGGGTCACGTCGACCACGGCAAGACCAAGCTCCTCGACGCGATCCGCTCCACGGACGTCGTCGCGGGCGAGGCCGGTGGCATCACGCAGCACATCGGTGCGTACCAGGTCGTCAAGGAGCACGAGGGCGTCGAGCGTCCCATCACGTTCATCGACACCCCGGGTCACGAGGCGTTCACCGCCATGCGTGCCCGTGGCGCCCAGGTCACGGACATCGCGATCCTCGTGGTCGCGGCGGACGACGGCGTGATGCCCCAGACGGTCGAGGCGCTCAACCACGCCCAGGCGGCGAACGTACCGATCGTGGTCGCGGTGAACAAGGTGGACAAGGAGGGGGCCAACCCCGCCAAGATCCGCCAGCAGCTCACCGAGTACAACCTCGTGGCCGAGGAGTACGGCGGCGACACCATGTTCGTCGACGTGTCCGCGAAGCAGGGCATGGGCATCGACAGCCTCCTCGAGGCGGTCCTGCTCACGGCCGACGCGGCGCTCGACCTGCGGGCGAACCCTGACAAGGACGCGCGTGGCGTGGCGATCGAGGCCAACCTCGACAAGGGTCGCGGCGCCGTGGCGACCGTGCTCGTCCAGTCCGGCACGCTGCACGTCGGTGACGCGATCGTCGCGGGCACCGCGTACGGCCGTGTGCGTGCGATGTTCGACGAGCACGGCGAGACCGTCACCGAGGCGGGCCCGTCGCGTCCCGTGCAGGTGCTCGGCCTCGCGTCGGTCCCGTCGGCGGGCGACACCCTGATCGTCGCTCCCGAGGAGCGCACGGCCCGCCAGATCGCCGAGAAGCGTGAGGCTGCCGAGCGTGCCGCCCTCCTGGCCAAGCGCCGCAAGCGCATCAGCCTCGAGGACTTCACGCAGGCGCTCGCCCAGGGCAAGGTCGAGACCCTCAACCTCGTCATCAAGGGTGACGTGTCCGGTGCCGTCGAGGCCCTCGAGGACGCGCTGCTCAAGATCGACGTGGGCGAGGAGGTCGACCTGCGCGTCATCCACCGCGGTGTCGGTGCGATCACGCAGAACGACGTCAACCTGGCGACCGTCGACTCGGCCATCATCATCGGCTTCAACGTGAAGTTCGCTGAGCGCGTCGAGGAGCTGGCCGACCGCGAGGGCGTCGACGTGCGCTTCTACTCGGTCATCTACCAGGCCATCGACGACGTCGAGGCCGCGCTCAAGGGCATGCTCAAGCCGGAGTACGAGGAGGCCCAGCTCGGCACGGCGGAGATCCGCGAGATCTTCCGCTCGTCGAAGTTCGGCAACATCGCCGGTTCGATCGTGCGCTCGGGCGAGATCCGCCGGAACTCCAAGGCGCGCGTCCTGCGCGGCGGCAAGGTCATCGCGGACAACCTCACGATCGAGTCGCTCAAGCGGTTCAAGGACGACGCGACCGAGGTCCGCGAGGGCTACGAGTGCGGTATCGGGCTCGGTTCGTACAACGACCTGCAGGTCGAGGACGTCATCGAGACGTTCGAGATGCGGGAGAAGCCGCGGGCCTGAGCCCGTTCCGGGTCGGGTGTGGTGTGCACGCACGGCCTACCGGTGGCCGCCCCGTTCGGGGCGGCCACCCGTCAGTCCAGATCGGGGCCGTGCGTGCACACCACACGCTCCTGGCCCGCCCTGCGGGGCTGGGTCAGGGGGCTGGTCCTAGCGGAAGGAGACTCGGGTGGCGGACACAGGACGGGCGCGCAAGCTCGCTGAGCGGGTGCAGCAGGTGGTCGCGCAGATGCTGGACACGCGGATCAAGGATCCGCGGCTCGGGTTCGTGACCGTGACCGACGTGCGTGTCACGGGCGACCTGCAGCACGCGGACATCTACTACACGGTGTACGGGGACGACGAGGCGCGCACGGGGAGCGCCGCGGCGCTCGAGTCGGCCAAGGGCATCATCCGGTCCGAGGTCGGCAAGCAGACGGGGGTGCGGCTCACACCGACGCTCGCGTTCCACCTCGATGCGGTGCCCGAGACCGCAGCACACCTCGAGCAGGCGCTCGCGGACGCCGCGCGCCGGGACGCCGAGGTGCAGCGTCTCGCGCGCAGCGCGTCCTACGCGGGCGACGCCGACCCGTACCGGCACGAGGCCGACGAGGACGACGACGCCTGACGTCAGTCGGTACCCGTGAGCAGCACGCACGAGAGCCCTCGGCCGTCAGGTCGGGGGCTCTCGTGCGTCCGTCGGCGTCAGCGGCGGGCGAGCGCCGGCACGTCGTCGCGGCGCGTGCTATCGGCACGGCTCGCAGGGGAGAGCCACTCGTCGACGCGCTCGTCGTGGGCCTCGATCGCGGGTGCCGCGGTGGCTCGACCGGTCGCGCGGGGCATGAGGGCCGCGACGAGCGCGCCGAGGGCGACGACACCGGCGCCGACGAGTGCGGCGGGGCGCAGCCCGTGCGCGAAGCCGTCGGCGGCGAGGGTGCCCCCCGCCGCCTGGAACACCGCCATGAGGACCGCGACGCCGACGGCTCCGCCGACCTCGCGGATCGTGGAGTTGACCGAGCTCGCAGTCGCGTGGTCGTCAGCCGCCATGTCGGCGAGCACTGCGGTCGCGGACGGGGCGAACGTCAGTCCCATGCCGACACCCGCGAGCGCGAGGCCCGGCACGAGCGAGCCGTAGGTGGTCGCGTCACCGATCACGGCTGCCTGCCACGCGAGCCCGAGCGCCTGCAGCGCGAGACCGGACGTGAGCAGGGGGCGCACCCCGAGGCGCGGAGCGAGCAGGCCGGCGACCGGGGCGACGAGCATCGGTGCCGCGGTCCACGGCAGCGTGCGGATCCCGGCCTCGAGCGGGCTGTAGCCCATCGCGACCTGCAGGTACTGCGACAGCACGAAGACGGTGCCGAACACCCCGGCGGAGAACAGGAACGCGCTGGCGTTCGTGACGCTGAACGATCGCACGCGGAACAGCCGCAGCGGGACGAGCGGGTGGGCGACGACGGCCTCGCGACGCAGGAAGCCGACGAGCAGCGCGATACCGGCGACGAGCGCGCCGACGACCCGGCCCGAGGTCCAGCCGTCGTCGTTGCCGTGCACGACCGCCCACACGACGGCGAGGACCCCGGCGCCGGCGAGGAGCAGGCCCGCCAGGTCGATGCGCTGGGCGCGACCCACGGACTCGGGCAGCACGGTTCGCACGAGCGGGAACGCGACGACGGCGACGGGGACGTTGATCCAGAAGATCGCCTGCCACGAGATGCCCTCCACGACGGCCCCGCCGATGACCGGACCGAGCGCGACGCCCAGCCCGGACACGGCGCCCCACACGCCGATCGCCATGGCGCGGCGCGCGGGCGGCACGGCGCCGGCGAGCAGCGTGAGCGACAGCGGCATCACGGCCGCGGCCCCGGCACCCTGCAGGGCTCGTGCCGCGATGAGGAGCTCGGGCGTCGTCGAGAGCGCGGACGCGACCGAGGCGAGGGCGAACACACCGATGCCGACGAGGAACATGCGTCGGCGGCCGAGCCGGTCGCCGAGGGTCGCGGCCGCGATCATGAGCGACGCGAACGACAGCGTGTAGGCGTTCACCATCCACTGGAGCTGGGTGAGCGACGCACCGAGCTCGGTGTGCAGCACGGGCAGCGCAGTCGTCATCACGAGGTTGTCGAGCGTCGCCATGAACATCGGCAGCGACGCCGCGACGAGTGCGAGCGCCGTCCGGGTGCGGCGCGGGGCGGTGCGCCCGGGCGTCCGGCGGTCGTCGCCCGTTGGTGGCGGTGCGGTCTGGGTCTCGGGCATGTGCGCTCCCTGCGCTCGCGGCCGGTTCGAGGATGTCGGCCCGGCCTAGAAGTTGGCATTGAGTGATTACTAACAAGATGGAACCGTAGGCATCCGCTGATAACCTGTCAACCATGTCGAGCGAGACGATCGAGAGCCCGCGGGCGACAGAGCCCGTGCGACCCGTGCGCATGTCGGGTGAGGAGCGTCGTGAGCAGATCCTGCGCGCGGCGCGACGGGTGTTCGCGGAGGGTGGCTTCGCCGCGACGACGGACGAGGTCGCACGCGCCGCGGCGATCTCCCAGCCCTACGTCGTGCGCCTGTTCGGGTCGAAGCGGGACCTGTTCCTCGAGGTCTACCGCCAGGCCGTCGACGACGTGCTCGTCACGCTCGGGACGGCGTCCCGCGAGCCCGACCCGGGTGAGGCCATGGGCCGTGCCTACTTCGAGCTGATCGAGGACCGCGACCTGCTGCGGCTCGTCATGCAGGGCTTCATCGCGAGCACCGACGACGAGGTCGGGGCAGCGGCGCGACACTGCCTCGGCGAGGCGTACCGCCTCTACGTGGAGGCGACCGGAGCGAGCAACGAGCAGGGGCGTCAGTTCGTCGCGTTCGGCATGCTGATGAACGTGCTCGTCGCCGTCGACGCGGACGCGCACCGCGGCCAGGACCCCGGCTTCGACGCTCTGGTCGAGTGCGTGGGTCTCCCGGGCCACCGGGGGCCCGCGTGACCGGGCGCGCGCCGCGCACCCCCGCACGCGTCCGACGACCCACGGCGGCCGACGGCTTCGTCGTCGTCGACAAGCCGCAGAGCTGGACGAGCCACGACGTCGTCGCGCGCATGCGTCATCTCGCCGGCACGCGCAAGGTCGGCCACGCCGGCACTCTCGACCCCATGGCGACGGGCGTGCTCGTCGTCGGGGTCGGCCGCGCGACGCGGCTGCTCACCTACGTCGTCGGAGCGGACAAGGAGTACACCGCGACCGTGCGGCTCGGCGTCTCGACGAGCACCGAGGACGCCGAGGGCGAGGTGACGGGTGCGCAGGACGCCGCGCACCTGACCCGCGACGCCGTCGAGTCGGCCGCCGCCGGTCTCACGGGCGAGCTCTGGCAGGTGCCGAGCGCGGTGTCCGCGATCAAGGTGGACGGTCAGCGGGCGTACACGCGCGTCCGGGCGGGGGAGCAGGTCGAGCTCGCCGCGCGCCCGGTGACGGTGTCCGAGCTGGTCGTCGGCGACGTGCGCGAGCAGGTGGCACAGGGCGTGCGGGTGCTGGACGTCGACGTGCGCACGGTGGTCTCGTCGGGTACGTACGTCCGCGCGCTCGCGCGGGACCTCGGTGCTGCGCTCGGGGTCGGTGCCCACCTCGTCGCGCTGCGCCGCACCCGGGTGGGCGGCTACCACCTGGCCGGTGCGCGCACGCTCGACGAGCTCGCGCGCACCGCCGACGACGTGCCGCTCGACGTCATGCCGCTCGCGGACGCGGCGCGCGCGACCTTCCCGGTCCTCGAGGTCACGAGCGCGCAGGAGCGCGCGTTGGGCTACGGGCAGGCCGTCGACGCCTGGCCGGCGTCGCTCGCCGACGAGCAGGCGACGGTGGCCGCGATCGGTGGCGACGGGACGCTCGTCGCGCTCCTGGCGCACCGCGCGGGGCAGGCGCGGCCCGTCCTCGTCCTCGCGCCGCGCTGAGCCGGGCTCGCGACCGCCGAATCGTTTCGTAGGGCGCTGTCCGCGGCGGTCGGTTGTTACCTTCCCGCGAGGTGACGAACGAGGGCGGGACACGGCCGTGCTCGGGGCAGCGCCCGACGGCCGCCCGGCCCGGTCTCGAGGAGACGACGTGGTGTCCTGGTCCCACCGCGGTACCCGCACGGCAGCCCTGTCCGCCGGTCTCACGGCGCTCGCCCTCGTCGCCACCGCCGCGGTCGCGCCGCACGCGCTCGCCGACCCCGTGGCCGATCTCCACGACTTCGCGGATGGCCCGCAGGGCTGGTTCAGCTACGGCGGCAGCTCGTCGTCGACCCTCGCGGAGGGCGAGCTGTGCGTCGTCGTGCCTGCCGGTACGACGAACGCGTGGGACGTCGCGGCGCAGCACGACGGCGTGACGTTCGAGGAGGGCGGCACGTACACGGTGTCCTTCTCGGCGCACGCGACCGAGGCCGTCACGGTCCCGCTGCGAGCGGGTGTCGGCTGGCCCGACGACGTGTCCGCGTCGGTCGCGCTGACGCCCGACGCCCAGGACTACTCGTTCGCGTGGACGCCGGCGTTCAGCGGCACCGGCAACGTGTCGTTCCAGCTCGGGGCCCAGAACATCGATTACACGTTCTGCCTCGACGACTTCGCGATCTCCGGCGATGTCGAGCTCGTCGCGACGTCGTTCGACGGCGTCCTCCCCGACGGCTGGAGCGCGAACGGCTGGACCGTGACCTCCACAGCGGGCGAGGGGGCGCCGCTGTGCTTCGCGGTGCCCGCCGACTCCGACCAGTACGCCGGGCTCGTGCTCAACGGCCTCCCGATCGACGAAGGCGCCAACTACCGGCTCGACTTCACGGCGAGCTCGAGCAACGCTGCGACGATCCGCACGATCGTCGGCGAGAACGCGGAACCGTGGCGGACCGCGTTCGTCGACAACACTGCGCTCGACACCGGGCTGACGCGGCACACGCTCGCGTTCACGTCCCCCGTCACGTTCCCGGCCCGGTCGGACGACCCCGCGGTCGGCGTGGGGCAGGTCGCACTGCAGATGGGCGCACGTGGTGACCAGACGTTCTGCATCACGACGCTGTCGCTCACGAAGGCCGCGACCCCGCCGCCGTCCTACGAGCCCGACGTGCGCGGTCTCGTGCGCGTCAACCAGGTCGGCTACCTCCCGGACGGTCCGAAGAACGCGACCGTCGTGAGCGCGGAGCCGCAGGCGCTCGCCTGGCAGCTCGAGGACGCAGCCGGGACGGTCGTGGCGTCGGGTCACGCCGGGCCGGCGGGTGTCGATGCGTCCTCGGGTCTCGCGGTGCAGACCGTCGACTTCTCGACGTTCCGGACCCCCGGAGTGGGCTACACGCTCGTCGTGGGCGACGACCGCAGCGACCCGTTCGCGATCTCGTCGGACGTGTACGCGCAGCTGCGCTACGACGCGCTGAACTACTTCTACCCGGTGCGCTCGGGCATCGCGGTCGACGTCCCGGACGACCGGTACGACCGGCCGGCGGGGCACGTCTCGGGTCCCGACGGCGCGGTCAACAAGGGGGATCTCGACGTCGCGTGCCTGACGGCTGCCGAGGACGGCGCGGCCTGGTCGTACGGCACGTGGACGTGCCCCGCGGGCTACGCCCGGGACGTCGTCGGCGGGTGGTACGACGCGGGTGACCACGGCAAGTACGTCGTCAACGGCGGTATCGCGGTCGCTCAGCTCATGAGCCTCTACGAGCGCACGCTGCACACGCCGAACGCCGTGCGCGGAGCGCTCGGCGACGGCACGCTCGACGTCCCCGCCGACGAGAACGGCAACAAGGTCCCCGACGTGCTGGACGAGGCGCGCTGGGAGCTGGAGTTCCTGCTCGCGATGCAGGTGCCGGCCCGGTCCGGCATGACCGTCTCGGCGACGGACCGCCGCTCGCTCGACGGGATGGTGCACCACAAGATCCACGACGTCGGCTGGACCGGGCTCGGTCTGCTGCCGTCGCAGGACGCACAGCAGCGCCGCCTGCACCGGCCGTCGACCGCCGCGACCCTCAACCTCGCCGCGACGGCCGCACAGGGGGCGCGCCTGTTCGACCGGTACGACAAGAAGTTCGCCGAGCGGCTCCTGCAGGCGTCGCGCACGGCGTACGCCGCGGCGGCGCGGGTCCCGGACCTGTACGCGCCGGCGTCCGCCGGGCAGAACGGCGGCGGGCCGTACGACGACACCCAGGTCGCCGACGAACGCTACTGGGCGGCCGCCGAGCTGTTCCTGACGACCGGTGAGAAGCGGTTCGCGCAGGACGTCGAGCGCAGCCCGCTCGCGGCCGCCGACATCTGGTCCCGCTCGGGCTTCTCGTGGGGGAGCGTCGTGGCGCTGGGCCGCCTCGATCTCGCCACCGTGCCGAGCCGCCTGGCGTCGCGTGACGCCGTGCGTGCCTCGGTCGTGGCGGGCGCCGAGAAGTACCTCGGGTGGCAGCAGGCCGAAGCGTTCGGCACGGCGTACCCCGGCGAGGCCGACGGCTCGTACGTGTGGGGCTCGAGCTCGTCGGTCCTCAACAACCAGGTGGTGCTCGCGACCGCGTACGACGTCTCCGGTGACGCGCGGTTCGCCCGGGCCGTGCTCGAGTCCATGGACTACCTGCTCGGACGGAACGCGATGAACGTCTCGTACGTCACGGGCTACGGCACGCAGTACGCGTCGCACCAGCACTCGCGGTGGCTCGTGCCGCCGCCGCCCGGCACGGTCTCGGGCGGTCCCAACTCGCAGCGCGGCACGTGGGACCCGGTGATGAACCGGCTGTACCCGGCGGGTCACGACTGCGCGCCGCAGCTCTGCTACGTGGATGACGTCGAGGCCTGGTCGGTCAACGAGCTGACGATCAACTGGAACGCTCCGCTCGCGTGGATCGCATCGTTCGCGGCCGACCTCGGCGCGCTGGGGCTGCCGTCGGCGCCGGTCGTCACGGTGAACCCCGCCGACGTGTCCGCCCGCACCGGCACCGCTGTCGTCCTGCACGCGGCGGCGGTCGGGACACCGACCCCCACGATCCAGTGGCAGGTGCGTTCGTCGGACGGCAGGGGTGGCTCCGGCGACGAGCCGTGCACGAAGGGGAAGCGTGGCCCCGGCGACAGGTCCGGACCCCGGGGGAGGGACGGTTGGGTCGACGTCCCGGGCCCGAAGGGCCGCGAGGGCGACCTGCGGATCGTGGTGACGGCCGCCACCGACGGCGACGAGTACCGCGCGGTGTTCCGCAACGCGTCCGGCAGCGCGACGTCGAGCAGCGCGCACGTGACCGAGGTGCGTCGGCACCCGTGAGCGCCACGGTGGGCCACCGCGACGCGCACGTGCGGCGCGGTGGCATGATCGGCGGGTGCATCGCTGGTCCGACCTCGCCGACGTCCCCCCCGACTTCGGGCCGACGGTCGTCACGCTCGGGAACTTCGACGGGGTGCACCGCGGGCACGCGAGCGTGCTGCGCCGCATGGCTGCGGACGCGCGCGCGCAGGGGTCGTCGGCCGTCGCGGTGACCTTCACGCCGCACCCGCTGCAGGTGCACCGCCCCGACGATGCGCCGCCGCTGCTCACGGGCGACGCCGACCGGCTCGACCTGCTGGCGGAGACGGGCCTCGACGCCGTGCTCCTGCTGCCGTACTCGCTCGACTTCGCGCGCCAGTCGCCCGAGGAGTTCGTCCGGCGGTACCTCGTCGACGGGCTGCGGGCGCGCACGGTCGTCGTGGGACGCGACGTGCGGTTCGGCTGGCAGAACGCGGGCGACCTCACGACGATGGTCGCGCTCGGTGAGCGGTTCGGCTTCGCGGTCGAGGTGATCGACGACATCACCCCCGAGGCGGGGGCGTCGCGCCGCTGGTCGTCGACGTGGGTGCGCGAGGCGCTCGCGGCCGGTGACGTCGAGCAGGCCGCACGCGTGCTCGGTCGGCCGCACCGGCTGCGCGGGCTCGTGGTGCACGGCGACGCGCGCGGCCGCGAGCTCGGCTTCCCGACCGCGAACCTCGCGCAGGACGCCGCCGGCATGGTGCCCGCGGACGGCGTCTACGCGGGCTGGCTGCACCGCACGCGGACGGCGGACGGGTCGCCGGTGGTCGCGGACGAGCCCCTGCCCGCGGCCGTGTCGATCGGCACGAACCCCACGTTCGACGGCGTGCAGCGGCGCGTCGAGGCGTACGTGCTCGACCGCACCGACCTCGACCTGTACGACGAGGAGGTCGCGCTCGACCTCGTCGCGCGGCTGCGGCCGACGCTGCGCTTCGAGTCGGTCGAGCAGCTCCTCGTGCAGATGCGCGAGGACGTCACGCGCGTCCGCGACGTCCTCGCGACAGGTTCGTCGGTTCGGACCGAGGCGTGACTGCCTGGTAGTCTGTGCGGGCCGTTCGAACGGCCGCGGACCCAGAGAGCCCGGGTGGACTTGCCCCGGCGCGCCGCGCAACGATTCACAAGGAGAGCCGTGTCCCTCGACGCCGCCACCAAGCAGGCCATCATGACCGAGTACGCCACGCACGAGGGCGACACCGGTTCGCCGGAGGTCCAGATCGCTGTCCTGACGCAGCGCATCAAGGACCTGACCGAGCACCTCAAGGAGCACAAGCACGACCACCACAGCCGCCGCGGCCTGCTGCTGCTCGTCGGTCGTCGTCGTCGCCTGCTCGGCTACCTGCAGAAGGTCGACATCAACCGGTACCGCTCGATCATCGAGCGCCTCGGCCTGCGCCGCTGAACCTCGTGACCAGCCCGGACCCCGTGCGGGTCCGGGCTGGTCCGCATGTGGGCCCGCGCGTCGCGCGCCGGTCCGCACGGCATCCCGGCAAGATCGCCGTGGTGCCACCCGCACCACCAGCACCACCACCCACCGCGTCGGTCCACCTGACCGGTCCTCGGTAGTGGCTCCCGGAGCAACGCTCCGTGCGCCTCGATCGAAGACCGCCGGGACCGGCCGGCGCCTTCGAGGACAAGGAGGGCACCCGTGGAGGGTCCCGAGATCCAGTTCGCCGAGGCCGTGATCGACAACGGCCGCTTCGGCACCCGCACCGTCCGCTTCGAGACGGGTCGTCTCGCCAAGCAGGCCGCCGGCTCCGCCGTCGCCTACCTGGACGACGAGACGATGCTGCTGTCGGCCACGACGGCCGGCAAGCACCCCAAGGACCAGTTCGACTTCTTCCCGCTGACGGTGGACGTCGAGGAGCGGCAGTACGCCGCCGGCAAGATCCCCGGCTCGTTCTTCCGCCGCGAGGGCCGTCCCTCGACCGAGGCGATCCTCGCGTGCCGTCTCATCGACCGCCCGCTGCGTCCCCTGTTCGTCAAGGGCCTGCGCAACGAGGTCCAGGTCGTCGTGACGGTGCTGTCGATCCACCCGGACGACGCGTACGACGTGCTCGCGATCAACGCCGCGTCGATCTCGACGCAGCTGTCGGGCCTGCCGTTCTCCGGTCCGGTCGCGGCGACGCGCATCGCGCTCGTCGACGGTCAGTGGGTCGCGTTCCCGCGGTACTCGGAGCGCGAGCGCGCGACGTTCGACATGGTCGTCGCGGGCCGCGTCGTCCAGAACGCCGACGGGACGAGCGACGTCGCGATCGCCATGATCGAGGCCGAGGCGCCCGACAACTCGTGGAACCTCATCCACGTCGAGGGTGGCACCGCGCCGACCGAGGAGATCGTCGCCGCGGGCCTCGAGGCCGCGAAGCCGTTCCTGCGCGCGCTGTGCGAGGCGCAGGCTGACCTCGCGGCGCGTGCCGCGAAGGAGACGCAGACCTTCCCGCTGTTCCCGGACTACCAGGACGACGCGTTCGCCGCGGTCGAGGCCGCCGGCACCGCCCGCCTGGGCGAGGCGCTGTCCATCGCGGACAAGCAGACGCGCGAGAACCGCCTCGACGAGATCAAGGCCGAGCTGCAGTCCGAGCTCGCCGCGAGCTTCGAGGGCCGCGAGAAGGAGATCTCGGCGGCGTACCGCTCGCTGCAGAAGAAGCTCATCCGCCAGCGCATCCTCACCGACGGCTTCCGCATCGACGGCCGTGGCCTGCGGGACATCCGCACGCTCTCGGCCGAGGTCGAGGTGCTGCCGCGCGTGCACGGGTCGGCGATCTTCGAGCGCGGCGAGACGCAGATCCTGGGCGTCACGACGCTCAACATGCTCCGCATGGAGCAGCAGCTCGACACGCTGTCGCCGCAGACGCGCAAGCGCTACATGCACCACTACAACTTCCCGCCGTTCTCGACGGGTGAGACGGGCCGCGTGGGCTCGCCGAAGCGTCGCGAGATCGGCCACGGCGCGCTCGCCGAGCGTGCGCTCGTGCCCGTCCTGCCGTCGCGCGAGGAGTTCCCCTACGCGATCCGCCAGGTCTCCGAGGCGCTGGGCTCGAACGGCTCGACGTCGATGGGCTCCGTCTGCGCCTCGACGCTCGCGCTGCTCAACGCGGGTGTGCCGCTGCGTGCGCCCGTCGCGGGCATCGCGATGGGTCTCGTGTCGGACACGGTCGGCGGTGAGACCCGCTACGCGGCGCTCACGGACATCCTCGGTGCCGAGGACGCGTTCGGTGACATGGACTTCAAGGTCGCCGGCACGCGCGAGTTCGTCACGGCCATCCAGCTCGACACGAAGCTCGACGGCATCCCGGCGTCGGTGCTCGCGGGTGCGCTCACGCAGGCGAAGGAGGCTCGCCTCGCGATCCTCGACGTCATCGCCGAGGCGATCGACACGCCCGACGAGATGAGCCCGTTCGCGCCGCGCGTCATCACGGTCAAGGTCCCGGTCGACAAGATCGGCGAGGTCATCGGCCCGAAGGGCAAGATGATCAACCAGATCCAGGAGGAGACCGGCGCCGACATCTCGATCGAGGACGACGGCACGGTCTACATCGGCGCGACCGACGGTCCGTCGGCCGAGGCCGCGCGGGCCGCGATCAACGCGATCGCGAACCCGCACATGCCGGAGGTCGGGGAGCGCTTCGTCGGGACGGTCGTGAAGACGACGACGTTCGGCGCGTTCATCTCGCTCTCGCCGGGCAAGGACGGTCTGCTGCACATCAGCCAGATCCGCAAGCTCGTCGGCGGCAAGCGCGTCGAGAACGTCGAGGACGTCCTGTCGATCGGCCAGAAGGTCCAGGTCGAGATCGGCGAGATCGACCCGCGCGGCAAGCTGTCGCTGCACGCGGTCGTCGACGAGGAGCCGGCTGCGGCCGACGCCCCCGCCGACGCGCCGGCTGCGGACTGACGTGCCGCTCGACCTCCCGCTGGTCCGCCCGGGTCTGCCGGGCGCCGAGCAGTCCGTCGGGCAGGACGGCGACGCCCACGTGCGTCGTTCCGTCCTGCCCGGCGGGGTCCGGGTCCTCACCGAGCACATGCCGGGCCTGCGGTCGGCGACCGTGGGCGCCTGGGTGGGAGTCGGGTCGCGCGACGAGGAGTCGGGCCACCACGGCTCGACGCACTTCCTCGAGCACCTGCTGTTCAAGGGCACCGCGCGCCGGTCGGCGATGGACATCGCCGAGTCGTTCGACGCCGTCGGGGGCGAGGCCAACGCCGCCACGGGCAAGGAGCACACGTGCTACTACGCGCGGGTGCTCGACTCGGACCTCCCGATGGCGGTCGACGTCATCGCGGACATGGTCACGTCCGCGCGCCTCGAGGCCGACGAGCTCGAGACCGAGCGCGGCGTGATCCTCGAAGAGCTCGCGATGAACGACGACGACCCGAGCGACGTCGTGCACGAGCAGTTCGCGACCGCGGTGCTGGGCGCCCACCCGCTGGGCCGTCCGATCGGCGGCACGCCGGAGACCATCCGGGCGGTGCCGCGCGACGCCGTCTGGGAGCACTACCGGTGGCACTACCGGCCCGAGACGCTCGTCGTGAGCGCCGCGGGCGGGGTCGACCACGACGCGCTGTGCGCCCAGGTCGCCGACGCGCTCGTCGCGGGCGGGTGGAGCCTCGACTCCGGCGCCGCACCGGCGGGACGCCGTGTGGTCTCGTCGGGGCTCGCGTCCGGTGAGCAGGGGCTGCCGATCGTCGGCGTCGAGCGTTCGGTACGGCGCCACACCGAGCAGGCCAACGTGATCGTCGGCTGCACGTCGCTCACCGCGACCGACGAGCGCCGGTTCACGCTGTCGGTCCTCAACGCGGTGCTCGGCGGCGGCATGTCGTCGAGGCTGTTCCAGGAGGTCCGGGAGAAGCGCGGGCTCGCGTACTCGACGTACTCGTTCGCGTCCGGGCACACGGACACGGGGGTGTTCGGTCTGTACGCGGGCTGCACGCCCGGCAAGGTCGACGCGGTCGTGGCGCTCATGGTCGCCGAGTGGGACCGGCTCGCGTCCGAGCCCATCACGGCGGCCGAGCTCGAGCGGTCGATCGGCCAGCTCTCCGGCGGTCTCGTGCTCGGCATGGAGGACACGGGCTCACGCATGAGCCGGCTCGGCAAGGCCGAGCTCGTGCACGGTCAGCTCCTGAGCGTCGACGAGTCGCTCGAGCGCGTGCGTGCGGTCACCGCGCACGACGTGCAGGAGCTCGCGGCCGAGCTCGCGTCGCGCCCCCGGTCGGTCGTGCGCGTCGGACCGTTCGGCGACTGATCCGGCGGGCCGCACGGCGGTCCATGATGGAGGCGTGAGCACGTCCTACGCCCGGATCGCGGCCGCAGCACCGCAGCTCGTCGAGCACGCCTGGGTCGTGCGCGAGGGGTCCCGACGCCACGGCACCGACGGTCCCGGGCCGGGGGACCGCTGCGCCGAGGTGCTGCTGCCCGACGGGCGCGGGCTCGTCCAGCTGGTCGGCGACCCGGACGCGGCGGCCACCCGCACCGACGTCCTGACGGGGGTCACGGAGCAGGACGGTGACGGTGTGCGCGGCGTGTCGACGCGTGCGGCCGTCCGGCAGCCGAGCGGCTCCACGGTCCGGCTCGGGCTGCAGCTGCACCCGCTCGCGCTCGCCCGGCTCGGGATGCGCGACCTCCTCGTGGACCGGGCGGCGCCGCTCGAGGTGCTCGTCGACCCGCAGGTCGTCTCCCGGGCACGCGAGCTCCTCGTCGCCGGTCACGACGAGGACGCCGTGCATGTGCTCGTCGACGCGCTCGTCGGACGTGCCGCGCGGCACTCCGCCTCGGCACCCGACGCGCTGCGCGCGTGCGCGGACGTGCTCGTCGAGATCGACCGCGTGCGCGGCCTGGTGTCCGCGGCGGAGCTGGCCCGGACGTTCGAGGTGACGATCAGCGACCTGCACCGGTGGTGTGCCACCCTCGTCGGCGTTCCGCCGACGACCTATCTCGCCGCCGTCCGGTTCACGGGCTTCGTGCGTGCCGCCCTGGGTCCCGGCCCCGCGTCGCCCACCGACGTGGTGGCCGCGCTGCGCTGGTACGCGTCGGCGGGCTACGCGCCGCGCGAGGTCGAGCGGTTCACGGGCCTGACACCCGTGGACCTGCGGCGTGTCGAACGCCGGACCGCGCTGCTCGCCGGGCTGCCCGCGGCCTGAGCGGACGGGCCGCCGGACGACGCCGGGTCGTCCGGTCCCGGCGGTCGACCCGCGCGGCTAGGGTTGCTGGTCGTGAGCGAGCGGATCAAGGTGGCCGTGCTGGGCGCGGCGGGACGCATGGGGTCGACGACGGTGCGTGCGGTCGAGGCCGCACCCGACCTGGAGCTGGTGGCGGCGCTCGACGCGCACGACGACCTCGCGCAGGTTGCGGCCGCGGGAGCGCAGGTCGCGGTGGACTTCACGGTCCCGTCGGTCGCGGAGAGCAACGTGCATGCGCTCGTCGACGCGGGTGTGCACGCGGTCGTGGGGACGACGGGCTGGGACGACGAGTCGCGGGCGCGCGTGGCCGACCACCTCGCGGACCGGCCCGGGCTCGGCGTGCTCATCGCCCCGAACTTCGCGCTGGGCGCGGTGCTCACGATGGCGTTCGCGGCGCAGGCCGCGCGCTGGTTCGAGTCGGTCGAGATCGTCGAGCTGCACCATCCCGACAAGGTCGACGCGCCGTCGGGGACCGCTGCGCACACCGCACGCGCGGTCGCGCAGGCACGGCGCGCCGCGGGGGTCGCGCCGAGCCCCGACGCGACGACGCAGTCGCTCGAGGGCGCGCGCGGTGCGCTCGTCGACGACGTGCGCGTGCACGCGGTGCGGCTGCGCGGGCTGACGGCGCACGAGGAGGTCCTGCTGGGGAACCCCGGCGAGCAGCTCACGATCCGGCACGACTCGTTCGACCGCATCAGCTTCATGCCCGGCGTCCTGCTCGGGGTGCGGCGCATCGGGTCGCGCCCGGGCCTGACGGTCGGTCTCGAGCACCTCCTGGACCTGGGCTGACCGTGGCGGGTCGTCGTCCGCGTTCGCTCGTCGTCGCGATCGCCGGTGCCGTCGCGCTGACGGCGCTCCTCGCGCTCTACGTGCTGCTCGTCGCGGCGCGTGCCGCGGCGCTCGTGCGCACGGGGGAGCCCGTGGCCGTGGTCCTCGGTATCGCGCTGTGGGCGCTGCCGGTCGTGGCGGTCTGGTTCGTCGCGCGCGAGTGGTCGCTCGCGATCGACGTGCAGCGCATGGCCGATGCCCTCGCCGCCGCCGACGAGCTGCCGGTGGACGAGCTGCCGCGCTCGCCGGGCGGTCGCATCGACCGGGCCGTCGCGCGGGACGCGTTCGACGAGGCGCGCGAGCGGTGCGAGGTGGCGCCCGACCACTGGCGGTCCTGGTACCACCTCGCGTTCGCGTACGACGCGGCGGGCGACCGGCGCCGGGCGCGCGAGTCGCTGCGCCACGCGCGCGCGCTGTTCCGCGGCCGCACCCCGTCGACCGAGCGCTAGATCGTCGCCCACCACCGGTGCTCGCGCACGGTGCGCTGCGTGCCGTCGGGCAGCTCGCCCGACGCGAGCTCGCGCACCGTGTCGTCGGGGCCGAGGCCCGCGCCGGACAGGAACTGGGCGCGCGCCGAGTCGCCGTCGAGCACCCAGGTCTGGACCTGGTCGGCGCCGTCCTCGCGCAGCAGGTCGACGCACGCCGCGAGCAGGCGTGAGCCGTGACCGGCCCGCTGGTGGTCCGGCTGGACCTCGAGCGCGAGCACGAGCCCGCCGGGCGCACCGGTGGGGTCCGTCGACCGCACGGGTGCGACCGACGCGAAGCCGACGACCGTCGCGCCGGCGCATGCGACGAGCACGCGGTGCCCCGAGGGCGGAGCGGTCACCGCAGCCGACCACTGCGCGCGCATCGCGTCGCGGTCGAGCACGTCGAGCGCACCGGCCAGCACGTCGGCGTGCGCACCCTGCCACGCCTCGAGCTGGATCGCGACGATCGCGTCCTCGTCGCCCGCGACGGCGGGCCGGACCGAGACGTCGGAGGTCTCGCGGAAGAGCGTCATGCGGCGCGCCCCGTGCGGGAGCGGTCGGCCGTGCGCGCGCCGGGGCGTGCGGCGGTGCGGGCGGCGGGCATGAGTCCTCCGGAGGCTGGGGCCGCGTCGGCGGCCGGGTCGTGCGGCGAGGGTACCTCGCGCGTCCGACGAGCGTGCCGTGCGCGACTCGCGGCACGCGCCGGGAGGCCGGTCGCGGCGAGGTTCGCGGTCAGGACATGCCCAGCGCGCGCAGGACGGCCGCCGTCGCCGCTGCGAGCACCACGACGACGACGAACGGCGCGCGCAGCGCGAGTGCGAGCGCGGCGACCGCGAGAGCGGGCAGCCGGGCGTCCGCCACGAGTGCCTGACCCTGCGCGACGGCCTGGACCGCGACGAGCGCGGACAGCAGCGCGACCGTGACCAGCGACGCGGTGCGCGCGACGCGCGGCTCGGCGAGCCAGTGCTCGGGCAGCAGGTGCCCGACGACCTTGAGCGCGAGCACCACGGCGGCACCGGCGAGCACCGCGAGCCACGTCGTCGTCGGGCTCACGGCGTCCCCGCCGCATCGTCGGACCCCGCCGGGCGCGGCGCGAACATCCCGACGACGATCGCGACGGCGGCCGCGAGGAGCACGGGCACCCCGGCCGGCAGGACGGGGGTGGTGGCGAGCGCGGCGACCACCGCGCCCCCGGCGACGAGCCGCGAGAGCGGGGCGTGCGGACCGGACAGCCGCGGCCAGACGAGCGCGAGGAAGGCGGCGGCAGCGGCGGCGTCGAGCCCGTAGCGCCGCGGGTCGCCGAGCGCGTCGCCCAGCACGGCACCGGCGAGCGTGAAGGCGTTCCAGAGTGCGAACACCCCGACACCCGTCCACCAGAACCCCGTCCGAGCCGCGGCGCCCGTGTGCGCGGTGGCGACGGCCGTCGACTCGTCGATCGTCAGGTGGGCGGCGAGCAGCCGACGCACGCCGCGCGCGTGCACGAGCGGGGTGACCTGCGGTCCGTACAGGCCGTTGCGCACGCCGAGCAGGCCGGCCGTCGCGACGGCCGCGGTCACGGTGCCGCCGGCCCCGACGACCCCGATGAACGCGAACTGCGAGCCGCCCGTGAACATGAGCAGCGACAGCGCCATCGTCTGGCCGACGCTCAGCCCGGCCACGACGGACAGCGCGCCGAACGACACGCCGTACAGTCCGGTGGCGACCGCGACGGACACGGCCTGACGCCGCACGGCGCTCAGCTCGGCGCGCTCGTCGTCAGGAGGAACCACGTCGGTCACTGTCGCACACGGTGCGGACCGTACGATGGCGCGCATGACGCAGCCGTCCGCGCCCGACGTCCCGACGCCCTACGAGGACCTGCTGCGGCTCGTCCTGGAGACCGGCACGCCGAAGGCGGACCGGACGGGCACGGGGACGCGCTCGGTGTTCGGCCACCAGATGCGGTTCGACCTGTCGGTGGGCTTCCCGCTCGTCACGACCAAGCGCGTGCACCTGCGCTCGATCGTGCTCGAGCTGCTGTGGTTCCTGCGCGGCGACTCGAACGTGCGGTGGCTCCAGGAGCGCGGCGTGTCGATCTGGGACGAGTGGGCCGACGCGGACGGCGAGCTCGGGCCCGTGTACGGCGTGCAGTGGCGGTCGTGGCCCACACCGGACGGCGGGCATGTCGACCAGCTCGCGCAGCTCGTGGAGAACCTGCGGTCGAACCCCGACTCGCGGCGGCACGTCGTGTCGGCCTGGAACGTCGCCGAGCTCGACCGGATGGCGCTCATGCCGTGCCACGCGCTGTTCCAGTTCTACGTCGCCGACGGGCGGCTCTCGTGCCAGCTCTACCAGCGGTCGGCCGACCTGTTCCTGGGCGTGCCCTTCAACATCGCGTCGTACGCGCTGCTCACCCACATGGTCGCGCAGCAGGTCGGGCTCGACGTCGGTGACTTCGTCTGGACGGGCGGCGACTGCCATATCTACGACAACCACGTCGACCAGGTGCGCGAACAGCTCACGCGTGCGCCGTACGCGCCGCCGACGCTGCGCCTGCGCCGCGCGCCCTCGTTGTTCGACTACACGCTCGAGGACGTCGAGGTCGTCGGGTACGAGCACCACCCGACGATCAAGGCGCCGATCGCCGTATGAGCGTCGGGCCGCGGTCGACGCTCGCGCTCGTCTGGGCGCAGAGCGGTGCCGGCGTCATCGGGGTCGACGGCACGCTGCCGTGGCGCGTGCCCGAGGACCTCACCCGGTTCCGGGAGCTCACCGACGGGCACCCCGTCGTCATGGGTCGCGCGACATGGGACTCGCTGCCGCCCCGCGTGCGACCGCTCCCGGGCCGCACGAACGTCGTGCTGTCACGCAGCGCGGACCTACGGCTCGACGGGGCCACGGTGTGCGACGGGCTCGACGCGGGCCTCGACGCCGCGCGGCGCTCGCCCGGCGGCGACGAGATCTGGGTTGTCGGGGGCGGGGCGGTCTACGCCGCGGCGCTGGCGCGCGCCGACCGCGTCGAGGTCACGGTCGTCGACCTCGACGTCGCGGGCGACACGTCCGCGCCCGAGATCGACCCGGCCGTCTGGGTCCGTACGGCGAGCACGCCCGACGAGGGCTGGGCGACGTCGTCGTCGGGCGTGCGGTTCCGGTTCGAGACGTACCGGCGACGCGTGCCGCAGACGTGACGACGAGCGCGCCCGGAGCGTGGATCGTGCGCGGCCCGGGCGCACCGTGCGCGGTACGGTGGGCGCCATGCCGCAGGTGACGTCGAGCTCGCGACCGTTCGGGACCTTGCTGTCCGCGATGGTCACCCCGTTCACGGCGGAGGGCGAGGTCGACCTCGACGCCGCCGTCCGGCTCGCGCGCCACCTCGTCGACGCGGGGCACGACGGTCTCGTGCTCAACGGGACGACGGGCGAGGCACCGACCACGCACGCACCCGAGAAGGCGGAGCTCATCGCCGCGGTGGTCGAGGCGGTCGGGGACCGCGCGCACGTGGTCGCGGGTGCGGGTTCGAACGACACGCTGCATGCCGTGCGCATGGCCGAGCAGGCCGCGCAGGCGGGTGCGCACGGGCTGCTCGTCGTGAGCCCGTACTACTCGCGACCGTCGCAGCCCGGCGTCGTCGCGCACGTGCGCGCGGTGCTCGACTCGACCGACCTGCCCGCGATGCTCTACGACGTCCCGGGCCGCACGGGCGTGCGGCTCGCGGACGCGACGATCGACACGCTCGCGGCCGACGAGCGCGTGGTCGCCATGAAGGACGCGACCGGCGACACGGTCAACGCCGCGCGCGGGATCGCCCGCACGGGCATCGCCTGGTACTCGGGCGACGACTCGCTCCTGCCGCAGTTCCTCGCGATCGGTGCCGTCGGGATCATCGGCGTCGCGACGCAGGTCGCGAGCCGCCGGTTCCGCGAGCTGCTCGACGCGTGGGACCGCGGCGACGTCGCCGCGGCGCAGCGCGCGTACGCGGCGGTCCTGCCCGTGGCCGACGCCGTCAACGGCGCCGGCTTCCAGGCCGTGCACGTCAAGGCCGCGCTGGAGGTGCTCGGCCTCGTGCCGCGCCGCAGCGTGCGCCTGCCCTACGTACCCGCCCCCGACGAGGAGGTCGACGGCATCCGGGCCGCGCTGCGCGCGGCTGGGCTGCTCGACGCCGCCCTCACCTGATCGTCACCCCGGACCCCGGGGACCCGTCGCGGACCGTCCCGTCGGTCCGCCCGTCGCAGGAGAGCCCTTGAGCCACCCCCATCCCGAGCTGACCCCGCCGCCCGCCCTGCCCGAAGGGGGCCTGCGCGTCGTCGCGCTCGGCGGGCTCGGCGAGGTCGGACGCAACATGGCCGTGCTGGAGTTCGACGGCCGTCTGCTCGTCATCGACTGCGGCGTGCTGTTCCCCGAGGACAACCAGCCCGGCGTCGACCTGATCCTGCCGGACTTCGAGTACATCGCCGATCGGCTCGACGACATCGAGGCGATCGTGCTCACGCACGGCCACGAGGACCACATCGGCGCGGTGCCGTACCTGCTGCGCCTGCGCTCCGACATCCCGCTCGTCGGCTCGCAGCTCACGCTCGCCTTCGTCGAGGCGAAGCTCAAGGAGCACCGCATCACGCCGCTGACGCTCGCGGTCCGCGAGGGTCAGGTCGAGCGGCTCGGCGTGTTCGAGTGCGAGTTCGTGGCGGTCAACCACTCGATCCCCGACGCGCTCGCGGTCGCCGTGACGACGCCCGCGGGCACCGTGCTGCACACGGGTGACTTCAAGATGGACCAGCTCCCGCTCGACGGGCGCATCACCGACCTGCGCGCGTTCGCGCGGCTCGGCGAGAAGGGCGTCGACCTGTTCATGGTCGACTCGACGAACGCCGAGGTCCCGGGCTTCGTCGCGCCCGAGCGTGGCATCGGCCCCGTGCTGGACAACGTGTTCGCCGAGTCCGGCAAGCGCATCATCGTCGCGTCGTTCGCGTCGCACGTGCACCGCGTCCAGCAGGTGCTCGACGCCGCGGCCGCGCACGGTCGCCGCGTCGCGCTCGTCGGGCGCTCGATGGTCCGCAACATGGCGATCGCGGCCGAGCTCGGCTACCTCAAGGTGCCCGACGGCGTGCTCGTCGACCTCAAGTCCGTGGGGGACCTGCCGGACGACGAGGTCGTCCTCATGTGCACCGGCTCGCAGGGCGAGCCGATGGCGGCGTTGTCGCGCATGGCGAACAACGACCACAAGGTCTCGGTGAGCGCGGGGGACACCGTCATCCTCGCGTCCTCGCTCATCCCGGGGAACGAGAACGCGGTGTTCCGCGTCATCAACGGGCTCACGCGGCTCGGCGCGCGCGTCGTGCACTCGGGCAACGCCAAGGTGCACGTGTCCGGTCACGCGTCCGCGGGTGAGCTCCTGTACTGCTACAACATCCTGCGCCCGCGCAACGTCATGCCCGTGCACGGCGAGGTGCGCCACCTCGTCGCGAACGGCGCGCTCGCGGTGCAGACGGGCGTGCCCGCCGACCGGGTCGTGCTCGCCGAGGACGGCGTGGTCGTCGACCTCGTCGACGGGCGCGCGTCGGTCGTCGGGGCGGTGCCCTGCGGCTACGTGTACGTCGACGGGTCGAGCGTGGGCGGCATCACCGAGGCCGAGCTCAAGGACCGTCGGATCCTGGGTGACGAGGGGTTCATCTCGATCTTCGCGGTCGTCTCGTCGGCGGACGGCAAGGTGCTCGCCGGCCCGCAGATCCAGGCCCGCGGCTTCGCCGAGCAGGACGACGTGTTCGAGGCGATCCTGCCCGACCTCACGCGCGCGCTCGAGGACGCCGCGGCCCAGGGCGCCAACGACACGCACCAGCTGCAGCAGGTGATGCGGCGCGTCGTGGGTCGGTGGGTCTCCGGGCGGCTGCGGCGGCGACCGATGATCATCCCGGTCGTCGTCGAGGCGTAGGTCGAGGCGGAGCACGTCCCGGGCAGAACGCCGAGTACGACGAGCAGCACGAACGGACGCGCCGGGGTCGACGACGGTCCGGCACCGGCCCGACGGTGACCCGACGGCGACACGAACCGCCGCCAACCCCGCTCGACCGCCCGCCGCCAGTACCGTGAGGACCATGGCGACCCGTACGACTGGCCCGTCGCGCTCCGGCGCGTCGTCCGCACGGTCCGCCGCCTCGTCGACCGGGAAGTCTGCCGGCTCACGGCAGACGGGCGGACGGCCCGCGAACCGCGCTACCCCCGCACCCCGCGCAGGTGCCCGTGCGCGGGGTGCGCGCACGGAGCGTCCCGCGCTGCCCGTGCGCATCGTCAAGGGCCTGTGGATGGGCAGCGCGCACGTCGTCGGTGGCGCCGCGCGCCGCGTGGGTCGCGACGCGCGCGACCTCGACCCGGCCCACCGCCGCGACGGCCTGGCGTTCACGCTGCTCGGGCTCGCGGTCGTGGTCGCGGCCCGCGAGTGGTGGTCGTTGTCCGGGACCGCGGGCGGCATCGTGCACAACGTCGTCGCGGGCACGTTCGGCGTGGTCGGGGTCGTCGTCCCGCTCCTGCTGCTCGCGGTCGCCGTGCGCCTCATGCGACACCCGGACCGCGGTCGCGCGAACGGCCGCATGGGGATCGGACTGGGCGCGATCCTGGTCGCGGTGTGCGCGATCGTGCACGTGGCCGCGGGGCGTCCGGGGACCGACGACCTCGACGCCGTCCGTGGTGCCGGCGGCATGCTCGGGCTCATCCTGGGTTCGCCGCTCGCGGCACTCGTCACCGCGCCGGTCGCGGTGATCCTGCTGGTGCTGCTGGCGTTCTTCGGGCTCCTCGTCGTGACTGCGACGCCCGTGCACCAGATCGTCCCGCGGCTGCGCGCGCTCTACGAACGCCTCACGGGTCAGCACGACGACGGCGCGGACGCGGACGACGAGCCGCTCGTGATCAACGCGGGCCACACCGCGGTCGAGGAGCCCGAGCCGAGGCCGCGACGCAAGCGCTCGCTGCTCGGTCGTCGTCGGGCCGACGCACCGGCGGAGGGCGACGACGCGACGCTCGACGAGTACGAGGCCGACGAGGCGTTCGTGCGCGCTGCCGTGGTCGACGCGGCGACCACGCGCGACGACGCGACGCGGACGCTCGAGCCGGACGCCGTGACCGAGGCCGTCGCGGCCGTCGAGGTCGAGGAGGCGCCCGCAGCCGCGGACCGCACCGCGCGACCGGAGCTCACCGCGCCCCGGACGTCGGGCGTCCCCGCGGGCGAGCAGCCCATGCTCACGGGTGACGTGCTGTACACGCTGCCGTCGGAGGACTCGCTCGTGAAGGGCGCTCCGCACAAGGTCCGCTCGGCCGCCAACGACCGCGTCGTCGAGTCGCTCACGAGCGTGCTCGACCAGTTCGAGATCGACGCCAAGGTCACGGGCTTCACGCGTGGGCCGACCGTCACGCGGTACGAGGTCGAGCTCGGCCCCGCCGTGAAGGTCGAGCGCGTCACGGCGCTGTCGAAGAACATCGCGTACGCGGTCGCGTCCGCGGACGTGCGCATCCTGTCGCCGATCCCCGGCAAGTCCGCGATCGGCATCGAGATCCCGAACACCGACCGTGAGACCGTCGCGCTCGGTGACGTGCTGCGATCGTCGGCCGCCAAGCGTTCGGACCACCCGATGGTCATCGGTGTCGGCAAGGACGTCGAGGGCGGCTACGTGGTCGCGAACCTCGCCAAGATGCCGCACCTGCTCGTCGCGGGTGCGACGGGCGCGGGCAAGTCGAGCTTCGTGAACTCGATGATCGTGTCGATCCTCATGCGGTCGACGCCCGACGAGGTCCGGATGGTGCTGGTCGACCCCAAGCGTGTCGAGCTCACGATCTACGAGGGCATCCCGCACCTCATCACGCCGATCATCACGAACCCGAAGAAGGCCGCCGAGGCGCTCGAGTGGGTCGTGCGTGAGATGGAGGCCCGATACGACGACCTCGCGATGTTCGGGTTCAAGCACGTCGACGACTTCAACGCGGCCGTCCGCGCCGGCAAGGTCAAGCCGTTGCCGGGCTCCGAGCGCAAGATCGCGACCTACCCGTACCTGCTCGTGATCGTCGACGAGCTCGCGGACCTCATGATGGTCGCCCCGCGCGACGTCGAGGCATCGATCCAGCGGATCACGCAGCTCGCGCGCGCCGCGGGCATCCACCTGGTCCTCGCGACGCAGCGGCCGTCGGTCGACGTCGTCACCGGGCTCATCAAGGCCAACGTGCCGTCGCGGCTCGCGTTCGCGACCTCGTCGCTGACGGACTCACGCGTCGTGCTCGACCAGCCCGGCGCCGAGAAGCTCATCGGCCAGGGCGACGCGCTGTTCCTGCCGATGGGGGCGGCCAAGCCCATGCGCACGCAGGGTGCGTGGGTCGCGGAGTCCGAGATCCACGCGGTCGTCACCCACGTCAAGACGCAGCTCAAGCCCGTCTACCGGCAGGACGTCACGCAGGCGGCACCGAAGAAGCAGGTCGACGAGGACATCGGCGACGACCTCGACCTGCTGCTGCAGGCCGCCGAGCTCGTCGTGACGTCGCAGTTCGGCTCGACGTCGATGCTGCAGCGCAAGCTGCGCGTGGGCTTCGCCAAGGCCGGACGGCTCATGGACCTGCTCGAGTCCCGCGAGATCGTCGGACCGTCCGAAGGTTCCAAGGCGCGCGACGTGCTCGTGCAGCCCGACGACCTGCCCGGGACGCTCGCGATGCTGCGCGGCGAGCCGGGTGCGCACGAGGGCGGCGCGCTGCCCGGCGACGAGGGCATCCCGGTCGCGAGGGACTACCACGACGACCTGGAGGACCACGAGGACTGGTCCGGCGGCGGACGGTGAACGGCACCGTCGGGATGCAGGTGCTGACCGCGGACGGTCTGCTGGCGGACACGAACGAGACCGTCGGGGGAGTCTCGCTCGTCATCGCGACCATCGCGATCGTCGCCCTGGTCTGGGTGCTCGTGCTCCTCGCCCGCCAGCGGCGTGAGGTGCGTCGTGCGAACGGCCTGCTGGACCTGTCCCGCGAGCTGCGCCACCGGTTCGAGGCGCTGCAGTCCGTGACGAAGGAGGGCGTGCTCGTCGTCTCGCTCGCGGGCGTCGTGCTCGACATCTCCGAGCGGGCCGCCGCCATCCTCGGCGTCGACGCCAGCGCCGTCGGGCGGCACCTCACGGACCTGCCGATCGTGCTGGTCAACGAGCAGGGGCTCGCGATGAACCCCGCGGCAGTCCTCGGCTACCGGACCGGGCGTGCGGGCTACACGGTCGACTCACAGCTCGTCGGCGTCGCGGTCCCCGGCCCGGACGGCACGCAGGCACGCATGGTGCAGGTCGCGAGCCAGCTCGTCGCGGCGGCGGACGGTGACGCACCCGCGGTCCTGACGACGCTCGTCGACGTGACCGGCTCGCGTCAGGTCGAGGCGGCGCTGTCGCGCTCGGAGACCCAGTTCCGCGTCGCGATGGAGAACGCGCCCATCGGCATGGCGCTCGTCGACCTCGACTGGCACGTCGTCGAGGCCAACGCGGCGCTGGCCGAGCTGCTCGGGACCACGGTCGAGGCACTGCGCGGCTACCCCATGGAGGCGCTCGGCACACCGGAGTCGCGCGCGAGCGAACGCCTCGAGGTCGACCGGCTGCTCGGTGGCGGGCAGCACCGGTTCTCGATCGAGAAGCGCTACCAGCGCGCCGACGCGCACCAGGTGTGGGTCGTGCTCGACGCGGCGCTCGTGCGCAGCCCGTCGGGCGAGCCCGACCACTTCGTCGTGCAGGTCCGGGACTCGACCGAGTCGCGGCTGCAGGCCGAGATGCTCACGCACCGCGCGATGCACGACCCGCTGACGGGTCTGGCGAACCGCACGCTCCTGCAGGAGGTGCTGCAGTCGGTGCTCGAGCAGCCGGGCGTGGTCGACCGGGTCGCGGTGCTCGCGTGCGACCTCGACGGGTTCAAGGAGATCAACGACCGGTACGGCCACGCCGCGGGCGACGAGGTGCTCGTGCACGTCGCGGGCGTGCTGCGGGCCGCGACCGCGCGGCGGGGGACCGTCGCGCGGCTCGGCGGCGACGAGTTCGTGGTCGTCGTACAGGACGTCGATGGTCCGAAGGCCGTCTTCGAGGTCGCGGCCGCGATCCACGCGGGGCTCACCGAGCCCGTGCGGGTGCAGCGGCGACGGCTCGCGGTCGCGGCGAGCATCGGGATCGCGCTCGCAGACCCGGACACCGTCCAGGGTGGTGCACCCGGGTTGCTCGCGGCCGCGGACTCGGCGCTGTACCAGGCGAAGGCCGCGGGCCGGGGCCGTACCGAGGTGTACGACCATGCGATGAACACGTCGTCGAGCGCGGACCTGCTGCGCGAGCTGTCCGAGGCGCTCGCTGCCGACGAGCTCGTCGTGCACTACCAGCCGATCGTCGACCTCGCCGACGGGCGCGTCGTGGGCTACGAGGCGCTCGTGCGGTGGCAGCACCCGTACCGCGGTCTGCTGCTCCCCGGCGAGTTCCTCTCGCTGGCGCAGGAGGCGGGACTGGCGGTCCCGCTCGGTCAGTTCGTCGCGACGAAGGTCGCCGAGTTCGTCGCGTCGTCGCCGGACGGCACGACGTGGGTCTCGGTCAACGTCTCCGCGGACCAGCTCGGCGACGGGGAGTTCGCGACGACCCTGCTGGCCGAGATCTCCCGGCACCGGCTCATGGCCGGCCGGATCGTCGTCGAGCTCACCGAGTCCTCGCTCGTCGCGTCGGGCACCCGCATCCGGCACGAGCTCACGCAGCTGTCCGCCGCGGGCGTGCCGATCCTGCTCGACGACTTCGGCACCGGGGTCTCGCCGCTGTCCTACCTGCGCGACCTGCCGGTGGCGGGCGTCAAGCTCGACATGTCGTTCACGTCCGGCATCCCTGAGGACCCCACCGCGGGCAAGGTCGTGCGCGCGCTGGGCGCTCTCGCGCGCGAGCTCGCGATGGTGACGATCGCCGAGGGGATCGAGCACACCGAGCAGGCGGAGTACCTGCACCGCAACGGCTGGCGGTACGGCCAGGGCTGGCTGTACGGCGGTGCGCAGCCGGCACCCGGGTCGCCCGGGGCGACCGCGCCGGGGCACGTCGTCGCGCGTGCGGGGGCCGTGCCTCGTGCAGCGGTGCCGCACGCGGGACGTCCGGGCTGACGCCGGGTCAGGGTGTGCGCACGACGACCGTGGGCGGCGGTCCGGTCGGGGTGAGCGGCTCGGTGCGCTCGGGCGCCGCATCCCCGACCGCGTCGTGCACGCGTTCGCGGCGGGCCGCGACCTCGGCGGCTGACAGCGTGCCGGTGCCGTCGACGATGTCGGGCAGCGCGTAGACGCGGTGCCCACCCGTGCGGTCGACGGTCACGCCTGTCCACTCGACGCCCGTGACCCGCACCGGTCCGGCGGCCCGGCCCTGCGCGTCGAAGCCGCCCGGACTTCGCACGTGCGCCGTCAGGAGCACGCCCGAGTCGGTCTTGGGCGAGCAGCACGCGCCGTCCTGGTTCGACACGAAGTTGCCGAGGCCGTACGCGACCCACATGCCGGCGCCGTCGGGCCCGCCCTCGAGGTGCACGATCGGCTGAGGCACGTGTGCGTGGTGACCGATGTACAGGTCGATCTCGCCGGAGTCGGCGAGCTGCTGCGCGATCTCCTGCTGCTGCGCGGTGGGTGCCGTCTGGTACTCGACGCAGCAGTGCACGCTCGCGACGACCAGGTCCGCACCGGCTGCACGTGCCGCCTTCGCCTCGTCGATCATCGCGGGGACGTCGATGCGGTTCACCGACCACGGCTTGTCGGTGTCGACCGGCATGCCGTTGGTCCCGTACGCCGCGGCGAGGTGCGCGACCGTGATCGTCTGACCCGCGCGCTCGAGCGTGTAGAGCTGGGGCTGCGCGGCCTCGGCCGCGCTCCGCGCGGTGCCGACATGGCCGAGGCCCGCCTCGTCGAGGAGGTCGAGCGTCGTCCGCACGCCGGCGAACCCGCGGTCGACCGAGTGGTTGGACGCCGTCGAGCAGCCGTCCCAGCCCTGGCCGACGAGCCCGGGCACGAGCTGGGCGGGAGCACCGAAGACCGGGTAGCCGCTGGGCTTGCTCCCGGCCGGGGCGATCGGCACCTCGAGATGGCACAGCGCCAGGTCCGCACCCTGCACCCACGGTGCGGTCGGAGCGAGCAGCGGGCCGAAGTCGATCGTGCCGTGGTCGGTCGCGGACGACGTCACGGGCTGGTGCGGCAGGACGTCGCCCGCGGCGACGATCGTGAACTCCGCATCGGGGTCGGGTGTCGGGCTGGGCGTGGGGGTCGGGCTGGGGGTCGCGCTCGTCGCGCCGACCGAGGGGACCGGGTCGGTCGCGGCCGAACCGGTGGACCACGGTCGCAGCGCGAGGACCGCGCCCGCGACGCACACCACGACGAGCGCGAGCGTGGCGAGCGCGACGACGAGCGTGGGGCGCGCGGAGCTCCGGGCGTGGCGGGTCACACGCGGACCCTAGCCGCCGTCAGCCGCCCGATGAGAACTCGCCCGGCCGAGCCACCCGTTCGCCGTGGACCCGCGGCCCGTGTCGGTCTGCCACACACCTGCCCGGGCTCGTCCCACGCAGCACCTAGGCTGAGCGCGTGAGTGCCGCCCCACAGCCGACCTGGAACCTCGCGAACGTGCTCACGGTCGCGCGGGTGGTCCTGGTCCCGTTCTTCGCGTGGGCGCTGCTCACGGACGGGGGCGCGTCGACCGCGTGGCGGCTCGTCGCGACCGGCATCTTCGCCGTCGCGGCGCTGACGGACCGTGTCGACGGCTGGTACGCGCGCCGCACGGGACAGGTCACAGACTTCGGCAAGCTGCTCGACCCGATCGCCGACAAGCTGCTGATCGGCACGGCGCTCGTCGCGCTGTCGTGGCTGGACGAGCTCGCGTGGTGGATCACGGTGGTGATCCTCGTGCGCGAGCTCGGCATCACGGTCATGCGGTTCTTCCTGCTGCGGTACGTCGTGCTGCCCGCGTCGCGCGGCGGCAAGCTCAAGACGGTCCTGCAGTCCGTCGCGATCGGGTTGTACCTGCTGCCGCTGTTCGCCATGCCGCACGCGGTCGAGGTCGTGGCGGCGGTCGTCATGGCGGTCGCGCTCGTCGTGACGGTCGTGACGGGGCTCGACTACGTCCGGACCGCGGCGCGCATCCGGCGCACCGCACCCGTCGAGCCGCGCCCGTGAGCGCGTCCGGGCATCCCGAGCACCGCGCAGGCGGCACGACGACCGCGTCGGCCGAGCGGGCGATCGACGCGCTGCGGGCGCGTGGCTGGACGCTCGCGGTCGCGGAGTCGCTCACGGGCGGGCTGCTGAGCGCACGCGTCGTCGACGTCCCGGGCGCGTCGTCGGTCCACCGCGGCGCGGTCGTCGCCTACGCGACGGACCTCAAGGCCGACCTGCTCGGTGTCCCGTCGGACCTGCTCGCCGAGCGCGGACCCGTCGATCCCGACGTCGCGGGCGCCATGGCGCTCGGGGTCCGGGTACGGCTGGGCGCGGACGTCGGGGTCGCCACGACGGGCGTCGCCGGGCCCGAACCTCAGGACGGTCGGCCGCCCGGGACCGTGCACGTCGCGGTGGTGACACCCGCGACGCACGAGGTGCGCTCGTTGCGCCTGGGCGGCGACCGGGCGCAGATCCGGTCCGCGACCGTCGACGAGGCGCTGGGCCTGCTGCTCGACGTCCTGGCGGCGGCGGACGCCTCCGAGGCGTCCGCGGACTGAGACGCGGTGGTGGTCCCGCGACCCGGAGCGCGTGCGTCGGGGGTGAAGACCGCGCGGTCGTCGGGGGCCGCGGGAACACGTCGACCAGGTGCGACGTTGGAGCCAGCGTGATGAACACCCGCCCGCCCGTACGCCGCTCGACCGCGCGTGTCGGTGTCGCACGGTACGGTGACACGGTGGCGGCGGTCAGCCGTGCGTCGGCAGTCCGGTCAGTTGTGGCCCGGTCCGCCGACGCGGCGACGTCGCAGAGCCGACCGCACGGTACGGCTCCGATCAAGATCCAGAGCAGGACAACGGACGAGACGAGAGGGGGAGCCCCGATGGTCGTGCTACGTCGTGAGATCGGCGACGTGCTGCGTGATGTGCGTCAGCGACAGGGCCGGACCCTTCGTGAGGTCTCGTCGGCGGCGCGCGTCTCGCTCGGCTACCTCAGTGAGGTCGAGCGGGGACAGAAGGAAGCGTCGTCGGAGCTGCTGCAGAGCATCTGCGCCGCGCTGGACGTCCCGATGTCCCTCGTGCTTCGCGAGGTGAGCGACCGCGTCGCAGTCGCTGAGGGTCTGCTCATCCCCGACACGGTCCCCGCGGACCTCGCGTCGATGGGGTGGAGCGGCGAGGGAGGCTGGGCCCGTACGCGTGCGGAGCTCGCTCCGATCGGCTGAGCAGGATCGGCTGAGCAGGATCGGCTGAGCAGGATCGGCTGAGCAGGATCCGCTGACCGGACTGTACGGCGGCGGCACATCGACGTGCGGTCGCGGGTCCTACGGGCGCTGGCAGCGGGGGCAGTAGAAGACGGGACGTTCCATGGGCGGCCGTCGAGCCGGTGCGACGGCGATCGGCGTGCCGCACCGGACGCAGGGTCGGCGCAGTCGGCCGTGCACGTGTCCGGGCGCTCGTCCGCTGACGACCGCCCGGTGCATGAGGCGGCGCGCGGTCGTGTACAGACGTGCGGGCTCGGTGATCTCGTCCGCGGGGGTCCAGGGCCACAGGCGGAGCGCGAACAGCGTCTCGGCGCAGTAGATCGTGCCGATCCCCGCCGCGACGCTCTGGTCGAGCAGGACCTCGGCGGTCGGCGTGCCCGACGTCGCCCGCCAGCGCTGCAGGATGCCGTCGAGATCGAGCTCGTCGGCGAGCAGGTCGGGTCCGAGGTGCGCGAGGAGGCGCGCCTCGTCGCGTGTCGCCACGACGTCGAGCATGCCGAGCAGGTCGCCCACCGCTGTCCAGCGCTCGTCCGCGAGGACCGCCCGCACGTGCGGGCCGCGGCCCGACGCCTCGCTGCTCGCGGTGCGGGCGAGGAACCATCGGCCGTCCATCCGCAGGTGCGTGCGCAGCGTGCGGCCGTCGTCGAACCGGGTGAGCAGGTGCTTGCCGTAGGACCGCGTCCCGAGGACCGTGCGACCGACGAGGTCGACGTCCGCAGCCGTCGGCCAGCGCAGCTCGGCGCGCACGAGCCGCCGGCCGGCGAACGCCTCGTCGAAGCGGGTCGCGGTCCGGCGCAGGACGTCTCCCTCGGGCATCGCGTCAGCGCTCCGGACCGAGCCGGAGCCCGCGCGGGGTCGTCGCGAAGCCCGCGTCGACGAGCGCGCGTCCCGTCGGGGTGTGGGCGCCGCCGTCCGCGAGCACGGCGGCACCGTCGATGCGCGTGATCGTCAGCCGTCCCGTCCGCGCGACCACGTCGGCGAGGCCCCGGGCGGCCGCGTCGAGGCGTTCGGGGACGTCCGTGAACGACAGGACCGACCTGCCACCGCGCTCGAGGTAGAGCACGAGGTCGCCGTCGACGAGGACGACGAGCGAGCCCGCCTTGCGTCCTGGCCGGTGGCCCGCACCGTCGCGACCCGCGCTCGTCCCTGCGACCGCGGGTCGGTCGGGCCACGCGACCGCACCGCCGTACGGGTTGGCGGGGTCCGTCGCAGCGAGGACCACGACCTCCTGGGCCGCCACCGCGCGTCGTGCGCCCGACGCGGTCCGCCGGCCGAGCGGCCCGACCGACCCGGCCGGGCCGAGGTCGGCGGCTGCCGGGTCGGTCCGCCCGGCGGTGGGGTCCCGCTCCGCGGCAGCCTCGTCCGCGAGCGTCACGACCGCGGCGTCCGCGCGCAGGTGGTCGACCGCGCCGGGCAGCGCGAACTGGGAACCGCCGAGACGTTCGACGAAGTAGCCGCGCCGGATCTGACCGCCCTGCTCGAGGGCTCCGAGCACGCGGTACACGTCGCCGAACCGGGCGCCCACTCCTTCGAGGGGAGCGATCGCGCGGGTCACGACGCCGTGCCGGTCGAGCAGCTGCGCGGCCGTCGCGTGCGCGCGGAGCGTCGGGTCCGGTTCGCTCGTCGGCAGCAAGGACCACCGCCCTGCGGCGCTCCCGTCGTTCGGCAGACGGGGTACGCGAGCACCGACGCCGCCCGCCGGGCCCCGGAGCCCGAGGCGAGGACGCAGCGCACGACCGCGGGGAGCCGGAGCCCGTGTGCGGTGCGCGGTGCTCCCGGACCCGAGCCACGCGCGCAGCGGCGCGAGCGAGTCGTTCGTGACCCAGCCCGCCCAGACCAGGTCCCACAGCGCGGCGGTCACCTCGCGCTCCGTGACGGAGCCGTCCGCCTCGTCGGCTGCGGCGAGCCGCTCGCGCACCCGCGCGGTGAGCGCTCCGACGAACCAGGCGCCCCCGTCAGCGAGCGACGCGAGGACGGCGTCGTGCACGGGCTGCCGCAGGGACACCGACGGTTCGTCGTGCGGCGGGAGGGTGAGGTCGGCCACGGCCGACGGGTGCACGGAGACGAGGCCGTCGTGCCCGGGCAGCGCGCGGTGGCCGGCCCACACGACCTCGCCCGCCGCCGTCAGCTCGTCGAGCATCTCGGGTCGGTAGTCGACCACACGCGCGGCCAGGACGTGGGACTCGAGCGCGGACGCCGGGACCGGGAAGCCCGCGAGCTGCTCGACGACCCGGACGACGCCGTCGACCCCGCGCAGGCCGCCGCCCGCGCGCCTCGCCCCGACCGGTGCGACCGACTGCCAGCGAGGCAGGAACACGCCGAGCGCACGGGGGTCGACGGGCTCGACCTGCGCGCGGAGCGCCGCGAGCGAGCGCCGTCGCAGCGTGCGCAGCACGTTCGCGTCGCAGTACTCGTCTCCCGTCCCGCCGAGCTCGGTGGGCCGCAGCCGCCCCCGTACGAGGACCCCGGCGTCCTCGAGCCGACCGAGCGCCTGCTGTGCGACGGCGAGCCCCCATCCGAACCGCGCGGCGAGTGCGGCGGCCGGGAACGGCCCGTGCGCGCGGGCGTACCGGCGCACGAGGTCGCCGACCGGGTCGGGCAGCACCTCCGTGAACACCTCGGGCACCCCGACCGGGAGCGCGACCCCGAGCGCGTCGCGCAGCCGTCCGGCGTCCTCGACGCTCGCCCATTGCGTCGTGCGGTGCGGCGCGACCCCGACGAGCCGCACCTCGAGCAGCCGCCGTGCGGCCGCGAGCTCGTCGAGCCAGGCGGGCACGTGCTCGTGCGCGTCGGGCACGACCCGGGTCAGCAGCTCGGTGGTCGTGAGCGGGCCGTGCCGCCGCACGGTGTCGGCGAGCTGTTCGAGGGTCGCCGCCTGACGCCCGGGGGCTCGGCCGGACAGCTCGGCCTCGGTCTCGAGCACCGCCTGCGGGTCGAGCAGGTCCGCGAGCTGGGACTCTCCGCCCTGGCCCAGCAGCTCCGCCAGCAACGTCGGGTCGAGCGTGAGCGCGGCCGCCCGGCGCTCGGCGAGCGGCGCGTCGCCGTCGTAGAGGAACTGGGCGGTGTACCCCATCAGGAGCGACTGCGCGAAGGGTGACGGAGCGGACGTCGTGACCTCGAGGACCCGCACGCCACCGGTGGAGATCGCACGCATGAGCTCGGCGAGCGCGACGGTGTCGAAGTCGTCCTGCAGGCACTCGCGCGTCGCCTCGAGCAGGATCGGGAAGTCGGGGTACCGGGCGGCGACCTGCAGGAGCTGGGAGGCGCGCTGCCGCTGCTGCCACAGCGGGCTGCGGCGGTCCGGACGCCGCCGTGGCAGCAGGAGCGCGCGTCCGGCCGCCTCGCGGAAGCGTGCGCCGAAGAGGGCTGACGCACCGAGCTCGGCGCGCACCTGTGCCACGACGTCGTCGGGGTCGACGAGCAGGTCGGCGAGCTCGAGCCCGGGTCCCGCCGGGAACGCCGACGCCTCGGTGCCGACCGCGTCGAGCGGCCACACAGCATCGAGCTCGGCGTCGAGCACGTCGGGCAGCCGCAGCACGATGCCGTCGTCGGAGTGCACCACGGCTGCGTCCACGCCGTACCGGTCGCGCAGGCGCGCCCCGAGCACGACGGCCCACGGCGCGTGCACACGCGCGCCGTAGGGCGAGTGCACGACGATCCGCCAGTCGCCGAGCTCGTCCCGGAACCGCTCGACGACGATCGTCGTGTCGCTCGGGAGCTCGCCCGTCGCCGTCCGCTGCTCGCGCAGGTACGCGACGAGGTTGTCCGCCGCCCACGCGTCGAGGCCCGCGGCGGTCGCCGCCAGACGAGCGTCGTCGTCGGGGAGCGCGCCGAGCTCACGCACCCAGGCCCCCATCGCGCGCCCGAGCGTCGCGGGACGACCCGGCGAGTCGCCCTTCCAGAACGGCAGGCGGCCGGGCAGCCCGGGTGCGGGGGACACGAGCACCCGGTCGGTCGTGATCTCCTCGATGCGCCAGGTGCTCGAGCCCAGCGTGAACGTGTCGCCCGCGCGCGACTCGTAGACCATCTCCTCGTCGAGCTCACCGACCCGCTTGCCGCCGCGCGTACGGCCACCGGAGGTCTCCGGGTCGACCGGGACGCCCGCGGCCGTCTCGCCGGCGAGGAAGACGCCGAACAGCCCGCGGTCGGGGATCGTCCCGCCGCTCGTGACCGCGAGCCGCAGCGCACCCGGGCGACCCGTGAGCACGTCGTGCACCCGGTCCCACACGAGGCGCGGGCGCAGCTCGGCGAACTCCTCGCTCGGGTAACGTCCCGCGAGCATGTCGAGCACCGCGCGCAGCGTCGCGTCGCCCAGCTGGGCGAACGGGGCCGCGCGCCGCACCACGCGGGCGAGCTCGTCGACCGGCCACTCGTCGACCGCGACCATCGCGACGACCTGCTGCGCGAGCACGTCGAGCGGGTTGGCAGGCACCGCGAGGGGCTCGAGCTCGCCCGCCCGCATGCGCTGCGCCGTGACGGCCGCCGCGACGAGCTCGCCGCGGTACGTCGGGAACACCACGCCTCGGGACACCGCACCCACCTGGTGACCGGCGCGGCCGATGCGCTGCAGCCCGCTCGCGACCGACGGGGGAGCGCCCACCTGCACGACCAGGTCGACCGCGCCCATGTCGATGCCGAGCTCGAGCGAGCTCGTCGCGACGACCGCGGGCAGCACGCCCGCCTTGAGCTCGGACTCCGTGCGCGTGCGCTCGGCGCGGCTCATCGACCCGTGGTGCGCACGCGCCAGGACGCTCGCGGCGTCGCGCGTGTCGATCCCGGCCGCCGTGCCCGACTGGCCCGGCACGGCGGCGGCGTGCAGCTCGCCCTGGTCGGGCACGTCGAGCCCCTGGCGCTGTGCCCACACCTCGTTGATGCGCGACGTGAGCCGCTCCGCCCCGCGCCGCGAGTTCGTGAACACGAGCGTCGAGCGGTGGGCCGCGACGAGGTCGACGACGCGCTCCTCGACGTGCGGCCACACCGACGCGCGCCGCTGCGGCCGGTCCGCAGGTCCGGACAGGTCGGGCTCGTCTCGTCCGGCGCCGGACGAGGCCCCGTGCTCGTCGGGACCGCCCGGGGCGGGAGCGGACGCGAGGTCGCTCAGGTCCGGGACCGGGACGACGACGTCGACCGCGAGCTGCTTGGTCGACGGCGGTTGCACGACGACGACCTCGCGGCCACCGTCCACCCGCGTGCGCGCCCCGCCCAGGAACGTCGCGACGGCGTCGACGGGGCGCACGGTCGCCGACAGCCCGATCCGCTGCGCCGGACCTGCCCCCGAGGCGTCGAGCAGCGCGTCGAGCCGTTCGAGCGAGAGGGCGAGGTGCGCGCCGCGCTTGCTGCCCGCGACGGCGTGGATCTCGTCGACGATGACCGTGCGCACCCCGGCGAGCCCGGCACGCGCGCCCGAGGTGAGGACCAGGTAGAGCGACTCGGGCGTCGTGATCAGCACGTCGGGCGGTCGCGTGGCGAACGCGCGCCGCTCGGCCGGCGGCGTGTCACCCGTGCGCAGTCCCACGGCGACGTCCGGCAGCGCCGTGCCGAGCCGAGCGGCCGCCTGCCGGATCCCGACGAGCGGGGACCGCAGGTTGCGTTCGACGTCCGTCGCGAGGGCCTTGAGCGGTGACACGTACAGCACGCGGCAGCGCCGCGCGGCCTCGTCGGGCGGCTCCTGCGTCAGCAGCCCGTCGAGCGCCCACAGGAACGCCGCGAGCGTCTTGCCCGAGCCGGTGGGTGCGACGACGAGCGCGTGCCGGTCGCCTGCGACCGCGTCCCACGCGCCGACCTGGGCGGCCGTGGGCTGCGCGAACGCGCCTGCGAACCACGCCTGCGTCGGCGCGGAGAACCGGGAGAGCACCACGTCGTCATGGTCGCAGGTGCCACCGACACCCGCCGGGGCGGCGGCGGCCCCGACGGCCGCGCCTGACGGGTGCCGCCCCGCCGTGACAGGGTGGTGTCGTGACACGTGAGGCGTCGGGCGACGTCCCGCGACGACGGCGGGTGAGGACGGGTACGTGAGGTACAGCGAGTTCTGGGAGCTGGTCGAGGAGGTTCTCGGCAGCGCGCACGGACGTGAGCTCGTGACGACCCTCGTCGTCGGTGCGCTCGACAACCGGACGCCGCAGGCCGCCCTGGACGACGGCATCGAGCCGCGCGCCGTGTGGCACGCGATGTGCGACGAGCTCGACATCCCCGAGTCGCAGCGGTGGGGCGCGGACTCGCGCCGCCCCGCTCCTCCGCGGCGCTGAGGTCCGGGAGCGCGTGGTGACGGGCGACGCGCGGCCGCGAGCACCCTGGTTGCCGACGGTCGGCGACCTGCTCGACGCGCTCGTCGGTCTCGCGACGACCGCGGGCGGGCTCGCGGTCGCGATCGCGCTCGTCGACGGGGTCGAGGTCGTCCGCGCGGCGAGCGTGCTGCTGGTCGCGCTGCTCGTGTTCGTCGGCGACCTCGCCCTGCGCGCCCCGCTGCGTGCGCTCGCGCGCGTCACGGGCGCGATGGGCGCGCTCGTGCTGGGGCTCGTCGCGCAGCTCGCGATCACGTGGGCCGCGCTGCGCCTCGTCCCCGGGCTCGACGTGACGTCCGGGTGGGCGGTCGGTTGGGTCATCGTCATCGCGGCGGTCGTGATGGCGGCCGGGCGCTGGCTGATCGGCGCGAACGACTCCGAGTACGTCGTGTCCGACGTGCTGCGGCGCGCGCGCCGCAAGTCCCGTCGCACGACGGCGCGCCGGGGTGGCGGCACGGGGGCGCGAGGCGCGGGCCTGCTCGTCGTCCAGCTCGACGGCGTCGCCGAACCGGTGCTGCGCGAGGCGATCGAGGCCGGGCTGGCACCGACGATGCAGCGCTGGCTCGAGGAGGGGACGCATCGGCTCGAGGCGTGGTGGGCGCGTGTGCCCGCGACGACGCCCGCGAGCCAGGCCGGCCTGCTGCACGGCGACTCGGGGCAGATCCCGGCGTTCCGGTGGTGGGACCGCGACCTGGGTCGGCTCGTGGTGACGAACCACCCGGCGGACGCCGCGCTCGTGGAGCGGCGGCTCTCCGACGGTGCAGGTCTGCTCAGCGGCGGCGGGACGGCGATCTCGACCATGTTCACGGGAGACGCCGAGCGGTCGTACGTCGTGATGAGCCGCACGCGCGACCGGGGGCCCGACGGTGCGGCGGCGGGTCTGGGTCCCGGTGCCGAGTTCGTGCGCTTCTTCGCGAGCCCGTTCGTCCTGGCTCGGGCCGTCTCGCTCACGCTGGGCGAGATCGTCAAGGAGCTGTACCAGGCTCGTCGGCAGCACGTGCGTGACGTGCGGCCACGGATCTCGCGGGGTGGGTGGTACGTGCTGCTGCGCGGCGTCACGAACGTCCTCATGCGGGACCTCGCGACGTCGCTCGTCGCCGAGGCGATGGTGCGCGGCGACCCGACGGTGTTCGTCGACCTCGTGGACTACGACGAGATCGCCCACCACGCTGGTCCGACGCGTCCCGAGTCCATGCGCGCTCTCGAGGGGCTCGACCGGGTGCTGCGCACGCTCGAGCTCGCGGCGGCCGTCGCGCCGCGCGACTACGAGGTCGTCGTGCTCTCGGACCACGGCCAGGCGCTCGGCGACACGTTCGCGCAGCTCGCGGGGTGCGGGCTGCTCGACGTGGTGCGCGGCCTCATGGCGCAGCCCGACGCCGACGGCGTGCAGAGCGCCACCGGGGAGGACTGGGGGCCGCTCAACGCGCTCGTCACGAGCGTCATCGGCAGCGGCGGGAGCCGTGCGCTCGGACCCGATGCGACGCGACGGTCGGGTCGCCGGCGTGACCCGTCGGCCCCCACGCCACCCGAGGTCGTCGTCGTGGGCTCGGGCAACCTCGGGCTCGTCTGGTTCCCGCGCGTCGAGCACCGGCTCGTGCTCGAGGACCTCGCCGAGCGCTGGCCCGCGCTCGTGCCGGGGCTCGCCGCGCAGCCGGGCGTCGGGGTCGTCGTGGTCGACACCGCCTCGCGCGGGCTCGTGGCGTTCGGTGCGCACGGGCTCGCACTGCTCGAGCCGCGCCCGGGCGAGCCGGACACCGAGGGACAGGACCCGCTCGTCGCGTACGGGCCGCGCGCGCGAGCCGACCTGGCACGTGCCGCGCGGTTGCCGCACACCGGTGACCTGCTGCTCGTGTCGTCGGTCACGCACCGCGGTCACGTGCACGCGTTCGAGGGGCAGGTCGGTTCGCACGGGGGTATCGGCGGACAGCAGAACCTCGCGCTCCTGCTGCACCCGTCGTCGTGGGCCGTGGACGACGACCTGCGCGAGCCGGTCGGTGACGTCGACCTCCTGGTCGGCGCCGAGCGCGTGCACGCGCAGCTGGTCCGCTGGGCGGTCGCGGCGGGTGTGCGGGAGTCGCGCCCGTGACGCGGGGTTCCGACGACGGGCCGACGACCGGGCCGACGACCGTGCCGACGGCGCCGCACGTCGCCGGGACGGTCGTGCGCTGGCTCGGGCACGCGAGCGTGGTGATCGACCTGGAGCTCGCCGAGCACGTCGGCCGCGACGCGGTGCGGGAGCAGGTGACGCGACGCGTGCGCCTGCTCACGGACCCGCTGCTGCGGCGGCACGCGGGGCTGCTGCGACGCCGGGGTGGGGCACCGCGGCGCGAGTCGTGGGCGGACGCCGACGCGGTCCTGCTCTCGCACCTGCACCACGACCACGCCGAGCTCGGGTCGCTCGAGCTCGTCGCCGGGGTGCCCGTGCTCGCCCCGCCGGCCAACGCGCACTGGCTCGCGCGGCACGGCGTGGCGTCCGTCCCGGTGACCCAGGCCGACTGGTGGACGGTGCCCGGGACGGACGTGCGGGTACGACCCGTGCCGGCCGTGCACGGGCACCGCCCGATGCCGCACCGTCCGAACGCCGCCGTGGGCTATGTGATCGACGCGCCGGGCATGCGCGTGTGGTTCGCGGGCGACACCGCGCCGTTCCCGCAGCTCGTCGACCTGCCCGCGCTCGCGGGCGGACCGATCGACCTCGCGCTCGTGCCCGTGGGCGGCTGGGGGCCGCGCCTGTCGGGTGGGCACATGGACCCGGTGCAGGCGGCCGACGCCGTCGCGACCGTGGGGGCCGCCGCCGCCGTCCCCGTCCACTGGGGCACGCTGCACGCGCCCGTGTCGCGGCGCCTGCCGCCCGGCTGGATGGACACCGCGGGCCCGGCGTTCGCCGCTGCGGTGGCCCGACGAGCGCCGCGGTGCGCCGTGCACGTGCTCGTGCCGGGGGAGGCGTTGCGGCTCTCGGTGGCATGAGGCGACGACGCGTCGAGCGCGACGGCTGCGGCGTGTCGCGCCGGATCGAACGTCTGTTCGGTAGTGTGTCCCTCGGTGACGCACGGTCGTCGCCACCCGTCCACAGGTCCGTCCCGACGAGGGTCGGCCCACAGCCCGGGTGGTGTCGGGCCGTCGTGTCGGTGGTCGGGCATAGCGTCACCGCGACGACAAGACCAGCCCCCGTAGGCGCAGCGCGAGAGCTGCCACGAGACGAAGGTGGAGCACCATGCCTCCTGCACCCCAGGACCGCGAGAAGGCCCTCGAGGCCGCCCTGTCCCAGATCGACCGTCAGTTCGGCAAGGGCTCGATCATGCGCCTCGGTGACGAGGGCCGCGCCCCCGTCGAGGTGATCCCGACCGGCTCGATCGCGCTCGACGTCGCGCTCGGCATCGGTGGCCTCCCGCGCGGCCGGATCATCGAGATCTACGGCCCCGAGTCCTCCGGCAAGACGACCGTCGCGCTGCACGCCGTCGCCAACGCGCAGCGCGCCGGCGGGATCGCGGCGTTCATCGACGCCGAGCACGCGCTCGACCCGGAGTACGCGAAGAAGCTGGGTGTCGACACCGACGCGCTGCTCGTGTCGCAGCCGGACACCGGTGAGCAGGCTCTCGAGATCATGGACATGCTGATCCGCTCGGGTGCGATCGACATCATCGTCATCGACTCGGTCGCGGCGCTCGTGCCGAAGGCCGAGATCGAGGGCGAGATGGGTGACAGCCACGTCGGCCTCCAGGCGCGCCTCATGTCGCAGGCGCTGCGCAAGATCACGGGTGCCCTCAACCAGTCGGGCACGACCGCGATCTTCATCAACCAGCTCCGCGAGAAGATCGGGGTGTTCTTCGGCTCGCCGGAGACGACGACCGGTGGCAAGGCGCTCAAGTTCTATGCGTCTGTCCGCATGGACATCCGGCGGATCGAGACCCTCAAGGAGGGCACGGACGCCGTCGGCAACCGCACGCGCGTCAAGGTCGTCAAGAACAAGATGTCGCCGCCGTTCAAGCAGGCGGAGTTCGACATCCTGTACGGCGTCGGCATCTCGCGTGAGGGGTCGCTCATCGATCTCGGTGTCGAGCACGGGTTCATCCGCAAGTCGGGTGCGTGGTTCACGTACGAGGGCGACCAGCTCGGGCAGGGCAAGGAGAACGCACGCAAGTTCCTGCGTGACAACCCGGATCTCGCGGACGAGCTGGACAAGAAGATCAAGGAGAAGCTGGGTATCGGCGCTCGGGTGGACGCCCCGGCCGAGGTGCCGCCGGCTGTCGACTTCTGACGATGGGCCGCACGCGAGCGGGCGGGTCGGTGCCGACCCGCCGTCGTCGCCCGGCGGCAGAACCGCCGACGTCGGGTTCGGCAGCGCTGGATGCTGAACCCGACCCGGAGTCGGTCGCGCGGGCGATCGCGCTGCGTCTGCTGACGAGCGCTCCGCGCAGCCGGGCGCAGCTCGAGGAGGCCATGGCGCGTCGCGACGTCCCGCAGGACGTCGCGACGCGCGTGCTCGATCGCTTCACCGAGGTCGGTCTTGTCGACGACGCCGAGTACGCGCGGATGCTCGTCCGGACGCGGCATGCCGAGCGCGGGCTCTCGCGGCGGGCGATCGCCGTCGAGCTGCGTCGGCGGGGGATCGCGGACGAGGTCGCCGCCGACGCGCTCGAGCAGGTGGACGCGGACGACGAGGAGGCGGCCGCTGCCGAGCTCGTCCGGCGCAAGCTGCGGGCGACACGCGGCCTCGACCCGCAGGCACGTCTGCGGCGCGTGGTCGGGACGCTCGGGCGCAAGGGTTATGCGCCCGCGCTCGTGCTCCGACTCGCCCGCGAGGAGCTCGCACGCGAGGGCGCCGACGCGCCGGACGACGACCTCGGCGCCTGAGACCCGTCGGTCGCTGCAGGGTGTCGGTACCCGCGGCGACGGCGCGTGGGTGAGAATGACCCGCGGACGCGCAGGTGCCCGACGAGGTGCCGGACGAGCGGGTCGGTGCAGGTCATCGAGCGGAGGTGCGTGTGGGCGAGGGTGGGATCGCGACGATCGTCGGCCTGCTGGGCGCATGCCTCGTCGCGCTCATCCTGGTGCTGCTCGCGCGTCGCGAGGCGAGCGCGCAGCGGACCCAGGCGGAGAAGGACGTCGCCGAGATCAAGCGCGAGGCGCGTGAGCTCATCGCGTCCGCGCAGCGCCGCGAGCAGCGCGCGCGCGAGCGGGACGAGTCGGCGGCCGCCGCGCAGTCGCACGCCGCGGAGGCTGAGCGGCGGGCGCGCGAGCACGAGAAGGCGGCGGCGGGTGCGGAGCGGGCAGCGGAGCGTGCGCAGGCCGCGGCTGAGCGTGAGGCACAGGAGCTGCATGCCGCGGCGGCCGAGGAGGCGAGATCGACCCTGCAGCGGGCGCAGGACGACGCACGAGCCGAGCTCGAGTCGATCGCGGGCGTCACGATCGACGAGGCGCGCGATGCACTGACGCGGCGCATCACCGAGCGCGCCCAGAACGAGGCGTCGTCGTACGTCCGGCGCGCCGAGGCCCAGGCCCGCCGCACCGCCGAGGCCCGGGCGCGCCGGATCGTCGCGACCGCCGTCCAACGCACCGCGGTCGCGACGAGCGCGCAGTCGGGACTCACCGTCCTGCCGGTGCCGTCGGACGAGATGAAGGGCCGCATCATCGGCAAGGAGGGGCGCAACATCCGCTCCTTCGAAGCGCTCACCGGCGTCAACGTGCTCGTCGACGAACAGCCTGACGCCGTCGTCCTGTCCTGCTTCGACGCGGAGCGGCGCGAGGTCGCGCAGGTCACGCTCGAGGCGCTCATCGCCGACGGTCGCATCCACCCGCAACGCATCGAGGCCGCGTACGCCGAGGCCGTCGCGGGCGCCGACGAGCGTGCGCTCGCAGCGGGCCACGACGCCGCCGAACGTGCCGGGGTGCCGGACCTGCACCCCGCGCTCGTGCGCGTCCTGGGCCGCCTGCGGCTGCGGACGTCGTACGGCCAGAACGTCCTCGAGCACCTGGTGGAGAGCGCGCTCCTGGCAGGTTCGCTCGCGGCCGAGCTCGGTGCGGACGAGCAGCTCGCTCGCCGTGGCGGGCTCCTGCACGACCTCGGCAAGGCGCTCGCCAACGAGGTCCCCGGGACGCACGCAGCGGTGGGTGCGGACCTCGCCCGTCGGCACGGTGAACCCGATGTCGTCGTCAACGCGATCGCCGCGCACCACGACGAGGTCTCGCCCGAGACCGTCGAGGCGGTGATCGTCCAGGTCGCCGACGCGATCTCGGCGGCACGCCCCGGGGCACGTCGCCAGGACCTCGACCAGTACGTCGAGCGCATGGACCGGCTCGAGCACCTCGTCGCGGCGCACCACGGTGTGCGGCGTGCGCTCGTGATGTCGGCGGGGCGCGAGGTCCGGGTCGTCGTCGAGCCGTCCGAGGTCGACGACGCGGGCCTGCCCGAGCTCGCGGCGGCGATCGCGCGGCACATCGAGGCAGACCTGAGCTACCCCGGCGAGATCACGGTCACGGTCGTGCGCGAGCTGCGCGCAAGCGCGACGGCCGGCTGACGCGCCTCCGTCCGTGCGCGGTCTGGCCGTCCGCCCTCGGTCGGCGCCGAGGCGGGTGCCGGTCAGTCGGTGGTGTCGGCGCCGACGGCCATGCTGGGTGCCTCCGCACGTGCATGCCCGGCCGTGCGGCGACCGACCCGCCCGGCGAGTGCGCTCGCGAGGCGTGTCAGGAGCCAGTTGATGAGGATGAACACGAGTGCGACGACCACCAGCGCCTGCAGGATGTCGCCGTTGCCGGAGCCGAACCTGCGCGCGGCCGCGAGGAGCTCGGGATAGGTGATGATCGCGCCGAGCGCGGTGTCCTTGAGGATCACGACGAGCTGGCTCGCGATCGCCGGGAGCATCGCGATGACGGCCTGCGGCACCTCGACGAGGCGCAGCGACTGTGACCGGCGCAGCCCGATCGCGAGCGCCGCCTCGCGCTGACCGCGCGGCAGGTTGTGCACCCCGGAGCGGACGAGCTCGGCGAACACCGAGCCGTTGTAGAGCGTGAGGCCGAGGACGACGGCGACGAGCGGGACGTCCTTCGGCTCGACGAGGTCCGTGCGGGGGATCGCCATGTAGAAGAACACCATCATGATGAGGACGGGCACCGCGCGGAAGAACTCGACGACACCGCCGGCCACGACGCGCACGGTGCGCGACGCGGCGAGCCGACCGAGCCCGAAGACGAGCCCGAAGACGCCGGACGTGACGATCGACAGCCCGGCCGCGACGAGCGTCTGACCGAGCCCGGGGAGCAGGTAGTTCCGCCACGCGTTACGTGTGAGCAGGGGCTTCCAGACGTCGGCGTCGAGCTGTCCCTTGCGGCCCAGGAGCACGAGCGCGTAGGCCCCGATGGCGACGACCACGAGCGTCGCGACGATGTTGACCCACACCATGCGTCGTCGGGCGCGCGGGCCCGGCGCGTCGAAGAGGACCGACTCGCTCATCGCGCCACCGCCATCCGGCGGGACAGGCTCGTCGTCGCGAGCCCGATCGGGACGACGATGACGACGAAGCCGAGCGCGAAGATCAAGAAGATGGGGATCAGCAGGTCGGGCCGGTTCTCGATCATCTCGCGCAGCATCCCCGACGTCTCGGCGACCGACCCCGCGGCGGCGACGGTCGAGTTCTTCGTGAGCGCGATGAGGACGTTGCCCAGGGGAGCGACCGCGCCGCGGAAGGCCTGGGGCAGGATGACCAGCCGCGCCGACGCGCCGAACCCGAGACCGATCGCGCGTGCCGCCTCGGCCTGACCCACCGGCACGGTGTTGACGCCCGAGCGCAGCGCCTCGCACACGAAGGCGGCGTGGTAGACGGTGAGGCCGAGCACGGACAGCCAGAAGAAGTTGCGCTGGAAGTCCGACGAGAGCGTGATCCCGAGCTGTCCCCACAGGCCCAGCACGCAGAACACGATGATGACCGTCAGCGGCGTGTTGCGCAGCAAGGTCACATAGGTCGTTCCTGCCCAGCGCAGGCTGGGCACGGGGGAGATGCGCATCACGGCGAGCACCGTGCCGACGACGAGCGCGAAGATCGCGGCGAAGAACGTCAGCTGGATGTTGATCCAGAACGCGCCGAGCACGTCGAAATCGCGGAACAACGACGCGAAGCCGTCCACCGCACCTCCTGGGGACCGGGGACCTCGGCCACATGCCGAGGCGGGACGAGACCTGCCGGGCGAAGGCTGCCGTGCGGGCCGGGCGCTCGCGCGCGCCCGGCCCGCACGGTCAACGCGTCACGCGCACGCCGCGGGCGTCGGAGGGTTGAGGTCGGCGTTGGGCTTGTAGCCCGAGGCGCTCACGTTGTCGTCGAGCGCCTTCTGCCACGAGCCGTCCTCGATCATCGCCTTGATCGCGTCGGTCACCGGCTGGCACTGGTCGGAGCCCTTCTTCATCCCGACGCCGTAGTTCTCCTCCGAGAACGGGTTGCCGACGACCTTGACCTTGCCGGCGTTGGCCGGGATCGCCGCGAGCCCCGCGAGGATGATGTCGTCGGTCGTCACCGCGTCGACGGTGCCGGCGGTGAGCGCCGTGACGCACTCGCTGTAGCCGGGCTGCTCCAGCAGGTTGGTGCCCGTCGAGTACTCGTCCTTGATGCGCTGCGCGGACGTCGAGCCCGTGACGGAGCACAGGTTCTTGCCGTCGAGCGCGTCCGGACCGGTGATCGACGTGTCGTCGGCCGCGACGAGCAGGTCCTGGCCTGCGACGAAGTACGGACCCGCGAACGACACGACCTCCTTGCGGGCGTCGGTGATCGAGTACGTCGCGAAGATCAGGTCGACCTGGCCGTTCTGCAGCATGTTCTCGCGCTGCGCGGACGGCGACTCGACGAACTCGATCTGGTCCTCGGAGTAACCGAGCTTGTCGGCCACGTACCGCGCGACGTCGACGTCGAAGCCGGTGTACGTGCTGCCGTCCTTGAACCCGAGCCCGGGCTGGTCGAACTTGATGCCGATGCGGATCGTGCCGCTGCCGGAGCCGTCGGTCGAGCCGCCGCCGTCGTCGTCGGAGCCACAGGCGGCGAGGGCGAGGAGGCTCGCGGCAGCGAGCGAGGCGGTCAGGATGCGAGTGCGCATGATCGTTCCCTTCGTGTCGGGTGTCGGCGTGTCGAGCGGGAAGCTGGCTGGTGCTGGTCGGGGTCTGGGGTGCTGGTGGGTGCTGGCGCCTGCTGGCGGGGTCGGGTCGGTGCGGTCAGTGGGTGAGGATCTTGGACAGGAAGTCCCGGGCCCGCGCGCTCGTCGGCGCGGTGAAGAACGTCTCGGGATCGGCCTGCTCGACGATCTCGCCCGCGTCCATGAACACGACGCGGTGGGCGGCGCGACGCGCGAACCCCATCTCGTGCGTGACGACGAGCATCGTCATGCCGTCGCGCGCGAGCCCGACCATGACGTCGAGGACCTCGTTGATCATCTCGGGGTCGAGCGCGGACGTCGGCTCGTCGAACAGCATGACCTTGGGGTCCATGGCGAGGGCGCGCGCGATCGCGACGCGCTGCTGCTGCCCACCGGACAGCTGCGCGGGGAGCTTGTCCGCCTGGTCGGCGACGCCCACGCGGTCGAGCAGCTCGAGAGCCCTGCGTCGCGCCTCGGCCCTGCTGACGCGCTTCGCCCGGACCGGACCGAGCGTGACGTTCTCGAGCACGGTCTTGTGCGCGAACAGGTTGAACGACTGGAAGACCATGCCCACGTCGGCCCGCAGCCGCGCGAGCTCGCGGCCCTCCTCGGGCAGCTCACGCCCATCGACCCGGATCGTGCCGGAGTCGATCGTCTCGAGGCGGTTGATCGTGCGGCAGAGCGTCGACTTGCCGCTGCCCGACGGTCCGATGATGACGACGACCTCGCCGCGCGAGACGGTGAGGTCGATGCCACGCAGCACGTGCAGCGGCCCGAAGTGCTTGTCGACGGTGTGCAGCTCGACGAGGGGGGCGCCGGCTGCGCCGCCCTCGGGAGGGGAGTGGGTCGCGAGGTCCGCCATCCGTCGAACGTAGGGGGAATTGTCCGATCCTGCATCCGTCGTGCGTCTCGATCGGGCAACGGTTCCCGACGAGCCCGGACGTCGCGTGTGCGTCCGCGCGCGTCGGACGGCTCTACCCTGGATGGTGATGTCCACGACTCTGCCCGCGCCGCAGGCGCGCACGTACCTCGTCAAGACGCTCGGCTGCCAGATGAACGTGCACGACTCCGAGCACATGGCCGGCATGCTCGAGCAGGCCGGCTACGTGCGTGCGAACGCCGCGCAGGAGGCCGCCGAGGACGCCGACGTCATCGTCATCAACACGTGCGCGGTGCGGGAGAACGCGGCCGAGAAGCTCTACGGCAACCTGGGGCGGCTCGCGGGATCGAAGCGCAACCGGCCCGGTGGCATGCAGATCGCCGTCGGCGGGTGCCTCGCGCAGAAGGACCGCGCGGGCATCGTCGAGCGTGCACCGTGGGTCGACGTCGTGTTCGGTACGCACAACCTCGACGTGCTGCCGGCGCTGCTCGAGCGCGCGCGGCACAACGCGTCGGCGCAGGTCGAGATCGAGGAGTCGCTGCAGGTCTTCCCGTCGACGCTCCCGACCCGCCGTGAGTCGGTCTACGCGGGCTGGGTGTCCATCAGCGTCGGGTGCAACAACACCTGCACGTTCTGCATCGTGCCGCACCTGCGGGGCAAGGAGCGCGACCGGCGGCCGGGCGAGATCCTCGCGGAGGTCGAGGCGCTCGTCGCGACGGGTGCGATCGAGGTCACGCTCCTCGGGCAGAACGTCAACTCGTACGGCGTGGGGTTCGGGGACCGTGGTGCGTTCGCGAAGCTGCTGCGCGCGGTCGGCGCCGTCGAGGGGCTCGAGCGCGTCCGGTTCACGTCACCCCATCCGGCGGCGTTCACCGACGACGTCATCGACGCGATGGCGCAGACGCCCACGGTGATGCCGTCGCTGCACATGCCGCTGCAGTCCGGCTCGGACCGCATCCTGCGCGCGATGCGTCGCTCGTACCGGTCGGACCGGTTCCTCGGCATCCTCGAGCGGGTGCGCGCCGCGATCCCGCACGCCGCGATCACGACCGACATCATCGTCGGCTTCCCCGGCGAGACCGACGAGGACTTCGAGGGCACGTTGCGCGTGGTCGAGGCTGCGCGGTTCTCCTCGGCGTTCACCTTCCAGTACTCGCCCCGCCCCGGCACACCGGCGGCGGACCTGCCCGACCAGCTCCCGAAGGCGGTCGTGCAGGAGCGCTACGAGCGGCTCGTCGCGCTGCAGGAGCAGATCTGCGCGCAGGAGAACGCCGCACAGCAGGGTCGCGTCGTCGAGGTGCTCGTGGCGCAGGGCGAGGGGCGCAAGGACGGGGAGACGCACCGCGTCTCGGGACGCGCGGCCGACAACCGGCTCGTGCACCTCGCGCTGCCGGCAGGCCTCGCCGACGCGGACGCGCCGCGGCCTGGCGACCTCGTGACCGTGCAGGTGACCCACGGGGCACCGCACCACCTGGTGGCGGACTCCGCCGTGACGGGCGGTCCGTTCGCGGTCCGGCGCACGCGCGCGGGGGATGCGTGGCAGGCGCGGCAGGACGGGCACGGCGAGCACGCGCACGGCTCGGACGGCGCGGCGTGCGGGACGTCCGCAGGTCCGGCGGGCCCGGTGAGCCTCGGCATGCCGTCGCTCGCGGTGCGCTGACCCCGACGACCGCGGTCAGCGGTCCGGCAGGTCCGGCGGCGGCGCGGCACCGGGGATGGTCGACTCGAACGCCGAGAAGAGCTGGACTCCCGTGCCCAGGCCGCAGGACAGGATCTGGGCGAGCTGCGCATCGGTCGCGCCCGGCTCGAAGTCGGCGCTGACCTCCGAGTAGAGCGCGAGCATGCCCTCCTCCTCGCGCACGTACGCCTTGGGCCAGATGCGCTCACGGTTCCAGTCGTTGAGCGCGAGGCCGACGGCCCCGCGGTGCTCGAGGGGCACCTGCTGGTGCCAGCGCCCGCGGACCTGGACGATCTCGTCGTGCTCGCCGAGCAGGAGGAACCAGAACCGGTTGCCGTCCCAGGTGCCGGTGAGGTCGCCGTCGTCGTCGACCAGGAACCGGTAGCCCTTGCTCAGGAGGTAGTCACCGACGCGGTCGCGCGTGACGGGCGTGGGCTCCTCGTCGTCCGACGGTGCGCGCTTGGTCGGTTTGGGCAGCCCGCCCAGCACGCGCTGCAGCCAGCCCGGGCCGCTCATGCCGCGCTCCCGGCCGGGTCGGGGTACTTCTCCTCGAGCGCGTCGAAGAACATCGAACCGGTCGACAGGCCGCAGAACAGGAGCTGCGAGAGCTGCTCGTCGGTCGCACCGTGCTCGAGGTCGGTCGCGACCTCGGAGACGACGTGCACGCGCCCGTTGTCCCGCACGCGCACGTAGGCCTTCGGCCAGATCCGGTCCGCGTTCCACTCGTTGCACAGGTCGAGCACCTCCTCGAGGCGCTCGATCGCGACCTCGCGGTGCCACTGCCCGCGCACCTGCAGGATCTCGGAACGCTCGCCGAAGAGGAAGAAGTAGAACAGGCGGCCGCGCCACAGCCCGCCGAGGTCGCCGTCGTTGTCGACGAAGTAGCTGAAGTGGTTCTCGGCCATCCACGACGCGATGCGCGCCGGGGTCACGGCACGCGGGTGCTCCGGTGCGGGTTCCGGCACGCCCAGCTCCCGGGCGAGCAGCCGCGTGACGCTCGCGTGGAGCTCGTCGTCGGACTGCTCGTGCGGTGGCGTGGCTCCGGCGGGCGTGCGACGACGACGCCACCACGGGCGGTGCTCGTCGGGCTGCGCGACCATGGGGCGACCCTACCCGCGGGCGGCCGACGGATCGCGGCGACCGACCTCGAGTGTCCCACTGCGTGGACCGGGCTGCTGCGCGGCGGGCCCGGAGGCGGTTCGCCCGCGCGGCCCGTCGGCGGCTAGGGTCACGACGACCAGCCTGCCGCGAACCGAGGACGGTGCCCCATGGGCCTCTTCAGCAAGAATGACCCGACCCCGGCGTCGGGCCCCGTGCCCGAGGCCGCACCGGCCGTCGAGGTCGCGCCCCTGAGCCACGAGCGCGTGATCGCCGCGCTCGACGCGCAGGGCTATCGCTACATGATCGACTCCGAGGGCGACATCGGCGGGATCTGGGACGACCACGTCTTCTACTTCGTGCGGATCGGGAACGAGCAGCAGCTCCTGCAGGTGCGCGGGCGCTGGACCCGCACGGTCGCCGCGGACCAGTACGCCGCGGTGCTCGAGCTCGTCAACGACTGGAACATCGAGAAGGTGTTCCCCAAGACCTACGTGCGGGTCGAGGACGGGGCGCTCGGCGTGTACGCGGAGCACTCGGTCGACTACCTGCCCGGCCTCACGGACGCCCAGCTCCAGCAGCACCTCGCGTGCGCGGTGTCGACGGCTCTCGCGTTCTTCGGGCGCCTCGACGAGGCGTACCCGCAGGCGGTCGCGGAGCACAAGGCGCGCATCGCCGCCTCGCGGTCCGAGGGCTGACCGCCCGGCGGTCCCGCATGCTCGTCGCCGCTGCGCTCGTCCCTGACACCGCGCTCGTCGTCCCCGGCGCGAGCGGTCGCGACGACGTGGCTGCGCACCTGCGGGCGGCCGCCGTCGGTGCGGTGCGCCGTGCGCTCCAGGACGCGGACCGCGTGGTGGTCGTCGCACCGCGGGCCCCTCGACCGCGCAGCGTGCCGGGCGGCGCACGCTCCGGCGACGGGACGCCGCCCGAGGCGCCCGCCGTCGCGCTCGTCGGGGATGTGCGCATCTCGCTCACAGCCGAGGGGGTGCCCGACCACCTGCGCACCGCGGCGGGAGCCGTCGCGCACGCTCCCCGCACGCTCGAGCTGCCCGGGGCAGGTCTGCCCGACGACCGGGTGGGCGCGGTGGACGGTCCCGCGGCGGTCGGCCTGTTCCTCCTGGACGAGGCCGGGTGGACCGGTCCGACGAGCGTGGTGACGGTCGCGCGGTCCGCCGCCGGTGATGTCCTACGGGGCATCGGGGCCGCCCTCGCGACCACCGCGGGTCGGCTCGCGCTCGTCGTGGTCGGCTCCGCGAGCGGACGCCACGGGCCGGACGGTCCGCTGGCCGACGACGCGGCTGCGCTGCCCTTCGACGAGGCGCTCCTCGCGGACCTGCAGACGGCGGACGTCGGTGCGCGCGCACGGCTCGCGGCGCTGTCCGGGCAGGTCGGTGCGGCGCTCGCGGTCACCGGGCTGGCGCCGTGGCACGTGCTGGTCGGTGCGGTCGCACCCGGCGCGAGCGTCGAGGCCGACGTCACCGGGTACGTGCTGCTCGGTGCGCAGCACGTCGTCGGCTCGTGGCGCATCGGCGAACTCGTCGACGCGGGGACCGACGATGTCTGACGCGCTCGTCGTCGCGGTCGTCGGGCCCACCGCGACCGGCAAGTCCGACCTGGCGCTCGAGCTCGCGCTCGCGCTGGGCGGTGAGGTCGTCAACGCGGACGCGCTGCAGCTGTACCGCGGCATGGACGTCGGCACCGCGAAGCTCACGCCCGACGAGCGGCGCGGCGTGCCGCACCACCTGCTCGACGTCCTCGACCCGCTCGAGGAGGCCTCGGTCGCCGCGTACCAGGAGCTCGCACGCGCGGCCGTCGCCGACTGCCACGCGCGCGGCACGCGCGTCGTCGCGGTCGGTGGGTCGGGGCTGTACGTGCGGGCGCTGCTCGACCACATGGAGTTCCCGGGGACCGACCCGGACGTGCGCGCGCGCCTCGAGGAGCGGGCCGAGGCGCAGGGCGCGCGCAGCCTGCACGACGAGCTCGCACGGCTCGATCCCGCGGCCGCCGCGTCGATCGGCCCGCGCAACGTGCGGCGGATCGTGCGGGCGCTCGAGGTGATCGCGCTGACGGGCCGCGCGTACTCGGCGACGCTGCCGCGGCACGTCTACGAGGTCCCGGCCGTGCAGCTCGGGCTCGACTGCGACCGCGCGGTGCTCGACGCGCGCATCGCCGCCCGGACGCAGCGGATGCTGGACGCAGGGCTCGTCGCGGAGGTCGAGGGGCTGCTCGAGCACGGGCTCGGCCGGACGGCCGCGCGCGCCGTCGGCTATGCGCAGGCCGCGGCGCTGCTGCGCGGTGAGCTCACGCCCGACGAGGCTCGCGACGCGATCACGGCGGGCACCCGGCGGCTCGCGCGCAAGCAGATGGGCTGGTTCGGGCGTGACCCGCGCGTGCACTGGCTCGACTCGCGAGCCCCTGACCTCGTGGACCAGGCGCTCGCGCTCGTCGCGGCCGCGGACGCGGGGCGGCTGGGGCTCGCGACCGACGACCCTGCGCCCCGCCGTAGTCTGGGCTCATGACCACCGCGCCCGTGCCGACGGCCCGCCTGCACGTCACGAAGGGGCACGGCACGCAGAACGACTTCGTGCTGCTCGACGACCGCGACGGCCGCCTCGAGCTCGGCGTCGACCTCGTGCGCGCGCTCGCGGACCGGCGCTCGGGCGTCGGTGGCGACGGCGTCATCCGCCTCGTCGGCACGAGGCACGTGCCCGAGGGGGCCGCGCTCGCCGACGCGGCACCCTGGTTCATGGACTACCGCAACGCCGACGGTTCGGTCGCCGAGATGTGCGGCAACGGCGTGCGTGTGTTCGCGCTCTACCTCGACCGGCTCGGGCTGTGGCCCGACGACGACGAGGTCGCGGTGGCCACGCGCGCGGGCGTCATGCGGGTCCGCCGGGTGCCCGCGCCGCAGGGTCAGGGCGAGGGCGCGTGGTTCGCGTTCGACATCGGCCGCTGGCACGTGCCGGGCGGTGCGGCGGCCGTCGCGGCGGGGTTCGACGCCGAGGTCGCGGTCGCGGGCCTGCCCGTCGACCGGCCCGCGCTCGGCGTCGACGTCGGCAACCCGCACACGGTGCTCGCGCTGCCCGACGAGGCCGAGCTGACGGCCGCGGACCTGACCCGCGCGCCGCAGGTACGCCCGGCCCCGCCGCACGGGACCAACGTCGAGCTCGTCGTCCCGCTCGGCGAGACCGTCGTCGACGGTCGCCCGACCGGTCGGGTCCGCATGCGCGTGCACGAGCGAGGCGTCGGTGAGACCCGCTCGTGCGGGACGGGGGCGGTGGCCGCGGCCATGGCGGTGCGGACGTGGGCCGGCGCGGGCGCCCCCGACGTGTGGCTCGTCGACGTCCCCGGCGGGACGGTGCGGGTCACGGCGCTGCCCGACGAGCACGCGGAGCTCGCCGGGCCCGCAACCCTGGTCGCCGAGGCCGACGTGGACGTCACGGCGCTGCTCGCCCGGTGACCGACGACCGCCCGCTCACGTCGGCCGACCTCGGGGTCGCGCCGGGGACGGATGCGACGCTCGTCGAGCTGTCGTCGACGTTCTGCCAGCCGTGCCGTGCGGCGCGCGCGGTGCTGCAGCGCGTCGCCGACACGTCCGACGGTGTGCGCCTCGTCGAGCTCGACGTCGCCCGGCCCCTCGGCGAGGCGCTCGGGCGCCGGTTCGACGTGCTGTCGACGCCGACGGTCCTCGTGCTCGACGCGCACGGTGTCGTGCGCGACCGGTCCGTCGGCGTGCCGCGGCTGGCTCAGGTGCGCGCGGCGGTCGCGTCGGTGCGCGGCTCGTCGGTCGGTCCGGGGCGTGCCGCGGCGCGAGGCGGGACCGACAGCGGCGCGACGAGCGCGGCGCCGAGCGCGAGCACGGCGGTGAGCGCGAAGCACGCGACGTAGGGCGCGTCGCCGCCCTGGGCCTCGACCGCGGCGAACACGACGCCCGTGAGCGCGAGGGAGAGCGACGCGCCGACCGAGTCGGCGACGGACAGCGACGAGCTGTTCGTGCCCTCGGCGCCCCGCGCGGAGTACCGCAGGACGAGCACGGTCTGCCGGGCGTACGTCAGACCCATGCCGAACCCGGCCGTCGCCCACGTGAGCACGAGCACCGGCACGGGCGCGTGCGTCGCGGCGCCGACGCCGGTGCCGGCGATGCCGACGAGCGCGACGATCGTGCCGATGCGGATCGCGCGCGTGTGCGGGAGCCGCTCACCGAGCCGACCCTGCACCCACGACGCGGTCGCCCACGCGATGGCCGCACCCGTGAGCGTCACGCCCGCGAGCGTCGGCGCGATGTCGTAGCGGCGGGTCAGGAGGTACGGCAGGTACACCTCGGCGCCGAAGAACGCACCCGCGAGCAGGCCGCGGTCGGCGATCACGGCGGGCAGCCCGCGCGCTGCGCGCAGCGTCCCGGCAGGCACGAGGTGCGACAGCGCACCGAGTGCGACACCGGTCCCGGCCACGGCCGCGAACGCGGTGGCCACACCGCCGAGCTCGGCGCTGATGCCGAGCACGAGGACCGCGGCGGCTGCGACCGCGGCCCACACGACCCGGACCCGCGTGCGGGTCCGCGGTCCCGGCTCCGTCGTGCGTTCGTGCGTCCCGGTGGCCTCGGGCGGGCCGACCGACGCGACGCGGCGCAGCACGACGAGCGCGATCGGCACGACGAGGACCGCCACACCCAGGAAGACCCAGCGCCAGTGCAGGTGCTCGGTGACGAACCCCGCGACGGGCGGCCCGACGAGCGACGGGACGACCCACGCTGCCGAGAAGCCGGCGAACACGCGCGGGTGCAGGTCGCCGGGATACAGCCGGGCGACGACGACGTACGCGACGACCGTGATCGCGCCGCCCCCGAGGCCCTGCACGAGCCGCCCGCCCGTGAGCACCGCCATCGTCGGGGCGCTCCCCGCGATCACGAGCCCCGCGACGAACGCCGCGACCGCGGCGAGCAGCGGTGCGGACGGGCCGGCCCGGTCCGCCCAGGCGCCGACGACGACCATCCCGACCACGCCGGACGCGAGCGGGGCGGCGAACGCGACCGCGTAGAGCCCCGCGCCGTCGAGGTCGAGCGACACGGTCGGCATCGCCGTGGTGACGGCGAGCGACTCGAACGCGGCGAGGAAGACGAGCGCGCACAGGGCCCACGTCGTCGTCCGCAGGCGGACCCAGGCCGCCCGCGAGTCGTCAGTCACGAGAGTGGGCACGTCAGCACCCTAGGTGCCGCGTGCGACGACGCCGACCGCACGCTCGTCGGACCGGGTGCCCGGACGCCTGCGCGCGCGTCCCGACGACGTCCCGGCGCAGGTCAGGCCGGGGCAGTCAGCGGGACGTGACCTCCAGCACCCGGAACCCGCGCGCGCTCGCGACGCGCGCCACCGGGGTCCCGAGCGCCTCGGTGAGCCAGCGCTGCAGCGAGTCCGCGCCGAGGTTCTTCCCGACGACGAGGTGCGCGCGGGCGCCCGGCGCGAGGCGGGGCAGCCACTGCAGCAGCAGCTCGTGCAGCGCCTGCTTGCCGATGCGGATCGGCGGGTTGGACCACACGGCCGCGAAGCGCACGTCCTGCGGCACGTCGTCCGGCTGCACGGCGTGCACGTTCGTGGCGCCCGCGAGCTCCGCGTTGTGCCGCACGAGGTCGAGCGCGCGCTCGTTGACGTCGACCGCCCACACGCGCGAGTCCGGGGAGCGCAGCGCGAGGTCGAGCGCGAGCGGACCCCAGCCGCAGCCGAGGTCCAGCAGGTCCCCGCTGCGGGGCGGCGGCGGCACCTCGTCGAGCAGGACGCGCGTCGCGTGGTCGACATGGTCGGGGGAGAACACGCCGCCGGCGGTCTGCACCGTGAGCTCGCGTCCCGCGAGGTGCACGACGATCGAGCGGCGCTCGTCGGGCGACGCCGGCTGCGCGGAGAAGTAGTGGTCGACCGGCACGGGGCGACCCTAGCCTGCGCCCGCAGCGAAACGCCTCGACCGTGCGTCCGACGGCGTGCGACCCTGGAGCGTGCGGTCGTGCAGCGGCGCACCCGCAGGACGATCGAGCACCCGGCCGGCACCGAGCCGAGCCGACACCGACGTGCGAAGGAGACGCGTGAGCGAGACCCACCACACCACCACACCGAGCCCGACGCCGGACGAGCCCCGCTCTCCGCAGCAGGTGGCGGACGACGTGGTGGCGCGGGTGCTCGCGAGGGCCGGGACCGCGCTGCACGCCGGGGGCACCGTGCACTCGTCCTACGACGGGGACCAGCTCGATCTCGAGGAGCGCACGTCGTTGCGTCGTGTCGCGGGGCTGTCGACCGAGCTCGAGGACGTCACCGAGGTCGAGTACCGCGAGCTGCGGCTCGAGAAGGTCGTGCTCGTCGGCGTCTGGGGCTCGTCGTCGTCCGCGGGCACGTCGAACGGCACGCTCGCCGATGCCGAGGTCTCGCTGCGCGAGCTCGCGGCGCTCGCTGAGACCGCGGGCTCGACCGTGCTCGAAGGGCTGCTGCAGCGTCGGGCCAAGCCTGATCCCGGGACGTATCTCGGCTCGGGCAAGGCCGCCGAGCTCGCGTCCGTGGTCGCCGCGGTCGGCGCGGACACGGTCGTCGTCGACGGTGAGCTCGCCCCGTCCCAGCGGCGTGCGCTCGAGGACATCGTGCGCGTCAAGGTCGTCGACCGGACCGCGCTGATCCTCGACATCTTCGCGCAGCACGCCAAGTCCCGGGAGGGCAAGGCGCAGGTCGAGCTCGCCCAGCTCGAGTACCTCCTACCGCGCCTGCGCGGGTGGGGCGAGTCGATGTCCCGGCAGGCGGGCGGTCAGGTCGGCGGGGCCGGGGCAGGCATGGGCTCGCGCGGACCCGGCGAGACGAAGATCGAGCTCGACCGGCGGCGGATCCGCAACCGGATGGCGAAGCTGCGGCGCGAGATCGCAGCGATGGAGCCCGCACGGCAGACCAAGCGCGCGTCGCGTCGGCGCAACGCGATCCCGTCGGTCGCCATCGCCGGGTACACGAACGCCGGCAAGTCGTCGCTGCTCAACCGGCTGACCAACGCGGGCGTGCTGGTCGAGAACGCGCTCTTCGCGACGCTCGACCCGACGGTCCGACGCGCCGAGACCGTCGACGGCCGCGTCTACACGCTCGCGGACACCGTCGGCTTCGTGCGCGCGCTGCCGCACCAGCTCGTCGAGGCGTTCCGCTCGACGCTCGAGGAGGTCGCCGACTCGGACCTCATCCTGCACGTGGTCGACGCGTCGCACCCTGACCCCGAGGGCCAGATCGCCGCGGTGCGGCACGTGTTCGCCGACATCCCGGGCGCGATGGACGTGCCCGAGATCGTCGTGCTCAACAAGGCGGACCTTGCGGCACCCGAGGTGATCGCACGCCTGCGCTCGCGCGAGCTGCACTCGATCGTCGTGTCCGCGCACAGCGGCGAGGGGATCGCCGAGCTGCAGGCGCTCGTCGCCGACCAGCTGCCGCGGCCGGGCGTGGCCGTCGACGTCGTCGTGCCGTACCAGCGGGGCGACCTCGTGAGCCGCGTGCACGAGCACGGCGACATCGACCACGAGGAGCACACGGCCGAGGGCACGCTCCTGCGGGCGCGCGTCGACGAGTCGCTCGCTGCCGAGCTCGAGGCGGCGTCCGTCCGGCTCGGCTGAGCCGCGCACTAGGCTGGCCCGATGCCCGCGTCCTCGTCGTCCCGTTCCGACGAGCACCCTGACGGGCGCCGTGACGAGAGCCTCGACGACAGCACCGACGCGACGTCCGGGGCGGCGTCGGCCAGCGGCACGCGTGTGCAGTCGCGCGACGAGGCCGTCGACGCGCTGCTGGACGTGGCGGTCGGCGTGCTCGGCGGGGCGCGGCGCGACGGTCAGCACCGGATGGCCCGCGCGGTCGCAGCGTCGCTCGAGACCGGCGAGCACCTCCTCGTCCAGGCCGGGACGGGCACGGGGAAGTCGCTCGGATACCTCGTGCCGGCAGTCCGGCACGCGGTGCACGCCGACGAGCGGGTCGTCGTCTCGACCGCGACGCTCGCACTGCAGCGGCAGGTCCTGACGCGTGACCTGCCCCTCGTGGCCGACGCGCTCGCGCCGCACCTGCCCCGACGCCCCGACGTCGCGCTGCTCAAGGGTTGGCACAACTACCTGTGCCTGCACAAGGTCGAGGGCGGCTACCCGGCCGACGACCAGGGCGCGCTGTTCGACCTGCCGGAACGCGCGGGTGCCGCCGAGCATCCCGGGACGGGGGACGTCGGGGCCGGCGGTACGGCGGGTCTCGGACAGCAGGTCGTCCGGCTGCGCGAGTGGGCCGAGGCGACGGACACGGGCGACCGTGACGACCTCGTCCCCGGGGTGAGCGACCGCGCGTGGCGCCAGGTGTCCGTCACGTCCCTCGAATGCCTGGGCTCGGTGTGCCCCCGGCTCGAGGAGTGCTTCCCGGAGCGGGCCCGCGCCTCGGCACGCGAGGCTGACGTCGTCGTGACCAACCACGCGATGCTCGGCATCGCCGCCTCGGGCGCGCCGCACGTGCTGCCCGAGCATCAGGTGCTCGTCGTGGACGAGGCGCACGAGCTCGTCGACCGGGTCACCGCGCAGGCGACCGCCGAGCTCTCGCTGCCGGCCGTGCAGCATGCGGCGCGCGTGGCACGGCGCCACGGCGGCGTGCCCGCGACCGACCTCGAGGCCGCCGGCGAGGCGCTCGCGGCGGCCATCGTGCCGCTGCCCGAGGGGCGGTTCCGCGACGGGCTCCCCCCGGCCGTGCACGATGCCGTCGCGGTCGTGCGGGACGCCGCGCGCACGATGCTGACGCTCCTCAAGCCGGAGCCGGGCGCGACCCCCGCGGACGGTGGGCGCAAGGTCGCGCAGTCGGCCGTGCTGTCGTTGTTCGAGACCGCCGAGGTCATGACGGCCGAGCCGGAGGACGCCCGCCGGACGGTGCTGTGGTGCGCGCGCGGGGAGGACCGCAGCGGCACGGTGACGACCCGGCTGCACGCGGCCCCGCTCGCGGTGAACGGCCTGATCCGCACGCAGCTGTTCGCGGGTCGCACCGCCGTGCTGACGTCCGCCACGCTCGCGCTCGGCGGCTCGTTCGACCCGATGGCGCGCTCCGTGGGTCTCGAGCAGCGTGCCGACGCGCAGGTCGACGGGTCGGCGAGCGTCGGGAGCGCGGACGGGGTCGCCGAGGAGTCCGGTGAGCGCGACGCGACGGCATCGGCCGTGCGCTGGTCCGGGCTCGACGTCGGCAGCCCGTTCGACTACCCGAAGCAGGGCATCTGCTACGTCGCGCGTCGCCTCCCGCCGCCGGGCCGCGAGCCTGCGACCGACGCCCAGCTCGACGAGATCGAGGTCCTCGTGCGCGCGTCCGGCGGAGCGACGCTCGGGCTGTTCTCGTCGCGGCGGGCTGCGGCCGCCGCGGCCGAGGCGATGCGTGAGCGGCTCGACGTCCCCGTCCTGCTGCAGGGCGACGACCAGCTCCCGACGCTCGTGGCGCAGTTCGCGGCGGACGATGCGACGTGCCTGTTCGGCACGCTCGCGCTCTGGCAGGGTGTCGACGTCCCCGGACGGGCGTGCCGCCTCGTGCTGATCGACCGCATCCCGTTCCCTCGACCCGACGATCCCGTGCGCTCGGCGCGTTCGGACGTGATCGCGGCCTCGGGCGGGAACGGGTTCATGGCCGTCGCCGCGACGCACGCTGCGCTGCTCCTCGCGCAGGGGGCGGGTCGGCTCGTGCGGGGGCCGCAGGACCGCGGGGTCGTGGCGGTGCTCGACCCGCGGCTCGCGACCGCCCGGTACGGCGAGTTCCTCGCGCGTTCGATGCCGCCGTTCTGGCGCACGACCGACCGGGACGTCGCGGTCGCCGCTCTCGGTCGGCTACGAGACGCCTGAGAGCCGGGACGCACCGGCTCCGGTAGCCTGCCCACAGCCGTGCTGCCTGCGTCGGCGCTGGTCGCAGCCGTGCAGGTCACGTCCCATCCCTCGCCCGACGTCCCGCCTGGAGGCGCACCATGACCGAGCACCTCGCCGAGAGCCGCGACAGCGACGACCCCACCGCACCCGCGGGGGCGACGCACCGCCGCACCTCCAAGCTCGCCATCGTCGGTGCCGGCGCGGTCGGGTCGACCATGGCCTACGCGGCGCTCATGCGCGGTGCTGCCCGCAACGTCGCGCTGTTCGACATCAACAAGGCGAAGGTCGAGGCCGAGGCGCTCGACCTCGGTCACGGCATCCAGTTCATGTCGATGGCCCAGGTCGTCGGGTCCGACGACATCGCGGTGTGCGCCGACGCCGACGTCGTGGTGTTCACCGCGGGCGCCAAGCAGAAGCCGGGCCAGACCCGGCTCGACCTCGCCGAGGCGACCATCGGTCTCGTCAGCAAGGTGCTGCCGTCGGTCGTCGAGGTCGCTCCGAACGCCGTGTACGTCATGGTCACCAACCCGGTGGACGTCGTCACGTACGCATCGCTCAAGATCTCCGGGCTGCCGCCGTCGCAGCTGTTCGGCTCGGGTACGGTGCTCGACTCGTCCCGGCTGCGCTACCTCATCGCGCAGCACACCGGCGTGGCCGTGCAGAACGTCCACGCCTACATCGCGGGCGAGCACGGCGACTCCGAGCTGCCGCTGTGGAGCTCGGCATCGATCGGGGCCATCCCGCTGCTCGAGTGGCAGGGCATCGAGGGCGAGGGTCCGCTGACGAGCGCCGTGCGGGACGAGATCGCGCGCGAGGTGGTCGAGTCCGCGTACCGCATCATCGAGGGAAAGGGTGCGACCAACTACGCCGTCGCGCTCGCCGGTTCGCGCATCATCGAGGCGATCCTCAAGGACGAGCGCAGGGTCCTGCCCGTCTCGTCGTTGCTGACCGACTACTACGGGATCAACGACGTGTGCCTCTCCGTCCCGACGATCGTCGGGTCCGCGGGCGTGCTGGACCGGCTGCAGGTCCCGATGTCGGTCGACGAACTGTCCGGGCTGCGCGCGTCCGGGACCGCCGTGCGTGAGGTCGCGCGCCGGTTCGGATACTGAGCGTCGGTGGGTCGTCGCTCAGTCGTCCCAGGTGCGCTCCTCCCACCGGTCGCCGGGCTCACGCTCTCGATCGGCGGCGGCCTCGCCGGGCCGCTCGCAGGAGGCCGACCCTGACGGTGTCGCGCGATCGGCGCGCGACGTCCGAGCGCGCTCGAGCGCCTGGCGCAGCGCGTCGGCTGCGCCAGGCGGCGGGTCGGGGATCCGGCCGGGCACGCGTCGTTCGCCTCGTCAGAGGCTGCGGAGCACGCTGACGACGCGGCCGAGGATCGTCGCGTCGTCACCCGGGATCGGCGCGTACGCGGTGTTGTGCGGCAGCAGCCAGACGTGCCCGTCGGCGCGACGCAGCGTCTTCACGGTCGCCTCGCCGTCGATCATCGCGGCGACGATCTCGCCGTTCTCGGCGACCGGCTGTCGCCGGACCACGACCCAGTCACCGTCGCAGATCGCGGCGTCGACCATCGAGTCGCCGCTGACCTTGAGCATGAAGAGCTCACCGTCACCGACGAGCTGGCGGGGGAGCGGGAACACGTCCTCGACGACCTGCTCGGCCAGGATCGGGCCGCCCGCGGCGATCCGGCCGACGAGCGGGACGTACGCGGGAGCGGCGACCTGCTCGCGTCCGGCGTCCCCGAGCTCGACCTCGGTCGTCTCGTTCACGGAACCCCACTGCGGCACGCCTCGCGAGTCGTCGGCGTGCACGACCTCGATCGCACGCGGTCGCTTCGGGTCGCGCCTCAGGTAGCCCTTGCGCTCGAGCGCGGTGAGCTGGTGCTTGACGCTCGACGGGCTCGTGAGCCCGACAGCGTCGCCGATCTCGCGCATGCTCGGCGGATATCCGCGGGTCTCGACCGAGACCCGGATGGTCTGCAGGACGAGGCGCTGGCGGGCCGTGAGGCCGTCCGGCCCCGGCGGTGTCTCGGGGAGCTCGTGCACCGTGCCGAGGCGCGCTGCGACGCCGGTGGCAACCGCGTGCGTGCTGTCGTGCCGCTGCGCCGCCCCGCTCCGCTGCGCCGCGTCGTCCCGCTGCGCCTCGTCGTCCTGTCGCGTCGTCTCGTCGGCCCGCTGGTCCGTCACGTCGTTCCTCCTGTCGCCCCCGTCGCCGGACCGCCCTCGGCCCGGTCGTCAGCCGTCCGTCCGACCGTCTGTCGCGCGCCGCAGCCGTGGTCCGGGGCGTCGTGTCAGTGGTCGGTGGTGACCTTGTCCTCGGCACGGAGCCTACGCAGGCGAACGGGCGATTTCAAACATCTGTTCGAGATCCCTGGACGCGTGTCGGACGGCTCTGGTAGAACTCGTACAGACGTTCGTCGAACACCTGTTTGACGAACAGGCGTGTGATCGGCCGTTGACCGCGAGACGGTTGTCGGCGCGAGAGGGAGGAAGAGCGATGAGCGCGATGGTGATCGGTCCGGCGATGATCCGCCCGTCATCCGGCGGTGTGTCGGCCAGGACCGCGGCGCGTGGGCTCGACGGTCTGCGACTGACGCGGCGCGGGCGCACGGCAGTCGTGCTCGTCGGCCTCGTGCTCGCCGCGGTCGTGTTCGCGCTCGGTGCCCGGTCGGCCGCCGGTGTGGACGGCGTGGCGACGGTCGAGCGGCACGTCGTCCTGCCGGGGGAGTCGTTGTGGCAGATCGCGGCGGACTCGCGCGGGCCGGGCGAACCGGTGGCGGAGCAGGTGCGTGAGCTGGTCCGGCTGAACGGTCTCTCGGGCGACCAGGTGGTCGCCGGCCAGGAGCTGGTCGTCGCTCGCGGCTAGTCGATTCGAGCCGGAGCCTCGCGCGCGTCCGGGTCCCCGAGGTGCGGGCGTGGTGACGGTCGCACCTCGCTCGGGTCGATCCCGACGCGAACGTGCGTGCGTGACGGGCGATCGGGCGTCAGACTGTGCACTGCTCGGCGTTCCCGCCGTGCCCTGGCTGCCGCGGCTCACGAGTCGGCCGAGGTCGGCCACCCAACCGAGCGAGGAGGCTCCCTCCGTGCACTGCCCGTTCTGCCGACACCCGGACTCGCGCGTCGTCGACTCGCGGACCTCTGACGACGGATCCTCGATCCGACGTCGGCGGCAGTGCCCGTCCTGCAACCGACGCTTCACGACGGTCGAGACGACGAGTCTGTCGGTCGTCAAGCGTTCGGGCGCGACCGAGCCGTTCAGCCGGGACAAGATCGCCGGGGGTGTGCGCAAGGCGTGCCAAGGGCGTCCCGTGAGCGAGGACGACCTCGCTCTGCTCGCACAGAAGGTCGAGGAGACGCTGCGGTCGTCCGGTTCGGCAGAGATCGACGCGTACGAGATCGGGCTGGCGATCCTCGGGCCGCTGCGTGAGCTGGACGAGGTCGCGTATCTGCGCTTCGCGAGCGTCTACCAGGCCTTCGACTCGCTGGAGGACTTCGAGGCGGCGATCACGGTCCTGCGGGCCGAGCGCGCCGAGCGTGAGCCCGAGTCGGCGACGGACTCCGGCTCGGACGCCGAGCCGGAGTCCGTGCGCCTCAGTGACGCACCCGACGGTGACGACTCGGAGGCCGGAGCCGCGCACGTGTGAGCTCGTGCGCGCGGCGGCGCGCGGGGTGCAGAGGCTGTCGTCGGGATCGCAGGCCCGGCCGGGTTACCGTCGTCGCATGCTTCCCGGTGACATCGATCTCCTGCGCACGCCCGGCTCTCCTGCCCTCCTGCCCGACGGTTCGGCGGTCGTCGTCGCACTGTCGCAACCGGATCAGGCGACGGACGAGTACGTCGCCGGGCTCTGGTTCGTCCCCCTGGACGGGTCCCGCGCGCGGCGGTTGACGCGCGGGCACGCCGACAGCGAGCCGGACGTCTCGTCGGACGGGCGGCGCGTCGTCTTCGTGCGGGCAGGTGGTGGGCGCAAGCCACAGCTGCACCTGGTCGACGTCGATGGTGGTGAGCCGATGCCGCTCACGGACGCGCCGCTCGGCGCGGGGCAGCCGCGGTTCTCACCCGACGGCTCCCGCATCGTGTACACGGCGCGCGTTCCGGAGGAGGGCCGCTACGTCGCGGGCGGCACGCCCGAGGCGGAGGCCCCGCGCCTCGTCACGCAGCTGCGCTACCGGAGCGACGGGATCGGGTACGTGCGCGACCGGACCCGCCAGCTCTTCGTGCTCGACGTCCCGCAGGACGCGGACGACGAGCGGGTCGCCACGCTGCCCGTCCCTCGTCAGCTCACCGACGTCGACGACGACGTGGAGCTGCCGCGGTGGTTCCCGGCGGGCGACCGGGTGGCAGCGGTGCTCCGGCGGCACGCCGACCGTGAGGTCGACCTGCGACGCGACGCCGTGGTGATCGACGTGCCCGCCGACGGTGGCGAGCATCAGGTGCTCGTCCCTCGTCCGCTGACCGACGCGGACGCAGGTGCTTGCCTGTCGGTGTCGCGGGTCCTTCCGGCGTCCGACGGTCGACGCGTGTGGGTGCTCGCCGAGGACGTCGGTCCGTCGGGGCGTGACTTCGTCGCGGCGCTCACGGGGTTGTACGAGATCCCGTCGGACGGCGCGCCGCGGCGGCTCACGGATCCTGACGAGATCGACCTCGACCCTGCGGTGCTGGTCGAGGACGGCGACGAGGTGCTCGTCGCGCCGCAGCGGTCCGGGACCGTGCAGCTCGTCGCGGTGCGTGCCGACGGGAGCACGCGCGAGCTGCTGTCGGGCGAGGTCGTGGTGAGCGGCGTCGCCGCTGCGGGAGGTGCGGTCGCGGTGGTGCGCGCGACGCCCGACTCGGCGGGCGACGTCGTCGTGCTCGAACGGCGGTCGGCGAACGAACGGCCTGCCGCCGCGGGGTCGGCGGACGCCGCACCCGCCGCCCGCGTGCTCACGGACTGGTCGGCGCCGCTGCGCGCGACGGGGCGCGTACGTCGGCCCGAGCCGCTGGTGGCGCACGCTCCCGACGGCTACCGCGTGGAGGGGTGGCTCACGACCCCCGACCCCGCACGGTACGGAGCCGGACCGTACCCGACCATCCTCATGATCCACGGCGGTCCGTTCGCGCAGTACACGTCGGGGCTGTTCGACGAGGTGCAGGTCCTGGCCGGGGCCGGCTACGCGGTCGTGCACGGCAACCCACGCGGCTCGTCGGGCCGGGGGCGGGCGCACGGCCGAGCGATCCGCCGGGCGTTCGGGACGGTCGACGCGGACGACGTGCTCGCGCTGCTCGACGCGGCACTGGCGGACGAGCGGCTCGACGCGTCGCGCACGGGCGTCATGGGTGGCTCCTACGGGGGCTACCTCACGGCGTGGCTCACGACCCGGACGCAGCGGTTCGTGGCTGCCGTCGTCGAGCGGGGCTTCCTCGACCCGGTGAGCTTCGTCGGCTCGAGCGACATCGGCTGGTTCTTCGGGCTCGAGTACCTGGGTGAGCCGGACGGCGAGGCGGAGCTCGTCGCGGCGCAGTCGCCCATGGCGCACGTGGGCGCCGTGCGGACGCCGACGTTGGTCATCCACTCGGAACAGGACTGGCGGTGCCCGGTCGAGCAGGGTCAGCGGTGGTTCACCGAGCTGCGCCGCCGCGGCGTCGAGTCCGAGCTCCTGCTGTTCCCGGGTGAGGGCCATGAGCTGTCGCGTTCGGGCCGGCCGACCCACCGGGTCCAGCGGTTCGAGCACGTCCTGCGCTGGTGGCGCGCCCACCTGCCGATGACCGAGCTCGCGGCGACGCACGTCTGACGTCGCCGTCCACGGCGGGCGCCAGCGGCGGGGTGGCGTCCGCCGCCGCGCGTATGGAGTGGCATCCGCGTCCTGTGTCGGCCAGGCTGAGGGTTCGACGAGAAGGAGGTGTCGATGTCGCACGACGAGACGAAGGCCAGCGAGGACGCGAAGGCGAAGTTCCGCGAGGCGCTCGACCGCAAGAAGTCCACGTCCCACCGGACGGCTGACGGTCGGTCCCAGACGGGTCCCGTGCACGGTTCGGAGACGAGCGGCCCCACGCAGCGCCGGTTCCAGCGCAAGTCGGGCTCGTCGTGACGCGCTGACGCTCCCGCGCGGACGACGAACGAGGGCGGGCCGGGGATCTCTCCTCGGCCCGCCCTCGCGTCGTGCGTGCTCGTCGTGCGGGATCAGGACAGCAGGCGGACCCGGATCGCCTCGGGACGCGACCGGAGGGCCTCGACGACCGATTCGTCGACGGTCGACTCCGCATCGGTCACCACGTACCCGAGGTCACCGCGCGTCGCAAGGAGCTGGCCCTCGATGTTGACGCCGTGCTCGGCGAGCGTCGCGTTGACGGTCGCGAGGACGCCCGGCACGTTGCGGTGCAGGTACGCGAGACGGTGCACGCCCGGCGGCTGGTCGAGGGCGACGTTCGGCACGTTGACCGAGAGCGTCGTCGAGCCCGTGGCGAGGTAGTCGCGCACCTTCTGCGACACGAACAGGCCGATCGCCTCCTGCGCCTCCTCGGTCGATCCGCCCGTGTGCGGGGTGAGGATCACGTTGGGCAGGCCCTGGAGCTCGGACTCGAAGGGATCGCCCTTGCGCTTCGGCTCGACCGGGAACACGTCGATCGCGGCACCGGAGAGGTGGCCGGACAGGATCGCGTCACGGACGGCGGCCGGGTCGACCACGAAGCCGCGCGAGAGGTTGAGCAGGATCGCGCCGGGCTTCATCTGGGCGATCTGCGGGGCGCCGAAGAAGCCCGCGTTGCCGGGGCGGCCGTCGACGTGGAGCGTCACGACGTCCGAGGTGGCGAGCAGCTCGTCGAGGGAGCCGGCGCGGCGCGCGTTGCCGAGCGCGAGCTTCTCGGCGGTGTCGTAGAACACCACCGACATGCCGAGGTTCTCGGCGAGCACCGACAGCTGCGTGCCGATGTTGCCGTAGCCGATGATCCCGAGCGTGCGACCCCGGACCTCGTGCGCGCCGATCGCCGACTTGTTCCAGATGCCCTCGTGCATCTCCTTGTCGAACACCGTCAGTCGGCGCGTGAGGGAGATGATGTCGGCGATCGCGATCTCGACGACCGAGCGCGTGTTGGAGAACGGTGCGTTGAAGGTCGCGATCCCGAGCGCCGCTGCGGCGCGCAGGTCGATCTGGTTGGTACCGATACAGAAGGCACCGACGGCGACCAGGGAGGGGGCGTTCGCGAGGACCTCGGCGGTGACCTGGGTCTTCGATCGGATCCCGAGGAGCTCGACGCCGTCGAGGGCGTCGATCAGCTCGGACTCGTCGAGTGCGCCGGTCCGCGTCGTGACGTCGAAGCCGGCCGCCTCCAGGATGGTGCGGGCCTGCGGGTGCAGATTCTCGAGAAGAAGGGCCTTGGGCACGGGCCCATCGTGCGCCCGTCCGGGTGCTGGTCGCTCGACCGTCCGACCCGCGGACACCACGGCGCCGGACGCGCCGCCGTCAGGGCTCGAGGCCCGTCGGCAGGTCGCGCACGTGCAGCACGTGCAGCGTGCGTGTCGGCCGGGTCATCGCGACGTAGAGGTCGCCCGCGGACGCGTCGAGGACGTCGGCGGGTTCGACGAGCACGACCTCGTCGAACTCGAGCCCCTTCGACTCGCGCGGCGTGACGACGACCACGGGCGAGTCGAGATCGATCGCCGCGCCCCCGGCGCCGGGCACCGGGAGCCCTGCGTCGCGGGCGGCCGCGAGGAGCCCGGGCAGCCGGTGCGGCGCGGCGATCACCGCCACACGTCCGGCGCCCATCTCGTCGCGCACGGCGCCCAGCGCCGTGCCCGCGGTGGCGACCGCGGTCTCGTCGAGCGCGTCCGGGGCCACGCGTGTCACGACGAGCGCGCCCGGCACGTCGCGTGCGGACGTGAGCGGCGAGCGCGGCAGCCCCGCGGCGTCCGCGACCCGGCCCGCGGCGTCGGCGACCGCGGCCGGCGTGCGGTAGTTGACCGTGAGGTCCGCCTGCCGCCAGGTCCCGCGCAGCACGGGATCGAGCGTGGCTGCCCACGCGCGCGTCCCGGCGGACGACGAGGTCTGCGCGACGTCACCGACGATCGTCAACGACCGGGTCGGCACACGGCGCAGCAGCGCGCGCCACGCCATGGGGGACAGCTCCTGTGCCTCGTCGACGACGACGTGCCCGTACGTCCACGAGCGGTCTGCGGCAGCCCGCTCGGCGGTCGTCAGCGCGGGTCCGCCCGACGTGAACCGGTCGGCCAGCAGCTCCGCGGACACGAACGCGGAACCACCCGTCTGCTCGAGCACCTGCCGCGCGTAGGACACCTCGCGCTGTCGCGCCTCGGAGGCAGCGCGCGCCTGCGCCCGCGCTGCCTGGTCGTCCTCGCCGAGCAGCTCGGCCGCCTCGTCCAGCAGCGGCACGTCGGCGGGGGTCCACGGGGCGTCGGCGTCCCGTGCGAGCAGCGCGCGGTCGCGGCGCGACAGCTGCGGGGCTGCCGAGTCGAGGCGCCACGGCTTCGCGTACAGGTCCGACACGAGCTTCTGGGGCGTGAGCGGCATCCATGCCAAGTTCAGCGCGATCCGGATCTCGCGCGTGGTGCGCAGCTCCTCGACGATCTCGCCGCGCTCGTCGGACGGGACCTCGAACGCGAGCTGCTCGACGTACTGCGACGCGAGCCGCGACAGCATGTCCCGCACGAACGCGACGCGCGCGAGGTTGTGCGGCCGGTGCAGGCGACGCGCGCGCGCGATCGCCTGCGCCACGTCGGACGGGCGCACGACGACCGTGCGACCGTCGACGCGCACGCTCGTCGCCTCGGCGGGGACCCGCTCGCGGTCGCGCACCGCGCGCGCGATCACCTGGGCCATCACGGCCCGGCCCTTGACCGCGGCCACGTCGTCCGGCTCCGTGCCGGACGCGACCACGCCTGGCACGAGGTCCGCGGTCGTCGCCGTGACCACACCCGTCTCGCCCAGCGAGGGCAGGACCTGGTCGATGTAGCGCAGGAACGTGCGCGACGGCCCGACGAGCAGCACGCCCGAACGCTCGAGCGTGCGCCGGTGCGCGTACAACAGGTACGCGGCGCGGTGCAGCGCCACGGCCGTCTTGCCGGTCCCGGGTCCGCCCTGCACGACGAGCGCGCCCGCGAGCTCGGAGCGGATGATCGCGTCCTGCTCGGCCTGGATCGTCGCGACGATGTCGCCCATCCGGCCCGTGCGCGCCGCGCGCAGGCCCGCGAGCAGCGCGCCCTCGCCGGACAGCCCGGCGAGCGTGTCGGGGTCGTCGTCGAGCAGGTCGAGGTCGAGCACCTCGTCCTCGACGCCCGTGACCGTCCGGCCGCGCGTGACGACGTGGCGGCGGCGGCGGACGCCGTCGGGGTGCGCCGCGGTCGCGCGGTAGAACGCGCGGGCCGCGGGGGCCCGCCAGTCCGTGAGCAGCGGGGTCTGCTCGGGGTCCGTGAGGCCGATCCGTCCGACATAGCGGGTCGACGCGTCGTCGAGGTCGAGCCGCCCGAACACGAGGCGCTCCTCGACGGCCTCGAGCTGTGCGACCCGGTCCTCGTACAGCGTCGCGAACGCGTCCCGCTCGCTGCGGTTCTGCGGCGAACCCGTGGGTCCCTCGCGACGGACGGCCGCGAGCCGGGCACGGGTCTGCGCGCGCAGCTCGTCGAGACGGCCGTAGACGACGTCGACCTGGACCTGCTCCTGGGCGATCTCGTCGTCCGTCGTCGTCACGCGTGCGTCCTCCTCGTCGTGGGGCCCGGATCGTCCGACGACCGCGGTGCCGCTCGCGGGGCGCGCGAGCGGCCGACCATTCTTCCACCTCGCCGCGGCGATGGCGACGCGCGGCACCCGGGTGCGCGACCGGTCCGGTCGGGCCCAGCCGGATCGTGACGTGACCCGTCACTCGGGGCGCGGCGCGAGACGTGGTGAGCCGGGAATCGTCGTGCGGCCCGGTGCGTTGAGCCCCGCAGACGTGCGACCACGTCCGGACCCTGCCGACCTGCAGCGGGCCGGTCGTGGGACGCTGCAGGACCGGAGGCAGGAGAACGCGTGAGCAAGCTGGACCCGAGCGAGATCGTCGAGGTGGACCCGGCCGTGGCGGCCGAGCTGACGGCACGTGCCACGGCGCAGGGATCGGGACCCGTGCTGGTCCACGCGGTGCGCGGCTTCATGGACGCCGGGTCCGCGGGCCAGCTCGCGGTGGAGCACCTCGTCGAGGAGCTCCCGCACGCGCGGCTCGCGACGTTCGACGCCGACCAGCTCGTGGACTACCGCTCGCGGCGCCCGACCATGACGTTCGACGGCACGACGTGGACGGGCTACGACGCGCCCGAGCTCGTCGTCGACCTGGTGCGGGACGCCGAGGGCGTCCCGTTCCTGCTGCTGCACGGTCACGAGCCGGACGTGCAGTGGGAGCGGTACGTCGCGGCGGTGCAACAGCTCGTCGAGCGGTTCGACGTGCCGCTGACGGTCGGGCTGCACGGCATCCCGATGGGTCTGCCGCACACGCGTCCGGTGTCGGTGACCGCGCACGCCACCCGCGCCGAGCTCGTCGCCGACCACCCGTCGTGGTTCGGGACGGTGCAGGTCCCGGCGAGCGCGAGCGCGCTGCTCGAGCTGCGGCTGGGGGAGGCGGGCCACGACGCGATGGGCTTCGCCGTGCACGTCCCGCACTATCTCGCGCAGTCCCAGTTCCCGCGCGCGACGATCGCGGGTCTGCACGCGGTCGAGCGCGCGACCGGGCTCGACCTGCGCACGGGTGAGCTCGAGGCGGCGGCGACCGACGCGACGCTCGAGATCGAGCGTCAGGTGGCGCAGTCGGACGAGGTGCGCCAGCTCGTGAGCGCGCTCGAGGAGCAGTACGACTCGTTCACGCGGTCGTCGGGCCGGGCGAGCCTGCTCGCGCAGACGGCGGACCTGCCGACCGCCGACGAGCTGGGCGCCCAGTTCGAGCGGTTCCTCGCCCAGCAGGGCGAGGCTCCCGACGCGGGTCCGGGACTGCCCGACCCGTCCTGACCGTGTGGTCGTGCACGGCGCGAGCCGCCGCGCACGCGTCGCTGTGGTGCGCGGTCACCCGTCCGGCCGAGCCCGCGCGCGATGTTTACCCAATCGTTGTCGAATCGGGGCGAACGACCGTCGCAAGGCGTGGCGCAGCACACACCCGCGGTGACAAGATCGCGAGCGTTGCAGTGGCGTGATCGCTTGACCGGTGCTCTCGCCCCCGGATCCCGGGGACGGGTCCCACCAGCCGTCCGGCTGGCTCACCCGGTGCAGGACGTGAGGCATTGCGGCACGGGCGCGGAGAAGGCCGCGCCCGTCACCGCCGAAGACAAGGAAGCAAGACATGGCGCAGGGTGCTGTCAAGTGGTTCAACGCGGAGAAGGGCTACGGCTTCATCGCCCAGGACGGCGGCGGTGCTGACGTCTTCGTGCACTACTCCGCGATCGAGACGCAGGGCTACCGGACCCTCGAGGAGGGCCAGCGCGTCGAGTTCGAGATCACGCAGGGCCAGAAGGGTCCGCAGGCGGAGCACGTCCGCCCGGCCTGATCGCGCACGACTCCCCGGAGGGGCTGCCCGTACGGGCAGCCCCTCCGCTGTCTGCGGAGCCGCCCGCCACGGGCGTCGGCGCGGCGGGCGTCACGCCGCGGGCTGCGGTGGTGGCGGGTCGCGCAGGACCCGGGCCGTCCCGACGAGCGCGCGCAGGTCGTCGCCGCGCACCAGCCGTGCCGGGGCGGGCAGGCTGCGGACCGCACGCGCCAGGCCGGCCACCGCGAGCAGGTCGGCGTCGTCGCTCGCGGCGAGCACCACGTTGCCGTACCCGCGACCCCGCAGCAGGGCGGGCTCGGCGACCGCGGCCACGTCGGCGAACACGTCGGCGAGCGTCGCGACCTCGCGACGGGCGTGCGCGAGGCCGGCGCGGTCGGCGCAGTTCACGAGGTACACCCCGCCGGGGCGCAGGACCCGCGCGACGTCGCGCACCATCTCGACGGTCGTGACGTGCGCGGGCGTGCTGTCACCCGCGAAGACGTCGCGCACGACGACGTCGGCCGACGCGTCGGGCAGCGCCGCGAGCTGGTCGCGCGCGTCGCCGGTCCGGATGCGGAGCGCGGGTGAGCGGGGCAGCGCGAACCACGTGCGCACGAGCTCGGGCAGCTGGGCGTCGAGCTCGACGGCGACCTGGCGTGAACCCGGCCGGGTCCAGTCGATCGCGCGCGCGAGCGCGCAGCCCGCAGCGCCCAGGTGGACGACGTCGAGCGGCTCGCCCGGGCGCACGGCCTCCACGACGAGCGCCATCTGCTGCATGTACTCGAACGCCAGCACCCCCGGGTCGTCGAGATCGAGGTAGGAGCTCGGTACGCCGTTGACGAGCAGCGTCGCCCCCGCCGCGTGATCCGGGTCCGGGACGACCTCGACGGTCCCTGTCGGGATCGCGACCGGGCCGTGCGGCCACGCGGCGCGACGGTCGCCACGCTGGTCGGCGCGAGCGCGCGACGACGTTGTCGGTGGTCGGTGCGAGCCTGTGCGACGGGGACGGTCGGGCATGCGGCCGACTCTAGGGGTGGGGCCGTCGACTTCCCTCGGTGCACCGCCGGTCCGTGGGCCGACAGGGTTGACGGACTCGAACAGGCGTTCGATACTGACGGGACCGGGACGGACGACGAGAGGACGGAGGTGGCGAGATGGCCGCACGAGCGGGACGCCCGCACGAGCTGCTGGCCCGCGCCGACGCGGAACTGCTCGCCGCGCAGTACTCGGGTGAGCCATGGGAGCGGTTCGGGCACGCGCACCTCGCGGGACTGCGTGCTGCAGCAGCCGTCGTCGCACGGCGCGGCACGCCGACGGGGCGCGGAGCGCCGCGCACGGTGTGGGGGATGCTCACGCAGGTCGCTCCCGAGCTCGAGCGGCTCAGCCGGTACTTCGCCGAGGGGGCGGCGCTGCGCTCGGCGGTCGACGCGGGACGCTTCGACGAGGTCGACGAGGACCGCGCCGAGCGCACCCTGTGTGCGGCCGAGGACCTCGTCGACGCCGCGCGCGGGCTCGTCCTCGCGGCCGATGCCGACGATGTGGCGGAGCGTCGGGACGGTCCTCGCATGCTCGCGGTGCGTGCGTCGTGAGCAGGGGCCCGCGGGCGGAGCACGTGCGCCGCAGCTGGGGGACCAGCGACGAGGGGTGCTCGATCCTGCACGTCGACATGGACGCGTTCTTCGCGTCCGTCGAGCTCGCGCGGCGGCCGCAGCTGCGCGGTCGCCCGGTGATCGTCGGAGGTGGCGCCCGGGGGGTCGTGCTCGCAGCGACGTACGAGGCCCGGGCGTTCGGCGTCCACTCGGCGATGCCGATGGCTCACGCGCTGCGGATGTGCCCGCAGGCTGTCGTGGTGCCGCCCGACCATGGCGCGTACCACGAGGTGTCGGTCGGTGTCATGGAGGTGCTCTCCGACGTCACGGCGCTCGTCGAGCAGGTCAGCGTGGACGAGGCGTTCCTCGACGTGGCGGGTGCGCGGCGACGCCTGGGTCCGCCGACGGTGATCGCCGAGGTGATCCGTCGGACGGTGCGGGAGCGTTACGGCATCACGTGCTCGGTCGGGATCGCGGCGACCAAGTTCGTCGCCAAGCTCGCGTCGAGCCACGCGAAGCCGGACGGTGTGCTCCTGATCCCCCGGGACGCGACCGTCGACTTCCTGCGCGCGCTGCCGGTCGGTGCGCTGTGGGGGGTCGGCGAGCGCACCGAGTCGGCGCTCGCGCGGTGGGGGATCACGACCGTGGCCGAGCTCGCCGACAGCGATGTCGGCACGGTGCAGCGCGCGGTCGGCAAGGTCGCCGGTGCCCACCTGCACGACCTCGCGTGGGGCCGTGACCCCCGGCCCGTGAGCCCGGGCCGGGAGGAGAAGTCGATCGGCGCCGAGGAGACGTTCGTCACGGACGAGCCGGATCTGGGCATCGTCCAGGCGAAGGCTCTCGAGCTCGCGGACCGGTGTGCGCGACGCCTGCGGCAGCGTGGGCTCGTCGCCCGGACGGTCGCCGTGAAGGTCCGTACGTCGGACTTCCGGACACTCACGCGGTCGCGCACGCTCGCGACCCCGACCGACGTCGGGCGGGAGCTCTATCTCGCGGCTCGTGCCCTGCTCGCCGCCGTCGACCTGCACGGACTGCCCGTACGCCTGGTCGGTGTCCGGGTCGAGTCGCTCGCACCGATCGACGATGTGGTCCGGCAGCCGACGCTCGTCGAGGCGACCGAGGTCGCGCGCGAGGCTCCGGGGGGAGGGCTCGCGGTCGCGTCGCGTCGGGAGGCCGAGCGCGCGATGGACGAGGTCCGCGACAAGTTCGGGTCGCGTGCGATCCGCGCGGCGACGGCTCTGAGCGGGCCGACGGCCGATCGCTCGACTACCACCTTCCAGGTGGCCGATCTATCCTGAGCACGACACGTTCGTCGACATGACCATCGGGGGTCGGGATGCCTCTCTCCGAGTACGAGCAGCGCGTCCTCGAGCAGATGGAGCGCCAGCTCTCATCCGACGACCCGCGGCTCGCGAACACGCTGACCCAGCGGGGTCGACGCCCCCTCGGTCGGTACGTGATCGCCGGGCTCGGTGCGGTCGTCGGGCTGCTGCTGCTCGTCTTCGGGGCAGCGTTCTCGCAGCCGCTCCTCGGGGTCATCGGCTTCATCGTGATGTTCGCGGCCGTCGCCTACGCGTTCGCTCGTCCGCACCGGCAGAGCGGACCGGCAGGGGTCGTCGCGCCCGACGGCACCGTGCGCCCGACGGCAGGTGCGGGGCGGCCGAAGGCCGGCAAGCCCGGCAAGTCCGCGACGCGCGGGCGACAGCAGGGGTTCATGTCTCGCCTGGAGGAGCGCTGGGACCGTCGCCGTGGCGACCAAGGCCGCCTCTGAGGCCGCCTCTGACCAGGGACGCGCGCTGACCGAGGTGCTTCCCTGACCGGACTCGTGCCCTGACAGACGTGGTGCCCTGACAGGTCGGACGCGCGTCGCTCCCGACGTCGTCGCCGACGAGCGGACCGACGGGCCGACTGAATCGGTCCGGTCCAGTCCCGTTGGCTCAGTTCGGTCGACTCAGTTCGGTCGAGTCAGCTCAGTCCGGTCGGCCGACTGGTGGGACGGGGTGCGCGACCGTCGGTGCAACCGGGCGACGCGAGCGAGCGGTCCGGTCCGGCTGAGCCCTGCGGAACGGGCGCCGTCGGTCACGGCGGCGGCCCATCGGACGGCGGCACCCGGTTCCGGCGTGTCGGCCTGCGGTGCATAGCGGGCCCGCTCGACCGAACGCGCGAGCGCGGCGAGCGCGCCGGCCGCGTCGTCGTCCAGCTCGTGGCCCGTGAGCGACACCACCTGCTCGCCGACGAGCGTCACCACCGACCTGGGCGTCGCGGACGCCGACCACCGGATCCCGAGCCGCGCGAGCCGCCGTCGCAGTCTCGACCAGGCCTGCTCGGGCGTGAGGTCGGCGAGAACGCGTGCGCGGCGCCGGACCACGAGCATGACGACGAGCGCGGCGAGGACGACCACGACCGAGACCGTCAGGACCGCGGGGAGCCAGGTGGTGCGCTCGACGTCCGTGACCGTTGCGGGCGACGACGTGCTCGGCGCGGTCGCGTCGGGCCGGGGCTGTGCGGTCGGCAGGGGCGCTTCGGTGGGGGTCGTCGGCGCCGCGGTGTTGTAGAGCGGGTCGCTCCAGGGCGGCGGTGCGCCGGTCTGGACAGCGGGGGTGGGTTCGAACCGCAGCCATCCGAAGCCCTGGAAGTAGAGCTCGGGCCACGCGTGCGACTCGCGTCCGGTGACGACGTAGGTGCCGTCGTCGGAGCGCCCGGGCAGGAAGCCGACGCCGACGCGCGCGGGGATGCCCAGCGACCGGGCCATGACGGTCATCGCCGTCGCGAACTGCACGCAGTAGCCCTGCCGGGACTCGAGGAAGTCCCACACGGGGTCGTCGGTCCGGGCGGGCGGGATGCGCGTGTCGTACGTGAAGTTCGCGGTCGAGCGCAGGTAGCTCTGGAGCGCGAGCGCCTGGGCGTACGGCGCGGTGGCGTCCCTGGTGACCTCGTACGCGAGATCGCGGATGTCCGCGGCGTGCGAGGTCTGCGGGACCTCGAGCGCGCGCGGGTCGCCCGGGTCGCCGACGGCGGCGTCGCGCAGGTCGTCAGGGGTGAGCTGGGGGACCTCGACCACCATCGAGAAGCTCTGACCCTCGACGGTCTCCTGCGCGCCGTCGACCTGGTCCCGGACCGGGTCGTACTGCCATCGCCCGTCGATCGCGAGCGTGCGCGGGAACGTGCTGATCGGGAGCTGGTGGTCGGCGAGTGCGCCGACCACCGCATCGACGACCGCGACCGTGCCCCGCTGCGGGTCGGGAGCCGCGCCGAGGCGCTCGGCGTCCGGCGCGAGGAGCCCGTGCACCGCGTCCAGCGGCACGGAGGCGCCGGAGTCCGAGTCGGCGTGCCATGACCGACCGTCGAACGAGAGCAGCGTGAGGGAACGCAGCGGACCGATGGTGTTCGCGTTGACGGCGTGCGCAGCGGCGGTCGGGTCTGCGGTCGGCGCCGTGCCGACGTCGGCGACCGCGTCGGACGAGCGCACCTGGTAGCGCAGCACGACCCGGTCGGTACGCCCGCCGAGGCTCGAGCGGACGTCGAGGTCCGACGAGAGGTCGACCGGCCCGGCCGGACCCGAGCCGAACTGCGGCAGGTTCCACGAGGACCAGCCCGGCAGGGCCGCGAGCACGGGACCCGCGACGAGCGCGGCGCACATGATCGCGACCGACGAGCCGCCGGCCAGCGTCGACCGCCGCCGCGCCCCGACCCTGCTCGTCCGGGGAGCGGCGCTCAGGGCGAGGAGCCCGAGGTAGGCCAGCCCGGTCCAGAACAGGGCCGACCCGCGGGCGGGGAACTCGAGCACGATCGTCGGGGTCCACATCGCGGCGAATGCGATCCCCGCGAGGGCGGGCATCGCGAGCCCGACCGCGAGGAGGTCGGCGGCGAGGAACACGAGCAGCGCGCCGACGGCGAGCAGGAGCTCGAGGGGCCGCACGACGTCGACGGGGACGGCGGCCACCTGCACGAGGTGCACGCCCTCGTGCCAGGTCGCAACCGTACGGTCCCACGACCCGCGGTCCGGCACCAGCTGCAGGCGTCCGGGTGGTGCGCCGTACCGCAGCAGGACGGCGCCGGTCGCGACGACGAGGCCGACGACCGTCGGGAGCCACGCGGACCGTGTGACGGCGCGCACGAGCGTGACGACGGCGGCGGTCACGAGCACCTGCACGGCGACGGCCCCTCGCCAGGGCGTCGTGCCGAGCAGGTTCGTCAGGGCGTGCAGGGACGTGAGGGTCGCGAGCGCGCACAGCGTCGTCGCGAGCACCGCGCGTCCGCCGCGCGGCGGGGTCGGGTGCAGCACGCTCACCGCACGGTCCCGAGCAGCCGCAGCCAGCAGTCGAGGACCGGTTCCTGCGGCGTCGCCTCGCACGCGCGCCAGCCCGCGCGCTGCAGCGCGGCGACCGTCGCCTCGGTGTCGCGGCCCGGCTGGTGCGGCTCGCGCCGCACGATCGCCCAGCCCTGTGCGGTGTCGGCCACGTGCGCGAGCGCGGCGCGCGCACCCGCACCGAGCGGGCCCAGCACGCCGAGCACGATCTCGCCGCCCGCCTCCACGCTCTCCAGGAGGTGCGCGGCAGCGATGACCCGGGCCTGTGCCTCGGTCGAGCCGCGTGGCGAGTCGAGGTCCACGGTCCGCTCGAGGAGCGCGGCGCGCGCACCGTCGTGCCGCGTGTGCACGAACGGGACCCCCACGCGTGCGCTGTGCGCTCCCACACCGTCCAGCAGGCGCACGGGGTGCCCGGCCTCGAGCATCGCGACGGCCATCGACGCACCGAGCGAGATGCTCCACTCGAGGTGCGTGCCGCGCGTCGGCAGGTCGAGCAGCACCGACACGGGGCGCATGCCCGCGCGCTCGTCGGACCGGACCAGGAGCTCGCCGCGCCGCGCGCTGCTGCGCCAGTGCACGCGGCGCAGGTCGTCACCCTCGCGGTAGTCGCGCAGCGAGGCGTCGTCGGTCGAGGGTGAGCGTGCACCGAGCGCAACACGGTCGGGCTCGCCGACGAGCACATCGACGGGTGCCGGCAGCGGCACGACCGTGGGCCACACCGTGACCTCGGCCGGGTCGCCGAGGGTCGTCGTGGTCGCGACCGTCCCGAACAGGTCGGTGCGCGTCACGACGAGCGGTCCCAACGGCCAACGACCGCGCTGCGCGGCCTCGACGCCGTACGACACGGTCACCACGCCGGGGGAGCGCTGGACGCGGGCGCGCAGGGGCCGGCCGGCGGACAGCTCGGCCGCAGCCTGTTCCGCGAACCTGAGCCCGGCGAGCCGCGCGCGCGTCCCGGGGTCGTCCGCGGTGATCCGGACCTGCACGCCCACGCGTTCGCCTGCGTGGACGGGGTTCGGCACCACGAGGCGCTGCACGGACAGCGGTCGTCGCCGCCGGCTCGAGTCGACCCACGCGACGACGGCCGTGCTCGCGCCGACGACGAGCACGGCGACCGCGCCGAGCCGGATGAGGTCCTGCGACCCGACGCCGATGCCGAGCATCACGAGGACCAGACCCGTCGCGGCGAGGGCCCAGCCGCGCGCCGTCGGCCGCAGCTGCATCAGATGGCGCGCCGCGTGCTCGCGACGCCGACCTGCCGTGCGGGCGCCGAGCCGGTGGGCAGCGGGACGCTCTCGACCAGCGCGGCGACGATGGACTCGGTGGTGCGCCCGGACAGGCGCGACTCGGTGCTCGGCAGGAGGCGGTGTGCGAGCACGGTGGCTGCGAGGTGCTGGACGTCGTCGGGCAGGACGTGGTCGCGTCCGTCGATCGCGGCCAGGCCCTTGGCGGCGCGCAGGAGCTGGATCGCGGCCCGGGGAGACGCGCCGAGCCGCAGTCCGGGCTCCTCGCGCGTCGCGCCCACGAGGTCCACGACGTACCGCTTGACGGCGGGCGAGGCGTACAGGCGCCGGGTCGTGTCGATGAGCCGTGCGACGTGCGCGGCGTCGGTCACCGCCGCGAGCCCGACGAGCGGGTCGGCCTGCTCCTGCAGGTCGAGCATGTCGAGCTCGGCGTCGACGCTCGGGTAACCGACCGTGAGCCGGGCCATGAAGCGGTCTCGCTGCGCCTCGGGCAGCGGGTACGTGCCCTCCATCTCGACGGGGTTCTGCGTCGCGACGACGAAGAACGGGCGCGGCAGCCGGTAGGTCCGGCCGTCGACCGTGGCCTGGCCCTCCTGCATGCACTCGAGGAGCGCCGACTGCGTCTTCGGGGAGGCGCGGTTGATCTCGTCGCCGATCACGACGTGCGCGAAGACCGGACCGGGCCGGAACTCGAACTCGTTGGTCTGCGCCCGGAAGATGTTGACCCCTGTGAGGTCGCTCGGCATGAGGTCCGGCGTGAACTGGATCCGGCCGACGGTGCAGTCGATCGTCCGGGCGAGCGCCTTCGCGAGCGTCGTCTTGCCGACGCCGGGGACGTCCTCGAGCAGCAGGTGACCCTCCGCGAGCAGGACGGCGAGCGTCGCGCGGACCAGGTCGGGTCGCCCGGTGACGACCTGCTCGATCGCGGACCGCATCCGGTCGGTCGTGGCGACGAGGTCGGCGAGCTCGTCGGACGAGGGAACGGACTGCTGCATGGGCGCCTCCTTGCGGTTGGGACGAGCGTACGGTGCGCGCGCTGAGACCGGGGACGCACGCGGTCAGTTCCACCCGGTCGACGGTGTCGTCCGGCGACGGCGTCGCGGCGCCCTCCACTTCGCTCCACCCGGCGGCTCGTCGCTGCCCGCCGGTGCCCGACGACACCGCCCGGACAGCCCTGACGAACCCGACGAAACGCGGGCAAACCGGTCGGCCGCCGTTGCTGCGGCGCGCGACGGGCGGTCCCGGACCGCCGACCTCCTCCACCCTGCTCCACCGCGCTGACCTGCGACGACATCGCGCGTCAGGGTGAAATCGGCGGCATTTCAACGTGTCGGTGGAGGGAAGTGGAGTACCGTGGAGGCACGTGGTGAGGCGGGGAGCGAGCGGTGCTCGGCGCCCTGCGGACAGGGCCCGGGACGGGTCCACGAGGTGCGGGAAGGGAGCGGGGTGTCGCATGAGAGCGTCGGCGTCCTGGGCTCAGGCCTGCCCTTCCTGGGGACGTACACGCCGCGCCTCGACGACAAGGGCCGACTCATCCTCCCGGCCAAGTTCCGCCCGCAGCTCGCGCAGGGTCTCGTCATGACGCGCGGCCAGGAGCGCTGCCTGTTCCTCCTGCCGCTCGACGAGTTCCGGCGCTACCACGACCAGCTGCGGCAGGCGCCCGTGACGAGCAAGCAGGCGCGCGACTACCTGCGCGTGTTCCTGTCCGGCGCGAGCGACGAGCTGCCCGACAAGCAGGGGCGCATCTCGATCCCGCCGGTCCTGCGCCAGTACGCCGGTCTCGACCGCGACGTCGCCGTGATCGGCGCTGGCACGCGGGTCGAGATCTGGGACCTGCAGGCGTGGGAGACCTACCTCGCAGAGCAGGAGTCCGGCTATGCCGACGCGACCGAGGAGGTCTTCCCCCAGGGGCGCTGGTGACACCAGAGCGCACGACGACCCGACGACGACCCGACGACGACCCGACGACCGTACGACGAGCACGACGAGCACGACGAGCACGACGAGCAGGCACCGGCCCGCCCGACGAGACCTCCTCCCGACTGCTCTGCCGCACTTCCCCGCGGCAGAGGGCCGGTGGGGGATCTGGTCGGACGGTGCGGCGGCCGCCGCACCACGAGCCACCGCACACCCACAGCACGGGACGACCGACAGCCGACCGGGGAGGGACGCCATGACGCAGCCGGACCCGCGCCGCGACGCGGCCTCGCGGCACGTCCCGGTCCTGCTCGAGCGTTGCCTGGAGCTGCTCGCGCCGGCACTCGAGCGCGAGGACGCCGTGATGGTCGACTCCACGCTCGGGATGGGCGGGCACACCGAGGGGGTGCTGCGTCGCTTCCCGCACGTGCGCGTGGTCGGGCTCGACCGTGACACGCAGGCGATCGCGCTCGCGAGCGAGCGGCTCGCGCCGTTCGGGGACCGCTTCACGGGCGTGCACGCGGTGTACGACGAGATCCGCGACGTCCTTGCGTCGCTCGGGATCCCCGAGGTCCACGGCGTGCTCATGGACCTTGGCGTGTCGTCGTTGCAGCTCGACGAGGCCGAGCGCGGCTTCGCGTACGCCCAGGACGCACCGCTCGACATGCGCATGGACGCGACGCAGGGACCGACCGCGGCCGACGTGCTCGACACGTACGACGAGCGTGACCTCGCACGCGTGCTGCGCGTGTACGGCGAGGAACGGTTCGCGCCGCGCATCGCCCGTGCGATCGTCCGAGCGCGGTCGACGGCACCGCTGACCCGGACGAGCGAGCTCGTCGAGCTCGTGCGCTCCGCGATCCCTGCGGCGGCCCGCGCGACGGGAGGTCACCCCGCCAAGCGGACGTTCCAGGCGCTGCGCATCGAGGTCAACCACGAGCTCGACGCGCTGTCGCGTGCGCTGCCCGAGTCGATCGAGGCGTTGGCCGTCGGCGGCCGGATCGTGGTCGAGGCATACCAGTCCCTCGAGGACCGCATGGTCAAGCAGTCGCTCGTCGCGGGCGCCACCGTGAGCGCCCCGCCCGACCTGCCCGTCGTGCCCGAGACCCACCAGCCGTATCTGCGTCTCGTGACCCGCGGCGCCGAGGAGGCCGACGAGGCCGAGCTCGCGCGCAACCCGCGTTCGCAGTCCGTGCGGCTGCGAGCCGCCGAACGACTCCGACCGACTCCCGACCATCTGCGTCCCGCACCGAGGAGGGCAGCATGAGCGCCGCCACCGCCCGCGCCTACCCGGCACCTGCCCGTCCCTACGCGAGCGCTCCGCAGGAGAGCCCCGCGCGCCAGCCCGCGGCGCCTCGCCTGCGCCTCGTGCGTGCACCCGCGCACGGACGCACGCGGGTGCCGTTCGTGCTCGTGTGCATGGGGCTGCTGGCCGCCGCGATGCTCGCGGCGCTGCTGCTCAACACGCAGATGGCGCAGAACTCGTACGAGACGTACGACCTGTCGCACGAGCTGAGCCGGCTCGACCAGGACGCGCAGGACCTGTCCGCGGCGCTCGACCAGAAGGCGTCACCCGCACAGCTCGCGCACGCGGCGGGTGCGCTCGGCATGGTCCCGTCCGAGGGCACGGGCTGGGTCCGGCTGTCCGACGGCGTCGTGCAGGGCGCGGCCGGCGCGCGCGGATGACGGTTCGGGGATGACGGACGTCACGCAGCGCCCGCACGCCCCGCGTGGCGGTCCGGGCGTGCGCGGCGCGAGCAGGCACAGTGGGTCCGTGAGCCCGACGACCGTGCGCCGACCGACGGGTGGGCGCGAGCGTGACGCCGCGGTGCGCGCACCGGCCCGCCCGGGTGGGCCCGCGACGGGCCGCGCTGCGGGTGGTGCGCGCGGCGCGGTGCCCGGCCCGCTCGCACCGTCGATCGTCGTGCCGCGCCCCGACTCGAGCCCACCCGCGGGACGGCGGCCCCGGCTCCTCGTCCTGACGATCGCGATCGTCGTCGTGCTCGTGCTGTTCGCGGCGCGGCTCGTCTACGTCCAGGCGATCGGCGGTCCGTCACTCGCACAGGAGGCCCGCGACAAGCGCCTGTCGACGATCTCGATCATCGGTGCGCGCGGGCAGATCACGGACCGCAACGGTGTCGCGCTCGCGACGTCCGTCGAGCGCTACAACGTGTCGGTGAACCAGCGGCTCGTCGGCGAGTACCGCGGCGACGGGAGCGACGACGACCCGCCGGGCGCGCTCGGCGTCGCTCGTCGGCTCGCGCCCCTGCTCGGGGCGGACGCCGCGGAGCTCGGGGGCGAGCTCGTCGGCTCCCGGCAGTTCAAGTACCTGCGCAAGGGCGTGCTGCCGGAGGTCGCGCGCGAGGTGTTCGCCCTGCGTCTGCCCGGCATCAACGTCGACAAGGTCGCCGACCGCGCGTACCCGAACGGCACGCTCGCGGGCAACGTGATCGGTTTCGTCAACTCCAACGGCCAGGGGCTCGAAGGTCTCGAGCTGTCGCTCGACGACCGGCTCAAGGGCACCCCCGGCACCGAGATCTTCGAGCGTGGCGCCAAGGGCCAGCAGGTGCCGGGCGGGTTCTTCGAGGACTCGCCCGCGACGACCGGGGACTCGGTCACGCTGACGATCGACTCGGACATCCAGTGGAAGGCCGAGAGCCTGCTGCGCGACCAGGTCGCGACCACGGGTTCGGACTCGGGCACGATCGTCGTGATGGACGTGCGCACGGGCGAGGTGCTCGCGCTCGCCGACTCGGTCGTGCGCGATCCGGACGACCCCGGCGACTCGTCGGGCGGCTCGCTCGCCCCGTCGGTCTCGAACGTCTTCGAACCCGGCTCGACGGGCAAGCTCATCACCATGGCGGCCGTGCTCGAGGACGGGCTCGCGACCCCGACCGACCACTGGACCGTGCCGTACCAGCTCACGATCGACAACGGGCAGACGTTCAAGGACTCGCACGAGCACGCGACCGAGAAGCTCACGACGACCGGGGTGCTCGCCGAGTCGTCCAACACGGGCACGGTGCAGATCGGCTCGCTGCTCTCGACCGACCGGCGCTACCAGTGGATGGAGCGGTTCGGCTTCGGCTCGAGGACAGGGATCGAGCTCGCGGGCGAGTCGCCCGGCATCTTCGGCGACCGCAACAACAACCGCACGCCCTACACCGTGCTGTTCGGCCAGGGTGTGGCCGTCAACGCGCTGCAGGCGACGCAGGTGTACGCGACCGTCGCGAATCAGGGGGTGCGCGTCCAACCGCACATCATCAAGGGGTGGACGAGCCCCGACGGCGAGTACACGCCCGCCGACGACGCCCCGCGCACCCGGATCATCTCCGAGAAGACGTCGGCGGAGCTCATGACGATGCTCGAGTCCGTCGTCGACGACGGCACGGGGGCGAGCGCGTCGATCCCGGGCTACCGCGTGGCCGGCAAGACCGGTACGGCGCAGAACTGGCTCGAGCGAGGCCGGCAAGGCATCACGGCGTCGTTCATCGGGGTGGCACCGGCCGACGAGCCGCGCCTCGCGATCAGTGTGATCCTGCACAATCCACGCACGTCGGAGTACGGCGGGACGGTCGCGGCGCCCGTGTTCAGCCAGCTCGGGGCGTACGCCCTCAGCGAGCTCGGCGTCGCGCCCTCGGGGACCACCGCCACGCTGTTCCCGACGACGTGGTGACGGGCCTCGCGGCCCCGCTCGAGCGCGCGTCGCAGGTCGGGCTGCACGGTAGATTCCTCCCCATGACCTCGACGGCACGGATGCGACCCACGCACCCCGTCGACCTCCCGCTGACGGCGCTCGCCTCGACGTTCTCGCTGCTCAGCGCCGGGTCCGACCCGTCCGGCGTCGTGGTCCGCGGCGTGAGCATGGCCTCGGACGACGTGCTGCCGGGCGAGGTGTTCGTCGCGGTGCCGGGCGCGCGCGTGCACGGTGCGTCGTTCGCCGAGCAGGCGGTCGCTGCGGGCGCTGTCGCGGTCGTCACGGACGAGCCGGGGCTCGCGGTGCTGGGCGGGCTCGCCGACCGGGTGCCGGTGCTGCTGACCGCGGACCCGCGCGCGTTGGCCGGCCACCTCGCCGCGCACGTCGCGGGGGAGCCTGCGCGCCGCCTGCGCACGGTCGGGATCACGGGGACCAACGGCAAGACCACGACGACGTACTTCGTGGACGCGGCCCTGCGCGCGGTCCACCCGACGACCGCGGTGCTCGGCACGGTCGAGCTGCGGATCGGCGACGAGGCGATCGAGTCGCCGCGCACGACGGTGGAGGCTCCCGTGCTCACCAACGTGCTCGCGCTCGCCGTGGAGCGCGGTGCGACGGCCGTCGCGATGGAGGTCTCGTCGCACGCGCTCGCGCTGCACCGTGTCGCCGGCACGGTGTTCGACGTCGTGGGGTTCACCAACCTGCAGCGTGACCACCTCGACTTCCACGGCGACATGGAGCACTACTTCGCCGACAAGATGCGGCTGTTCGCGCCGCAGCAGGCGCGGCGCGGCGTGGTCGTCGTGGACGACGAGTGGGGGCGGCGGCTCGCGCGCGAGGCCCGCATCCCGGTCGAGACCGTGTCGACGCGCGTGCCGACAGACGGCCCCGGCCCGACGGGTGCGGCTGCGGCGGACTGGACGGTCGTGAGCGCGGACATCGGGCTCGACGGCGTCGGCTCGACGTTCGTCCTGCGCGGTCCGGACGGGACCGAGCACGCCGCGACGAGCCCGCTGCCCGGTCTGGTCAACGTCTCGAACGCGGCGCTCGCGATCGTCGTCGCGCACGCTGCGGGTGTCGAGCTCGCGACCGCGATCGCGGCCGTGGGGGCGGCGCACGCGGTGCCCGGGCGGATGGAGCGGGTCGTCGAGCGTGCGCCGGGGCGCCCGCTCGGGATCGTCGACTACGCGCACACCCCCGACGCGCTCGTGCTGGCCCTCGAGGCGGTCCGCCCGATCACCCCCGGTCGCCTCGTGCTCGTCTTCGGCTCGGACGGCGACCGGGACCGGGGCAAGCGTCCGATCATGGGTGCGATCGCCGCGCGACTGGCCGACGTGCTCGTCGTGACGGACGAGAACCCGCGCTCGGAGGACCCGGCCACGATCCGGGCGGCCATCCTCGACGGCGTGCGCGAGGTGCGGCCCGACCTCGCCGACGTCCACGAGGTCAGCCCCCGATCGCAGGCGCTGCGCCTCGGGCTCACGATCGCCCAGGAGGGCGACACCGTCATCGTGACGGGTAAGGGCCACGAACCGACCCAGGAGATCGCCGGAGTGTTCCACCGGTACAACGACCGTGACGTCTACCTGCAGGCGGTGGCCGACGGCCTCGCGGACGCGACGGAGGGTGCGCGGTGATCGCGCTGACCGCGGCCGAGGTGGCCGAGGCGACGGGCGGCTCCCTGCACGGCGTCGCACCCGCGACGGTCGTGGCGGGGGCCGTCGTGACCGACTCGCGGCAGGTCGAGCCCGGTGGCCTGTTCGTCGCGCTGCCAGGCGAGCACGTCGACGGGCACGACTTCGCGGAGGCGGCGGTCGCGTCCGGTGCCGCCGCGGTCCTGGCCGCTCGTCCGCTCGCGCGCGCCGACGGTGGGCCGCTGCCCACGGTCGTCGTCCCGGACGTCGAGGTCGCCCTCGGTGCGCTCGCGCGCGACGTGCTCGTGCGTCTGCGGCTCGCGGCGCTCGAGCCGGGCGGCAGCGGGTTGCGCGTGATCGGGGTCACCGGCTCGGTCGGCAAGACGACGACCAAGGACCTGCTCGCGCAGCTGTGCGGCGCCGCGGGGCCCACGGTCGCGCCCGTGCGATCGTTCAACAACGAGATCGGCCTCCCGCTCACGGTCCTGCGCGCCGACGACTCGACGCGGTTCCTCGTGCTCGAGATGGGCGCGTCGGGTCCCGGGCACCTCACGTACCTGACGCAGGTCGCGCCGCCCGACGTCGCGGTCGTGCTCGTCGTCGGCTACGCGCACCTCGGCGGTTTCGGCGGCGGCATCGACGACGTCGCGCGTGCCAAGTCGGAGATCGTCGCGGGACTCGTGCCGGACGGTGTCGCGGTGCTCAACGCCGACGATCCCCGCGTGCTCGCGATGGCGGCGCTCGCGCCCGGCGACGTCACGACGTTCGGTGCGGCCCCCGGTGCCGACGTCCGGGCGACGGACGTCCGCGTGGACCGTGCGGGCCGCGCGAGCTTCACGCTCGTCGTCGGTGACGGCACGCCGCAGCAGGCGTCTGCCGACGTGACGCTGCGGCTCGTGGGGGAGCACCACGTGCACAACGCGCTCGCTGCGGCTGCCGGTGCGCTCGCCGTCGGGCTGCCGCTCGCCGACGTCGCGGCGGGCCTGAGCGCAGCCGACGCGCTCTCGCCCCACCGTATGCACGTCGTCGACCGTCCGGACGGCGTCACGGTCATCGACGACTCCTACAACGCCAACCCCGACTCGATGCGCGCCGCGCTCAAGGCGCTCGCGGTCGTCGCGGGCCGCGACCGTCGCTCCGTGGCCGTGCTGGGCGAGATGCTCGAGCTCGGTGACGGAGCGCGCGACGCGCACGACGCGATCGGTCGGCTCGTCGTCCGGCTCAACGTCGGCCTCACGGTCGTGGTGGGGGACGGTGCACGCGCGATCCGTGACGGGGCGAACCACGAGGGCAGCTGGGGCGACGAGGTCGTGCTCGCCGACGACGTGGATGCCGCGGCGGCCTTCCTCGCCGAGGAGCTGCGCGCGGGTGACGTCGTGCTCGTCAAGTCGTCGTACGGCGCCGGGTTGTGGCGCCTCGGTGATCGGCTCACGCAGGACGCCGCTGGCGCCGTCGCGGACGAGGTGGTCGCGCCGTGAGGGCCGTGCTCATCTCGGGTGGCGTCGCGATGCTCGTCGCGCTCCTCGGGACGCCGCTGTTCATCCGGTTCCTCGTGCACCGGCAGTACGGGCAGTTCATCCGCCAGGACGGACCCACCGCGCACTTCACGAAGCGTGGCACGCCGACCATGGGCGGCGTCGTCATCATCGCGGCGACCCTGCTCGGCTGGGCCGCCGCGCTGCTGCTGACGGGCACCAGGCCCTCGGTGTCCGCGATCCTCGTGCTGTTCCTCATGACCGGGCTCGGGCTCGTCGGGTTCCTCGACGACTTCATCAAGATCAGTCGGCAGCGCAGCCTCGGGCTGAACGCGCGGTGGAAGATCGTCGGACAGGGCGTGGTCGGCATCGCGTTCGCCGTCGCCGCGCTGCAGTTCCCCAACGAGCTGTTCCGCGCCCCCGCGTCGACCCGCATCTCGTTCATCCGCGACACGAACCTCGACCTGGCGTTCGCGGGCGCGACCGTGGGGCTGATCCTGTTCGTCGTCTGGGCGAACTTCCTGATCACGGCGTGGTCCAACGCGGTCAACCTCACCGACGGGCTCGACGGACTCGCGACGGGCGTCTCGCTCATCGTGTTCGGCGCGTACGTCGTCGTGTGCGTGTGGCAGTTCAACCAGTCGTGCCAGATCCTCACGTCCGCCGGACCGCGCTGCTACGAGACGCGCGACCCGCTCGCGCTCGCCATGGTCGCCGCGGCGATCACGGGCGCCTGCTTCGGCTTCCTGTGGTGGAACGCGAGCCCCGCGAAGATCTTCATGGGCGACACGGGGTCGCTCGCCCTCGGCGGTGCGCTCGCCGGGCTGTCGATCCTCACCCGCACCGAGATCCTCGCCGCGATCATCGGCGGGCTGTTCGTGCTCGAGGTGCTCTCGGACATCATCCAGATCGGCTCGTTCAAGCTCACCGGCAAGCGGGTCTTCCGCATGGCGCCGCTGCACCACCACTTCGAGCTCGGCGACAACCGGTGGGGTGAGGTCACGATCGTCATCCGGTTCTGGATCATCGCGGGGCTGTGCGTCGCGCTCGGCGTCGGGATCTTCTACGGCGAGTGGGTGGCCGGCTAGGTGGGGGAGCCGACGGAGCCGCTCGAGCTGGACGGTGCGCGCGTCGTCGTCGCGGGGCTCGGCGTGTCGGGCCGGGCCGCGGCCGAGGTGCTCGCGGCGCGCGGGGCACGCGTCGTCCCGGTCGACGACCGAGCCGACGAGGCGGTGTCCTCGCAGGAGTACCTCGCGGGCGACGGGCTCGACCGCGCCGACCTCGTCGTCGCGTCGCCGGGCCTGCCGCCGCACCACGCGTTGCTCGCGGCGGCCGCCGCGCGCGGGCTGCCCGTGTGGAGCGAGGTCGAGCTCGCGTGGCGCGTGCGGGTCCCCGGCCCGTCGGGCGACCCCGCACCGTGGCTCGCGCTCACCGGGACCAACGGGAAGACGACGACGGTCGGGATGCTGGAAGCGATCCTCACGGCCGCGGGACACCGCTCGCTCGCGGTCGGGAACGTCGGCACGCCGATCGTGCACGCGGCGAGCGACCCGACGCTGGACGTCCTCGCGGTCGAGCTGTCGAGCTTCCAGCTGCACTTCACGCACTCGATGTCGGCACGCGCCGCGGCGGTGCTCAACGTCGCACCCGACCACCTCGACTGGCACGGCACGCTCGAGGCCTACGCGGCCGACAAGGCGCGCATCTTCGAACGCGCACAGGTCGCGTGCGTCTACAACGCGGCCGATCCGCGCACCGAGCAGATGGTGCGTGACGCGGACGTGATGGACGGCGCGCTCGCCGTGGGCTTCACGCTCGGCACCCCGGGCGTGGGCCAGGTCGGTCTCGTCGAGGACGTGCTCGTCGACCGCGGCTTCGCGCGGCTGCGCCACACGCACGCCGCCGAGCTCGGCACGCTCGACGACCTGCGCGCGCTCGCGGGCCCCGACGGGGCCGTGCCGCGGCACGTCGTCGCGGACGCGCTCGCGGCCGCGGCCCTCGCGCTCGCGCACGGCGTCGAGGCGTCCGCCGTGCGCGACGGCCTGCGCGCGTACGTCCCCGGTGGGCACCGCATCGAGACCGTCGCGACCGAGCCGGGCCCGATCGCGTACGTCGACGACTCGAAGGCCACGAACGCGCATGCCGCGGCCGCGTCGCTCGCCGCTTTCGAGCCCGGCAGCGTCGTGTGGATCGCGGGCGGGCTGGCGAAGGGCGCGCGGTTCGACGAGCTCGTGCAGGCTCGTCGGGACCGGCTGCGCGCGGTCGTGCTGATCGGCGTCGACCGCGAGCCGTTGCGCGACGCGCTCGCCCGACACGCGTCGGATGTCCCCGTCGTGGAGATCGAGCCCGGTGACACTGAGGACGTGATGACCTCCGCCGTGGCTGCCGCGCGCTCGCTCGCGCGCGCCGCGGCACCTGCGCCGGCGACCGTCCTGCTCGCACCCGCGTGCGCCTCGATGGACCAGTTCGTGTCCTACGCCGCGCGGGGCGACGCGTTCGCCGCCGCCGCGCGCGCTGCGGTCCGCGTCGGGCTCGACGCGGGAGGCGAGCTGCCGGGCGGTCGCGCGTGAGCACGGTCTCGACCACGCGGTCCGTCGCGCGCGCGGCACCGGACGACGACGCGGCACCGCCGCGCCGGTCGCTGCTCGGTCACTGGAACAGCGTCGTCACGAGCTACTACGTGCTCGTCGGCGCCTCGATGCTGCTGCTCGTGATCGGGCTCGTGATGGTCCTGTCGAGCTCGAGCGTCGAGTCGATCGACGACAGCGGGACCCCGTACGCGGTGTTCCTCGACCAGGCGAAGTTCGCGCTCATCGGCCTCCCCGTCGCGATCGTGCTCTCGCGCTTCCCCGTGCGCGTCTTCAAGGTGCTGGCGTGGCCCGCGCTGGGCGGCGCGGTTGCGTTCCAGTCGCTCGTGTTCCTCGGCCTCGGCTGCGGTGCCGGTGGCAACACGAACTGGGTCTGCCTCCCGGGCGGGGTGACCGCACAGCCGTCCGAGACGATCAAGCTCGCGCTCGCGCTGTGGCTCGCGGCTGTGCTCGCGCGTAAGCAGCAGTACCTGCGCGAGTGGAAGCACGTGTTCGTCCCGGCGGTCCCCGTCGCGGGGCTCGCGATCGGCGCCGTCCTGCTCGGGCACGACCTGGGGACCGCGCTCGTGCTCCTCGTGCTCGTGGCGGGTGCGATGTTCGTCGCCGGGGTCCCGCTGCGCATGTTCGCGGTCGCGGGCGTGCTCGCGGGTGCTGCGGTCACGGTGCTCGTCGTGTTCAGCGACAACCGCATGGGACGCATCTCGAACTGGCTCGGCGGCGACGAGTGCTCCGCGTCCGCGGCGTGCTACCAGACGCTGCACGGCAGCTGGGGGCTCGCGAGCGGTGGCATCGGTGGCCTCGGCCTCGGCCAGAGCCGCGAGAAGTGGTCCTACCTGCCCGCGGCGCACAACGACTTCATCTTCGCGATCCTCGGTGAGGAGCTCGGGCTCGTCGGGACGCTCGTCGTGCTCGCGCTGTTCGCGCTGCTCGCGTTCGCGATGATCCGGGTGATCAGCCGTCACCCCGACCCGTTCGTCAAGATCGCGACCGGCGCGCTGCTCGCGTGGATCGTGGGGCAGGCGCTCGTCAACATCGCGGTCGTGATCGGGCTCGCGCCCGTGATCGGCGTGCCGTTGCCGCTCGTGTCGGCCGGTGGTTCCGCGCTCATCATGACCATGGCGGCGCTCGGGGTCGTGATCGCGTTCGCGCGCGACGAGCCGGGTGCAGCCGAGGCGCTCGACGCGCGTTCCGGTGTCGTGCGCCGCTCGCTCGCGGTCGTCGGTCTCAGCCGCCGCGACCGGACGCGTGAGGGCGGTCGTTCGGCCCGCCCGCGTTCCTCGAGAGGTGGTGGACGTGCCTGACGCACGCCCCGTGTCCGTCCTGCTGGCCGGCGGCGGGACCGCCGGTCATGTCAACCCGTTGCTCGCGGTGGCCGGCGAGCTGCGCCGTCGGCACCCGGACGCGACGTTGCGGGTCCTCGGTACTGCTGAGGGCCTCGAGGCGCGCCTCGTCCCCGACGCGGGACTCCCGCTGGACGTCGTGCCACGGGTCCCGCTGCCACGGCGGCCGTCGCTCGCGCTGCTGCGGCTGCCCGGTCGGCTGCGTGCGGCCGTCACCGCGGCGGGGCGTGCGATCGACGAGGGCGGTGCGCAGGTCGTCGTCGGGTTCGGCGGGTACGTCGCGACGCCCGCGTACCTCGCGGCGCGCCGTCGCCGGGTACCCGTCGTGATCCACGAGCAGAACGCCCGGCCCGGCCTCGCCAACCGGCTCGGCGCGCGGTGGGCGCGCGCGGTCGCGGTCACGTTCGCCGACACCCGGTTGCCGCGCGCGCAGGTCACGGGCCTGCCGCTGCGCGCTCCGGTCGCCGCGCTGGTCGCGCAGCGCGCGGCGGACCCGGACGGTGCCCGCGTGCGGGCCGCCGCCGAGCTCGACCTCGACCCGGCGCTGCCGACGCTGCTCGTCACGGGCGGCTCGCTCGGTGCCGCGAGCATCAACACCGCCGTCGCGGGGGCGGTCGGCGACCTCCTCACGGCGGGTGTGCAGGTGCTGCACCTCACGGGCCGGGACAAGTCCGGTCCTGCGACGCACGCGCGCGACGCGCTCGTCGGACGGCTCGACGACGCGCTCGTCGCGCGCTACCACGTGCGCGAGTACCTCGACGACATGCAGCTCGCCCTCGCGTGCGCCGACCTCGTGCTGGCCCGGTCGGGTGCGGGCACGGTGTGCGAGCTCGCCGCGCTCGGGATCCCGGCCGTGTACGTGCCGCTGCCGATCGGAAACGGTGAGCAGCGCCGCAACGCGGGACCGGTCGTGGCGGCGGGCGGGGCGCTCCTCGTCGAGGACGCGCACCTCGACCCCGCGTGGGTCGCCGCGCACGTGTCCGCGCTGCTCGTCGGCGCCGACGCGGCGGCGCACTTGGCTCGCATGGCAGCGGGGGCGGCGTCGGTCGGCGTGCCCGACGCGGCCGCGCGCGTCGCGGATCTCGTCGAGGCGCAGCTCGAGCTCGCGGCACAGGAGCGGGCATGAGCGCGCGCTGGGACGTCTCGGGTGCGCCGGTACCGGTCGACGACCTCGGTCGCGTGCACCTCGTCGGCGTCGGCGGGGCCGGCATGTCCGCCGTCGCGCTCCTGCTGGCCGCCCGCGGCGTCGTCGTGAGCGGTTCGGACGCGGCCGACGGCCCCGCGCTGCCGGGTCTGCGTGCAGCGGGGGTGCGGGTGAGCGTGGGGCACGACGCGGCGCTCGTCGCCGACGTCGACACGGTCGTCGTCTCCTCGGCCGTGCGCGAGACGAACCCCGAGCTCGCGGCGGCGCGTGCGACCGGGTTGCGCGTGCTGCACCGCTCGCAGGCGCTCGCGTCGCTCATGGCCGACCGTGAGGCGGTCGCGGTCGCGGGTGCGCACGGCAAGACGACGACGTCCGCGATGGTCGCGACCGGGTTGCTCGCCGCGGGCCGGGACCCCTCGTGGGCCATCGGCGGCACGGTGCTCACGGGTGACGAGGCGCTGGGCGGCGGCCGGGAGGGGCGCGGGACCGCGTTCGTCGCGGAGGCCGACGAGTCCGACGGGTCGTTCCTCGCCTACGCCCCGAGCGTGGCGGTCGTCACGAACGTCGAGCCCGACCACCTCGACCACTACGGCACGCGTGAGGCGTTCGAGGACGCGTTCGTCGCGTTCGCGGGTCGCGTCCGCGCGGGCGGCCTGCTCGTGGCGTGCGCGGACGACGAGGGTGCGCGGCGCCTCGTGACCCGCGTGCGCGGCACGCTGCACGACCGAGACGTGCGGGTCGTGACCTACGGCCGCGATCCCGGTGCCGACGTGGTCGTCGTCCCGGCCGGTGCGCACGACGACCGCTGGCAGGCGACGCTGCAGCGTGCGGGTACGCGCGTGACGCTGCGGCTCACCGTGCCGGGCGACCACAACGCGCTGAACGCGGCGGCCGCGTGGAGCGTGCTCGTGGAGCTCGGGGTCGGGCCCGACGAGGCTGCCGACGCGCTCGGTTCCTTCCGCGGCACGGGCCGCCGGTTCGAGGACCGCGGGACGGTCGCGGGGGTCCGCGTGGTCGACGACTACGCCCACCACCCGACCGAGGTCGCCGCGCTGCTGCGCGCGGCTCGCACGGTCGTCGGCGACGGGCGCGTGCTCGTGCTGTTCCAGCCGCACCTGTACTCGCGCACCCGGACGTTCGCGGCCGAGTTCGGTGCCGCGCTGGACCTGGCCGACCGCGTCGTCGTGACCGACGTGTACGCCGCGCGCGAGGACCCGGACCCGAGCGTGTCGGGGGCGACGATCGTCGACCGGGTGCCCACGGCGGCGCGTGCGACCTACGTCGCGGACAAGCACGACGCGGCGCAGGCGATCGCGGACGCAGCCCGGCCCGGGGACCTCGTGCTCACCGTCGGAGCGGGTGACGTGACCGCGCTCGCCCCGGTCGTGCTCACGCGGCTCGAGCAGCGGTCGCACGCGGGATGACGCCGTGAGCCCGTCCCGGCCGGGCCGCCCGCCCGCACCTCGGCCTGCGCCGGCACCGCGGTCGCGGCCGGTCGTGCGGCGGTCGGCCGACGCCTCGGACGTCCCGGACGCGCCCGACGCCACGGCGGAGCAGATGCGCACGTCTGAGACCCCGGGGACGGGCGAGCACGACCACGCGGCGGACCACGCGGCGGACCCGTCGGGCGCCGAGCGTCCCGTCGTGGTGCCGCCCGTGCACCCCGTCCGCGCCCTCCCGGCGCGTCCGGTCCCGGGCACGGCGCCGACGGTGGCCGTGCGGGTCCCCCCGGTGGTCTCGGCGACGTCCGCGGCCCGGTTCGCGGAGCGTGCCCGGCGCCGTCGCACACTCGCGCGACGCCAGGTGCTCGCGATCGCGGGTGCGGTGCTGGTGCTCGTCGGACTCGCGTGGGTGCTGTTCTGGTCGCCGGTGCTCGCGCTCGACGCGTCGGCGCTCACGCTCGAGATCGAGGGAACGGGGACGGTGGTGGCGAGCGACGACGTCCAGGCCGTCGTCGACGCCCGGGACGGGACTCCGCTGCCACGGCTCGACACCGGTCGGCTGCGGGCCGACGTCCTCGACGTCCCCGGTGTGCGCGAGGCGTCGGTCGCCCGCGACTGGCCGCACGGGCTCACCGTCACGATCGTCGCGCGCGAGCCCGTCGCCGCGGTCCCGGCCGAGGGTCGCTCGGGCTACGCGCTGCTCGACGAGGAGGGCGTCCAGGTCGGTCACGTGACGGACGCACCCGACGATCTTCCCGTCGTCGACGTCCCGGCGGGGGACCGGCGGACCTTGCAGGCCGTGCTCACGGTCGTCGAACAGCTGCCGTCGCAGCTCGCGACGCGCGTCGCGTCCGTGGCGGCGCGTACGCAGGACACGGTCTCGATGCAGCTGCGTGGCGGGTTGCGGGTCGACTGGGGCAGCTCGTCGGACACCGAGCTCAAGTCCGCGGTGCTCACGACCCTGCTGGGTTCGGACGCCGTCGAGGGTGCGACGCTCGTGGACGTCTCGGCGCCGCGCCTGCCGATCGTCCGGTGACATGACATGACATGACATGACGTGACGTCCGCGTCGCGCACGCACGTGTGGTCAATCCGTCGCGCGACACGCGCGCCCGGTCGTTGATCGGAGGGTGGGCGCCACCTAGCGTCACGCCCTGACAGCGCACCTCAGAGGACTATAACCCTCAACCTGAGGGTGAAGGTTTGAGCTTCGTCCCCGCGGCGTGTCGCGGAGGCGGACCTCGGACGGTGGAGCACCGGCCGGACCACGGCACCGCTCGACCGGACGACAACGCCGGGCCCGACCCGACAGGCTCGCACGATCGGCACGAAACGAGAGGCACCCACCGTGGCAGCTCCGCAGAACTACCTGGCGGTCATCAAGGTCGTCGGCATCGGCGGCGGCGGCGTCAACGCCGTCAACCGGATGATCGAGGTCGGCCTCAAGGGTGTCGAGTTCATCGCCGTCAACACCGACGCCCAGGCACTGCTCATGTCCGACGCGGACGTCAAGCTCGACGTCGGCCGTGAGCTCACGCGCGGCCTCGGCGCGGGTGCGGACCCCGAGGTCGGCAAGAAGGCCGCCGAGGACCACGCGGAGGAGATCGAGGACGTCCTGCGTGGCGCCGACATGGTCTTCGTCACCGCGGGCGAGGGTGGCGGCACGGGTACGGGCGGCGCGCCCGTCGTGGCACGCATCGCGCGCTCGCTCGGCGCCCTCACGATCGGCGTCGTGACGCGTCCGTTCACGTTCGAGGGCCGCCGTCGCTCGGTGCAGGCTGACGCGGGCATCGACGCGCTGCGGGCCGAGGTCGACACGCTCATCGTCATCCCCAACGACCGGCTGCTGCAGATCTCGGACCGATCGGTCTCCGTGCTGGACGCGTTCCACTCGGCCGACCAGGTCCTGCTGTCGGGTGTCCAGGGCATCACCGACCTCATCACGACGCCCGGCCTCATCAACCTCGACTTCGCCGACGTGAAGTCCGTGATGCAGGGTGCGGGCTCGGCGCTCATGGGCATCGGCTACGCGCGTGGCGACGACCGCGCGGTGCAGGCCGCGGAGATGGCGATCAGCTCGCCCCTGCTCGAGGCGAGCATCGACGGTGCGCACGGCGTCCTGCTGTCGATCCAGGGTGGTTCCGACCTGGGGCTGTTCGAGATCAACGAGGCCGCACGCCTCGTGCAGGAGGCGGCGCACGCCGAGGCCAACATCATCTTCGGCGCGGTGATCGACGACGCGCTCGGCGACGAGGTGCGGGTCACGGTCATCGCGGCCGGGTTCGACGGCGGAGCTCCTTCCGTGCGCCGGGACTCGCGGGCGCTCGGTCAGGTCAGCGGTGCGGCGGCGCGTCAGGTGCCGCACGTTCCCGCACCCCGTGTCGACCCCGCCGACGCGACGCCGTCGTTCGCGCCGTCCGCCGGTGTGACGACACCCGCCGCTCCCGCGACCGCGCCCGTCCCCGAGGTGCCGGCGTTCCTCTCGGCGGACGCCGAGCCGACTCCCGTGACGGGCGCGCTCGAGGTGCCGCGGATCTTCTCCGAGGAGGAGTCGCGTCGCGACCGCGACGAGCTCGACGTCCCCGACTTCCTCAAGTGACGGCACCCGGGGCCGAGGTGCGACCTGTCGAGCCGGTGCTCGACGAGGTCGACCTCGGCCCCGGTGTCGTCGCGGGCTTCACGGGGCGCGGTGGTGGTACCAGCCGTCCGCCGTTCGCGACTCTCAACCTCGGCGCGCACGTCGGGGACGAGCCGAGTGCGGTCGCGGCGAACCGTGAGCGGCTGGCCGCCGCGCTCGGGTGCCGCGTCGCGTTCATCGACCAGGTGCACGGCCGGGTCGTGGTCGACGTGGCTGGCGCCGGTGCGCTGCCCGACGACGTGCTGCTCCCGGTCGGGACGGGTGACGCTCTGGTCACCCGCGCCGACGACGTCGCGCTCGCCGTCCTCGTCGCGGACTGTGTCCCGCTCCTGCTCGCCGACCCCGTGCACCGGGTCGTCGCCGCGGTGCACGCGGGTCGGCGAGGGCTCGTCGCCGGGGTCGTCCAGGCCACCCTCGACGCCCTCGTGGCGCGTGGTGCCGACCTCGACGTGGTCCGGGCGGCGGTGGGACCCGCCGTCGCCGGCGGCTCGTACGAGGTCCCGGGCGCGCTGCGCGACGAGGTCGCGCGCGTCGTGCCCGAGACCGCGACGACGACGAGGTGGGGGACGCCGGGCCTCGACCTGCCCGCGGGTGTCGAGGCGGTCCTGCGAAGGTCTGGTGTGCACGACGTGGCGCGGTCGGAGCGCGACACCGCCACGGATGACGCGCTCTATTCCTTCCGACGGACGTCCGAAACGGGACGTTTTGTCGGGATCGTACGAATGAGTGCCGGGTTTCCCGGGGCGACGACTGTGGAAACCCACTCTTGACACGGCGCACGTATTGCCCGATCGGGTCGGCGTGTCGTGTCGGGGGCGGTCGCGCGCACGTTGCTAGCGTGACGGCGGAGAGATGACGGACCCGTGGTCACGTCGGTCAGCGCCAGCCGGGCGACGACCGGGCACGGGGACGACGAGGTGGTCCGGACGCGACGTCCGGGGGAGGAGCAGGGGCCATGGCCGGAGCGCTGCGCAAGACGATGCTGTACCTGGGCCTGGCCGACGAGCACGCCGAGGACGGCGAGTACCTCGACGAGTACGAGGGGGCTGAGGTGCCGACGGAGCACGAGGAGCACGAGGCTCAGGTGACGCCCTTCCGGCCGACCCGGGTCGCCGCGGTCGAGCAGCACGCGCCCGCGGCGGAGCTGCGACGCATCACGACGATCCACCCGCGTTCGTACAACGACGCGCGCAAGATCGGTGAGGCGTTCCGCGAGGGCACCCCGGTCATCATGAACCTCACGGACATGGACGACGCCGACGCGAAGCGCCTGGTCGACTTCTCCGCCGGCCTCATCTTCGGCTTGCACGGCGCGATCGAGCGCGTCACCAACAAGGTCTTCCTGCTCTCCCCGGCGCACGTCGAGGTGTCGGGCGAGCCGGCGAGCGCCACGCAGGGTCGTGCGGGTTTCTACAACCAGAGCTGACGCGTGCGCCTCGTCCTGGACGCTCTGGCGTTCGTCGTCTTCCTCTTCTTCCTGGTCCTGCTCGTCCGGCTCGTGCTCGACTGGGTGATGTTCTTCGCGCGTCAGTGGCGACCCCGCGGTGTCGCGCTCGTGGTCGCGGAGGCGACCTACACCGTGACCGACCCGCCGCTGCGTGCGTTGCGTCGGGTCCTCCCACCGATCGGGATCGGCTCGGTCCGGATCGACCTGGCGTTCCTGGTGCTCTTCCTCGCCTGCAGCATCCTGCTGCGGCTCCTGCCCGCGCTGGCGGCGACGCTGTAGCGCGTCGCGAGCGCGTCGTCGCGGTCCCGACGAGTCCGGGTCCCGCGATGTCCGCTACGGTGGCCGAGGTGGACGGCCGCAGGTCGCCCGACGACCGCTCGATCCCTGCTGGACCTACCCCGCACTACCGAACGAGGTGACGACGATGGCACTGCTGACCGCAGACGACGTCCTGAACAAGAAGTTCCAGGCGACCAAGTTCCGTGAGGGCTACGACCAGGACGAGGTCGACGACTTCCTCGACGAGGTGGTCAACACGCTGCGCGACCTCCAGGGCGAGAACGACGACCTCAAGACGAAGCTGGCTGCCGCCGAGCGGCGCATCGCCGAGCTCAGCCGCGCCGGCGCCCAGCAGCAGGTCGCCCCCGCACCCGTGGCGGCGCCGAAGCCGGAGCCCGTGCCCGAGCCCGTCGTCGCGCCCGCTCCCGTGCAGGCGCCCGCCCCGCTCGCGGCGGGTCGGGGCAACGAGCCCGAGTCGGCGACGGGCATGCTCCAGCTCGCGCAGAAGCTGCACGACGACTACGTGCGCAGCGGGCAGGAGGAGTCCGAGCGCCTCGTGGGTGAGGCCAAGACCCAGGCGAACCGGATCGTCCGCGAGGCGGAGGAGACGTCGCAGCGCACGCTCGGCCAGCTCGAGCAGGAGCGTTCGCTCCTGGAGCGCAAGATCGACGAGCTGCGCATCTTCGAGCGCGACTACCGCACGCGCCTCAAGAGCTACCTCGAGAACCTTCTCGCGGACGTGGAGAACCGCGGCAACGCGCTCCCGCCCCGCTCGGCCGCCTCGCAGCCGGTGGGTGACGGCCACAACCTCTGACCTCCCGGCCGCGCGCGGGCGCGGTCCGGGTCCGGCACGCGGGGCGGCAGCCGGGGTACTGTCGCCGTTCATGCTGGTCAGCGTCACGGCACGCCGGGTTTCACCCGGCGTGCCGTGTTGTCCCGCAGGGTATGTACGTCTACAGTCGCGACACCTCACAGACAGGGGGATTGGCCGTGGCCAACGACTCGCTCAGCACGACCGTCGACCTCGACGACTCGAAGGAGCTCACGCGCCTCGCGAAGCTCTTCCCCGTCCGCGACGGGGAGAAAGCGTGGACCGCCCACGAGGTCAAGGCGGTCGCGGACGACCTCGTCGGTGACGTCGACCGGCTCACAGGTGAGCTGGCCGTGGCCGACGCCGAGCTGTCCGAGCTCCTGCGCAACTCGGGTGACGGAGCGGGCGACGACCAGGCGGACTCGGGCTCGTCGGCGCTCGAGCGCGAGCAGGAGCTCACGCTCGTCAACAACACGCGCGACATGCTCGCGCAGACGCAGCGTGCGCTCGCGCGCATCAGTGGCGGGACGTTCGCGACGTGCGAGTCGTGCGGCAAGGCGATCGGCAAGGCGCGGCTCCAGGCGTTCCCGCGCGCGACGCTGTGCGTCGAGTGCAAGCAGCGCGAGGAGCGTCGCTGAGCGCACCGTAGACTCCTGCGGTGCCTTCAACGCTGCCCGACGGGGACGAGACGACCGACGCCGCACCGACGTCGGACGCGCAGGCCCGACCGGGGACGGTCGACCCGGGCGCGGGGCCGCACCCCGTCGCTCGCCGTCGGCTGGTGTGGCTGCTGGTCCTGCTCGCGCTCGGCGTCCTGGTCGTCGACCAGCTGACGAAGCAGTGGGCGCTCTCGGCGCTCGACGGTGACCGCCGCGCGCTCGTCGGAGACCTGCTCGGCCTTCAGCTCGTCATGAACCCGGGAGCGGCGCTGTCGACCGCGACGGGCATGACGTGGGTGCTGACGGTCGTCGCCGTCGTGGTCGTCGTGGTGCTCGTCCGGATCGCGCGTCGGCTGGGGTCGACGACGTGGACCGTCGCGCTCGGTCTGCTCCTGGGGGGCGCGCTGGGCAACCTGACCGACCGCCTGCTGCGCGAGCCCGGGTTCGCGCGCGGGGAGGTCGTCGACTTCATCGCGTACGTCGACTGGTTCGTCGGGAACGTCGCCGACATCGCGATCGTCGTCGCCGCGGTGCTGGTCGTGCTGCTCGTCGCACGCGGTGTCCAGGTCGACGGGACGCGGGTCGAGCCCGCGCACGAGACCGTGGCTGCGACGTCGGACGAGCCATCGGACGGGCCGTCGGACGTCGCCGCGGCGGGGTCCGTGGACGAGACCTGCGTCCGGCCGGTCGACGGGACGGACGCCCCGCGTGGCTGACTCCCGCTCGCTGCCGGTCCCCGACGGCCTGGCCGGCGAACGTGTCGACGCGGGTCTGTCCCGGCTCCTCGGGCTGTCGCGCACGCGTGCCGCCGAGCTCGCCGAGGCGGGCCACGTCGTCGTCGACGGGCGGACGGTGGGAAAGTCGGACCGGCTCGCCGCGGGCGCGTGGCTCGAGGTCGAGCTGCCGACGGCAGCGGCGCCGGTCGAGGTCGTGCCCGAACCCGTACCGGGCATGGGCATCGTGCACGACGACGACGACGTGGTGGTCGTCGACAAGCCCGTCGGCGTCGCGGCGCACCCGTCGCCCGGCTGGACGGGCCCGACGGTCGTCGGGGCCCTCGCGGCCGCCGGGTACCGCATCGCGACGTCGGGTGCGGCCGAGCGGCAGGGCATCGTGCACCGGCTGGACGTCGGCACGAGCGGGCTGATGGTGGTCGCGAAGAGCGAGCACGCCTACACGGCGCTCAAGCGCGCGTTCAAGGAGCGCACGGTCGACAAGGTGTACCACGCGCTCGTGCAGGGGCACCCCGAGCCGACGACCGGCACGATCGACGCGCCGATCGGTCGGCACCCGAGCCAGGACTGGAAGTTCGCCGTGGTCGCCGACGGGAAGCCGTCGGTCACGCACTACGAGCTGCTCGAGGCGTTCCCGGCTGCGTCGCTCGTCGAGGTCCACCTGGAGACGGGACGCACGCACCAGATCCGCGTGCACTTCTCGGCGCTGCGGCACCCGTGCGTGGGCGACCTGACGTACGGGGCGGACCCGGCCCTCGCGGCGCGCGCGGGCGTGCAGCGACAGTGGCTGCACGCGGTGCGTCTGGGGTTCGAGCATCCCGGGACGGGCCGGTGGCTCGAGGTGGACAGCCGCTACCCCGACGACCTGCAGCACGCGCTGGACGTGATCTCGGCGGGCTACCGCTGACGTCGTGCCGGGTCGGCGGTGTCGGCCGGTCGACCTAGACTCACCCCGTGGCAGCCGGAGCAGCAGAGCAGGACCCGTCGTTCGTCCACCTCCACGTGCACACCGAGTACTCGATGCTCGACGGTGCGGCACGGCTCCCGCAGCTGTTCGACGAGGTCCAGCGCCTCGGTCAGACGGCGATCGCGACGACCGACCACGGCTACCTGTTCGGCGCTTTCGACTTCTGGTCGAAGGCGACGGGCGCGGGCATCAAGCCGATCATCGGTGTCGAGGCGTACGTCACGCCGGGGACCAGCCGGTTCGACCAGACGCGCGTGCGCTTCGGTCAGGCCGGGCAGGAAGCCGACGACGTGTCGGCGCGCGGCTCGTACACGCACATGACGCTCCTGGCGCGGAACAACGAGGGTCTGATGAACCTCTTCCGCGCGAGCTCGCTCGCGTCCCTCGAGGGGCAGATGGGCAAGTGGCCGCGGATGGACCGGGACCTGCTGCAGCGGTACGGCAGCGGGATGATCGCGACGACGGGCTGCCCGTCGGGCGAGGTCCAGACGCGCCTGCGGCTGGGGCAGTGGGACGAGGCCGTCCAGGCGGCGGGCGAGCTGCAGGACATCTTCGGCAAGGACTACTTCTACGTCGAGCTCATGGACCACGGGCTCGACATCGAGACCCGGGTCTTCAAGGATCTGCTGCGCCTGGCGGAGACGATCGGTGCGCCGCTCGTCGCGACCAACGACCTGCACTACGTGCGCGAGGAGGACGCGTCGTCGCAGGAGGCGCTCCTCGCGATCAACTCGGGCTCCGCGCTCACCGAGCCGACGTACGAGCAGGGCGGGAACCGCTTCGCGTTCGAGGGCAGCGGGTACTACGTGAAGTCGGCGCAGGAGATGCGCCGGCTGTGGGCGGAGCTGCCCGAGGCGTGCGACAACACGCTGCGCATCGCCGAGCAGTGCGAGGTCTCGTTCAACACGCGGGCCAACTACATGCCGAACTACCCCTGCCCGCCGGGGGAGGACGAGACGAGCTGGTTCGTCAAGGAGGTCGAGAAGGGGCTGCACGAGCGGTACCCCGCGGGCATCCCCGACGCGGTGCGCAAGCAGGCGGACTACGAGACCGGCGTCATCACGCAGATGGGGTTCCCGGGCTACTTCCTCGTCGTCGCGGACTTCATCAACTGGGCGAAGGACAACGGCATCCGGGTGGGCCCGGGACGTGGTTCGGGCGCGGGGTCGATGGCGGCCTACGCGATGCGCATCACCGACCTCGACCCGCTGCAGCACGGCCTGATCTTCGAGCGGTTCCTCAACCCCGACCGCGTCTCCATGCCCGACTTCGACGTCGACTTCGACGAGCGTCGGCGTGGCGAGGTCATCCGGTACGTGACGGAGAAGTACGGCGAGGACCGCGTCGCGCAGATCGTCACGTACGGCACGATCAAGGCGAAGCAGGCGCTCAAGGACTCGTCGCGGCTGCTGGGCCTGCCGTTCGCCATGGGGGAGAAGCTCACCAAGGCGATGCCGCCCGCGATCATGGGCAAGGACATCAGCCTCACGGGCATCTTCAACCCCGAGGACCCTCGGTACCACGAGGCGGAGGAGTTCCGGCAGGTCCACGCCGCGGACCCCGACGCGCAGCGCGTCGTCGAGCTCGCCAAGGGCATCGAGGGGCTGAAGCGCCAGTGGGGCGTGCACGCCGCGGGCGTCATCATGTCGAGCCACGCGCTCATCGACATCATCCCGATCATGCGTCGACCGCAGGACGGCGCGGTCATCACGCAGTTCGACTACCCGACGTCCGAGGGCCTCGGCCTCATCAAGATGGACTTCCTCGGGCTGCGCAACCTCACGATCCTCGACGACGCGCTCGAGAACATCGTCATGAACGGCAAGCCGCCGCTCGTGCTGGAGGACCTCGAGCTGACCGACGAGGAGAGCTACCAGCTCTTGGCCCGTGGCGACACGCTCGGGGTGTTCCAGCTCGACGGCGGACCCATGCGCTCGCTGCTGCGCCTGATGAAGCCCGACAACTTCGAGGACATCTCCGCGGTCCTCGCGCTGTACCGCCCGGGCCCCATGGGCGTGAACTCGCACACCAACTACGCGCTGCGCAAGAACAAGCAGCAGGAGATCACCCCGATCCACCCGGAGCTCGAGGAGCCGCTGCGGGAGATCCTCGACACGACGTACGGCCTGATCGTGTACCAGGAGCAGGTCATGGCCACGGCGCAGAAGGTCGCGGGCTTCTCGCTCGGCCAGGCCGACGTGCTGCGTCGCGCGATGGGCAAGAAGAAGAAGTCGGAGCTCGACAAGCAGCAGGCCGACTTCTTCGGCGGCATGACCGAGCGTGGCTACAGCACGCAGGCCCAGCAGGCGCTGTGGAACGTGCTCGAGTCGTTCGCCGACTACGCGTTCAACAAGGCGCACACCGCGGCCTACGGGCTCGTCTCGTACTGGACGGCCTACCTCAAGGCGCACTACCCCGGCGAGTACATGGCGGCACTGCTCACGAGCGTGCGCGACGACAAGGACAAGTCGGCGCTCTACCTGGGCGAGTGCCGACGCATGGGCATCACGGTGCTGCCCCCGGACGTGAACTCGTCGGCAGCCAACTTCACCGCGGTCGGCGCCGACATCAGGTTCGGCCTCACCGCGATCCGCAACGTGGGTGCCAACGTGGTCGACGCGATCGTGCGCACGCGCGAGGAGAAGGGCGCCTACACCTCGTTCACGGACTTCCTCGACAAGGTGCCGGCCGTCGTGTGCAACAAGCGCACGATCGAGTCGCTCATCAAGGCAGGCGCGTTCGACTCGCTCGGCCACGCGCGCAAGGCCCTCCTGCTCGTGCACGAGCAGGCTGTGGACGCTGTCATCGGGGTCAAGCGCAAGGAGGCCGAGGGTCAGTTCGACCTGTTCGCCGACGTGTTCGGCGGTGACGACGACCCGGGGTTCCAGGTCGCGATCCCCGACCTGCCGGACTGGGACAAGAAGCAGCGCCTCGCGTTCGAGCGCGAGATGCTCGGCCTCTACGTGTCGGACCACCCGCTGTCGGGGCTCGAGCACGTGCTCGCGCAGGCCGCGGACGTGTCGATCGCGACGCTCAACGCCGACGAGCAGCGTCCCGACGGCTCGACGGTCGTGATCGCGGGGCTCGTGACGAACCTGCAGCGCAAGATGTCGAAGCAGGGCAACGCGTGGGCGTCGGTCACGATCGAGGACATGGAGGGCTCGGTCGAGGTCATGTTCTTCGGCGAGACCTACGTCGCGTACTCGACGGTCCTGGCGGAGGACGCGGTGGTCGTGCTCAAGGGCCGGGTACGTCGCCGGGACGAGACGATGCAGCTGCAGGCCATGGAGGTCACGCTGCCGGACGTCAACGTCGCGGCGGACGCGCCGGTCGTCGTGACGCTCCCGGTCGCACGCTGCACGCAGCCGGTCGTCGAACGGCTGCGCGAGGTCCTGCGCACGCACCCGGGCGTGACGGAGGTGCACCTGCGCCTGACGCAACCCGGCCGGGCGACCGTCATGCGGCTCGACGACGGCCTGCGCGTCACGCGCAACCCGTCGCTGTTCGGGGACCTCAAGGCGCTGCTCGGTCCGGCCTGCCTGACCGCGTGAGCGACGGGCGACGCGGTCAGACGACGGTGAGGGTCTGCCGGCCCGTCGGAAGGTCGATCTCGACGAGCGCGCCGCGGCCGAGCTGGCGGCCGCGGCGGGCCTCGGGCTGCCCGTCGACCCGGACCGCTCCGTCGTCGAGGAGGTCGCGCGCGTCCGTGCCGGAGTCGACGACGCCCGCGAGCTTGAGGAGCTGACCGAGCCGGATGACGTCGTCCCGGATCGGGATCTCGAGGGCCGCGCCCGGCGTGGTGGTGGTGTGCTCGTCGGTCATGGCACGAGTCTGGCGCACGTGCGCACCGCTCGACGTGCCGCGCGTCCCGGATGGCGGGAAACGACCCGGGCCGTCGCGCGTGCGCGACCTAGACTCGGCGCCATGATCTCCCGCATCGACCTGCGCGGTCGCACGCTGTCCCGCCGTGAGCTCCTCGAGGAGCTGCCCCGCGCGGAGGTCGACGTGGAGCACGCGGGCGCCACGGTCGCGCCGATCCTCGACGCGGTGCGCGAGCAGGGGGCTGCTGCGCTGCGGGACCTCGCGGAACGGTTCGACGGCGTGCGTCCCGAGCACCTGCGGGTTCCCGCCGCGGCGCTTCGGGACGCCCTCGACGCGCTCGACCCGGTAGTGCGCGCGGCGCTCGAAGAGACGATCACGCGCGTGCGGACGGTGCACGCGGCGCAGCGGCCCACGGGCTTCACGGTCGAGCTCGCCCCGGGCGCGCAGGTGCGTCAGCGGTGGATCCCCGTGCGCCGGGTCGGCCTGTACGTGCCCGGCGGCCTGGCGGTGTACCCGTCGTCGGTCGTGATGAACGTCGTCGCGGCGCAGGAAGCCGGCGTCGGCGCGCTCGCGGTCGCGAGCCCGCCCCAGAAGGACCGCGACGGGCTGCCGGACGCGACCGTCCTCGCGACGTGCGCACTGCTCGGCGTCGACGAGGTCTACGCGGTCGGCGGTGCGCAGGCGGTCGGGATGTTCGCGTACGGCGCGGCGGGACAGACGGCTGACGACGGCGTGACACTCTGCGAGCCGGTCGATGTGGTGACGGGTCCGGGCAACGTCTACGTCGCGGCGGCCAAGCGCCTCGTGCGCGGGGTCGTCGGGATCGACGCCGAGGCCGGTCCGACGGAGATCGCGATCCTCGCGGACGCGACGGCGGACCCGGTGCACGTCGCCGCGGACCTCATCAGCCAGGCCGAGCACGACCCGCTCGCGGCGTCGGTGCTCGTCACGCCGAGCGTCGAGCTCGCGGGTGCGGTCGAGGCCAAGCTCGTGGACCTGGTCGACGCGACGACGCACCGCGCACGGGTCGCGACGTCGCTGGGCGGCACCCAGTCGGCGGTCGTGCTCGTCGACGACCTCGAGGCGGGCCTCGCCGTGGTGAACGCGTACGGCGCGGAGCACCTCGAGATCCAGACGGCCGACGCGGCCGCGGTCGCCGAGCGGGTCACGAGCGCGGGCGCGATCTTCGTCGGACCGTTCTCGCCGGTGTCGCTCGGCGACTACATGGCGGGCTCGAACCACGTGCTGCCGACCGGCGGGTGCGCGCACTTCACGAGCGGCCTCGGGGTGCACTCGTTCGTGCGCGCCGTGCAGGTCGTCGAGTACGACGCGGACGCGCTCGCGACGGTGGCGGACCGGATCGTCGCGTTCGCAGCGGCGGAGGGACTGCCCGCGCACGGGGACGCCGTGCGTGCGCGGTTCTGACGCTGTGGACGGGTCCGACGAGCGTGCGGGTGCCCGGCCTAGGATCGCGGCCGTGACCTCCGTACCCCTGCCGATCCGCCCCGAGCTCGCGGGTCTCGAGCCGTACGGTGCACCGCAGCTCGACGTGCCGGTGCTCCTGAACGTCAACGAGAACCCGTACGCACCGTCCGAGCGGGTCGTGGCGGACATCGCCGCGGCGGTCGCGGACGCGGCGCGGGGGCTCAACCGCTATCCGGACCGGGACTTCGAGGCGCTGCGCGCCGACCTCGCGGCGTACCTGCGCGCCGAGTCGGGCGTCTCGCTCGGCGTCGCACAGATGTGGGCCGCGAACGGCTCGAACGAGGTCATGCTCCACCTGCTGCAGGCGTTCGGCGGGCCCGGCCGCACGGCGTTGTCGTTCGCGCCGACGTACTCGATGTACCCGGAGTACGCGCGCGACACGAGCACGGCGTGGGTCGCAGGTCGACGCGAGGAGGACTTCAGCCTCGACCCCGACGCCGCGCGCGCCGCGATCGCCGAGCACGCGCCGTCCGTGGTGCTCCTCGCGAGCCCGAACAACCCGACGGGCACCGCGCTGCCGACGAGCACGATCCGGGCGGTGCTGGACGCAGCCGCCGACGTGCCGGGCGGGTGCGTGGTGGTGGTCGACGAGGCGTACGGCGAGTTCCGACGCACCGGTACTCCCAGCGCGCTCGAGCTCCTCGCCGAGCACGGCCACCTCGCCGTGAGCCGCACGATGTCCAAGGCCTTCGGGCTCGCAGGTGCGCGTGTGGGCTACCTGGCGGCGTCGCGCGAACTCGTCGACGTGCTGCGCGTGGTCCGGCTCCCATACCACCTGTCCGCCGTGACGCAGGCGGTCGCCCGTGCCGCGCTCGCGCACAGCGCCGAGCTCATGGCGCAGGTCGGCTCGTTGCGTGACGAACGGGACGCGCTCGTCGGGTGGCTGCGCGAGCGCGGTCTGCGGGTCGCGGACTCCGACGCGAACTTCGTGCTGTTCGGCCTCTTCGACGACCGCCGTGCGGTGTGGGAGGGTCTGCTCGACCGTGGTGTCCTGGTCCGCGAGGTCGGGCCGCCCGGGTGGCTGCGGGTCTCGGTCGGGACCCCGCAGGAGACGCGGGCGTTCCAGGACGCCCTGGTGGAGGTGGCAGGACTGTGAGCACGACGAGCCCTTCGAACCGGACCGCGCGCATCGAGCGCACGACGAGCGAGTCGAGCGTGGTCGTCGAGGTCGATCTCGACGGCACCGGCCGGACCGATATCTCGACGTCCGTCCCGTTCTACGACCACATGCTCACGGCGCTCGGCAAGCACTCGCTCGTCGACCTCACGGTGCGTGCGACGGGTGACACCCACATCGATGCGCACCACACCGTCGAGGACGTCGCGATCTGCCTGGGTGAGGCGCTCAAGCAGGCGCTCGGGGACAAGCGGGGGATCTCCCGGTTCGGTGACGCACTCGTGCCGCTCGACGAAGCGCTCGCGCAGGCTGTCGTGGACGTCTCCGGGCGGCCGTACCTCGTGCACACGGGTGAGCCCGCCGGGCAGGAGTACCACCTCATCGGCGGGCACTTCACGGGGTCCCTCACGCGCCACGTGCTCGAGTCGATCGCACACCACGCGGCGTTCTCGATCCACGTGCGCGTCCTCGAGGGGCGCGACCCGCACCACATCGTCGAGGCGCAGTTCAAGGCGCTCGCGCGGGCGCTGCGGTTCGCGATCGAGCGCGACCCGCGCGTCGATGGCGTGCCGTCGACCAAGGGCGCGCTGTGAACGAGCCCGACGCGGGTCACGAGCCCGACGAGCTGCCGGACGACTTCGTGGTGCCCGACGACCTGTCGGGGCTCGTCGACGGCACCGACGAGACCCCGACGGTCGCGCTCGTCGTCACGCAGGTGGCGGCCGCCGAGCCGCTCGCGGCCGCGTGCGCCCTCGCGAACGTCGAGATCGACGCGGTGCCGACCGAGGTCGGTGCGGTCGCGGTGCTGCGCGACCCGGCCGCGGCGGACGCGGGAGTCGCCGCGATCTCCCAGCTGTTGCGCCAGCTCCCCGTGGTGCTGCTCACCCGGCGCGAGGGGCAGATCTCGGCGATGCGCTGGGTCGGCGGCGCGCAGGACGACAAGCTCCCCGCCGGTCTGGTGCTGTCCGACGCCCCTGCCGTGCTCGAGGACCTCCTGCTCGGTTCGGCGGACGTCAGCGCGATCCCGGGCGTCGTGACGAGCGTGGGGATGTCGCGCTGGAAGGCGATGCGCGCGCTCGCTCGCGGCCGCAAGCGCTGATCGAGCGCAGCGTCGGCACGGGGCGAGCGGCGGCCGGCGGCGCTCGGCAGTCCGGTCCGCGGTACCGGCGTCCTGCGGTGGCGTCTCGCGTGCTGACGTGGCCGCGGACGGCACCCGACGCCCGGGTAGCCTGACGCCGTGCCTTCTCCCCGCGTCGTCGTCCTGGACTACGGCTTCGGCAACGTCCGGTCCGCGGTCCGCGCGCTCGAGCGCGTGGGCGCGCAGGTCGAGCTGACGGCCGACAAGCCGACCGCTCTGGCCGCCGACGGGCTCGTCGTGCCCGGGGTGGGGGCGTTCGCCGCGGTCATGGCGGGTCTGCGGGGCGTGGGCGGCGATCAGGTCGTCGATCGACGGCTCGCCGGCGGTCGGCCCGTGCTGGGGATCTGCGTCGGCATGCAGATCATGTTCGGCGAGGGCGTCGAGCACGGTCAGCGCACCGACGGGCTGGGGGAGTGGCCGGGGGTCGTCGACCGGCTCGAGGCGGACGTCGTGCCGCACATGGGCTGGGCGACGGTCGAGGCAGCGGACGGCTCAGCGCTCTTCGAAGGGCTGCACGACGAGCGCTTCTACTTCGTCCACTCCTACGCTGCGCGCAGCTTCCCGCTGCTCGCCGATCTCGACGAGCGCCACGCACCCCCGCTCGTGACGTGGTCGCAGCACGGCGACCGGTTCGTCGCGGCGGTCGAGAACGGTCCGCTGTCGGCGACCCAGTTCCACCCCGAGAAGTCCGGCGACGCCGGCGCGCAGCTGCTGCGCAACTGGCTCGGCACGCTGCGCTGACGCGTCGCCGACGGCCGGAGCCGCACGTCGAGCACCCGCTCGCACCACCCACCCCAGACAACGGAGGACCGACCGCATGACCGACCCCCGCCTCGAGCTGCTGCCCGCCGTCGACGTCGCGGACGGCCAGGCCGTCCGCCTCGTGCAGGGTGAGGCCGGCTCGGAGACGTCGTACGGCGACCCGTTGTCCGCGGCCCTGGACTGGTGCACGGGCGGCGCGGAGTGGATCCACCTCGTCGACCTCGACGCCGCGTTCGGCCGCGGCTCGAACGCACCGCTGCTCGCCGAGGTCACGGCCGAGCTGTCGGGCAGGGGTGTCAAGGTCGAGCTGTCCGGTGGCATCCGCGACGACGCGTCGCTCGAGCGTGCGCTCGCGACGGGTGCGACGCGGGTCAACCTCGGCACCGCGGCGCTCGAGGACCCGCGGTGGACCGCACGGGTCATCGGCACGCACCGCGACCAGGTCGCCGTGGGGCTCGACGTGCGCGGCACGACGCTCGCGGCGCGCGGGTGGACGCAGGAGGGCGGGGACCTGTGGGAGGTCCTCGCGCGGCTCGAGGACGCGGGCTGTGCGCGGTACGTCGTGACCGACGTGACGAAGGACGGCACGTTGCGGGGCCCGAACGTCGAGCTGCTGCGCGAGGTGTGTGCGCGGACCGACGCGCCGGTCGTGGCGTCGGGCGGGATCTCGAGCCTCGAGGACCTGCGGATGCTGCGCGCGCTCGTCGCGACCGGCGTGGAGGGCGCGATCGTCGGCAAGGCGCTGTACGCGGGGGCCTTCACGCTGCCCGAGGCGCTCGACGTCGCCGGGCGTCCCGGGGCCTGAGCGTCGTGGCGGGTCGTGAGCTGCCGCCGTCGTCGCCGTTCGCGCACGACGACGGCGCCGCCGCGCCCGCGGTCGCTGCGGCGCTCGCGGCGCTGGCTGACGGCTCGGGTTCGCTGGCGGGGGTGGTGGCCGCGCTCGCGGGCACGCGGGTCCTCGTGCCGGTGCTCGCCGAGCTCGAGGTCGCGGACCTCGTGGTCCACGACGGGCACGAGCACACGGTCGACAAGGAGGCGTCCGCGGGCATCGTCGCGCTGCAGGCGCCCGACGGCCGACGCGCGCTGCCGGTCTTCTCGTCCGTGGCGGCGATGTCGGCGTGGCGTCCCGACGCGCGCCCGGTGCCCACCGACGTCGCGCGCGCGGCGCTGTCCGCCGTGCAGGAAGGCTGGGAGGTCGTCGTGCTCGACGCGGGCGGACCCGTCCGGGTCCTGCTGCCGCGCCCCGCGGTGTGGGCGCTCGCCAAGCAGGAGCCGTGGACGCCCGCGGTGCACGGCGGGACCGTCGACCAGGACGTCGCTGCGGCGGTCGCGGGCGCGCTGAGCAGCATCCGGCCGGTCGTGCGCGCGGACGTCGAGCCGGGCGCACGTGCCGAGCTCGCGATCGTCGTGACGCTCGCGGCGGGACTGGACCGCGGTGCGCTCGAGAACGTGGTCGCACGCATCAACGCGGCGCTCGCCGCGAACGACCTCGTCGCCGAGCGGGTCGACTCGGTCGAGCTCCGGCTGCGCCGCGCGTCCTGACCGGCCGACGCGTCGACCTCAGCGACGCGCGAACGCCGCGACCGCGCGCGACACCGCGTCGGCAGCGGCACGGGCCGTGAGCACGGCAGCCAGTGAGACGAGGGCGGTCGCAGCGACCGCCTGTCCGCCGACGATCACCCGGTTGACGTCGACCGCGGGCCGCCAGTGCACACCCCGGTCGTCGACGACGTAGACGCCGACGGCCTTGACGCGCGCACCGTAGCCGCCGCCCCCGCCGTGCCCGCCGCCGTACCCGGACTGCGGACCGTGGGCGTCGGCCGGCCGACGAGCGTCGAGGTCGTCGCCCTCCGCGGACACGCCGTCGCCCGACGACGTGTCCGCGGCGTCCTCGGCGTGCCCGCCGTCGCCGACGTCGTCGGACCCGTGCCCGGCGCGTTCCCACGCGGCCCGAGCGCGGCGTGCCCAGGGTGCCGCGTGGTTCCCGCGCTCGGGCAGCGTGCCGCCACCCTCGCCGTCGCCGAGCCCGAGCCCGGTCGCGGCCCACACGCGCGCGACCGGGACGACGAGGACGCCGTCACGCTCGTACGCCTCTCCGAAGACCCGGCGCACCGTGAAGGTGTCGTTCGCGGCCGCCGTCAACGCGGTCGGGTCGAAGCGAGGGACGTGTCCCATGGCGGTCTCCTGCTCTCGTCGGATCGGGTCGAGCGCGTTCGGCAGGTCGATGCTCTCAGCCGGTGCACGTCGGCGCAGGCTCGACCTGGCTCTCGTCGTCCAGCATCGCGCGCAGCGTGCTCACAGGCACGACGAAGCTCGCGCCGTCCTCACCCTTGGCGTACACGACGCCGACGACGTGGCCTGCGTCGTCGAGCACCGGCGAACCGGAGGACCCGAGGTCGACCCGCGCGTCGGTGACGAGCACCTCGCCGAGGTTGGCGTGCAGCGGGTCGGTCGTCGCGCCGATGACCGAGCCGGTGGTGATCGTGAGGCGGCTGCCGCGCGGGTACCCCACGACCGTGACCGCCGTGCCGGGCATCGGGTCGGCTGCCGCGAGCCCGGCCGACGCGGGCAGGGGGTCGACCGTGCGCACGAGCGCGAGGTCGGCGAGCTCGGTGGTGCTCGCCGTCTGGGCGCGCACGTCCCGACCGTCGTAGGTGCTGATCTCGAGCGTCGCCGAGTCGGCCACCACGTGGCGGTTCGTGACGAGCGTGTGGTCGTCGATCGCGAACCCGGAGCCGGTCGACAGCGCGCCGCAGCCGACGTTGCGGATGCGCACGGACATGCGCTGGGCCGCGTCGAAGCCGTCGGGGGACAGCGCCGCACCCGTCGGAGCGTCGGGCGCCTCGTCGACCGGCCCGACGAGCGTCGTCGGGACCGGGTCGGGCAGCGGCGGCAGGGCCCCGCACGCGGTGAGCGCGACGAGCAGGACCCCGCCGGCAGCGCACGCGACCCGAGCCGTGCGCCGTGCCCGCGCGGGCGGCCTCGTCGCGGACGGGGCGCTCACCGGTCGAGCTCGGTCTGGAGCTGCTCGTTCGCAGCCGTCGCCTCGGCGCACAGCGCGTCGACGTCGGCGCGGAAGCGCGCGACCGCGTCGGGCGCGGGCCCCTGACCGTCCTCGGACGAGTACTGGGCGTCGATCGCGGTGATGAGCTGCTGCTGCCCCGCGATGCACGTGGCGAGCGCGGTCGCGACGCGGCCCGCCGCCTGCGACACGCGTGCCTGATAGTCGGCGAGCTGTTGTTGCGCGGCGGAGTCGTCGCCGAGCTGCGCCTTCTCGTCCGCGAGCTCGGTGATCCGGTCCTGAGCGGTGCTCAGCTGGTCCCGGGTCTCGGCGAGCACCTGCTCCGCGGCGGCGAGGTCGCCACGTGCGCCGCTGAGCTCGGTCGCGGCCCGCGTCGCGAGCGACTGCCACCGCGTGCTGGTGTCGCGCCACTCGTCGGTCGCGCGCCACAGGTACGCGACGAGCGCACCGCCGCCGACGAGCACGACGACGAGCAGTGTCGCCAGGGTCGGTGCCGCACGGGGGCGCCGCACGCGCGCGGCTGCTGCCGGGGCGGGCGGGTCCGCGACCTCGACGACGGGCGGTCGGGGCGGTGGCGGAAGGGGTGGCGCAGGGGGTGGCGCAGAGGGTGGCGGTTCGATGCCCGGCTCGCGCGGCGCGCGCGTGACCCACGCGGGAGTACCCGCGGCCCGGACCTCGTCCGGGTGGGGGTCGTCGAGCGGCACCTGGTCAGGATAGGTGGCTGGGGACGACCCGGCCGGGCGTGACCGCCGTGAGCGCTCGAGGGTGGCCGCGTCCGGTGACAATGGTGCGGTGCCCCGCTCGCCCTACGCAGCCCTGCTGCGGCTGCCGTCGGTCGCGCGGCTGTACGCCGTCGCGTTCGTGTGCCGGATCCCGGCGGCGATGGTCGGCGTCGTCCTCACCCTGCACGTCGTGACGACCCTGGACCGCGGCTACGGGCAGGCGGGGATCGTGGCGGGAGCCTCGACGATCGGCATCGCGATCGGGGCACCGTGGCGAGGACGCCTCGTCGACCGGCTCGGGCTGCGGCGCGCGATCGCGCCGTCGGTCGTCGTCGAGTCCGCGGTCTGGCTCGTCGCGCCACACCTCGGCTTCCACGCGCTCCTCGTCGCGGCGTTCGTCGCGGGCGTGTTCCTGGTCCCGGTGTTCTCGGTCGCGCGGCAGTCGCTCGCGGTGCTGGTGCCGCCCGCGCAGCAGCGCACGGGCTTCGCGCTCGACTCGGTCCTCGTCGAGGTCACGTTCATGCTGGCACCCGTCGTCGGTGTCCTGCTCGCGACGCAGGTCTCGACGACGGCCGCGCTCACGGTCGTCGGTGTCGCGACCGTCGGTGGCGGGCTGCTGCTGATGTGGGCGAACCCGCCGACGCGCTCGCAGCGGCCCACCCCGCAGCTGCCCGCGGACCTCGACGCGCCCGCGCACGGGCTGGGCGCGGCCGAGGGGTCCGACGAGCCCGCACCAGGTCCGCACCGGGTCGTGACCCCCGAGCTCCTGGTGCTGCTCGTCGCCGCCGCGGCCGCCGCGTTCGTGCTCGTCGGGACCGACGTCTCGCTCGTCGCGGCGCTCAACGACGAGGGCCGCCCGGGCGATGTCGGCTGGATGATCGCGCTGTGGGCGGGCGGATCCGTGGTCGGCGGGCTCGTGCACGGCGCACGCACCAGCTCGCCCCCGCCGCTCGTCCTCGCCGTCGTGCTCGGGCTCGCGACGGTGCCCGCGGCCTTCGCGCCGGTGCCGGTCTGGCTCGCGCTGGCCGTCTTCGTCGCCGGGCTGCCGTGCGCGCCCACGCTCGCGTCGATCAACGCGGCGCTCGTCCGGGTCGCTCCGGAGGACCGTCGCGGCGAGGTCATGGGGTGGTCGGGCACGATGTCCACGGTCGGCAACGCGCTCGGGGCGCCGTTGTGCGGGTGGGTGATCGACAGGTGGTCGTCCGGGGCGGGGTTCCTCGCCGCCGCGGTGGTCGGTGGAGGCGTCGCGCTCGTCGGGCTGGGGGTCCAGGCGGTCGTCGCGCGTCGCCGCGCGCGCGTCAGCTGACGGGGCCGGTGAGCTTCTCGCCGGGACCCTCGCCGGGGACGTCGGGGAACGGGGAGGCCTCGCGGAACGCGAGCTGCAGCGACCGCAGGCCGTCGCGCAGCGAGCGAGCGTGCTGGTTGCCGATGTCGGGGGCGGACGCGGTCACGAGCGCCGCGAGCGCGGTGATGAGCTTGCGGGCCTCGTCGAGATCGAGGTACTGGGCACCGTCGCCGTCGGGGCCGTCCTCGGCCAGCCCGCACTTCACGGCCGCGGCGCTCATGAGGTGGACGGCCGCGGTCACGATGACCTCGACCGCGGCCACGTCCGCGATGTCGCGGGTGGCGTCGCGCGCCCCGTCGGTGCCTGCCGTCATGTCGCTCACGCGGTCATCCTCGCACCGCGCCGGGCCGGACCGTGCCCGCGCGTACGGTGGTGAACGTCTCGCACGGTGGGTGCCGACGCGAGGTCGGTGCTCCCGCGGTGCTCTGGTAGCATCGTCCACCGACTGACCTGTGCTGCGCCCCGGATCGCAAGACCGGACGCGGCGCAGGTGCACAAGTGGAGTCCCCTCCCACCTGGTTGCGACCGTCCGGCTTGCCGGCGACAGGAGCCGGGTCACGGTCTGCCCGGCGGCTCGTCGGGCGTGGTTCGTCGTGGTCGCGCAACGTGATCGTCGGCGGGTCGGCGGTGCGCGCTCGTCGTGCTCCGGACCGGACGAGGCCTCCTCCTGTGCCCAGGGACGGAGGCCTTCTTCGTCCCCGGCCAGTGACACGACGAACCTGGAGGAGCACCCATCAGCGAGCCCCGCATCAACGATCGGATCCGCGTCGCCGAGGTCCGCCTGGTCGGCCCTGCCGGCGAGCAGGTCGGCATCGTCCGCGTGGAAGACGCACTGCGCCTGGCCCAGGACGCCGACCTCGACCTGGTCGAGGTCGCTCCCGACGCACGTCCCCCCGTGGTCAAGATCATGGACTACGGCAAGTACAAGTACGAAGCGGACATGAAGGCGCGTGAGGCCCGGCGCAACCAGGCCAACACGATCCTCAAGGAGATCCGGTTCCGCCTCAAGATCGACCCGCACGACTACGGCACGAAGAAGGGCCACGTCGAGCGGTTCCTCAAGGGCGGCGACAAGGTCAAGGTCATGATCATGTTCCGTGGCCGCGAGCAGTCGCGCCCGGAGATGGGCATCCGCCTGCTGCAGCGCCTCGCCGACGACGTCGCCGAGCTCGGCTTCGTCGAGAGCGCGCCGAAGCAGGACGGGCGCAACATGATCATGGTCATCGGGCCGCACAAGAAGAAGGCGGAGCAGCGTCAGGAGCAGCGTCGTCAGGCGCAGGCTGCCGCGGCCCGCGAGGCCAACGCGACCGCGAAGGCGGCGGCCGCCGTGGAAGCCTCGTCCGACGACGAGGCTGCTGCTGCGGTGTCGGTGCCCGAGGTCGCGGCACCTGTCGCAGCGGCGGTCGAGGTCGCCGAGGTCGCTGCGCCCACCGAGGTCGTCGACGAGCCGACGGCGCAGGCCGAGGCGACGAGCGTCGCGAAGCCGGCTGCTGCGAAGCCCGCTGCGGCCAAGCCGGCTGCCGCGGCCAAGCCTGCTGCTGCGAAGCCGGCTGCTGCGAAGCCTGCTGCGGCGAAGCCGACGGCTGCCAAGCCCGCCGCACCCGCCCCGGCAGCTGCCAAGCCCGCGGCCACGCCCAAGCCGAGCGGTACCGCGAAGCCCGCAGCGCCGCGCCCGGCGCCCCGGCCGAGCGCGCCTCGCACGACCGACTGACCTGGACCACGACGGTCGGCCCGCCACGAGGCGGGCGGACCCCGAGAACGAGTCGCACGAACCCGTGCGATGCGAACGACAAGGAGACACGGCAGCCATGCCGAAGAACAAGACGCACTCCGGTGCCAAGAAGCGCTTCCGCGTGACGGGGACGGGCAAGGTCATGCGCGAGCAGGCCAACGGTCGCCACCTGCTGGAGCACAAGTCGAGCCGTCGCACCCGCCGCATCGCCGGCGACGTCGTCGTCTCCGCTGCCGACACCCCGAAGATCAAGAAGCTGCTCGGCAAGTGACTCGTCCGGGCGCGCACCCGCGCCCGGGGTCCTTCCGGCCCTGACCAAGCAAGGAGCATCACGTGGCACGCGTGAAGCGGGCAGTCAACGCCCAGAAGAAGCGTCGTTCGACCCTCGAGCGGGCCAGCGGTTACCGCGGCCAGCGCTCGCGCCTGTACCGCAAGGCGAAGGAGCAGGTCACCCACTCCCTCGTCTACTCCTACCGCGACCGCAAGGCGCGCAAGGCGGACTTCCGCAAGCTGTGGATCCAGCGCATCAACGCTGCGGCCCGCGCCGAGGGCATCACGTACAACCGCCTCATCCAGGGCCTCAAGCTCGCGGGCATCGAGGTCGACCGTCGTGTGCTCGCCGACCTCGCGGTCAACGACGTCGCGGCGTTCAACACGCTCGTGAAGGCGGCCAAGGACGCGCTCCCGGCCGACGTCAACGCCCCCAAGGCGGCCTGACGCGCCCACGCACGAGCAGCAGCACGACGACGCAGCCCCCGGCCGGTGCCGGGGGCTGCGTCGTTCCCGCACCCGTGACCCGCGATGATGGTCCCGTGGACGTCCCAGCCGTGCTCACCAATCCCCGCAGCGACCGGGTGCGCGCCGTGCGCGCGCTCACCGCGAGGTCGGCGAGGGACCGGCACGGCAGGTTCCTGGTCGAGGGGCCGCAGGCCGTGCGGGAGGCGGTCGCGGGCGCGGGCGGGGTGCACGTGCGGGACCTGTACCTGACGCCGGACGCCGCGGCACGCTACGACGAGATCGTCCGTACGGCGGCCGGGCGGGGGATCCGCACGAGCCTCGGCGACGCCGCGGTGCTGGCCGCGATGAGCCCGGACGCTCAGGGGGTCGTCGCGGTCGCCGACCTGCTCGAACCGGGGCTCGCGGCGGTGCTCGACGCCGCGCCGCGTCTCGTCGCAGTGCTGGCCCAGGTCCGTGACCCGGGCAACGCGGGCACCGTGATCCGGGCTGCCGATGCGGCCGGCGCCGGGGCAGTGGTGCTGAGCGCGCACAGCGTCGACGTCCACAATCCGAAGGTCGTGCGCTCGACCGCCGGGTCGTTGTTCCACCTGCCGGTCGCGCACGGCGTCCCCACCGCGGACGCGGTCGCCGCGCTGCGCGCCGCGGGACTCGTGGTCCTGGCGGCGGACGGTACGGGCGAGCACGACCTCGACGACCTGCTGGACGTCGCGGGCGCGGCGCCGTCGGGTGTCCCCGACCTCGCGACGCCGACGGCGTGGCTGTTCGGGAACGAGGCGTGGGGCCTGCCGACCGCCGACCGGGATCTCGCGGACGCGGTCGTGCGCGTGCCGCTGCACGGCCGCGCGGAGTCGCTCAACCTCGCGACCGCCGCGACGGTGTGCCTGTACGCGAGCGCACGCGCACAGCGCCGAAGCGCACCGTCGGTGCGGGACACAGGAGGCGGCTCGCGGTGAGGGTGTTCGCCGCGGTCTGGCCGCCTGCCGAGGTGCTCGACCACCTGGAACTCACGCTCGCGTCGGTGCGCGGCGGGCCGCCCGGTCGGTCGTCGGACGTCCGGTGGGCGGCGCGCGAGACGTGGCACCTGACGACGTGCTTCTACGGCGACGTGCCGGACGGCCTCGTGCCGCAGCTCGTGGCGGCGCTCGAGGAGGAGTGCGGCACGCTCGCGCCGTACCGCCTCGCGCTGCGCGGAGCCGGGGTGTTCTCCCACCGCACGCTGTGGGTCGGCGTGTCGGGGGCGCTGGAGGCGCACGCGCGTGTCGTACGGGCGGCGCGCGAGGTCGGCGCGGTGGTGGGGGCGCACGACGACGGCCGTGTGCGCGATCGAGCGCACCTGACCGTCGGGCGGGCGCGGCCGGGCAGCGGTCCGCCGCGGCGACGATCGTCGCGGCCTTCGGCGGGTGCGGGCCGCGCCGCGCCGGGTGAGCGGCTCGCCGAGGACCCGGTCGCGGCGCTCGTGCGTGCACTCGCGGTGTACGAGGGCCCGAGCTGGACGGTCGACGAGGTGCGCGTCGTCGAGTCGATGCCGGGTGCAGGTCGCGGCGGCGGCCCGTTGTACCGGACCGTCGCGTGCCTCGGGCTGACCGGTCCGGATGCGTGACGGCGGACCCGGGGCCGCTCGCAACCCGATCGCGGTGGTCGGGTTCGCCGCCCTCGTGCCATGCTGGGCGCGTGCTCGTTCGACACGCGGCGGCTGGTCGCCGATTTCCGTGGCCCGTTCCCGGGCCGCGCTGACGCGCACGTGAGCTGAGCCGCACAGGCTCGTCGGGTCTCGGCAGTCCCGGGACCGTCCCCAGGCAGGTGGTGGGGGACCGCCGACGGTGTCGCGTGCTGGACCTCCCGGACGGCCCCGGACCGGGCGCCTAGACTTGCCCGCTGGTCGGGCGCGCCGGTGCGCGCCCGCCGCACGCCCACCTTCGGAAGGTCCGGATGTCCGAGAACCCTGCTGCTGCCGAGCGCAGCGCACCTGATCTGTCCCCGCTCGACGAGGCCGGCGTCACCGCTGCGGTCGATGCGGCGCTCGTCGCGATCGCTGCCGCCGGCGACCTCGACGCGCTCAAGTCCGTCCGTCTCGCGCACACGGGGGACCGCAGCCCGCTCGCGCTCGCGAACCGCGCGATCGGCGGGCTCGCACCCGCGGACAAGGGCGCGGCCGGTCGTCTCGTCGGCCAGGCGCGTGGACGCGTCAACGCCGCCCTCGCGCAGCGCCAGGGTGTCCTCGAGGCGGAGCGCGACGCGCGCGTGCTGGTCGAGGAGACGGTCGACATGACGCTCCCCGTCGACCGGCTCCCGCGCGGTGCGCGGCACCCGCTGGAGATGTTGTCGCAGCGCGTGGCCGACGTGTTCGTCGCGATGGGCTGGGAGATCGCGGAGGGCCCCGAGCTCGAGGCGGAGTGGTTCAACTTCGACGCGCTCAACTTCGGTGTCGACCACCCGGCGCGCCAGATGCAGGACACGTTCTACGTCGCGAACCCCGACGGCTCCGACGAGCCCTCGAACCTCGTGCTGCGCACCCACACGAGCCCCGTCCAGGCGCGCTCGCTGCTCGGGCGCGGGGTCCCGGTGTACATCGCGTGTCCCGGCAAGGTGTTCCGCACGGACGAGCTCGACGCGACGCACACGCCCGTCTTCCACCAGGTCGAGGGCCTCGCGATCGACAAGGGTCTGACGATGGCGCACCTCAAGGGCACGCTCGACCACTTCGCGAGGGCGATGTTCGGTCCGGACGCACGCACGCGGCTGCGCCCGTCGTACTTCCCGTTCACGGAGCCCTCGGCCGAGATGGACCTGTGGTTCCCCCAGAAGAAGGGCGGACCCGGCTGGATCGAGTGGGGCGGTTGCGGCATGGTCAACCCCAACGTGCTGCGCTCGTGCGGTGTGGACCCGCAGGAGTACTCGGGCTTCGCGTTCGGCATGGGCATCGAACGCACGCTCATGCTCCGGCACGGCATCGGCCTCATGCACGACCTCGTCGAGGGCGACGTGCGTTTCTCCACCCAGTTCCAGGCGGTGATCTGATGCCTCGCATCCCCCTGTCGTGGCTCGGCGAGCATGTGGTGCTCCCGGCCGGTCTCACGGCCGAGCAGCTCGCGGCGGACCTCGTGCGCGTCGGTCTCGAGGAGGAGGCGGTCCACGCCGCGGCGGTCACGGGCCCGCTCGTCGTGGGTCGGGTCGTCGAGCGCAAGCCCGAGCCGCAGAAGAACGGCAAGACGATCAACTGGTGCCGCGTCGACGTGGGCGCGGCCCACAACGAGGTGCGCGAGGACGGCACGACCGGGCCCCGGGGCATCGTGTGCGGCGCGCACAACTTCGACGTGGGTGACCACGTGGTCGTCGCACTGCCCGGTGCGGTCCTGCCCGGGCCGTTCCCGATCGCGTCCCGCAAGACGTACGGGCACGTGTCCGACGGCATGATCTGCTCGGCGCGCGAGCTCGGGCTGGGGGAGGACCACTCGGGGATCATCGTGCTCGCCGACCTGGGACTCGACGTCCCGGTCGGGACCGATGCGCGCGAGCTCCTCGGGCTCGGCGAGGAGGTCCTCGAGATCAACGTGACCCCGGACCGGGGCTACTGCTTCTCGATGCGGGGCGTCGCGCGCGAGCTCGCGCACTCGACGGGTGCGGTGTTCACCGACCCGGCGCTTCCGGAGCCTGCCGACGAGCGCCCGGCCGGGCTCGCGGTCGAGCTCGACGACGACGCGCCGATCCACGGCGTCCCCGGCGCGGACCGGTTCGTCGCCCAGGTCGTGCGGGGGGTCCGGGCGAACGACCCGTCACCGGCGTGGCTGCAGCGTCGGCTGCAGCAGGCCGGCATGCGTCCGATCTCGCTCGCGGTCGACGTCACGAACTACGTGATGCTCGATCTGGGGCAGCCGTTGCACGCGTACGACCTCGCGACGCTCGCGGAACCGCTCGTCGTGCGGCGGGCGCGGGCGGGCGAGACGCTGCGGACGCTCGACGACCAGGTGCGCGCGCTGCACGCGGAGGACCTGCTCGTGACGGACAGCCCCGAGGGGCGCGGGTCACGCCCGATCGGGCTCGCCGCCGTCATGGGCGGTGCGGCCACCGAGGTCGGCCCGACGACGAGCGACCTGCTGATCGAGGCGGCGCACTTCGATCCGGTGACGGTCGCGCGGTCGGCGCGTCGGCACAAGCTGCCGAGCGAGGCCGCCAAGCGGTTCGAGCGCGGCGTCGACCCGCGGCTGCCGCGCGTCGCCGTCGCGCGCGTCGTCGACCTGCTCGTGGAGCACGGCGGTGGTACGGCCGACGACGCGCTGACGGACGTCGACCGGACGGTGCCCGTCGCGCCGTTCGAGCTCGAGCTCGCGGCGCCGGGGCGCCTGGTCGGCGTCGACTACACGCACGACGAGGTCCGCGGTGTGCTCACCGAGATCGGCTGCACGGTCGCCGAGGTGCGGCCGGGCGTGGTGGCGGTCACGCCACCGTCGTGGCGGCCCGACCTCACAGCCCCGGTCGACCTGGTGGAGGAGGTCGCGCGGCTGCGCGGGTACGACGCGATCCCGTCGATCGTGCCGCCGGCGCCCGCCGGGCTGGGACTGACGTGGGAGCAGCGCGCGCGCCGCGCCGTCGCCGACTCGCTCGCCGAGTCGGGTCTCGTCGAGGTGCTCAGCTACCCGTTCGTGGGCGAGGAGCAGCTCGACGCTCTCGGGCTCCCGCAGGACGACGTCCGGCGGCGGGCCGTCCGGCTCCTGAACCCGCTGTCGGACGCGCAGCCGTACCTGCGCACGGACCTGCTCGTGACACTCCTGGACACCGCGCGGCGCAACGTGGCGCGCGGCAACCCCGACGTGGGCGTGTACGAGCTCGGTCTCGTGACCGCCCCGCAGCCGGGGGCAGGATCGGCACCCTCGCTCCCGGGGGGAGTGCGGCCGTCGGCCGACGACCTGGCGGCGCTCGAGGCGGCCGTCCCGGACCAGCCCCGGCACGTGGCCGGGGTGCTCGCGGGGCGGGCCGAGCGGGCCGGGACCTGGGGTCCGGGGCGTCGCGCGGACCACGCCGACGCCGTGGCCGCCGTGCAGCGTGTCGCGTCGGTCGCGGGGGTCGACGTGCGCCTCGTCGCCGATGCGCACCGTGCGCCGTGGCACCCCGGAAGGTGCGCCCGCGTCGAGACGGTCGGCGGTGCCGTGCTGGGCTGGGTCGGTGAGCTCCACCCGAACGTCGTGGCGGGCCATGACCTGCCCGCCCGCAGCGCCGCGTTCGAGCTCGATCTCGACGCTCTCCTGGCGGCCGCACCGCACGAGGCGACGCAGTCTCGTGCCGTCTCGACGTTCCCCGTCGCGAAGGAGGATGTCGCGCTCGTCGTGCCCCGGCAGGTCCCGGCCGCCGAGGTCCTCGAGGCGGTGCGTGAGGGGGCCGCGGCCAGCGCCGCGGGCGACGTCGTCGAGGACGTCCGCCTGTTCGACGTGTACGAGGGCGACCAGGTCCCCGACGGTCACCGCTCGCTGGCGTTCTCGCTGCGGCTGCGGGCTGCGGACCGCACGCTGACCGCCGCCGAGACCGCAGGGGTGCGCGAGTCTGTGGTCACGGTCGCCGCGGCGCGGTTCGGGGCGACGCTGCGCGCCTGACCTGTCGGATCGGACGGCCTGGACGGCCCGGACCGCTCGCCCTCGCGTGGCGGTCCGGGCCGTGCGTCGTCCCCCGTCGTGCGTCAGGTGCTCGGCGTCCCGTGGACGGGTGCCAGTCGTAGGACGTCCGATGAGTTCACCGCATTGTTACTCACCAGTAGTTGCGGCGAATCCGGCATAACGGGAGTGTGGGCAACGGCCGCACACCCCTGCGGCCGTCGTGCGTTCCCCGACGAAGGAGAGCACCGCCGTGCGCGCTGGCAGCCGAACGATCACCGGAGGGCTCGCCGCCCTCGCCGTGGCACTCACCGGATCGGTGGTGACCGCAGCGGCTGCGACCGCGGCCGTGTCGCCCACCGCGCCCGTCATCGTCGACGAGGTCTACCCGGGAGGTGGCAGCACCAACCCGGCCGCGTCGTACAAGCGCGACTTCATCGAGCTCTACAACCCGGGCGACGAGCCGGTCTCGATCGCGGGCTGGTCGGTGCAGTACGCGTCGGCCGCCGGCACGTCGTGGCAGGTGACCCCGCTGACGGGAGCGATCGCCGCGGGCGGTTCGGTGCTCGTCGGTGGCGGGGGGAGCACCGGCGGCGCCGACCTCGTCGTCGACGTCGACGGCAGCCTCAACCTGGGCGCCGCGAGCGGGAAGCTCGCGCTCGTCAGCTCGTCGTCCGCGCTGACGTGCGGAGCGGACTGCGACGGCGCCGCCGCGGTCGTCGACCTCGTCGGGTGGGGGGCCGCGAACGACTTCGCGGGTTCGGGGGCCGCGCCGGGCGCGAGCATCTCGACCTCCGTCGCGCGCACGGACCACAGCAACACGGCGGACAACGCGGCGGACTTCACGGCGGGCACACCGTCGCCGCTCGGTGGCGGGCTCGTCGAGCCCGAGGATCCCGGTGAGCCCGACGCGCCGCTGTCGATCGCGCAGATCCAGGGCGAGGGCGACGCGTCGCCGTATGCGGGCGCGACGGTCACGACGCAGGGTGTCGTGACCGCGGTGTACGCCAGCGGGGGACGCAACGGGTACACGATCCAGACGGCGGGGACGGGCGGCGCCCTCGGGGCGCGCACCGCGTCGGACGGGCTGTTCGTGTACTCGGCGAGCACCGCCGACCTCGTCGAGATCGGTGACGAGGTCCAGGTCCGCGGTGCGGTGAGCGAGTTCAACGGTCTGACGGAGATCTCGGTGACGAGCGCGGCCGGGCTGACGGTCCTCGACTCGGACGCGACCGTCACACCGCTGACCGGCACCTGGCCGACCACCGACGCCGCACGCGAGGCGATCGAGTCGATGCTGATGCTGCCGTCGGGACCGATGACGGTGTCGAACACGTACTCGACCAACCAGTACGGCGAGGTCGGGCTCGCGACCGGGACCACGCCGCTCCTGCAGACGACCGAGGTCGCCGACCCGCACGACTCGGCCGCGATCGCCGAGGTCGTCGCCGACAACTCCGCGCGCGGCGTCGTGCTCGACGACGGTGCGACGACCAACTTCCTCAGCGCCGCCAACCAGGGTCTCGTGCCGCCGTACGTCTCGCTCACGGCACCCGTGCGGGTCGGTGCCGCCGTGACGTTCGACGAGCCGGTCGTCGTGACGTACGCGAACTCGGCCTGGAAGCTCGACCCGACGACCCCGGTCGTCGGGACGACGAACAGCCCTGTCACGTTCGAGAACACCCGGACCGATGCACCCCGCGCGGTCGGCGGTGACGTGACCGTCGCGTCGTTCAACGTCCTCAACTACTTCACGACCTTGGGTGCGGACACGCCCGGCTGCACGGCGTACGACGACCGCACGGGCGACCCGGTCACGGTGAGCTCGGGGTGCGACCCGCGCGGCGCCTGGGACCCCGACGACCTCGCGCGGCAGCAGGCCAAGATCGTCGCGGCGATCAACGCGCTGGACGCGGACGTCGTCGGCCTGCTCGAGATCGAGAACTCGCTCGTCGTGGACGGGGTCGCCGACGAGGCCGTCGGCACGCTCGTCGACGCGCTGAACGCGGCGGCGGGGACCACGAAGTGGGCTTTCGTCCCGTCGCCGAGCGACCTGCCGCCCGCGAACGAGATGGACGTCATCTCGAACGCGATCATCTACCAGCCCGACGCGGTCGAACGCGTCGGTGCGTCGCGGGCGCTGGGCACCGAGTCGGCGGCCGGCGGCGCGTTCGACAACGCACGTGAACCGATCGCGCAGACGTTCGCGCCCACGGCCGGTGGTGAGCCGGTGCTCGTGGCCGTGAACCACTTCAAGTCCAAGGGGTCGGCGGGTCCGCTCCCCGGTGACGCGGACGCGGGCGACGGTCAGGGCGCCTCCAACGCGTCCCGGGTCGCACAGGCCACGGCGTTGCGGGACTGGATCGGCGAGATCCAGGGTGACGTCGACGCCGTCGCGCTCGTCGGGGACTTCAACTCCTACACGCTCGAGGACCCGTTGGAGGTCCTGTACTCGGCGGGGTACACGGACGCGGCGAGCGCACTCGACCCCGGTGAGTACTCGTACTCGTTCAGCGGGCTGTCGGGGTCGCTCGACCACGTGCTGCTCAACGAGGCCGCGCTCGCTCGAGCGACCGGTGCGGACATCTGGGAGATCAACGCCGAGGAGTCGATCGCGCTCGAGTACAGCCGGTACAACTACCACGGTCAGCTCTACTACGCGCCCGACGCCTATCGCTCGTCCGACCACGACCCGGTGATCGTCGGCCTGCGGGCGGGTGAGGCGCCCTCGAGCGTGGACCTGACGTTCCTGAACATCAACGACTTCCATGGTCGGATCGATACGAACACGGTGCGGTTCGCGGGGACGGTGGAACAGCTGCGGTCCGACGCGTCCGGTCCGGTGGCGTTCGTGTCGGCAGGGGACAACATCGGTGCGTCGTTGTTCGCGTCAGCGACGGCGGGAGATCAGCCGACGATCGACGTGCTGAACGCGTTGGGCCTGGCGGCGTCGGCGGTGGGGAACCACGAGTTCGACAAGGGGTTCGCTGACCTGACGGATCGGGTGGTGGGTGCCGCGGGTTCGACGAACGCGCAGTGGGACTACCTGGGTGCGAACGTGTACGCGAAGGGCACGACGGATCCGGTGCTGCCGGAGTACGCGTCGTTCGACATGGGTGGTGTGAGGGTCGCTGTCGTGGGGGCGATCACGCAGGAGACACCGTCGCTGGTGTCCCCGGCGGGGATCGCGGACCTGGACTTCGGTGACCCGGTGGAGGCGGTCAACCGGGTGGCGGCCCGGCTGTCGGATGGCGATGCGTCCAACGGCGAGGCGGACGTGATCGTGGCGGAGTACCACGAGGGCGCCGGCGCAGGCACCCCCGACGGCGCGACCCTGGACCAGGAGCTCGCTGCGGGCGGCGCGTTCGCGCAGATCGTCACGCAGACCTCGTCGGCGGTCGACGTGATCTTCACGGGGCACACGCACAAGCAGTACGCGTGGTCGGCGGCGGTGCCGGGCGAGCCGGGCGCGACCCGGCCCGTGCTGCAGACGGGTTCGTACGGCGAGTTCGTCGGCAAGGTCGTGCTGAGCTACGACCCGTCGACCGACGAGGTCCTGTCCCACACGGAGGAGAACGTCGCGCGTACGACGGTGGCGGACGCGGCTCTCGTCGCGGCGTATCCGCGGGTGGCGCAGGTGAAGTCGATCGTGGATGCGGCCTTGGATCACGCCGCGGTGGTCGGCGGGGTTCCGGTGGGGGCGATCACGGGGGACATCACGACGGCGTTCCTGGCGGGGGTGCGTGATGACCGGGCGAGCGAGTCGACGTTGGGGAACCTGGTGGCGAACTCGTTGCGTGACTCGCTGTCGGACGAGCACCTGGGTGGTGCGCAGATCGGTGTGGTCAATCCGGGTGGTCTGCGGGCCGATCTGCTGTTCGCGCGCAGCGGTGCTGAGACGTCGGACGGGGTGGTGACGTTCGCGGAGGCCAATGCGGTGCTGCCGTTCGTGAACAACTTGTGGACCACGACGTTGACGGGTGCACAGGTCGTGACGTTGCTCGAGCAGCAGTGGCAGACGAATCCGGACGGTTCGGTGCCGTCACGGCCGTATCTGCAGCTGGGGTTGTCGGACAACGTGTCCTACACGTTCGATCCGGACGCGGCGCAGGGGTCGCACATCACCTCGGTGACGGTCGACGGTCAGCCGCTGGACCTGGCGGCGAGCTATCGGGTCGGGACGTTCTCGTTCCTGGCGACGGGTGGCGACAACTTCCGGGTGTTCACCCAGGGTGCCGACACGCGTGACTCGGGCCTGATCGATCGGGACGCGTGGATCGCGTATCTCGAGGGTCATCCGGGCCTGTCGCCGGACTTCGCCCGGCACGCGGTCGCCGTCACCGACCAGCCGACGAGCGTGTTCGCCGACGATCCTGTCGTGTTCGGCGTGTCCGGGCTGGACCTGACGAGCCTCGGCTCCCCGGCCAACACGAGCCTGGACGTCCGCCTCGACGGCACGTCGATCGGGACCTCGACGGTGAGCGCGGGCGCGACGACCGTGGCGGCAGTGATCCCGGCGGGCGCGACGCCCGGCCAGCACTCCCTCACGCTCGTCGCGACGCCGAGCGGCACGACGGTGCACGTCCCGCTGACGGTCAAGGCGACGCAGCCCACGACGACGACGCTCGCCATCGGCGGTGTGAACACCGCCGGGAGCGAGCGGACCCTGACGGCGACGGTGAGCCCGGTCGGGATCGCCGGCACGGTCACGTTCCTCGACGGAGCGACGTGGCTCGCGACAGAGCGCGTCGTCCTCGGCCGCGCCGTGACCACCGTGGCACTCGCTGCGGGCACGCATGCGCTGAGCGCCCGCTTCGTCCCGACCGAGGGGCAGTGGTCGGCCTCGAGCGGGACGCTCACCGTCACGGTGCCGGCCCCGGCGCCGTCGGCGACGTCGACCACGAAGCTCGTGCTGACCCCGGGCGCCGTGGAGCAGGGCAGGCCCGTGACCGCTCGGGTCACGGTGCGCAGCTCGGGTGCGGAGCCGACCGGGACGGTCGAGATCCGGGACGGGAGCACGGTGCTCGCCACGGTGCGCCTGGTCCCGCTCGGCCCGGGTGGTGATGCCCGGTGCCACGACCCCAGGGACAAGGACCACGGCAAGGGCCACGAGCACCCGAAGGGTTCGACCGTGCAGGCCACGGTCGCGCTGCCGACGACGACGCTGGCCGTGGGCAAGCACGTGCTGACCGCGTACTTCGTGCCGTCGGGTCCGGTCCAGGCGTCGTCCGGATCCGCGAGCCTCACCGTCAAGCCGACGAAGCACCCGAAGCCGCCCGAGCCGTCGAAGGCGTCCGGGGTGACGCTGACGATGAGCACGGCCGGCTGGACCGTCCCGCGCGGGTCGAGGCCCACGATCACCGTGACGGTGTCGCAGAAGACGGCAGGCGCGTCGGCGGGTACGCACCGCGGTCCGGCCGCGCCCGCGAAGGTGACGTTGCGAGCCGGCGCGACCACGCTCAGCGGGTCGGTCTCGCACGGGAAGGCGACGTTCACGCTGCCGAAGGTGACGTCGTCGGTCACGGTCACGGCGTCGTACAGCGATGGCTCGACCCGTGGCACGGTGTCGGTCTCGCACCGGCTGACGGTGCGGTGACGCCGAACCGTTGACGCGACACGACGAGGCCCCGCACGCCGGTGTGCGGGGTCTCGTCGCGCCGCGGCCGACCGTCCCACGTGACGAACTCCACGATGACGGCCGGCGGTGACCGGGCCTAGCCTGGGCGACGACACGGGGTGCCCTGCACGCAGGGCTGAGATCACACCCGCCGAACCTGATCTAGTTCGTACTAGCGAAGGGATGTCATCGAGATGACGTCTGCCGTCCCCGTCCCTGCGCGCGCTCAGGGGCCCTGCGGGCTCGTGACCGCCGCGGCCGCCGCCCGCGAGCACGTGCGGACCCGCACGCCGCTCGTCCAGTGCCTCACCAACGAGGTCACGACGAACCTCGTCGCGAACGCGCTGCTCGCGATCGGTGCCTCGCCCGCCATGACGTCCGTCCCGGGTGAGGCCGAACAGCTCGCCGGCGCCGCGGGTTCCGTGCTGGTCAACCTCGGGACCCCGAGCCCTGACCAGCGGGCGAGCATGGGCACCACGGTCGCCGCAGCCCGTCGTGCCGGTGTGCCGTGGGTGCTCGACCCGGTCGCGGTCGGTGTCCTGTCGATCCGGACGCGGCTCGCGGACGAGCTGCTCGACGCCGCGCCGGCCGTCGTGCGCGGCAACGCGAGCGAGATCCGCGCGCTGGCGGGGCTCGCCTCGGCCGGTCGCGGAGTCGACGCGCAGGACCGGGTGGACGACGCGCGTGCGGCGGCCTGTGCGGTCGCCCGTCTCACGGGAGGTGCGGTCGCGGTCTCGGGCGCCGTCGACCTCGTCGCTGCGCAGGCTCACGTGCTGCGCGTGACGGGCGGCGACGTCCTGCTCACGACGATCACCGGTGCGGGCTGCGCGCTCGGTGGGCTCACCGCCGCGTTCGCGGCGGTCGCGGAGCCTGCGGTCGCGGCGATCGGTGCGTCGCTCTCGCTCGCGCTGGCGGCCGAACGGGCCGCGTCGTCGGCGCGTGGCCCGGCGTCGTTCCAGGTCGCGCTGCTCGACGAGCTGTACCGCGTGCGTCCCGACGACCTGGCGGAACGTGCGGACCGGCTGACGCTCGAGGTGGACGCGGTGCGCGTCGGGGCCGACGCATGACGCGCTCGGTGCGTGCTCGCCGCGACGCCATCCCGACGGGTCCGTACCTCGTGCTCGACGCCGACGTGTGCGCGGCGGTGGGCCGAGCGCCCCGCGACGTCGCTGCGGCCGCCGCGCGAGCCGGGGTCGCGGTCGTGCAGGTGCGCGCCAAGCGCGCCGCCGTCCGCGAGCTCGTCGGGTTGACGACGTCCGTCGCCGACGCGCTGACGAACGTCGCCGGCCGGGTCGTCCTCGTCGTCGACGACCGCGTCGACGTCGTCCTCGCGGCCCGCTGGCGGGGTGCCCGGGTCGACGGCGTGCACCTGGGCCAGCAGGACCTCGAGGCAGCCGACGCGCGCGCGCTGCTCGGCCCGGACGCGGTCGTCGGGGTGTCGGCGGCCCGCCCGGCGCAGGTGCGTGCGGTCGACCCGGCCGTCGTGGACTACGTGGGGACGGGTCCCGTGCGACTGACCGCGACGAAGCCCGAGGCGGACGTCGCCGTGGGGTTCGACGGTCTCGTCCGGGCGGTGTGCGGCACGGTGCTCCCGGTCGTCGCGATCGGCGGGCTGGCTGCGCGGGACGCGGCGTCCGTCGCGGCGACGGGTGCCCACGGGCTCGCGGTGGTCACGGCGATCTGCGCTGCGGCCGACCCGGGTGCGGCGGCACGCGACCTCGTGGAGCGGTGGGGAGCGGCGCAGCGTGCCGCGCGCACGTCGGACGTCGCCACGGCCCCGGTGGGTGCGGCGTGAGCGGGGCCGAGCGAGCGCCGCGGGGCCGCCGCGTGCGGGCGCTGTCCGTCGCGGGCACGGATCCGACGGGTGGAGCCGGCGTGCAGGCGGACCTCAAGTCCTTCGCCGCGCACGGTGCCTACGGCATGGCGGTCGTCACCGCGCTCGTCGCGCAGAACACCCGCGGGGTGCGTGCGGTGCACGTGCCCGACCCTGCGTTCCTGCGCGCCCAGCTCGAGGCCGTGAGCGACGACGTGACGATCGACGCCGTCAAGCTCGGCATGCTGGCGACGAGCGAGGTCGCGGCCACGGTCGCGTCCTGGCTCCGCGCGCTGCGTGCCGACGGCGGTGCCCCGGTGGTCGTCCTCGACCCGGTCATGGTCGCCACGAGCGGGGACCGGTTGCTCGCGCCGGACGCCGAGGCCGAGGTGCGTGCGCTCGTGGCGTACGCGGACCTGGTCACCCCGAACCTGCCGGAGCTCGCCGTCCTGCTCGACGAGCCCGTCGCGGCGACGTGGGACGTCGCGCTCGACCAGGCGCGGCGCCTCGCCCGCAGCACGCGCACGCTCGTGCTGGTCAAAGGAGGCCACCTGGGCGGTGCGCACAGTCCCGACGCGCTCGTCTCGGACGATGTGCTCACCGAGCTTCCCGGTGGACGCGTGCCGACGACGAGCACGCACGGCACCGGCTGCTCGTTGTCGGCGGCCGTCGCCGCGCTCCGGCCGGTGCGCACGGACTGGGTCAGCACGGTGCGCGAGGCGAAGACGTGGCTGACGGGCGCGATCGCGGCGGGCGAGCAGCTGCGCGTGGGTCGCGGTTCGGGGCCGGTCGACCACCTGCACCATGTGCCGGGGCTCGGGCACCGTCCCTTCGGCGACGAGGTCTGGGACCGCGTCGCGGACCTGCGGGCGCGCTGCGACGACCTGCCCTTCGTCCGGGCGCTCGCCGACGGCACCCTCCCGCTCGTGGCGTTCGAGGAGTACGTCCACCAGGACGCGATCTACCTGGGGGCGTACTCCCGGGTGCTCGCGCGCGCGAGCCAGCTCGCGCCGGACTCGCACGCGCAGGCGTTCTTCGCGCGCGGCTCGTCGTCGTGCCTCGACATCGAGCGTCGGCTCCACGAGGACCGGCTCGCACGCGCCGACCGCACGTGGGACGGCGGTGCGTCAGCCGCGACCACGGCGTACGTCGACCACCTGGCGGCGGTCGGGGCGCACGGGTCCTACGCCGAGGTCGTGGCGGCCGTGCTCCCGTGCTACTGGCTGTATGCGGACATCGGGGCGCGGCTTCTTGCGCGGGCGGGCGACCTCGAGCGGCACCCGTACGGGGACTGGGTCGCGACGTACGGCGACCCGGGGTTCGTCGCGATGTCGGACCAGGCGCGCGCTCTTGCCGACCAGGCCGCGTGCGGCGTGAGCGACGTCGTGCGCGAGCGCATGGTCGCGGCGTTCGTGCGCTCGTGCGAGCACGAGGTCGCGTTCTTCGCGCAGTCCGATCACCTGCTGTCGTCGTCGAGCGCAGCCGGCGTCGACAGCGTCCTCGGCGTGCCGCTCGTCGTGCCGCTGTAGCCGTGCGGCCGGGCCCGGACGATCCGGGCCCGGCCGCACGTGCGTGAACGGACCGTCAGAGGAAGTCGTGGTACGCGGGCAGGTCCAGCACACCGTTGCCGGACAGGCCGATGACGATCGTCTCGTCGGTCGTCGCCGCGCGGGCGTGCGCGATCGCCCCCGCCACCGCGTGCGTCGACTCGGGTGCCGGGATGATGCCCTCGGCGCGTGCGAACTCCAGTCCCGCCGCGAATGCGTCCGACTGCTCGACGGCGATCGCGGACAGGAGCCCGAGCTCGAGCGCGTGCGACACCATGGGCGCCATGCCGTGGTAGCGCAGGCCGCCCGCGTGGATGGGCGGCGGGACGAAGTCCTTGCCGAGCGTGTGCATCTTGAGCAGCGGTGTGAGCCCCGCGACGTCGCCGAAGTCGTACCGGTACTCACCCTGCGTGAGCGACGGGCACGCGGCGGGCTCGCACGCGACGACGCGCGTCGTCGTGCCCTCGCGCAGGTTGCGTCCGATGAACGGGAAGCTGAGCCCCCCGAGGTTGGACCCGCCACCCGCGCAGCCGAACACCACGTCGGCGCTCTCGCCGAGCTCGTCGAGCTGTGCGAGCGCCTCCTGGCCGATGACCGACTGGTGCAGCAGGACGTGGTTGAGCACCGATCCGAGCGCGTAGTGGGCGTCGGGGTCCTGCGCGGCGACCTCGACGGCCTCCGAGATCGCCATGCCGAGCGAGCCGGTGGTGTCGGGGTCCGCGGCGAGCATCGCGCGCCCCGCCTCGGTGAGGTCCGACGGGGACGGGTGGCACACGCCGCCGTACGTCTCCATCTGCATGCGCCGGTAGGGCTTGGCGTCGTACGACGCGCGGACCTGCCACACCTCGCACGTGAGCCCGAGGAGCGCGCACGCGAACGACAGCGACGCCCCCCACTGTCCGGCACCCGTCTCGGTCGTGAGCTTCGTGGTGCCCTCGATCGCGTTGTAGTACGCCTGCGCGACGGCGGTGTTGGGCTTGTGCGAGCCGGCCGGCGAGACGCCCTCGTACTTGTAGTAGATCTTCGCGGGTGTCCCGAGGGCGCGCTCGAGCCGCAGCGCACGCACGAGCGGCGACGGGCGCCACAGCGCGTAGATCTCGCGCACGGTCTGCGGGATCTCGATGTATCGCTCGGTGCTGACCTCCTGCGCGATGAGCGCCATGGGGAACAGCGGCGCGAGGTCCTGCGGACCGAGCGGCTCGCGCGTGCCGGGGTGCAGCGCGGGCGGGGTCGGCTCGGGCAGGTCGGCGGCGAGGTTGTACCAGTGCGTCGGGACGCTCGACGGCACGACCGTGCCGACGGGCTCGGTGAGCAGGCCGGTCGAAGGGACGTCGGGGGAAGTCGTCATGCGGGGCCTCCTGGGCACGTCGTCGGGTGCGAGCCGACGACGACGTGTCCACGACGTCGTGGGTCCGCGCGCCCGAGCCTAGGGCAGACCGACCGGCCACGAGGTCGCCGCGCGCCCGGCACGTCGCGGCCGGGCGCGCGGCCGGTGCGTCACACGCCGCAGGAGTCGTCCGTGCAGGTCGCAGCCTCGGGGTCGCCCGCGAGGGTCACGAGCGGGTTCGCCTCGCGCCACCCGGCGTCGAGCAGCTGCCGGAAGACGTCGGCGGGCTGCGCCCCGGAGACCGCGTACCGACGGTCGACGACGAAGAACGGCACGCCGGTCACGCCGAGCTCGCGCGCCGCGGCGAGGTCGGCGTCGACCGCGGCCGACTGCTCGTCGCCCGCGAGGAACGTCGCGACGGCCTCGTCGCCGTACCCGGCGTCGCCGAAACCCGCGGCGCGTGCGACCTCGACGAGGCCTGCGGCCACGCCGAGGTCCGCCCCGTGCTCGAAGTGGGCCGAGAAGAGCGCCTCGAGCGTGCGTTCGGCGAGCGCGGCGCCGCCGACCTCGCGCGCGAGGTGCGTGAGCCGGTGCGCGTCGTAGGAGTTGAACGCGAGCACGGTGTCGAAGTCATAGGCGAGCCCCTCGCCCGCGGCGACGCCCGCGACGTGCGCGAACATCTGCTGGACCTGGTCGACCGGCAGTCCCTTCATGCGCGCAAGGGCGTCGACCTCCGGGACGCCCGGTCCGCGCGGCGTGTCGGGGGGAGCTGGTAGGAGCGCCAGACGACCTCGACGTGGTCCCGGTGCGGGAACGACGAGAGGGCGGTCGCGAACCGGCGCTTGCCGATGAAGCACCACGGGCATGCGATGTCGGACCACACCTCGACGGTGACGGTGCGTACGGGCAGCCCGTCGGGTCCGGGACCGGTGACGGTCAGGGCGGGGATCGTGCTCACGGCAGCAGGAGGACCTTTCCGGTGGTGGCGCGCGACTCGAGCGCGCGGTGGGCGTCGGCGGCCGCCGACAGGGGGAAGCGCGCGCCGACGCGCACGTCGAGCGAGCCGTCCGCGACGGCGCCGAAGACCTCCGCGCCGCGCCACTCGAGCTCGGCGCGGTCGGCGACGTGGTGGACCAGCGTGGGTCGGGTCAGGAACACCGAGCCTGCCGCGCTCAGTCGTTGCGGGTCGACCGGCGGCACCGGTCCCGACGACGCGCCGAACAGCGCGAGGACCCCGCGCGGTGCGAGCGAGGCGAGCGACGCTTCGAACGTGTCGCGACCCACGCCGTCGTACACGGCGTCCACGCCGCGCCCGCCCGTGAGGTCGCGCACGATCGCGGGCAGCTCGGTGCGCAGGTCGTCGAGCTCGCGGTAGCGCACGACGTCGGTGGCGCCGGCCGCACGTGCGAGCGCCTCCTTCTCGGCCGTGCCCACGGTCGCGATGACGCGACCTCCGCGGTGCGTCGCGAGCTGCGTGAGCAGGAGCCCGACACCACCCGCGGCGGCGTGCACCAGGACGGTGCTGCCCGGCTGGACGGGGAACGTCGAGGCGACGAGGTAGTGCGCCGTCATGCCCTGCAGGGGCAGTGCCGCCGCGGTCTCGTCGGGGACGTCGTCCGGGACGGCGAGCAGGTCGTCCTCGCGTACGACGACGAGCTCGGCGTACGAACCGGGCCCGGCCGACCAGGCCACGCGGTCACCGACGGCGAACCGGGTGACCCCGGCGCCGACCGACTCGACGACACCCGCGCCCTCGGAACCGACGACGTGCGGGTACGGCATGGCGTAGAGGCCCGAGCGTCGGTACGTGTCGATGAAGTTGACTCCCGCGGCCGCGACGCGCACGAGCACCTCGCCGGGGTCGGGCGTCGGGTCGGGTACCTCGTCGTAGGACAGGACCTCGGGGCCACCTGCACGGGTGGCGACGACTGCTCGCATGACGCCCGCAACACGGGGACCCGCGCGTTTCATCCCGGCGACGACACGGCGGGGAGCGACCTATGTGCATGAGTTCGCGTCGCGGTGTATGTTCATGCGCATGTCGTTCACAGTCGCGGTCGCCGGTGCGAGCGGGTACGCCGGCGGCGAGATGCTGCGGCTCCTGCTCGCGCACCCGGAGGCCCGGATCGGCGCGGTCACCGCGCACGCGAACGCAGGGACGCGGCTCGGTGAGCACCAGCCGCACCTGCGCTCGCTCGCGGACCGCGTGCTGGCCCCGACGACGCCCGACGAGCTCGCGGGCCACGACGTCGTCGTCCTCGCGCTCCCGCACGGCGCGTCGGGCGCGGTGGCCGCCGAGCTCGCGCAGCGTGACGCGGGCACGGTCGTCGTGGACCTCGGTGCGGACCACCGCCTCGCGGACGGCGCCGACTGGCGCGAGTACTACGGCAGCGAGCACGCCGGCACGTGGCCGTACGGGCTGCCCGAGCTGCTGCACGCGGGTGAGACGACCCCCGGCGCGCAGCGCGGTGCGCTCGCGGGGACGACCCGGATCGCGGTGCCCGGATGCAACGTCACGGCCGTCACGCTGGGGCTGCAGCCGGGGGTCGCGGCGGGTCTGATCGAGCCGACCGACCTCGTCGCGGTGCTCGCCAACGGCTACTCGGGGGCAGGCAAGAGCCTCAAGGCGCACCTGCTCGCGTCGGAGGGTCTCGGCATGGCCCAGCCCTACGCGGTCGGTGGAAGTCACCGACACATCCCGGAGATCGCCCAGAACCTGCGCACCGCGGGGGCGCCCGACGTCACGATCTCGTTCACGCCGACGCTCGTGCCGATGTCGCGCGGCATCCTCGCGACCGCGACCGCGCGGCTCGCACCCGGTGTCGACCCCGCGACGGTCCGCTCGGCGTGGCAGGCCGCGTACGCCGACGAGCCGTTCGTCCACCTCCTGCCCGAGGGGCACTGGCCGACGACCGCCGCGACGCTCGGTGCCAACACCGCGCTCGTGCAGGTCGCGGTCGACGCCAGGGCGGGTCGCGTCGTCACCGTCACCGCGATCGACAACCTCGTCAAGGGCACCGCCGGCGGCGCCCTGCAGTCGCTCAACCTCGCGCTCGGCCTCCCCGAGACGCTCGGCCTCCCCCTGGACGGAGTCGCCCCATGAGCACCATCGACCCCTCGACCCTCGTCGGCGACCCGTCCGCGTCCCCCGGGGTGACCTTCGCGCGCGGCTTCCGGGCGAGCGGCACGACGGCCGGGCTCAAGGTCTCGGGCAAGCCCGACCTCGCGCTCGTCGTGAACGACGGTCCGCTGCAGGTCGGCGCCGCGGTCTTCACGTCCAACCGGGTCGTGGGACATCCCGTGACCTGGTCGCGTCAGGTCGTGTCCGACGGCGTCGTGAGCGCGGTCGTCCTCAACTCGGGCGGGGCGAACGTCTGCACCGGGCCCGACGGGTTCCTCGACGTGCACCGGACGGCCGAGACCGTGGCGGACGCGCTCGGCGTGTCGGCCGGCGACGTCGTCGTGTGCTCGACGGGTCTGATCGGCGAGCGCCTGCCCATCGAGACGCTGCTCGCGGGCATCGGGCCCGCACGGGACGCGCTCTCGGAGCAGGGCGGACCGGCGGCAGCCGGCGCGATCATGACGACCGACACGGTCGCCAAGACCGCGCACGTCGAGGTCCCCGGCGACGACGGTGCGTGGCGCGTCGGCGGCATGGCCAAGGGTGCGGGCATGCTCGCGCCAGGCCTCGCGACGATGCTGTGCGTCATCACGACCGATGCCGTGGTCGACGCGGCGCTCGCGGACGCCGCGCTGCGCGCCGCGACCGCGCAGACGTTCGATCGCGTCGACTCGGACGGCTGCATGTCGACGTCGGACACCGTGGCGCTGCTCGCATCGGGTGCGTCGGGCCTCACCCCCGACCCCGCTGCGTTCACGGCCGCGGTCACCGCGGTCGCGGCGCAGCTCGCGCGCCAGCTCGTCGCGGACGCCGAGGGCGCGACGCACGACATCGCGATCACGGTCCGCGGCGCCCAGAGCCAGGACGCGGGCCTGGCCGTGGCGCGCGCGATCTCGCGCTCGAACCTCTTCAAGGCCGCGGTCTACGGCAACGACCCGAACTGGGGCCGGATCCTCGCGTCGGTCGGCACGGTGCCCGCGGACGTCGCGGCGTTCGAGCCCGACGAGCTCGACGTGAGCATCAACGGCGTGATGATCTGCCGTGCGGGTGGTGCGCACGAGCCCCGCTCGAAGGTCGACCTCGCGGCGTCCCGCGAGGTGCAGGTCCTCGTCGACCTGCACGCGGGCGACGAGACCGTGACCCTCTGGACCAACGACCTCACGCACGCCTACGTCTCCGAGAACAGCGAGTACTCGACGTGACCGAACCGCAGACGCCCCCGGTGAGCGAGCCGAACCTCGACGTGACCCCCGCGGACGACGACTTCGACACGCGCACGCACCTGCGGCCCGACCAGAAGGCCGAGGTGCTCGTCGAGGCGCTCCCGTGGCTGCAGAAGTTCGCGGGCGCGCTCGTCGTGGTCAAGTACGGCGGCAACGCGATGATCGACGACGACCTCAAGCGCGCGTTCGCGCAGGACATGGTGTTCCTGCGCCAGGTCGGCCTGCGGCCCGTCGTCGTGCACGGTGGGGGACCGCAGATCAGCGCGATGCTCGACCGGCTCGGCATCGAGTCGCAGTTCCGCGGCGGGCTGCGCGTCACGACACCCGAGTCGATGGACGTCGTGCGCATGGTGCTCACCGGGCAGGTGTCGCGCGAGCTCGTCGGGCTCCTCAACGCGCACGGGCCGCACGCGGTCGGGCTCTCGGGGGAGGACGGCGGGCTGTTCCAGGCGCGCCGACGCCACGCGGTCGTCGGCGGGCAGCCGGTCGACGTCGGGCTCGTCGGTGACGTCGTCAAGGTCAACCCGGGCGCCGTCCAGGACCTGCTCGACGCGGGCCGCATCCCCGTGGTGAGCACCGTGGCACCGGACATCGACGACCCGACGCAGGTGCTCAACGTCAACGCCGACACCGCGGCTGCCGCACTCGCGGTCGCGCTCGGTGCGCGCAAGCTCGTCGTGCTGACGGACGTCGAGGGCCTGTACCTGAGCTGGCCGGACAGGTCGTCGCTCGTGCGTCGGCTGTCCGCGTCCCAGCTCGCCGAGGTGCTGCCGACGCTCGACGCGGGCATGCGACCCAAGATGGAGGCCTGCTGGCGCGCCGTGACCGGCGGCGTCGGCCGTGCGCACGTGATCGACGGCCGCGCCCCGCACTCGATCCTCGTCGAGGTCTTCACGTCGGACGGCATCGGCACGATGGTGCTGCCCGACGCCGAGCCCGCCGACGCCCCCTTCACCGCCCCGATCCCCGTCGTCCACCCGGAGGTGCCCGCATGAGCGAGCCGACCATCATGCCGGCCCCGCCGGGCCCGTCGGCGGGCGACCGGCCGGACGTCCCGCCCACGACCCGCCGGGCGCTGCGCCGGGCGGCTGCGACGGTGGACGGGCTGCCGGTCTCGGTGGCGGAGGGTTCCGTCGCGCAGTGGACCGACCGCTACACGCACGCGGTCATGGACACGTTCGGTCCGCCGCAGCGCGTGCTCGTGCGGGGCGAAGGAGCGTACGTCTGGGACGCGGACGGCACGCGGTACCTCGACCTGCTCGCCGGCATCGCGGTGAACAGCCTCGGCCACGCGCACCCGACGCTGACCGCTGCGATCTCGGCGCAGCTCGGCACGCTCGGTCACGTCTCCAACTTCTTCGGCAGCCCCACCCAGATCGCCTTCGCGGAGAAGCTGCTCGAGCTCGCGCAGGCGCCGCAGGGGTCGCGCGTGTTCTTCACGAACTCCGGGACCGAGGCCAACGAGGCGGCGTTCAAGCTCGCCCGGCGCACCGGTCGCACCCGCGTGCTCGCACTCGAGGGTGCGTTCCACGGCCGGTCGATGGGCGCCCTCGCGCTCACCCACAAGGCGGCCTACCGCGAACCGTTCGAGCCGCTCCCCGGCGGCGTCGAGTGGGTGCCGCCGGGTGACGTCGACGCGCTCGAGGAGGCGCTCGCACCGGGTGACGTCGCCGCGCTGTTCGTCGAGCCGATCCAGGGCGAGGCGGGCGTCCTCCCGCTGCCCCCGGGCTACCTCGCCCGAGCCCGCGAGCTCACCGCCCGCCACGGCACGCTGCTGGTCCTCGACGAGGTGCAGACCGGCATGGGCCGCACGGGCGAGTGGTTCGCGCACCACCTGCCGCACGTCGGCGGGGGGATCGTGCCCGACGCCGTCACGGTCGCGAAGGGGCTCGGCGGCGGGTTCCCGGTCGGCGCGCTGATCGCGTACGGCGACACGGCGGCGACCCTGCTCGGGCGCGGTCAGCACGGCACGACGTTCGGCGGCAACCCCGTCGCGTCGGCGGCGGGTCTCGCGACGATCGGCGTGATCGAGCGCGACGGGCTGCTCGCGCACGTGCGCGACGTGGGCGCCGGCCTTCGCGAACGGATCCTCGAGCTCGACCATCCGCTGGTCGCCGGGGTGCGCGGCGAGGGCCTGCTCGTCGGCGTCGCGCTGAGCGCCGACGTCGCGCCCGCACTCGCCTCGCGCGCGCTCGCCGCGGGCTTCATCGTCAACGCCGCGAACGCGTCGACCGTGCGGCTCGCGCCGCCGCTCGTCGTGACGCACGAGCAGCTCGGCACGTTCGTGGACTTCCTGGCGCAGCTCGACCCGAGCGAGGTGGCAGCGTGACCCGGCACTTCCTGCGCGACGACGACCTGTCGCCCGACGAGCAGCGGCAGGTGCTCGAGCTCGCGCTCGCGTTCCACGACGACCGCTACATCCGCACACCGCTCGCGGGGCCTCGCGCGGTCGCGGTGATCTTCGACAAGCCGACGCTGCGCACGCAGGTCTCGTTCTCCACGGGCATCGCCGAGCTCGGCGGCTTCCCGCTCGTCGTCGACGGGCGGCTCGCGCAGATCGGGACGCGCGAGTCGATCTCCGACACGGGTCACGTGCTCGGGCGTCAGGTCGCCGCGATCGTGTGGCGCACGGGCGCGCAGGCCCGCATCGAGGAGCTGGCCGCCGCGGTCGACGTCCCGGTGGTCAACGCGCTGACCGACGGCTTCCACCCGTGCCAGGTGCTGGCCGATCTCGCGACCGTCGCCCTGCACCGCGGTGGGACCGGGGCGCTGCGCGGGCTCACGCTCGCCTTCGTCGGCGACGGTGCGAACAACATGGCGCACTCCTACCTGCTCGGCGGTGCGACTGCCGGCCTGCACGTGCGCATCGGCTCGCCCGAGGGCTTCCGGCCGGACCCGGCGATCGTCGCGGACGCCGAGCGCATCGCGGCGACGACGGGCGGCTCGGTCGCGGTCGTCGGCTCGCTCGCCGACGCGGTGACGGGGGCTGACGTCGTCGCGACCGACACGTGGGTCTCGATGGGTCAGGAGGACGAGGCCGCGCAGCGCGAGACCCCGTTCGTGCCGTTCCGCGTCGACGCCGCGGCGATGGCGCTCGCGGCACCCGGCGCGCACGTGCTCCACTGCCTGCCCGCCTACCGCGGCAAGGAGATCACGGCGGACGTGATCGACGGGCCGCAGTCGGTCGTCTGGGACGAGGCCGAGTTCCGGCTGCACGCGCAGAAGGCGCTCCTGACGTACCTGCTCGAGGCACGGTGAGCGTCGTGTCCCTGTCCAGCGCCGCCCGCAGCACGACGAGCGCGTCCGGCCTGTCCGGTGCGCCGACGCCCGGTGCCGGCGCGACCGTCCCGCAGACGAAGGTCGCACGGCAGGCGCTCGTGGCGTCGCTGCTCACGCGCGAGCACGTGCACTCGCAGCAGCAGCTCGCGCAGCTGCTCGCCGACGAGGGCGTGAGCGTGACGCAGGCGACGCTGTCCCGCGACCTCGTCGAGCTGCAGGCCGTCAAGGTCCGCACGCCGTCGGGTGCGCTCGTCTACGCGGTCCCGGCCGAGGGCGCGGTCCGGGGGCTGCCGAGCGCGCCGTCGGACGACGTGGAGCATCTCGCGTCGCGGCTCGAGCGGCTGTGCGCGGAGCTGCTGCTCACGGCGGAGTCGTCGGGCAACCTCGTCGTGCTGCGCACGCCGCCGGGTGCGGCGCAGTTCCTGGCCTCCGCGATCGACCACTCGGTCCTGCCCGCCGTGCTCGGCACGATCGCGGGCGACGACACCATCCTCGTCGTGTCACGCGACCCCGACGGCGCCGCGCTGGCGTCGCGCTTCCTGACTCTCGCGACCGGCACGTCCGGCGCGTGACGCACGTCCACATCATCAACACGTCGATCTCGTAGCAACCTCGTAGAAAGTGAAGACTCATGACTGAGCGCGTCGTCCTCGCCTACTCGGGCGGTCTGGACACCTCCGTCGGCATCGGGTGGATCGCCGAGGCCACCGGCGCCGAGGTGATCGCCGTGGCGGTCGACGTCGGCCAGGGCGGCGAGGACCTGAACGTCATCCGCCAGCGCGCGCTGGACTGCGGTGCGGTCGAGGCGTACGTCGCCGACGCGCGCGACGAGTTCGCGAGCGAGTACTGCATGCCCGCGCTGCAGGCGAACGGCATGTACCTCGACCGCTACCCGCTGGTCTCGGCGCTGTCGCGCCCCGTGATCGTCAAGCACCTCGTGCGTGCCGCGCGCCAGTTCGGCGCGACGACGGTCGCGCACGGCTGCACGGGCAAGGGCAACGACCAGGTGCGCTTCGAGGTCGGCATCACGTCGCTCGCGCCCGACCTGACGTGCCTCGCACCCGTGCGCGACCTCGCGCTCACGCGCGACAAGGCGATCGAGTTCGCGGAGCGCAACAAGCTGCCCATCGCGACGACCAAGCACAACCCGTTCTCGATCGACCAGAACGTGTGGGGCCGTGCGGTCGAGACGGGCTTCCTCGAGGACATCTGGAACGGTCCGACGAAGGACGTCTACACCTACACGGACGACCCGACGTTCCCGCCGGTCGCCGACGAGGTCGTCATCACGTTCGAGCAGGGCGTGCCGGTCGCGCTCGACGGGGTCCCGGTGACGCCGCTGCAGGCGATCCAGGAGATGAACCGTCGCGCAGGCGCGCAGGGTGTCGGCCGGATCGACATCGTCGAGGACCGCCTCGTCGGCATCAAGAGCCGGGAGGTGTACGAGGCGCCGGGCGCGATCGCGCTGATCACGGCGCACCAGGAGCTCGAGAACGTGACGATCGAGCGCGAGCAGGCCCGGTTCAAGCGTCAGGTCGAGCAGCGCTGGAGCGAGCTCGTCTACGACGGCCAGTGGTTCTCGCCGCTCAAGCGCTCGCTCGACACGTTCGTCGCCGACACGCAGCGCTATGTCTCGGGTGACGTCCGGCTCGTGCTGCACGGCGGCCGCGCGACGGTCACCGGGCGTCGCTCCGACGCGTCGCTGTACGACTTCAACCTCGCGACGTACGACACGGGCGACACGTTCGACCAGGCGTCGGCGAAGGGCTTCATCGAGATCTACGGCCTGTCGAGCAAGCTCGCCGCGGCCCGCGACGTGCGCTTCGGCAACGGCGTGGACCTGGGCGAGCAGGGCGGGATCGATGTCTGAGCAGGCGCCTCTCGCGCTCTGGGGCGGCCGGTTCGCGAGCGGGCCGGCCGCCGCCCTCGCGGACCTGTCACGCTCGACGCAGTTCGACTGGCGTCTCGCGGACGTCGACATCTCGGGCTCGGTCGCGCACGCGCACGTGCTGCACGCGGCGGGCCTGCTGTCCGACGACGAGGTCCGCGGCATGGTCGATGCGCTCGAGCGGCTGCGGGCGGACGTCGCGTCGGGCGCCTTCGGCCCGTCGCTGGACGACGAGGACGTGCACACCGCGCTCGAGCGCGGCCTGATCGAGCGGGCGGGGGCCGACCTGGGCGGCAAGCTCCGCGCGGGGCGTTCCCGCAACGACCAGATCGCGACGCTCGTGCGGATGTACCTGCGCCGCGAGGCGCGTGCCGTCGCGGCGCTCGCGCTGGACGTGGTCGATGCGCTCGTCGCCCAGGCCGCAGCCGCGGGCGACGCGCCCATGCCGGGTCGCACGCACCTGCAGCACGCCCAGCCCGTGCTGCTCGCGCACAGCCTCCTGGCGCACGCGTGGCCGCTGCTGCGGGACGTCGAGCGCTACGTCGACTGGGACCGCCGCGCGGCGGTCTCGCCGTACGGCTCGGGCGCCCTCGCGGGCTCGTCGCTCGGCCTGGACCCGGCCGCGGTCGCGGCCGAGCTCGGCTTCGACGCGCCGGTCGAGAACTCGATCGACGGGACGGCGTCGCGCGACGTGGTCGCGGAGTTCGCGTTCGTCTCCGCGATGCTCGCGGTCGACCTGTCGCGGCTCGCGGAGGAGGTCATCCTCTGGGCGACCAAGGAGTTCGGCTTCGTGCGGCTGCACGACTCGTTCTCGACCGGGTCGAGCATCATGCCGCAGAAGAAGAACCCCGACATCGCCGAGCTCGCGCGCGGCAAGGCGGGACGGCTCGTCGGTGACCTCACGGGTCTGCTCACGACGCTCAAGGGTCTTCCGCTCGCCTACAACCGCGACCTGCAGGAGGACAAGGAGCCGGTCTTCGACCAGGTCGACCAGCTCCGGGTCCTGCTGCCGGCGTTCGCGGGCATGGTCGCGACCCTCACGTTCGACACCGACCGGCTCGCCGCGCTCGCGCCGCAGGGCTTCTCGCTCGCGACCGACATCGCGGAGTGGCTGGTCCGTGAGGGCGTGCCGTTCCGCGTCGCGCACGAGGTGGCGGGGGAGTGCGTGCGCGCGTGCGAGGCGCACGAGCCCGCGATCGAGCTCTGGGAGCTCTCGGACGCGGAGCTCGCCGCGATCTCGCCGTACCTCACGCCCGACGTGCGCAGTGTGCTCTCGGTCGAGGGCTCGCTCGCGTCCCGCAGCGCGTACGGCGGTACGGCGCCCGTGCGCGTCGCGGAGCAGCTCGGACGGGCCCGTGCCCGGGCCGCCGACCTGCGCGGCTGGGTCGGCTGAGCGTCGCATGACCCGACGTCCCGACGAGGGCGCGCTCGCGACGATCGTCGAGCGCGCCCTCGCGGCGTCCCCGCTCCTCGGTCCGGTACGCCTCGTGTGCGTCGACGGTCCGGCCGGCTCCGGCAAGACCACTGCGGCCGCGGGCCTCGCGGCCGAGGGGGCCGCGCGCGGTGCGCGGGTCGGTGTCGTGCACCTCGACGACCTGTACGAGGGCTGGTCCGGGCTCGCGGGGAGCCTGTGGCCGCGGCTGACGGTGCAGGTCCTCGAGCCGCTGCGACGCGGGCGGTCCGGCCGGTTCCAGCGCTACGACTGGGTCGCGGGGCGGTTCGACGACTGGGTGGACGTGCCGGTGTGCGACCTGCTCGTGCTCGAGGGTTGCGGCTCCGCGCGTCGCGACGCGGACGCGGACGCGGTCCTGCGGGTGTGGGTCGAGGCACCGTCGGAGCTGCGCCTCGAGCGCGGGCTGGCCCGTGACGGCGCGGCGGCGCGGGCCAGCTGGCTGCAGTGGATGGACGACGAGGCGGCTCACTTCGCGGCGGAGCACACGCGTGAACGTGCGGACGTGCGCCTCGACGCGTTTGGCAGGATGACCCCGTGAACCCTGCTGCCGGTCGGACGAGCGCACCGGGTGCGCTCGCACCGCGGGCGCTGTCGGCCGACGAGGTGCCGAGCGTCCGGCGCGACCCGGCGCTCGTCGTCCCCGGGCGCGACTGGTTCGCACGCGACGTGCGGGACGTGGCACGTGACCTGCTCGGTGCGGTCGTCACGACACGGACTGCTGACGGCACGGTCGCGGTGCGCCTCACGGAGGTCGAGGCGTACGGCGGCGGCGACGACCCGGGCTCGCATGCCGCGCGCGGTCGTTCGGCGCGCAACGCCTCGATGTTCGGGCCGTCTGGTCGGCTGTACGTCTACCGGCACCTGGGCCTGCACCACTGCGTCAACGTCGTGACGGGGCCCCGGGACGAGCCCGCCGCGGTGCTCCTGCGTGCGGGGGAGGTGGTCGAGGGTGCGCAGCTCGCCTGGACCCGCCGCTCGGGCGTCGGGCGGGTCGGATCGCACCGCGACCTCGCGCGCGGTCCGGCGCGGCTCGCCGTCTGCCTGGGGGTCGACCGCGACTGGGACGGCGACGACGTCACCGGTGCGACGGCCCGCTGCTCGGTCCAGGTCCTCGAACCCGTCCTCTCGACCGCGTCCGAGGCCGGCCTCGGACGTGACCCCGGCGGGCGAGTCGCCCGTGGGCCGCGGGTGGGTGTCGCCGGACCCGGCGGCGATGCGGACCGGTTCCCGTGGCGCTGGTGGTTGACCGACGAGCCGACCGTGTCGCCCTACCGCCGGGCAGCGCGGCGCGCTGGGACGCCCGGCGCGTCGACCGCAGCGCGACCGGTCCGGGGCCGGGCGCGGTCGGCGTCCTGTCGACCGCCGACGTCGGCAGGCGCCCCGTGACGGGCGACGGCGTCGGCCCGGGCTGCCACCCGTACCGACGCCACGGGAACGACGCCACCCGCGGCTCGCGCCCTCGACCATGCCGGAGCACCGCACGCTGCGCCGTCCACCGGCGCCCCTGACCTTCCGTCGCAACGCGGCGGCCGACCTACCGGAGACACGGACGTGACCCACATCCTCGACGAGCTCGCGTGGCGCGGGCTCATCGCGACCACCACCGACACCGACGCGCTGCGAGAGGCGCTCTCCGCCGGCCCGGTGACGCTGTACTGCGGCTTCGACCCGACGGCGCCGAGCCTGCACATCGGCAACCTCGTGCAGATCCTCACGGTCCGGCGCCTGCAGGACGCGGGGCATCGGCCGATCGCGCTCGTCGGCGGCGCGACCGGGCTGATCGGCGACCCGAAGATGACGGGCGAGCGCACGCTCAACTCGCGCGACGTCGTCGCCGGGTGGGTCGAGCGCATCCGTGCGCAGATCGCTCCGCTCCTGCGGTTCGACGGGGACAACGCCGCGACGCTCGTCAACAACCTCGACTGGACCGCACCGTTGTCGGCGATCGACTTCCTGCGCGACGTCGGCCAGCACTTCCGGCTCGGCACGATGATCGCGAAGGACACGGTCGCCCGGCGTCTCGCGAGCGAGCAGGGGATCTCGTTCACCGAGTTCAGCTACCAGGTGCTCCAGGGCATGGACTTCCTCGAGCTGTACCGGCGACACGGCGTCACGCTCCAGACGGGTGGGTCGGACCAGTGGGGCAACTTGCTGTCGGGCGTCGAGCTCATCCGCAAGGTCGAGTCGACTGCGGTGCACGCGCTCACGACGCCGCTCATCACGAAGGCCGACGGCACGAAGTTCGGCAAGACCGAGTCGGGCACGGTCTGGCTGGACCCGGCGATGACCACGCCGTACGCCTTCTACCAGTTCTGGCTCAACGCCGACGACGCCGACGTCGTGGGGTATCTCAAGGTCTTCACCTTCCTGACGCACGACGAGATCGACGAGCTCGCGACCGCTGTCGCGACGCGGCCGGCGGCGCGTGAGGCTCAGCGTCGCCTGGCCTACGACGTCACGGCGCTCGTGCACGGCACGGCCGCTGCCGACGCGGTCGTCGCAGCGTCGCAGGCCCTCTTCGGCCGGGGAGCGCTCGACGAGCTCGACGAGTCGACCTTGGCTGCTGCGGTGGCTGAGCTGCCCACCGCCGCGGGGAGCACGGGCGACCTCGTCGTCGACCTCCTCGCGGCGAGCGGGATCGTGAAGAGCAAGTCCGAGGCCCGGCGTGCGGTTGCCGAGGGAGGTGCCTCGATCAACAACGTGCGAGTCACCGACGAGGACGCAACCCTCGCCGACAGCGACCTCCTGCACGGGAGGTGGGCGGTCATGCGCCGAGGCAAGCGCACCCTCGCCGTGGTCGACACCGCTGGAGGTCGCAACGCCGAGCCCGCACCGCGGGCCTGAGGCGCTGACGCACGCTTGAGCGACTGACGCACGCAGAGCCGCAGGTCACGGGCCGGATCGAGAGCCGTGACGGGGGTCACCCACCCGCGGATTTGGCATCCCGGCCACCTCCGCGTAATGTTCTCGAAGTCGCCCGGCAGGGAGGAACGGACACGGAGCCGGATCCGCAAGGATCCCGGATGTGGACGGTCCCGCAGGCGGCCACCCCGATCTCAACGACGTGTACTTCATGTGCGCACGGAGGGGTCGGCAACTCAGCCTCGCGGCCCGGGTCGCTCGAACAGAGCGGTTCCGACAGCCTGAAGGATGGGGTAGAGTACGGAAGCCCCGAGCGCCGAGGGTCAGACCACGGCGGCCAGGGGAACTCGAACAAGCCTCCGGCTCGAGACCACCAGGTCTCGGGAGGATGCGCGTCTGTTCCTTGAGAACTCAACAGTGTGCCAAGTAGTCGATGCCATATGGCTCGCCTCGTGTTGTGCGGGGTGGGTTTGTTGGTTGAGATTGAGGGCCTTGTCGCCTGCCTCCGTGGGTGGTGGGGTCCTTGTTTGATGCCGAATCTGGTCCTTTGGGACTGTTTTTCGTAATGTTTGTTGCCTGCGTCTTCGGGTGTGGGTG